>Ga0102592_1000030_pt1 | contig 546880 bp, 469 predicted proteins | sample AraplaCol_mMF_r2_FD_76861 | JGI IMG/M metagenome (GOLD analysis project Ga0102592, IMG submission 76861) | Arabidopsis root microbial communities from North Carolina, USA - plate scrape MF_Col_mMF_r2 (SPADES assembly) (version 2) | ecosystem: Host-associated > Plants > Roots > Endosphere...
CACAGGAAGCACAACGGGACATCAGCCACTACCTGATGCACCGGTATAACTGGATACGGCCACATCAGTTCAATGAGGGATTGGCGCCGGCCGTCACGGAAGAAAAACTTAACGTAGTGTCCGGGATAGGTTGACCACTACATAGTGAAGCAATCTGCCAAGATTCGTCATTAGGATTTCGCTACGATAGAGGCCTCATATGAAAATACTCTTAGCATTGGGCTACAGTCTTCTGATTATGGGGGTATGCGCCCTGCTCGGTGTAGGCGCAGGTTGGCTTGTTACGCTAGCGCCTTGCAGTTGGTTCGGCTCCGCCTTCGAAGGAGGCTGTGGTTACGCCGCAATAAGGTGGATAACGGGCACGGCGATGGTGACAACCATCATCGCACTGCTATTCGTCATAGCGATATGGCCTTGGCTCAGCAATAAGCTCCCAGGTTTGGGCAATTCTTCAGGATCCAAAGACGGCGCTTGAACATGCCATCAGTACAACGGGGCCGAGGACTGGCCTTGGTTCTGACAAGTAAAACATCCTGTCAGATGGATGATATTAATGTGGCGCCACAGGTGGTCTTGTCACCAGCATATGCTACTGCCTTTCCATGATGATGGCGGTCACTTGAGCTGACTTGGATCGGGAAGCTCCCCTTGCATTTGGGGCAGATGGTCAGATCACCATTGACAGCGATCGGCTTCCCCAAAGCTTTGAAGTCGCCGCATGCGGACACAACCTTACCACCATGAGACGTAGTGTCCCCTAGACGGATTACACCGCGGCCTTTGCTATTTTTCATCATAAACTCCAGGAAAATCTTCGATGAACATCAAGCTAATTCGCTAGACCTTGCCACTTGCAGTATCTTCGTTAGTATCACTAAGCCTTGGTTCACTCCCTCCCCGAAAGAGCCTTCGGTAGCGCCAATGCCCGGTGGACTCTATGAGCTGTTCTCGAAAACCTGCCACAGAGTCGTGCACATATTTGTCGAAGAATTCAGCTAACTCTTCTGGTATTGGCGTGTTCTTATTTTCAACTGCAGCACGCCAGAATACTTCTGCTGCTTCCGGCTCAAGATCACGAAGCTCCTCTTGGCGATACTCGCCACTATTCGCATCAAAACTGCTCTGTGAACGAGCCCTTTCAACATAGGCTTTTGCTCGGGACAGGTCGCCACGTTGCTGTATCCAGGTCGCTTGTCTCGTAAACATTACATTCGCATCCATCAGGTGTTTGAGATGCTTGCCTTTAGCTTTACTGACATGCGAGAGAGAAGAATAGTTATCTCGTTGCCGCCAACGCCAGACGAGATACAGTAGAGTCCAATCACTGAGTAGTCGTGGCTGCGTCGAGGAAAACTCAAAAAAACTATTGAAGTCTCGGCGGACCGCGTCCGAGACAACGAACCAGTCATTTCCATTTTCATCTATAGGAGTATTGTGTCTTGACATAGGTACGCCAGCCGCAAGCGCACATTCGTACATATGATTTAATGTGATCTGAGAGAGTTTGAGCGCGTCCCCTTCTGCCTCAGATGTACCAACGCAATTGCCAAGCTCACCGGGAGCATAGCCGCCACCAATATCACTATGAGTACCCGGATAGGCATACTCGTGACAATTTTCAGGCATATCCGTATCACTCATCGCGACTGTGTCGAGCGGGAAGTTCTTGCGCAATTCATGCATAGCGACGAAATGCAGGCAATTCTCTACTTTCGGCAAAATACGCAGATATCGCGTTTCGGCCCAGCCTGCATGACCGCCGGTCTTACCAGTAAGGGTGTCTGTCACTGCACCTAAGACGCCAACAGATGACACAGTATCCATGAGCCCGAGGAACCTGATGCGAAAGGGAATGCCGGCAATTGTGGAATCTTCCATCACTTCATCCAACCAGTGACAAAAAGCTCGTGCTTCCGCAGCACCACGTGAAAAGCCGAAGATATCGATAAAACCTTCCTTGATAGACGCGCCCTTTGTGCTTGATAAGATCTGCTTCAGCTTCTGTAGCTCCTTCTCAAAAAAAACTCGACGGAGCCATGTACTTCCTTCAATTAGGCTCGTCGCAAGACCAAACTTTCCCAGTGCTATCTCATCTCCCACAGTCAAAACACCTGTGCGACACAGCGCCTTGATATCATCGTTTTTAAAAAAATCATCGGCAGTCGCAGTGCTCGAAATAGCGTTGAATACCGACAGCAGTGCATACAATATTCTGGCTTCCCCCCCAACTCCGAAAGCTGAACCAAAAGTTGATTCGCTCCTTTCATCAATTAACGGAAAAGCTGTACCAAGCCCCGGGACATAAACGGAAAAGCATCCCGCAGTTCGATCTGCCAAATATGCTTTACTCAACCTAGCAACATTCGAATGTGCCCGGTGAGGTAGATCTCTAGAGAGATTGTTACCGGTGCCATCGAAGAACAGCCCAATTTGCACAACAGTTTCACACGCCGTAGCATCAGCGACGGTACGCGAAAAGACGGACGTGATTTCGGCAACTGGGGCCTTTCTACTAACACGAAACTTCTCTGAGAATGGGATTTTTTCCATCGCGATCTCCGCTTCAGTCGAGGTGATCCTTCACTTCCTCTGTGATTTTTTTAATGCGAACGCCAGAGGTTGCAATTTCGCCCCCTAGTGCATCATTAAAGAGCACAGGGTGACTCGCATGGAGGGGCGAATGGGAACTCGACACAACGCGAACTCTGCCATTTGCGAAGAAGTGAACATAAAGGTCGCCCACTTGATCATATTTCTCCACCGGCACCCACGCAATGTAAGGTCCGTCAAAGGATAGGCTGCGATAGTTTTGCTTTGCAATCTCCGAACGTACCTCATTTGTCCAATTTGTAACCTTCCATCTCACCTCTACTTTAAGACCGGGACGCCATTTTCCGGGTAAAGACACGCAGCAAACATAAGCTCCCCCTCCGCCCAAGCGGCCAGCAGTACCTCCCTCATAACCGTTGACATAGAACTCAGCAACACTGAAATTTTTTCCCATATGCTGAACGCCAACAAGAGATGCAGGTACAGAGGAGGCGCGTCCGTAAGTTTCACAAGCCGACAACAGCATTAAGATGGTCAGGAGCTGAGCGTAGTAATATTGTGAAAATAAATTCCGCAAAGTCTTTACTGTTAATGCCATACTTCCTCCTATAGGCCTTTTTTGAAGACAACGAAGTTTTGTGGTCCGAGAGTCCAAGCATAGAACCCCCTCATGCGAGACCTGCTAAGCGCTTCAGATCCTTGCGTCTCAGGACCGGATCTGGCTGGGACAATATTTTATTCAGCGCGACGTGACGCAACAATCGCCCGTCGGTATCAAAGACGTCGCGGGCGAACAGTAAGAGTTCCGTACCCTCCTCGTGGCCGGCTGAGAGCCATATCTGACGTGCCTGATTGGCGTACTCGAATGCCCGCAAACTTGAATACTCAAAAGGACGCCCAGGTCTCATCTTGCGTAAGCTCGCAAGCAACTGGTCCGTTCTCATGGCGTCGTGGAATGAGGCAACTTGGCCCCCACTTAATAGCAAAGGAGAGTTGAGCACGCCATCTGCTGCGTGGATTGGTAGCGACTTCAGTTTTCCATCACGCCCATGAATTTGCCAACTTTTAAACGGCGCTACGATAGCTGACCACTGTTCTTTCCTTAGGACCGTAGACAAGGTTGGCAACACCGCGCAATCGGCAAATCGCAACGTCAATTCAGTGTCATCTTCCGTTCTAACGTAGATGAATTCCTGAAGATGGCTTTTTAAATCAACCAACGTCAGCTCTGTCTCAATGAATGAGATTCCTAGCTGAGGATGCGCAGCGTTGACCAGTGCCATCATGGGATCGATGGCATTGCAGACGATCGCCCGCTCGATATCAATCAGGATTGGAGTAACGGAAATCGCCTCGCGCCCGTAAAGGGTAGCAACCCAGCTCGGCCTGCGACGTTTCTTTATCCACGGCTTATTGGATGGATTTCCGATCAATGTGGTGTCGATGAGGATATATGTGGAGGCCATGATTAACTTCCTGATTTAGCCAACGGACTATGAGCGTCGGCTGCAATTAGCAAGCATGGAACGCATATTTTGTGAGGCGTTTTATCTCCAGCAAAAGATAGACTGCGACTTTGGCCGGGAAACGTCTGGTGATCAGCAGCGTGCATTTCATGCTTGCCTGAGGTGTAGCCCTTGATACCGCCAGCACTCAGCTCCAGTTCGGTGCCACCGCCATTTATGCGAACTCCCTTCTTCGCCTTGATCGTGATCCAATCTGTATTGCTGATGATTTCGACCACTTTCTTTGCCAGGATCTGTAGCTCGTCATCTTGAGCTTGCAGGGCCACCTTGCCGCTAGCTGCAGTAGCCTTAATACCGCCAGCATTAGCAAACAAACTCAGGGCATCGACCGAACGCACGGACGTAGTCTCCCCCGATGCCAAGGATGTTGCTGCTGCGCTGACAATGTCTACAGTCGTCGCAGCCCCCAGTGCGATATTTCGCGTGCTCGTGCAGATCAGGCCAGCAGGGCCGCTCATGGCGACAATTGGTGCGCCGCCATCGTCGAGACTCTTCAGCTTTTCGATCAGGTCTGACAAATCTTCACTTGGCGCTTGGTCGCCCGCATGTTGCTCCGCCTGTTCCCCTAGTTTCGAAACCAGCTTTTGGAGGCCTTCTGCTATGCGGATCAATTCGGACCGCTCCAGATGCTTTCCTGTCTTCGCGTCCCCAGACTCGGCAGTGATCAAGACTCCTTGCTCACCTCGCACTGCCACGCTCATGTCACTACGCAGTTCTGCGCCGGCCCCCCTCTGCTCGCCTTGTCCATCAGCTCGTGGCTGAGACAACCAGCCAAGATTCAATTGACTGGTACCGTGATCGCTCGCCAGCTGCGCACTGATCTCGCCATTGGTGTCGTCAAATCGCAGCTGGCTGGCGCGGCCGCCTTGTACTTCCCGGCTCCGCAAGCCGGAGAGGTAACGGTTGCCTGGCAGGTCACCAGCGCTGCTGAGGGCTGCTGGCATTCCATCCTGGTTGTAGAGCTGGCCGACGATCACCGGTTTGTCGGGATCACCGCCGAGGAAGGCGACCAGGACCTCGGTGCCGACGCGCGGCAGGCCGATGGTGCCGCATTGCTGGAAAGGTCCCGGGCCGTTGCCGGCCCAGTTGGAGGCGACGCGCACCCATGCGGAATCAGTTTGCGTGTCCGATGCGCCGGCACCGGCGGCTTCTTCGTGGTCTTCGGCGCGGGTGCCGGGGAAGCGGATTTTGACGCGGCCTAGCTGGTCGCAATGTACTTCCTCGCCTTCCGGGCCCACCACGATGGCGCTTTGCATCTGGGCTTGCGGCAGGTCGGTGCGTGCGTCGTATGCTGGGACGATGGACACGCCGCGCCGCACGGCGGTGAATTGAACGTGCATGCGCAGCGGCCCGCTAGCCACCTTGTCGATCACGTCCCTCTGCATCAGCAGTTCCTGTGCGCCGGCCATCCAGCGGCTGCGGGTGAACAGGCGCTCCACGCGCGCGGCCAGGGCTTTCGGCAGGTTGTTCTGTGCCGTTACCTGCAGGGCGGTGACGACGAAGTCGCGATCCTCGGGCGAGTGGTCGTCCACTTCCGGATGTTCGCTCAGCGTGAAGTATTCGCCCGCACACAGATCGCGGACGCTGCCTTCGCCGTGGAAGCATTTGGATTCGTAGTCGTGCCGGTTCATGCTGACTTGCCCGAGCCGGCACAGGTCTTCGTTGTCGTCGCCGGCGTGCGGCATCAGGATTTGGTAGTCGTCCAGGCTTGCGGCCAGTTCGTTGCCGCTGGGGCCTTGATCAACGCCGCTGCTGGATTCCGCCATCATGAAGTCACGGCCTTGCGGGTTGCGGTAGTCCGAGCTGTGTCGCGTCACCACGCCGGGCTGCAGGCTGCGCACCGCGCTCCACGAGGTGATGGTGTCGCGCTCCTCGGTGGCGGCGTCGCGGTGGTAGCGGATGGTGCCGGCGGCGTTCTCGCGCAGGCTGTCGGCGCTGTTGAACAGCACCAGCGCATGCATCGGCGCTTCGCCTTCGCCGTCGGAGCGGAAGTACCAGCCGATGCCGCGCCGCTTCAGCAGGCGGCGGATGAAGGCTGCATCCGATTCGTTGTGCTGCATGGTGAATTCGCGCTTGGGATATTCGCGCTGGCTGAAGGCTTCGTCGGTCTCGTGGCGGAAGCAGGTGCCGAGGATGGGACTTTTCTGCCGCCATTCGTTCAGGATGCGTTGGACGATTTCCACTTCGTCCATGTTGCGGAAGACGCGCGTGTTGATGCGCTTTTCCAGCACGGATAGCGCATCGCGCAGCACCAGTTGGTAGCTGGCCAGGCCGCCGTCGCTGTCGCCGGAGCTGGCTTCGGTGACGATGCCGCACACGCTGCGCAAATCGCCGCGGTCGGTGACGAATTGCAGCGCGGCCGGTACGGCGATCATTTCTTTCAGCGGCAGGTGCACACTGGCCGAGACGCACAGCACGCGATATTCCACGCCGCCGCACACGCTCTCCGATCCGAACACGCGCTGCGGCAGCAGCATGTCGTCATTCAGGCCGCCCGGCAGGTCGAGCCGCAGGCGCAATGGCCGGTTGCTGGTAACCAGCTCCTTGGCCAGCGCCATGAAGCCGAAGAAGTCGTTGTCGCTTTCCACAATCTCTCCCTTTAGCTGTGCAGCAGGTACATTAATTCTTCGCTGTCGTGCGCTGGCGGTGCGCTGAGCAGACGGGCATTCACGCCCAAGCGGCTATCGGCATCGAGGCATGCGACTTGCGCGTCCTCGGCCCGCTGGATCAGGCACACTTCGTAGGTAACGCCAACGCCGCAATGCAGGTCCAACATCGCGGACAGCTGCCGCGCGCCACCGCCGCCGGGCAGGAAATCTTCATACTGTTCGGTCGATAATGGCCCGATGCGCAGGCGCACGCGCGCGTCGCAGCGGTAGATGCGTTCTCCCAGCATCACGCCGCCATCGAGGCTGGCGTTGGCCTGGCCAAGGCGTGCCTGGTCTTCTACCGGCAAGGCTTGCCACTCGCCGACCAGCTGCTGCACGGCGAACGGCACGTCGAAGTATTCGGAGTACACGCCTGCCATCACCGGCGCGGATACCGCCCTGCTGCGGATCTGCGCGGCGTAGAAGGCCAGCGTTTCGCGTTCGATGAGTTCATGTTCCAGATGCGTCCCGGCCAGCGCCGTCAGCGCGTTCAGGAAGCCTTCGTCTTCATCCGGCCGATAGCGCGCCCACGCCTGATAGAACAGTGCCAGCGGCCGATGCGACAGCACATCGAGAAAGGCCCTCGGCCCGCCGTCGTTTGTGCTTCGTTCGTAGCGGCCGATGCGTTCCGAGTAGTGCAGTGGCAGCACGCCCTGGCTGCCCAGCATGCCCATAAAGGTCGGCGTCACGCGCACGCTGCCTTCATCGCTGCTGATGTTTTCCAGCTGGTGCGTGGGGAAGCTCATCGCCAGCCGGTTACGGAAGCGGATGCTCCCCGGCCGCCAGTGCTCGATCAGCCGCATCGCCTGGAAGAATTCAAACCGCTGCGGTGTGTTCAGCAGGCTGTCGATCAGGCCAGAGTCAAAGCGCCGTTGCGAGATGGGCATCGCATCAACTCCTTTCCGCTCAGGTGAGATAGCACGACCAGCCGCGTAAAACTGTTCAGGTGCACGTGCAGGCCAAACAGGTGATCCAGTATTTGCACGAAAGCGTGGATGCCGGTGCCGGCGTACGCTTCCTCGTCCAGCGATACCTGCACTTCAATCCCGCGCAGGTAGGCGTTGCCTTGCGCCTGCCGGATCCATGCGGTGGCAGGACGGTGCGACAGTGCGGTCACGCCGTCGATCATGCGTTGCGAGACGGCGCTGTCCTGCTGCGCGTGCAGGCGCAGCATGGCGCTCAGCGCAGGCAGGCCTTCCTGCGTGAGCGAGCGGTGATTCAGCGCCAGCTGGGCGATCAGTCCCCAGTGGTCCGCCGATGACCTGTACGACAGCGTGGGCCGGCGCAGCATGCGGATGGGGAAGCTGCCGATCGGGCTTTCGGTGCTCAGGTCACCGCCGGCGCGGCCGTATTGCAGGCCATGCGGCAGGTTGCGGTTGGTGCAGGTCAGGCGCACGGCAGCGGTGCCGCTTTCCATGCGCAGCGGTGAAAAATCGCGGTCGACCAGCGAGAGGGTATGTTCCAGGCCGGCGGTCATCAGTTCATCGCGCTGGGCCAGCCAGTAACGGCCTTTGCGCTCGCCGCCATCGCCATGGCGCAGCGAGTAGTAGGGGAAGAATTCGGTGACCGTGCTGCCATCGCGAGCTTTGCGTACCAGCTGCACGCTGTCGATGCTGTAAATGTCACAGGCGTTGCCGGGCATTTCGTCGGGCATCAGCGGGTAGCTGCTGCTGGCGTGCGTGATGCGGATCGGCGTGGCCGGGTGCTGGAACAGGTTCACAATGGGCGTGCACCCGAGGACCAGGTTGGCGGCGGTGAGCGCGCGCAGGATGCGGGCGGCGGCGGCATCGGGGCGTACGTCGGACAGTGCCAGGCGCAGGGTAAAGCGTGTACAGTCTTCCAGTGCGCACGCTGCGAGGTCAATATCGAAGAAGTCGAATTTTTCGGGGAAGGTGAAGTATTCGCCCAGCAGCCGGTAGGCGCTGTGTTCAGATGGCGCGGCGGGCAGCAGCGCTTCGTCGTCGGCGAAGCCTACGGGAGCGAGGGGTACGCGGTCCAGCATGCGCCACTGCCCATTCGCCTCGACGCAGGCGCAGGCTGTCCGCATGAACAGCGCGTCGCGCAGCGTGGCAGTCAGCGAGGCCTCGCCGTCGATGAAGACGCGTAGCGCCGACAATCCCAGCGCGGTCAGCGGGCGCCCGGCGGCAGTGCTTTCTATCGTGATGCAAATGGCGGAACCGGCATCCTGCGGCAGCGACAGCGAGGCTGGCGTCTGGATGTATGGCTCGAACCACGCCGCGCTGATCGCCACTGGCGCCACGGTGGCGTCGTAGACGGTGCGGAAGCGGCAGGACACGGCGCCCTGCCCCAGCGATTTCAGCGCCGTCCCACGAGGTAGCACGTTGCAAGTGCTGATCTCATTGGCACGTGCACCGCTGTAGTCGATGCGGGCGATCGAGCATGATGGCATGGGCCGCAGGTAGTGCGGATACAGCATGCCAAGCAGCGCTTCGGTGAAGTGGGTGTGGCCGTCGTCCAGCAGCTTGGCCACGCGGGCGTTGAGAAAGGCGGAGGCCTGGATCAGGCGCTCCACATGCGGATCGGCGCAGGTCTCGCCGCGAATCTGCAGGCTGCCGGCGAGCTTGGGATAGCGTCCCGCAAACTCGGCGCCGGCGCGCCGCAGCATGCTTAACTCGCGTTCGTAGTACGGCAGCAGTTTTTCCATCATCGATATCCATCCGGAAAAGCCGGCCTGCAAACGGGCCGCGCAAGTCTCCGATGATGGCACTTTTGCTTTACTCGTTTTTGAGAAAAAGCAATCCTTTGTAAAACGTTGTGCATTTTCCCAGCCTGGGCAGGCTTGCCTTAAAATGGCCGCATGAAAGCCGACAAAGCCCTCGCCACCTATCAGCGTCTGCGCCAGCAGCCGCTGTGGCGCCTGCTGGCCGCGCCCAGCGGCCCGGTGGCGCTGGCGCTGTTGCAAACGCATTTGTACGAAAACGAGCGCAGCCTGCCAGCATCGATATTCCACGAGCGCATCGCTCGCGAGCTTGAGCAACTTCGCGCACGCGGCCAGGACTGGCCACAGACCGCCCAAGCCTATGTGGCGGGTTGGCTATCCGAGGGCCATCTGGAACGCCGCTTTCTCACCGGTGCCGCCGAGGAGGAATATGAACTGTCGACCTCAACCATCGAGGCCATCCGTTTCATCTCGGGCCAGATCCAGCCCCATTCCGCCGCCACCGAGAGCCGCCTGAGCCTGGTGATCGACGCCTTGGCGCGGCTGGCCGAAGATACCGATAGCGACAAGGCGCGCCGCATCAGCCGCCTGCGCGGCGAACAGGAACGCATCGAGCGCGAGATCGCCGCCATCGAGCAAGGCGTGCTGCATGTTCTTCCCGAAACAGCGGCGCTCGAGCGCACCCGCGAGGTCATCACCCTGGCCGATGGCCTGGCCGGCGACTTCCGCCGCGTGCGCGATCAATTCGAGCAACTCAACCGCGACCTGCGCGCGCGCATCATGGAGAGCGACGGCAACCGTGGCGAAGTGCTCGACTCCCTGTTCGCTGGCATCGACCTGATCAGCGACAGTGAAGCGGGTCGGACGTTTTCCGCCTTCTGGCGCCTGCTAACCGATCCCGAGCAGTCCGCCACGCTGGAGCAGGCGCTGGACCAGTTGATGACGCGCGACTTCGTCGCCCGGCTCAACACCAGGGAGCGTAAATTCCTGCTACGCCTGACCCGCACGCTGCTGGAACAGGGCGGCATGGTGCACGACGTGCTGCAGTCATTCGCCCGCAGCTTGAAGAACTTCGTGGAGAGCCGCGAATTTCTGGAACAGCGCCGCCTCAACACCTTGCTGCGCCAGGCACAATTGGCAGCGCTGGCCCTGAAGGACGAGGTCAAAGCCACGGACACCCTCAACTACACGCTCACGCTGACCAGCAGCAAACTGACCTCGCTGTCGCAATGGCTGCTGCACGATCCCGCGCTGCAGGCGCTGCCAGGCGGCATGCTGGATGGCGACGCCGCACCGATCGGGCTGGAATCTGTCAGCGAGCTGGTGGCGCAATCGGAAATCGACTTCCGTTCGCTCAAGAGCCACGTGTGCGCCGTGCTGGCGCTGCAGTCTCAGGCCAGCGTGGCCGACGTCCTCCGTGCCTATCCCGCCGCCCAGGGTTTGGGCAGTGTGCTCGGCCTGCTGGCCTTAGGCAGCCGCCACGGCATCGTCGCCTCCCATCACGAGACGGTTAGCTGGACCGGCGGCGACGAGCAACAACGCAGCGCCCGCATCCCCGTCATTTACTTTACGAAAGAACGTGCCCATGAACTTGCCTGAAGTCGACGCCTTCGCGCCGCCCACAGAGGCGCAGGCAAATGCCGGCATGGCGGAAGGCGCACCGCCGGCCACCGCGCTGTTCAACAACGACAGCGGCGAACTGGCGCTCGATACCCGCCGCACGCTGGTGCAGTTGCTCTCCGGTCCGGCGCTGGACGGCCGCCGCCACGCCAAGCTGTGGCCGGTGTTGCTGCGTGACGAAATCGCCGTGCGCAAGCGCCTGGCGGAACTGTTTCTTGAACTGGTGATCGACCGCGATGCCCAGGTGGCGTTCACGCGCCAGGCCGACACCGGCGACCTGGAAGTGCCGCTGCTGCTGCGCCGCGCCCAGCTGACCTTCATCGACTCCGTGCTGGTACTGTACCTGCGCCAGCGCCTGACGCAGGCCGAGGCGCACGGCGAGCGCGCCGTGGTCGCCAGCGACGAATTGGTCGACAATCTGAGCTTGTATGAGCGCGCCGCCAGCACCGACCGCGCCGGCTTCGCCAAGCGTGTGCACGCCTCGATAGAAAAGGTCAAGAAGCACAACATCCTGCAGAAAATCCGCGCCAGCGACGACCGCTATGAAATCTCGCCGACGCTCAAGCTGTTGTTCTCGGCCGAGGAAATCCAGACGCTGACCGCGCTCTACCAGGAGATGGCGGCAGGTGAGCGCCTCGCCCCACAGCCGTCCGCCATCGATGACGAGGAGGACACGTGAACGCCGAACGCGACCTCATCCCATTGACCGGCCGCGAGCAGTTCCGCATGCATCGGCTGCAGGTCTACAACTGGGGGACTTTCAGCGAACTGCACGATGTACCGATCAGCGCGCGCGGTTTCCTGATCGTCGGCCGCTCCGGTGCCGGCAAATCCACCTTGCTGGACGCCTTTTCCGCCCTGCTGGTGCCGCCGCGCTGGATCGACTTCAACGCCGCCGCGCGCGAGGCCGACCGTGCCGGCCGCGACCGCAATCTGGTCAGCTACGTGCGCGGCGCGTGGGCGGCACAAAGCGACATCGCCTCCGGCGAATACACCACCCGCTATCTGCGCCAGGGCACCACCTGGTCGGCGCTGGCCCTGCACTACCGCAATGCGGTGGGGCAGGAGGTGGTGCTGGTACAGCTGTTCTGGCTGCGCGGCAACGCCAACGCCAATACCGACGTCAAGCGCTACTTCCTGATCCTGGAGCGGCCTTTCGACTTGCGCGAAATCGGCGACTTCGGCAAAAACAATTTCGACGTTCGAAAGCTCAAGCAAGCCTTCCCCGAAGCGTATGCCCGCGACGAATTCCGCCCTTATTGCGAACGCTTCCGCAGCCTGCTCGGCATCGACAGCGACATGGCGCTGCGCCTGCTGCACAAGACCCAGTCGGCCAAGAACCTTGGCGACCTCAACGCTTTCCTGCGCGACTTCATGCTCGACAAGCCGGAAACGTTCGCGGTGGCCGAGCGTCTGGTCAATGAATTTGGCGAACTGAACGCCGCGCACCAAGCCGTGGTCACCGCGCGCCGCCAGGTGGAGATGCTGGCGCCGGCGCGCAGCCGTCATGAAGACCTGCGCCGCCTGCGCGTCGAGCGCGGCGCCGTGGAAGAACTGTCGGTTGGCATGAACAGTTATCGCGAACGGCTGCGCATGCGTCTTCTGGGCGAGCATCTGGCGGCGTTGCAGGTCGATGCCGACGGGCTGGCTGGCCAGTTGCAACATCAGCAAGGCGTGCTGGACAACCGCACTGCCGCTCTGCGCGATCTGGAAGCCCGCCGCCGTGCAGAGGGCGGCGAACAGATCGAACATCTGGAGAATGAAAAGAACACGCTGATCGCTCAGCGCGACGAACGCCTGCTGCGCCGCAAACGCGCCAACACGGCTTGCGAACAGTTGGGCTGGGTCTTACCGCCCAACCCACAAGGCTTCGCTGCTTTGCAAGGCCAGGCACGGCAAGAAATGGATCTGTGGCAGGCCAGCGCCGGCGACCACGAACCCCAGTTGGTGCTGGACCGCGAGCGCACCGAACTCAGCGCCAAGCTGGCCGGCGTCAGCACCGAGCTGGCCTCGTTGCGGCGCCAGCCCTCCAATATTCCCGCGCCCATGCTGGAGCTGCGTCGCAGCATTGCCGCCGCCATCGGCGTGGCCGATAGTGCCCTGCCCTTTGTCGGCGAACTGGTCGAGGTCAAACCGGATGAGGCGGCCTGGCGCGGCGTCGCCGAACGTGTGCTGCATGGCTTTGCGCTATCGATTCTGGTCGACAACGAGCATTACAACGCCCTGTCGCAGCATCTGAACGAAGTCAACCTGGGCCAGCGGCTGGTGTACTATCGCACCGGCCCTGCCAGTGCCGGCGCGGCGCGGGTCATGAAGACCAGTTCGCTCGCCTTCAAGCTCAACGCCAAAGACGGCCCGCACGCCAGCTGGCTCAAGAGCGAACTGCAGCAACGTTACGACTACGACTGCGTCGATTCCATGCGCGCCTTCCGCGCCGCGCCCGAGCGCGCCATGACGCGTGAAGGACAGATTAAGCACAGCAAGACGCGTCATGAAAAGGATGACCGCCACAGCGTGGACGACCGCCGCTACTGGGTGCTGGGCTTCGACAACCGCGACAAGCAGGCGCTGTTCCGGCAACAGCAAGAACAACTGCAGCGGCGCCTCGATGAGCTGAATGCGGAAATCGACATCCTGCGCAAACAGTTGCAGGCCAGCGGCGCGCGGGTCGTGGCGTGCACCACGCTGGTCAACCTGCAGTGGCAGGAGATCGACGCCCTGCCGCCGATGAACCGCATCGCCGCCATCGAGCGCCAGGTGCAGGCGCTACGGGAGGGCAACAACGCGCTGCAACAGATCGACCAACTGCTGCGCGAGCAAACGGAACTGGTCGGCAAAGCCGAAAGCGATGTGCGCGACACCGACGTCAAGCGCCGCACCGTGCTGGGTAAAATCGACGAGCACAGCCGCCACCTGCAAGTCCTGCAAGCCGATCCCGCCATCATCGCGCTGACGCCGCACCAGCAACAGGGCCTGGACCAGCTGTATGCCGACCTGCCGGACGCCGTCACCCTGAGCAAGGTCGATCAGGCCGACCGCGCGGTAGGCCGGGTACTCAACGCGCAAGCCGATGCGCTGGCACACGAGATCCAGCGTTGCGAGCGCGATATCGAGTCCCGCTTTGCCGATTTCATCCGTGAATGGAAGGCCGATTCGGACGGTCTCGATGCGACCCTGGCCGCCGCCTCAGACTTCTTCGCCAAGCTGGCGCGGCTGGAAACCGATGGCTTGCCCGCCCACGAGCACCGCTTCTTCGAGCTTTTGCATAACCAGAGCCATCAGAATCTGGCGGCCTTGTCGACCTACCTGAACGACGGCCGCAAAGCCATCCTGGAGCGCATGGAGCTGGTCAACGCCAGCCTGCAGCAGGTGGCCTTCAACCAGACTGCAGATCTGCGCACCTATCTCTACATCCAGCCCAGCGACCGGCAATTGCCGGAAGTGCGCGAGTTCAAGCAGGATATCCAGCAGGCGCTCAGCCATGCATGGAACGAAGACCGCGACACCGCCGAGGCACGCTTTATCGCCCTGCGCCGGCTGGTCGGCGACTTGGGCAGCCAAGAGCCGGACAAGCGGCGCTGGCGCGAGGCAGTGCTGGACGTGCGCCTGCATGTCGAATTCATCGGCCGTGAAATCGATACTGACGGCAATGAAATCGAGGTCTATCAGAGCGGCGCTGGCAAGTCCGGCGGCCAGCGCCAGAAACTGGCGACCACCTGTCTGGCCGCCGCCCTGCGCTACCAGCTGGGCGGCAGCGATCAAGCGTTGCCTGTGTATGCGCCAGTGGTGCTGGACGAGGCCTTCGACAAGGCCGACAACGAGTTCACCGCACTGGCCATGAATATCTTCGCCAATTTCGGTTTCCAGATGATAGTCGCCACGCCCCTCAAGTCGGTGATGACGCTGGAGCCTTTTATCGGCGGCGCCTGTTTTGTCGATATCCAGGAGCGCAAGGTGTCCGGCGTGCTGATGATCGAATACGATGAGGAACTGCAACGGCTCAAGCTGCCTGAGCAAGCGCATCGGGAGGCATCGCTTGAAGCTACCGGATGAAGTACGGCAGTGGCTAACACGGCGCTATGCGGGCCAGCACCGGCAGTGGCTGGCGGATAGCGGCGCCTCCTCCTGGCCATTACGCATTCCACTAGGGTTGCCGACCGAGACGCAGGCGCTCCGCCAACCGGCGGCGGTACGGGCCTGGGCCGACGCCTGGCGCGCACAACAAGGCCCCGGCGAACTAGAGTGGTGCGAGCGACGCTGGAAAGTTCTGGGCATTCAACAACTGCCGCACGCCTGGGTGCTGGCAGATGCAAGCCAGGTCGCGGCCTGGGCGGGCGAGGAGGAGCGTTGGCAGCGTGCCGTGCGCCGCAGCATCCCATTGACACAGCGCTGGCCGGCTCTGGTTGCGATCCTGCCGCGCCTGTTCGACGTGCTCGCCGACTATACAGATGATGATTTGCAGCGGCTACAGGATTTACTGGAATGGCTACAGCAGCACCGCGGCTCCGGCTTGTATCCACGTCAATTACCGATCACCGGCTTACACAGCAAGTGGCTGGAATCGCGCATGAGTATGGTGGCGATCATGCTGGCCACCATACGTGGCGATAGCGGCGTTACCGACCCTTACGCCTTGTGCGGCCTGAGACGGCCGCCAGCGACCATCCGTATTCGGATACTCGACGCACGGTTGCGGACAAAAGTTGGCGGACTGGGCGACATCAACGCACCGATCGACATGTTGGCGCTTCTTTCATGGCAGCCAGATCATCTTCTCATCGTTGAAAACCTGCAAACCGGCCTGGCGCTGGAAGACTTGCCGGGCACGGTGGCGGTGATGGGGCTGGGCTACTCGGTGGACGTGCTGGCAAAGTTACCTTGGGCCGTACCTGCGAATTGCCTGTATTGGGGCGACATCGATACACATGGCTACACGATACTGCATCATGCACGGAGCGCGCTGCCACACCTGAGTTCCGTGATGATGGACGAGGCTACTTTGCATCTCCATCAAGCGTTGTGGAGTAGCGAAAACGCCCAGGCGAACCCAGCGGCACTACCTACCCTCACACCGGCGGAACATGCGGTCTATGACAGTTTGCGCCACAATAGATGGGGGCAAGGCGTGCGCCTTGAGCAGGAGCGCATAGGCTGGAATTACGCTTGGCCGCTCCTGAGCGAAAGATGCGGTACGACAGCTAAACTCCGGTCATCGCTCCAAGAATACTGAAAAAGCAAAGAGCCCCACCAAAGTAGGGCTCAGAATGTCGTTGCAAAGGATTGCAATCTCTCAATGCAAAGGCCTCTTGTGAGGACTTAAGCCTGATGCCAAGGCAGCGCAGGAGACGAAATTATAACGACTTATTTCGTCATCCGCTCCCACCCATGCCGTACCGCTTCCTTGAACTTGTCCCAGCTCGATTGAGGATGGCGTTCCTGCCAGGTCACGCGCAGTTCGGATTCCACTTCGCCGAAGGGCTTGTCCTTGTAGCCGGGATTGCCCGCCATCGATTCGCCGTAGCGGTAGGCCGGGTCGTATTCCTGATAGGTGCCGCCGGTGTAGGTTTTCTCCCAGTGCGAGCGGAAGTACTCATCCTCCGTTTCCTCGTTCCCGCGCAGGATGTTGAGCGTGTCCTGATTCGGTTCGTTGCGCGGGTAGATGCGCATGCCGCTGCGCTGGATGGTGCTCTGGATATCGGCCACGGCTTCCTTGGCGGCGGGCGGAATGCCGGACAGCTCGCCGCGCTGCTGGGCGCCCGGTGTCGCCACTTGCTCGGCGCGCGCGAACACCACGGCGTCTTCGCGCTGGCGGATGCCATGCTGCTCCGGCGCGACCTGCTGCGCGCCCGTGCTGGTCTGCAGCGCCTCCGCACCCCAGCCGCTGGCGCGCCACATGGTTTCATGGTCGTCGATATCGATCGGACTGAAATCTTCGACGATATCGGCTGCGCGTTCGGCTTCTTCCAGCGAGTTGGCCTCCACCGCCAGCACGGTGTGGCCGCGATTAAGTGCTTCAGCGTACACATGGCGGTCGGCGTGTTCCCGGCCGATCAGTTGGCTGAACATTTGCTGGACCTGGCCGAGGATGGAGGCATCGTCGTTGATGCGCGCAGTACCGGCCACGCTGCCGGAATCGTGGATCTGGATGCGCTGGGCATCGTATCCGTTCTGCACCAGTTCATTACGCGCCAGCGTCGCTTCGGCGCGGGTTTCAAATACGGCTGTCAATGTATGCGTCATGATGGGCTCCAGAGAAGGGATCGATATTTCGAGGCAGTCTAATTGGTCTGCCTCGGAGCCAGCGCCCGTTTGCCGCGTGGCAAACTCTGCTGCCCGGCTATAATGGAGCACATGCCCCGCCACCTCCGCCATCTGCCGCTCGCCCTCTGCCTGACTTCCGCCTGTGCGTTCGCGGGGCCGGGAGAATTGGTGATGCTGGCGCCCGTCGACCAGGCCATGCCGATCGTGCGCTTCCAGAATGGCGCCATCAGCGGCGGCATCGTCAAGGATGTGGGCGACGTGCTGGCGCAGCGCCTCGGCCGGCGCGCGGTCTATCTCAACGCTGACACACCCGACGTCACGCCGGCGCTCAGCAGCGGCCGCGCCGATGGCATGTGCTATGTGATGCCGTTCTGGATCGACGGCGACTACAACTGGAGCCCACCGCTGCTGCCGGACGCCGAGATGATCGCCGCCCGCAGCGATGCGCCGCACCTGCGCTCACTCAAGGATTTGAAGGATAAGCCGGTGGGCACGGTGCTCGGCTATCGCTATCCGCGCGTGCAGCTGGTGTTGGGCGAACGCTTCAAGCGCGTGGATGCGGCCAGCATGGACAAGAACATCGAGCAGATGGTGGCCGGCAAAGTACCCTACACGATGATCGGCGAAGCCACGCTGAATTACCTGCACCGCATCCATCCCGACCTGAAGGTGCGGGCGGACCTGGTGTTCTCGTCGTACAAGGCGCAGTGCGCGTTCTCGCAGAAATCCGCCATCCCGTTCGATGAAGTCAGCAAGGCGATCGATGCGCTCATCAAGGATGGCAGCATCGATCAGATCATGGCGCGCTACCGCTAACCCAGCGTGTCGGCCCAGATGTTGCGGGCCCAGTTCATCGCATACTCCCCTTCCAGCGCCGACGCGGCGGACGACACGCCGCCCGAGCCGGAAACCACCAGCAGCGTTTTCTTTTCCGCGTCGTAGGCGTGCACCGAGGCGACGTGGATCACGTCCTTGTCGGAGACGAAGCTGTAGCAGGTGTTGGTCAGCATGGGGTGCGCATACGGCGCACGGCCGCTGAGCATGTCCACCACGGCGGCGGCGCAGACTTTGGCATGCTGGTTGGCCATGTGCGCGGACTTGGGCATCAGCGGCGCGACGGCGATGGCGTCGCCGAGGACGTGGATGTTTTTCGCCTGCGTCGATTCGAAGCTGAGGAAGTCGACGCCGCACCAGCGCCCGTTGGCATTGGCCAGGCCGGTCTGCACGGCGATGCTGCCGGCGCGCTGCGGCGGGATCACGTTCAGCACATCGGCTTGCACCTTGTCGCCCAGTTCGGAGAAGGCGGTGCGCGCGGCGGCATCCACGTCGGCGGTGCGGAACGACGGGCGGTATTCGATGATGCCGGCGTAGCGTTCTTTCCAGATTTTTTTGAACAGCGGGCCTTTGGAGACCACGTCGTCGTTGGCGTCCAAAATCAGGACTTTGGATTTCGGCTTGTGGCGGCTGAAGTAGAAGGCGATTTGCGATGCGCGTTCGTAGGGGCCGGGCGGGCAGCGGTATGGCGCGGGCGGGATGGTCATGGCGTAGGTGCCGCCGTCCGGCATGGCTTGCAGCTGCGCGCGCAGGGCGGTGGTTTGCGCGCCGGCTTTCCATGCGTGGAGGATGCTGTCTTGCGCGCCGGGTTTGAGCATGCCGGGCAGCTGGTCCCACATGAAATCGACGCCGGGGGAGACGATCAGACGGTCGTAGTTGAGCGTCGCGCCGCCGGCCAGCGCCAGCGTGCGTTTGTCGGCATCGATGCTCACCACGGTGTCGCGCACGATGCGGATGCCGTGTTGCGCTTTCATGGTCATGGTGAGGTCGGCGATTTGCCTGGAGCCGCCCAGCACGAGGTTGGAGAGTGGGCAGGAGGTGAAGCTGGCGTTTGGCTCGATCAGGGTGACGTCGATGGTGTGGTCGCTCCACATGCGCACGTAGCGCGCGGCAGTGGCGCCGCCGTAGCCGCCGCCGATGACGATGACGTGCGGTCTGGCTTGTCCCGTGATGGTGGCGCAGCCGGCCAGCAGTGCGCTGGCGCCAGCGGCCTGGATGAATTGGCGGCGTTTCATTTGGCGGCCTCCGTTTTCTTTTGCGCGGCAAACCATGCAGACAGTTGTTCGATTTGTTCGTCGGTGTAGCCTTTGGCGATTTGCGTCATGATGGTGGATTCGCGCTTGCCGGTTTTGAAGGCGTGCAGGCTGGCCGATAGCGCTTGCTGTGGCTGGCCTGCAAGGGCGGGCAGCGTGCTGCCTTTGGTGTCGCCATTGGTGCCATGGCAGGCGGCGCAGGTGGCGGCGAGGCGCGCCCCGGGCTGGATGGGCGGTGTGGCGGCAAGCGCGCTGCCTGCAGCGGTGGACATGACGGCGATCAGCAGGAATTTCACGGTCGGCTCCTTAAGGGCGTACACCCGGCGTTTCGATTTTCATGCCTTGGTCGCGTACGGCGAGCCAGGCTTCCAGTTCGATCAGTTCTTGTGCGCCGAACGGCGGAACTTCGGCGCGCACGCCACTCATGCAGTTGCGCAGGCGGCGTTGGAGTGATCCCATCGCTTGCCATTCGAGGCGGTAGATGGGGTAGGCGCTGGCGTGCGCTTGCGGGATGGTGCTGCCGGCGAGACGCTTTCCCCATTGCTGGTCGTGACACTGTGCGCAGGACAGGTTCAGTTGTCCGATGCGCTGGAAGTACTGCTGCTTGCCGCGTGCAGCGGCGGCTTTTGTGGCTGGGTCCTGCGCTGGCGTTACCGGCATGCCGCGCGATTGCATGGCCACGTAGGCTTCCATGCTTAGCAGTTCTTCGCTTTCCAGCTTCCATGGTGCGGCTTGCTGTTTTCGCTCGCGGCAGATGTTGATGCGCTGGCCAAGGTTCACCACTTTTCCGCTGCCCGCGTCCAGCGCAGGGAAGCGGGCGGCCACGCCGCGCATGCTGCTGCGGGCATCGCCGTGGCAGGAGGCACAGGATTTGGCGCTGCTGCCGGCGGTGGCGTTCCACTGCGCTTCGCCGCTGGCGATCCACAGCATGGCGGGGTTCTGTGCGTCGTCGCGCTGCATGGCTTGTGTGGCGGGGCTCATGAATTCTGCGCCGGAGCGGCGTTCGTCGGTGGCCATGGCAAAGGCGGTGGCGGACAGCGCGGCGAGGACCAGCAGGCGCTTCATGCTGCACTCACTGTCAGGTTCATTTTCTCGGTGTGGGCGAAGCCGTTGTCGCCCTCCCACGAAAATTCCAGCGTGCCGCTTTCCGTCGCCAGTATGAAGAAGGCGATGTAGGGATTGGCGGATATCGCCTGGTGCAGTTCTGCGCCGAAGACTTGTTCGCCGTTGTAGCGGCATTCAAATTTGCGGATGATGTCGCGCGCCAGCAGTTTGCCGTCCGCGCCGACGCGGTAGCCGGTTTCCATCGGGTGGCCGATCAGGGCGCGGATTTCGATGACGTCGCCGTGCTTCGCGCTGGCTGGCATGTGGATCAGGGCGCGGGCCATCAGGGAGCCTCGCCTTCGATGCAGGCGGCCAAGGCGACGATGACGTCGACGCCGTGCGACCAGTAGCTGCCGTCGCTCATGCGCGCCACGGCCATCAGGCGCTGCGAGGTAGCGAGGCGGATGCGTGTGGAGACTTCGGCCTTGCCGCTGCGCGGGGTCAGGGTGAACACGGCTACTTCGGTTTGCGGATTGCGCTCGGTGAAGATGGCGATGGCGCGGACCTGCGTCACATCGCTGTCCACAGAGACCGTGACCGGGACGGCGTTACCGTTGTCGATCAGTTGGGCGATGTCGAATTTGACTTTGCCGGGTTGCGGTTTGGCGCCGCCGGTGAAGTTGTTGACGGCGGCGGCCATTTCCGCTGGTGTGGCGGACGCGGGGCGGACCAGCGCCAGCAAGGCGCCCGCGGCGAGCAGGTCGCGGCGCTTCATGGTGCGGGTTCCTTCAGGGTTTGCAGCCATGCCACCACGTCCTCGATCTGCTGCGCGGTGAGGATGGTTTTGTCTTTGTAGGCGGCGGCGACGCGGTGCAGGCCATCCGTCTTGTAGTAGGCGGGCATGATGGTGTCGGGGTTGAAGCGGCTGGCGTCCATGATGCGGGCGCGCAGTTGGTCGGCGGTCCAGCGCGTGCCTGCGCCTTGCAGGTCGGGGGCGAGGTTGCCTTGGAAGCGTTCTTCAGGAATTGGGCCTGTGTGGCAAAGCAGGCAAAGACTGAGCTGGCGATTGGCGACGATGGCGCGGCCGCGAGATGGGTCGCCCGGGGCGGCATCGGGTGGCAGAGCGGCAGCGGCGGCGGGCAGCAGCGCAGCGAAGGCGAGCGCGCTCGTCGCCTTGCCGCGCCGGTGCCAGCGCGCTGCCATCGCTAGGCCTTCTTCACCAGACTATGGTGTTTGAGCGGCAGGTCGCGTACACGTTTGCCGGTGGCGGCGAAGATGGCGTTCAGCACCGCCGGCGCGGCCACCGCAATCGTCGGCTCGCCTACGCCGCCCCAGAAGCCGCCGGATGGCATGATGATGGATTCCACCTTCGGCATCTCGTCCAGCTTCAGCACCTGATAGGTATCGAAGTTCTGCTGCTCCATCTGCCCATCCTTGAGCGTGCACTCGCCGTACAGCGCGGCGGACAGGCCGTACACAAACGAGCCCTCCACCTGCGCCTCGATCTGCTGCGGGTTCACCGCGTAACCCGGATCGGTCGCCGCAACGATGCGGTGGATTTTCACCTTGCCGGTCTTGCGGTCCACCGACACTTCGGCGCACGCGGCGACGTAGCTGCCGAAGCCCATGGTCTGCGCCAGGCCGCGATACACGCCCTTCGGCGCAGGCTTGCCCCAACCGGCCTTCTCCGCCACCGCATTCAGCACCGCCAGGTGCTTGGGCGAATCGGCCATCAGCTTGCGGCGGAAGGCCAGCGGGTCCTGCCTGGTCGCATGCGCCAGTTCGTCCATGAAGCATTCGAGATAGATGGTGTTCTGGTTCAGGTTCACACCGCGCCAGAAGCCCGCAGGTACGGGCGGATTGCGCATCGCATGATCGACCAGCAGGTTCGGGAAGCTGTAGCCGATCGACGCTTCCGGCCCCGGCGCGTTCAAGCCCTGGAACACCACCGGGTCCTTGCCATCCTTGAGCGTGGAGCCCAGCGACGCCAGGATCGACTGGCCGGCAATGCGCATGTGCAGCCCGGTCACATTGCCCTTGGCATCCAGCCCCGCCGTCAGCTTGCACTGCGTGATCGGGTGATAGCGGCCGTGCAGCATGTCCTCCTCGCGCGACCAGATCAGCTTCACCGGCGTGCCCGGCATCTCTTTCGCGATCTTCACCGCCTGCGTCACCCAGTCATGCGTGGCGCCGCGACGGCCAAAGCCGCCGCCCAGATGCAGCTTGTAGACTTCGCACTTGGCCGGCGGCAGGCCCGCCGCTTCAGCGGTGGCGGCCAGTGCGGCTTCGCCGTTCTGGGTCGGCGTCCACACCTCGCAGCGCTCCGGCGTCCACAGCGCGGTGGCGTTCATGGTTTCCATCGTGGCGTGGTTCAGCCACGGGAAGGAATACACCGCCTCGATCTTGCGCGTGGCGGCGTTGATGGCCGCCTTGGCGTCGCCATTCGTGTTGCCCACCACCGCTTCCGGCGCATCCAGCGCGGCCTTCAAGGTGGCGTTGATGTCCTTCTGCGACAGCTTGGCGTTGGCGCCCTTGTCCCATTCAATCGGCAGGGCTTCCAGCGCGGACTTGGCGCGCCACCACGTATCGGCCACCACTACCACGGCGCTGTCACCCAGCTTGAACACTTTCTTGATGCCGGGCCGCTTTTCAATCGCCGAGGCGTCGAAGCTCTTCACCGTGCCGCCGAACACCGGGCAATCCTTGATGGCCGCGTTGAGCATGCCGGGCATCTTGAGATCCATGCCGTAGATTTGCGCACCGGTGGTCTTGTCCACTGTGTCCAGGCGCGCGAGGCGCTTGCCGGCCAGCTTCCAGTCCTTCGGATCTTTCAGCGCGACTTCGGTTGGAGGCGTCAGCTTGGCGGCGGTATCGGCCACCTTGCCGTAGCTGATGGTGCGGCCAGTCGGCTTGTGCGTGATCACACTGGCGGAAGCTGCGCATTCCGATGCCGGCACCTTCCACGCATCGGCTGCTGCCTGGACCAGCATGGTGCGCGCAATCGCGCCGCCCTTGCGCACATAGTCGTGCGATTCGCGCACGCCACGGCTGCCGCCAGTGGAGAACGAACCCCACACGCGCTTGCGCGCCAGGTTCTGGCCCGGCGTTGGATATTCAGTGGTGACCTTGCTCCAGTCGGCGTCCAGTTCTTCCGCCACCAGCTGAGCGAGGCCGGTCAGCGTGCCCTGCCCCATTTCGGAACGGGCGATGCGGATCACGATGGTGTCGTCCGGCTTCACCACCACCCAGGCATTGACTTCCGGCGTGGCCTCGGCGGCGACAGCGGCATCAAACGGGATATGAAAAGCGACTACCAGGCCGCCGGCCATCTTGAGGAAGCTGCGGCGCGAAGTCATGCTTTGCTCCCTTCGATGCGTTCAATCGCCAGGCCCGCCGTGGCGGGATCGCCGCCGCGCACCGCCACGTGAATGGCCTTGCGCACGCGGTTGTAGGTGCCGCAGCGGCAGATGTTGGTCATGGCCGCGTCGATATCGGCGTCGGTACATTTGGGCTTCTCGCGGATCAGCGCAGCGGCGGCCATGATCATGCCGGACTGGCAGAAGCCGCACTGCGGCACGTCCAGCGCAGCCCAGGCTTTTTGAATGGGATGCGAGCCGTCTTTCGACAGGCCCTCGATGGTGGTGACCTTTTGCGTGGCGGTGACCGCGGAAGCCGGATACACGCAGCTGCGCACGGCCTGGCCATCGATATGCACGGTGCACGCGCCGCATTGCGCCATGCCGCAACCGTACTTGGTGCCGGTCATGCCGAGCTGTTCGCGGATCACCCACAACAGCGGCGTATCGTCCTCCGCCTCGTACTCCCTCACCACGCCGTTGACATTCAGCTTGCCCATGCCCGATCTCCTGTTTGTAAGTTGCCCAAATCGACAGCTGGTCATGCTACCACTATTTTGCTTTTAGAAATTTTTGACCTGGATCAAAGTTTTTACTGCACCGCATCAATAGACTTGCTCACGTTACTTAACGACGACAAAGAGGAAGTGAAATGAGCAAGCATGTAGCAGCAGTATTGGCAGCACTGGTCATGGTAAGCGGCGCCGCAGCAGCGCAAGAGACGCCGTGGCTGGTGCGCGTGCGCGCAGTGCATCTGGACCCTGCCGACAAATCCGATCCGGTCGGCGGCACCGGCGCCAGCGACCGCCTGAGCGTCAGCAGCAAGACCATCCCGGAACTGGACGTGTCCTATTTCTTCACCAAAAACATCGCGGCGGAGCTGGTGCTGACCTATCCGCAAAAACACGACGTGTCTCTTGATGGCGCCAAGATCGGCACCGTCAAACACCTGCCGCCGACGCTGCTGGTGCAGTACCACTTCCTGCCTGACGCCGCCTTCCGTCCGTACGTGGGCGCGGGTGTCAACTACACCACCTTCTCCGGCAACAAGCTGCTGAACGGCGCGGGCAGCCTCGAACACGACAGCATCGGCCTGGCGTTGCAAGCCGGCGCCGATGTGGTGATCGACAAGCACTGGTCGCTCAACTTCGACGTGAAGAAAGTGCAGATCCGCAGCGACGTGCTGATCGGCGGCGCCAAGGCCAGCCGCGTCAAGATCGATCCGCTGATGCTGGCGGTCGGCGTGGGCTATCGTTTCTGACGTTGCTTCACCGCTACAGTGGCTGTCCCGCACTGGCATGGATGAGCGGATTGGGGAACAATCAAGATCCGCTCTTCATGTACAGGAAAGACTGCCATGTCACTCGCTCATCTTAAAATCGGAACCCGTCTTGGCGTAGGCTTCGGCATCGTGCTGGTGCTGCTGGTGGCCACCGTGGTGCTGGGCCTGAGCGCCATGCGTCACATCGGCAGCCGCACGCATGACATCATCGCCGACAAGAACGTCAAGATGCAGGCGGCAAACAAGATGGTGGACAACGTTCGCAGCATTACGCTGTCGCTGACGAATATCGTGGTGGTGCCCGGCACGCCGGAGATGAACGCCGAGCTGGGCCGCATCGCCGAGGCGCGCAAGCGTTATGGCGAGGCGCGCAAAATCCTGGGCGACATGGCCGCCGAGGACAAGGAAAAAGCCATGCTGGCCAAGCTGGATGAGCTGCTCAAAAAAGGCGCGGTCGAAAACAACAAGGTCATCGAACTGCGCAAGGATGGCGAAATCCAGGACGCCACCACGCAACTGACACAAGTGGCGGCGCCCAGCCTGAGCGGCGTGTTGGCCGTGCTGGACGAAATCCTCGCCTACGAAACCGAACAGGCGCGCAAGGCCGGCGACGATGCCGAGGCCACGCTGGGCAACGCACAGCTGACCATGACGGTGCTGGGCCTGCTGGCGCTGGGCCTAGGCGGCGGCGTGGCCTGGTTCATCACGCGCTCGATCACGGTGCCGCTGAACGCGGCGGTGGCCGTGGCCGAGACCGTGGCGGCCGGCGATTTGTCGTCGCATATCGAAGTGAACGCAAGTGATGAAACCGGGCGCCTGCTGAGCGCGCTCAAGGCCATGAACGACAGCCTGCTGCAGGTGGTCGGCCGCGTGCTGCAAGGCACGGACACCATTACCACCGCATCGAGCGAAATCGCCGCCGGCAACCTCGATCTGTCCTCGCGCACCGAGCATCAGGCCAGTTCGCTGGAGGAGACGGCGTCGTCAATGGAAGAGCTGACCTCCACCGTCAAGCAGAACGCCGACAATGCGCGCCAGGCCGATACGCTGGCGCGCGCCGCGTCCGAGGTCGCCAGCAAGGGCGGCACCATCGTCTCGCAGGCGGTGCAGACCATGGGCAGCATCAATGAATCGTCGCGCCGGATTGTCGACATCATCGGCGTGATTGATGGCATTGCGTTCCAGACCAATATCCTCGCCCTGAACGCGGCGGTGGAGGCGGCGCGCGCCGGCGAGCAGGGGCGCGGCTTTGCGGTGGTGGCGTCGGAGGTGCGCAACCTGGCGCAGCGCAGCTCGTCTGCCGCGCGCGAGATCAAGGAGCTGATCGACGCCTCGGTGGCGAATGTGGAAGACGGCTCGCGCCTGGTCAACGAAGCCGGCAAGACCATGGACGATATCGTCGCCAGCATCCAGCGCGTGACCGACATCATGGGCGAGATCACCTCCGCCAGCAGCGAGCAGACCAGCGGCATCGAGCAGATCAATCAGGCCATCACCGAAATGGACGAAGTCACGCAGCAGAACGCGGCGCTGGTGGAGCAGGCGGCGGCAGCTTCGCAAAGCATGCAGGATCAGGCGGCGGCGCTGGCCGAGGTGGTGGGCTTCTTCAAAACCGGCGTGGCGCGCGGGACGGCTATAATGTTACCAAATCGATAGCTCATCCTGGAAAGCCCATGCGCAAGACCCTGATCGTTCTGATGCCTTTGCTGTTAGCCGCTTGCGTGGACGACTCGGCGTCGTACTACGCCGACGGACCGGTCGGCAATCACGCGCTGACCATCCATCGGGCGCAGAAGCATTTCTGGAGCAGCGAGAGCCGGGTTGAGCTGATCATGCAGCGCCTGCCCGAGTGCATCCGCCGCATCGAGCTGACCGAGATGCCGGCGGAAGATGTGGAAATTGAACTGCTGTCCGGCGGCGACAACGTCTGGACCCTGCGCGCCGGATCGGAAATGTGGCAGGTCGAAACCCAGACCTGCACCCAGTATCCTGATGTGAAAGGCGACGGCGGCGAGTTGATGGGCGTGTTCCGCGCCGACGGCAACAAGTTCGTCTACGAAGCGGCCGTCATCGAAACCGTGCCTGCCGATACCAAGTAATGTCATTCCGGCGCAGGCCGGAATCCAAGCACAGCGTCCATTCAGGCGTTCTTGGATTCCGGCCTGCGCCGGAATGACGTGCTGGTTAGCGCACCAGCGCCACTTGGCGCGATGGCTCGCCGGCCAGCTTGAAGCGCGCCACCAGCGAGGCCAGCATTGCTGCCTGTTCCTGCATGCTGCCGGCGGCCGCTGCGGCCTGCTCCACCAGCGCGGCATTCTGCTGCGTCACCGAATCCATTTCCGTAATCGCCATGTTGACGTGGCCGATGCCGGTGCTCTGCTCGCTCGACGCATCGGTAATCGACGACATGATCTGCGTCACGCGCGACACGCTGGCCACCACCTGATCCATCGTCGTGCCGGCCTCCGCCACCAGCGCGCTGCCGGCGCCGATGCTGTCCACCGATGCGTTGATCAGCTCCTTGATTTCCTTGGCCGCCGCCGCCGAACGCTGGGCCAGATTGCGCACCTCGGACGCCACCACCGCAAAACCGCGGCCCTGCTCGCCCGCGCGCGCCGCTTCCACGGCAGCATTCAGTGCGAGGATATTGGTCTGGAACGCAATGCCGTCAATCACACTGATGATGTCGACAATGCGCGTGGCCGAGGCGTTGATGGTTTCCATGGTCTGCACCACCTGCGACACCACCTTGCCGCCGCGCTCGGCCACTTCCGAGGCCGACTGCACCAGCTTGTTGGCCTGCACGGCGTTGTCGGCGTTCTGGTTCACGGTCGAGGTCAGCTCCTCCATCGAGGCGGCGGTTTCTTCCAGCGAGCTCGCTTGTGACTCGGTGCGGGCCGACAAATCCATATTGCCGGAGGCGATCTCGCTCGACGCGGTAGCGATGGTCTCGGCGCTGTTGCGGATTTCGCCGATGGTCTGGGCCAGGCGCTGCTGCATGGTCTTCACCGAATACAGGATGCTGCGCGAGTCGGACGCGTGCGTCTTCACCTCGACGCTGAGATCGCCTTCAGCGATCTTCTGCGTAATCTCGCCCACGTATTCGGGATCGCCGCCGATGGTGTGGCGCAGGTTCTTGTTGACCAGGCTGACGATGACCGACAGTACCGCGCACACCACCGCCAGCAGGCCGGCCGACTTCAGCAGCGAGTTGCGGAAGGCGATGTCGATATCGTCGGTATACACGCCGGTGGTCACGCTCCAGTTCCACGGCTCGTAGCGCGAGACGCGGCTCAACTTCGGCACCGGCTCGGTCGAGCCCGGACGCGACCAGTAGTAATTGACGAAACCGCCGCCGCCCGGCAAGGCGCCGGCGGCCGCGATCTCGCGGTAGACGTAAGTGCCTTTGGGATCCTTGAGGTCGGCCAGGTCCTTGCCATTGTTTTCCGGCTTAATCGGGTGCATCACCGACAGGGTGCCGCTGCTGATGGTGAAATAACCATCCTTGGCGTAGCGCAGGCCGCGGATCAGGTCCATCGCCTGCTTTTGCGCCTCCTCCTTGCTCAGCGTGCCGGCGGTGGCCTTGTCGCCGTACTGCTTGAGGATGCTAATGGCGAGGTCGTCCATGTTCTGCAGATCGGCCTTGCGCTCTTCCACCCGCACCGTCCGGGTCTGGAAGGTTTCGAACACGAAGATCGCGGTGATGCACAGCAGGCTGCAAATCAAAGGCACCCACAGCTTCTGCTGGAACGTCAATTTATTCATGTTTCTTGTCTCCTATTGACTTATAGAAACGAGAATACCTCCAAGGACGGCCGCGCGGGGCAGGAAATTTAACAGTGTGGTTTATGTGCAAAAAGAAAACGGGCACCGCGTGGGAATCGCGGCGCCCGTTGGGCTGATGGCAGGGGACGGCTTAGTGCGCGGTTTTAGCCTGGTCCTGTTTGGCAGCCAGTCGCTGGGCCTGCACTTTCGCGTTTTTCTGCTGGATAGCCTGATAGGCGATGTCCTGGTAGGCGTCGTTGATATCGAGCAGGCCAGCCTTGCGGGCGGCGATGGTTTCGGCGATCACCTGCTCGCGGGTCAGGGTGCTGGTGCTGGTGTCGCGGAAGGTCTGGTCGATGGCGGCTTCGTTGGTGTCAGCGGCGAAGCTGCTGCCAGCGGCGATCAGCAGGGCGGCAGCGGCGAAGATGGCTTTGGCTTTCATTTTGATGCTCCTGAAGTGAGGTTCGATGGAGTCATCTTAGTATCAAAAAACTTGATAAAAAAGCGCAAAGATCAGCTCAAAACCATCCACTTATCCGATAGATTGCACCAGTTCGCTCGTGTGCGGGCCGGCCGGGATGGCGGCCAGCTTCGGCGCCAGCTTTTGCAACTGGCTCAGGTTGCGCTGCTGATGGGCGTCGGCGCCGGCCGCTTGCACGTCGGCCAGCAGGCCTTGGGCCGCTTGCTCGATGCGGGCGCTGTCTTGCGGCGCCAGTTCGATCAGGCTGTTCAGGTAGGTCACGCCCCACTGCAGGCGCGTCGCCGGTCCCACCGAGGCTTGCCAGGCTTGGCCGTACCAGTCGAGCACGGCGGCGGTGTCGCTGCGGCGCTTGGCGCTCGCGGCCAGGCTCAGCATGAAGTAGTACGGCGAATGCGAACGCGGCAGTTCGGCCAGCAGCACTTGCTCGGCCTCGGCCGACAAGCCGGCGTCGTTGAGCGCGCTCACGGCGGTGTTGACCAAGGTGTGGCGCTCGTACGGATCGGTGGACCCGGCCAGCGCCTGTTCCACCCGCTCGCGCACTGCGTCCTGCAAGCCCTGCGACGGCGCCAGCAGGCGCGCCATGCGCATTTGCAGGCGGGCTGCCATCAGGCGGTCGGGCGCGCTCAGCCAGAAATCATCGGCCCACTGGGCGGCCACGCTGCCCAGTGCGGCGGCCAGTTCCTCGCGGCGGCTGGCGATTTTCACCAGGTTCAGGCCGCTGTTGTTGAGGACGTCCATGTTGGAACGGGCCAGGCGGGCGTCGGCCAGCACGGCCAGCAGCGCGGCGGCATCGCCCGTGCCGGAGGCCAGTTGTGCGTGCAGGTGCAGGCGCGCGGCGGCATCCGGATTGGCGCTGGCGGCAGCGGCCATCAGTGCGGACAAGGCCGGCGCCAGTTGACGCTGGCCCAGCAGCTTGCCTTCGTCGGTGTCCCACGAGTAGTTGCTGAGCAGTTACCACTCGCCGGCGCTCAGTGCGCGTGAGCCGGACAGGGCCGCTTGCAGCGCGGCTGCGGCCGAGGAGCCGGCGGCATGCACAGCCAATGCGGTATCGAATGCGGCAACGAACAGCTCGCCATCCAGCTCGCACGGCAGGCGCGTGATTTCGCTGCCGTCCGGCGCGAACAGCACCAGCGTCGGGTAGCTGCGCAGCTGGTATTGCGCGGCCAGCGCCTGGGCGCCGGCGCTGTCGCCGTCGAGGTGGTAGCACAGCACGGAGGCTGAGCGCGCCACGAATTCGTCACGCGCAAAGATCTCGGATTTGACGCGGTTGCACGGCGGGCACCACACGGCGCCCCAGTACAGGAACAGCGGACGCTGCTGCGCCCGCGCCAGTGCCAGCGCATCGCCGATGCTGCCGTCCAGCCATTCGATTGCCGCCATGGGGATCAGTCCTTGGCCAGCGCCAGGAATTCGGTGCGCATCGCCAGGTTAGGCTGCAGCTCGCCCAGCATGGCCGAGGTGACGGTCTCTTCGCCCGGGGTGCGGATGCCGCGGCTTTCCATGCACAGGTGACGGCATTTCACCACCACGCCCACAGCCTTCGGTTCCAGCACGTCCATCAGCGCGTTGGCGATTTGCATGGTCATGCGTTCCTGCACTTGCAGGCGCTTGGAGAAGCAGTCGACCAGGCGGGTCAGCTTGGACAGGCCGACGATTTTGCCGTTCGGGATGTAGCCGATGGTGGCTTTGCCGAAGAACGGCGCCAGGTGGTGCTCGCAATGGCTGTACACCGGGATGTTGCGCACGATGATGAATTCGTTGTACTGCTCGGCGCCGTCTTCAAACGCCTTCAGCAGGGTGGCCGGATCCTGGTCGTAGCCCGAGGTCCAGTGCTTCCACGCCTTGGCCACGCGGGCCGGCGTTTCCAGCAAACCGGGACGGTCCGGGTCTTCGCCGATGCTGGCGATCAGTCGGCGCCAGTCGTTTTCCGTAAATTCTTGAGACATGATGAAACACCTTTTTTTAAATTTGCCCGACAGTATATCGGACCTGCGGCTCTACCGCTTAGGCCGGTGGGCGTCGATCAGGCGCGCGGCGATCGATACTTTGACCGGCAGGTCGGGCCATTCATCGTCCACGCCGAACCAGCGCGCGTCGGCAATTTCGCTTTCATCGACGCGGATGTCGCCGTCGAGATAGTCGGCGGTGTAGGCAATCATCAGCGAATGCGGGAACGGCCACGACTGGCTGCCGAAGTACTGCAGGTTGTGCACGCGCAGCCCGACTTCCTCGAACACCTCGCGGTGGATGGCCTCCTCCACCGATTCGCCGGCCTCAAGGAAACCGGCCAGCGCGGTGTAGCGCTTGTATGGCGAGTTGGTGTGCATGGCCAGCAAGACTTGTTCGCCCTTGCGCACCAGCACCATCATGGCCGGCGAGATGCGCGGATAGGCGCTGTGGCCGCAGTTCGGACATTTGTAGCAGCGCTCGCCTTCGAGCAGTTGCAGCGGCGTCGCGCAGGCGCCGCAAAAACGGTGGGTGCGCGACCATTCGGCCAGCTGGTAGGCGCGGCCGGCCAGCCCGAGAAAGCTGTCGTCGAGCACGCCGAACAGCGAACGCAGGCCGTGATAGCCGAATTCCGGCCCCGGCAGCACCGCCTCGTCCACCCACACCGCCTGGTAGTAGCGTCCCTCCCACAGCCCCAGCGGGTGGATGCGCTCCGGCGCCAGCTTCAGCTCGGCCGCCGCCGGCAAGCCCATGTTACTGTTGCGCAAAAGCAACTCGCCGCGATAGAACACGAATGTGAGCGTTTCGTCATGCAGTTGCGGGCGGATCAGCGGGGTAAATGTGGCGGGAGTGTGCAGCATGGCCGGGGAAATAAAGGTTTAGCTCGGATCATTATCTTACAGTGTTTCCTGATTACTTATTTTCCGCGCAAAAATGCCGATAAAAAGTAAAGCTGGAATCAACGCTAAGTCATTGTTTTCAGGCCAAGATTTAAGGGATTTTTAGGCCTTTTCTCTCTGGATAAGGTCGTTTAAAGGTACTATATCTTTCCGTCAGGAGAATATACACATGCCATCTTTAATACCTGGTTTAAACACCGACCAAATCGCCAGCCTGCTCAGCAATCAGATCGCCACCTTAACGACAGTGGACATCGGCTTGCTCTCGACCTTGCAAATGACCGCATTCGGCACGGAGCAGATTGGCTATTTCGGCACCAGCCAGTTACGGGCATTGTCGATCCAGAACCTGCAAGCCTTGAGCACCGACCAGCTCGGCTACGGCCTGACCACGCGCCAGGTGCAGGCCCTGACCAGCACCCAGCTCAACGGCCTGACCACCAACCAGCTGATCGGCCTGATGACCGACCAGTACGCCGCCCTGACCACCGCGCAACTGAACTCCCTGACGGCCAGCCAGTTCGCGATCATCGCCACCGACGACGTTGCCGCCCTGCGCACCCAGCAAGTGGCCGCCATCAGCACCACCCTGCTGCGCACGCTGACCAGCAACCAGATCGTCGCGCTCGGCTCGGACCAGGTCAGCGCGCTGCAAACCGCGCAGGTCGCCTCGCTGACCACGGCGCAAGTGGCCGCGATGGAAACCGCGGACTTCAGCGTCCTCGGCAGCAAGCAGCTGAACGCCCTGAGCGTCAGCCAGCTGGGCGCCGTCGGCACCAGCCAGATGGCTGCGCTCGGCAGCAAGCAGACTACCAACCTGAACACCACCCTGATCAATGCCCTGAGCACGGCGCAGTTGGCGGCCATCGGCACCGATGGTCTGTCGACGCTGAAGACGCAGCAAATCGCCGCCCTCGGCACCAAGCAATTCTCGGCCCTGAGCAGCGACCAGATCGTGGCCCTGAGCACCGCCCAGTCGGCGGCGCTGACCACGCTGCAGCTGAGCCAAATGTCCAGCACCCAGCTGGCCGCAATGGAATCGCAAGATCTGGTGGCGCTGAAGAGCGCGCAGCTGGGCGCGCTGAGCACGACCGCCACCGCCGCGCTGGGCACCGATCAGGTCGCGGCCCTGACCACTGCCCAGGTCGCCAGCCTGACCAGCGCCCAAATCCGCAGCCTCAGCACCGACCAGATTGTTGCCCTCAGCACAGCGCAGGCCGGCGCGCTGACCACGCTGCAAGTGCAAGCCCTGAGCAACAGCCAGCTGGCAGCCATTGAAACGGCCGACCTGGCCGTGATGAAGACCTCGCAGCTGAATGCGCTGTCGAGCGCCCAGCTCAACGCTATGACCACCGACCAGATCGTCGCGCTGACCACGCTGCAGTCCACCAACCTGGCCACCCAGCACATCGCCGCGCTGAGCACCGCGCAAGTAGCGGCAATGGAAACGCAAGACCTGGCCGCGTTCAAGACGCAGCAAATCGCCGCCCTCACCACGGCCGGCGTCGGCGCGCTGACCACCGACCAGGTGGTCGGCCTGAAGTCCTCGCAGACCAACGCGCTGAGCTCGCAACAACTGGCCGCGCTGGACAGCGATCAGGTCCGCGCGCTGGAATCGCAAGACCTGGCCGCCATCCGCACCAGCCAGCTGGCCGGCCTGAGCAGCGCCAACATCGGCGCCCTGCAAACCGCGCAAGTAGCGGCCCTGACCACCGCGCAAGCGGCCACGCTGAGCAACGGCCAGTTGGCCGCGCTCGATAGCGACCAGATCATCGCCCTCACCACCAACCAGGTCACCGCGCTGACCAGCGCCCAGATCGCCAGCCTCGGCAGCGCGCAAATCGCCGTGATGGAAACGCGCGACCTGCGCGCGCTGAAATCGTCGCAGATCATCGCCCTCACCACGGCACAGATTGCCGCGCTGGGCACTGACCAGGTAGCCGCGCTGAGCTCGCAACAAATCGCCGTGCTGACCACGCGCCAGTTCGCCACCCTGAGCACCGACCAGATCGTCGCGCTGACCACCCAGCAGGTCACCGCCCTGACCACCCAGCAGCTGAGCCAGATGAGCAGCACCCAGCTGGCCGCGATGGAGACCCAGGACTTTGCCGCGCTCAAGAGCCAGCAAGTGGCAGCCCTGAACACCACCAGCACCTCCGTGCTGAGCACCGACCAGATCGCCGCCCTGAGCACCGCGCAAATCGCCGCCATGCCGACCGCGCAAGTGCGCAACCTCAGCACCGACCAGATCGTCGCCCTCAACAGCGCCCAGATCGGCGCACTGCAAAGCGCGCAAGTGGCGGCCCTGAGCAGCAGCCAGATCGGCGCCATCGAAACGCGCGACCTGGCCGCCATGAAAACGCAGCAACTGGCCGTGCTGGGCAGCGCCCAGCTGGCCGCGCTGAACTCCGACCAGATCGCCGCCCTGACCACCGCGCAGGCATCCAACCTTGGCACCCAGCAAGTGGCAGCGCTGAGCACCGCGCAGCTGGTGGCGATGGAAACGCAAGACCTGGCCGCCCTGCGCAGCCAGCAGATCGCCGCCGTCACCACGGCCGGCATCGCCGCGCTGGGCACCGACCAGGTCAGCGCCCTGACCTCGCTGCAAATCAGCTCGCTGCAGACAAAGCAGCTGGCCGCCCTCGGCAGCGACCAGATCGCCGTGCTGAGCAGCGCGCAAGCCAGCGGCCTCGGCACCCAGCAGATCGCCGCGCTGTCGACGCAGCAAGTGGTCGCCATCAGCATCAGCACCCTGAACAGCCTGAAATCGGCACAGATCGCCGCGCTCGGCACCAGCGCCGTGGCCGCACTGACCAGCGACCAGATCGTGGCCCTGAACACCGCCCAGGCCAACGCGCTGGGCTCGCAACAATTGGCGGCGCTGACCACCGGCCAGCTGGCCGCGATGGAAACCAGCGACCTGGCCGCCCTGCGTACCAGCCAGCTCAACGGCCTGACCACGGACGGCATCGCCGCCCTCGGCACCGCCCAGGTCGCCGCGCTGACCACCGCACAACTGTCCTCGCTGGCCACCAAACAAATGGCCGCGCTCGATAGCGACCAGATCGTCAGTTTGACCACGGCCCAAGCCGGTTCCCTGACCACCCAGCAGATCGCCGGCCTCAGCACCACGCAAATCGCCGCGCTGGAAACGCAAGACCTGGCCGCGCTGAAGACCGCGCAAATCATCGCCCTCACCACCGCTCAGCTGCAAGCGCTGGGCACGCAGCAAATCGTCGGCCTGACCTCGCAGCAAGTGTCGGCCATGACCACGCGCCAGGTGGCCGCGCTGTCGACCGACCAGATCCTGGCGATGCAAGCCTCCGCGCTGGCCGCGCTGCAATCGCAGCAGGTTGCCGCGCTGAGCAGCAACGCCGTCACCGCCCTCACCACGGCCCAGGTGGCCGCGCTGAGCACCGCCGTGCTGACCTCGTTCACCACCGGCCAGATCGCGCTGCTGAGCACTGACCAGATTGTTGCCCTGACCACCGCGCAAAGCGCCGCCCTGACCACGCGCCAAGTGGCCGCGCTGACCACCGACCAGGCCAACGCCCTCGAAACGCAAGACCTCGCCGCCTTCACCACCGCGCAAGTGGTAGCGCTGGGCACCGGCCAGATCGTTGCGCTGAGCACAGCGCAAATCGCCGGCCTGCGCTCGCAGCAAGTGGGCGCGTTGAAGACCCAGCAAGTCGCCGCCTTGAGCACCGACCAGGTCGCCGCGCTGGAAACCCAGGACCTGGCCGCCCTGCAATCGCAGCAGGCGCTGGCACTGGGCAGCAATGCCGTGGCCGCGCTGACCACGGCACAGTTCGCGGCCCTGACCTCGACCGTCCTGACCGCCTTCGGCACCGCGCAGATCACCGCACTGACCAGCGACCAGATCGCCGCCCTGACCACCGCGCAAAGCAGCGTGCTGACCTCGCGCCAGATCGCCGCGCTGTCGACCGACCAGCTGGCCGCGCTGGAAACGCAAGACCTGGCTGCGCTGAAAACCCAGCAAGTCGCCGCCCTGACCACCACGCAGATCGCCGCGCTCGGCACCGACCAGTCCACCGCGCTGAGTTCGCAACAAGTCGCTGCGCTGAGCTCGCAACAAATCGGCGCCCTCACCAGCGACCAGATCGCGACCATGTCCAGCAGCGACCTGGCCGCCCTGCAATCGAAACAAGTGGGCGCGCTGGCGACCGCCGCCGTGGCCGCACTGGCCACCGCGCAAGTCGCCGCGTTGACCTCGACCGTGCTGGCCACGCTGACCACCAGCCAGGCCGCCGCCCTGACTACCGACCAGATCGTCGCACTGGCCACCGCGCAAATCGGCGTGCTGGCCACCAACGACCTGGCCGCGCTGTCGACCGATCAGATCAACGCGCTGGAAACGCGCGACTTTGCCGCGCTGAAAACGCAGCAAATCGTCGCCCTGACCTCTGATCAGATCGGCTCGCTCAACACCAGCCTGATCGTGGCGCTGACCACCAGCCAGGCCGCCGCCCTGACTTCGGTGCAGCTGAACGCGCTGTCCACCGACCAGCTGGCCGCGATGGAAACCCAGGACTTTGCCGCCCTCAAGACGGCCCAGCTGCTGGGCCTGGGCACCAAAGGCATCGCCACCCTGACGCCGGCCCAGGTGGCCGCGCTGACCACCGCCCAGATCGTGCAGCTGAACTCGGACCAGATCCAGGTCCTGAGCAGCGCCCAGCTGGGCGCCCTGACCACGCTGCAAGTGACGTCGCTGACTACTGCGCAAATCGGCTACCTGCAAACCGAACAAGTGACGGTGCTCACCACCGCCGACTTTGCCGCGCTGAAAACCAGCCAGCTCAACGCGCTGGGCACCAGCCAGATCGCCGCCATCACCACCGACCAGATCGTCGCGTTGACCTCGCAGCAGGCCGCCGCGCTGTCCACCCGCCAGGTGGCCACGCTGTCGACCGACCAGCTGAACGCGCTGGAAACGCAAGACCTGACCGTGCTCACCTCGGCCCAGATCGCCGCCCTGACCACGGCCGCCGTGGCCGCGCTCGACCTGACCCAGCTGGCCGCGCTGAAAACCCAGCAAACCTCGTCCCTGACCACGCAGCAAGTGCAAGCGCTGGGGACGGCGCAGATCGCCGCCCTGAGCACGCTGCAGGCGTCCAACCTGACCACGCAGCAAATCGCCGCCCTCGGCAGCGATCAGGTGCAGGCGCTGGAAACCGCCGACCTCAATGCGCTGAAGAGCACGCAAGTTGCCGCCCTGACCAGCACCCAGGTCAGCCAGCTGACCACCGCGCAAGTGGTGGCCCTGAATTCGCAGCAAGTGGCCGCGCTGAGCACGCGCCAATTGGCCGCGCTCGATTCCGACCAGATCGCTGCGATTGAAACGCGCGACCTGATCGCCATCCAGACCGCGCAAGTGGCCGGCCTCGGCACCGATGCGCTGAACGCCCTGACCAGCGCGCAAATCGAGGCACTGACCTCGGCCCAGTTGGCCGCGCTCAGCACCAACCAGCTGCGCAGCCTGTCCACCGACCAGATCGCCGCACTGAGCACGCAGCAAGTCGCCAACCTGCTGACCCAGCACATCGCCGCGCTGACCAGCGACCAATTGGCCGCCTTCGGCACGCAGGACGTGGCCGCACTGAAGACCGCGCAGATCGGCGCACTGGGCACGGCCCAGATTGCCGAACTGGGCACCGAACAAATCGTCGCGCTGAACTCGCAGCAAGTGGCCGTGCTGAGCAGCCGCCAGCTGAACGCGCTCACCACCGACCAGATCGTCGCCATCGAAACGCGCGACCTGTTGGCGCTGACCACGCAGCAAATGAGCGGCCTCAGCACCGACAACCTGAACGCCCTGACCACCGCCCAGCTGCAAGCGCTGGGCACGGCCCAGCTCAACGCCCTGAGCAGCAACCAGTTGCGCGCGCTGGACACGGCACAGATCGTTGCGCTGAGCACGCTGCAGGCATCGAGCCTGAGCACCGGCCTGATCGCCGCGCTGAGCAGCGACCAGCTGCAAGCGCTGGAAACGGCCGACCTCAACGTGCTGAAAACCGCGCAGATCGCCGCGCTGGGCACGGCGCAAGTCAGCCTGCTGAGCACCGACCAGATCGTCGCCCTGAATTCGCAGCAAGTGTCCGTGTTGAGCAGCCGCCAGCTGAGCGCGCTGAGCAGCGACCAGATCGTTGCCATCGAAACCCGCGACCTGATCGCGCTGAGCACGCAGCAAGTGATTGGCCTCAGCACCGACAATCTGAGCGCCCTGACCACAGCCCAGGTGCAAGCGCTGGGCACCGCCCAGCTCAACGCGCTGAGCAGCAACCAGCTGCGCGCGCTGGACACCGCCCAGATCGTGGCCCTGAGCACACAGCAGGCAGCGAGCCTGAGCTCGCAACAAATCGCCGCCCTGTCCAGCGATCAGCTGCAGGCGCTGGAAACCGTCGACTTTGCCGCGCTGAAAACCGCGCAGCTGGCGGCGCTGTCCACCGCGCAGATCGGCCAGCTGACCTCGCAACAAATCGTCGCGCTGACCTCGCAGCAAATCGCCAGCCTGAGCACGCGCCAGCTGGCCGCGCTGGAAACCAGCCAGATCGTTGCGATTGAAACCAATGACCTGGCCGTCATGACCAGCGCCCAGATGGCCGGCTTCGGCACCGACAACCTAAATGCGCTGACCAGCAGCCAGATGCACGCCCTCAACAGCGCCCAGCTGAACGCGCTGAGCAGTGTGCAGCTGCAAGCGCTGTCGACCACGCAAGTGGCCCAGCTGACCACTGCGCAGGCGACCAACCTCAGCACCACGCAAGTGCAGCTGCTGGGCAGCGACCAGCTGGTCGCGCTCGGCACCGACACGCTGTCCGTGCTGAAGACCCAGCAAATCGCCGCGCTGAAGACCAGTCAGATCGCCAATCTGAACAGCGCGCAAGTCATCGCCCTGAGCACGCTGCAAGTAAGCAACCTCGGCACGCAGCAAGTGGCTGCGCTCGGCACCGACCAGCTCAACGCGCTGGAAACCCAGGACCTGATCGCCCTGCGCACCGCGCAAGTCGCCGCGCTGAGCACCGCGCAGATCGCCGGCCTGAGCACCGAACAAGCCGCCGCCCTCAGCACGCTGCAGATCAGCAACCTGAGCAGCGCGCAACTGGTGGCTGTGGGCACCGCCCAGCTGCAAGCCTTCTCCACCACCGACATCGCCGCGCTGAAGACGGCGCAAGTGGCGGTGCTGGCCACCGACCAGCTGGACGCCCTGCTCACCGACCAGTTCCGCGCCCTCAACACTGCGCAGCTGACCGCGCTGAGCACGGCGCAATTCCAGGCGCTGGGCACCACCCAGATCGAAGCGCTGACCACGCTGCAAGCGTCCAACCTGGCCACCGCGCAGCTGCAGTCGCTCAGCGCCAGCCAGCTGGCCGCGCTGGAAACCGAAGACCTGGCGGCCATGAAGACCGCGCAAGTCAACGCCTTCAAGACCAGCCAGATCGCGCAGCTGAGCAGCGACCAGATCGCCGGCCTGAGCACGCTGCAAGTGTCGACCCTGGCCACGCAGCAAGTGGCCGCGCTGGGCACCGCCCAGATTCAGGCGCTGGAAACGCAAGACCTGGCCGCGCTGAAATCGGCGCAGCTGCAAGTGCTGGGCAGCGACCAGCTGGACGCCATCACCACCGCGCAATTGCAGACCATGGGCACGGCCCAGCTGTCGGTGCTGACCACCGCGCAATTCCAGACCCTGCTGACTTCGCAGATCGCCAACCTGACCACGCAACAAGTCGGCAACCTGGCCACCGCCCAGATCGCCAGCCTGAGCACCAGCCAGCAAGCGGCACTGGGCACCGATGAGATCGTCGCGCTGAAGAGCGCGCAAATCCAGTCGCTGCGCACCGCGCAAGTGGTGCTGCTGAGCACTGACCAGGTGTTCGCCCTGACCAGCAACCAGGTCGCGGCGCTGACCACCGGCCAGCTGTCGTCCATGAGCTCGGATCAGATCGGCGCCTTCGGCACCGAAGACTTTGCCGCCATGAACACTGCCCAGCTGGCCGCCCTCGGCTCGCTGGCCAACCTCAGCACCGACCAGATCCAGGCCCTGACCACGGCCCAGATCGCCGCGCTGAGCACCGCCCAGATCAGCCAGCTGAAAACCAGCCAGATCGTTGCCCTGAAGACCAACCAGATCGGCGCCGTCAGCACCAACGCGGTCGGCATCCTGAGCAGCGACCAGCTGCAAGCGCTGGAACTGGAAGACCTGGCCGCGATGAAGACCGCGCAGATCAACGCGCTGGGCACCACGCAAGTGACCCAGCTCAGCACCGACCAGATCGCCGCCCTGACCAGCCTGCAGTTCGGCGCCATGCTGACCCAGCAAGTGGCCGCGCTCAGCACCGCGCAAGTGAAGGCGCTGAGCAGCGACGACATCACCGCGCTGAAAACCGCGCAAGTGACCGCCCTCAGCAGCGACCAGATCGGCGTGCTGTCCGATACCCAAGTGCAAGCGCTGTCCGGCACCCAGCTGAACACCTTCAGCAGCGTGCAGATCCAGTCGCTGAGCACCGACCAGATCGTCGCCCTGACCACCCAACAATACGCTGTGCTGGCGTCCGCGCAAGTGGCCGCGCTGAGCACCAAACAGCTGAGCATCATCGAAGTGGATGACCTGGCCGCGCTGAAGACCGCGCAAGTGGCCATCCTCGGCACCGACCAGATCCAGGCGCTGGCGCCGGACCGCATCGCCGCGCTGACCACCGCGCAAGCCCAGGCGCTGACCAGCACCCAGCTGCAAGCCCTGAGCTCGGCGCAAATCCAGGCCATGGAAACGGCCGACCTGTTCGCGCTGAAATCGTCGCAGGTTGCCGCACTGAACACCCAGCAACTGAACGCGCTGCTGGACTACCAGCTGCAAAGCTTCGGCGTCATTCAGCTGGGCGCGCTGACCAGCACCCAGCTGCAAGCGCTGGGCAGCGACCAGATCATCGCCCTGTCCACTGCCCAGTACGGCTACCTGACCACCGCGCAGATCGCCCTGCTGACCACGTCGCAACTGGGTTCCATCGAACTGGAAGACCTGGCCGCGCTGAAGACCAGCCAGCTGACCGCGCTGAGCAGCGACCAGATCCAGTCGCTGACCGTCGACCGCATCGCCGCCCTGACCACGCAACAGGCGCAGGCGCTGGCCACGCAACAGCTGGCCGTGCTGACCACGGCGCAAATCCAGGCGCTGGAAACGGACGACCTGGTCGCGCTGAAATCGAACCAGCTGCAAGCATTGAGCAGCACCCAGCTCAACGCCCTGATCGTCAGCCAGGTGCAGAACCTGGCCAGCAACCAGCTGAACGCGCTGACCAGCGCGCAATTCCAGGCGCTGAGCACCGACCAGATCGTCGCCCTGACCACGGCCCAGGTGAGCCAGCTGGCCAGCGCGCAGCTGGTCGCCCTGAGCTCCGACCAACTGGCCGGCATGGAACTGGAAGACCTGGCCGCACTGGTCAGCAACCAGATCGCCGCGCTGACCACGCTGCAAGTGAGCCAGCTCGACCTGGCCCACGTCGGCGCCCTGACCACCGCCCAGGCCGTGGCCCTGACCACGGCACAGCTGGTGGCGCTGTCGACCAGCCAGTTCCAGGCGCTCAGCACCGACGACGTCATGGCGCTGAAAACCCAGCAGATCGCCGCCCTGACCACCAGCCAGCTGGTCACGCTGACGCAAGACCAGCTGCAAAACCTGACCACCGACCAGATCGACGCCCTGACCTCGGCCCAGGCAACCTCGCTGACCACCGACCAGATCGCCGCCCTGACCTCGACCCAGGTCGACAACCTCGGCACCCGCCAGCTGGGCGCGCTGACCAGCGACCAGATCGCCGCCATCAGCACCGACAACTTCACCACCCTGTCCAGCACGCAGATCGGCGCGCTGAACGCGGCCCAATTCGGCGCCATCACCACCAACCAGATGGTGGCCCTGAGCAGCGACCAGGCCACCGGCCTGACCACCGCGCAAATCGCCGCCTTCAGCAGCGACCAGCTTGATGCGCTGGAAACGCGCGACTTCGTGGTGCTGAAAACCCAGCAGATCGCCGCCATCACCACCGCCAACGTGGCGGCGCTGACCACCGACATCGTCAGCGTGCTGACTACGGCGCAGTTCAGCGGCCTGGGCAGCAGCCAGATCGCGGCCCTGCAAACCGACCAGATCGTCGCCCTGACCACGGCGCAGGTGGTGACGCTGAGCACGCAGCAAATCACCGCCCTAAGCGCCGACCAGGTCAGCGCGCTGGCGACCGAAGATTTCGTCGCCCTGCGCAGCAACCAGCTGGCCGCCTTCAACAGCGACCAGTTTGCCGCGATCACCAGCGACCAGCTCAACGCGCTGTCGACCAGCGCCTTCACCGTGCTGAGCACGGCTGTGCTGTCCTCGCTGACCGCCAGCCAGTTCAGCCAGCTGAGCACCGGACAAATCAGTGCCCTGACCACCAGCCAGGCTGTGTCGATGAGCACCGACCAGCTGAGCGCCCTGACCACCGATCAGGTGGGCGTGCTGAGCACCAACGCCGTGCGCAGCCTGCATTCCGACCAGTTCGGCGCCCTGACCACCGACCAGATCGTGGCGCTGGTGACGCAGCAAGTGCGCGCCCTCAACAGCGCGCAACTGGGCGGCCTGACCACCGACCAGGTGGCCGCGCTGGAAACGCGCGACCTGGCGGCGCTGACCACCACCCAGTTCAACCTGCTCAGCACCGACCAGTTGCAGGCGCTGCTGACCGACCAGCTCGAAACCCTGTCGACCGCGCAGATCAGCACCCTCACCACCGACCAGATCGCGGCCGGCCTCAACACCGACCAGATCGTCGCCCTGACCACCCAGCAAGCTGCGGCGCTGGCGACCAAGCAGGTGGCCGCGCTCACCAGCGACCAGATCGTGGCGCTGGAAACCGCCGACCTGTCCTCGTTCAGCACGCGCCAGATGGTGGCCTTGACCAGCGACCAGATCGCCGTCCTGAGCAGCGACCAGCTGAACGGCCTGACCACCGCCGAAATTGCCGCGCTGACCACCAGCCAGCTGATCAACGGCCTCCGCACCGACCAGTTGGTGGCGCTGAACACCGAGCATCTCTACGCGCTCACCACCCAGCAGATGGCCTACGGCATCAGCAGCGACGCCATCGCCGCCTTGACCACGGACCAGACCGCGTCGCTGCGCACCGCGCAAGTGGCAACCCTGACCACGGCCCAGCTGCAAGCGCTGACCACCGACCAGATCATTGCCCTGGGCACCCAGCAAGCCGCCGCGCTGACCACCCAGCAAGTGACCTCGCTGACCACCGACCAGATCGTGGCGCTGGAAACCATCGACCTGTCCTCGTTCAGCACGCGCCAGATGGTGGCCCTGAACACCGACCAGGTGGCGGCGCTGAGCAGCGACCAGCTGAACGGCCTGACCACCACCGAGCTGGCCGCGCTGACCACCGCGCAGATCAGCCTCGGCCTGACCAGCGACCAGTTGGTGACGCTGGACAGCACCCACGTCAGCGCGCTGACCACCAGCCAGCTGGCCTACGGCATCGGCGTGGCCCTGGTTGCCGCCCTGACGACCGACCAGATCGTTGCCCTGCGCACCGCGCAAACCGCCACCCTGACCACGCTGCAGGTGCAAACCCTGACCACCGACCAGATCGTCGCCCTGAGCACGGCCCAGGCGTCCACCCTCAGCACCCAGCAGATCGCGGCCTTGGCCAGCGACCAGCTGCAAGCCATGGAAACGGTCGACCTGAACGCCCTGGCCACGAAACAAATCACCGCCCTGCAAGCGGCGCAAGTGGGCGTGCTGACCAGCGACCAGCTGAATGCGCTGGGCACCCAGCAACTGGCCGCCTTCACCACCAGCCAGCTGATCAACGGCCTGCTGACCGATCAGGTGGCGGCACTGGACACCGACCACATCTATGCGCTGACCACGCAGCAGCTGGCCTACGGCTTCAGCGTCGACAACCTGAACGCGCTGACCAGCGACCAGATCCAGTCGCTGCGCACCGCGCAGATCGCCGGGCTGACCACGCTGCAGGCAAGCAGCCTGAACACGCAGCAACTGGCCTACCTGAGCGCCGGCCAGATGACCGGCCTCACCACCGCGCAAATGACCGCGCTCACCGCCGACCAGATCGCCGCCTTCGGCACCGCGCAAATTGCCGCCATCGACACGCAAGACATGGCAGCCCTGAGCGCCACCCAGTTCACCGGCCTGAGCAGCGACCAGACCGTGGCCCTGACCACGGCGCAAGTGCGCGGCCTGAAAACCCTGCAGATTAACGCGATTGCCGCGGCCCAGATCGGCGTCTTCACCAGCGACCAGCTGCAAGCGCTGAGCACCCAGCAGGCGGCCGCGCTGAGCGTGGACGCCGTCACCGGCCTGTCGACCGCGCAGCTCAACGTGCTGACCACGGCCGACGTGGCCGCGCTGGGCACGCTGCAGATTTCCAGCATCGACACCGCCAAGCTGGTCGGCCTGAACACCGATCAGATCCAGGCCCTGACCAGCGCGCAACTGGGCGCCATGGACAGCGACCACCTGAACGCCTTCAGCACAGGCCAGATCGTCGCCCTGCGCACCGCGCAGATCGGCTACCTGAGCACCATCCAGATCGCGGCACTGAGCAGCAGCCAGATGCAGGCGCTGACCTCCGATCAGGTCGCCTCGATCAAGACCAGCCAGATCGTGGCCCTGACCATCGACCAGATGAGCGTGCTGCTGACCGGCCAGTTGCAGGCACTGACCACGGCGCAGATCCAGACCCTGTCCAACAGCCAGCTGACCGCGCTGAGCAGCGCCCAGGCCGGCGCGCTGACCACGGCGCAGATGGCCGCGCTGAAAGTGGCACAGATCAGCGGGCTGGATGCGGCCCAGATCAACGGCTTCAGCACCGACCAGCTGGGCGCCTGGAGCACCACCCAGTTCGGCGCGCTGACCAATGCGCAGATCGGCTACCTGTCGACCGACCAGATTGCCGGCATGACCACGGCGCAAGTGGCCGGCATCAAGACCAGCCAGCTGATCGTGTTCAGCAACGACCAGTTGAAAGCCTTCACCGTCACGCAAGTGCCGGCGCTGGCCACGGCCGGGCTGACTTCGCTGAGCGTGTCGCAGGCCGACGCCTTCACCGGCACGCAAGTGGCGGCCATGTCGGTCACGCAGACCATGGCGCTGCCGTCCGGTTCGGTCAACTACGCCACCCCGCTGATCCTCGACCTGGACGGCAACGGCGTGCAAACCCAAAGCATCGCTGCGGGCGTACAGTTCGACATTCGCGGCGAAGGCAAGAAGGTGCAAACCGGCTGGGTCGACCGCAAGGACGGCCTGCTGGCCCTGGACCGCAACGGCGACGGCGTCATCAACGACGGCGGCGAACTGTTCGGCAGTGCCACCACGCTGGCCGACGGCAGCAAAGCGTCCAACGGCTACGCCGCCCTGCGCGAGCTCGACAGCAACGGCGACGGCCAGATCACCAGCGCCGACAGCGCCTACAGCGCCCTGCGCGTGTGGGTGGACGGCAATTCGGACGGCGTCAGCCAGGCCGATGAGCTGAGGACGCTGGCACAGCTGGGCGTGGCTTCGATCAGCACCAGCGCCACCAGCACGCTGAACCAGCAGAACGGCAACATCGTCGGCCTGACCTCGAGCTACACCAGCAGCGACGGCACGACGCATGAGTCGGCCGACGTCTGGTTCCTGGCGCAAAAACAGGCGGCAACGACCACTGCCACGATGCAACAGCAAGTGAGTGGCTTGAGCAATGCAATCGGCAGCTTCGCGGCGGCCGATGCAAGCCCTGCGGCGCAAACGCAACAGCTGGACGTGTTGCAACCGGCAGCGGACGCCATCAAGCACTACCGCGCCGCCCAGCCGCTGCAGCAGTTCACCGCCGCAGTGGACGGCAAGTCGCCGCAGCAGGAGCACGCCACCAGCAGCTGGTTCACGGTCCCGAACCGCTAACCGCACCACCGTCATTCCGGCGCAGGCGGGCGGTCCGCCGCTGCGGTCCAATTGGGTCCCGGCCTGCGCCGGGACGACAATCTGCCTAACGCTTGAGCAGCGGGCGTTTTACAGTCTTGCTCCAGAGCCAAAAGTTGCCCCTTACCTAGCGACAAAAAGGTATGATAGGGCTTACCTTTTGTGGTTCAATCCGAAGCTCAGCTATGACCGTACAAGTACCTGCTGCACCCGCTCCCGCCGATAACAGCCCGCTGGGCACCGTCATGGGCATGGCCGCCCAGGGCGTCCTCTCCATCGGTGACCTGTTCGGCGCAGCGGCAGTGCTGCAGGAAAGCGGCCAGCTGCCGGCCGCCATCGCCCTGTACCGCACCTGGATCGAGCACACACCGTCGCCGATCGCCTACGCCGCCTGCTTCAACCTGGCCGTGGTGCTGTCCAACGCCGGCGACGATCCGGGCGCCGAAGTCGTGCTGCGCCGCGCCATTGCGCAGAATCCGCATTTCGTCGAAGCCCGCCTCAATCTCGGCACCCTGCTGGAACGCACCGGCCGCCCGGATGATGCGCTGGCCATGTGGAAGTCCATCCTGTCCGACCCGATCGAACCGGATATCAAAACCAACACCACGCTCTACATCCAGACCCTGAACAATCTCGGCCGCCTGCTGGAAATCCAGAAGCGCTACCCGGAAGCGGAAGCCATGCTGGCCCTCAGCCTGCGTGTCGATCCGCAGCAGGCCAATGTGATGACGCACTGGGTCCACCTGCGCCAGAAGCAGTGCGAGTGGCCGGTGTACGCAGGCCTCGAACACATCTCGGTCGCCACCATGATGGAAGGCACCTCGGCCTTGGCCATGCTCAGCGCCTCGGCCGATCCGGCCATGCAGCTGGCCGCCGCCAAGCGTTTCGTCAACGAGAAGATCAACGCCGCCGTGGCGCCGCTCACCGGCGCCCATGGCTATGGCCACAACCGCATCCGCATCGGCTACCTGTCGTCGGACTTCTGCTCGCACGCGGTGTCGATCCTGACCGCCGAGCTGTATGAGCTGCATGACCGGAACAAGTTCGAGGTCTACGCCTTCAGCTGGAGCCGCGAAGACGGTTCGCCGATCCGCGCCCGCGTGGTCAAGGCCATGGACCACTACATCCGCATCGATAAGCTCAGCGACGAGCAGGCCGCGCGTACCATCCGCGCCCACGAAATCGATATCCTGGTTGACCTGCACGGCCTGACCTTGGGCGCGCGCCCGCAGATCCTGGCCTACCGCCCGGCGCCGGTGCAGCTGACCTACCTCGGTTTCCCAGGCAGCACCGGCCTGCCCGGCATCGATTACGTGATCGCCGACGAATTCCTGATCACGCCGGAGATGACCGAGCACTTCACCGAGAAGCCGCTGTACCTGCCGGACTGCTTCCAGATCAACGACCGCCAGCGCGCCATCGCCGCCAAGCCGACGCGCGCCTCGGTCAACCTGCCGGAAGATGCTTTCGTCTTCTGCTCGTTCAACAACAACTTCAAGTTCACGCCCGACCTGTTCGAGGTGTGGATGAACATTCTGCGCCGTGTGCCGAATTCGGTCCTGTGGCTGGTGGCCGACTATCCGGAAGTGCGCGAGAACCTGTTCCGCTACGCCGAGCAGGCCGGCATCGACCGCAATCGCCTGATCTTCAACACCCGCGCGGTGCCGGCCGAATACCTGGCGCGCTACCAGCTGGCCGACCTGTTCCTCGACACCTTCCCGTTCAACGCCGGCACCACCGCCAGCGATGCGCTGTGGGCAGGCCTGCCGCTGCTGACCTGCGCCGGCCAGACCTTCTCGTCGCGCATGGCGGGCAGCCTGCTGCGCGCGGTCGACCTGCCGCAGCTGATTACCCACAACTTCGCCGACTACGAAGAGAAGGCAGTGGAACTGGCCAACAACCCGCAGCGCATCGCCGCGATGAAACGCCAACTGCAAGCCAACCGCCTGACCTGCGCGCTGTTCGACAGCCCGCGCTTCGTACGCAACATGGAAGCGGCGCTGCTGAAAGTCGCCAAGCCGGCCGCGCCGCGTTTGGCCGCGCCGGCGCACGCCGTGCATCCATCGGAAGAAACGCCGGCCGCACCGGTGCGCATCGACCAGATTCCGATCGTCGCTGTTTCGTACAACGCGCCGGACCTGATCGAAGCGCTGCTGCGCACCCTGCGCCAGCACTACACCAACCGCGTCTACATCATCGACGGTTCGAATCCTGATGTGGCGGAGCAGATCCGCGCCATCACCGACCGCCATGACAACGTCGAGTTCATCCCGTTCGGCTACAACATTCATCACGGTCCGGGCATGTCGTGGGCGATCAATCATCTTGGCCTGTCGGGCGAAGTGCTGTTCCTCGATTCCGACGTCGAGATTCTGAAGCCGGGCTTCATCGAATCGCTGCACAGCCATTTGAAGCCGGGCATGTACGGCGTCGGCAACGTCCAGTGGGTCAACGAGTCTGGCCACAGCCGCGAGGAAGGCACGCCGGACGCCATCCCTTACCTGCACCCGGCCTGCATGCTGGTCAACATCGAAGTGATGCGCCAGTGGCCGCTGCCGATCAAGCACGGCGCGCCGCTGCTGCCGGCCATGATCGCGCTGCATCAAGCCGGTGCTTCGAACCTGCTGCAAGGCGTGGACTGGGTGCGCGATGATTTCAGCCGCGAGCCGAAACGCCACTACATCAAGCATGACTGGCAAGGCACCGTGATCCGCACCGGCGGCTATCACTACGACCTGCCGAGCAGCGGCGGCGAATTCAACGCCGATCTTTTAAGCCTGGTGCCGACCAACGCGCGCAAGGTGGTGGAACTGGGCTGCCGCGACGGCTCCTTCGCCAAGGCCTACCGCGCGCGCAACCCGCTGGCCCACTACACCGGCATCGAAGCCGATCCGGCGCCGGCGCAGGCCGCGCGTCCGCATTGCGACTTCGTGTTCAACGAACATATCGAACACGCCGGCGCCGAGCTGTGGGACCACGTGCGCGGCGCCGATTGCTGGGTGCTGGACGAAGCGCTGGAAAAGCTCGACGATCCATGGACCCTGCTGCAAAAAATCCGCACCAACATCGCACCGGGCGGCAAGATCGTTATCGCGATGCGCAACTTCCAGCACTGGAGCCTGCAGGCGCGCCTGAACGCCGGCGATATGCGCTATGGCCCCGGCGGCATCGAGAAAACCCGCAAGCGCAACTTCACGCGCGGCGTGATGCTGGAAATGCTGCAGCAGAGCGGCTTCCAGATCAGCGGCGGCAGCGCGCGTGTCACCGACGAACCGGCACGTGAAAAATACCTGCCCGCCATCCGCATGATGGCCGGCGCCAGCGGCGTCGATCCGGTGGTGGCGGTGGAAGATGCGCTGCCATGGCAGTACATCATGATCGCGGTCGCCGCCTGAGACCTGACCTGTTATCGACTTATCCGGACCTTTACATGAGCCTTCCAAAAGTCAGCATCATCATCCCGTCGTACAAGCCGCAGCACTTCGAAATGTGCCTGCGCTCGGCCGTCGGCCAATCGTACCTGAACACCGAAATCCTGGTCAGCGATAACTGCCCGACCGAAGACATCCGCGATATCTGCGCACGCTACGCGCACAACGGCGTGATCTACCAGCGCTCCACCGTCTACCGCGAGCAGAACGTCAACGCCGCGCTGGCCGGCGCCAAGGGCGACTACATCAAGCCGCTGTTCGACGACGACCTGCTGCACCCATTTTGCATCGAACGCATGGTGGCGGCAATGCAGCCGCGCCCGGAAGTAGAGCTGGTGTTCTCGGCCTCGCAGGTGATCAACTCCTACAACGAACGCATTGAAACGCGCCGCCCGTATGAAGCCAGCGGCACCCTGTCCGGTCTGGACGTGCACCGCCGCGTTTCGCTCGGCATGGAAAACTTCATCGGCGAATTCACCACCGTGATGTTCCGCCGCCAGACCATGTGGGACATTGGCCTGCACCGCATGTTCAAGATGGGCGACCACGATTTCCTCACCGGCCTGGCCGACCTGATCGCGTACCTGAACCTGACGAAGAACGCCAGCATGTTCTACATCGACGAGGAGCTGACCTACTTCCGCAAGGACCCGCGCCTGCAGTCGAACTCCAATCCGACCTCGAACCCGTTCTTCGGCAACTGCTTCTCGGACTACATCGACCTGCTGCGCGTATCGCTGGACGCGGAAGCCATCAACGCCGACGAATACCGTTCCATGCATCCGCAAGTGGACGCGGTGTTCCTGCGCTTGAATAACCTCTTCCCGCAAGTCGGCGAAGCCCGCGAACGCTATCTGGCCAAGCTGGCCAAACTGGACCAGTAAGAGGAGCATGCATGTCACACCTTGATGAAGCGCGGCTGATCGACCTGCCCAAATTCCACGACCCGCGCGGCAACCTGTCGGTGATCGAGGGCGGGCAGCACGTCCCGTTCGATATCAAGCGCGTGTACTACCTGTACGACGTGCCGGGCGGCTCCTCGCGCGCCGGCCATGGCCACCTGCATTTGCAGCAGTTCTTCATCGCCATGTCGGGCAGCTTCGACGTGATCGTGGACGACGGCTACCGCCGCAAGAAAATCCACCTGAACCGCTCCTACTACGGCCTGTACGTGCCGGGCATGATGTGGCGCGAAGTGGAAAACTTCTCCTCGGGCGGCGTGTGCCTGGTGCTGGCCTCGACCCACTACGATCCGTCCGACTACTATTTCGACTACGACGAATTTGTCGCCGCCGCACACAAACATCATCCTGAATAAACGCATCATGAAGAACTCTCAACTGAGCAGCTTTTACGAACGCTTCGGCGATGGCGACGGCGTGTTCTACGTCGGCCACGCCTCGGCGCTGGTGGTCCTGAACGGCAGGAAGATTTTGTTCGACCCGATCGTGCTGTCGCAGCCTTACGGTAACGCGTGGGTGTTCTACCCGCAGCAGATCGTCGATCCGCGCTGGTACGAAGTGGATGCGGTGGTGGTGTCGCACATCCACCAGGACCATTACGACGTGCAGTTCCTGCGCGAGCTGAAGCCGCAAGTGAAAGTGTTCATCGTCGGCCAGCGCCCGAGCTTTGAAGCCGATATCCAGGAAAAGTCCGGCCGCGACATCACCATCCTGCCGCCGGAAACCGTGAACGAGATTTTCCCCGGCGTGAAGCTGTACGCGGTCAACCACGAAACCAACGGCATCGACTCGTCGGCCATCGTCTACAACGACAAGTTCTGCGTCTACCACGGCAACGACAACTACCTGCAGCCGGAGTCGATGCGCAAGTTCACCAAGGTGAATTCGCACATCAACGTGGCCTGCATCCCGTATGCCTACATCCACTGGTATCCATTCCTGATGGAGTACGACGACAGCGTGGAAGGCCAGGCGCACAAGGAGCGCGAGCGCGCCCGCCTGGTCAATCACTACATGGACGACTTCCTCAACAACGTGGAAATCCTCAATCCCGACGTGGCGATTCCGTTCGGCGCCAACCTGCTGATCGACGACGGCAACATGCGCTCGGAGATCAACATGGCGGTGCAAACGCCGGTCGAGTTGACCGACTACGCGCGCCGCGTGCGTCCCGAAACCGGCAAGCGCGTGCAGCCGATGCTGGCCGGCGACTACTACGGCATTGGCGCGAACGGCCCGGAACTGGCCATCGCCCGCGCCTACGACGCCGAAGAGTACCGCGACGCCGCGCAAGTATTCCTGGCCGCGCGTCCGCAAAAAGCGCCTGCGGTGGACGGCCCGCCGGTCGATATCCCGGCCTTCCTGCGCGACCTGAACGCCCGCCTCAAAGGCTGCGGCGCGCCGATCGACAACATCGTGCGCATGGACCTGGAATACCGTGGCGGCAGGGTGCGTATCGAGATCGACTGCCTGACCTACCACGCGCAAGCCGTGGAACTGTTCACCGAAGGCCGTCCGTTCCACCACTTCAAGCTGGACCCGGTGGCGTCGTCGGACTGGCTCAATGGCGACCGCTTTGAAGAAATCATCGGCACCCGCCGCTTCACCGTCAAGCGCGTACCGGACCTGTACCTGCCGGACCTGCTGCGCTTATTGAACACGGTGTTTTAAACAAGATTGGAACCATCATGAGTGTCCCCTTCCTCGACCTGAAAGCCATCAATCTCGCGCAAGCGGCCGAACTGGAAGCCGCGTTCAAGCGCGTGCTGAACTCCGGCTGGTACATCCTCGGTTCCGAAACCGCTGCCTTTGAGGCCAGCTTCGCCGAGTACTGCAACAGCGCGCACGGCATCGGCGTGGCCAACGGCCTCGATGCGATCTTCCTGATCCTGAAAGGCTACGGCATCGGTCCTGGCGACGAAGTGATCGTCCCATCCAACACCTTCATCGCGACCTGGCTGGCGGTCAGCCACTGCGGCGCCAAGCCGGTGCCGGTGGAGCCGGTGGAAGGCACCTACAACATCGATCCGTCGAAAGTGGAAGCGGCCATCACCGCCAACACCAAGGCTATCATCGCGGTGCACCTGTACGGCCAGCCGGCCGACATGGGCCCGTTGAAAGAGATCGCCAAGCGCCGCGGCCTGAAGCTGATCGAAGACGCGGCGCAGGCACACGGCGCGCGCTACAACGGCGGCGTCACCGGCCAGTTGGGCGACGCGGCGGCGTTCAGCTTCTACCCGGGTAAAAACCTCGGCGCGCTGGGCGACGGCGGCGCCGTGACTACCAGCGACGACGCGCTGGCGGAAAGCATCCGCACCTATCGCAACTACGGTTCCAAGATCAAGTACTACAACGACGTCCCCGGCTACAACTCGCGCCTGGACGAATTGCAGGCCGCCCTGCTGGCAGTGAAACTGACCACGCTGGACGCAGGCAATGAACAGCGCCGCGCGATTGCGGCCTACTACCAGGAACATCTGGCCGGCCTGGCCGGTCTGACGCTGCCGGTGATTCCATCGTGGGCCGAGCCGGTGTGGCACCTGTACGTGGTGCGTCACGCGCAGCGCGATCTGCTGGCCAAAAAGCTGGCGGAAAAACAGATCGGCACCATCGTGCACTACCCGGTGCCGCCGCACCTGCAACCTGCGTATGCGGAGATGGGCTACAAGGAAGGCGACTTCCCGATTGCGGAAGCCATCCACCGCGAGGTATTAAGCCTGCCGGTGTCGCCGACCATGACGCTGGAAGATGCAGCCGAAGTCGTCGCAGGCGTGAAGGCCGCCCTGGCGGAATTGGGCTGAAATGTTCCGCAAGCCGCGTTCAGTACGCGGACGGCAGCTGCTGTTCCGCGACGCCACCGTAGCGGATGCAGAGTTCATCCTCGCATTGCGCACGGACGAAAAGAAGGGTGAGTTTTTGTCGGCCACCGTGCCGGACGTGCAAGCGCAGCGCGATTGGCTGGCACGCTATGCGACCGATGATGCGCAGGTCTACTTCATCATCTGCAAGCTGGATGGCACGCCGGTCGGCACCGTGCGGCTGTATGATCAGCGCGGCGATTCGTTCTGCTGGGGATCGTGGATCAAAAGCGATGGCGCACCGAGCGGCTTCGGCGTCGAGTCGGCGCTGATGGTGTATGACTTCGCACTACAAACCGGCTTCACCCGCGCACACTTCGACGTCCGCAAAGGGAATACGTCCGTGATCCAGTTCCACGAACGCTTCGGCGCCGTGCAGGTGGGTGAGACCGAAGAGGACAACCTCTACGAAATGAGCAACGCCGCCATCAAGGCGGCGCTGCAGCAGTATCGCAAATACCTGCCCGACGGCGCGGCCGTAGACCTCTAACCCGTCATTCCGGCGAAGGCCGGAATCCAATAAATAGCACGCTTGCGTCAACACAGCTCATCCGCGACTTGGGTTCCGGCCTTCGCCGGAACGACGGGCACGCGCACTACTCGCGGCGGATTTTTTTCTGGCGCGCGCTGTGCAGCGGGCCTTCGGTCAGCACCACCTTGGCCGGCACCTTGAACGGCGCCAGATGCGCCAGGCACTCGTGGCGGATGCGTTTCTTGAGGCTCTCCGCCGTCTCCGGCGTATCCACCACAATCTTCGCCACCACGATATTCCCGAGCAGCGCATGCTTCTCGCCATACACCGCCACGTCCTGCACGTTATCCATCTCCAGGATCACGCTCTCAACTTCCGACGGATACACCTTCTGCCCCGCCACGTTGATCAGGTCCGTGACGCGGCCGAGGATGCGGAAGTAATCGCCATCCACCTCCACCTGATCCTGCGTATTGAACCAGCCGTCCGCGTCGAACTCCGACGGCGCATTCAGATAGCCGACCATCGCATACTGCGACTTAATCCACAGCACACCATCGACCACCTTGGTCTGGAAACCTTCGCCGCCAACACGCACCCACAGCGAACCATCTTCGCGCGACTGCGAACGCAGCACGCCGACTTCGGACAGGCCATAAGTCTGCAGCAGGTCCACACCCGGGAACTGCGCGCGCACGCGGTCCAGCGTCGATTGCGGCATCACTTCCGTGCCGTAGGTGATGCGCTTCAGCGACGACAGGTCGTATTTGCTCTGCAGGTGAGACGCCATCATCAGCGTCAGGAACGACGGCGTAGCCGGCAGCAGTTCAACCTTGTATTTCTCGATCGCCGCGCAGATATTGGCCACCGAACGATCGGCCACGGTAACGACCGTGCCCAGGCTCGAGGTAATCGCCAGAATCGTGTTGATGCCGCCAAAGTGGTCGATCATCAGGAACGGAATCGCGACAACCGGGGCACGCTGCTTGCGGAACTTCTCCGCCACCTGATTGAAGTCGTGCAGAATGCCTTTCGGCTTGCCGGTCGAACCGGACGAGAACAGCACCATGCCCGGCGTGCCGCGCTGGCGGAATTCGTTGAGCAGCGCGTTATCGCTCTTCAAGCCACGATGGGTAATGGTGGCGTCGCGGCCAGCCGCATCAAACTCCACATACCATTCGCAGCCGGAGACGGCCAGCGCCACCGATTCTTCCACCACCGAAGTACGCGTTAGCGGAATCACGATGCTGCCATTGCGGCCGAGCGCCATGATCATGCAGAACACTTCCGGCGAATAATCGCCCAGCACCACCACGGTGTCGCCGCGCTGGATGCCGGCGCCTTGCACGCGCTTGTAGAAATCATCGATCGATGCAACCACGCCGCCGTAGCTGACCTCACGGCCCTCGTGGATGAAGGCGATGCGCTCCGGCGCGGTCTGGAATCGTTCAATCAGCCATTCCATGTTCAAGCTCCCAGATCGTTGAGCACCAGTTTAATCAGTTTGTAGGACGTGATATTGCCCGCGTCTTCGTCGGGGATGGTCACCTTGAATTCTTCTTCCAGCGCCAGCACCAGATTCATATGGCGCAGCGAATCCCAGCTTGGCACGTTGTCCATGCTGGAGTCTTCATTGATGGTGGAAGCATCCACGTTCAACATGGTGGCCATTACTTGTTTCAGTGCGTCTTCATTCAACATAAGTCATCTCTATCCAGGGATTAGGGGGTGCGGCGAAATCGGCGGCGGGCATTGCATAGTGCCTCGCGCCCTCGCTCTCTTTGGTCATTGGCATGCCCAGGCGGTCGTAGAAATCGGCCACTTGGGCATTCTTTGCGCTCGGCAGGTATGCCGCGTGCAGTTCGGTGCAGCCGCGCTGCATGGCATCAGCGACGATGCGCGGCCAGATGCCGGTTTCGACGCCGCGACCGATCACGCGGCAGCTCATGAGGAAGTTCTCGACGATGGCGGTCTTGCCTTCGTAGCGCATCACGGCCACGCCGGTCAGGCCCGCGTTGCCGAATTTGTCGCTGACCACCAGCGAGTAGACGGCGTGCGTGTCGCTGACCATCATCTGCTCGATCTCGGCCACGCTGTAGCGGGTGATGGTGAGGTTGAACTGGTTGGACTTCTGCGACAGTTCGCTGATACGGCCAGCGCTGGCGCGGGCGTTGCGTGTCAGTTCAACCTTAAGTTCCAGCGACGCCAGGTATTCTTCCTGCGTGCCGAATTGCGCCTTCAGCTCTTCAGCGCCGGCGCGCTGGCGGTATTGTTCGGTTTTACCTTTACTGTCGGCAGCGATGCCACCGGCCAGGAACAGCGATTTGATTTCGGCCACCACGCGCGGATAGTCGGACAGCGTGGACGGCACCTGCACGGTTTTCACCATCGGCAGCTGCTGGCGCACGGCCTCGCATTCGAACGAGGAGTCGTCGACGAAGATGAAGCTGTCCAGGCCCACGTTCAGCTCTTTGGCCAGTGCGCGCAGGTTGGATGGCTTGTCTTCCCAGTTCACTTTCTTGGCGACGATCTGCGATTCCTTGAGCACCATGTCCGGGTGCTTGAGCAGGACTTCTTCCACGTCGGCCGGGTTGTTTTTGGTGACCAGCGCCAGCAGGATGCCCTGGCGCTCCAGCGCGGCGAATTCCTGCTGCATGCGCCAGAAGATATTGCCGGGGTAGTCGTAGGGACCAAGCTTGATGCCGTTCAGCAGATCTTCGCCGATCACACCGCCCCACAGGGTGTTGTCGCAATCGAGCGCCAGCACTTTGTAGAAGTGGGCGCCGAAGCCGCGCGCTGCGGCGGCGATGCGGCGCGCCAGTTCGTTCATGTAGGCGCCGGTGTACGGGGCTTTGCTGCGGAAGTAGAAGCGCGTATCAAATGCCGCGTTCTGGCCGACCGCACGCACGATATCTTCCGTATCCAGTACGCGCACGTTGGCGAATGCTGCGGCTTCGTCGCGCAGCGCAGCGTTGAAGCGTGCCAGCACGATCGCCACCGCATCCTGTCCGCCCGCATCGGCGGCAACGCCCATGCGGTGGAAGGTGCCGAGGTAAATCGCCGGCACGGTGCGCGCCTTGTCGAACACCATGCGGTAGCGCTGGCGCAGCTCCTGCTCCTTCGCATCGATGATGGATGGATCGAGGCTTTCCAGTTGCGCTTCAAACGACGGCAGCAGGTTGTCGAAGAACGGCAGCAGGACGATCTGCTCCACGCCGGCTTGCGCAAACAGGTCTATATCGCCGATAGGGTCGTCGTAGTTGCCGGCCACCAGATCGATCTTCGTACCGTTCAGCAGACCGTGCTTGCGCAGGTAGATGTTCAGCAGGTCGACCGTGGCGGAGGACGAGACACCGATCTTGATGGTGCGCGGCTGCGGCTCCTTTTCCAGCGCAGCGACGGCCTGCGTCAGCTGCATCATCGTGCTGTCAGCTTTCGCCAGCACAGCGAGTGCTGCGTCGCGCGGCGACACGACCGGCGCGGCCGCTGCGGCGTTCTGCTGCTCGCTCATCGCATCGCCATCCCGCCGTTGACGGCAATGGTGTCGCCGGTGATGAAGCCGGCGTCGTCGGATACGAGATAGGCCACGGCAGCCGCCACGTCGGACGGCTTGGCCAGGCGGCGCAACGGCGTCTGGCGCGCGATCATCAGCTGCGCCTTCTCCGGAATATCGCCGATCAGCGTGGTTTCGCACATGCCCGGCGACACGCAGTTCACCGTGATGCCCTGCGGGCCCAGTTCAGCGGCCATGTAATTGGAGAACACCTGCAATGCGCCCTTGGCCATTGCATAACCAGTCCACGTAACGGACGGCGGACCATCCAGCACCTGCGACGTAATGTTCACGATGCGGCCCCATTTGCGCGCCGCCATCTCCGGCGTCACCGCGCTGGTCATCAGGAACGCGCCTTTGACCTGTACATCCATCTGCTGCTGCACATCGTCCCAGCCGGTCGCGCTGAACGGCTTCGGATTGATGCGCGGCGAAGCGTTATTCACCAGCACACTGACCGCGCCAAACGCCTTCACTGCCGCCGCAAACAGCGCCTGCGCGCCCGCTTCGGTGGCGATATCCGCTTGCACCGCCAGCGCGCGGCCCAGCGCGTGGACGCCCCCAACACCGCCAGCACCCGCCGCCTTGGCCGCATCCGCAGCCGCATTGATCTCCGCGACGATCTGCGCCGCACGGTCAGCCTGGCCGCGATAGTTCACGACCACATTGAATCCATCTGCTGCCAAACGCTGGCAAATCGCCTTGCCGATGCCGCCGGCACCGCCGGTCACAATCGCCACACGCGGACGCGCATCCGCTGCCGGCTTGGCCTCCGGCTCCGCAGCCACCAGCACCTTCACCTTGCCGACGCCGGTCAGAATCAGCTGCTGATTCTGATTAACGATCCTGGTATCCAGCTCGAGAAGGCGCTCGCGCTCATGCTTCTTCACCACCGTCGCGCTGATGGTCAGCACATCGCCCAGGCGCACCGGCAGCAGGAACTCCATATTCTGCGACACCCACAGCGCGCCCGTGCCGGGCAGCTTGGTGCCAATCACCGTTGAGATAAACGAAGCGCCCAGCATGCCGTGCACCACGATATCCTTGAACGACGTCGTCTCCGCATAAGCACGATCCACGTGCAGCGGATTATCGTCGCCCGTCATCTCGACGAACTTGCGTACATCGGCTTCGGTAATGTGCTTCGTCAGCGTCTGCGTTTCGCCAACCTGAATCGCGTCAAAGTCCTTGAACATCACGCCGCCTTCCGCACCGGCATATGCCAGCGCCACACCGAAGCACCAAAGTTAAAGCCTGCACCAACCGCAGCAAGCACCACCAGCTGGCCATCCTTCATCAGGCCCTTGGAGACCGCCTCGCTCAACGCGATGCCGACCGAAGCCGCACCGGTATTGCCGATCTCCTGCACATTGGTGAAGGTCTTCTCCATGCCGTAGCCCATCTTGCGCACCACGTACTCGATCATGTTGAGGTTCGCCTGATGGAACACCAGGAAGTCCACCTCTTTCGGATCGATACCGCTCTTGGTGCAAGCCTTGCGGATCACGGTCGGCAGGTGCGTAATCGCCTGCTTCCACGTGGCGATGCCGTTCATCTCCATGTAGTCGACAGCAGGATCCCAAGCGCGGTCCTTGGAGCCGAAGCTCGAGCCACCGCCGCGCATGCGCACCGCTTCAAAGTTCGAACTATCGGTATGGAAGGCCGAAGCCATGATGCCCTTGCCGACTTCCGTGCGGGTCAGCACCGCAGCGCCGGCACCATCGCTCATGTAAATCGCCGAGCTCACGTCGGAACGATTGATATAGCGCGAATTCAGCTCCACGCCGACCACCAGCGCGTTGCGCACGGTAGGATCAACCAGCATGCGGTCCGACGCCACCGTCAGGCCGGTGACGAAGCCGGCGCAATTCGCCTGCACGTCGAAAATCTGCGCATGCGGCGCCTTCAACAGCGACTGCACCTTGGCCGACACCGGCGGGAAAATATAATCGCCCGAGAAGGTGCACACCACGATCAGGTCCACTTCATCCGCAGGAATGCCCGCCATATCCAGCGCATTCTGCGCCGCCTTGGCCGCAAAGTCGGACGCCGAATCTTCCGGCCGCGCCAGATAGCGGCGCTTGATGCCGGTCTTCTCCATGATCCATTCCGGACCGATATCCATATTGGCGCACAGGGTTTCGTTGTCCTCGATCAGATCGGGCAAATGGTGGCCAACGCCGGCGATGGCGACGCCGCTATCGATAGTCATAGTTCTACAGCTTTCGTTTCAGTTATGGGCAAGCCCAAAAATTCAAGCAGCGCGCGATTGGTCGCACGCACGTCAGCGCCAGTAGCGCAGCCACCGTGACCGGGATACACCACACGGTCCGCAGTCAGCATCGGCCACAGCGCAAGAATGGATTGCTTCAGGATGTCAGGCTGCTCGCCCGGGAGATGAGACAGGCCCACGCCGCGCGTGTAAATCGTATCGCCGGTGAACAGCGCGTTGCCGAATTCAATCACGCACGAACCGGGCGTATGGCCGGGCGCTCCGTGGAAAGTCAGCGCATGGCCGGCCACGTCGACCGACTGGCCGCTGACGACAGCCGTAATCTCGCCCGGCTGCTCAATGCGCGAAGCCAGCTTGAAAGCCATCAGCAAAAAATTGGATGCCTTGAGCAGCTTGCGGTCCGCGCCGTGCAGGTACACCGGGCAGCCGAACTTCTTCTGGAAATGTGCGGCCGAACCGGCATGGTCGAAATGGCCGTGCGTGCAGAACACGGCGGTCGGCGTCAGCGCCAGCTCCTGCACCGCCAGGTCGATGGTGTGCGGATCGAGTCCACCATCGATCAGGATGCAGTTGCCGCCGCCGGTGCCGCAAATATAGGCATTGGAAGGGAATTCGCCGCTGGTCACTCGCCAAACGTCGCCGCCGCCCCAGTGACCGACCGGCGCCAGCATGTTAGTTGACTCCACCCAGGAACACAGTCTGCGCGGTGATCTGCGACGAGCGCTCGGCCGCGAAGAAGTCGATCACGTTGAGAATATCGTCTTCCTTCGACATGCGCGGCACCGGCAGGCCGGCGATGATGGCGTCGATCTTGTCGCGCGGGAGCTGCGCCAGCATGTCGCTTTCAATCGCGTTGATGCCCAGCGTATTGCAGGTCACGTTCATCGACGCGAACTCCTTGGCCATCACATTGGCCAGCGTCGACAGGCCGGCCTTGCAAGCCGCGTACATCGAATCGCCAATCGGTTCCAGCGAGGCCGCCATCGAACCGATGTTGATGATGCGGCCCCATTTACGCTTGCGCATCATCTTGGCCGCTTCACGCGACACCATGAATGGACCGAGCAGGTTCACATTCACCATCGCCTGCGCGGCGGCTGGCGGCATGATCATCGAATACTGCGAAGTCAGCACGGCGGCGTTGTTCACCACGATCTGGATCGAATCGGTCACCTGCTTCAGCGCCGCGAAGCCCTTGATCACGGACTCGGTATCGCCCACATCAACTTCAAAGTGATGGTAGTTCGGATGATCGATCGAGCCGGCGCCACGCGCGAAGCCAATCACCTTGTCGGCGCCGTTGTTCAGAAAGTGCTCGGCGATGGCCTTGCCGACGCCGCGACGGCTGCCGGTGACCAGTACCACTTTGCCAGCGTACAGACCTTCGCTCATCATCAGCCCTCGTTCACCAGGATCATGATGTAGTTGAGCAGGGTCTGCACGTCGTCGAACGGCGAGATTTCCTGGCTCATGGCGCGGTCGTCGGTCAGGCTGATGCTGCGGCCCAGCGCGGTCGATACGTCACCCTCGACGTCCACGATCACCGACACCAGCGCCAGCGAATCGAGCGTGGCGTTCGGTCCGAACAGCGGGGTATTCGGGCCGGCTTCGAACTTTTCGTCGTCGCCCAGTTCGTCGTTCAGGTTCTGCAAAGCGCGCAGAATGATTTCCAGTACAGCTTCTTTAGTCAACATCAAAATATCCTTGGGGTTAAGCGTGGGTGCGGCGGGCGGCAGCGATCAGGGCGTTCATGCGCGGGAAGGACTGGGTGCGGGCCTCGTCGGCCAGCAAACCGAGCACAACGGCGTCCTGCCATTTGCCGTCGATGAAGTAATGGCTGCGCATGCGGCCTTCTTCCTTCATGCCCAGGTACTTCTGCCACTTCACCATCAGCGGGTTGCCGGAGGCGACCGTGCCGTGCAGGCGGATCAGGTCCAGCTTGTCGAAAGCGAACTCGTACAGCAGCTTCATGGCCTCGACGGCGGCCGGCACGCCTTTGGCGGCCTCTTCGTCGCCGATCAGGAAGCGGCCGGTTTCGGCGTGGCGGTTGATCTTGTTGATCCCAACCAGCGACAGCATGCCAATGGCACGGCCGTCCTTGAGTTCGATAATAAAATTGTATTCGGAGGCCGGACGGCTCGCAATCCAGGCGGCCTGTTGTTCGACGTTGGCGGCGCCGGCGTTGAGCAGGCGGGCGCGCGCGGCCTGGCGCCAGGAAAAGGTCAGGGCGGCGTCGTCCACGCGCATCAGGCGCAGGGTGACAAATTCGCCGTCCAGTTTGACTGTATCGTTCACAAAAGCTCCGGTTGGGCGTATCGCGCCGTCGTACCTGCGCAGGCAGGTACCCAATAGAACGCGAGCTTATCGTTAGCGCAGGCGTTCCATTGGATTCCGGCCTTCGCCGGAATGACGACGGGCGGGTTATTGTTGCGGACCAACTTTACCATAAGCGCAGGGGCTTGCGGTCCGTAAAACAGCGGGGCGAAGCCCCTTCTGTCTTTTTACCCACAAGAGGGCGGACTGCACGGTACAATCGGCGCATCTTATTCCGCAAGGCATCTTCATGGACCACCCGAGCGCTCCCAAACCGCAACCGTCCCTGGACGATTGGCGCAAGGCGGCCGCCCGTTCCGCGCCCGGCGGCGACGCCGCGCGCCTCGACACCCCGCAGCCCGACGGTATCACCCTGAAAGCCCTGTACACGGCAGCCGATCTGCAGGGCCTGCCGCACACCGACACCCTGCCCGGTTTCGCGCCGTTTGTGCGCGGCCCGCAAGCCACCATGTACGCGTCGCGCCCCTGGACCATCCGACAGTACGCGGGTTTCTCCACGGCGGCCGAGTCCAACGCCGTCTACCGCCGCACCCTGGCCGGCGGCGGCCAGGGCGTGTCCGTGGCCTTCGATCTGGCCACCCACCGCGGCTACGATTCCGACCATCCGCGCGTCAAGGGCGACGTCGGCAAAGCCGGCGTGGCGGTCGATTCGGTGGAGGACATGAAGATCCTGTTCGACGGCATCGCGCTCGACAAAGTGTCGGTGTCCATGACCATGAACGGCGCCGTGCTGCCGGTGTTGGCCGGCTACATCGTCGCGGCGGAAGAGGCCGGCGTGGCGCAGGAACAACTGTCCGGTACCATACAGAACGACATTCTCAAAGAATTCATGGTGCGGAATACCTACATTTATCCGCCCGAACCGTCGATGCGCATTGTCGCCGACATCATTGCCTACACGGCACAGCACATGCCGAAGTTCAATTCGGTGTCGATTTCCGGCTACCACATGCAGGAAGCGGGCGCCACGCCGGCGCTGGAGCTGGGCCTGACGCTGGCCGACGGCATGGAATACGTGCGCACCGCCATCAACAAGGGCATGGACGTTGATGATTTTGCAGGCAGGTTGTCGTTCTTCTTCGGCGTCGGCATGAACTTCTACATGGAAGTGGCCAAGCTGCGCGCGGCGCGGTTGCTGTGGTGCCGCATCATGCAGGACTTCGGCGCCAAGTCGCAGAAATCGCTGATGCTGCGCACCCACTGCCAGACCTCCGGCTGGTCGCTGACGGTGCAAGACCCCTACAACAATGTGGTGCGCACCACGGTCGAGGCGATGGCTGCCGTTTTTGGCGGCACCCAGTCGCTGCATACCAACTCGCTGGACGAGGCGATTGCGCTGCCGTCCGAATTCGCCGCCCGCATCGCCCGCAACACGCAGCTGATTTTGCAGGAAGAGACCCAGATCACCAACGTGATCGACCCGTGGGCCGGCTCGTACATGATGGAAAAGCTGACGCAGGACGTGGCCGATCAGGCCTGGGCCATCATTCAGGAAGTTGAAGAAATGGGCGGCATGACGCAGGCGGTAGGCTCGGGCTGGGCCAAGCTGAAAATCGAGGCCGCGGCAGCGCAAAAGCAGGCGCGCATCGATTCGGGAAAGGATGTCATCGTGGGGGTGAACAAGTACCAGAGCGGCATCGAGGACCAGGTCGAAGCGCGCGAGATCGACAACACGGCGGTGCGCGAGCAGCAGATTGCGCGGCTAGCCGAGATCCGTGCCACGCGCGATCAGCAAGCGGTGGGCGCGGCACTTGAGGCGCTGGGCGTGGCCGCGTACGAAGGTCACGGCAATCTGCTGGAACTGGCGGTGCGCGCGACGCGCTTGCGCGCCACGGTCGGCGAGATTTCGGATGCGCTGGAACAGGCATGGGGCCGGCATCGCGCGGCCAGCCAGACCGTGTCCGGCGTGTATTCGGCCGGTCTGGCGGACGATGAAAACTGGTCTCTGCTGCGCGGCGAGGTGGAGCGCTTCGCGGTGGAGCAAGGCCGCCGTCCGCGCATCATGGTCGCCAAGCTGGGGCAGGATGGGCATGACCGCGGCGCGCGCGTGGTTGGTTCGGCGTTTGCGGACCTGGGCTTCGACGTGGACCTCGGCCCGCTGTTCCAGACGCCGCAGGAAGCAGCGCGGCAGGCGATTGAAAACGACGTGCACGCCGTGGGCGTCTCCACGCTGGCCGCCGGCCACAAGACGTTGGTGCCGGAGCTGATCGAAGCCCTGCGCGAGCAGGGTGCGGAAGATATCATCGTGTTCGTCGGCGGTGTGGTGCCGACACAGGATCACGGCTTCCTGTACCAGTCCGGCGTCAAAGGCATCTTCGGCCCCGGCACGCCGATCCCGCTGTGCGCCGCCGAAGTCCTGCAACAGATCCGCGAATCCCTCGGCGCCGCGCTGGCCGCTGCCTGACCGATGGCCATCGAGCCTGACGACGACGCTCTCGCCGCCGCCCTGCTGGCGCGGCAGCGGCGTGCGCTGGCCAAGGCCATCACACTGGTCGAATCGTCGCGGCCCGACCATCGGCTACGCGCTCAATCCCTGCTGGACCGCCTTCTGCCGCATACCGGCAAAGCCTACCGCATCGGCATCAGCGGCGTGCCTGGCGTCGGCAAATCCACCTTCATCGAAGCCTTCGGCATGTACCTGCTGGCGCAAGGCTTACGCGTGGCCGTGCTGGCAGTCGACCCATCCTCGCCGCTGACCGGCGGCTCCATCCTCGGCGACAAAACCCGCATGGAACACCTGTCGCAGCAGGAAAACGCCTACATCCGCCCATCGCCCACGCGCGGCGCATTGGGCGGCGTCGGCCACCAGAGCCGCGAAGCGATGCTGATGTGCGAAGCCGCCGGCTTCGACGTCATCATCGTCGAAACCGTCGGCGTGGGCCAGAGCGAAACCGCCGTCGCCGGCATGTGCGACGTCTTCCTGCTGCTGCAGCTGCCCAACGCCGGCGACGAACTGCAAGGCATCAAGAAAGGCATCCTCGAGCTGGCCGACATCGTGGTCTACAACAAAGCCGACCTCAATCCGCGCGCCGCCGCCGTGGCGGCAGGCCAGATGAAAGCCGCGCTGCAAATGCTGCGTCCCGCTTCGCCGCACTGGCAGATGCAAGTGCTGCAGGCCAGCGCCAGCAGCGGAGACGGCATCCCCGAAGTCTGGGCCGCGCTGCAAAACTACCGGACCACCATGCAGCAAGCCGGCGCCTTCGAAGAACGCCGCAAGCATCAGGCGCAGGCCTGGATGTGGCAACTGCTGGAAGCCGGCTTGCAAGAACGTTTCCGCAACCACGACGCCGTGCGCGCCGCCCTGCCGCAAGCGTTGCAGCAGGCCGCCGAGGGCACAAGCAACCCGGCCACACTGGCCACACTGCTGCTGGACGCCTTCCGCCACTGAGGCGAAGCAGGTATGATAAGTCCAGCCCTACCGACCAACTGACTACTGCCTCAATGACCGCTTCCAACCACGCGCAATGGCTGAAACAGGCCGCACGCGGCAACATGACGATTCCCGAATTGTTCGACGCCGCCGCCGCACTGACGCAACAAGGCCAGCCCCAATTAGCCATCGACCTGTATCGCCAGTGGATCGAACATACCAGGCGCTCGCCGCTGGCCTACGCCGCATGGTTCAACCTCGGTGCGCTGCTTGCCGCCGTCAACGACGACGATGGCGCCGAAGCGGCCTACCGCAAGTGCATCGCGCTGCAAGCACGCTTCATCGAAGGCCGGCTGAATCTGGGCACGCTGCTGGAGCGGCGCGGCAAGCCTCAGGAAGCACTGGACATGTGGCGCACCATCCTCAGCCCGCAGGTCAAGATCGACAAGGTGCAGCAGCGCGGCTTGTACCTGCAAACCCTGAACAACCTCGGACGCCTGCTGGAAATCCAGAAGCAGTATCCGGAAGCGGAAGAGATGCTGGCGCAAAGTCTGCGCGTCGATCCGTCGCAGGTCAACGTCATGACCCACTGGGTGCACCTTCGCCAGAAGCAGTGCCACTGGCCGACGTGGTCGGGGCTTGAGCACATCAGCCGCAAGCAGATGGAAGACGGCGCCTCCGCGCTGGCCATGCTCAGCCTCACCGACAACCCGGACCTGCAAATGGCCGCGGCCCAGCGCTTCGTCAACGACAAGCTAAACGCCAACGTCGCGCCTCTCACCGATGGCAAGGGTTATGGCCACTCGCGCCTGCGCATCGGCTACCTGTCGTCCGACCTGTGCTCGCACGCCGTGTCGATCCTGACCGCCGAACTGTATGGCCTGCACGACCGCAGCCAGTTTGAAGTCTTCGCCTTCAGCTGGAGCCGCGACGACGGCTCGCCGCTGCGCCAGCGCGTGGTGGCCGGCATGGACCACTACATCGCTATCCACACGCTGAGCGACGAACAGGCGGCGCAACTGATCCGCGCCCACGAAATCGATATCCTGGTGGACCTGCACGGCCTGACCTCCGGCGCACGTCCGCAAATCCTGGCCTACCGTCCCGCCACCGTGCAGATGACGTGGCTGGGCTTCCCCGGCACCACCGGGCTGCCGGGCGTCGACTACGTGATCGCCGACGATTTCCTGATCACGCCGGAGATGGAAAAGGACTTCACCGAAAAGCCGCTGCGCCTGCCGGACACCTTCCAGATCAATGACCGCCAGCGCCTGATCGGCTTCACGCCGACGCGCGCCTCGGTCAACCTGCCGGAAGACGCCTTCGTATTCTGCTCCTTCAGCAACAGCTACAAATACAAGCCGGAGCTGTTCGCACACTGGATGAACATCCTGCGCCGCGTGCCGAATTCGGTCCTGTGGCTGGTGGCCGATACGCCGCTGGTGGGCGACAATCTCAAGCAGCATGCGAAAGCAGCCGGCATCGATCCCGAACGCTTGATCTTCGCCACCCGCGCGCTGCCGGCCGACTACCTGGCCCGCTACCGCATCGCCGACCTGTTCCTCGACACCTACCCGTTCAACGGCGGCACCACCGCCAGCGACGCGCTGTGGGCAGGCCTGCCGGTGCTGACCTGCTCCGGTCCGACCTTCGCTTCGCGCATGGCGGGCAGCCTGCTGCGCGCGGTCGACTTGCCGCAGCTGATCACCACCAATTTCGCCGAATACGAAGAACTGGCGGTATCGCTGGCCAACGACCCGGCACGCATTGCAGCGATGAAGCAGCAGCTCAACGACAACCGCATGAGCTGCGCCCTGTTCGACACCCCGCGCCTGGTGCGCAACCTGGAAGCGGCAATGAAGCGCGTCGCCACGCCTATCACTACGAGCAAAGACATGAACCCTATCGACCAAATCCCGATGATCGCGGTGTCCTACAACGCGCCCGACCTGATTGCCGCGCTGCTGTCGACCTTCCGCCAGCACTACCCGCACAACCCGGTCACCATCATCGACGGCTCGGCGCCGGAGATTGCCGCGCAAATCGCGCCGATCTGCGCACAGTACCAGGGCGTGACCTTCAAGCCGTTCGGCTACAACATCCACCACGGTCCGGGCATGGCGTGGGCGATTGAGAACCTTGATCTGAAAGGCCGCGTGCTGTTCCTCGACTCCGACGTCGAAATCCTCAAGCGCGGCTTCCTCGAATCGCTGGACGAACATCTGGAACCGCATATGTACGGCGTCGGCAACGTCACGCCGGTCGACGAAAACGGCTTCTCGAATGGTCCGAACAGCATGCCGTACCTGCACCCGGCCTGCATGCTGACCAATATCGAAGTCGTGCGCGCATGGCCGCTGCCAGTCAAGCACGGCGCGCCGATGCTGCCGCCGATGATCGCGCTGGCCAAAGCCGGCAAGAGCGACTTACTGCGCAATGTCACCTGGGTCAACAACGACTTCGGCGACAACCCGGCGCAGCGCATCTTCATCCGCCACGACTGGCAGGGCACCGTGCGCCGCACGGGCGGCTACCACTACGACAAACCGAGCGCCACGCAGATCAACACCGAACTGCTGTCCTTCGTGCCGCCAACCGCCGTCAAGGTGGTGCAGCTGGGCTGCGGCGACGGCGCGTTCGCCAAAGCCTACAAACAGATCAACGCCGTCTGCAACTACACCGGCATCGAGCGTGATGCCATCGTCGCCGAACAGGCGCGCGCGCACTGCGACTTCGTCTACAGCCAGGACTTCGAAGTAGCGGATGAACAGCGCGACCGCCAGCTGGCTGGCGCCAACTGCTGGGTGCTGGACGGTGCGCTGGAACGCGTGCGCGATCCATGGGCAGTGCTGCAAAAGATCCGCAGCAGCATGGCGGCCGATGGCACGCTGGTACTCTCGGTGCGCAACATCCAGCACTGGAGCGCGCAGGTACGCCTGAACATGGGCGACTTCCGCTACCGCGAAGACGGCGTGATGGCCAAGGACGAACTGCGCCAGTTCACGCGCGGCTCGCTGCTGGAAATACTGGCGCAATCGGGCTTCCGCCTGACCGGCGGCGCGCCGGTGATCCGTCCGGAAGCGGGGCGCGATACTTTCCTGCCGATCCTGCGCCAGCTGGCGATTGCCAGCGGCAGCGATCCTGAACTGTCGGTGCAGGACGCGCTGGCGCAGCGCTACATCATCACCGCCGTGCCGGCGTAACGGCCATGCGCATCCTGATCATCGGCGGGTCCAATTCGCTGCTCAAGGGCGGCTACGTGCAGGGCCTTGCGCATTCGCTGCAAGGCTATGCGGAAGCGGAGATCGTGCAGATTTCGGTCGGCGCGACGACGTCCCTGTCGGCCATCGGCCGGCTGCACGAAACCTTCAACGGACAGCCTGCTGATGTGATCTTGTACGAATACGGCATCAATGATGCGGGCCACTTCGCGCCGCGTCCGGGCGGTGCGGAATCGTGGCTGCTGTGCTTCCACCTGCTGCTGAAAACTGCGGCGCGCCTGTATCCGTCGGCGGTGTTTGTGCCACTGGTGCTGGCGCAGCAGCAGCACTTCTCGATGGCGGTGCAGAACCCAATCTACGATGCGCAAATCCGCGCCTACCAGGAACTGGCGCTGCCTTACATCGACGTGCGGGCGTGGATGTCGTCGCTGTTCCTCGGCCGCGCGCCGGAGTGGATGTACCGCGACCCGGCACACTACGACACACCGCACGCCACCTCCATCATCGGCGCGCTGGTGGCGCAACGGCTGCTGACGTTGAAGGCGCAGAACGCAGAACCCCTATCGAATACACTGGCGCGGCTGCAGAACGTCTCGCCATTTGCGAAGATGGAAGTGATGTACATCCCGGCGGTGAACATGCAGCAGTTCATCAGCGGGCCGGTGGAGCCGGGCCATATCGCCAATCGCCTGATGCAGCTGGACTTTGTGCGCATGCTGCCGGGCAGCCGGCTGGATCTGAACAGCGCCATGTTCCCCTTGGCCCTGTTCCTGAAATCCGATCCACATCACGACGCGCTACAACTGGAACTGAGCACGCCGGAAGGGCTGGCGATCAACACCCGCGTGGCCACGCGCCATGCGGACACCGAGACACTGCCGTTCATCTATTCGAGCATCCCGCTGCCGCTGCTGTGGAGCCATTCGCTGCTGATGCACTACGGCGCCAGCCAGCTGGCCGTCTCCGTGCCGCAGGACGCCGGCGGCGCCCAGACCGGCTTCGACTGCTACGCCCCCGGCCTGGCCGGCGCGCCTCAGCGCTATCTCGACTTCGTTGGTCTGCTGATGCTGGTTCAGCAGTAATCTGCAGATTTTAAATCGACCAGCATTTCAAAGGTCTCGCGCAGCTCTCTCGCCAGCTGGTCGAACGTGAAACATCGAAGCTTGCGGTTATTGATTACCGTGCACTCACGGCGCCAGTTGAATCGCTTCATCAGGCCGGCCTGATTTAGAAACCGGTCACGCCCCACGATAAGCACGCCAACGTACTCGATTTCGGCCACGCCAAGGTGCTCCTCGAGCTTGCTCGTCCTGTGGTAGTCGTCAAGACGAAAATACCAGTCAACGATCTGGCTAAATCCGTGCTCGAAAGTTCTCGACCATTGAAAGCTGCGATGCGCCTTTGTTTCCGTTTTGATCGAAAAAATGCTGTTCTTCTTTGCGTGCTCAAACTCGACAAACAAAAACCTGGATCGCTCCGCATTGGCAATAGCATAGTCCGCCCGGAACTCATGCATGATCGAACATCCGGCAAGGTAACCTGCAGGACGTAGTCCATCGAACAATGCCTGCGACATTAACAACACCAGACTTGGTCGAGCCGAGAAAAATTCTTGCAAGCTGTCAGGACCTGTTTCCTCGAGCTCTTCGTGACTAGCTAAGAGCGTCTCGAACGCAACCAGGTCTTGTGCAAGCTGTCCCTTGTCCAGCTGTGCCTGAAGCAGCGTAATCATCGATAGTTTTCCGGGGTAGACACGATGTCCATCACCCGAATCGCATCCTCGCGACGCTGATAAAACATGAGGTGGTCACTGCTGATCTTCGCAATGAACACACCTGGACGAGTCGGCGATGGCCTCACTAATTCTGCTGGAAGATCCTTGCCCTCGGCGAAGTTATCAATGACCTCGGTCAAACGCTGCTTGAGTTCACCTTTTGCCATCTCGAGCGCGATGTCAGCCCGTAAGCTAATTTCGACTTGCATACATCCTCCTGGAGGAAGCGTGAGAGGTGTCAGTTTATCCCCATCGACGCAGCCACGTTTGGCGCAACTCAAACGTGCATCAGGAATGCAAATCGCAATATTCGAAAATTTCGATAATAAAGCGGAAATTTTTCCGCTTTTTGTTTTTGGTCTGGACGCGCATACTTCATTCCATCGACGCAGCAACAACGAAATCAGCGTCAAACACCAAATCGAAATTATTGAATATTAAGGAGAATTACCATGCCTACCGCCATCGCCAAACCAGGTCAAACCCTGCTGAGCCCAAGCAACCACGCCCTGATCCTGATCGATCACCAGTCGCAAATGGCGTTTGCCACCAAGTCGATCGACCCGGTCCAGCTGCGCAACAACGTGGCGCTGGTGTCGAAAGCGGCCAAGGAATTCAAAGTGCCGACCATTCTGACCACCGTGGCGGAAAAATCGTTCTCCGGTCCGATCTTCAACGAAATCAAGGAAGTGTTCCCGGACGAAGTGGCGATCGACCGCACCACCATGAACACCTGGGAAGACCCACGCATCGCCGAGCGCGTGAACGCCATCGGCAAAGAGAAAATCGTGCTGGCCGGCCTGTGGACTTCGGTATGCATCGTTGGCCCTGCCTTGTCGGCCCTGGACCAGGGTTTTGAAGTCTATGTCATCACCGACGCCAGCGGCGACGTTTCCGACGAAGCCCACGAGCGCGCCGTCGAGCGCATGGTGCAGGCCGGTGCCCGTCCGATGACCTCGCTGCAATACCTGCTCGAACTGCAGCGCGACTGGGCTCGCGGCGAGACCTACAACGAAACCGTCGCCACCGCTATCGCCCACGGCGGCGGCTACGGTCTCGGCCTGATCTACGCCAAAACCATGTTCAACGCCGCTGAAGGCCACTAAGCCGGATGGCCGCCCGCAATGACGGGCGGCCTGCGTATTGATGAGTACGCTGGTTACGCACGTTACATCAGGTAACAGCTTTATCGACGGCCGATTGCTAACCTGCTCGCATACTTTTTAGCGAGAAGGAAGTCAATCATGGCCGTTCAAGCAAAAAATGTCAGGACCGCAATCTCCTCCACACTGATTCTGAGTCTGCTCACACTTGCCGGCTGCAAAATACCCGGCGAAGATCCACCGCAAACGGCCGCCGCGCCCGCCGCTCCCCAGCCCGCCCCTTACACGCCGCCCACGGCGGATCAGCTGGCGCAAATGGTTGCACCAATCGCGCTGTTTCCCGACAAGCTGGTGGGCCAGGTTCTGGCCGGCGCCACCTATCCGGAACAGATTGTGGCCGCCGACCAGTGGCTGGCCCAGCATCCGACGCTGAAGGGCGATGCGCTGCAGAATGCGGAAGCCTCCCAGCCCTGGGATGTCAGCGTGAAATCACTGACCGCCTTCCCGAGCGTGCTAGACCAAATGGCCGGCAATATCCAGTGGACCCGGTCACTGGGCGATGCCTACGTGAATGATCCGAACGATGTGATGAACGCCATCCAGACCATGCGTTTGCGCGCCCAGCAGGCCGGCACCCTGAAAAATTCGCCGCAGCTGCGAGTATCGACGGCAGTGCGTCCGGCGGCGCCGGCCAACGATGTGGCGCCGCCTCCGGCAGACACCGTGGTGTATTCCGGACCGGCGGTCGTGCCGCCGCCGCCGCAAACCATCATCATCGAGCCGGCCGAACCCGATGTGGTCTATGTCCCGCATTACAACCCCGCAGTCGTGTACGGCGCGCCGGTGCCGGTCTACCCGGGCTGGACCTATCGCCAGCCGGTTTATACCAGCGAGACCGTCGTCAGCACCGGCCTGCTCTCTTTCGGGGTAGGCGTGCTGGTCGGCGCGGCCGTCAGCCATCATGATTGGGGATGGCATGCCTGGGGCGTGAACTGGGGCGAGCCGGTGCACGCTTACGACGGCGGCTGGCACCGTCCTGCGGTCACGTACAACAACAGCACCTATGTCTCGAAATCCGCCACGGTCGTGAACCGCATCAACAACATCAATGTCACCAACAACAACTACCGCACCACCAACAACTTCATCAACCGCACCCAGAACCTGACGGTCAACAACGCGCCACGGCCACCGGCCGGCAGCGCCCCTCTGGCGTCGCCGGTGCCGAATTTCGCGCCGCGCGCTGCGCCGCTGGCCGCGCAGCCGCAGCAGTCCAAGCCCAACGGGCCAATGAGCATGCCGCACTTCACGGCGCGCGATGCCAAGCCCGGTCCCCGTCCACAACCGGCTGCACCGGCAATGCATGCCAGCGTGACGCCGCCGCCGGCCCCACCTGCGCACCAGGAGGCCAGGATCGAGCGGACGCCGCTTCAGGCGAGAATGAACAGCGCACCTGCCGCTCCGGTGCCCGAGCATGTCCATGCCGAGCATGAACGGCCAGCACCGGAACACAACATCGCCATGGCGCCAGTGCCGCCCGCTCAACATGCCGAGGCCCGTCCACCGCGCATCCCGGCGCCAATGCCGCCGGTCCGCGAAACGCACAGCCCGGATCACCTGCAGGCCCAACAGCCCCATCCGGTCCATCAGGAAATGCTGGCCATGCACAACGAGCACCCGCATGCCCCTGCGCCGGCCTCCGCAAAACCGCGTGTGGAAAAACACGAGGAACATGCCCAGCAGCATGCCAAGAACGACAAGCGCGATAACAACGAGCACCACAGTTAGACGCGGCGCCAGCCTGCCGCCAGCTCAGGCGGCAGGCGCTTGCGCTCCTCGCAGCGCGCGCAGGATATCGCGCCAGCTGAGGATGCCGATCAGACGGTCGTCGGCGCTCAGGATGGGGATGCAGGAGATCGGGTGTTCGTTGAACAGGTCGATGGCTGCATCGACCGTCGCGTCTTCGCGCAAAATCTTCGGCTTGCGCGACATGATCTGGTGCACCCGCTTGTTGAGCGTGGCCGTGTCCTTGTAGGTTTCGATATTGGTGCCGATGTTCGGACTCAGGGCCTTGAACAGGTCGCGGTCCGACACCACACCCAGCAGCTCGCCGCCATCCAGCGCCAGCAGATGATGGAATTTGCTGTGGTCGAAGATCTCTTTCACCAAGGCCAGCGTGTCGTCCAGGCCCACGGTCACCACGTTGCGGCTCATGATGTCTTTGACCAGCATGCTCATGCTCCCTTGCGATAAGCGGCAATCACTTCCGGCGGCGCCTGCACCAGCTCGATCAGCACGCCGGCGCCGGCGATCGGAAACTCTTCGTTGGCCTTCGGATGCAGGAACGCTATGTCATGCCCCGAGGCGCCCTTGCGGATGCCGCCCGGCGCGAAACGCACGCCTTGCGCGGTCAACCATTCCACCGCCACCAGCAGGTTGTCCACCCACAGGCCGACGTGGTTCAGGGCCGGCTGGTCCACGCGCGGACTGCGCGCCGGGTCCAGCGGCTGCATCAGATCCACTTCCACCTGGAACGGACCACTGCCCAGCAGCACGATGTCCTCGTCGACGTTTTCTTTTTCGCTCACAAAATGCCCGGACGGCGTCAATCCCAGCATATCCACCCACAGCTTGCGCAGCGGGTCCTTGGCGGCGGCGCCCACCGCGATTTGCTGCAGGCCCAGGATTTCAAACGGTCGGCTCATGAAGACTGTCTCACTTTGGTATGCGAAGATTGAATCCTAGACGGATTCAGCCGACAATACCAGCATGAGCGCCAGCCACCCCAGCGATGAATCGCAATTGCAGGAACTGAACCAGGCCCTTGCCGCCAACGAATTGACGCAAGCGGCCAAGCTGGCGTTTGCGCTGGCCAAACGCGGCGCCCTGCCCATCATGCAGCTGATCGGCCTGGCCGGCCTGATGGGCCACGCCGGCCAGACCGAACGCGCCGCCGAGCTGTACCACCTGTGGCTGCGCTGCACCGAATCGCCGCTGTTGTTTGCCGCCTGGTACAACCTCGGCGTGCTGCAAATCCAGGCCGACGAACAGCAGGAAGCCGAGCAGTCGCTGCGCGCCGCACTGGCCATCAAGCCCGATTTCATCGATGCCCGCATGACGCTGGGCACCTTGCAGGAGCGCCTGCGCCAGCACGAGGCTGCGCTGGCCACCTGGCGCGCTGCCCTCGCGCAAATCGATCCCGACCATCCCGCCAGCCGCCCGCAACAAATCCAGGCCCTGAACAGCGTGGCCCGCGTGGCCGCCCTGCGCAAGCACTACCCGGAAGCCGAGGACGCCTGCGCGCGCAGCCTGCTGCTCGATCCCAAGCAGCCCGAGATTGCGGCCCAGTGGATCAGCCTGCGCCAGCAGCAATGCGCGTGGCCGGTGTGCGCGCCGCTGCCGGGCCTGGCCGAGGCCGACCTCGGCAACAGCGCCTCGGCCGCTTCCGCCCTGTGCATCAGCGACGATCCGGCCGAGCAGCTGGCCGCCGCCCAGCGCCATCCAGTCAACCGCGCCGCCGCGCCGGCGCCGCTGGCCGACCACAACGGCTACCTGCACCGCAAGCTGCGCATCGGCTACCTGTGTTCGGATTTCAGCAGCCACGCCGCCGCCCGCCTCACGGCCGAGCTGTACGGCCTGCACCAGCGCGAGCAGTTTGAAATCTACGGCTTCAGCTGGAACGAGGAAGACCGCAGCGGCCTGCGCGCCCGCGTCGCCGGGCAGATGGACCACCACCTCCGCCTGACGGTGATGAGCGACTTGCAAGCGGCGCAAACCATCCGCGCCCACGAAATCGACATCCTGGTCGACCTGCACGGCCTCGGCGCCGACGGCCGTCCCGGCATCCTGGCGCACCGGCCGGCGCCGGTGCAGATCAGCTGGCTCGGCCATCCGGGCAGCAGCGCCATGCCGGCGGTCGATTACGTGCTGGCCGACGCCTTCGTGCTGCCGCCGCAGCTGCACGCCTCATTTACCGAGCGTCCGCTTTATTTGCCGGACTGCGTGCAACTCCACGACCGCCGCCGCGCCGTTGGCCCCGCGCCGAGCCGCGCCAGCTGCGGCCTGCCCGATGACGCTTTCGTATTCTGCAGCTTCAACAGCAGCCGCAAACTGAGCCCGGCGCAGTTTGCGGCCTGGATGCGCATCCTCAAGCGTGTCCCGGACAGCGTGCTGTGGCTGGCCGCCGACAGCGAACCGGTGCGCGACAACCTGCGCATCGCCGCGCTGCGCCACGGCGTCGCCAGCGAACGCCTGGTGTTCGCGCCGCACCTGCCGCAAGCCGACTACCTGGCCCGCCTGCAACTGGCCGACCTCTGCCTCGACACCCTGCCATTCAGCGGCGGCGCCGCAGCAGCCGACGCCCTGTGGGCTGGCGTGCCGATGCTAACCCACGCCGGCCGCAGCTACGCGGCCCGTCTCGGCGGCAGCCTGCTGCACGCCATCGGCCTGCCCGAGCTGGTGATGCGCAGCATCCGCACCTACGAAGACAAGGCCGTGCGCCTGGCTGGCAAGCCGCAGGAACTGGCGCGCCTGCGCCGCCGCCTCGCCAAAAACCGCGACAAGACCCCGCTGTTCGACACGCCGGCGCTGGTGCGCCACCTCGAACAGCTGTACCTGCAAGTGGCGCGCGGCGCGCTACACGCCGAGGCCGCCAACGATGCCCAGCCCGACGCCAGCCTGCCGCTGGTCAGCATCCTGATCCCGGCCGGCGACGACGCCACCCCGGCCCAGCTGGAAGCCACGGTGCGCAGCGCGCTGGCCCAGCACTACGGCCGCTGCGAAATCATCGTCAGCGACAGCAGCGCCAGCGCGGCCCACCGCCGTCCGCTGGCCCCGCTGCTCAAGCGCCATCCGCAACTGCGCTACAACCGCGCGCCGACGCTCGACGACGCCGACAACCTCGACCACTGCCTGACGCTGGCGGTGGGCGAATACGTCGCCGTGGCCCCGGCAGGCGACCTGCTGCATGCGGAAAAAATCAGCCGCATGATGCACTTTTACCAGCACTACCCGAGCATCGGCCTGGTGGCGTGCTGGCGCCAGAGCACGGCGGCCGATGGCAGCGCGCTGCCCGGCGCGCCCTTGCTGCCGGTGGAAACCGCCGTCAGCGGCGCCTCGCTGGCCGGCGTGCTGCTGACCAGCGAACACGGCGCCGGCGATGTGCTGTGCCAGCCAGCCTGCCTGCTGCTGCGGCGCGCGCAGCTGGGCGCGGCCTTCGGCCACTATCAGGGCAAGCGCTACCGCAACCTGGCCGGCGTGGCCAGCGCGCTGGCGGTGTTGGCCGGACAGGAATGCGCCTATCTGCCGGCCGCGCTGTGCAGCGGCGCCCCGCCAACGCCGCAGCAGCCCACCGGCGATGCGCTCGACCTGGCGCTGGAACGCCTGCAGCTGTTGTATGAACCCCACACCCGCCAGCACTTCCTGCCGGACGACGCGCGCTTCAAGGCCTTGCTGGCGCAACGGCTGGGCGCCCTGACGGCGCTGCTCGGCACGCGCTACGCTGCGCTGGCCGGGGGCGACCGCCTGCACAACGACGCCGTGCAGCAAGCGCTGCGCGAAGGCTATGCCCTGCTGCTGGCCCCACCGCCGCCCTGAGGCCCGTTACAATGGCCGTTCCTGCAACGACCTTGCCGCACACAATGTCCAGTCTGCTTTCGCGCATTGCTGCCACTGAACGTCCCGATCTGGTGGTGGTCATCGGCTACGGCGACGAATTGCCCGTGTTCCGCCACGCCCGCGCGCTGTGGCAGTTTTACGCGGCCCACTTCCCCGCCATCGACCTGGTGTTCGTGCGCTGGAGCGACCAGTTGGCACCGGGCGAGGTGCATCACAACGGCTACGATCTGCTGGTCGGGATCGGCGACCGCATGCAGGGCGCCACCGGCTACGCCAGCAGCGGCGTCTGGTCCGGCAGCGAGAACGCCAAATGGATTTACCGCCAGATGCTGGTGCAGGACTACCTGCTGCGCACCCGCAACGCGCCGTTCTACTTCTATCACACCACGCTGACCTCGGTGGTGGACTTCCGCGCCCTGTCCACCGTGCTGGACCAGTTGCCCCAGGCCGGCTGCTACGCCGGCCCGATCGCGCGCCTGAGCGGCCCGCCCGAGATGGCCGGCCTCACCTTCACCAGCGGCGCCAGCACCATCATGTCGCACGACGCCCTGCAGCACCTGCGCGCGCACTACGACCGGCACCATCCGTGGTGCCAGTATCCGAACGATATCTGGGCGGCGCTGATGCTGCCCCAGTTCACGCGCACGCCGCTACCGACCTTCAATTTCGTGCGCCCGCGCGCGCCGATGGCGGACAGCAACGAACTGGGCGCCATCGCCCGTCACTTGCTACAGCAGGGACACTTCCATTTCCGCGTCAAAACAGTGGAGCCGCAGGACGCGGCCGGCCGCCGCCAGGACGTCGACCCGTGGATCATGCTGCGCCTGATGGAAGCCGTGCTGTCGAGCGAGCACCAGCCCGAGCGCACGCGCGCGCTGATGGCCCAGTATGCGCTGGATGCCTGCGGCGGCGAGCCGGTGCCGGCGCGGCGCGCTGAGCCGCTGTTCAGCGGCGCGCGCACGCTGGCGCTGTCGGACAGCGAGCTGTTCGCAACATAAACAACGGGGTGCACGGCCAAAACCCCGGTTCTTTTCGTTTAGAATGTTCAAGCAATGGCTGACAATGCAGTCTGCGCAGCATTCACTACCCAATTGGAGACAGCATGAAAGCAGTGATTTTGGCAGGCGGCCTGGGTACCCGGCTCAGCGAGGAAACCACCGTCAAGCCGAAGCCGATGGTCGAGATCGGCGGCAAGCCCATCCTGTGGCACATCATGAAGAGCTATTCCGCCCACGGCATCAATGACTTCGTCATCTGCTGCGGCTATCGTGGCTACATCATCAAGGAATTCTTCGCCAACTACTTCCTGCACACCTCGGACGTCACCTTCGATCTGCAAGCGAACAGCATGGAAGTGCACGAGCGCCACGCCGAACCGTGGCGCGTGACCCTGATCGACACCGGCGCCGACAGCATGACCGGCGGCCGCCTCAAGCGCGTGCGCGAGCACCTGAAAAACGAAGAAGCCTTCTGCTTCACCTACGGCGACGGCGTGGCCGACATCGACATCACCGCCTCGATCGCGTTCCACCAGGCGCACGGCAAGCTGGCCACCATGTCGGCCGTGCTGCCGCCGGGCCGCTTCGGCGCCATCGACATCGATGGCCAGCGCATCGTCAGCTTCAAGGAAAAACCACGCGGCGACGGCGCCTGGATCAACGGCGGCTACTTCGTGCTGTCGCCCAAAGTGATCGACTACATCGACAACGACGCCACCATCTGGGAAAAGGAGCCGATGGAAACGCTGGCCCTGAACAACCAGATGGACGCCTTCTTCCACCACGGCTTCTGGCAGCCGATGGACACGCTGCGCGACAAAATCCACCTCGAAGAGCTGTGGGAAAGCGGCAAGGCGCCATGGAAGAAGTGGCCATGAAGCCTGGGTTCTGGCAAGGCAAACGCGTCTTCCTGACCGGCCACACGGGATTCAAGGGCAGCTGGCTCAGCCTGTGGCTGCAGCAGCTGGGCGCCGAGGTGACCGGCTACGCGCTGGACGCGCCAAGCAAGCCCAGCTTGTTTGAGGTGGCCGGCGTCGCCGCCGGCATGAGCTCCGTCATCGGCGACATCCGCGACGGCGCCGCGCTGCGCCAAGCGATGCAGGCGGCGCAGCCCGAGATCGTCATCCACATGGCGGCGCAGGCGCTGGTGCGCCATTCCTACGCCAACCCGGTCGAGACCTACGCCACCAACGTCATGGGCCTGGTCAACTTCTTTGAAGCCGTGCGCAACACGCCGGGCATCAAGGCGGTGGTCAACGTCACCAGCGACAAGTGCTACGAGAACAAGGAGTGGGCCTGGGGCTATCGCGAAAACGAAGCCTTCGGCGGCTACGACCCGTACAGCAACAGCAAGGCCTGCGCCGAGCTGGTCACGGCCGGCTACCGCTCGTCCTTCTTCAACCCGGAAAAATATGCCGAGCATGGCGTCGCGCTGGCCTCGGGCCGCGCCGGCAATGTCATCGGCGGCGGCGACTGGGCCGAAGACCGCCTGATTCCCGACATGGTGCGCGCGATTGCAGCACGCAAGCCGGTGCGCATCCGCAGCCCGCACGCGATCCGCCCGTGGCAGCACGTGCTGGAGCCGCTGTCGGGCTACCTGACGCTGGCCGAGCACCTGTATCAGCACGGCGCGGCGTTTGCCGAGGGCTTCAACTTCGGCCCGCACGACATCGACGCCCGTCCGGTCGAGTGGATCATCGAGCGCCTGTGCCAGAGCTGGGGCGACGGCGCCGCGTGGGAACTGGACTCCGCGCCGCAGCCGCACGAAGCGCACTATCTCAAGCTGGACTGCTCCAAGGCGCGCAGCCGCCTGCACTGGCAGCCGCGCTGGCACCTCGGCCACACCATCGACATGATCGTTGCATGGCACCAGGCGCAGATGGCTGGCGCCGACATGCGCGCGCTGACGCTGGCACAAATCGACACCTATCAAAACACCGCACCACTTTAAGGCAGCAATCATGAGCGAAGCAAAAACCAAAGAACAACTCCGCGCGGAGATCAACAAACTGGTGGCCGAATACGGCGCCCTGGCCAGCGTGCCCAAGCCATTCGAGCCTGGCGTGACCGTCATTCCGCCCGCCGGCAAAGTGGTCGGCGCCCCGGAAATGGAACTGATGGTCGAAGCCTCGCTCGACGCCTGGCTGACCACCGGCCGCTTCAACGACCAGTTCGAAGCCAGGCTGGCCAAGCTGATCGGCGTGGATTTCCTGATCACCGTCAACTCCGGCTCCTCGGCCAACCTGGTGGCCTTCAGCACGCTGACCTCGCCGAAACTCGGCCCGCGCGCCATCCAGCAGGGCGACGAGGTGATCGGCGTGGCCGCCGGCTTCCCGACCACCGTCAATCCGATCATCCAGTTCGGCGCCGTGCCGGTGTTCGTGGACGTCGAGCTCGGCACCTACAATATCGACGTCACCCAGCTGGAAGCGGCCATCTCGCCCAAGACCAAGGCCATCATGCTGGCCCATACGCTGGGCAACCCGTACAACCTGGACGTCATCACCGCCATCTGCAAGAAATACAATCTGTGGCTGATCGAGGACTGCTGCGACGCGCTGGGCTCGACCTACAACGGCAAGATGGTCGGCACCTTCGGCGACATCGGCACCATGTCGTTCTACCCGGCGCACCACATCACCATGGGCGAAGGCGGCGCGGTGTTCACCAACAACCCGGAACTGAAGGCGATTGCCGAATCGTTCCGCGACTGGGGCCGCGACTGCTACTGCCCGCCGGGCAAGGACAACACCTGCGGCAAGCGCTTCTGCCAGTGCTTCGGCACACTGCCGCCGGGCTATGACCACAAGTACACCTACAGCCACCTTGGCTACAACCTCAAGATCACCGACATGCAGGCCGCCTGCGGCCTGGCGCAGATCGACCGCGCAGCCGGCTTCGTGCAGGCGCGCAAGGACAACTTCGCCTACCTGAAAGACCGCCTGAAGTCGTGCGAGGAATTCCTGATCCTGCCGGAAGCGACCGAGAACTCCGACCCGTCGTGGTTCGGCTTCCCGATGACGCTCAAGCCGGAAGCCAACGTGGCCCGGGTCGACCTGCTGACCTACCTCGACCAGCACAAGATCGGCACCCGCCTGCTGTTCGCCGGCAACCTGGTGCGCCAGCCGTACATGCAGGGCCGTAACTTCCGCGTCTCGGGCGAACTGACCAACACCGACCGCGTGATGAACGACACCTTCTGGATCGGCGTCTACCCTGGCCTGTCGCGCGAGATGCTGGACTTCGTGATCGACAAGCTGGAAGCCTTCTTCGGTGTCAACTTCTAAGCCGGCCATGAGCGCACCGGCCGACTACCTCGCGCCGTTCCGCGACCTGCTGATGCCCAATGCCCGCCTGCTGGTGCAGGCCGGCGCCGGCGATGGCGGCCTGGCGCGCGAGTATCGCAAGCTGTATCCGGTCTCCACCACGCTGGTGGTGGAAGCCGATGCGGCGCAAGCCCGGCTCGCCAGCGAGTACGCCGAGCGCGTCTACCAGGCCGACCTCGACACCGTCAGCGCCGCTTTCTACAAGCAGCTGGAATGGGCCGATGGCTGGTACTTCGATGCCACGCTGGAGCAGTACGCCGATCCGCTGCGCGTGCTGCAGCACATCCGCAAGGTGATCCAGTTCGACGCCGCCATCGTGGCCCGCATCACCAACGGCGCCTACTGGGACGCGCCGGCCGCCGCGCCGCGCCACCGCTGGGTGATTGCCGACATGCTGGCCCTGTTTGCCAGCGCCGGCTTCCGCGTCGTCTCCGGCGTACTGCTGAATCCGGGGCCGCTGCCGGCCGAGGTGCTGGCCGCGCTGCAGGCGCAGGCGGCGCACAGCGGCGCGCCGCTGGAGGCGTTGATTGAAGCGGCGCAGCCATCCCATTACCTGATCAAAGCCATGCCCGCGTGATGAACCAGAAACCGCTCTTTTACTGCATCGCCCACGCGCCCTTCAACTGGAAGCTGCCCGACTTCATGACCATGCTCGGTTCCGGCGACTATGTGCCGGAAAACGGGCTGGCCATGAGCAAGCTGCTGTCGCCGGAAGAGGCGGCGCGCAACCGTTACCTGGGCGAGTACCTGGCGCTGTTTGAAATCCGCCGCCGCCTGATTGCCGACCAGGCCGAAGGGTTTGTCGGCTTCTGCCACTACCGCCGCTTCGCGCTGACCGAGCCGATCGGTATCCCGCACCAGTTCAATTACCACGCCCACCCGGACATGCTGGCCAAGGTCAAGCCCGAGCACTTCTATGGCGACGGCAAGACCCCGATCGTGCCGATCTCGGTGACCTTTGCCGGCACCGTGCTGCAGCAGTACGAAGCGAATGGCGTCGCGCGCGACATGCTGATGTTCTTTGGCGACGCCATCGACTGCGGCGTGATCACCAACCTGGAAGCGGCCAATTTCCTCAGCAATCCATCCTTCATCACGGCGCCGACCGTGGCCTACATTCCGGTCGAGTGGTTTGTCGAGATTGTGCATGACCTCGAGCTGGTGATGTCGCGCTACTTCCGCCACCATTATGTGCATCGCCCCGGCTATGCCGACCGCAGCATGGCTTTCTGCTGCGAGCGCCTGCAAGCGTTCCTGCTCGCCAAGCGCATTGCCGCCTGGGGCCAGGACAAGGTGATCGCGCGCGCGCTGGTGCGCCTGGACGAATCCTATCCCAATCTGTAAGGCCATCATGAAGATTGTTCCCACCGCCATCCCCGGCTGCTACCAGATCATCCCCGATATCCGCCGCGACGACCGTGGCAGCTTCGTCAAGGTATTCCACGAAGATATCTTCCGCCAGCACGGGCTGGCGACCGATTTTACCGAGGAATACTATTCGACCTCGCAGCGCAATGTGATCCGCGGCCTGCACTTCCAGACGCCGCCGCATGATCATGCCAAGCTGGTCTACTGCACCCATGGCGCGGTGATGGACGTGGCGCTGGACTTGCGCAAGGGTTCGCCGATGTACGGCCAGCACATCACGCTGGAGCTGAGCGCGGAGAACGGCCACATGCTGTACCTGCCGGCCGGTCTGGCGCACGGCTTCTGCTCGCTGAGCGAGCAGTCGCTGATGGTCTACAAGGTGACCACTACTTACGCGCCGCATAACGATGGCGGCGTGCTGTGGAATTCGGCCGGCATTGCATGGCCGGTGCAGAATCCCATCATGTCGCCGCGCGACGGCACCTTCCCCGCGCTGGCCGAATTCGACTCGCCGTTCACTTATGCTGCCGGCGCGGCTGGAGCGGGCGCATGAGCGCCGCCGCGCCACGCCGCGCGCTGGTCACGGGCGCTTCGGGCTTCGTCGGCGCCGCGCTGGTGCGCCGCCTGCTGGCCGATGGCTGGGAAGTGCACGTGCTGCTGCGCGAGAGCTCGTCCGCTGAAGCCCTGCCGGCTGCCGGCCCGCAATTGCAGCTGCATCGCCATGACGGCAGCACGCTGCAGCTGATCGACATCATGCGCGCCGCCGCGCCGCAGGTGGTGTTCCACCTGGCGTCGCTGTTCCTGGCCGCGCACCAGCCGCAGGACATCGAACGCCTGATCAACGCCAACCTGCTGTTTTCCACCCAGCTGGTGGAAGCCATGGCCGCCTGCCGCGTGCGCAAGCTGGTGAATACCGGCACCTCTTGGGAACACTACCAGGACCAGGCCTACAATCCGGTCTGCCTGTACGCCGCCACCAAGGCCGCGTTCGCTGCGCTGCTGCGCTATTACGTCGAGGTGCACGGCCTGCGCGTGGTCACGCTCAAGCTGTTCGACACCTACGGCACCGGCGATACCCGGCCCAAGGTGCTGAACCTGCTCAAGCGCCTCGCCAACGACGGCAGCTCACTGGCCATGTCGCCCGGCGAGCAGCTGGTGGATCTGGTCTACATCGACGATGTGCTGGACGCTTTCCTGCTGGCCTGCCAGCAGCTCGACGCGCAGCCGCAGGCGATGGAGGAGTACGGCGTCTCCAGCGGCCAGCCGCTGCCGCTGAAAGACATCGCCGCGCTGTACGCGCAGGTCAGCGGCAAGCCGTTGAATATCGAATGGGGCGGCCGCCCCTACCGCGAACGCGAGGTGATGGTGCCGTGGCACAGCTACCGCAGCGTGCCGGGATGGCAGCCACGGGTGGGCCTGGCGCAAGGCCTGGCCCTGTTCCACGCCGCCTAGAAGTGGGCGATGTCCAGCACCACGCCGGCGCTGGCCATCAGCGCCTGGCGTGCCTGGCGCGTCGCCATGTTGGGCGCCGGATGCTTGCGGTACAGCTGCAGCATCACTTCCACGATCTTGTCGTCGCGCGAATTCCCGCGCCGCATATTCTCCGGCGCCGTGGCCGCGCTCTTGTGGATCACCACGCCATCAGTGGCGTAGTGCACCAGCGAACGGCCATGCATCGCCGCCAGTAGGAAATCCCAGTCTTCGTAGATGATCAGGTCGGTCTCGTTGCGTACGCCGCGCAGCACGTCGCTGCGATAGGCGATGCAGCTGTTCGGGATGCGGTTGCGTACATACACGCTGTCGAAGGTCACATCGGCAATCGACACCTTCTGCCCGCCCGGCAGCAGCTTCGGCGGGTACACCGTGCGGTCTTCGTTCTGCACCTGGAAGTCGCAGAACAGCAGCTCCGGCTTGTCCTTCTCCAGACGCGTCTTCAGCTTGGCGATGTGGTCCGGGCGATAGGTGTCGTCATCGTCGAGGAACAGGATGTATTCGGAATCGGCAATCGCCAGCCCGAGATTGCGGCTGGCCGCAGGACCGGGCACGCCGGTCGAGCGCAGCACGTAGTCGAAGCGCTTGTCGAGCTGGCTCAGTTCCTGGTACGGCGGCAGATAGCCTGGCGTATCGGACACGATCACCACCTTGAACTCCTGGCAGGTCTGGGCGATCAGCGACTCCAGCGTGCGCTTGAGCAGCTGCGGACGGTCATGGGTGGGGATGATGATGGTGAACATTACGGCTCCCGGATCGATTCATTCATGGCGCGGGTCAGCGGGAACAGCAGGTACGACATCACCGTGCGGTGACCCACCACCACTTCGGCCGTCACCGTCATGCCCGGCATCAGCTGCGCGCCCTTGGTGTTGCGCAGCTTGCCGGTGTAGGGGATGCGGCTCAGGTAGTACTGGTCCAGGCCGCTGCCCTTGTCGGCGGCGTCGCGCTTGAAGGAATCCTGGCTGATGAAGCGCACTTTACCTTCCAGCATGCCGTGCTCCTGGAAGTTGAACGCATCCACCTTGAGGTGCACCGCCGCGCCCGGCTTGATGAAGCCGACGTCCATCGAATCGATCTGCACTTCCGCTTCCAGCTCGGCGCCCAGCGGCACCAGCGTGAACAGCGGCTCAGCCTCGCGCACGATGGAGCCCACCGACAGCTTGCCGATTTCCAGCACCACGCCATCGGCCGGCGCCACCATCTGCACCGCCTTGTGGCGCTTGTCGGCCTTGGTCAGCTGCTCGTTGATGCCGTCGCGCTCGCGGCTGGCGGCCAGCAAGTCTTCCATCGATTTCTGGCGCCAGCTCTTCTCGAACGCGGCGCGCTCGGATTCGGCCGACGCCAGCTCGCGCGCCATCTCGATCGATTTATTGCGCTGCAAATCCATGTCGCGCTCGACTTCGAGGCGGCGGTCGCGCGCTTCCAGCAAGTGCATCTTGGCGCCGAACTGTTCCGCCATCAGCTGCTCCTGCATGGCTTCCACTTCACGCAGCGATTTCACGCGCTGGGCCAGGATGAGCTGGTCGTGCTTGTTGGTTTCCAGACCGGCCTTGAGGCGCGCGATGTTCTGGTCCATCTTGTTCTTCTGCGCTTCGTAATTGGCCTTGCGCTCGTTCGACAGCTGGGCTTGCAACTGGGCGTCGTCGCTGCTGCCTTTGCTGCCGGCGATGGTCGGCTTGCCGGACAGTTCGGCGCGCAGGCCGGCCGCTTGCGTGTCGAGCGATTCGAGACGCACGCGCAGCTGGGTTTCATCAGCGGCGGTGAAGGTCGGGTCGAGCGTGGCCAGCACCTGGCCTTTTTTCACGATCTGGCCGACGCGCACGTCGATGCTGGTAATGATGGAGGTATCGAGCGGCTGCACCACGATGTTCGGCAGCGGATTGACCAGCTTGCCGTGCGCAACCACGATCTTCTCGACCGGCGACAGGCAGGCCCAGACGATGAAGCAGACGAACGCCAGCAGCATCGTGTGCAGCGTCAGGCGCACGAACTTCGGCAGCGGACCGCGCTCGATGGCGTCGGCGTCCGGCAGGAACTCGATCTCGGTCTCGTCCTTCTTGCCGCGCTTGAAGTTTAAAGGTGACTTGTTTGCTGGTTCCATAAGTGCTGGTAAGTTTCGCTACGGGTAAGCAGTTCTTCGTGACGGCCGGAATCGACCAGCGTGCCCTGGTGCATGACCATGATGGTATCGGCGTCAACCAGGGTCGACAGGCGGTGCGAAATCATCACCACCGTGCGGCCCACGGCGATCTTGGACAGGTTGTTGATGAAGATCGCTTCGGACTCGGGGTCCAGCGCTGACGCGGCTTCATCGAGAATCAGGATGCGTGGGCGCGACACCAGCGTGCGTGCAATCGACAGGCGCTGCTTCTGGCCGCCGGACAGGTTGGTGGCGTTTTCTTCCAGCACCGTGTCGTAGCCTTGCGGCAGGCGTTCGATGAATTCGTCGGCGCCGGCCGCTTGTGCTGCGGCCACCAGTTCTTCAAACGTGGCGTCCGGCTTGGTGACGGACAGGTTCTCGCGCACCGTGCCGCGGAACAGGAAATTCTCTTGCAGCACCACGCCGATCTGGCGGCGCAGGTGCGACAGCTCGATCTCGCGCGCATCGATGCCGTCGAAGCGCACCAGGCCTTCCTGCAGCGGATAGAGACCTTGAATTAATTTGGTCAGCGTGGTCTTGCCGGAACCGGAACGGCCGACGATACCCACCACCGTACCTTCCTGGATGGTGAACGAGGCTTTGTTCAGCGCCAGGTTCTGTGCGCCCGGATAGCGGAACACGACGTTGTCGAACTTGATCTCGCCCTGGAGGATGGGACGCAGGCCGTTGGCGCCCGGGCGGCCTTCCGGCGCGCGGTTCATCACCTCGCCCAGCATCTTCACCGACAGCGCGGTTTCCTGGTATTCGTTGACCAGGCCGACAATCGAAATCAGCGGCTGGGTCACGCGGCCCGACAGCATCTGGAAGCCGATCAGCGCACCGACCGACAGCGAGCTGTCGAACACCTCGGCCGCGCCAACGATGATGATCATCACCGGCAGCAGCTTGCCGAGGAAGTCGGTCACCGAATTGCCGGCAATCGAAATCTGGCCGACGCGGAAGTGCATGGTGATGGCTTCGGCCGAACGCTGGTCCCACACGCGGCGCTGCGATGGCTCGATCGCCAGCGCCTTCACCGTGCGCATGCCGTGGATGGTTTCCACCAGCATGCCCTGGCGCTGGCCCTCGGCGGCGTACAGCTGATTCAAACGGCGCTGGAAGGTCGGCACCATCGCCAGCACGATGCCGCCGATCATGGCGGCAAACAGCAGCACGATCAGGGTCAGCTTGAACGAGTAGCTGAACAGGATAGGAATGAACACCACCAGCGCGATCAGGTCGAGGCCGGTCATGAACAGGCGGCCGGTCAGGAAGCTGCGGATTTTTTCCAGCTGCTGCATGTGGCGCGTGACCACGCCGGCGCTGGTGGTTTCAAAGAAGTCGATCGGCAGCGACAGCAGGTGCGAGAACACACGGCGCGTCAGGCGCATGTCGATCTTGTTGGAGGCGGCCAGCGTCAGGGTCTGGCGCAGGAAGCCGAAGGTGGAGTCGAACACCAGCGCCATCACAATGCCGACGCCCAGCACCTGCAAGGTGGTCACGCTCTGGTGCGTGAGCACCTTGTCGATCACCAGCTGGAAGAAGATCGGCGAGGCCAGCGCCAGCAACTGCATGGCAATCGCGGCAATGAAGATGTCGCGGAAGGCGGCCTTCTGTTTCAGGATTTCGGGGATGAACCAGCGCAGGCCGAACGGCTGGTTGGGATCGGTGAACTTGTGCTGGCGTTTGACGAACACCACATCGCCGAACCAGTGCTTCTCGAAGTCGCTGCGCGGCACCAGCACCACTTGCGCATTGGCGGCGGCCGGGTTCAGCACCGCGGCCTGTTCTTCGCCGCCGTTCTCGGCGGTCTTGACGCCCACCACGATGATCATGTTGCCGTTGTCCAGCTTGGCCATCAGCGGGAACACGCCGCCTTGCGCCATCAGGCGCTGCCAGGTGATCTTGTCGGCCTTGGCTTTCAGGCCGATTTCGGAGGCGATGCGCAGCAGCGCGCCGGTAGTAGGTTCCTCCGCGCGCAGGGCGTTCTCATCGATCAGGCGTTCCGGATTGATTTGCAGACCATGATGCTGCGCGATGGCAGTCAGACACTGGATCGCGGTATGGGGGAATTTATCTTGCATAGGCCCGAAAAGGTAAAAGCTTGCAGTAGCGCACTATTGTTCCAGCCTTGGGATTCTAACCCAGCACAACACTTCCCGGCGCCTTTTCTGTTGTAGAAACACAAGCGCTTTTGCCTCGCTGTTTGCGCGCTCAAAAAAAAACGGCAAGGCCGTGAGGCCTTGCCGTTCTGGCTGCCAAGCAGCTAGTTACTTGGCTGCCAGGATGCCACTGCTGTGGTTGCCGGTCAGCAGGGCTTTCAGGCGCTGGCTGTCCTCGGTTGCGGCCGAGTTCGACGCGGCGGTCAGCTTGTTGTCGTAGCTGGTGATCGCGCTGGCCAGGGCTGCCACCGATGCGGTGGTGGAGCTTGGCAGATCCAGCTTGGTCGCGTTCTCGGTCACTGCGGCAGCAGCGGCGTTGAAGCTCGACATGGCGCCCGACAGGTTGCTGACCGACTGGCTCACGCTGCTGGTACCGCCTTGAGCGAACCAGACGTCGGCCGCAGCGTGGCTTGCGCCGTCAGCGGTCTCGTAGGTCGAGGTGATGCCAACCCAGTTGCCGTTGTTCTGCGACACGTTCTGCTTGGCGTCCAGGTTCAGCTTGGTGATGCCCAGGTCTTGCAGCGATTTCAGCTCATCGGCCTGGCTGACGCCGTCGGCATTGCCGTCGACCCAGACACGCAGGTTGCTGAAGGCGCTGTCCTTGGCGTCGACCGTGCCGTCGCCGTTGCTGTCCAGCTCAGCCAGTGCGCTGTAACCGTTGGTGGCTTTGCTGCCGCTGCTCAGCGTGGTGCCCGAGCCGAACAGTTCGCTACCGTCGTTGATCACGCCGTCGCCATTGCGGTCCAGAGCCAGCAGGCCGTCGCCGCCGCCCACCCAGCCGGTGTTCTGCTTGGTGCCGGTCGCGTTGACGTCGAAGTTGACGCCAGCGGCCAGGTTCAGCGTGGTGATGCCGTCACCGTTCAGGTCCAGCACCAGCGGGGTACCCAGTGGCGATGGCAGAGCGTTGATCTGGTCGGTGGTCAGGCCAGGCGCTTGTGCCGAGGTGATGGCGCAAATCTGCGAGCTGGTCATCGAGTGGATCTGATCCGTGGTCAGCGCGCCCAGTTGTTGCGTGCTCAGGGCTGCGATCACCGAGGTTTTCAGGCCCACCAGGTCAGCGGTCTCGATCGCCACCAGCTGGGTGGTCGACATGGCCTTGATCTGGGTGCTGGTCAGTGCGCCAGCCTGGTTGCTCGACAGCGCCACGATCTGGTCGGTGGTCAGGGCCGCCACTTGCGCGGTCTGCAGAGCGGTGATCGCGGCAGTCTTCAGCACGCCGACGTCGTTGGTGGACAGCGCGGCGATCGACTGGGTCGACAGCGCAGCCACTTGCGAGGTGCTCAGCACGCTGACCGCGTTGGTGCTCAGGGCCACTACCTGGTCGGTGGTCAGGGCGGTCGCCAGGGCTGCGGTGGTCAGCGCCGATACCTGCGCGGTGGTCAGGGCAACGATCTGGTCCGTGGTCAGCGCGGCGATCTGGCTGGTCTTCAGCGACTGGATGACCGAGGTCTTCAGCGCGCCGAGGTCGGCGGTTTCGATGGCCGCGATCGCGGTGGTGCTCAGGGCACTCACCTGACCGGTGGTCAGCGAGCCAACCTGGTTGCTCGACAGCGCAACAACCTGGTCGGTGGTCAGGCCCGAGGCCAGTGCCGAGGTGCTCAGCGACACGATCTGCGCGGTGCTCAGTGCGCCGATCTGGTCGGTGGTGACGGCAGCCAGCTGCTGGGTGCTCAGGGCGGCGATCACACTGGTTTTCAGCGCGCCAATGTCGGCGGTTTCGATGGCGGCAATCGCGCCGCTGCTCATCGCCGAAGCTTGCTGGCTGGTCAGCGAACCGACTTGCTGGCTCGACAGGGCAACCACTTGATCCGTGGTCAGCGCCTTGGCCTGGGCGGTGGTCAGGGCAGCGATCGACGACGATTTCAGGCCGCCGATATCGGCCGTTTCAATCGCGGCGATGCCGTCGGTGGTCAGGGCCGCCACTTGCGCGGTGCTCAGCACGCCGACCTGGTTGGACGACAGCGCCACCACCTGGTTGGTGGTCAGGGCCGCGATGCTGCCGGTGGTCAGCGCCGATACCTGGCTGGTGCTCAGGGCGCCCAGCTGGTCGGTGGTGATCGCTGCCAGCTGTGCGGTCTTCAGCACGGCGATCGACGAGGTTTTCAGGCCGCCGATATCAGCGGTCTCGATCGCAGCCACGGCGCTGCTCGACAGGGCCGAGAACTGGCCGGTGCTCAGGGCGCCGATCTGGTTCGACGACAGGGCCACCACCTGATCGGTGGTCAGGCCGCTTGCCAGCGAGGCGGTGCTCAGGGCCGCAACCTGGCCGGTGCTCAGGGCGCCGATCTGGTCGGTGGTGACCGCTGCCAGTTGCTGCGTGGTCAGCGCGGCAATCGCATTGGTTTTCAGCGCGCCGATATCGGCCGTTTCGATCGCAGCAATCGCGCCGCTGCTCAGCGCTGCAACTTGCTGGCTCGACAGCGTGGCGATCTGCTGGCTCGACAGGGCGACCACTTGATCCGTGGTCAGGGCCTTGGTCTGGCTGGTGGTCAGGGCCGAGATGGCACCGGTCTTCAGCGCGCCAATGTCCGCCGTTTCGATCGCGGCGATATCGTTGGTGCTGAAGGCAGCGATTTGCGCGCTGCTCAGGGCGCCGAACTGATTCGACGACAGCGCCACCACTTGATCGGTGCTCAGGGCGGCGATGCTGCCGGTGGTCAGCGCAGCGACCTGGCTGGTGCTCAGGGCGCCCAACTGGTCGGTGGTGATGGCGGCCAGCTGGCCGGTCTTCAGCGAGGCGATGATCGAGGTTTTCAGGCCGACGATATCAGCGGTCTCGATGGCAGCGACGGCAGTAGTCGACAGGGCCGAGAATTGCGCGGTGCTCAGCGCGCCCAGCTGGTTCGACGACAGCGCCACCACTTGATCGGTGGTCAGGCCGCTGGCCAGCACATTGGTCGACAGGGCAGCCACCTGGCCGGTGCTCAGGGCGCCGATCTGGTCGGTGGTCACGGCAGCCAGTTGCTGGGTGGTCAGCGCGGCAATCGCGTTCGACTTCAGCGCGCCAATGTCGCCGGTTTCGATGGCGGCAATCGCGCCGCTGCTCAGGGCTGCGACTTGCTGGCTCGACAGCGTACCGATCTGCTGGCTCGACAGGGCCACCACTTGATCCGTGGTCAGGGCCTTGGTCTGGTTGGTGGTCAGGGCAGCGATGGCGGCGGTCTTCAGCGCGCCAATGTCGGCCGTTTCAATCGCGGCGATATCGTTGGTGCTGAAGGCCGAGATTTGTGCGCTGCTCAGGGCGCCGAACTGGTTCGACGACAGGGCCACCACTTGATCCGTGGTCAGGGCCGCGATGCTGCCGGTGGTCAGCGCAGCGACCTGGTTGGTGCTCAGGGCACCCAACTGGTCGGTGGTGATCGCGGCCAGCTGGCCGGTCTTCAGCGAGGCGATGATCGAGGTCTTCAGGCCGACGATATCGGCGGTCTCGATCGCGGCCACGGCGGTGGTCGACAGGGCCGAGAATTGCGCGGTGCTCAGCGCGCCCAGCTGGTTCGACGACAGGGCCACCACTTGATCGGTGGTCAGGCCGCTGGCCAGCACGGTGGTCGACAGCGCTGCAACCTGGCTAGTGCCCAGCGCGCCGATCTGGTCGGTGGTGACGGCTGCCAGTTGCTGGGTGGTCAGCGCGGCAATCGCGTTCGACTTCAGCGCGCCGATATCGGCGGTTTCGATGGCGGCAATGGCGCCGCTGCTCAGGGCTGCGACTTGCTGGCTCGACAGCGTGCCAATCTGCTGGCTCGACAGGGCCACCACTTGATCCGTGGTCAGGGCCTTGGTCTGGCTGGTGGTCAGGGCCGAGATGGCGGCGGTCTTCAGCGCGCCAATGTCAGCCGTTTCAATCGCGGCGATATCGTTGGTGCTGAAGGCAGCGATTTGCGCGCTGCTCAGGGCGCCGAACTGGTTCGACGACAGGGCCACCACTTGATCGGTGGTCAGCGCGGCGATGCTGCCGGTGGTCAGCGCCGCAACCTGGTTGGTGGTCAGGTTGGACAGCTGGTCGGTGGTCAGCGCTGCCAATTGGCCGGTCTTCAGCGAGGCGATGATGCTGGTTTTCAGGCCGACGATATCGGCGGTCTCGATGGCGGCAATCGCGTTGGTCGACAGTGCATTGAACTGCGCGGTGCTCAGCGCGCCCAGCTGGTTCGACGACAGGGCCACCACTTGATCGGTGGTCAGGCCGCTCGCCAGCGAGGCGGTGCTCAGGGCCGCAACCTGGCCGGTGCTCAGGGCGCCGATCTGGTCGGTGGTGACCGCAGCCAGTTGCTGGGTGGTCAGCGCCGCAATCGCGTTCGACTTCAGCGCGCCGATATCGGCGGTTTCGATGGCGGCAATGGCGCCGCTGCTCAGGGCCGACACTTGCTGGCTCGACAGCGAACCGATCTGCTGGCTCGACAGGGCCACCACTTGATCCGTGGTCAGGGCCTTGGTCTGGTTGGTGGTCAGGGACGAGATGGCGGCGGTCTTCAGCGCGCCGATGTCGGCGGTTTCAATCGCGGCGATATCGTTGGTGCTGAAGGCAGCGATTTGCGCGCTGCTCAGGGCGCCGAACTGGTTCGACGACAGGGCCACCACTTGATCGGTGGTCAGGGCCGCGATGCTGCCGGTGGTCAGCGCCGACACCTGGTTGGTGGTCAGGTTGGACAGCTGGTCGGTGGTCAGCGACGCCAGTTGCGAGGTCTTCAGCGAGGCGATGATGTTGGTTTTCAGGCCGACGATGTTGGCGGTCGAGATGGCAGCCACAGCGCCGGTCGACAGCGCGCTGAACTGCGCGGTGCTCAGGGCGCCCAGCTGGTTCGACGACAGCGCCACCACCTGGTCGGTGGTCAGGCCGCTGGCGATGTCGCTGGTCGACAGTGCCGACACCTGGGCGGTGCTCAGGGCGCCGATCTGGTCGGTGGTGACGGCCGCCAGCTGCTGCGTGGTCAGCGCGGCAATCGCGCTGGTTTTCAGGGCGCCGATATCGGCGGTTTCAATCGCTGCCACGGCGCCGCTGCTCAGGGCCGCAACTTGCTGGCTCGACAGCGAACCGATCTGCTGGCTCGACAGGGCCACCACTTGATCCGTGGTCAGGGCCTTGGTCTGGTTGGTGGTCAGCGCGGCGATGGCGGCGGTTTTCAGCGCGCCGACGTCGCCGGTTTCAATCGCGGCGATATCGTTGGTGCTGAAGGCGGAGATTTGCGCGGTGCTCAGGGCGCCGAACTGGTTCGACGACAGCGCCACCACTTGATCCGTGGTCAGGGCCGCGATGCTGCCGGTGGTCAGCGCCGCTACCTGGTTGGTGGTCAGGTTGGACAGCTGGTCGGTGGTCAGGGCCGCCAGTTGCGAGGTCTTCAGCGAGGCGATGATGTTGGTTTTCAGGCCGACGATGTTGGCGGTCGAGATGGCCGCCACGGCGCCGGTCGACAGCGCGCTGAATTGCGCGGTGCTCAGGGCGCCCAGCTGGTTCGACGACAGCGCCACCACCTGGTCGGTGGTCAGGCCGCTGGCGATGTCGCTGGTCGACAGGGACGACACCTGGGCAGTGCTCAGGGCGCCGATCTGGTCGGTGGTGACGGCCGCCAGTTGCTGCGTGGTCAGCGCGGCAATCGCACTGGTTTTCAGGGCGCCGATGTCGGCGGTTTCGATCGCAGCAATGGCGCCGCTGCTCAGGGCCGCAACTTGCTGGCTCGACAGCGTGCCGATCTGCTGGCTCGACAGGGCCACCACTTGATCCGTGGTCAGGGCCTTGGTCTGGTTGGTGGTCAGGGCCGCAATCGCGTTGGTCTTCAGGGCGCCGACGTCGCCGGTTTCAATCGCGGCGATATCGTTGGTGCTGAAGGCGGAGATTTGCGCGCTGCTCAGGGCGCCGAACTGGTTCGACGACAGGGCCACCACCTGGTCGGTGGTCAGGGCGGCAACGCTGCCGGTGGTCAGCGCGGCCACCTGGCTGGTGCTCAGCGCGCCCAACTGGTCGGTGGTGATCGCAGCCAGCTGGCCGGTCTTCAGCGCAGCGATGATGTTGGTTTTCAGGCCGACGATATCGGCGGTCTCGATGGCGGCAATCGCGTTGGTCGACAGTGCGCCGAACTGCGCGGTGCTCAGCGCGCCCAGCTGGTTCGACGACAGTGCCACCACCTGGTCGGTGGTCAGGCCGTTGGCCAGCACATTGGTCGACAGGGCAGCCACCTGGCCGGTGCTCAGGGCGCCGATCTGGTCGGTGGTGACGGCCGCCAGCTGCTGGGTGGTCAGGGCGGCGACGGCGCTGGTTTTCAGCGCGCCGATGTCGGCGGTTTCAATCGCGGCAACCGCGCCGCTGCTCAGGGCCGCTACCTGGCCGCTCGACAGCGAACCGATCTGCTGGCTCGACAGGGCCACCACCTGGTCGGTGGTCAGGGCCTTGGTCTGGTTGGTGGTCAGGGCAGCGATGGCTGCGGTTTTCAGCGCGCCAATGTCGGCCGTTTCAATCGCAGCGATATCGTTGGTGCTGAAGGCAGCGATTTGCGCGGTGCTCAGGGCGGCGAACTGGTTCGACGCCAGCGCCACGATCTGGTCGGTGGTCAGGGCGGCGATGCTGCCGGTGGTCAGTGCGGCGACCTGGTTGGTGGTCAGGTTGGACAGCTGGTCAGTGGTCAGCGACACCAGTTGCGCGGTCTTCAGCGAGGCAATGATGTTGGTTTTCAGGCCGACGATGTTGGCGGTCGAGATGGCGGCCACGGCGCCGGTGGTCAGCGCGCTGAATTGGGCGGTGCTCAGGGCGCCCAGCTGGTTGGACGACAGCGCCACCACCTGGTCGGTGGTCAGGCCGCTGGCGATGTCGCTGGTCGACAGCGCCGACACCTGGGCGGTGCTCAGCGCGCCGATCTGGTCGGTGGTGACGGCGGCCAGCTGCTGGGTGCTCAGGGCGGCAATCGCGCTGGTCTTCAGGGCGCCGATGTCGGCGGTTTCGATGGCGGCAATCGCGCCGCTGCTCAGGGCCGCGACTTGCTGGCTGCTCAGCGCGCCGATTTGCTGGCTCGACAGGGCGACCACCTGGTCGGTGGTCAGGGCCTTGGTCTGGTTGGTGCTCAGGGCGGCGATGACGTTGGTTTTCAGCGCGCCGATGTCGCCGGTTTCCAGCGCAGCGATGGCATTGGTGCTCAGGGCAGCCGCTTGGGCCGAGCTCAGCACAGAAGCCTGAGTCGAGGTCAGGGCCACGGCCTGGTCGGTGCTCAGCGCCGAGATGCTGGCGGTGGTCAGGGCGGCAAACTGGCCGGTGGTCAGGTTGGACAGCTGGTCGGTGGTCAGGGCTGCCAGTTGCGACGATTTCAGGGCGGCGATGACGTTGGTTTTCAGGCCGACGATGTCGGCGGTCTCGATCGCCGCCACGTTCTTGGTCGACAGCGCGCCGAACTGGGCGCTGCTCAGGGTGGCCAGCTGGTTCGACGACAGCGCCACCACCTGGTCGGTGGTCAGGCCGCTGGCAATCGCATTGGTGCTCAGGGAAGCGACCTGGCCGGTGCTCATGGCGGTGATCTGGTCGGTGGTGAGGGCGGCCACTTGCGAGGTGCCCAGGCCGGCCACGGCATTGGTTTTCAGGGCGGCGAAGTCCGCAGTTTCCAGCGCCACGATGGCGTTGGTGCTCAGGCTGCCTGCCTGGGTGCTGCTCAGGGCGGCGACCTGCTGGGTGGTCAGGGCCACGATCTGGTCGGTGGTCACGGCGGCCAGCTGGGCGGTGCTCAGGCCGGCCACGGTGGCGGTGCGCAGCGCGGCGAAGTCGCCGGTCTCGATCGCGGCCAGCGAGGTGGTCGACAGCGCATTGATCTGGCTCGAGCTCAGGGTGCCCACCTGGGCCGAGGTCAGCGCCACGATCTGGTCGGTGCTGAAGCCGGTGGACAGCTGCTGGGTCTTCAGTACGGAAATATGGGTGGTGGTCAGAACACCGATCTGGTCGGTGGTGAAGGCCCGCGTCTGGGCGGAATTGAGCGCTACAAGGTCAGCGGTCGCGAGGGCAGCGATGGTTGTGGTTGGCAACGCTGCAATCTGGTCGCTGTTAAAGCTAGTGATGAGGCTCATTTCCATTCTCCTTGGGGGCACTGCACAGTTCTATACGGACAGATGATGGAGCCGACGGGGATTTTCCCTGCGGCTCCAGCTTGAATTGGGTATTGCGGTAATGCTTGCAGACTCGGGCGCGACCAGGTTTCACGCGCTTTAGTTCTTAACGTCAATCTTTGAGGCAACTTTAGGACTCGGCACGCATGATTTTTCCTCCGGTTAACTTATCAATCGCTCTGCAGTGACGCATAGTTTCTGTTAATCAACCGCAGGAAGTTCGCGGGGCAGACAGGCCTGAACGTGTAAAGCGACATTTTTCCTAATCGCATTAAGTTTTTTATTTACGTGTGGCAACGCAAAAAACGGGCCATGTTTTCCTAAAACCAACATTTCAGACACAAACGGCAGAGCGTTTGCTCTGCCGTTTCTCACTTCAGCGTCCCTTTATTTGCCGGGCGCTGCCAGATAACCCTGGGCGGTGGCGCCATGCAGCGCTTTGAGCTTGAGGTCGTCGGTGGCGGCCTGGCCGGCATTCAAGGTTGGCTTGTCGGCGTTGAACTGCTGGATCGCCGCCGCCAGCTGGGCCGCGCTGCCGCCCGTCTGCTGGCCCGGCACTTCCAGCTTGGCCGTGCTGCTGGCCGCGTCGGTGTTGCCAAAGCCCGACAGTGCCTGCGACAGGCCGCTGACGTTGCTGCTCAGCGACTGCTGCGTTGCCGACACCGCGAACCAGACGTCGGCCGCTGCGTGGGTGGCGCCGTCGGCGGTCTCATAGGTCGAGGTGGCGCCGATGGTGTTGCCGTTGTTGCCAGCCAGCGACTGCTGGACGTCCAGGTTGAGCTTGGTGATGCCGAGGTCGGCCAGCGACTTCAGCTCGCCGGCCTGGCTGACGCCGTCGGCATTGCCGTCGACCCAGACCTTCAGCTGGGCGAACTGGCCATCCTTGGCGTCGATGGTGCCGTCGCCGTTGCTGTCCAGTTCGGCCAAGGCGGCATAACCGTCGGCGGCGCGCTGGCCGTTGGCCAGCGTGGTGCCGGAACCGAACAGTTCGCTACCGTCGTTGATGGCGCCGTCGCCGTTGCGGTCCAGCGCCAGCAAGCCGTCGCCGCCGGCGGTCCAGCCGGTGTTGAGCTTGGTGCCGGTGGCCGCCAGGTCGAACTGCACGCCGTTGGCCAGCGAGGTGGTCTGCACGCCGTCACCGTTCAGGTCCAGCACGATCGGGGTCAGCGAGATCAGCGCCGCCAGCTGGGCGCCGCTCAGCGCCTGGCGCTGGTCGGTGGTCAGGGCGTGGATCTGGATGGTGGTCAGCGCGTGCACCTGGTTGGTGGTCAGCGAGGCGATTTCACCGGTGGTCAGCGTGCGCAGCTGCTTGGTGCTCAGCGCGCGGATGCCGTTGGTGCTCAGTGCCACCAGGTCGGCGGTGTCCAGTGCCGCCAGCGCGCTGGTCGACAGGGCCGCCACTTGCGCGGTGCTCAGCGACGCCACTTGCGCCGAGGTCAGGCCCACGCCCTGCGCCGAGGTCAGCACGCCGATCTGGGCGGTGCTCAGCGCCGCCACTTCAGCCGTGCTCAGCGCGCCGACCGCTTCGCTCGACAGCGCCACCAGGTTGCGGGTCGACAGCGCCGCCACCTGGGTGGTGGACAGCGAGGCCGCCTGCGCGGTGGTCAGGGCCGCCACTTGCGCGGTGCTCAGGCCGCCCGCGAAGGCGGCGGTGGACAGCGCCGCCACTTGCGTGGTCGACAGGCTGACCAGCTGGCCGGTGCTCAGGCCGGCCAGTTGCGCGGTGCGCAGCGCAGCCATGTCGGCGGTGCTCAGGCCGGCCAGGTCGGCGGTCTGGATGGCGCCGATGCTGTTGGTCGACAGCGCCACCACTTGCTGCGTGCTCAGCGCGCCGATCTGTGCCGAGGTCAGCGCCACGGTCTGGTCGGTGCTGAGCGCGGCAATGCTGCCGGTGCTCAGCGCGGCCAGGGTGCTGGTGCCCAGGGTGTTGATCTGGGTGGTGCTCAGCGCGCCCACCTGGGCGGTGCTCAGGATGGCAATCGCTTGCGTTTTGATCGCGGCCAGGTCGGCCGTTTCCAGCGCGGTGATGCTGTTGGCGGTCAGGGCCGCCACTTGCGCGGTGCTCAGCGACGCAGCCTGGCTGGTGGTCAGCGCCACGATCTGGTTGGTCGACAGCGCCTTGACCTGCGCTGCGCTCAGGGACGCCAGCGCGGTGGTCGAGACGGCCGCCAGGTCGGCGGTTTCCAGCGCCACCACGCCGTTGGTGGTCAGCGCCGCCACTTGCGAGGCGGCCAGCGCCGCCGCTTGCGCGGTGGTCAGGGCCACGATCTGGTTGGTCGACAGCGCGGCGATGCCGGCGGTGGCAATCGCTGCCACCTGGTTGCTCGACAGCGACGCCACCTGGTCGGTGCCCAGGCCGGCCAGCTGGTTGGTGCGCAGCACGCTGATATCAAGCGTGCTCAGGCCAGCCAGGTCGGCAGTTTCAATCGCCGCGATGCTGTTGCTGCGCAGGGCCACGATCTGGGCGGTTGCCAGCGAGCCGATCTGCGCCGAGGTCAGCGCCACCACCTGGTCCGAGGTCAGCGCAGCGATGCCGGCCGTGCTGATGGCAGCCAGCGTGCTGGTGCCCATCGAGTTGATCTGCGCGGTGCTCAGGGCCGCCACTTGCGCGGTGGTCAGGGCTGCCACGGCCGCGGTCTTCAGCGACGCCAGGTCGGCCGTTTCCAGCGCGGCGATGTTGTTGGCGCTCAGGGCCGCCACTTGCGCGGTGCCCAGCGCGGCTGCTTCACCGGTGGTCAGCGCCACCACCTGGTTGCTGGTCAGGGCCTTGACCTGGTTCAGCGTCAGGGCCGCCACGGCGTTGGTCGACAGCGCGGCGAAATCGGCCGTTTCCAGTGCCGCCACGCTGTTGGTGCTCAGCGCCACCACTTGCGCGGTGGCCAGGTTGGCCGCTTGCGCGGTGGTCAGCGCCACCACCTGGTTGGTCGACAGCGAAGCGATGCCGGCCGTGCTGATGGCCGCCACTTGCGACACCGACAGCGAGGCCACTTGCTCGGTCTCGAGGCCGGCCAGCTGGCTGGTGCGCAGCTGCGCCACCTGGGTGGTGCTCAGGCCGGCCAGGTCGGCGGTCTCGATCGCGCCGATGGCGGTGCTGGTCAGCGCCACCAGTTGCGCGCTGGCCAGGCTGCCGATCTGCGCCGAGGTCAGCGCCACCACCTGGTCGGTGGTCAGCGCGGCGATGCCGGCGCTGCTGATGGCGGCCAGGGTGCTGGTGCCCAGCGAGTTGATCTGGGCGGTGCTCAGCGCCGCGACCTGGGCGGTGGTCAGGGCCGCGATGGACTGGGTCTTGAACGCGGCCAGATCGGCGGTTTCGAGTGCCGCCACCGCAGCGGTGCTCAGGGCAGCCGCTTGCGCGGTGCTCAGCGCGGACGCTTCGGTGGTGCTCAGGGCCACCACCTGGCCGGTGGTCAGCGCCTTGACTTGCGCCACCGTCAGGCCGCTGACGGCATTGGTCGACAGTGCTGCGAAGTCCGCCGTTTCCAGCGCCTGCAGGGCGCTGGTGCCCAGCGACGCCACTTGCGCGCTGCTCAGGGCGGCCGCTTGCGCGGTGGTCAGCGCCACGATCTGGTTGGTCGACAGCGAGGCGATGGCCGCAGTGCTCAGTGCCGCGACCTGGTTGGTCGACAGCGCTGCCACTTGCCCGGTCTCGAGGCCGATCAGCTGGTTGCTGCGCAGCGCGGCCACTTGCGTGGTGCTCAGGCCGGCCAGATCGGCGGTCTCGATGGCGCCGATGCTGTTGCTGCTCAGGGCCACAATCTGGGCAGTGCCCAGCGCGCCGATCTGCGCCGAGGTCAGCGCCACCACCTGGTCGGTGGTCAGCGCGGCGATGCCGCTGGTGCTGATGGCGGCCAGCGAAGCGGTGGCCAAGCTGGTGATCTGCGCCGTGCTCAGCGCGGCCACCTGGCTGGTGGTCAGGGCGGCGATCGAGGACGACTTGATGGCGGCCAGATCGGCCGTTTCCAGCGCGGCAATCGCGCTGGTGGTCAGGGCCGCCACTTGCGCGGTGCTCAGCGCGGCCGCTTCGGCGGTGCTCAGCGCGACTACCTGGCCGGTGGTCAGGGCCTTGATCTGGCTGACGGTCAGGCCGGTGACAGCGGTGCTTGACAGCGCTGCGAAGTCGGCGGTTTCAATCGCCGCGATCGCGTTGGTGCCCAGCGCCGCCACTTGCGCGGTGGTCAGGGCAGCCGCCTGCTGCGTGGTCAGCGCCACGATCTGGTCGGTGCTCAGCGAGGCCACGCCGGCGGTGCTCAGCGCGGCGATCTGGGCGGTGCTCAGCGAGGCGATCTGGCCGGTGCTCAGGCCGTCGATCTGGGTGCTGCGCAGCGCGGCCACGGCGTTGGTCGACAGGCCGGCCAGGTCGGCGGTCTCGATGGCGCCGATGCTGGCGCTGCCCAAGGCCACCACTTGCGCGGTGCTCAGGGCCGACAGTTGCGCCGAGGTCAGCGCGACGATCTGGTTGGTGGTCAGCGAGGCGATGCCGGCAGTGCTGATCGCGCCCAGCGACGCGGTCGCCAGGGTGTTGATCTGCGTGGTGCTCAGGGCTGCCACCTGCGCGGTGCTCAGCGCGGCAATTGCGGCGGTCTTGATGGCCGACAGGTCGGCCGTTTCCAGCGCGGCAATCGCATCGGTCGACAGCGCGGCCACTTGCGCGGTGCTCAGCGCGGCAGCTTCGGCGGTGGTCAGCGCCACCACCTGGCCGGTGGTCAGCGCCTTCACTTGGGCCACGGTCAGGCCGGTCACGGCGCTGCTCGACAGCGCGGCGAAGTCGGCGGTTTCAATTGCCGCGATCGCGCTGGTGCCCAGTGCCGCCACTTGCGCGGTGGTCAGGGCCGACGCTTGCGCCGTGGTCAGCGCCACGATCTGGTCGGTGCTCAGCGAGGAGATGCCGGCGGTGCTCAGCGCGGCGATCTGGGTGGTGCTCAGCGCAGCGATCTGGCCGGTGCTCAGGCCATCGAGCTGGCTGCTGCGCAGCGAGGCCATGGCGCTGGTCGACAGGCCGGCCAGGTCGGCGGTTTCCAGCGCGGCGATGGCGGTGCTGGTCAGCGCCACTACCTGGCCGGTGGTCAGCGCGGCGATCTGCGACGAGGTCAGCGCCACCACCTGGTTGGTGGTCAGCGCAGCGATGCCGGCGCTGCTCAGCGCGGCCAGCGAGGCGGTCGCCAGGGTGTTGACCTGGGTGGTGCTCAGGGCCGCCACTTGTGCGGTGCTCAGCGCAGCGATGGCAGCGGTCTTGATGGCCGACAGGTCGGCCGTTTCCAGCGCGGCGATCGCGTCGGTCGACAGCGCAGCCACTTGCGCGGTGCTCAGCGCGGCGGCTTCGGCGGTGGTCAGCGCCACCACCTGGCCGGTGGTCAGCGCTTTCACTTGGGCCACGGTCAGGCCGGTCACGGCGCTGCTCGACAGCGCGGCGAAGTCGGCGGTTTCAATTGCCGCGATGGCGCTGGTGCCCAGTGCCGCCACTTGCGCGGTGGTCAGGGCCGAGGCTTGCGCCGTGGTCAGGGCCACGATCTGGTCGGTGCTCAGCGAGGCAAAGCCGGCGGTGCTCAGCGCGGCGATCTGCGCGGTGCTCAGCGAGGCGATCTGGCTGGTGCCCAGGCCGTCCAGCTGGCTGCTGCGCAGCGACGCCATGGCGCTGGTCGACAGGCCCGGCAGGTCGGCGGTTTCAATCGCAGCGATGGCGGTGCTGCTCAGCGCCGCGATCTGGGCCGTCGCCAGCGCGCTGATTTGCGCCGAGGTCAGGGCCACGATCTGGTTGGTGGTCAGCGCGGCAATGCCGGCGCTGCTGATGGCCGCCAGCGAGGCGGTCGCCAGGCTGTTGATCTGGCTGGTGCTCAGGGCTGCCACTTGCGCGGTGGTCAGGGCGGCAATCGAGGCCGTCTTGATCGCGGCCAGGTCGGCGGTTTCCAGCGCGGCGATGGCGTCGGTCGACAGCGCGGCCACTTGCGCGGTGCTCAGCGCGGCGGCTTCGGCGGTGGTCAGCGCCACCACCTGGCCGGTGGTCAGCGCTTTCACTTGCGCCACGGTCAGGCCGGTGACGGCAGCGCTCGACAGCGCGGCGAAGTCGGCGGTTTCAATTGCCGCAATCGCGCTGGTGCCCAGGGCCGCCACTTGCGCGGTGGTCAGGGCCGAGGCTTGCGCCGTGGTCAGCGCCACGATCTGGTCGGTGCTCAGCGAGGAGATGCCGGCGGTGCTCAGCGCGGCGATCTGGGTGGTGCTCAGCGAGGCGATCTGGCCGGTGCTCAGGCCATCAAGCTGGCTGCTGCGCAGCGAGGCCATGGCGCTGGTCGACAGGCCGGCCAGGTCGGCGGTTTCCAGCGCGGCGATGGCGGTGCTGGTCAGCGCCGCGATTTGCGCGGTGCTCAGCGACGCGATCTGCGACGAGGTCAGCGCCACGATCTGGTTGGTGGTCAGCGCGGCGATGCCGGCGCTGCTCAACGCGGCCAGCGAGGCGGTCGCCAGGGTGTTGACCTGGGTGGTGCTCAGGGCCGCCACTTGCGCAGTGTTCAGGGCGGCAATCGCGGCGGTCTTGATCGCCGACAGGTCGGCCGTTTCCAGCGCGGCAATCGCGTCGGTCGACAGCGCAGCCACTTGCGCGGTGCTCAGCGCGGCGGCTTCGGCGGTGGTCAGCGCCACCACCTGGCCGGTGGTCAGCGCCTTCACTTGGGCCACGGTCAGGCCGGTCACGGCGCTGCTCGACAGCGCGGCGAAGTCGGCGGTTTCAATTGCCGCGATCGCGCTGGTGCCCAGTGCCGCCACTTGCGCGGTGGTCAGGGCCGAGGCTTGCGCCGTGGTCAGGGCCACGATCTGGTCGGTGCTCAGCGAGGCAAAGCCGGCGGTGCTCAGCGCGGCGATCTGGGTGGTGCTCAGCGCGGCGATCTGGCTGGTGCCCAGGCCATCGAGCTGGCTGCTGCGCAGCGCGGCCATGGCATTGGTCGACAGGCCGGCCAGGTCGGCGGTTTCAATCGCCGCGATGGCGGCGCTGCTCAGTGCCGCGATCTGCGCCGTCGCCAGCGAACTGATTTGCGCCGAGGTCAGCGCCACGATCTGGTTGGTGGTCAGCGCGGCGATGCCGGCGCTGCTGATGGCCGCCAGCGAGGCGGTGGCCAGCGAAGTGATCTGGCTGGTGGTCAGGGCCGCCACTTGCGCGGTGCTCAGCGCAGCGATGCCTGCAGTCTTGATGGCGGCCAGGTCGGCGGTTTCCAGTGCGGCAACCGCGTTGGCCGACAGCGCCGCCACTTGCGCGGTGCTCAGGGCGGCAGCTTCGCCGGTGGTCAGCGCCACCACCTGGTCGGTGGTCAGGGCCTTGACTTGATTGACGGTCAGCGACGCCACGGCATTGCTCGAGAGCGCGGCAAAGTCGGCGGTCTCCAGCGCGGCAATCGCACCGGTGCTCAGCGCCACCACTTGCGCCGTGCTCAGGATCGAGGCTTGCGCGGTGGTCAGGGCGACGATCTGGTTGGTGGTCAGGCCAGCCACGGCAGCGGTGCTGAGGGACGAGACCTGGGTGGTCGACAGCGCAGCCACCTGGCCGGTGGTCAGGCCGGCCAGCTGCGAGCTCTTCAGCACGGAAATCTGCGTGGTGCTCAGGCCGGCCAGATCGGCGGTTTCAATTGCGCCGATGCTGTCGTCGCTCAGGGCCACCACTTGCGCAGTGCTCAGCGCGGCGATCTGGTTCGAGGTCAGCGCCACCACCTGGTTGGTGGTCAGGGCACCGATGCCGGCCGTGCTCAGCGCAGCCACGGCGGAGGTCGCCAGGTTGTTGATCTGCTGCGTGGTCAGGGCTTCCACTTGCGCGGTGCTCAGCGCGGCGATGGCGGCGGTTTTCAGCGCGGCCAGGTCGGCCGTTTCCAGCGCGGCCACGGCGGCGGTCGACAGTGCGGCCACTTGCGCGGTGCTCAGCGCGGCGGCTTCGCCGGTGGTCAGGGCGACGATCTGGCCGGTGGTCAGGGCTTTCACCTGGTTGACGGTCAGCGCGGCCACGGCATTGCTCGACAGCGCGGCAAAGTCGGCGGTTTCCAGCGCGCCGATGGCGGCCGTGCCCAGCGCCACCACTTGCGCGGTGGTCAGCACCGAGGCCTGGGTGGTGCTCAGCGCCACGATCTGGCTGGTGGTCAGGCCGGCGACAGCAGCGGTGGTCAGCGCCGCCACCTGGTTGGTCGACAGCGCCACTACCTGGTCGGTGCTCAGGCCGGCCAGCTGGCTGCTGCGCAGCGCGGCCACGGCGTTGGTCGACAGGCCGGCCAGGTCGGCGGTTTCAATCGCGCCGATGGCGGTGCTGCTCAGGGCCGCCACTTGTGCGGTGCCCAGCGCGTTGATTTGCGCCGAGGTCAGCGCCACCACCTGGTTGGTGCTCAGGGCAGCGATGCCGGCGGTGCTGATCGCCGCCAGCGAGGCGGTTGCCAGCGAGGTGATCTGGCTGGTGGTCAGGGCCGCCACTTGCGCCGTGCTCAGCGCGGCGATGCCGGCGGTCTTGATGGCCGACAGGTCGGCGGTTTCCAGTGCGGCGACCGCGGCGGCCGACAGCGCCGCCACTTGCGCGGTGCTCAGGGCGCCGGCTTCGTTGGTGGTCAGGGCCACCACCTGGTCGCTGGTCAGCGCCTTGACCTGGTTCACGGTCAGCGCTGCCACGGCATTGGTCGACAGCGCGGCAAAGTCGGCGGTTTCCAGCGCGGCAATGGCGTTGCTGCTCAGGGCCACCAATTGCGCGGTGCTCAGGATAGACGCTTGCGCGGTGGTCAGGGCCACGATCTGGCTGGTGCTCAGGCCAGCCACGGCAGCGGTGCTCAGCGCCGCCACCTGGCTGGTCGACAGCGCAGCGACCTGGCCGGTGGTCAGGCCGGCCAGCTGGGCGCTCTTCAGCACCGACACCTGGGTGGTGCTCAGACCGGCCAGGTCGGCGGTTTCAATCGCGCCGATGCTGTCGTCGCTCAGGGCGGCCACTTGCTGGGTGCTCAGTGCGCCAATCTGGCTCGAGGTCAGCGCAACGACCTGGTTGGTGGTCAGCGCGCCGATGCCGGCGGTGCTGATCGCGACCAGCGAGGCGGTTGCCAGCGTGTTGATCTGGCTGGTGGTCAGGGCCGCCACTTGCGCGGTGCTCAGCGCGGCGATGCCAGCGGTCTTGATGGCCGACAGGTCGGCGGTTTCCAGCGCGGCAATCGCGTTGGCCGACAGCGCCGCCACTTGCTGCGTGCTCAGGGCGGCCGCTTCGCCGGTGGTCAGGGCCACCACCTGGTCGGTGGTCAGGGCCTTGACCTGGTTGACGGTCAGCGACGCCACGGCGTTGCTCGACAGCGCGGCAAAGTCGGCGGTTTCCAGCGCGGCAATCGCGCCGGTGCTCAGCGCCACCACTTGCGCGGTGCTCAGGATCGAGGCTTGCGCGGTGGTCAGGGCCACGATCTGGCTGGTGCTCAGGCCCGCCACGGCAGCCGTGGTCAGCGCGGCCACTTGCGTGGTCGACAGCGAGGCCACCTGACCGGTGGTCAGGCCGGCCAGCTGCGCGCTCTTCAGCACCGACACTTGGGTGGTGCTGAGGCCGGCCAGGTCGGCGGTTTCAATCGCGCCGATGCTGTCGTCGCTCAGGGCCGCCACTTGCGCGGTGCCCAGCGCAGCGATCTGGTTCGAGGTCAGCGCCACCACTTGATTGGTGGTCAGCGCGGCGATGCCGGCGGTGCTCAGCGCAGCCACGGCGGCGGTCGCCAGGTTGTTGATCTGCTGGGTGGTCAGCGACGCCACTTGCGCGGTGGTCAGGGCGGCGACGGCAGCGGTTTTCAGCGCGGCCAGGTCGGCGGTTTCCAGCGCGGCCACGGCAGCGGTCGACAGCGCGGCCACTTGCGCGGTGCTCAGGGTCGCCGCTTCGGTGGTGCTCAGGGCCACCACTTGATTGGTGGTCAGGGCTTTCACCTGGTTCACGGTCAGCGCGGCGATGGCGTTGGTCGACAGCGCGGCAAAGTCGGCGGTTTCCAGCGCGGCCACGGCGTTGGTGCCCAGCGCGGCCACCTGGGCGGCGCTCAGGATAGACGCTTGCGCGGTGGTCAGGGCGGCGACCTGGTTGGTGCTCAGGCCGGCAACGGCGGCGCTGGTCAGCGCAGCCACCTGGTTGGTCGACAGCGCGGCCACCTGGTCGGTGGTCAGGCCGGCCAGCTGGTTGCTGCGCAGGGCGGCGATATCGTTGGTCGACAGGCCGGCCAGGTCGGCGGTGTCCAGCGCGCCCAGCGCGTTGGAGCTGAAGGCGGCCACTTGCGCGGTGCTCAGCGCAGCCAGCTGGGCCGAGTTCAGGGCCACGGCCTGGCTGGTGCTCAGGGCGCCAATCGCGGCGGTGCTCAGCGCGGCCACCGAGGCGGTGGCGAGGCTGGTGATCTGATTGGTGGTCAGCGCCGCCACCTGGGCGGTGCTCAGCACGGCGATCGCGGCCGTCTTGATGGCCGACAGGTCGGCCGTTTCCAGTGCCGCCACATCATCGGCCGACAGCGCGGCGACTTGTGCGCTGGTCAGCGCGGCAGCCTGGTTGCTGCTCAGGGCAACGATCTGGTTGGTGTCCAGCGCCTTGATCTGGTTGGCGCTCAGGGCCGCCACGGTGCTGGTGGCCAAGGCCGCCAGGTCGGCGGTTTCCAGCGCGCCGATGGCGTTGGTGCTCAGCGCGGCGGCCTGGCTGGTGCTCAGGACCGACGCCTGGGCGGTGGTCAGGGCCACCACTTGATTGGTGGTCAGCGCGGCAATGCCGGCGCTGGTCAGGGCCGCCACTTGCGTGGTCGACAGGGAGCTGATCTGGCCGGTGGTCAGGGCTGCCACTTGCGCGCTGCGCAGGGCGCCGATGTCATTGGTCGACAGGCCGGCCAGGTCGGCGGTTTCAATGGCGGCAATCGCGTTGGCCGACAGCGCGGCCACTTGCGCCGTGCTCAGCGAGGCGATTTGCGCCGAGGTCAGGGCCACGGCCTGGTCGGTGCTCAGGGCAGCGACGCCGGCGGTGCTCAGGGCGGCCAGCGAGGCGGTCGGCAGCGAGGTGATCTGGCTGGTGGTCAGGGCCGCCACTTGCGCGGTGCTCAGCGCGGCGATGGCGGCGGTCTTGATCGCGGCCAGGTCGGCGGTTTCCAGCGCGGCAATGGCGCTGGCGGTCAGGGCGGCGACCTGGTTGGTGCCCAGTGCGGCCGCTTCGCTGGTGCTCAGGGCTACGACCTGGTTGGTGGTCAGGGCCTTCAGCTGGCTTGCGCTCAGCGCGGCCACGGCGTTGGTCGACAGCGCGGCCAGGTCGGCGGTTTCAATCGCGGCCACGGCGTTGGTGCTCAGCGCGGCCACCTGGGCCGTGCTCAGGATCGAGGCCTGGGCGGTGGTCAGGGCCGCCACCTGGTTGGTGCTCAGGCCGGCAAATGCGTTGGTGCTCAGGGCACTGATCTGGTTGGTCGACAGCGCGCCCACCTGGTCGGTGCTCAGCAGGCCCAGCTGGGCGCTGCGCAGGACCGACACTTGCGTGGTGCTCAGGCCGGCCAGGTCGGCGGTTTCAATCGCGCCGATGCTGTCGTCGGTCAGGGCCGACACTTGCTGGGTGCTCAGGCTGGAAATCTGCGCCGAGCTCAGGGCCACCACTTGCGCGGTGGTCAGGGCGGCGATGCCAGCGGTGCTCAGGGCCGCCAGCGAGGCGGTCGGCAGCGAGCTGATCTGGTTGGTGGTCAGGGCCGCGACCTGAGCCGAGCTCAGTACCGCGATCACATTGGTTTTCAGCGCGGCCAGGTCGGCCGTTTCCAGCGCCGCCACCAGGGAGGCCGACAGCGCGGCGACCTGGCTGGTGCTCAGGGTGGCGGCGTCGTTGGTGGTCAGGGCGGCGATCTGGTCGCTGTCCAGCGCCTTGATCTGGTTGGCGCTGAGGGCGGCAATGGCGGCGGTGCTCAGGGCTGCAAAGTCGGCGGTTTCCAGCGCGCCGACGGCGTTGGTGCTGAGGGCGGCGGCCTGGCTGCTGCTCAGGATCGAGGCCTGGGTGGTGCTCAGGGCCACGACTTGATTGGTGGTCAGCGCGGCAATACCGGCGCTGGTCAGGGCCGCGACCTGGTTGGTCGACAGGGCGCTGATCTGGCCGGTGGTCAGGGCCGCCACTTGCGCGGTGCGCAGGGCGCCGATGTCATTGGTCGACAGGCCGGCCAGGTCGGCGGTTTCCAGCGCCGCCACGGCGTTGGCCGACAGCGCCGCCACTTGCGCGGTGCTCAGCGCGGCCAGCTGGGCCGAGTTCAGGGCCACGGCCTGATCGGTGCTCAGGGCGCCGATGGCGGCCGTGCCCAGTGCCGCGATCGAGGCGGTCGGCAGGGCGGCGATCTGGGCGGTGGTCAGGGCCGACGCTTGCGCGGTGCTCAGCACGGCCAGCGCGGTGGCCTGGATGGCGGCCAGGTCGGCCGTTTCCAGTGCGACAACCAGGCTGGTCGACAGCGCCGCCACCTGGGTGCTGCTCAGGCTTGCGGCTTGGGCGGTGGTCAGGGCCACGGTTTGCGCGGTGTCCAGCGCCTTGATCTGGCCGGCGCTCAGGGCGGCCACGGCGGCGGTCGACAAGGCGGCCACGTCTTCGGTGTCCAGCGCGCCGACGGCATTGGTGCTCAGGGCGGCAGCCTGGCTGCTGCTCAGGATCGACGCCTGGGCGGTGGTCAGCGCCACCGCCTGGCTGGTCGACAGCGAGGCCACGGCGGACGTGCCCAGCACGCTCACCTGGGTGGTCGACAGCGCCGCCACCTGGGCCGTGGTCAGGCCGGCCAGTTGGTTGGTTTTCAGGGCCACCATGTCGTTGGTGGACAGGCCGACCAGGTCGGCGGTCTCGATCGCGCCCAGCGCCTTGCTGGACAACGCCGCCACCTGGTTGGTGCTCAGGCTGGCGATCTCGCCCGAGGTCAGGGCCACGGCTTGTTCGGTGCTCAGGATGGCAATGGCGCTGGTGCTCAGCGCGGCCACGGCGGCGGTCGGCAGGACATTGATCTGGGCGGTGGTCAGGGCCGCCACTTGCGCGGTGCTCAGCAGCGACAGCGCGGTGGTGGAAATCGCCACCAGGTCGGCGGTTTCCAGCGCCTCGATGCTGTTGGTGGTCAGGGCGCCGACCTGGGCGGTGCTCAGCTGGGCGGCTTGGCTGGTGGTCAGGGCCACGGTCTGGTTGGTGGTGAGAGCCTTGATCTGGCTGGTCGAAATGCCAGCGATCGCGCCGGTCGACAGCGCCGCGATATCGGCCGTGCTCAGGGTGGCGAAGCTGGCGCTTTGCAAGGCGCCGATCTGGCTCGACAGCAGCACCGACATTTGCAGCGTGGTCAGGTACTGGGCCTGGGTGGTGGTGATACCGGCCGCCAGCTGGGCCGAGGTAAAGGCAGGAATTTGGTCGGTGGTGAATGCGCCTAACTGGTCGGACGTGAACGCCGCTATGTCTTCAGTGGCCAAGGTGCTGATCAGATCAGTGCTCAGCGAAGCAATCTGCGCCGTCGTTAAGGAAGTTGCGAAACCCATCGTATTTCTCCTGGAGGTACTGCCTGTTTTTGGTACAGAAAGCCCGGTCGCCAGCCTGATCTGGCGCCGAGCCATGTTATTTCGGTGCGAACCACCTAGTACATAACGACGGAGATTCGCATTCTATTAAGTAAACTTTTGGTGCTTTTTGGGATCTTGAATTATAGCCCAGCCTATTTCCCGGAATTAACTTTTTCCCGCGCTTGTCGTGCCGGCGCAACCACAAATGAGGAACATTTGTTAATTAGAAAATTTGAAATTCACGTAAGACGAGGTGTATGAATGTATCCGTACGGATATTTTGCAGAAAAGGTGTGACCGGCGGATGACGGAATAGCGGGGTTAACCCGGTTTAATTTGTCTTTTTGGTAAGCGCGAGGGCGGCGACGGTGGCGGCCAGCAGGGCCAGCGCGACCATGTTCAGCACCAGCACCCCGGCCGGGAATTGCAGCACCAGTCCGACGCTGACCCCGGCCTTGACGCTGACATGCCAGCTGCCGTCGGCCGCAAAGTAGCTGGCCGCTTGCAAGGCATAGTACAAGCCGCCGCCCCACAGGCCGGCGCGGCGGCGCTTGAGCGCGGCCAGCGCCGACAGGAAGCCCAGCAGCGCGGCGCCAAAGACAAAGTACAGATCGCTCCCGGCCAGCTTCTCGCCCAGCAGGCCGAGGCAGACGCCCAGCGCCAGCGCGCTATTTAACAGCAGTACCCGGGCCAGCCATTTTTCAAATTCCTGCATGTGCCGCTCCAAAACGGGCTTGATAGTCGGACGGCGCCACGCCCAGCTGGGCGGCAAACGCGCGCCGCAGATTGTACTCGCTGCCGAAGCCGCTCTGGCGGGCGGCGCGCTTGACCGTCATGCCGGGCTGTTCGAGCAGCAGGCAGGCCGCTTCCATGCGCAGGCGCTGCAGCAGCTGGGCCGGCGACAGGCCGGCTTGCTGCTGCAGGCGGCGGTGCAGGGTGCGCACCGACACCGCCAGCGCGGCCGCCATCTGCTCGACGTCCAGCGGCTGCGCCAGGCGCGGGCGTAGCCAGGCGGTCAGCTGGCCGGCCAGGCCCTGCGGCGCCGCTTGCGCCAGCAGTTCGGCGCTGAACTGGCGCTGGCCGCCGGGGCGCTTGAAAAACACCACCAGCCGCCTGGCCACCGCCAGCCCGGCGGCGCGGCCGCGGTCTTCTTCCACCAGGGCCAGCGCCAGGTCGATGCCGGAGGCGATCCCGGCCGAAGTGTACAACGCGCCGTCGCGGATATAGATGGCGTCGTCCTGCACCGTGATGGCGGGATGCTGGGCTTGCAGGGCGGCGGCGTCCTGCCAGTGGGTGACGGCGCGGCGGCCGTCCAGCAGCCCGGCGCGGGCCAGCACGAAGGCGCCGGTGCAGACCGAACCGCAGCGGGCGGTGTGGCGGGCGGTCTGGGCGACCCAGTCGACCACAGCGGGGGCCAGCGCCGCGCTGGCGCCGGATTCCAGCCCGCGGCCACCGGCCACCAGCAGCGTGGCGCCGGCCAGCTTGGCCGGCTCGGGCAGCGGTTCCGCGTGCAGGGCCAAGCCGGCGGTCGAGGCCACCATGCCGCCGCCGGGGGCGATCAGATGGATGGCGTAGGGCTCGGGCGAGCCGGCGTCGCGCGCTTCGTCATTGGCGCTGGAGAAGACCTGGGCCGGGCCGGTGGCGTCCAGCAGCAGAAAACCGGGATAGACCAGCAGCCAGATGGGGATGGGTGTCATGTGGCAGATATTCCACCATCAATGTCATTTGTGTCAATCGCACTGGTGGCACCATGTGGGCATAAGGAGAGCGATATGACACGCACTATAGGTATTTATATTTTCGACAATGTGGAAGTCCTGGATTTTGCGGGACCGTATGAGGTGTTCACCTGCGCCAGCCGGGTGGCCGGGGCCGGGGCCGAACCGTTCCGGGTCCGCACCATCGGCGCCACCAGCGCGCCGGTGCGGGCGCGGGCCGGGCTGGTGCTGCACCCTGAATCGACCTTTGCCGATTGCGGGCCGATCGATGTGCTGATCGTGCCGGGCGGCGTGGTCAGCGCCGAGCTGGCGCGGCCGGCAGTGATTGCCTGGATCGCCGGCATGGCGCGCGAGGCCGAACTCACCGCCTCGGTCTGCACCGGCGCCCTGCTGCTGGCCGCCGCCGGCCTGCTCGACGGGCGCGAAGCCACCACGCATTGGGAGGACGTGGCCGAGCTGAAAACCGGCTGGCCGCAAGTCAAGGTGCGCGCCGACCAACGCTGGGTTGATTGTGGCGAAGTGGTGACGTCGGCCGGTATTTCGGCCGGCATCGACATGTCGCTGCATCTGGTCGAACGGCTGGCCAGCCGCAGCTTGGCCGAACGCACCGCGCGCCAGATGGATTACGCCTGGCATGAAGACCCGCACGGTCATGTGGGGGCAGTTCCTTAAGCGGAAAAAATAGTCGCAAGCCTTGCCATATCACGGTCCCGGCATCGAACGGCGAGTTCCCAGCGCGTGGCGCCGGGAAAGCGCAGCCAGACGGTTTTCCACGCGTTGCGCGTGCCGCAGCCACGATGATTCGCCAAGCGTGACGGCGTGGTCGCCGCGCCGTCGCTGATGATTTGTTCGTTTTCGACCGTGGCGTAGACCGAGCGGCCGCAGTAGATGCTGCGCAGTTCGGTGCCGTTGGGGAGGAAGAGCTGCTTCCATTGGTAGCCCTTGGTGGCGCTGCCGATGACGACGGGTGCTGGCTGCACTGGCGGAATTGGCAAGGCTGGCGGTGCGGGGTCGGGCCGGCACATGTCGGCATCAGTGAAAGCGGTGTACTCTTCCTCACCCTCATCGAGCTCGCCGCCCGCCCAGTGATCGGGTGCGGCCGGGGTAGTAGCTATCCAGTGGTAAATGAGTCCGCACAGTATGTCCATGCATTTGTCGCTGTAGTAGGCCTCGCCGCTGTGCGCGGTCAGCGCGTGGAAGGCTTTGCTCGGCAGGCCGATAGGTACTTGGTGGTCCATTTCACTACCCCTCTAAAACGTCTAAAAGCTCTAGAACGCTCTAAATCGTTAGAGAACGCTCTAAAAATTTTCTAATTTGTCTATTTGTTCTAAAAACTCTCTATGTTTTAGAGCGAAATCTAACGAAATAGTTCGATTTCTAGCGAAATAGACGTTTTAGAGTTTTTAGAGCCCACGTGAAAAGGGCACCTATCCATATCGATACGGCATACCGGCATAATATTTTCGTCTGGAAGCGCTGCCAGCCGGATGACGTAACCGGCCTGTCATACGCGCTGATTACCCTTGGGCGTTTTTTCAACTACCCACGGTAACCAACATGCAACTGCCTTCCCTGCGTCCCCACCTGCTGGCCCTGAGCGTCGCGCTGGCCTTGAGCGCCTGCGGCTCCAACACCGAAGACCAGCCGCTGGTCATCCCGGCGGCGCCGGCCGACCAGGGCGCGGCCGAAGTGGTGGCCGTGCCAGGCGCGACCGCCTTTGTCGACACCATCGCCACCAACCAGCGCGGCGACGCCCGCTACGCCACCGTCGCCACCAACGCCGGCGTGCGCGTGCTGAGCGGCTTCCTCAGCATCTGGAAACCGCTGACCGAAATCGTCGACGCCGGCCAGACCGCGCCGGCAGTGGACGGCTTCCCGGCCGTGGTGGCCTCGAGCTGGAGCGGCGTACCGGGCGACGGCACGCCGGACGGCACCATCCTCAACGCCGCCGTCCACCAGGCCAATATCGACTACGTGGTCAAAGCCACCAGCAACCGCACCGACGCCCAGGCCGTGCAAGCCTACCTCGACGACCGCCGCGGCAAAGGCTACAGCGTGAGCGACGGCATGGGCCCGCTGACCGCCGCGTGGCGCGCCGCCGCCCAGCAAACCACCAGCATCACCGAGGTGGCGGCCGACGCCACCACCAAGCTGTACAACGACAGCGGCAACAACACCGGCGTCGGCGGCAGCGCCAACGCCAGCTTCGGCAGCGTGGTCGACCTGGTGAACCTGGTCGGCAACAACGCCTCCACCGAGCCGGCCAAGCGCTTCTACAAATACGCGCGTCCGTACCGCTGGAGCAGCAGCGTGGCGGTGCTGCCATCGCTGGTGCCGGCCAAGAGCAGCACGCCCGCCACCGACGGCGGCTACACCAGCGGCCACACCGCCGAAGGCGTGCGCGATGCGATCGCCATGGCGTACGCGGTGCCCGAACGCTTCCAGGAAATGCTCAGCCGCGGCCTCGAGCTGGGCGAATCGCGCATCCTGGCCGGCATGCACTCGCCGCTGGACGTGATCAGCGGCCGCATCCTGGGCACCGCCAGCGCCGCCGCCAACCTGGCTGACGCCGCCAACGCAGCCAAGAAAACCGCCGCCGTGGCGCAAGCCCACAGCGCGCTGATGGCCGCCACCAGCACCACGGCCGACACCTTTGCCGCCTACGCGCAATCAGGCACGCCGGCCACCGACCGCTTTGCCGACTACGCCAGCAACAAGGCCAACTACGCGCGCCGCAGCACCTACGGCTTCGCGCCGATCGCCGCCACCAACGTGGCCGCCAGCGTACCGAAAGGCGCGGAAGTGCTGCTGGAAACCCGCCTGCCGTACCTGAGCGACGCGCAGCGCCGCGTGGTGCTGAAAACCACCGCGCTGGCTTCGGGCTATCCGGTGATGGACGATGCAGAGGGCTGGGGCCGATTGAACCTGTTCGCGGCGGCCGACGGCTATGGCAGCTTCACTGGCAACGTCACCATCGTGATGGATGCCAGCAAAGGCGGCTTCAATGCAGCCGACCGCTGGCGCAACGACATCGGCGGCAGCGGCAAGCTGGTCAAGCAAGGCACGGGCACCCTGAAGCTGGCCGGCACCAACAGCTGGACCGGCGGCACCGAGCTGACGGCCGGCACGCTGCAAGGCGAATCGGCCAGCGCGCTGGGCGCGGGCGACGTCTACAACAGCGGCGGCACGCTGGCGGTGAGCGCCCCGGCCGCGCTCAAGCTGGGCAAGTACACCCAGCTGGCCGGCGGCACCACGCTGGAACTGGCGCTGGGCGGCGCGGCGGCGGGCAGCGCCGGCACCGTGAGCGTGAGCGGCACCGCCACCATCGCCGGCGGCACGCTGCGCATCAAGTTCGCCAACGGCTACAAGCCCAAAGCGGGCGACGTGCTCAACGTGATTGCTGCCGGCAGCCTCAAGGGCAAGTTCAGCAGCATCAGCGTGGACGGCTTCAGCAACGTCACGGCCAGCTACAGCGCCACCGCGCTGACCGTGACCCTGGGCTAAGCCCCTGATGCAAGCGCGGCGGCACGCGGTATGATGGCGACATCGTTCCCTTGCCGACCGCGCCATGAACCAGCCTGAACTCGATCTCTTCAACGACAAGCTCGAAGCCCACGCGCGCGAAGTCGAGCGTTTTCATGGCGAAGTGGCCAACGTCACGCGCCAGATCGCCAACTGCGACAAGCTGGTGCGGCTGGCCAACGCCGGCCTGAGCCAGATCGACAGCAAGATTGCCGAAGCCGTGCGGCTTGGCGCCGACGCCCGGCTGCAAGCCGACGCCGCCGGGATGCAGGCGGCGCAGGCGGCCACGCTGGCCACGCAAGCGGCGGTCAGTGACATGGTCGGGCAGTTGCAAGAAGCCACCGCGGCAGCGCGCCAGACCAGCCAGTCGCTGAACCTGCTGCAACTGAAGACCGGCAGCTGGATCGCCATCTACGCCGTGCTGGTGCTGCTGTGCTGCCTGGCCACCGGCTACCTGACCGCGTGGGCGCTGCGCGGCAACGCCCTGACGCCGGAGCAAGCCCACTACGTCGAGCTGGGCAAAGCACACGAAGCCCTGCTGGCCAACGCCAGCGACAAGGAACTCAAACAACTGACCGCCATCCGCAACCGGCCGTCGCAAGCCACCAAGGCGAGCGGCGGCAAGTAAGCGTCAGGCGCCCGCCAGTTTGCGGATCACGGCGACCAGGCGGTCGATTTCCTCGTAGGTGTTGTAGAACGCCAGCGACGGCCGCACCGTGGTTTCGACGCCAAAGCGGCGCAGGATCGGCTGCGCGCAGTGGTGGCCGGTGCGCACGGCGATGCCTTCTTCGTTGAGCGCCTTGCCCACTTGCTCGGTGGTATAGCCATCGAGTACGAACGACATCACGCTGGCTTTGTCTGCCGCCGTGCCGATCAGGCGCACGCCCTTGATCGACTTGAGCTGCGCGGTGCCGTACACCAGCAGTTCGTGCTCGTAGCGCGCAATGTTGTCGATGCCGATGCGGTTGACGTAGTCGATCGCCGCGCCCAGGCCCACCGCGTCGGCGATGTTGCCGGTGCCGGCTTCGAACTTGTTCGGAATCGGCTGGTACACGGTTTTTTCAAACGTGACGTCGGCAATCATGTTGCCGCCGCCCTGCCACGGCGGCATGTCTTCCAGCACCGCGCGCTTGCCCCACAACGCGCCGATGCCGGTCGGGCCAAATACTTTGTGGCCGGAGAACACGAAGAAGTCGGCGCCGATATCCTGCACGTCAATGCGCATGTGCGATACCGATTGCGCACCATCGACCAGCGCCTTGGCGCCCACGCTGTGCGCCAGCGCCACCACTTCCTTCACCGGCGTCACCGTGCCCAGCGCGTTCGACACTTGCGTGATCGAGACCAGCTTGGTGCGGCTGTTCAACAGCTTGCGGTACTCGTCCAGCAGGATCTGGCCGCTGTCGTCGACCGGGATCACGCGCAGTTTGGCGCCCTTGGCTGCCGCCAGCTGCTGCCACGGCACGATGTTGGCGTGGTGCTCCAGATTCGAGACGATGATTTCGTCGCCCTCGCCGATGTGCTGCGCGCCCCAGCTCTTGGCCACCAGGTTGATGGCCTCGGTGGTGCCGCGCACGAAGATCACTTCGTTCACATCGGACGCGTTGATGAAGCGCTGCACGCGCTGGCGTGCGCCTTCGTAGGCATCGGTGGCGCGCGCCGCCAGTTCGTGCGCGGCGCGGTGGATGTTGGAGTTCTCGTGCTCGTAGAAGTAGCTGATGCGATCGATCACCGACTGCGGCTTGTGCGTGGTGGCGGCGTTGTCGAACCACACCAGCTGGCGGCCGTTGACGCGCTCCTGCAGGATCGGGAAGTCGCGCCGCACCGCGTGCACGTCGAACGGCGGCTGGTGGCTGATGGCGCCCAAGGCCGGCGAGGCAGCCCCGTGCGAACCAGCGCCGTGCGGCGCGCTGCCGGCGCTGGCCGCGCCCGGCGTGCCAGCGGGCGAAGATGCCGGGCTTTGCCACTCGTTGAGGAAGTAGTAGGCCGGCGCATCGGCCTGGCGCTGCCCGCCCAGATTCAAGGCCGGCACGCCCAGCACATTGCTGCCGCTGCGCGGCTCGTAAGCCGGCGCGCTGCTGTAGACCTTATCCGGCACGCCGTTGCCGGCCGGCGCCGACGGCGCCAGCGCGGGAATGCGGTTGGCCAGCGATGGCAGCTGGGTCGGCGAGGCCGGGATCAGATTGGTACCGGGGATTTGCCCTTGCGGAATCGGCGTGCCCGGCACCGACGGCCCGAGGCCGGCCGGGCTGGCCAGCGGCGAACCGGCCGGCGCGATATTGCCCGGCGCTTGCACGCCGTGCACACCGGCCGGCGGCGCCAGCGAAGCGCCCGGCCCGGCCTTGAACAGCTCATTCGCCAGCCGCGCCAGCGCCGCCGTATCGAACGGCGCGCCGTCCGGCAGAGATGGAGATGGATGGCTCATTATTTGTAGGTGTCAGGATAGTCGTGGTACTTGCCGATCTCAACATCGTCCAGCACCGCCAGCGCGTCCGGGGTCAGCACCGCCAGCGAGCAGTACAGCGAAATCAGGTAGGACGAAATCGCGTGGCTGTTGATGCCCATGAAGCGCACCGACAGGCCCGGGCTTTGCTCGCCCGGCAGGCCCGGCTGGTACAGGCCGACCACGCCTTGGCGCTTGTCGCCCACGCGCAGCAGCAGGATTTTCGATTTGCCATCGGCCACCGGCACCTTGTCCGACGGGATCAAGGGAATGCCGCGCCAGGTGATGAACTGCGAGCCGAACAGACTGATGGTCGGCGGCGGCGTGCCGCGGCGCGTCGCTTCGCGGCCGAAGGCGGCAATGGCCAGCGGGTGGGTCAGGAAGAAGGCCGGCTCTTTCCACACCTTGGTCAGCAGCTCGTCGAGGTCGTCCGGGGTCGGTGCGCCGGTCAGCGGGAAGATGCGCTGCTCGTCCGTCACTTGCGCCAGCAGGCCGTAGTCCGGATTGTTGATCAGCTCGGACTCCTGGTTTTCCTTGATGGTCTCGATGGTCAGGCGCAGCTGTTCCTTGATCTGGTCATGCGGGCTGCTGTACAGGTCGGACACGCGGGTGTGCACGTCGAGGATGGTCGACACCGCGTTGAGGAAGTACTCGCGCGGATTTTCCTCGTAGTCGACAAAGGTGCGCGGCAGCTGGTTCTCTTCCTCGCGCGCGGTGCAGGTGACCTTGATCGATTCCGGATTCTTCACCTGGTTGAGGCGGTAGATGCCGGCTTCCACCGGCACCCATTGCAGCAGGTGCGTCAGCCAGCGCGGGCTGATGGTCGACAGCTGCGGCGCCGTCTTGGTTGCGTTGGCTAATTGCCGCGCGGCGTTATCGCCCAGCGCGGTGGTCCCAGGTACAGTTGCCGACATCGTCACTCCGATCCAGATTGGTTAATGAGAAAAATGCATAAGCTAGTTTGCCTTTTGCATAACGTTGCTTCAACAGGCTATAGCCATCAAAAGCGCCCAGCGCCCTGGCGCAGCAGTTCGGACGGCGTCACCTGCAGCGCGGCGGCCAGCTTCTCCACCGTCAGCAGCGAGGCAATCACCACACCGCGTTCGATCTCGCCGATGTAGGAGCGGTTCAGGTTGGCGTACTCGGCCAGCCGCTCCTGCGACCAGCCCTGCGCCTCGCGCAGCCGCCGCACGCCGAGGCCGAAACCCTGCACCAGCGCGCTCGGTGCCCCGGCCTGCGCGTTCACGCGCCACCTATGCCGTTGGCAAACGCGCCTTCGCGCGAAGCGGCCTGCGCGATGCGCCCGCCCGGCGGCACATCGTGCGTGACCCAGACATTGCCGCCGATGACGGCGCCCTTGCCCAGCGTGATGCGGCCGAGGATGGTGGCGCCGGCGTAGATCACCACGTCGTCTTCCACCACCGGATGGCGCGGCAGGCCTTTTTGCAGATTGCCCTCGGCGTCGGTGGGGAAACGCTTTGCGCCCAGCGTGACGGCCTGGTAGACGCGCACGCGCTCGCCGATGACGGCGGTTTCGCCGATCACCACGCCGGTGCCGTGGTCGATGAAGAAGCCGGCGCCGATGGCCGCGCCGGGATGAATGTCGATGCCGGTGGCGCCATGCGCCAGCTCGGCCACGATGCGCGCCAGCAGCGGCAGACCCAGCACGTACAGCTGGTGCGCCAGGCGATAGTGAATCATCGCCAGCACGCCCGGATAGCACAGCAGCACTTCATCCACGCTGCGCGCGGCCGGGTCGCCTTGATAGGCGGCCAGCACGTCGCTGTCGAGCAAGGTGCGGATCTCGGGCAGGGCGGCGGCAAAGGCGCGCACGGCGGCCAGCGCTTGTTCCGCGACCGGACGGCCGGCTTCACCACTGATGTTGGCGTTGTAGGCCAGCTCGCGCTTCACCTGATGCAGCAGAGCGTGCAAGGCGGCGTCCAGTGCATGGGCGACGTGGAAGTTTTCGCTTTCCTGGCGCAGGTCGGGCGGGCCGAGGCGCATCGGGAACAGCACGCCTTTGAGGCGGTCGATGATGTCGGCCAGCGCATCGCGCGACGGGAACTCGCGGTTGCCGGCTTCGCTGTTGCGGCTCTGGGCCTGGCGCCAGTGATGACGGGCGTCGTGCAGCGCCTGCACCACGCCGGTAATATCGAAGGTGGCCATGCGCGTCAGTCCTGTACCCATGGCAGGCCGTGGAAGCGCCAGCCGTCGGCCTTGCCGCGCTGTTGCAGGGCGTCGAGCTCGCCTTCGAAGCCTTCCAGCACATTGAAGACGTTGGTCAGCCCAGCCTTGGCGGCCGCCTCCGCCGCCAGCGCCGAGCGCTTGCCGCTGCGGCACAGCAGCAGGGCGACCGCATCCTTGCCGCCGATTTTGGCTTCGAGTTCGCGTGCGAAACGCGGGTTGCGGGTGAGTGCGGTGCCGGTAGCCCAGGGCACGTGCAGGCTGTTGGGGACGTGGCCGACGAACTTGCGCTCCTCGGCCGTGCGCACATCGACCAGCAGCGCCTGGCCGCTGGCAAACAATTCCCACGCGACCGCCGGCGGCACGCCGGCACGGGCATTAGACTCTGCCAGCAGTTCCGGCAGCTCGAGGACTTCTTCCGACATGGTGCACCTTTGTGAGTTGATGGCGATAGACGCCAGCATACGTTTCGTCGGAATCAAACAAAACGAATAAAACCAACTTCACAAAGGTGAAAACCGTATAAGCCTTTTTCTCGCTTAGCGCTTGGCGATCGTCACCGGGATAGTCGCGGTGCTGCTGGCGCCGGCGCTGTCGGTCGCGGTCAGCTTCAGCGTGTAGCTGCCAGCCACCGGCGACGGCCAGCTGACCAGCACATTCATGCCGCTGGCACTGAAGCTCATGCCCAGCGGCACGCCGCTGATGTTGAGCGAGACGCCGCCGCTGGTGCTGACCTTAATGCCGATGCTGCCCGTCAGCGCCTTGCCGGCCACGCCGGTGAGCGCGGTGGCGGTGATCACCGGCGGCGTGCTCTTGGTGGTGGTGGTCGTCGTCGTCGTGGTGCTGGCGGCGGAGATCACCACGTTGTACACGCCCGATCCGCTCAGGCCGTTGACGCTGTCCTTGGCGGTGACGGCCACGCTGTAGGAACCGACCACCGGCGCCGCCCAGCTGACCACGCCGGCGCTGCTGATGCTCATGCCCGATGGCGCGCCGCTCAGGCTGTAGCTCACCGCATTGGTGGAGGTGACCGCCACCGTGAAGGTCAAAGCGGTGCCGGTCTTGCCGCTGATGGTGGCGCCGCTCACTACCGGCGCGGTCTGCACCGTCAGGCCGGACAGAGTGGACAGCAGCGAAGCGCTGTTCGGCGTGCCGAGGCCGGTGGCCTGGTCGTAGCCGGTCTCGCCGCTGCAAGCGCTGCAGGTGCCGTGGCTGCCCTTGGTGATGTCGGCAAACGCGCTGGCATAGGTGCCGGCCACGGTCGAGATGTTGGTGTACAGCGCGGCGTGCGGCGCGGCCAGCGCGGCCTTGCCGTTGACCGCGCGCAGCGCGTTGGCGATGGCGATCAGGCCGGCCCACTGCGGCGTCGCCAGGCTGGTGCCGCCGACGCTGCTCCACTTGACGGTGCTGCTGCCGGAAGCGATCACCGCCACGTACTGGCCGCTGTTCGGATCGGCGTTGAAGGCGACGTCGGCCACGGTGCGGCGCAGCGCCGAACCCATGCCCGGCACCGCCGTGCTCTGATAAGTCGGCGTCGCCACATAAGCGCTGACGCCACCGCCGGTGCCGGACCACACTACTTCCGAGCGCGCGCCCGAGCCGCTGTAGGTCAGGGTGGTGCCGCCCACGGCCAGCACCTTGGACGAGACCGACGGCCAGGCCACGCCCGCGCCGGAGTCGCCGGTGGAGGCCAGATAGCTCATCTTCGCGGCCGAGAACACACTGTCGGCGCTGGACAGGCCGCTGGTCTCGCTGCCGCCAAAGCTCATCGAGACAATGCCCGGCCCCAGGTTGTTGGCCAGGCGCACGCCGCCCAGCAGATTGTCGTAACTGGCGCTGGCCGCTTCGATCAGCACGATGCGCGCCAGCGGCGCTGTGGCGTGCGCCCATTGCACGTCGAGCGCGATCTCGGTGGCCCAGCCGGCGTCGTAGGCCGGCGCGGTGCTGGTCATGCCGCCGGACGCGGTGCTGTAGACGACCGACAGCTCGCACGCACTGGACGAAGCCGTGGCCAGCGGCAGGCTGGCCGTGGTGGCGATGGCCTTGGTGGTGCAGGTCGGCAGGCCGAACTTGCTGTTGAAGGCGGCCAGCTCGGCCGCCACGTTCGGGTTGTGCTGGGCGTCGACGATGTAAATGGTCTGGCCGGCGCCGAGCTGGGCCGCCTGGGTCGCGCTCAGGCCGGTGAAGCTGGCCGGCAGCGTGGGCAGGCCGTAGGCGGCGCGGATTTGCGCCGGGGTGTAGGTGACCACCGTGCTGGTGCCGGCCATCGGCGCAGCGGTCGAGTTCTCGGTGTCGGCAGCGAGGCTGCGGTTGGCCTGCACCGTGCGCAGCGCGTTGATGGTCAGGCGACGCGTATTGAGGCGGCGGAATTGCGATGGCACGTCTTGCGTGTGCACCGCCGCGTCCGCACTGGTGGCGGTGGCGTCGTCCGGCGCCTCGAGCAGCACCGGCGCCATGTGGTACTGCGGCTGGGCAAACTGCTGCGCATCGGTGGCCGGCAAGCTGCCATCGTCCAGCTGCAAAATGGTGCTGGCGGTAGCCAGCGGCGCGGCCTGCGTGGTCGTGGTGCTGGAATCGGTGCTGCTGCCGCCGCAAGCACTCAGCAGGGCGGCGATGCAGGTCAGGGACAACAGGCGCGGGGACAGGTCTTGCATGGCAATCTCTCAGGATTTGGCGGTGGGCAACTAAATCCTAACAAATTCCTACAGGAAATGTGTTACGGCTTGGTCATGAAAGTGTGGAATCGGCGTAAAAACACGTAAATCTGCGGTGGAAGCGTTTCAAGCGTTAGTTTCCTGGAATGCTTTCTGCACCGGCCAAGAGGAAATCACGCAACAGCCGCGCGCTCGGGCCGATGCGTTGCGAGTGCACCAGGAAGATTTCCAGCGCCGCCGTCTCGGCCTGCGGCAGCACGCGCACCAGTTCGCCCTCCGCCAGCAGCGAGGCCGCGTCGTAGGCCGGCAGGCGGGCGATGCCCTCGCCGGCCAGCACAAAGGCCAGCCGCGCCGCCGCGCTGTCGGTGGCCACGTCGCCCTTGACCGCCACCTGCAACTCCTTGCCGTCGATGCGCAGCGTGGCCGCGCGCTGGGTCGGCGGATACAGCACCCAGCGGTGCTGCGCCAGATCCTCGACCGAAGCCGGCGCGCGGTAGCGCCGCAGATAGGAAGGCGCCGCGCACAGCATGGTCGGCTCGCGCACCAGCCGCCGCGCCACCAGCGAGGAATCGGCCAGCGGCCCCGCGCGCACCGCCAGCTCGATGCCCTGCTGCACCAGGTCGACATTGGCGTCGTTCATCGCCACGTGCACGCGGATGGCCGGGTAGCGGCGGCGGAATTCCACCAGCGCCGGCAGGATGCGCTTGCTGCCGAAGTGGTGCGAGCAAGTGATGCGCACCTCGCCGCGCGGTTCGGCCCGCAGCAGCTCCATGCCACGAATGCCGTCGTTGGCCTCGTCCAGCAGGCGCTCGCAGTGCACGCGGAAGGCTTCGCCGGCCGGCGTCAGGCTGAAGCTGCGGGTGCTGCGCTGGGCCAGCGGCACGCCGAGCTTGGTTTCGAGCGCGCGGATGTGGTGGCTGACCACGGCGCGCGTCAGCCCCAGCGCGCGGGCGCCGGCGGCAAAGCTGCCACAGCGCACCACGGTGGCAAACACCGCCATCGCGCGCAATTCGTCGAGGATGGGCGCCGGATCGCTCATGATTGGCTCATTTTGTTTGACATTGCGTCATCTTAGCAGCATCTACTGCTGCGCGGCATAGCGGCCTATATTGAGCACATGCCCAGCACACAACGGGCCAACCTTGAAAATCAGGAGCTTGCCATGAATACCAAACACGTACTGTTTATTTTGACAAACGCCGCCGAGATCGGCCCGAACAAACGCGCCACCGGCTACTTCTTCCCGGAAGTCGCCCACCCGGTGGAAGTGTTCGACCACGCCGGCATCGCCGTCGAATACGCCTCACCGCTGGGTGGCGCGATTCCCGAAGACGGCTACGACGCCACCGACCCGGCCCAGTTGGCCTTCCGCAACAGCGCCGCCATCCGCCGCCTCAACCACAGCCGCAAGCTGTCCGAAGTCGATGTGCGCGACTACGACGCCATCTTCTTCCCCGGCGGCCTGGGCCCGATGGTCGATATCGCGGTCGATCCCGATGTGAAGCACGCCGTGCTGGCCGCTTGGGAAGCGGGCAAGATCGTGGCCGCCGTCTGCCACGGCCCGGCTGCTTTCCTCGGCGTCAAACTGGAAGACGGCACGCCGCTGGTCCACGGCCGCAAGCTGACCGCGTTCTCCAATGACGAGGAAGCCGGCTACGCCCAGGCCGACGTGCCGTTCAATCTGGAAACCGCGCTGCGCGCTGAGGGCGCCGAGTACACCTCGGCCGATGTGTGGCAGGAAAAAGTGGTGGTCGACGGCCGCCTGATGACCGGCCAGAACCCTGCCTCCGGCGGTCCGCTGGCGAAGGAAATCGTCAAGGCGCTACAAGGGGAAGCAGCATGAGCGCCGCCGCAGACGTGATCACCGTAGTGGCGCGCTGGCGCCCGGCCGAAGGCAAGCTGGGCGACGTGCTGGCCATCCTGGCGGAGATGCGGCCGCAGACGCTGGCCGAACCGGGCTGCCTCGGCTACGAGGTCTACCGCGGCGTCGACCAGCCGCATCAGTTGCTGCTGCTCGAGCACTACGCCGGCGAGGCCGCACTGGAAGCGCACCGCCAGTCGGCGCACTACCAGTCGCTGGTGGCCGGCTGCGCCCTGCCGCTGCTGGCCGAGCGCCAGGTCGAGGTGTTGCAGGCCCGTGCCTGAGTTGCCGAAACGGCGTATAGTCAGGCGCTATCTATCTTTGCCAGAGAGGCCTGCCATGAAAACGCCTGCGTTGAAAATCGCTGCTGCGGTCGTCTTGACGATCGCAGCAGCCAGCACCGCCGCGACGGCGAACGTCAGCTACGTGAATACCGACGCCATGACCGACGTGCCGCGTCACTACAAAGACCTGGAGTCGATGGAGTACATCTTCACCCGGCACCTCAACCAGCTGTCCGAGCGGCTGCCCGCAGGACAGGTGCTGACGGTGGAATTCCTCGATATCGATCTGGCGGGCGACGTCTTCCCGCGCGTCCCCGTGCGCGACATCCGCGTGACCAAAGGCCAGGCCGACTGGCCACGCATGCACCTGCGCTACCGCATCGAGCAGGATGGCCAGGTGATCCGCAGCGGCGAGCAGCAGCTGGCCGATCCGAACTACCAGCTTGGCGCCAACAGGTACCAGCAAGAGCTGTACGGTTACGAGATGAATATGCTCGAAAACTGGTTCCGCAAGGAGATCTTGCCGCCGAAAAAACAATGAAGCTCACCCTGGTAGTACTCGACGGGGTGCAGGCGCTGGACGTGGCCGGTCCGCTCGACGTGTTCGCGCAAGCCAACAGCTACCTGCCCAGGCAGGATCATTACGAGATCACGCTGGTCGGCGGCCGCGCCGACAGCGTGATGTGCTCCAGCGGCATGGAGTTCAAGGTGCACCACGACTACCGGAACTACGCGGTCGATGGCGAACTGCTGCTGGTGGCCGGCGGCCCGCGCTATCCGGAGTACCGGCCCGAACCGGACTTTGTGCAATGGCTGCACCAGCGCGCCTACGGTGCGCGCCGGGTCGGCGCGGTATGCAACGGCGTGTTCCTGCTCGGCCATGCAGGCTTGCTGGCCGGCCGTGAGATCACCACCCACTGGAACCATGCGCAGCGCTTGTCCGACCAGTTCCCCGGCTCGCACGTGCGGCCCGACAAGATCTTCGTCCGCGACGGCAACCTGTATACCTGCGGCGGCGTCACCGCCGGCATCGACCTGTGCCTGGCCCTGATCGCCGAGGACTGGGGCCACGACCTGGCGCTGAAGGTGGCCAAGCAGCTGATCGTCTACATCCGCCGCGACGGCGGCCAGTCCCAGTACAGCCCCTACCTGGCAGTGGGGCCGGACGAGGATTCGCTGGTGGCGCGCGTGCTGAAATACGTCACCGACCATATCAGCGACGACCTCGGCATCGAACAGATTGCCGATGCGGTGGGCATCAGCCGCCGCACCTTCTCGCGCGCATTTGCCAAGCATGCGCACGTCACGCCATCGGTGTTTGTCGACCAGGTGCGGATCGATTTTGCCCGCAAGCTGCTGGAAGAAACCGACGTGCCGCTGAAAACCGTGGCCTTCCGCTGCGGCTTCCACAACGCCACGCGGATGCGCATGATCTTCGCACGCCAGCTGCAGACCACGCCGAAACAGTACCGCGAGCGGTTTCGGGACAAGCAGTAGCGGTTTTGGGTCACGCCGCGCACGGCGCTGTTTTGCTGCGGCAGAATTCCTGCATCGACCTTCAACGGAGTCATCATGGAATCTGCCGCTACCCTTGCCGCGCCTGCCGCGCGCGCCTTGCCTTCTGCCCGCTATATGCCGGTCAGCCTGTTCGGTTCAGTCATGAGCGTGGCCGGCCTCGCGCTGGCGTGGCGGCTCGCCGGCAAATACTACGGCGCCGACATCGCGGTGGCCAACACCATCGGCGTGCTGGCGTTGCTGCTGTTCGGCGTGCTGGCGCTGTCCTACCTGAGCAAGCTGGTGCGCTACCCGGACCTGGTTAAGCAAGAATTCACGCATCCGGTGATCGGCAGTTTCTTTGGCACGATAGGCATCAGCATGTTGCTGCTGTCGAGCGTGATCGGCAGCTTTAGCGCGAGCGCGCAGCTGGTGGTGTGGAGCATCGGCACGGCAGTCACGCTGGCGCTTAGCGTAATGATCATCTCGCGCCTGTTCAACGGCGGCGCGGCACCCACCAGCGTGGCGCCGGCATGGCTGATTGCCGGTGTCGGCAGCCTCGATATCGTGGTCACCGGCGGCGCACTGCAGGCGGAATGGACGCACGAGATCAACCTGCTGGCGGCGGCGGTGGGCGGCGTCAGCGCCATCGTGTTTTTCGTGCTGATCTTCTCGCGCCTGATTCATCACGAGCCCTTGGCTGCGCCGATGCGGCCGTCCAAGATGATCCTGGTGGCGCCCTTTGCGGTAGGCTTCATCGCCTACGTCAACCTGGTGCAGCACGTGGACATGTTTGCGGCGCTGCTGTTCTACTTCGGCTTGTTCCTGTTCGTGATTGTGGCCCGGCGCCTGGCGACGCGGCCGGCGCCGTTCTCGCCGGCGTGGTGGGCGATCGGCTTCCCGTTGGCGGCACTGGCCAACGCAGCGATGATCTACGCCGATGCGGTGGGCGGCGTGGTGCTGGGCCTGATCGCCTTGCTGCTGCTGGCGCTGCTGACGGTCGCCATCCTCGGCCTGGCGCTGCGCACGCTGTACGCCCTGTGCACCGGCCGCTTCCTGACTGCGTGAGGAGCCGGCATGAACGCACAACTGAACCTGCAACAGAATCTCGACAACTTCGAAGATTTCTACGACATGCTGACCGATTCGCACCACGGCCTCGACGATGGCCAGAGCAAAATGCTGGACGCGCAGCTGGTGCTGCTACTGTCCAACCACATCGGCGACCTCAACGTCCTGCGCCAGGCCTTCGCGCGGGCGCGGGTGACGGTGGAACAGGCCATGCCGCGTAACTAGGATGCAGGCTTGCGCGGCTTCGCCAATGCTGTCTGTTTATTCTGGATAGCCCATAAGCGCCCAAGCCGCGCCAGATTTTCATCTCCAGGAATACTACTTAATTGCGCAGCGGCTTCTTCATTGCGTCCAGCCATTGCATAAGCAAGACCAAGGTGCAGCTTGGCAACGCCCATATCCTTTATTTCTCCGCTTGCTATCGCTGACTCGATCAGCTCAATACCCTTAGGCGTCGAGCCGGCATGGACCAAGTCGTAGCCAAGTTCAACGATTTTGTCGAATTGGCGGCCTGTCTTGTAGTGCTTCAGAATTAATTCCGGCTGCGTGGTGGCGCGTGCATATTCCTTCGCCACCAGCGCTCTCAACCTTTCATGACGGGGCGCGTCTTCCCCCTTACCTAGCGCACCACTCTTGAACGCCGTTTCAACCAGGATCGTTGCTTCAGCCGGCGCGCCATTCAGTAGGAGCAGGCGAATGAAGTCGATCAGCTCCGACGTCCGGAGTGGCTTAAACTGCTGTTGAAGCCGGTAGATCTCTACTTGCAACCGATCCGCGTGATTCCCATTATTACCAAGCCTGATCAGCAATTCCTGCATGACGACGTCCGAATACTCGAGCTCAAGGGCTTTCTCAAGTGCCTCAAGATAGCAGTTGGAATCGTTAGTCTTGTTGCAACTGTTGGCCAGCAACAGCCAGGCTCCTGCGTTTGCAGGCGTTGCAGTAGCGGCTGCGCTATTGATGAAGTCGCGCTGCACCAAGGTGGCATTTTTGAAATCGCCGCTTTGGAAATATGCGAATGCCAGGAACCCGAGGAGTTCGGGGTTGCGCCCAGCCTGAATATCAGCAGACATGGTATCGATCAAGCGAGCATATTGTCCCGTCTTTAGATAGCTCCCGGCCAGGATTTGGTCAAAAAGAACGGCCTCCTGCGCCGGTAAGTAAGACATGGGCCGAATAACAAGAAGAGCCTTGATCATCGCTTCTGTGTCGCTGTTGAATCTGATGATATCGATTCTTGTCCTGGCCTGTAGATATCTTTCCCACTCTGTCAGATCGGGAATGGCGTCAATCTCCGCTAACTTCTTCAGCGCCAGCTCTGGCTTGTTCTGTTGCTGATGTACTTGCGCTGCTTGAAGGAGCACAAGCACCTGCGGCCGCGGACTCCGACTAACAGCGTCTGAACTAGCTTCAGATGTTGCAGCCTGTCCTTGATGGGTAATGCCCTGCAGTCCTACAAGCATCAGGCCCGTAACGACAAATTTTTTAATTTTCATTGAAACCTGAAGAAAAATCTCGCCACAAAAAAACCCCATAACTTGAGAGAGTTATGGGGTTCTGTTGACCTCACTTCAGCCGGCGCACTTAGAACGGAATATCGTCATCCATATCCGAGAAGTTCGGCGCTGGACGTGGTGCCGGGCGTGGGGCTGGTGCCGGTGGCGCCATTTGCGGACGCGGGGCCGGGGCCTGGCGCTGTGGCGGGGCTTCGTAGCCACCGCCGCCGCCGTAGCCGCCGCCGTCATCCATGCCATCGCCACCGCCCATGCCGGAACGACCGCCCAGCATTTGCATGTTTTCAGCGATGATGTCGGTTGCGTATTTCTCTACGCCGTCCTTGTCGGTGTACTTGCGGGTCTGCAGGCGGCCTTCGACGTAGACCGACGAACCTTTTTTCAGGTACTGGCCGACGATTTCAGCCAGACGGCCGAAGAAGGAAATACGGTGCCACTCGGTCTGCTCTTTCTGCTCGCCGGTGTTGCGGTCTTTCGATTTGTACGAGGTCGCCACAGCGATGTTGGCGATCGCATCACCGCTAGGCATGTAGCGAATTTCCGGATCGCGACCCAGGTTGCCGACGATGATGACTTTGTTGACTGATGCCATTTTATTAAAACTCCAATGTGTTCGGCGAAAGCAGAAGTTTAGCTCACTTTTGTCCTGCCACCCTACATTCTGTGTGCACTGGCTTTGTCATGCCTCAAAATCCGTTGCGCCAGCCTGATGGAACACCAGGTCCTCCACCGCCTTGCCCTTGCACAGGTGGCTGTCGATGATGCGGTCCATATTCTCCGGCGTGACGTTGTAGTACCAGGTGCCATCGGGCTGCACGCACATGACCGGGCCGCCCTTGCAGGCCGCAAAACAGCTGACGCGGCTGCGTTTGACGCGCAACGCCCCCTCGTTCAGCCCGGCCGCCTTGAACTTGTCGCCCAGGCTGTCAAACAGTGCTTGCGAGGCGCCGTCCTGGCTGCAACGCGGGCCGATGCAGATCAGGATATGGCGGTGGTAATTGCCGATTTTCGGCTTGACGACGGGCTCGCTCATGCTTCGCTCTCCTCGGTTGCGGCCGCTTCGGCTTGCACCGGTTCGGCCAGGGTGGCGTGGATGTAGTCAGCCGGCAGGCGGTGGCGCGCGGCCAGCGTTTCGATGCTGTCACCTGCCGCGTGCTCAGCCTGCAGCGTTTCCAGCCAGCCCAGCAGGCCGGTCGACAGCGAACGGCCTGCCTTCTCGCCGTCGCGCGTGGCGCCGCCGTCTTCCATGTCGTACTTGTTGGCGTAGCCGCGCGGCGTCACCATCAGGCCGTGGCGCACGAAGGTGTTGCTGTTGCCGATCAGGACTGTGCTGAGCATGCCGATATCGGCTTCGGCCATCGCGTCCAGCGTGGTGAAGACGATGTTCTGGCGGCGGCGGTAGCCGCTCTTGACGATCGCCACCGGCGTATCGGGGCGGCGATGGCGCAGGAACAGGCGCTGCGCCTCGACGATCTGGCGCGTGCGCCGGCCACTTTTCGGGTTGTACAAGGCGACCACGAAATCGGCCATGGCCACCGCGTCCAGCCGGCGCGCGATGGTCGGCCATGGCGTCAGCAGGTCGGACAGCGAGATGGCGCAAAAGTCGTGCGTCAGCGGCGCGCCCACCAGCGCGGCGCAGCTGTTCAGCGCCGAGGCGCCGGGGATGATTTCCACCTGCACCGCATCGTCCGGCGTCCAGCCGGCCTGGAACAGCACCTCGTAGGTCGGCCCGGCCATGCCGTACACGCCGGCGTCGCCCGACGAAATCAGCGCCACCTTCTTGCCGGCGCGCGCCGCTTCCAGCGCGCTGACGGCGCGGTCCAGTTCCTCGGTCATCGATTTGCGGATGATCTCCTTGCCCTCGATCAGATCGGCCACCAGCTTGATGTAGGTGACGTAGCCGATCACCACATCCGATTCCGCGATGGCGTCGCGCGCGCGTTGCGTCATGTGTTCGACGCTGCCGGGGCCTATCCCCACCAGCATGATTTTGCCTGCTTGATTCATGATGTTTTCCTTGCGATGGAGACGGTGGCGTTGCGCCCATCCGCCCCCTTGTGTTTATGTTTTTCGACCACCAGCGCGGTCATCGGCGTACCGGGTCCGGCGGCCAGCAGCGCCGCCGCTTCGCTGACCGACGGCGTGCCGGTGTAGCGCCGCACGGTTTCCGACGGATGCGGCACCGGCACCGCCGCCAGTTCTGCGGCCGCGTAAAAGTGCAGCGGCCAGTCATGTTCGCGCGCCAACGCCAGCAGCGCTTCCTCGTCCTGCTTGATGACGATGGTGGCGGCGGCTGTCACCTGTTGCGGCGTGGCGCCGGCGGCGGTCAGCGCGGCCTGGACCGCCTCGCGCACGGTCGCCAGCGCGACGCCGCGATCACAGCCCAGGCCCACGGTGTACTGCGTCACGCTGCCTGCTCCAGCGGCGGGCGATACACCACCAGCCGTTCGCGCAGTGCGTCCCAGCGCTCGGCCGGCACCTCGGCGTGCGTGACCCACAGCAGCGCGGCGTAGCGTTCCAGCGGCACCTCGTCGAAGCGCGCGTAGCGGTGGATGTTGTCGGGCAGTGGCGTCGGCCGGGTCCACCAATCGGCGCTGCCGGCTTCCTGCACGAAGGCGATGGCTTCGCCGTTGACCACATGGGCCGACACGCGCGTGATGTTGATCTTCGGCGCCTCCACGCGCCAGCCGAGGTGGCGGCCGAGGATATCGACCGGAATGGTGCGTCCGACGTCGGAGGCGGTGGTCAGCACCGGCGCGGCGCCCAACAGGTCGGCGACGCGCTCGCTCCATTCGTTGGCGCCGCCGACGTGGCCGGACAAAACGGGGATGACGTACTGGCCGGCGTCGTCCACCACGATGATGCCGGGGTCTTCGTCCTTGCTGCGCAGGTGCGGTGCGATCAGCCGCACCACGGCGCCCAGCGAGACGAAGAAGATGATCTGGTCATGCGCGGCGAACAGCGGGCCGATTTCATCGCGCAGCGCGCCGTCGTACGCGCGCACGGTGTTGGCGACGTCCGCAAAGACGGCGGCGAATTTGGCCGAGGTGCAGATGTCGGCCTGCGGCAGATCGGCCGCCAGGCGCGCCGCCTGCGCCGCGCCGTGTTTGGTGATCGCCACGAGGCACAGGCGTGGCTCGGTTACAGGGGTGTTCATGCAATCTCCTTTTTCAGACAGCCTTTGATGCGTTCACCGCGGATGCGGTGGGGATTTTTTACAATGAGCAGCGACAGGTAGCTGACTTTGTTGCCGCGCAGCGCCAGCATGTCGTCGCCGCTGAAACGGCGCTCGTCCGGCGCGCCCACGCGCTCGATGAAGTGGGCACCGGCCAGCAAGCCGCGCTGCTGCAGCCAGTCGATCAGCTGGTCGAGGATGGGCTTGACCTTCATCAGCACCAGCGTGTCGAAGTCCGGCAGCAGGCGATCGACCGCGCTGACGCCGTAGGCGGCCGGCACGATGGCGACCGTATCGTCCTGCTCCGCGAACGGCACCGGCACTTGCGCGCAGGCGGCGGTGAAGGCGTTGACGCCGGCGATGATCTGCACCGGCACTTGCTCATCCAGCGCGCTGACGGTGCGCGCCAGATGGCCGAAGGTGGCGTAGGTGCTGGCGTCGCCCTCGACCAGGAACAGCACGTCGCGGCCTTCGCGCAGCCAGGGCAGCACGATGTCGGCCGCTTTGTGCCAGGCGCGTGCCAGCTTATCGCCGTCATGCGTCATGGGAAACAGCAGCTGCGTGTGTTGTTCCGGCGGCGCCAGGCCGGCGCGCTGCACGATATCGAAGGCGTAGCTGGGCGTCTTGCCGCTGCGCGCCGGATAGACCCAGATCGTGTCGCGGCGTTGCAGCGCTTCCCATGCGGCGCGCGTGATCAGGCCGGGATCGCCGGGGCCGAGGGAGATGCCGTACAAGGTGCCGCGTTTAGTCATCGGCAGCCTCCTTGACGGCGCGGCGCGCGCACACGATCCACACAGGGTTCTCGGCCGCCATGCGGTGCATATGCAGTATCGGCTTGCTGCGCGCGGCTTGCAGTTGCAGCACGTCCCACTCGACGCCCTCCAGCGCCTGCAAGGTGGCGGTGGCCGTGGCCAGGTTCTCCAGCGTGACGAAGTTCATCACCAGCGTGCCGCCGCTGCGCAGGCGCGCCATCACGCCGGCGATCAGCGTTGCCAGTTCGCCGCCAGAGCCGCCGATGAATACCGCGTCCGGGTCCGGCCAGGCGTCCAGTCCTTCGGGTGCCTTGCCCAGCTGGAGGCTGTAGTTGCTGACGCCGAAGGCCGCATGGTTCTGCGTCGCGATGCCGTAATCGGCTTCATTCTTTTCGATGGCGTAGACGTGACCCTGCACGCACAGGCGCGCCGCTTCCAGCCCCACCGAACCGGAACCGGCGCCAATGTCCCACACCACGCTGTCCGCACGCAGCTGCATGCGCGCCAGGCTGACGGCGCGTACTTCCTGCTTGGTGATCAGGCCCTTCTCCGGCTGGCGTTGCACGAATTCGGCGTCGGCCAGGCCAAAGCGCACCGGGCGCGCGGCCGGCGTCACGCGCCACAGCAGCACCACGTTCAACGCGGCGAATGTCATCCCGGCTGCTTGCTGCGGCGTGAGTTCTGCCAGTACGCGCTCTTCCGGTTGCAGCAGGTTCTCCGCCACCGCCATCAGGAAGTCATCGCCCAGGCCTTCAGCCAGCAGCAGGCGCGCGATGCGGTCGGGCGAGTTGTCCGGGCTAGTGAGGATCAGCAGTCGCGCATGCTGGTGCGTGGCCTGTGCCAGTGCATACAGGCCGTGGCCTGGCGTGGCGCCGCGTTGCCATTCGCCCGCGTCCTTCGCGTGCACGGAGACGATGCGCGCATCCTGCCATGCGAGGCCGATGCGCGCGCACGCCAGCTGCAAGGTGGACAGGTTGGGCAGGATATCCAGCGCCTGCACGCACAGGTGCTGCGCGAGATAGGGCGCGATGCCGTGGCACAGCGGGTCGCCGGTGGCCAGCACCACGCAGGCGAGATTGTCGGCGCGCGCGGCGCGTACCCATTCCGGCACGTCTTTCAATTTGCCGGTGAGGTCATGGCGCACGGCGCTACCTTTGAATTCGCGTTCCAGCAGCGCCAGCGTGCGGGCGCCGCCTATTACCACGTCGGCATTGCGCAGGTAAGCCAGCGCGGTGGCGTTCAGACTGGCGACGCCGTCATCGAGCACGCCGATGACGCGGCAGGGATTGGGATCTTTGATTTCCATGGTCAGGCTTCCGGTAAATGATCAATGCCGATGCGGCCGGCGCTGGCGGGGCGTTGTAACGGGTCGGCCGGCGCCGACCAGACGTCCGCCACCTGCACGCCGCTGAAATCGCACACCAGCACGCGCAGCTGGAACTTGCGGCCGTAGCGGTCTGGCGCGGTGAGGGTGTCGATGGCCGCCTGCGCCAGTGCGTGGTGGAAGGCGTCGCCCAAGCCGCGCTCCACCATCAACTCGGCGCCGAAGCGCGCGGTTTCGGCGGCGGCCATGGCGGCGCAGTCTTCCGGCGTGGCGCCGATGCGGCGGCCGATTTCCGCCACCAGGTCGGTATCGACTTCGCTGCGGTTGGCGTGGGTGATGGTTTCGCCCTGCGCGATCTTGGTCAGCTTGCCGACCATGACCGCTAGCACCACCAGCCCTATGCCCTGTGCCACCACTTCATCCAATGCGTAGCGCAGGAAGTCGCCCATCTGCACGAAGCATGCGGATGGCAGTTCGGGACGTTCTGCGCGCAGTGCCGTCATCGCAAAGCTTTCGGTGCGGCCGCCGGTGGTCAGCGCCACCAGGTTGTGACCACTGGTGGCGGCCACCTGCACGCCCTGCACCACGCTGGCACGCCACGCTGCGGTGGAATACGGTTTGACGATGCCGGTGGTGCCAAGGATGCTGATACCGCCCAGGATGCCCAGGCGGGCGTTGGTGGTTTTCTTGGCCATCACCTGCCCATCCGGCACGCTGATGGTGACTGCGATGCCATGTTCGGCCAGCAGCGCGGGCGCGGCTTCGCGCAGGTTGTCGGCGATGTTACGGCGCGGGACCGGGTTGATGGCAGGGCCGCCGACTTCCAGCCCGAGACCAGGCATGGTGACGGTGCCGACGCCATCGCCTGCCACGTAGCGCACCTCGCCGGCCTGGCCGCGCAGCAGGCGCAGGTCGACGGTCATGTGAGCGCCGTCGGTGCAATCGGGATCATCGCCGGCGAATTTGATGACCATGGCGTGGGCGTGTTCGCCGTCGCAGCGGCCGTCGTGGATGGCGAAGGTGACGCGCGTGCCGTTGGGCAGCAGGCTTTCGATTTCATCCGGCACTTGTCCGTGGACGAAGCCCAGCACCGCCGCGCGCGCGGCAGCGGCGGCGCAGGCGCCGGTGGTGAAGCCGGTACGGGTGCCTTTTTCGGCAGCCGTCTTTTCTTTCATGGCTGGGCCTTTTGACGCGCTTCGGCCAGTGCCAGCAGGGCGTGCAGCGCGGCCACCACCAGCGTGGAGCCGCCTTTGCGGCCACGGATGACGATCCACGGCACTCCGCTGACTTCGGCCATCAGGTCTTTGGATTCCGCTGCAGAGACGAAACCGACCGGCATACCGACCACCAGCGCGGGCTTGGCGCCTTCTTCGCCGATCAGGCGTACCAGCTCGATCAATGCGGTCGGTGCGTTGCCGATGCCGATGATAGCGTTGTTCAGCAGTCCAAGGCGATGAGCTTTGCGCATGGCCTGCACGGCGCGGGTGGTGTCTTCGGCTTTGGCGGCTTCGATCACGTCGGCGTCGCTGATGAACTGGTGCGGCTTCATGCCAAAGTGCGACAGGCGCGGTTGCGACAGGCCGGAGCAGATCATTTCGACGTCGGCGACGATGGGTGTGCCGCCTTTCAGCATGGCGGCGATGCCGGCTTCCACGGCGTCTGCATGGAAGGCAGTCAGGCCGTTGAAGTCGAAGTCCGCGTTGGCGTGGATCATGCGACGCACGATGGGCCATTGGGCTTCGGTGTAGGCGTGGGAGCCGACTTCGGCGTCGATGATGGCGAAGCTGTCATGCTCGATGACCTGGCCGGCGCGGGTCAGCTGTTCGGTGACGGTGTTCACGGTGCTCATGCTGGCTGGGCCTCCGGTGCGGCGTGGTGGTGTGCATGGTCGTGCGTGTGGGCGTGCGAATGGCCATGCCCCAGATCGTGGGCGATTTCGCGGAAGCTGCAGCCGTCGCATGGCAGGCGGCTGTCTGGCACGCCGGCGCGAAGGTCCTGCACGCGCTGCTCCATCACCTCGAAGATTTCGTTCTCGAAGCCGAAATGCTCGCTGCAGACAAAGCGCACTTGCGGATACTGCGCGCGCAAATGCTCCACCTGCCGGTGTATGCGTTGCATCAGCGTGCCGGTGTACAGGTAGTACGGCAGCACCACGATCTGGCGCATGCCCAGCATGGTCTGACGCTGCACCACCTTTTCCAGTCGCGGCCAGGTGATGCCGGTGAACGCCAGGTCCACCAACTCGTGATCGCCCTCCTCCAGCAGCCAGCGCGCCATCTTGGCCATCTCGCCATTGGCGCCACGGTCGGACGAGCCGCGTCCCAGCAGCACCACGCCGGTGGTGGTCGGATCGGGCATATCCAGCGCATTCATCGCCTTGCGCAGGCGGCGCTTGAGGATGGCCAGCACCGGATCGCAAGCCGTCAGGTGCGGCGCCAGCAGGAACTCGGCCTGCGGGCAGGCGATGCGCGCCTGTTCGATCGCTTCCGGAATCTCCATCTTGACGTGGCCGGCCGCGTTGAGAATCAGCGGCACCACCAGCACGCGGCGCGAGCTGCGCCCTGCTGCCAGCAAGGCCGCATTCAATTCCGGTGGCGCGAATTCGATGAAGCACAACTCGATGCGCCAGTCCGGCCGGCGTACGCGCCATTGTTCGGTGAATTCGCGGATCTCCTGGTTGCCGCTCTCCTCGCGCGAGCCGTGGCCGACAATCAGGATGGTGTCGTGGTTTGCTGGGTTCATGCGCTGGCCTTTCTGAATCGGTGGGTAAATGTAGGGTCATACAACTTGGAGCGCGCCAGGGTTTCCCACTCCAGCGCGCCGAGCGTGGGGCTGGCGACGATCATGGCCTGGCTGGCGATACCGGCATCGCGGCAGCGCTGCTTGATATCAGCCAGCGTGCCGCGCACGATTTTTTGCTCTCCCGGCCAACTGGCCTTGTGCACCACCAGCATCGGCGCGTCCTCCGCCCAGCCGGCCGCGCGCAGCGCCTTTTCCACCTTGTGCATCAAGGTGATCGACAGGAAGATGCACAGCGTGGTGCGGTGCGCCGCCAGGCTGGCGAGATCTTCGCCGTCCGGCATCGGGGTGCGGCCTTCGACGCGGGTGAGGATCACGCTTTGCGTTACTTCGGGCAGCGTCATGGATTCACCGGCGGCCGCCATCGAGGCCATGGCCGAGGAGACGCCCGGCACCACGGCCCATTCGATGCCGGCGGCGGTGAGCGGACGCGCCATTTCGATCAAGGCGCCATACAGGCCAGGGTCGCCGGTTTGCAGGCGCACCACGGTGGCGTGGCGGCTGGCCTGGTCGATCAGCCAGGCGGTCATCTCTTCCAGGGTCATGTCCTTGGAGTCGCGGATGGCGCAGCCGGGCGGCGCGTACAGCGTGGCGGCACGATCAACCAGCGAGCCGGCGAACAGCACGGCGCCTGCTTGCGAAAGCAGTTTCTGGCCTTTGACGGTGATCAGTTCCGGGTCGCCGGGGCCGGCGCCGACGAACCAGATTTTGCCGGGGATGGGTGAAGTCATGCGGTGATCTCTCCTGGGTATTCAAATGCAGGCAGTGTGCGCAGCGCTTCCAGTACTGCGTCGACGCTGCGTGGGGACGGGCCGCGCGGCAGCACGCCGCGTGTCACCAGTTCCTTGTGCAGCGTGAGCGCCAGCGGTGGACGCTGGCCGGCAGCGGCCAGGGCTTCGCTGTGCGCGGCCACTTCCTGGACAGGGCCGGAGGCGATGCAGCGGCCGGCCGCCATGACGTGGAGGTCGTCGGCCCAGCGCCAGGCGAAGTCTATGTCGTGGGTGGACAGCAGTACGGTGACGCCGCGTGCGGCCAAGCTGTCCAGGAGTGCGGCCAGTTCGTTTTGCATGGGGGCGTCGAGACCGGCCATGGGTTCGTCGAGCAGCAGCAGTTCCGGCTGCATGGCCAGCACGCCGGCGATGCAGACACGCTTTTTCTGGCCGAAGCTCAGTTGATGCACGGCGCGGCGCGCGTGATCGCGCAGGCCGACAGCGTCCAGCGCGGCGGCGACGCGCCGGCGTACTTCGTCTTCGCCCAGTCCGAGGTTGAGGGGACCGAAGGAGACGTCTTCTTCCACCTGCGCCGAGAATAGCTGGCGCTCGGGATTCTGGAACACCAGACCGACGTGGCTACGCAGTCCGGTGAGGCCGCTGCGGCTGTAGTCAAAGGCCTGGCCGTTGTAGCGCAGTGTGCCGGCGTTGGGGCGCAGCAGGCCATTCAGGTGCTGCAGCAGCGTGGTTTTACCTGCGCCGTTGGCGCCCAGAAGCGCGTAGCGGCGGCCGCGGCGCAGCATCAGGCTGCAGTCGCGCAGGCCGGGGCTGCCGTCCGGGTAGGTGTGGCTGACCGCTTGCAGTTCCAGCAGCGGTGGCGGCAGGGCGGCGGCGTTCACCAGCGTTCTCCCAATGCGAGGACGATCATCAGCGTGGCGACGATCGCGGCGCAGTTGAGGTGACGGCGCGCTTGCGGATGCGTGGCTGGCAGGAAGCGCAATGTGCCCTGATAGGCGCGGGCGTCGGCGGCGCTTTGCAGGGCTGCGGCGCGCTGCCACACTTGTAGCGCCATCTGGCCGGCCAGCAGGCCGGTGGAGCGCCATGCCTGGCGCCAGCCGCGATAGCCGAGGCGCGCGCTTTGCGCGGTGTGGCTTTCGGTCCAGGCCTGATGGAGGACGAATTGCATGCGGTAGCTAAGGACCATCAGGTCGAGCAGCAGTTCGGGCGTATGCAGGCGGCGCAGCACTGTCAGCAGGTCTGGCAGAGGTGTGGTCAGCACGAGGCCGAGCAGCGCGGCCAGCATGGCCAGTGAGCGCAGGGCGGTGTGGGCGATGGTGGGCAGCATGGCAGTGGTCCAGTGCCAGTTGCCGTTTGCGTCGCGGGCGATCAGCATGGTCAGGCAGGAGAGCAGCAGGAAGCCCAGCGGCGGCAGCGCGACCTTGATGTAGGTGCGCGCGGGGACATGCGCCGGCAGCAGCGCGACCAGCGTTAGAAAGGCAGTCAGCAAGGCCAGCATCGCAGGCGTGCGCGTGAGCCAGGCGGCGCAGATGCCGCCCAGCGCAAGCAGCACCTTGGCCGACGGTGCCACGTCGCGCCACGGGCTGGCGTAGGCCGAGGACTCAATCAGCACGGCCAGCCTGCAGGAACGATGACGGCATGGCGTCGGGGCCGGGCGCGGACGCCGCGGCGTTCAGGCACAGGCCAGCGGCGGATACGGGCGCGGGCGGGGCGGCGGCGGGAACGTCCTCGCGGCGGGCGCGTTCGCGGGCGACGGAGAGGCCCAGCCAGTAGCCGATCACGCCAGCGCCGATGGCGGCTTGCAGCGCGAACAGCAGCGAGGCGATTTCGTCGCTGGCCGGCTCGAACACCGGCGCGAACCACGGCTTGTACGCCGGCGCAATGACGCCGATCGCCTCCTGCGCGCGCGCATCGGCGCCGCCGAAGGCCGCCTGCTCGGCCGGCGCATGCGCCAGCCACAATGGCAGCACCGTCAGCAGCACAACCGCGGCGCACAGCAGCAAAGTGGAACGCTTCTTCATGCGCGCTCCTTCAGCGCCATCACCGGCAGCGCGCGCAGTTCGTGCGCATTGAAGCGCACCATGGCGTTCACCACCAGCACCGTGAGCAGCCCTTCGCTGATGGCGATCGGCACCTGCGTCAGCGCAAAGATGCCGGCAAACTTGAGAAACGACACCTCAAAGCCGCCCACCGGCGCCGGAAACGCCAGCGCCAGCTGCGCCGAAGTGGTGACATAGGTAGCCAGATCGCCCAGGCACGCAGCCAGAAACACCGCCACCGAGCGCGAACCGCCCAAGGCGCCAGCGCCGCGCAGCACGCCATACGACACCAGCGGCCCGACAATCGCCATCGAAAACACATTCGCGCCCAGCGTGGTCAAGCCGCCATGCGCCATCAACAGCGCCTGGAATAGCAGCACCACCAGGCCCACCGGCGCCATGGCCGCAGGCCCGAACAGCGCCGCGCCCAGCCCCACGCCGGTCGGGTGCGAGCAACTGCCCGTCACTGACGGCAGCTTTAGCGCCGACAGCAAAAACGCGAACGCCGCCGCGACGCCCAGCAGCATGCGCCCTTCGGGATGCACCCGCAGGTCGCGGCCGATGGCGCGCAAGCCCCAGGCCAGAAAAGGTAAGGAAGCGGCCGTCCAGCCGAGCGCGTGCAGCGGCGGCAAAAAGCCTTCCATGATGTGCATTCGAAACCTCCCGTCGAATGGTCGATACGGACACCAGCGGGAGGAGAAAAGACGGGTCGAACGGGGACGCGGAATGTGGGCCGGCCAAGATCGACAGCGGCTTCCCGTCACCCCGGGGATGGTGCTGACTTTTTGGGCCGGTATTCTGGCTCGCCTTCATCCTTCTCCGTGTCTTCCCGCGGTTTATCGCAGTGACGTGATGACGGAGTCGTCTGGCTTACAGCAGCGGGGGCTGCACCGGAATGGCAACGCAAGGTCGCTTCACCGGTTTCCCGTTTAACGCCGCATCCCGAGGGAAGGGCGCACCCAAGCGTTGATCTTACACCAACGTTGTCGTGCTTGCCAAACCGGAGGTTGAAACAGCGCAAGAAAATACTGGTATTATGTACAGTGTATCGCGCCATCGGCGCAAGTTATTAAACCCGGCTATAGTTACGGGTTGACTCTAAAGGCCAAAAACCCATGGAACAGATCCGCATTCGCGGCGCACGCACGCACAACCTCAAGAACATCAATCTCGACCTGCCACGCAACAAGCTGATTGTGATTACCGGCCTGTCCGGCTCCGGCAAATCGTCGCTGGCGTTTGACACGCTGTACGCAGAGGGCCAGCGCCGCTATGTGGAATCGCTGTCGGCCTACGCCCGCCAATTCCTGCAGCTGATGGAAAAGCCGGATGTGGACCTGATCGAAGGCCTGTCCCCAGCCATTTCGATCGAGCAGAAAGCCACCTCGCATAATCCGCGTTCGACGGTCGGCACCGTGACCGAGATCCACGATTATCTGCGTCTGCTGTACGCGCGCGTCGGCACGCCTTACTGCATCAACCACCCGGACCAGGCGCTGGCTGCGCAGACGGTCTCGCAGATGGTGGACGCGGTGCTGGCTCTGCCCGAAGGCACCAAGCTGATGATCCTGGCGCCGGTGGTGGCCAACCGCAAGGGTGAGCATGTCGATCTGTTCGAAGCCATGCAGGCGCAGGGCTTCATCCGCTTCCGCGTGCAGAGCGGCACCCACGACGCCAAGATCTACGAAGTGGACGACCTGCCAAAGCTGAAGAAAACCGAGAAGCACACCATCGACGTGGTGATCGACCGCGTGAAAGTCAGCGCCGATATCAAGCAGCGCCTGGCCGAGAGTTTCGAGACCGCGCTGCGCCTGGCCGACGGCCGCGCCGTGGCGCTGGAAATGGATAACGGTACGGAGCACGTCTACTCCAACAAGTTCGCCTGCAACACCTGCGGCTATTCGCTGCAGGAGCTGGAGCCGCGACTGTTCTCGTTCAATAATCCAATGGGCGCCTGCCCGGAGTGCGACGGCCTCGGTCACATCGAGTTCTTCGATCCGAAGCGCATCGTCGCCTTCCCGAATCTGTCGCTGGCTTCCGGCGCGGTGAAGGGGTGGGATCGCCGCAACCAGTTCTACTTCTCGATGCTGTCCAACCTGGCGGCGTTCTACGAATTCGACCTGGACCTGCCGTTCGAGCAGCTGCCGAAGACAGCGCAGGAAGTGATCCTGCATGGCTCGGGCAAGCAGCAGATCCCGTTCACCTACATCAATGAGCGCGGCCGCACCGTGGTCAAGGAGCATGCGTTTGAAGGCGTGGTCACCAACCTGGCGCGCCGCTACCGCGAAACCGATTCGATGGCGGTGAAGGAAGAACTGGCGAAGTTCATTAACGAGAAAAAGTGCCCGTCGTGCGAAGGCGCGCGCCTGCGCGTGGAAGCACGTTACGTGAAAGTCGGCAGCGGCAAGCAGGAAAAGGCGATCTACGAGATCGCCGAGAAGCCGCTGCGCGATACGCTGTCGTTCTTCGAGCAGCTGAAACTCAAAGGCGCGAAAAAGGAAATCGCCGACCGCGTGGTGAAAGAGATCATCTCGCGCCTGCAGTTCTTGAACAATGTGGGCCTCGATTACCTGTCGCTGGACCGCAGCGCCGACACCCTGTCCGGCGGCGAGGCGCAGCGTATTCGCCTGGCGTCGCAAATCGGCTCCGGCCTGACCGGTGTGATGTACGTGCTGGATGAACCGTCGATCGGTCTGCACCAGCGCGACAACGACCGCTTGATCGACACGCTGAAACACCTGCGCGACATTGGCAACAGCGTGCTGGTGGTGGAACACGACGAAGATGCCATCCGCACCGCCGACTACATCGTCGACATGGGCCCGGGCGCCGGTGTGCACGGCGGCGACGTGATCGCCTCCGGCTCGCTGAAGGATATCCTCAAGAATAAAAAATCGCTGACCGCCCAGTACCTGAGCGGCGCGAAAAAAATCGAAGTGCCGAAGAAGCGCCACGTGGCCGATCCGGACAAGCAGCTGGTCATCACCGGCGCCACCGGCAACAACCTGAAAAAGGTCAACCTCAAGCTGCCGGTCGGCCTGATGACCTGCGTGACCGGCGTCTCCGGCTCCGGCAAGTCGACGCTGATCAACGACACGCTGTTCCCAGCGCTGTCGCGCCACCTGTATGGTTCGCAGACCGAGCCTGCGCCGCACGACGCCATCAGCGGCCTGGAACACTTCGACAAAGTGATCTCGGTCGACCAAGCGCCGATCGGCCGCACACCGCGTTCCAACCCTGCCACCTACACTGGTCTGTTCACGCCGATCCGCGATTTGTTCGCGACTGTGCCGACCGCGAAAGAGCGCGGCTACAGCGCCGGCCGATTCTCGTTCAACGTCAAGGGCGGCCGCTGCGAGGCGTGCCAGGGCGATGGCGTGATCAAGGTCGAAATGCACTTCCTGCCGGACGTGTACGTGCCGTGCGACGTCTGCCACGGCAAGCGCTATAACCGCGAGACGCTGGAAGTGCAGTACAAGGGCAAGAACATCACCGAGATCCTCGACATGACGGTGGAAGACGCGCACGAGTTCTTCAAGCCAGTGCCGCTGATCGCGCGCAAGCTGCATACGCTGCTTGATGTGGGCCTCGGCTACATCAAGCTCGGTCAGAGCGCCACCACGCTGTCTGGCGGCGAGGCGCAGCGCGTCAAGCTGTCGCTGGAACTGTCCAAGCGCGACACCGGCCGCACGCTGTACATCCTGGACGAGCCGACCACCGGCCTGCACTTCCACGATATCGACCTGCTGCTGAAAGTGATCCACCGCCTGCGCGACCAGGGCAACACGCTGGTCATCATCGAGCACAATCTCGATGTGATCAAGACTGCCGACTGGATCGTCGATCTCGGTCCGGAAGGCGGCGCAGGCGGCGGCAAGATCATCGCCAGCGGTTCGCCGGAAGAAGTGGCGGCCAATCCGGCCAGCGTCACCGGCAAATACCTGGTGCCGCTGTTGAAATAAAATGAAACGCGACCTCGCCCCCACGCGGCTCGATCACATGATCGACATCGTCCAGCAGCATGCGCTGGACGAGCAGCGGGTGGCGACCAGCATTCCGTTTTTATCGCTGCTGCGTTCCTCGCATCCGACGCCGGTAACGAAGGGCGTACTCAAACCTTCGTGTTGCGTCATCCTGCAAGGCCACAAGCGCGTGCACCTGGCTGACGAAGTGCTCGACTACGGCCCCGGCGAGTATCTGGTGGTGTCGGTCGACATGCCGGCCTCCGGCCACATCGTGCGCGCCACGGCGGACAAGCCCTACCTGCTGCTCAACATCGAACTCGATCCGCAAGAGATTGCGGCCATCGTGCTGGAAGCGAAACTCACCGTCGATACGCAGGAGCCGGTGCGAGCCGCCTACGTCGGCCAGACCGATGACGCTTTGCAGGAAAGCTTATACCAGCTGGTGCGCTTGCTGAATGCACCGGCGGCGGAAGCGGCGTTTCTTGCCGTCGGCCTGAAACGGGAAATCATCTACCGCATGCTGACCGGCGCCCACGGCCGCCAGCTGTACCAGAACATTGTGCTCGACCAGCAGGACCGCGGCATCAGCAAAGCCATCGCCTGGCTCAAGGACCATTACGACCAGCCGGTGAAAGTGGAAGAGCTGGCGCAGGCCACCCACATGAGCGTCTCCAGCCTGCACCACCGCTTCAAGGCAGTGACCACGATGGGGCCGATGCAGTATCAAAAACAACTGCGGCTACAACAAGCACGCGCGCTGCTGCTGGCCGGCGAAATCGACGCCACCACCGCCGCCTACAAAGTCGGCTACGAAAGCGCCTCGCAATTCAGCCGCGAATACCGCCGCCTGTTCGGCGCGCCGCCGATGCAGGACGTTAAAAAACTGCGAACCACGCTATGAAGATCGAGAAGAAACGCTTGCTGCCATTGGGGATGGTGCTGTTCGTGCTGGCCATTGCCGCACTGCTGGCCGACAAATCATGGTCGGAGAAACAACAGCAGCTGGACCTCATCACCAACTTCTACAAGGATCATCTGGCGCGGCCAGAATCGCGGCAAGCGAGCCAGCTGCCGACTGGCTCCTTCTATTCAAAAGAACTGGAAGCGCTGGTCGACGCCAACCTGCAGCTGTGCGACAGCCTGTCGCGCGGCGACGATATTTGCGGCTACGGCGCCGACGGCGATGTGTTCCTCGATACGCAGGAAGTCCCGCCCAGCCTGGACTTCGAGCGCGCCCATTTCAACGTGACGCGCTCCGGCGAGAACACTGTCGACGCCAGCTTCAACGTCCATCCCGATATGGGCGCAGCGTACGAACGCCATATCCGCTACGTGCTGGTGCGGGAAGAAAGCGGCTGGCGCGTGGACGACATGCTGTACGGCGAGGGCCGCTCGATGCGGCAGGAACTGCAGCAGGAAAACGAAGCCGTGCTGGCGCGCGCACGCGAGCTGGCCGATGCCGCAGGCTGGGTGTTCAACTATCTGGGGAACGAGGACATGCTGGACCGCGCGGTGCGCTTCATCGCCTTCCCGGTGCAGGTGTGCGACCAGTACGGCGTATGTACCGCAATGAGACGCGACGACCAGCGCCTGTTGCAGGCGCTGGATGCGCTTGCGGACAGCAGCACCGACAACGGCGCCGCTGCCAGCTTTCTGCCCAAGCCGGGCGAGATCACTGCCAGTGAAGGCAAGGTCGTGCCAGTGCACGCCCTTGACTTCACCTTCCGCAACAAGGCCTGGTGGGTTACGAAGATTGATTTGCGACGGTCTTCTTCTCCGTTGCGACCCAATCCTTGATGTGCGACTCCAGCACGTCCATCGGCAGGGCGCCAGCGCCCAGCACCTGGTCGTGGAATTTGCGGATGTCGAAGCCGGCGCCCAGCTCCTTGCGGGCGTAGTCGCGCAGTTCGAGGATCTTCAGCTGGCCGATCTTGTAGCCCAGCGCCTGGCCAGGCCAGACGATGTAGCGGTCAGTCTCGCTCTGCACTTCCACCTCTTCGATGCCTGAGTGGTCGTGGAAGAAGTCCACCACCTGCTGGCGGTTCCACTTCTTGTAGTGCAGGCCCGTATCCACCACCAGGCGGATCGCACGCAGCATCTCATCCTGCAAATGGCCGTAGTAGCTGTAAGGGTCCTGGTAGAAGCCCAGCTCCTCGCCCAGACGCTCCGAGTACAGCGCCCAGCCTTCCACGTAAGCCGTGTAGCCGCCTTGCTGGCGGAAGTCCGGCAGGCCCTTGATCTCCTGCGCGATGGTCAGCTGCATGTGGTGACCCGGCACGCCTTCGTGCAGCGCCGTGGTTTCGATGCCGATGGTGGAGCGATGCTCAAAGTCGCCGGTGTTGACTTGCACGCGGCCCGGGCGCTTGCCATCCGGCGAACCAGGCATGTAGGAGGCGCCAGGCCCGCCTTTCTCGGCGAATTGCTCCAGCGGCTTGATCTCCACCTTATTCTTCGGCAGCACGCCGAACTGGTTAGGCAGCTGCGGGTACATCTGGTCGGTGTACTTCTGATAGAGATCGACGATCTCCTGGCGCGATTTCGGATGCAGCGCCGGATTCTCGGCCACGGCCTTGTTGAAGGCTTTCAGATCGCTGTAGCCGAGCTTTTTCGCGGTCTCCAGCATCTGGCCTTCGATGCGCGCCACTTCCGACAGGCCCAGTTGGTGGATCTGCTCCGGCGTCATGTCGGTGGTGGTTGAATTGCGGGCCTTGAAGGTGTAGCGCGCGTCGCCGTCCGGCAGCGACCACATGCCGACGTCCTTGCGGCCGTGCGGCAGATACTGGGTTTTGGTGTAGACGGCCAGCTTCTTGTAGGCCGGCGCCACGTCGCTCTTCACCGCTGTCAGGATGGCTTTGGTCAGGCGTGCCTTGTCGGCTGCCGAGAAGGTTTTCGGCATGCGCTTCAGCGGTTCGGCGTATGGCGAATCGGCCGGCTTCATGGACGCGACGTCTTCGCACTGCTTGACGATTTGCGGGATCAGGAACTGCGGCGGCATCAGCTTGTCCTTGACGCCGTTCTGCATCTGCACGCGGGTCTGGTCGAACAGTTTAGGCAGCGTATGCAGGCGCTTGATGTAGTCCTCGTAATCTTTCACCGTTTCAAACGGCAGCAGCGGCACGATTTGCGGCGTGTCGAGGTGGACACCGGAATTCTGCGCCAGCGGCATTTCCCAGTCCTTGAAGCGGGCGCCGTCCACGTTCTGGCGCAGCTGGCGGATCATCAGCTCGCGGTTCAGCTGTTCCTGCAGCGGGAAGCCGGTGGTGTCCACCGCCTCGAAGCGCTTGAGAAAATCGGCGCTGACTTTGATATCGGCGTCGATGCCGGCTTGCGAGAAGTCGGTCCATTTGTCGTTGAAGCGCTTGTCGCCGAGCAGCGACGCCCATTCCGGGCTGGTGCGCATGGTGTGTTCCCACTGCTCCTTGATCAGCTTATTCAGGGTCGCACGGCGCGCTTCCAGGTCGGGAGCGGCGGTGTCGGCATGGGCCACGCCCAGGATCAGGGAGAACAACAGGGCGCTGGCAGCGCCGAGACGGGTAGTCGTTGTCATGGAGGCCTATCGTTATAAAAAATGGTGAGCCTGCACTGTAGCGCTGCGCACTGCCACGCGCGGCGTAATTGTGACGAAATGCTAAAACCTCGGGATGGATTGCAGAATCAGGCAACTCTGCGGCAGGAATCGCACTGATGCGGCGGCGCGGCGATTTCTAGAATGGCTCCATCAACCTACCAAGGAGCTGCCATGCACACCATCGAGCACATCTACATCAACGGCCAGTTCGTCACCCCGCACGGCGAGGAGATGTTCGACCTGATCAACCCGACCACCGGCCAGCGCGACGGCCAGGTGCGTCTCGGCGACGTGGAAGACGTCCAGCGCGCGGTCGCCGCCGCCAAGGCCGCCTTCCCGGCGTTTTCGCGCAGCAGCCTGGCCGAGCGCGGCGCCATCTTGCAAAGATTGCATGACGCGGTGCTGGCCCGTGCCGACGACGCGGCCGCCGCGCTGGTCGAGGAGTACGGCGGCCCGCTGCCCACCAGCATCGGCCGCTCGCGCTACACGGCCAAGATGTTTTTGGATGTTAAAAAGGTAATGGACGAGCATGCGTTCGTGAAAACCGTGAACACCGCCAAAGTCGTGCTGGAGCCGGTGGGCGTGGTCGGCATCATCACGCCGTGGAATTCCAGCGCCTGGTTTATCGCCAACAAGGTCGCCACCGCGATTGCCGCCGGCTGCACGGTGGTGGTCAAACCGAGCGAACTGAGCGCGCGGCAAAACCAGATCCTGACCGAATGTTTCCATGCGGCACAGCTGCCGCCGGGCGTGGTGAACATCGTCAACGGCCGTGGCGACGTGGTCGGGGCGGCGCTGAGCGTGCATCCTGACATTAGCAAAATTTCATTCACCGGCTCGACGGCGGTTGGCAAAAGCATCGCCAAACTTGGCGTCGACACCATGAAACGGGTGACGCTGGAATTGGGTGGCAAAAGCGCCAACGTTATTCTCGACGATGCGGATTTTGAAAAAGCCATTCCGGCCGCGATTCAAGCCTGCTTCATGAATAATGGCCAGGCATGTATTGCCGGCTCGCGTCTGCTGGTGCCGGAACATAAGCTGGATTTGGTAAAACAACTGGCTAAAGCCGCCGTGGAATCGGTGGTGGTGGGCGATCCTCGCCACTCTGAAGTTTCTGTCGGCCCGCTGGTAAATCAAAAACAATTCGAGCGCGTTCAAAACTATATTCAAATCGGCATTGATGAAGGCGCAGAATTACTCGCCGGCGGCGTAGGAAAACCTGAGGGTCTGGAATCCGGCTATTTCGTTCGCCCAACCGCGTTTATTAACGTCACCAATAATATGACGATTGCGCGCGACGAAATCTTTGGCCCGGTACTTTCCATCATCAGCTATAAAACCGAGGAAGAAGCAATTCAAATTGCCAATGACACGCAATACGGTTTGCAGGCATATATCAGCTCCACCAACCTGGATCGCGCCAACCGGATCGCCCGTCAATTAATCGCCGGCCGCGTGCATATTAACGGCATCCACGACGACCTGATTGCACCGTTTGGCGGCTTCAAGCAATCCGGCATCGGCCGCGAGTTCGGACCGTACGGATTGGACAGCTACCTCGAGCCGAAGGCCATTTTGGGGCTTGAAGCCCAGTATCCGCGCTAATTCATGCCAAAAATTGGCGTGTAAAGGCCAAAATCCGGCATGACTCGCCTCAGTAGAAGGTCAGGTCGTCGTTCGAGGATGGCAGGGAGCGCAGCAGGCACCACAGCTTGCTGCGCATAACCAGATAAGCTGCCACCGGCACGATCAATATTAAGGCGAGCATTCTATTCTCCTTTTCGCACAGGCGTGCGAAATTAGATTAAAAAAATCAGGAACGGTAAGACGCAATCAAACGATCAAACGCCTTCTGCATGTAGCGGCTGGACGGCTCTTCGCGCAGGAAACGGGTATCGTGAATTAATCCTACGATTAAACTGTAAATCTCATACACTAATTGACCCGGATCGGTGTCCGGTTTTAACTGGCCTAATTCAATGGCCTGTAAAATCGTCCGGCGTAATGACGCACGCCATTGTTGTACGCCTTGCTGCAAACGGTCGCGGACGCCGCCATTTAAATCGTCATATTCAAAAGCGCCGGCGCTGTATAAACAGGAATTACGCAAACCTTCGCTTGCCGCGCGGCGCGACCAGGCATTAATCTGCGCGATTAATCGCGGCAAGCCTTTTGGTAATTCCAGCGACGGCACAAATATCTCCGCTGCAAAGCGCCGGTCATATTCATCCAATACCGCCGCTTGCAAAGCCTCGAGCGAACCGACGCGGGAAAATACCCCGCTCTTGCTAATACCGGTGCGCTTGGCCAGCTCGCCCAGCGACAGCTTGCCAATGCCTTCCTCGGCCGCCATCGCCAGTGCCGCCTCCAGAATGGTGGCGTAAGTGGCCTCGCTTTTTGCAGTCAACGTATCCATGCATCGAACTTTAGCACACCTGTGCGAAATCACAAGCAAAAAGTTCGGGGTCAGAGCCGACAATCGGACAAATGTCCGATTGTCGGCTCTGACCCCGACTTTGGGTCTCCTCCGGCTGGCTTATTTTGCCAGGCGCTTCTCGAGGTCGGCTTTCACTGCCTTCAGTTCTTCAGGCAGGTGGTAGGCCAGCTTGGTGAACAGTTCGTCGTGCAGCTTCAGTTCTTCACGCCATGCATCCTTGTCGATCGAGGTGATGGTTTCGAATTCTTCCGGCGAGAATGGAATGCCATCCCATTTCAGGTCGCCGAAGCGCGGGGTGGTGCCGAAGATGTTTTCGATACCGCCGGCCGTGCCTTCGATGCGTTCCAGCATCCATTTCAGCACGCGCATGTTGTCGCCGAAGCCAGGCCAGACGAAGTGGCCTTGCTCGTCGGTACGGAACCAGTTGACGCAGAAGATCTTCGGCAGGGTGGCGCCATCGATCTTGCCCACTTTCTCGCCCAGGTTCAGCCAGTGCTGGAAGTAGTCGCTCATGTTGTAGCCGATGAATGGCAGCATGGCGAACGGGTCGCGGCGCACGATGCCCATCTGGCCAGCGGCGGCGGCGGTGGTTTCCGAACCCATGGTCGCAGCCATGTAGACGCCTTCGATCCAGTTGCGGGCTTCGGTGACCAGCGGCACGGTGGTCGAACGGCGGCCGCCGAAGATGAAGGCCGAGATCGGCACGCCGGCTGGATCGTCCCAGGCTGGGTCGATCACCGGGTTCTGGGTCGCCGGTACGGTGAAGCGGGCGTTCGGATGCGCGGCCTTGGTGGTCGAGTCCGGGGTCCAGTCGTTGCCTTGCCAATCGATCAGGTGCTGCGGGGCCGGCTTGCTCAGGCCTTCCCACCACACGTCGCCATCATCGGTCAGCGCCACGTTGGTGAAGATGGTGTTCTCGCGCAGCGAGGCCATGCAGTTGTAGTTGGTTTTCTCGTTGGTGCCAGGGGCCACGCCGAAGTAGCCGGCTTCCGGGTTGATGGCGTACAGGCGGCCATCGGCGCCCGGCTTGATCCATGCGATATCGTCGCCGATGGTGGTGATTTTCCAGCCTTTGAACGAAGTTGGCGGAATCAGCATGGCGAAGTTGGTCTTGCCGCAAGCCGATGGGAAGGCCGCTGCCACGTAGTGTTTTTTGCCTTCCGGCGATTCCACGCCCAGGATCAGCATGTGTTCAGCCAGCCAGCCCATGCCGCCGTTTTGCGCGTCCTGGTGGCCCATGTTCGAGGCGATCCGCAGCGCGAAGCACTTTTTGCCCAGCAGCGCGTTGCCGCCGTAGCCGGAGCCGAACGACCAGATTTCGCGGGTTTCAGGGTAGTGCACGATGTATTTGGTCGAATTGCATGGCCATGCCACATCCTTCTGGCCGGCTTTCAGCGGCGCGCCCACGGTGTGAACGCACGGCACGAATTCGCCGTCGGTGCCCAGCACGTCGTAGACAGCTTTGCCCATGCGGGTCATGGTGCGCATGTTGACGGCCACGTATGGCGAGTCCGACAGTTCCACGCCGATGTGGGCGATAGGCGAACCCAGCGGGCCCATCGAGAATGGCACCACGTACATGGTACGGCCGACCATGCAGCCGTCGAACAGCGGATGCAGGGTGGCGCGCATTTCGGCCGGGTCCATCCAGTTGTTGGTCGGGCCGGCTTCTTCTTTGGTCTTCGAGCAAATGAAGGTGCGGTCTTCCACGCGGGCCACGTCGGTCGGGTCCGAGCAAGCCAGGTAGGAGTTAGGGCGTTTTTCCTGATTCAGCTTTTTCATGGTGCCGGCGGCAACCATTTCAGCACACAGGCGGTCATACTCTTCCTGCGAGCCATCGCACCAGTAAATGCGGTCCGGTTTGGTCAGGGCGGCGATCTCCGCGACCCAATTGATGAGCTTTTGCTGTTTGATGTAAGCTGGGGCGTTCAATGGTGCGACGCCACCCATCACTGGTTGATTCATGGTACTTCTCCAATGCTAATTAAGAATTCTGTGGTGGCAGGATCGTCGTCAGCTTATGGCTTGCGCTCAGAGCTCCATTCGAAATGGGTCGGCGGGTGTACGGCGGTCGTGCGCGGCCCGGATCTGGTCGTCGGGCCTTGGTTTTGCGCCGATTGTACACCCCTCAACAGGCGTTCCATACAAAAATGTAGGAGAATTGGTTGACTAAAGTAGTAAGCTATTCAGCTCATCGCGTAACCTGTTATTTCCCTACGAAATTAACCAAAACATCGTCTATCTTTTATGAAAATTGCGATTCTTGATGATTACCAGAATGCAACTCAAAGCCTGAAGTGTTTTGAGTTGTTGGCAAACCACGAAGTAAAAGTGTTCAACAGCACCACGCGCGGACTGGGGCAGCTGGCAATCCGGCTGGCGCCTTTCGATGCGCTGGTGCTGATTCGCGAGCGCACGCATTTCAACCGTGCATTGCTGTCGAAGTTGCCTAATCTGAAATTAATTTCGCAGACCGGCAAGCTGGCCGGCCACGTCGATGTGGAGGCGGCAACGGAACTGGGGATTGCGATTGCCGAAGGCGTGGGCTCGCCAACCGCGCCGGCGGAACTGACTTGGGCGCTGATCATGGCGGCTGCGCGCAAGATCGTCCCTTATGCGAACAATTTGCGCGATGGGCTGTGGCAGACGGCCTCGATTAATCCGCAGTTGAACGGGCTGGGCTTTGTGCTCAAGGGCCGTACGCTGGGGATTTGGGGCTACGGCAAGATCGGCCAGACGGTTGCCGGTTTCGGCCGTGCTTTCGGCATGCAGGTGATGGTCTGGGGCAGCGAAGCCAGCCGCGCCAAGGCAGTGGCGGACGGCTACACGGCAGCGGCTTCGCGCGAGGCTTTTTTTGAACAAGCCGATGTGCTGAGCCTGCACCTGCGCCTGAACGACGCCACCCGCGGCATTGTCACCGCCGACGACCTGGCGCGCATGCAGCCGCAAGCGCTGTTTGTAAATACCAGCCGTGCGGAGCTGGTGCAGACGGATGCGCTGGAACAGGCGCTCACCCAGGGCCGGCCGGGCTACGCCGCGCTGGATGTCTACACTTCCGAGCCGTTGGCAGCAAATTCGCCGCTTTTAAAGATCCCGACCGTGCTGGCCACGCCGCATCTGGGCTACGTCGAGCAGGACAGCTACGAGCTGTACTTCCACCATGCCTTCAAAAACGTGGTGGACTTTGCCAACGGCACGCCAGCCAACATCGCTAATCCGTCTGCTCTGGGACGCCGGTGAGATTGATGCGCGGAGTGGGCATCGCGTGCACCTTGCTCCACAGCCCGGCCCAGCCGGGCGGCCAGACTATCTCCGGCCCGGCATACGGCGGCAGCGCAGCGCGCACCGGAATCACCGGCACCGGCGGCATTTCGGTCAGCGGGCCGCCCTCGGGACGCTGCATGTCCAGGCTGTACATATAGCCGGGCAACAGCGCGTCGCACACACTGGCAAACCATGCCGTGTGATCCTCATCGCGTCCCAGCGCCTGCGCCAGCCCTTGCGGGTCGAACTTGGCCAGCGCGTGGATCAGCTCCTCGGTGGTGGCGCCGGGCGAATCGCCCCAGCCCATCACCGGATTGCTGTTGTAGTCGGCGCCCGAGCCATACCAGCCCTCGCGCCAGGAGCGCTGCATCCAGTCGCGCGGGCCGGTGAACAAATGCCAGCGCCAGTGCAGCCCGGACGGCTTGGGCCACGAATAAAGGTAAAGTTTTTGATAACCAGCCTGGTGCAGCTCGCGCACCACGGCCATCAGGCGCGCGTGGGGCATGCGGTCGGGCGGAGCGCGGCGGAATAGGATGGCTTCGCCGTCGGCAAACTGCACCTCGTCGGTGGACAGGTTCAAATCGAGCGTGCGCGACTCGCTGCCGAAGCGGGCGGAAATCCAGCCGGTCAGCAAATTGACCGTCGTGATGACGCCATAGCCACGGTGGCGGTGGAAAATAACGGTGCCGGGAGCGAGCGCTTTCATAGTCAGCTAACGAACAAAGAATCCAGTGTAGACATAGTACGCCCAAGTTTCCAGTCCCGGTGTTTAGGTTATGATGCACATCATTTTCTTTGAGCCCGAGCTTTCACCATGACCCTGCGCATCCTCGCCACCGGCGGCACCTTCGACAAACACTACAACGAACTGAACGGCACCCTCGGCTTTGCCGACAGCCACGTGCCGGACCTGCTCAAGCGCTGCCGCCTGACCATCGATGTGGCGTTGGAACAGCTGCCGCTGATGGATTCGCTGGACATGGTGGATGCCGACCGCGAGCGCATCCTGGCCTCGTGCCGCGCGGCCGGTGAAAAAGCCATCGTCATCATCCACGGCACCGACACCATGCCGCAGACCGCGCAAGTGCTGGGCCCGGCCAACCTGGGCAAGACCATCGTCCTGACCGGCGCCATGATTCCGTACGAAATCGCCAACTCCGACGCCCTGTTCAACCTCGGCTTCGCGGCCGGCGTGGCGCAAACCCTGCCGCCAGGCGTGTACGTTGCTATGAACGGCAAGATCTTCGCCTGGGACAACGTGCAAAAGAACAAAGCCGCCGGCGTGTTCCAGCCGCTGTAAAACTAGCGCGGCGCGGCCAGCACGCCTTGCGGTGTGCAAGCCAGCAGGGCTTGCTTGCGCAGGCTGTCGTGCTCGGTGTGGGTGGCGCCGCTGAGCGGCGTGGCGGCGCTGTATTGCTGCAGCGCGGACGCCAGCTGGCCGGCGCTGCTGCCCGGCCCCTGCGCAAACCACACGTCCGCCGCCGCGTGCGACTGGCCGTCGTCCGTGGTGTAGGTGGAGGTCAGGCCGATCAGGTTGCCGTGGTCGGCCGCGTCGCTGTGCTGCACGTCCAGGTTCAGGCTGCTGATACGCAGTTCGGCCAGCGACTTCAACTCACCCGGCTGGCTGACGCCGTCCGCATCCGCATCGATCCACACCCGCAAGGCGCCGTATAGCGAGTCCTTCACATCGATCTTGCCATCGCCGTTGTCATCCAGCGCGGCCAAGGCTTCGTAGCCGTTCGACGCCGTACTGCCATCGGCCAGGCACGTCGCCGAGCCGAACAGTTCACGGCCATCGTTGATCGCGCCGTCGCCGTTGCGGTCCAGCGCCAGCAAGCCGTCGCCCGATCCGACCCAGCCAGTGCTGCGCTTGCTGCCGCTGGCCGCGAGGTCGAACTGCACGCCCGCATCCAGCCCCAGCGTTCGCACGCCGTTGCCGTCCAGGTCCAGCACCAGCGGCGTGACGAAGGTCATGGCCGCTTTCTGCTCGGCGCTGAAGGCCGCCTGCTGCGATGCGGTCAGCGCATGGTATTGCGTCGAGCTCATCACGTGGGTTTGGGTGGTGGTCAGCTGCGCCAGTTGGGCATTGCTCAACGCCGTCATCTGGAACGGCGTCAGCGCGCGGATTTGCTGTGTGCCCAGGCTGGCAATATCGCCCACCTCGATCGCTTTCAGGTTCGCCGGGCTCAGGTCGGCAATCATGGCTGTGCTCATGGCTGCCAGCTGCGCGCCCGAGAAGGCCGCCATCTGCGCTGCCGTGAACTGGCTGGCGCTGTCGCTCGGCTTGAGCGCGGCCACTTGCGGCAAGGTCAGCGCCGCCACTTGCTGCGCCGTCAGCGCCAGCAGTTGATCGTCGGTCAGCGAGCGGATCACGCTGGTGCCAAGCACGGCGATATCGACCGCCTCCACCGCCGCCAGTTGGGCCGGTCGCAGGCGCGCGATGGCAGCCGCGTTCAGCGCGGCAAACTGCGCCTCGCTCAAGGCCTGCAGTTGCGCGTTGCTCATGGCCGCCAGCAGGTTGCCATCCTTGGCCGCTGCATTCAGCAGGGCCGGGCTGAGGACCGCCACGTCTTCCAGCGACAGGTAGGCCACTTGCGCCGCCGACAGGCTGGCCAGCTGCGCGCTGCCGAGCACCGCCACCTGGTCCGCGCTCAAGGCTGCGATCTGGCTGCCTTTCAGCGCCAGCAGTTGCTGCGTTTTCAGCGCCGCCACCGCCGACGGTTTCAGCGCGGCGATATCCTCCGCCTCCATCACACCAACCACGCTCAGCGGCAGGGAACCGATCTGGGCGCCGGTCAGCGCCGCCGCCTGGTCCACGCTAAGCGCCACCACTTGCGCCGTGGTCAGGCCGGCAAAGGCCTTGGTGCTCAGGGCAGCAATCTGCGCCGTGCTCAGCGCGGTGATGCCCAGGCCTTTGCCACCCAGCGCGTTCAGCTGTTCCGAGCTCAGGCCGGCGATCGCCGCCACGCTGACTGCCGCCAGCGCATCGAGGCTGAGCGCGCCGATCTCGGCTGCCGACAGGCTGCCGAACTGCAGCGCCGTCAGCGCATGCACCTGGTCCGAACTGAGGGCGGCAAACTGGCTGATGCTCAGGCCGTCCAGCTGCAAGGTGCTCAGGGCTGCCACTTGCGCCGTGCCGAGGCCTGCCAGCTGCGCCGCGCTCAGGGTGTGCAGGAAGGTCGGCGACAGCGCGTTGATCTGTTTCTGGTTCAGCGCCGTGATCTGGTCGCTGCTGAAGGCCTGGATTTGCAGGCTGCTCAGGAATTGCAGCGCGCTGGTGTTGATGGCGGCAATTTGGCCCGCACTCAGCAGATCGAAATTGGCAGCCGCGCCGCCGGCCACCACGCCCAGCCCGGCGATCTGCGCGCCCGACAGCGCCGCCACCGCCTGCGTGCTGAGCACGGCGATATCGGTATCGAGCGCGGTCAGCGCCGCCAGCGACAGGCCGGCCATCTGGCGCGTGCCCAGCGCCGCCACCTGGTCGGCGGTCAGCGCCGCCACCTGCACCGTGCGCAGGCCGGCGATCTGGTTCGAGGCCAGGCTGACGATCTGGCGCGTGCTCAGCGCTTGCAACTGGTCGGCGCTCAGGCGCGACAGGGCGCCGATGCTGAGACCGGCGATAGCCTGGGTGCTCAGCACCGCCAGGCTGTCGGCGCTGAGGGCGGCAATCTTGGCATCGCTCAGGGCGTTGAGCTGGCTGCTGTTCAGCACGGAGACCTGGGCCGTGGTCAGCACCGCCAGCTGGCCGGCGGTCAGCGCCGCCATTTGCGACGCGCTCAGGCCGACGATGGCGCGCGTGGCCAGCACCGCCACGTCTTCCTCTTCCAGACTGGCCAGCGCGGTCGCCGACAGCGCGCCCAGCTGGCTGCTGTTGAGCGCGGCCGCCTGGTCGGAGGTCAGGGCCACCGCCTGTGCGGCGGTCAGCCCGCCCAGCGTGCCGCTGCCCAGCACGGCAAACTGGGCCGTGCTCAGGATGCCGAACTGGTCGGAGGTCAGCGCCGCCAGCTGCGACGAGCTCAGGCCACGGATGGTGTTGATCTTGAGCGCAGCAATATCTTCCACGTCCAGCGCGCGCAGGTCGGCATTTTCCAGCGCGGCCAGCTGGGCGCTGTTGAACGCAGCCACCTGGTCCGAGCTCAGCGCCTGCGCCTGCTGGGTGCGCAGGCCGGGCAGCGCATTGGTGCGCAGTGCTGCGATCTGCGCCGTGCTCAGCGCCCAGATGGCGTTCTCGCCGCTGCCGTAAGGATCGTTGCCCAGCACGCTCAACTGCGCCGAGCTCAGCGCGGCGATCACGGCCGGTTTCAGTGCCGCCAGGTTGTCGGTATTGATGGCGGCGATTTCGCGCAGCGACAGCCCGGCCAGCTGCGCCGAACTGAGCGCGGCGATTTGCGCCGACTGCAGGTTGAACATCTGGTCGCTGCTCAGCGCGTTGAGCTGATTGGTGCTGAGCACGGCAATCTGGCGCGTGCTGAGGGCGGCCACCTGGTCGGTGCTGAGCGCGGCCAGCGCCCGGCTCGACAGGCCGGCAATCACGCTGGTGTTGAGCACCGCGATATCGTTCAGCTGCAAGCCCTGCACGCCGTCCGAACTGAGCGCGGAGAACTGCGCCGAGCTCAGCGCCGCCAGCTGGGCGCTGCTCAGGCTGGCCACCTGGTCGCTGTTGAACACGGCCACCTGGCGCGTGCTTAGCGTGGCCAGCGCGGCCGGGCGCAGTGCGGCCAGGTCGTCCGTTTCCAGCGCCGCGATATCGGCGGTGGAGAAGGCGCCCAGCTGCGCGCTGCTGAGCGAGGCCGCCTGCGCGGTGCTCAGGGCGATGATCTGGTCGATGGTCAAGGCCGCGATGGCGCGCGTGCCCAGCGTGCTGAACTGGGTGGTGGTCAGCGTGCCAAACAGGTTGGGGCCGGCCGGGTCGGCGCCCAGCGCCGCCAGCTGCGCCGTGCTGAGCGCGGCCAGCATGGCGGTGCTCAGGGCGCGCAAACCGTCGCTGCCGATCACGGCAAGCTCGCCCGGCGCCAGGCCCGGCAGGCTGCGTGTGGTCAGGCCGGTGAGCTGGCGCGTGCCCAGCGAGGCCACCTGGTCCGCGCCCAGCGCCGACAGCTGCCGGCTGCTGAAGACGGCAAATTGCTGCGAGCTCAGGCTGTTGAGCTGGTCGGTGCTCAGCGCGTTCATCATGTCCGGCGTCAGGGCGGCCAGGAAGGCCGGTCCCAGCGCGGCCAGGCTGTCGCTGGCAAAGCCGGCCACGGCGTCGCTCGGCAGCGCGCCCAGCTGGCGCGTGTTGAGCGCGTTGAACTGGGCTGTCGTCATGGCAGCCAGCTGGTCGCTGGTGAGGACCGCGATTTGCTGCGTGCTCAGCGCGGCGATAGCGGCGGTGCGCAGCGCGGCAAAGTCCATCGCTTCCATCGCGGCCAGGGCTTCCACGCGCAGCGCGCGCGCCTGGTCGCTGCTGAGCGCGGCCACCTGGCTGGTGCTCAGCGCCACCACTTCGTCGGTGCTCAGGCCGGTCAGCGTGTTGCTGCGCAGCGCAGCGATCTGGCGCGTGCTCAGCGCCTGGATATCCATGTCCAGCGCCGCCAGTTGCGCCGAACTCAGCGCGGCGATGGCGCTGGTGTTGAGCGCGGCTATGCCGGCGCTGTTGATGGCGGCCACGGCATCGAGGCTGAGGCTGGCCACCTGCTGCGAGCTCAGCGCGCCAATTTGCGCCGAGCGCAGGCTGACGATCTGGTCGCTGGTCAGCGTATTCAATTGCCGCGAACTCAGCACGGCGATCTGGCGCGAGGCCAGGCCCACCAGCTGGTCGGTGGCCAGCACGATCAGGGTGTCGGTGGCAATCGCGGCCACGGTGGCGGTGGACAGCGCGCCCAGGTCCTGGCTCTGCAAGCCCATCAGGGCCGGGTAGTTGAGGGCGGCAAACTGCTTGCCGCTCAGGACGCTCGCTTGCTGCGTGCTCAGCGCCGTTACCTGGTTGGCGTCCAGCAGCGCCATCTGCGCTGTGCCCAGGCTGGCGATGACGCTGGTGCTGAGCGCGGCCAGGTCGGCCGTTTCCAGTACCGGAATCAGCTTGGTCGACATGACGGCCACCTGGCTGCTGCTCAAGGCGGCGGCCTGCGCCGTGTTGAAGGCGACGATCTGGTCGGTCGTGATGCCGGTCAGCGCGCGCGTGCTCAGCGCCACGATTTGATTGGTGCTGAGCACACCGAACAGGCTGCCTCCAGCGCTGTCGCCAAGTGCCGCCAGCTGGCTGGAATTGAGCGCGCCGATGGCGGTGGTGGTGAGCGCACGCATGGCGTTACTGCCCAGCACGCTGATATCGTCGCTGCCCAGCGCCGCCGCCTGCAGCGCGCCGAGGCCGACGATCTGCTTGGTGCCGAGCGCGGCGATCTGGGTGGTGGTGAAGGCATTGATCTGGGCGCTGCTCATCACCGCCAGGTGGCGCGAGCCGATACCGGCCAGTTGCGCCGTGCTCAACGCCCACAGCAGCTGCGGGTTCAGCAGCGGCACCGCGCTGGTGGTCAGCGCGGCCAGGTCGGCGCTGGACAGGCCGGCCAGGGTGTCGCTGCCAATCGCGGCGATCTGGCGGCTGTTCAGCACGCCGAACTGGGCCGGGGTAAACGCGGCCAGCTGCGCGCTGCTCAGCGCGGCCAGCTGTTTGGTCGACAGCGCCGCGATGGCGGCGGTTTTCAGCGCGCCAAAGTCCGCCGCCGGCAGCGCCTGCACGGCTGCGGTGGACAGCGCGCCGATCTGCTCGCCGCTGAGGGCGGCGGCTTGGCGGCTAGTCAGTAGGGCGGCCTGGGCGGCGTTCAGGGCGGCCAGCGTGGACGCGCGCAAGGCGGCGATCTGGTCCGTGGTGAGGGTGGCGATGGCGCTGTAGCCACCGCCGCCGAGCACGCTGAACTGGCTCGAGCTCAGCGCCGCAATCGCGGCCGTGTTCAGATACGGCAGGTCACCGCCGTCGAGCGCGGCGATGTCTTCGGTGGCCAGGCCGGCGATCTGGCGCGAACTCAGCACATTCAGTTGCACCGTGCGCAGGTTGGCGATCTGGCTGCTGTTGAGGCCGGCAATCTGCGCGCTGCTCAGGGCGCTGATCTGCTGGGTGGTGAAGGCGCGGATCTGGGCGGTGTTCAGCTGCGCCAGCACCGCCGTGCTCATCTGCGCCACCGCGCTGGTGCTCAGGGCGGCCAGGTCGGCGGTCGGCAAGCCGGCCAGCGCGTCGCTGTTCAGGGCCGCCACCTGGCGCGTGTTCAGCGCGGCAAACTGGGCGGTGGTGAAGCCGGCCAGCTGGTCGGCCGACAGCAGCGCGATCTGGCGCGTCGACAAGCCGGCGATGGTGGCGGTTTTCATGGCGCCGATATCTTCCGCTTCCAGCTGCGTGAAATTGTCGGAACCGAGCGCCGCCAGTTGTTGCGAGCTCAGCGCGGCCGCCTGGCGCGTGCTCAGGGCTACGGTCTGGTCGCCGGTCAGGGCGGCGATCTGTTTGGTGGCCAGCGCCGCGATCACCTGCGTGCTCAGGGCGGCAAAGCCATCCACCGTGATGGCCTGGAGATCGTCGCTGGACAGGGCCGCCACCTGGCGGCTGGCCAGCGCGGCCAGCTGCTGGGTCAGCAGGATGCCGAAGTCGGAGGCGTCGAGCGCGGCAATGTTGGCGGTGCTGAGCGCGGCCAGGTCGACCGGCTCGAACGACACGATGGAACCCGGCGTCAGGCTGGTGAAGGCAGTCGTGCCGAGCGCGGCCACCTGGGCCGTGGTCAGCGCCACGATCTGGTCGGCAGTGAGCGCGCCCATCAGCGCCGGCTGCGCGGCGCCGGCGGCATTCAGCACGGCCGGCTTGAGCGCAGCCACGTCCTGGGTGGTCATGGCGCTCAGGTTGGACGGCGCCAGCGCGGCCAGCTGCTTGCTGCTCAGCGCCGCCGCGTGATCGGTGCGCAGGGCCGCTACCTGCTCCGGGAGCAAGTCGAGGATGTCGTCGGTGGTCCAGGCGGCAATCGTCGCGACGGACAAGTTGGCGATATCCTGAGTGCTCAATCCGATCGGCCCGCTCATAGAAATTCCTCTTTTGCTAAGACTTTTCACTATAGCAGAGATTGCCTTAATTTCCACACGGCAACCACGAATTTTTATACGGGACGCCACAAAGAAAATGCCGCGAAATCAATGACTTCGCGGCATTTTTAATTGTACGGCAAGGGATGGGAGGGTTACGCCTTGGCTTCGCCGCCCAACGCTTCCACCACATCGGCCAGCAGCTTGGCCAGTTCGCCGGTCATCAGCATGAAATCGCCGTCGAAGCGCTCGTCGTCGTTGCGCACGCCGGCGTCTTTCTCGTCCAGCACGTCCAGCGGCTTGATGCCCTTGATGGCCAGCTGTTCGGTCAGCACGAAGGAAATCTTGCTGTCCCAGGTCATCGCCAGGCGGGTGCACTGCTTGCCGGCGGCAATGTGGCGGCGCACTTCTTCCGGGTCCAGCGAGTGCTTGACGTAGCGCACCGCCGCCTTGCTCTCGCCGGTGGCGCGCAGTTCGGTATCCATGTCGACCGTGAAGCCGGCCGGCGCTTCGTCGGTCTGCAGCCATTCGGTCATCACGCCCACCGGCGAGCGCTGCACGCGCAGGCTTTCCAGCGGCAGCTTGTCGACCGCCTTCAGCAGCAGCTTGATGACTTCATCGGCCTTGGCCGGACTGGCGGCATCGACCACCAGCCAGCCGTTGACCGGATCGATCCAGGTCCAGACGTTGGAACGGATCGAGAACGCGCGCGGCAGCAGTTCGTCGGCCACGCGTTCCTTCAGCTCCTTCATCGCCTTCTTGCCCGGCTTGAAGCCCTGGGCTTCTTCCATCTCGGCGGCGCGCGCCTTGGTGACCTGGTTGATGACGCTGTTCGGCAGCAGTTTTTTCTCGGTGCCCAGCACGATCAGCATTTGCTTGTTGACCACGTGCACCAGGCCGCCGTTCGGACGCGGCGTGTCCCAGCCCTGGCGCAGCAATTCATTGCTGCTGGCCGGGGTGAACGCCTGGCTGGCCAGGGCGGCTTCGAGTTGTTCGGGGGTGTAGGCCCAAGGGGCCGGCAGACGGTAAATCTGTAGATTCTTGAACCACATAAAGTTGACAGGCCTTGTTTCAAAAGTGATGGCAAAAGGAGCGTCATTTTACACGCTACGCTTCAGGCGAATAAATCTCCTTGCACCGGCAGCCGCCGCGCCACGGCGGCGCCGGGCGCTTCCAGCGTGCTGGCGCGCACCCCGAGCAGGCGCAGCTTGCGCTGCAGCGGCACCCGCTTCAGGCATTCGCGCGCGGCCTGCAGGATGGCGTCCGCATCGGCCACCGGCAGCGGCAGAGTGACGTTGCGGCTGACGATCTGGAAATCGTCGTAGCGCAGCTTGATGCTGATGGTGCGGCTGACATAGCCCTTGCGCTTGAGGTCGTCCGCGAGGCGCGCGCACAGCGTGGTCAAAATACCGGACAAAGTCTCGCGGTCGGTGCGCGCATGCAGGTCGCGCTCGAAGGTGGTTTCGCGCGAGATCGATTTGCTTTCGCGGCTGGTGGAAATGCCGCGCTCATCGATGCCGCGCGCGGCGCGTGCCAGCCAGGCCGCGTAGTGCGCGCCGAAATAATCCTGCAGCAGGCCGGCGTCCGCCTGCGCCAGTTGGCCGATGGTCTCGATGCCCAGCGAGGCCAGCTTGGCAGTGGCTTTGGGGCCGATGCCATTCACCTTGCGCACATTGAGCGGCCAGATGCGCTCGGGGATGTCGTCCATGCCCAGCACGGTCAGGCCGTTGGGCTTTTCGAGGTCGGAACAGATTTTCGACAGCAGCTTGTTGGGCGTGACGCCGATCGAGCAGGTCAGCCCGGTGGCATCCTGCACCGCCTGCTTGATGCGCGCGGCCAGTTCGCGCGTTTCGCCTTCCACCCCGGTCAGGTCGACAAAGATTTCATCGATGCCGCGGTCCTCGATATCGGGCGCGATGCCGGCCACGGCCTCCTTGAACAGGCGCGAGTAGTGGCGATAGGCGTCAAACGTGGCCGGCAGCAGGATGGCGTCCGGCGCCAGCTTGGCCGCCTTCATCATGCCCATCGCCGAACCGACGCCGAACGCCCGCGCCTCGTAGGTGGCGGTGGTAATCACGCCGCGCCCGACATAGTCGCGCAAGCGCTTGAATTCATAGGAACCGTCGGCGCGCTGCTCGGGCGCGTAGCCGCGTCCGCCGATCACCACCGGCTGGCCGCGCAGCTGCGGATAGCGCAACAGCTCGACCGATGCGAAAAACGCATCCATGTCGATGTGGGCAATGCGGCGGTCGGCGTCTGCCATAATGCATGAATAATACTGTAAATAAACACAGTATCCATCGAAAGCCACCGACATGCAAGTTCCCGATGCTACACTCAGTGTATGACCAAGCGCACCGTTTTGCTTGCCCTGTGGCTGCCGCTCGCCTGTGCCCAGGCGGCGGCGACGGATAGCGCTTGCCCGCCCGCCAGCGTCGGCGTCAGCGACCTGGGCTATTCGTCCTATCAGGATGGCGACGTCATTCGCGGCATCAGCATTGATGTGGTGGAAGAATTGCAAAAGCGCAGCGGCTGCAAGCTGAGCGCGCTCTGGTATCCGCGCAGCCGGCTGTACGCGCAGTTCCTCAGCGGCAAACTGGAGGTCACGGGCGCCTCGCTGCGCACGCCCGAGCGCGACCGCTACGGCACCTTTCTACCTTACACCTACTCCCGTTTTGAACTGGTCTTGCTCAACAAGGAGGCCGGCAACTTCCATAGTCTGGCCGAATTTGTCGAGCGCAGCACGGCGCGCCTGAACATCATTCGCGGCATTTTCTACAACGCGGCCATCCAGGCGCAATTCGATCGCCTGCAACAACAAGGGCGGCTGGAATACGTCAATGACTTTGGCGTGGTGTTCCGTAAAATCCTGGCCGGCCGCGCCGAAGGCACGCTGGCGCCGCTCACCATCCACATGCAGAACCAGCGCCAGTTCGGCCTGGTCGGCCAGATGAGCGCCACCACCGTGGCGGAAGCGCCGCGCACCTTGTTGGGCCTGTACATCTCCAACAAAGTACCGCCCGAGGTGCTGCAACGCTACGCCAACGCGCTGCGCTCCATCGTGGCCGACGGCAGCATACAGAAATTCTACGAGCACTATCTGGACGCCAACGCCATGCAGCGGCTGTACCTGGACGGGCCGCGCGAGATCCTCGACGCGCTGCCGCCACCCCGCTAGCGCTGCTTGAACCAGTTGGCAGTGGCGTCGTCGGCCGGGAAGAAAGTCTCCACGCGCAGCTCATGCACAGTGACGTCGTGCGGCGTGCCCAGCGTGGCGATGGTGGTGAACAGGTTGAGCTCGACGCCATCCTTGCGCAGAGTCATCGGCAGGAAGGGCAAGGCGCGGCGGTCGAGATTGGGCGTGCGCGGCATGTCGGCGATGCCGGGCAGCGCCAGCAGGTCGGCCAGCAGCGTGGTCGCTTCGCTGCCGGGACCGTCGCTCATGGCTTCGCGCTGTATCCACAGCAGCAGGTCGGCGCTGACTTCTTCCCAGTTGGGCAGGTAGGGGCGCAGGCCGTGCGGGTCCAGCGTCTGGCGGATCACGTTGACCGAGCCGTCGGTGGGGAACTGCACCTCGGGCGGATAGCCGTACAGCCAGCGCAGCATGGCGGCGGCCGGTTCGTTCAGCATCAGCAGATTCCACAGGCGGTCCACCACCAGCGCCGGATATGGCGCCTGCTGCGCCAGCATGAACTCCAGCGCCTGCCGCACCGCACCCAGTTCGGGATCGGACAGATTGCGCTCCTGATAGGCCGGCGCAAAGCCGGCCGCCAGCAACATGACGTTGCGCTGGCGCAGCGGGATCTCCAGCACCATGCCCAGCTTGAGGATCAGCTCCTTGCTGGGCTGCGAGCGGCCGCTTTCCAGGAAGCTGATATGGCGCTGGGAGATCGCGCTTTCGGTCGACAGCTTCAGCTGGCTGTAGCCGCGCTTGCCGCGCCAGTAGCGCAGGGCGGCGGCAAAATCGCTGAAGTACTGGTCGCGCGCAGTCATGACGTCTCCGTGATGAAGGGAAGTGCGTAATCTATCACGCGGCGTTGAGGAAGCCGTTCACGCTGGCGAGCCGGCCATCGGCGGCCACCGTGGCCACGTCCATGCCGCTGGCCACGCGCTGGCCGTCGGCTGCGGCCAGCGTCCAGGAGAAACGCACCAGATCGTTGTGGCCGTCCGGCGTGCCGTCCAGCGTGAAGCGATGGCCGGGGAAGTGGCTTTGCGCGCCGGCGATCATGGCGTCGATGCCGTCGTGGCCGGCGCCGCGCATCATCGGATCGACATAGTTGGCGTCAAGGCTGAAGGTGCGGGCGATCATGGCGCGGCGGGTGGCGGCGTCGCGTTCATTCCAGATGGCCAGGTATTGGTCGGCGATGTGTGCTGGGTTCATGCTGATCTCCTTGGTTGGGTCATGTCGGAATCGACAGGACCCATTGTGCGGAAATCGCCTTGGTGCGGCGATTACGTCCCAGGTAATCGCCGCACCGCAGCCACCACCAGCAGCGCCCCGGCCGCCAGGCTGGCGGCGATCAGGTAGATGCCGCTGGCGGTGCTGCCGGTGGCGTCGCGGATCGCGCCCACCAGATACGGCGCGGCAAAGCCGGCCAGGTTGCCGAGCGAGTTGATCATCGCAATCCCCGCCGCTGCAGCCGCGCCGCCCAGCATCGCGGTCGGCAGGCTCCAGAAAATCGGGAAGGTACTGAGGATGCCGGCCGTGGCCACGCTCAGCGCCGCCAGCGCGATCACGGTGTTGTCGCTGTAGACGGTGGCGGCCACCAGCCCCAGCGCGCCGGCCAAGGCGGCAATGGCGGTGTGCCAGCGCCGCTCGCCGCTGCGGTCCGAGTGGCGCGCCGCCAGCACCATCGTCACCGCCGCCACGCCGTAGGGCACGGCAGACAGCAGGCCGATATCGAACACATCGGTCACGCCGCTGTTCTTGATCAGCTGCGGCAGCCAGAAGCTGACGCCGTACAAGCCCATCACGCACAGGAAGTACACCAGCGCCAGCAGCCACACCTTGGCGCTGCCAAACAGCCGGGCCAGCGGCAAGTGCTGTTGCTGGCTGCGCTCGCCGGCCAGTTCGCATTCCAGCACCTGCTTGTCGTCCTCGCTGAGCCAGCGCGCGGCGCGGATTCCGTCGTCGAGATAGAACAAGGTCCACACGCCAAGCAGCACCGAAGGCAGGCCTTCCAGCAGGAACAGCCACTGCCAGCCGCTCCAGCCATTGAGGCCGGCGCACGCCTTCATGATCCAGCCCGACAGCGGCCCGCCTACCACACCGGCCACCGCCACGCCGCTCATGAACACGGCCACCATGCGGGCGCGGCGCTGCGCCGGATACCAGTAGGTCAGGTACAGGATGATGCCGGGGAAGAAGCCAGCCTCGGCCACGCCGAGCAGGAAGCGCAGCACGTAGAAGCTGGCGGCGCTGGTGGTGAACATCAGCGCCGAGGAAATCACGCCCCAGCTGATCATGATGCGGGCGATCCAGATGCGCGCGCCTGCGCGCGTCATCAGCAGGTTGGACGGCACCTCAAACAGGAAGTAGCCGATGAAGAAGATGCCGGCGCCAACGCCATACACGGCATCGCTGAATTGCAGCTCGGCCTGCATCTGCAGTTTGGCAAAGCCGACGTTGACGCGGTCCAGGTAGGCCGCGACAAAGCACAGGAACAGGAAAGGCATCAGGCGCCGGCTGACGCGGTTGTACAGTTGATCAAGATTGTTATTCATGAATTTTCTAAATAATTTTCAAAAACCCTTGCGGAAGTGAATCGCCCTCCTATAGAATACGGCCTCGTTCAGCAGTTGTAGCAGTTAAATGAAACAACGCTGATGAGTTCACTGGGTGCTTAGCTCAGTTGGTAGAGCGGCGCCCTTACAAGGCGTAGGTCGGGAGTTCGACCCTCTCAGCACCCACCAGTAGAACTTATAAAAACGAATTGGAGCGGTAGTTCAGTTGGTTAGAATACCGGCCTGTCACGCCGGGGGTCGCGGGTTCGAGCCCCGTCCGCTCCGCCAATATTCCGAAGAAGGCCCGATGTTCGCATCGGGCCTTTTTCATTTCCGCCTCAGAATGCCGCTGTAAGCTGATTGGCAATGAAAAATTCCTATCTTCACTTCCGGCTCCGCATGGCGCGCCACGCGCTGCTGCAATTTGCCCGCAGTCTTCAAAGCTCGCTTGAATATATTCTGCTTGGTTTCGGCACGGTGCTGGTCGGCTTGCTGGCCGTGATCGCGCTGCCTGGCATGTTTGCCGCCACCCAGCCGTGGCCGGAGGCGCTCGGCCTGTTCTGCGGACAAACCTTGATCGCCAGCCTGCCGGTCTGGCTGCTGCGCAAGCGCCTGCATCCGGCGGCGGTAGTGACATGGAGCCGCCCGCTGCCCATCCCGGCGCGCAGCAAATGGCTGGCCGATGCCGCCGTGGCCGGCATGATCGTTGGCCCGCTGAGCGGCGTCTACGCCATCTCTGCCGCCATCTGGCTCTATCAATGGCCCGACTGGCTGCGCCCCGTGGCCGCGCAAGCCGTGGCGCTGACGGTCGCCTCGCTGCTGCTGGCCTGGCTGCTTGCCACGCTGGCGCTGGCCCGCCGCGCCCGTCCACCGGCCGCCCGCCAACCCTCTCCGCATCGCCCCGTGCCCGTCGCCTACGTCGCCTCCGCCAGCGCGCGCCGCGCCGCCGGGCGCTTCGCACTGCCCTATTTCTGGAAGCAGATGTTCTGGCTGCCGTTCTGGCGCGCTGAAAACGTGGTCGGCATCCAGCAAACCTTGCTGCTGACCGGCGCGCTGGCCAGCATCGCCATCTGGATGTGGCATCCGCCCGTGGTCCCGCCCGCCATCTGGGGCGCCTGCGCAGCCCTGTTCACCATGCTGCTGACCGACCGCGGCGACAAGGCCGTGGCCGAACAAATCGCCCTGCTGCGCCCGGTCGCCGCGCAATGGCCGCTGCATGCCGGCCGCCTCTACCGCCTGGCTATCGGTTTTACCCTGCTGCCCGGCCTGTGCGTACTCGGCTGGTTCGCCCTGCTGACACTGGGCCGCGCGGCCGCAGGCTACAGCCACACCGTCGCCGCGGTCTGGCTCTGCTTTGCCGCCATCGCCCAACTGGCCGTGGTGGCACTGCGCCGCCTGAGCGTGCGTGGCCGGGTCGGCCTGGTGATCGGCGCCATCGTCATCCTCACCGCCATTGGAAGCGAATTATGGAACTAAGAATCGAACAACTGACTTTCGAATACGCCAGCCATCCGCTGTTCAACCAGTTCAACCTCAAACTGGGCAACGGCATCACCTGGCTGCGCGGCGAAAACGGCGCCGGCAAGACCACGCTGCTGAAACTGGCCGGCGGCGCGCTCAGCCCGCACAGCGGCAAGATCTGGCTGGACGATATCGAAATCCACGCCCAGCCGCTGACCTACCGCCTGCATTGCTACTACTGCGGCGGCGATACGCCGCAACTGCCGTGGCAGACCGTGCGCGAAGTGCTGGACATGCACATCGCCCTGTATGCCGGCGCTGACGCCGACAAGCTCAACGCCGAACTGGCCGCCTTCCATCTGCTGCCGACGCTGGACCAGCCGGTCACCACGCTGTCGCTCGGCCAGCACAAGAAAATGCAGCTGTCGCTGGCGCTGTCCCTGCCGGTCGGCCTGCTGCTGATCGACGAGCCCTTCAACGGCCTCGACGCCGAGGCGGTCGCCTACCTGCGCCAGCAGCTGTCGGCGCCGGAGCGGCTGGCGCGCCAGTGCATCCTGCTGACCAGCCACCTCGAGCCAGCCCTGCCCCTGGCAGGCACGGTGCAACTGTGATTTCTTAGCAACAAACACCCAGCAGCAGAGAAAAACCGGCGACAATACCAGGCACTGTCCCTGTTCTCGTCCCTGGAGTTCCCTTGATTTTCGGTTTTCTCAAATCGCCCGAGCTGTCGCCGCGTTTGCTGCGCCTGAAAGAATCGGCCCTGTTCTCGTCGCTGACGCCGCTCGAGTTGAAAATCGTGGACGGCCTGATGCATGAACGCCGCTTCCTGGCCGATGAAATCATCTTCGACGAAGGCGAAGAGGGCCAGGCGCTATACCTGGTCATGTCGGGCCGCGTCATCATCAGCCGCCATCTCGATGCCGGACGCGAAGTGGTGGCCGAACTGTCGGCCGGCTCCTTCTTCGGCGACCTGGCCCTGCTCGACAACTCGCCGCGCAACGCGCAGACGCGCGCGCTCGACAACTGCGAACTGGCGGTCTTCTTCCGCGCCGACTTCATGGGCCTGATGGACACCGACCCCGTGATCGGCTACAAAATCTCGCTGGCCCTGGCACGCCACATCGGCCGCCGCCTGCGCGACTGGATGACCGGCAAACCACAGATCGAGGCGCTATGAATCTGCTGCCGTCCCAACAGCGCGGCGGGCCGGTGGTGTGGAGCGGCATCATCGCCGCCACCTGCGTGCTGTTATTCCTGTTGCAGCAGATGCTGTTCCTGGCGATTCCGTTCTTGCTCGGCATCGTGCTGTACTACATCCTGCAACCGCCGGCACAGCGCCTGGTGCGCATGGGCTTCAGCCAGAACGCGGCCACGCTGCTGGTGGGCGGCGTGTTCCTGCTGATCGTCACGCTGGCCGTGATGGCGCTGGTGTTCCTCAAATCTTCGCCCGAGACCTCGTGGCAGGACATGCTGGGCACCTACCTGCAAGGCGGACTGGACTTCATCCGCCACACGCTGACGGCGCTGGAAGAGCAATTCCCCATCCTGCGCCAGGTGCAGCTGGCCGAGACCGTCAACCAGCGCATGACCGCGTTCACAGGCGACTTCATCCAGTCGCACCTGACCGATATCCTGGTGTCGACGGCGGGCTGGCTGCCGTCGCTGCTGCTGGCGCCGTTCCTGACCTTCTTCTTTTTGCGTGACGGCCTGCGCTTCAAAAAGTTCTTGGCGCGCGCCGTGCCGAACGCCTTCTTCGAGCGCACCCTGTGCCTGCTGCATGAAGTCGACCAGACCGCGCACCGCTACTTCCAGGGCTTGATCCGGCTTACCATGCTCGACACGGTAGTACTGGCGTTCGGCCTGTGGGCGATCGGCGTGTCGTCGCCGCTGACACTGGGTCTGATCTCCGCCGTGCTGGCGTGGGTGCCTTACGTGGGCTCGATCGTCGGCTGCGTGCTGGTGGTGATGGTGGCCTCGACCGACGCGCCGGCCGATCCGTCGGTGGCGTACCTGGCGATAGGCGTGTTCATCTGCGTGCGCCTGCTCGATGACTTCGTGTTCATGCCGCTGACCTTGGGCCGCAGCCTGCACATCCATCCCTTGATCACTGTGCTGATGATCTTCATCGGCGGCTCGGTGGCCGGCGTGGCGGGCCTGATGCTGGTGCTGCCCTTGCTGGGCGTGGTGATGGTGATCGGCGAAACGCTGGGTCGCCTGATCACCGACCCGCGCCTGCGCGCGCGCCACCGCAACGCGATGGAACTGCGCACCAAACAAGCCAGCTACGATCTGAGCGCCTGACTGCAGTTTTAGCGAAATGCCTACAGCATCTCTACCGAAATAGTGGTCGCCTCTTTGGCGCTATCGGCCAGGCGTGTGGCTTGCGCGATAGCGTAAGTGGCGATGGCATCGGCCATATCTCGCTCGGCATTTTCATAAGGTCCGGACTTCGCCAATGCCAATGCATGCTTGTGCACGCCATCACGCAGCCGCCGGCTCTCCCGTAGCAGCAGCTGCCGGTCAATGTCGCAACGCTGCGCAAAGTCAGCCAAGGCAAACGCCTTCACCTCATCCAGATTAAATTCGTCTCCAAACGCCATCGCCAGTGCATGCGAAAACTGCGGATACTGCACGACGCTGACGAGATCGTACCAAGGCGTTGCCTGCAGCCCCGCAGGGTGAACATAGAAAGAAAAATTCTTGCCGTGTGCATCGCTGTTCCCGATCACAAACTGGAACAGTACCCATCGCAACATAGCCAGCTTGTCGACCGTCTTGCGATTCACATGCTGCAGAATCTGGAACAGTCTTGGCAAGCTCATACCATCGCGATACAACGCGGCTTCTCCGGCACTGCCGATGTTGCGCTCGTACTTGAAACTCACTGGCAAATCGCTGGCCTGGCAAGCGTCGATGATATGTCGCCGCTCGACTGTCGCACCGGCGATGGCGCGGTCAAATCTGGTGACCGCCAGGATCGGCCGGGGGGTGCGCAAGATCGCCACCTGCGCCACCGGCAGCCCCAGCGTCGCGGCAAGCGTCATGCAGAAGTGTTCGTTTGCCACCATATGCGGCATGCGCGCGTCGGCAGGCTCCGGTTTCAAGATATGTGTGGAAGCCAGCGGAAAATCCGGCAAGAACAGGCGCGCGCCGTGCTCGGGTCTGCCATCGCAGTACACCAGCAATTTGTCCTGATAGCCGGCCACCGACATGCGTATCCTGCCGTCCCATTCGATCAAGGGCCGGCGGTCACGCTCGGCAATTCGTTCATCCAATTCTGCCAGCGAAATTTCGCGCAGCGTTTGAGGCTGCTGCTCTGCGGCGCCATCAACACCTGCTGGCAAAAAACGGAAGGCACCGGTGGTTTCCGAGCCGAGGGCACGGATCATGCCAAATACGTTGCTCCTGGCGATCCCCTGGCTCGACGCAACGATGTCCAGTGCCCGGCCTTCCGGTAACAGGTTCTCTACAAAACGGCGGACAGCGCCCGCGGAAATATCCTGCTGTAACGGCAGGGCTGGCGACAGCGGAAAACCCTCCGGATCGGAGAGCCAGTCCTGTACGTAACGCAGCTTCCATTGCTCCTCGGTTGGCCAATAACCAATTTCCGCCACAATGCGTGTGCCTAGCCATAAGCAAAGCTGGTGGCCATCCGACATCATTTCCGCTCCTGAACAGGAGCGCGCGGCAGATGCTGAACGAAAGGATGATCCTTTGGTGCGATGATCAATGCCAGCCCCAAGCCGTCGAGTACCGCTAACAACTTATCGGTCCGAACGCCTCCAGCGCCATTCTCCAGGCGTGAGAGCAGGTCTACCGAGACGCCGTTGAGTGCGGCTGCATCGTCGATGCGCAAACCTTGCTGTTTCCGGTGCGCTCGCACCTGGGTACCGATATCGGCAGTCTGCCTGACCAACACTGGAGTAGTTGTTATCATTTCGGACTTTCAGAAAATAGAGGCCTTCGCTACAGTATAGCCAATATCTTTCTGATTTCACGAAACAGCTAATGAAAAATGCACCGCCAAGCAAACATTTCTGAAATTACGAAATAAAAAGCCCCGAGGCTGTTTCCAGCGCCGGGGCTTCCATACCGTGGATCAGCTTAAGCGGTCAGCGCCTGCTTGCTGGACGCTTCTTCCACCGCTTCCGTATCGTCCGAACGGATCAGGTGATCGAAGGCGGACAGCGCCGCTTTCGCGCCTTCACCGGTGGCGATGATGATTTGCTTGTACGGCACCGTGGTGACGTCGCCGGCGGCAAACACGCCCGGCACCGAGGTCTGGCCACGCGCATCGACTTCAATCTCGCCGTGGCGCGACAAGGCGATCGTGCCTTTCAGCCATTCGGTGTTCGGCACCAGGCCGATCTGCACGAACACGCCTTCCAGCTCCACCTTGTGCGACACATTGGTGTTGCGGTCGGTGTAGCTCAGCGCATTCACCTTCTTGCCATCGCCGTGGATCTCGGTGGTTTGCGCCGAGGTGATCACAGTAACGTTGGCCAGGCTGCGCAGCTTGCGCTGCAAGACCGCATCCGCGCGCAGTTCGGCGCCGAATTCGATCAGCGTCACGTGCTGCACCAGGCCGGCCAGGTCGATTGCCGCTTCCACGCCGGAGTTGCCGCCGCCGATCACCGACACACGCTTGCCCTTGAACAGCGGACCGTCGCAGTGCGGGCAGTAGGCCACGCCGTGGTTGCGGTATTCCTTCTCGCCCGGCACATTGATTTCGCGCCAGCGGGCGCCGGTCGCCAGGATCACCGACTTGGCTTTCAGCACGGCGCCCGAAGCGGTCTGCACTTCCACCACTTTACCAAGCGGCACCAGCTTGCTGGCGCGCTGGGTGTTCATGATGTCGACGTCGTATTCCTTGACGTGCTGTTCCAGGGCGATAGCGAATTTCGGACCTTCGGTCTCTTTCACCGAAATAAAGTTCTCGATCGCCAGCGTGTCCAGCACCTGGCCGCCGAAACGCTCGGCCAGCACGCCGGTGCGGATGCCTTTGCGGGCGGCGTAGATGGCCGCAGCCGCGCCGGCAGGACCGCCGCCGACCACCAGCACATCGAACACATCTTTCTTGCTCAGCTCAGCGGCGGCACGCACGCCGGCGTTGGTGTCCAGCTTGGCGAGGATTTCTTCCACCGAGGTGCGGCCCTGGCCAAAGTGCTGGCCGTTCAGGAACATCATCGGCACGGCCATGATCTGGCGCTCTTCCACTTCCTTGGCGAACAGGCCGCCGTCGATGGTGGTCACTTTGATGCGCGGGTTAATCACCGACATGGCGTTGAGCGCCTGCACCACGTCCGGGCAGTTATGGCAAGTCAGCGACATGAAGGTTTCGAACTCGAAGTCGCCTTCGAGATTACGGATTTGTTCGATCACAGCCTGGTCGAACTTGATGGTGTGGCCGCCCACTTGCAGCAGCGCCAGCACCAGCGAGGTGAATTCGTGGCCCATCGGGATGGCGGCGAAACGCACGCCAATATCGGTGCCTGCACGGTTGATGCTGAAGGACGGAGTCCGCACGCCAGCTTCGCTGCGCTCGACCAGCGAGATCTTGTCGCTCAACTCGGCAATTTCGAGGAGCAGTTCTTTCATCTCGCGGGCTTTGGCGCTGTCATCGAGAGAAGCGACCAGCTCAAGTGGCTGAACCACTTTTTCCAGGTAGGCTTTCAACTGGGTTTTGAGGGTAGCGTCCAACATGATTTTCTTCCTTTTCACAAATATTTAGGCGTATGCCGGGCCGGACGCCCGGTCCGGCATCGCGGTAACTACTTGTTTGCTGCTTTGTTGCTCAAGACCTGAACTTAGATCTTGCCAACCAGGTCCAGCGATGGGGTCAGGGTAGCTGCACCCTCGGTCCACTTGGCTGGGCACACTTGGCCTGGGTGCTCGGCAACGTATTTAGCTGCTTTCACTTTGCGCAGCAGTTCCGAAGCGTCGCGGCCGATGCCGTTGTCGTGCACTTCCATCACTTTGATCTGGCCTTCCGGATTGATCACGAAGGTGCCGCGCAGGGCCAGGCCTTCTTCTTCGATCATCACTTCGAAGTTACGCGACAGGGTGCCGGTTGGGTCGCCGATCAGCGGGTAGTTCACTTTCTTGATCGCGTCCGAGGTGTCGTGCCATGCTTTGTGCGCGAAGTGGGTGTCGGTCGACACGCCGTACACGTCCACGCCCAGCTTGGCGAATTCTGGTTGGAAGTCAGCCAGGTCTTCCAGTTCGGTTGGGCACACGAAGGTGAAGTCGGCTGGGTAGAACATCAGAACGGACCACTTGCCTTTCAGGGACTCGTCGCTCACGTCGATGAATTTACCTGCGTGGTATGCGGTGGCCTTGAATGGTTTGATTTGGGTATTGATCAGGGACATTGTGGTTTCCTCGTTGGGTTGTGAATCATTGAGACGCCAGTTTAAGGCGTTTTACCCTATTTGCAAAATTGATTGTTCCAATAGTTTCAATTGGATTTGACTATCGACTCCGCAGACGGGATAGCATTATCCCGCAGGAAGGCGTCAAATTGCAGAGCGGGCATGGGTTTGGCGAACAGGTAGCCCTGGCCATAGTCGCAACCGGCGGCGGCCAGCAGGTCGCGCTGTTCCGGCGTTTCCACGCCTTCGGCAATTACTTTCAGGTCCAGCTTGTGCGCCATCACGATGATGGCTTCGGACAGCGCCATGTCGCTGGAATCGGGCGCCAGGTTGCGGGTGAAGGAGCGGTCGATTTTCAGATAGTCGATATCGAACTTTTTCAGATAGGACAACGAGGAGTAGCCGGTGCCGAAATCGTCCAGCGCCACCTGGATGCCGGCGTCGCGCAGCTGCAGCAGGCGGTTGCTGACCACGCTGCTGGCGTCCAGCAGCAAGCCCTCGGTGATCTCCACCACCAGCGACTGGCCCGGCAGTTCCAGCGCCTGCAAATGCTGCAGCCAGCCGTCGTAGGAGCTGCCCTCGCGCTGGAATTCCAGCGGCGACTGGTTCAGGCTGACCTGGAAGTCCCGGTGGCAGCACTGGCGCCACTGCTGCGCCCAGCGCGCCGATTCACGGAACACCCACTCGCCGATCTCCACGATCAAGCCGCTCGACTCGGCCAGCGGAATGAATTCCAGCGGGCTCACCACGCCGCGCTGCGGATGGTTCCAGCGGATCAGCGCCTCGGCCTTGTGGATGGCACCGCTCTCCAGATGCACAATGGGCTGGAAGTACAGCTCGAACTGCTCGCCCTTGAGCGCGCCGCGCAAGTCGTTGGTCAGGCGCATGCGGCTCAGCGCCGCCACCTGCAGCGTTGGCGTGAAATAGCTGTAGCGGTTGCGGCCGGCGCCCTTGGCCGCGTACATGGCCTGGTCGGCATGCTTGAGCAGGCTGTCGATATCAAGCGCGTCGTCCGGGTACAGCGTGATGCCGATGCTGGCCGAGACAAACGCCTGCTCCTGTCCGAGGTCGAACGGCTGCAACAGCCGGCGCAAAATATCCTGGGCGATGCGCTCGACGTCCTGTGCGTTCTCCAGCTCGCACAGCGCCACGGTAAATTCATCGCCGCCCAGCCGCGCCACCGTGTCCGACTTGCGCACGCAGGCGCTGATGCGGCGCGCCGCGTCCACCAGCAGCACGTCGCCCTGCTGGTGGCCCAGCGTGTCGTTGACTTCCTTGAAGTGGTCGAGGTCGATGAACAGCACTGCCAGGCGCGTCTTGTCGCGCTGGCTCTTGAGCATTTCGTGGCCGAGCCGGTCCATGAACATGCGGCGGTTGGGCAGGTGGGTCAGCGTGTCGAAATTGGCTTGCTGCCAGATCAGCTGCTCGCTCTGCTTCTTGGCGGTCACATCCTCGATCATGCACAGGTGGTGCGGATGGCTCCCGGCCTCGGTGTCGATGGCGGTGATCGACACCTCGATCCAGGCCACGCTGCCATCGGGCCGGAACAGGCGGCTGACCGCCTTGAAGCTGCTGATCTGCTGCGTGGTCAGCAAGGCCATCTGCGCCTTGACCTGCACCACGTCGTCCGGATGGCCGACATCGAGCCAGCGCAGCGCGCGCAGCTCCTGCTGGCTGCGGCCGACAATCTCCTGGTAGCGCGCGTTGATGTCGCGGTACTCGTAGCTGATCGAATCGATCAGCGCGATGCCCAGCGGCGAGGCCTCGAACATGGTGCGGAAGCGCTGCTCGCCCTTGCGGATGGTTTCCAGCGCCCGCTTGCGCTCGCGCGCCAGCAAGCTGAAGTGGATAGTCGCCCCCACCACCAGCAGCAGCGCGGCCACGCCCAGCGCGCGATACAACCACTGCAGGTTGCTGCGGCCGCTGTCAACGCGGTACATGAAACCGTCGAAGCTGACATTTTTCGGCAGTATGCCGAGGCTGCTGTAGACCTCGGCAATGTGCTGCCAGCGGTCCGGGTTCATGTAGCCGATTTCCACCAGCACCGGCTGCACCAGCGGCACCATCTGGCGCGCCTCGTACAGCAGGTGCTGGCGGTCGGCGCGGCGCGAATACTTGTTGAGGATGAGGTCGGCCGCCTCCTCGTGGTGGCTCATCGCCCACTGCCAGCCGCGCAGGCTGGCGGCGCGGAAGGCGCGCACCCGCGCCGGGTGGTTGGCAATCTCCTGCTCGCTGGTGAACAGGTTGTCGCCGTAAAAATCGATGCCGACCGCGCGCGGGCTGTAGATATCGTAAGGGAAGCCGAGCCGGTCGAAGGTGTCGGGCTCGTTGGTGGTGTAGATCGCCATCGCGTCCACCTTGCCGCTGATCAGGTCCTGCGGATCGAAGCTGTGGCTCACGCGCGTGAAGCTGGCCGGCGGCACGCCCTCCTTGGTGAGATAAGCCAGCAACTCGTCGGCGTTGCTCAGCTCATCGGTGAGCGAGCCGATCATGGCCCGCTTGCCGATCAGGCGCCGCAGGTCGGGGTCGCCGCCGGTCTGGCGCATCGCCAGCGCATACGGCGAATGCTGGAAGATCACCGCCAGCACCACCACCGGCTTGCCGGCCAGCCGCGCCAGCAGCAGGTTGCTGGCGCCGGTGCCGTACTGGGCGCGGCCGGCCAGGATATCGCGCTCGCGCGCATTGCCGTCCTGGCCTTCGAGGATGCGCACCTCCAGCCCGGCTTCCTTGTAGTAGCCGAGCTCGAGCGCGGCATAGTAGCCGGCGAACTGGAACTGGTGGGCGTGCTTGAGCTGGAGCGTGACTTTTTCCAGCGCCATGCCGGGCGCCGCCGCCAGCAACAGGGCAGCGGCGACACACAGCTTGGCGAGGACGGGGAGTCGGACAGGCATGGCGCTAGTGTAGCCTATGCCATCCTGTCCGATGTGGCGGAAAAAAAACTAGTGGACGATCTTAGTTGGGCACGTTGACCGGGAGCGGCGACAGCACATTCTTGCCGTTGCCCAGCTGGCCTTCCTGGTTGCGGCCCCAGCCCCACAGGGTGTTGTCGGTCTTCAGGCCGAAGCTGTGGCCGATGCCGGCGCTGACCGTGGCCCAGTCGGTGGCGGTGCCGATCTGCACCGGCGCCAGCGCATCGCCGTTGCCGTCGCCCAGCTGGCCTTCGGCGTTGGAGCCCCAGCCCCACAGCGTGCTGTCGGTGCGCACCCCCATGGTGTGGGTGCTGCCGGCCGCCACCACCGCCCAGTTGCTGTCATTGGTGATCTGGCTTGGCGCGCTCACGCTCGAGGACGGGGTGACACCGGCACTGGTGCCAACCTGGCCGTAGCCGTTCGCGCCCCAGCCCCACAGCTTGTGGTCGGCGCTGATCGCCATCGAGTGTGCTGCCCCGGCCGACACCGAGATGTAGCTATTGGTGCCGATCTTGACCGGCGCGGCGACGTTGCCGCCGGTCGAGGCATTGCCCAGCTGGCCGTCCGAGTTGCCGCCCCAGGTGTACAGCGAGCCGTCCTTCTGCACACCCAGCGAGTGGATGCCGCCGGCGCTGACGGTCAGCCAGGTGGCGGTGCCGATCTTGGTCGGCGCCAGCTTGCCGATGGTGGTGCCGTCGCCCAGCTGGCCTTCCGCGTTGCGGCCCCAGGCGTACAGCAGGCCGTTGGTCTTGATCGCCAGCACGTGGTTCTTGCCGGCCGAAACGTAGAGCCAGTCGACGTCCTTGCCGATCTGTACCGGCACCGAGCGGTTGGTCTGGGTGCCGTCGCCCAGCTGGCCGTTCTGGTTATTGCCCCAGGCCCACAGCGAGCCGCCGGTGTTGGTGCCGGTGCTGCCGCTGGCGGCGACGCGGATGCCGACCGCAAACTGCTCGCCCACCGAGACCATTTTCCAGCCGGTGGTGCCGGCGCCGGCATTGACCAGCACCGGCGCATTGCGCGCCGTGGTGCTGCTGTCGCCCAGCTGGCCCCAGTTATTCTGGCCCCAGGCGTACAGATTGCCGTCGGCCTTGCGGGCGATGGTCTGGTAGCCGCCGGCCGAGACCTGGGTCCACGGCGAGGTAATGGTCAGGGTGATGGAGCCGGTCACGCCCTCCTGGGTGGCGTTGATGGTTTCGGTGCCCACCGCCATGCCGGTCACCTTGCCGCTGCTGAACACCTGCGCCACGCTGCTGCCGCCGCTCTTGGTGGCCCAGATCAGGCCGGTATTCGAGGCGAGCACCTTGGTGCTGCCGTCCGAATAGGTGCCGGTGGCCTTCAAGTCCTGGCTGGAGCCGATGGGAATGGTGCTGCTTGAGACGGTGACCGCGATGCTTTTCAGCGTCGGCGTGCCCGACGGGGTGCTGCTCTTGTCGCCGCCACCGCCGCCGCACGCGGCCAGCACGGCAAACAGGGGCACCAGCAACAGGGAAGAGAATTTGAAGTTTTTCATGATCGTCCAGTTCACAGAATGAGGTCTGCTGAGCGGCTAGTGTAACCGCGCGCTGCCGCAGCGCATCGCCCAAGCAGACCTGAATTATCCACGCATTTGCGCCGATAAGGAAATTTACAACATTTCCGCTGAGAACGTCGATCTAAACTTCTTGTACTTCTTCTTACTTGCGGCCGCGCGGGGCGCCGCTGGCGGCGGCACGGCCCGGATTGCCGCCCTTGGCCGGCGCCGGCGCCGCCTTCTTCACCTTGATGGTGTCGAGGATGGACGGCTTGGCCTTGGTTTCCACCGACTGGCGCGCGGTCAGCGAACCGGTCAGGGCGTTCGGCTTGCCGCGCGCGCCCGCCACCGGCGCGCCACGGCCGCCGCGCTTGTCGGCGCCCGGCGCCAGCATCGGCATCGCGCGCTTGCCTTGCGAAGCCTTGAAGTTTTCCTCGCCCGGCGTGTACGGCGGAATCAGGTGGCGCTCGCCGGTGCCGATCAGGTCGCCCCGGCCCATATTGCGCAGAGCGTCGCGCAGGATCGGCCAGTTCTTCGGATCGTAGTAGCGCAAGAAAGCCTTGTGCGCCTGGCGCTGCTTGAGCGAACGCGGCGTGAACACTTCTTCCGAATCGTCGGTCACCTTGTGCAGCGGGTTGCGGCGCGAGTGATACATAGCGCTGGCCATCGCCATCGGGGTCGGCATGAAGGTCTGCACCTGATCGAGGCGGAAGTTATTCTTCTTCAGCCACAGCGCCAGGTTCAGCATGTCCTCGTCGGTGGCGCCCGGGTGGGCGGCGATGAAGTACGGGATCAGATACTGCTTCTTGCCCGCTTCCAGCGAATACTTCTCGAACAGGGCCTTGAACTCGTCATAGGCGCCGATGCCCGGCTTCATCATCTTGCTCAGCACATTGGTTTCGGTGTGCTCGGGCGCGATTTTCAGCAGGCCGCCGACGTGGTGGGTCACCAGTTCCTTGACGTACTCAGGCGAACGCACCGCCAGGTCGTAGCGCAGGCCGGACTGGATCAGGATCTTCTTGATGCCAGGGATTTCACGGGCGCGGCGGTACAGCTTGATCAGCGGGTTGTGGTTGGTGCCGAGGTTGACGCAGATCGACGGATACACGCACGACAGGCGGCGGCAGGTGGTCTCGATTTCCTTGTCCTTGCACGACAGGCGGTACATATTCGCGGTCGGGCCGCCAAGGTCGGAGATGATGCCGGTGAAGCCCTTGGTCTTGTCGCGGATGTGCTCGATCTCGCGCAGGATGGACGGTTCGGAACGGCTCTGAATGATGCGGCCTTCGTGCTCGGTGATCGAGCAGAAGGTGCAGCCGCCGAAGCAGCCGCGCATGATGTTGACCGAGAAGCGGATCATTTCCCACGCCGGGATGTTGGCGTTGCCGTAACTCGGGTGCGGCGCGCGGGCGTAGTTCATGTCGTAGACGTTGTCCATCTCGTCCATCTGCAGCGGCAGCGGCGGCGGATTCATCCACACGTCGCGGTCGCCGTGGCCCTGCACCAGCGCGCGCGCGTTGCCCGGGTTGGATTCGAGGTGGAACACGCGCGAGGCGTGCGCGTACATCACCGGGTCGCTGGACACGGTTTCAAACGACGGCAGGCGCACCACGGTCTTGTGGTGCTTTTCCAGTTCCATCGCGCGGCGCTCTTCGCGGCTCATGATGCGGATCGGCTTGTACTCGGACGGCGCCGGGGCCGGCTCGGGCGCGGACACCGGCCCGGCCGAAGCGGCGGCCTTGGTCGGCTCGACCATGGCCGGGTTGGCTTCCTCGGCCGGCTTGGCGTTCGGATCGCTGCTGGTGGCGCAGGTCGGCGAGTTGGGCTCGACCATCAGGTACGGGTCGACGTGCTTGTCGATCTTGCCCGGCGTGTCGACGCGGGTGGAGTTGTGCACGCCCCATTCCTCGCCCGGCATCCAGCCGGCCGGCACCAGGAAGGCGGTGCCGCGCAGGTCGCGGATGTTCTTGATGCTCTCGCCCTCGGCCATACGGCGGGTCAGGTCGACCAGCGCGCGCTCGGCGTTACCGAAGATCAGCATGTCGGCCTTGGACTCGAACAGCACCGAGCGGCGCACCTTGTCCGACCAGTAATCGTAGTGGGCAATGCGGCGCAGCGACGCTTCGATCGAGCCGATCACCACCGGCGTGCCGGGGAAGGCTTCGCGGCAGCGCTGGGCGTACACCGACACCGCGCGGTCAGGACGCTTGTTCGGTTCGCCGTTCGGGGTGTAGGCGTCGTCCGAGCGCGGCTTGCGGTCGGCCGTGTAACGGTTCACCATCGAATCCATATTGCCGGCGGTGACGCCGTAGTACAGGCGCGGCTTGCCGAGCGCGCGGAACGCATCGGCCGACTGCCAGTCCGGCTGGGCGATGATGCCGACGCGGTAGCCGTTGGCTTCCAGCAGGCGGCCCACCAGGGCCATGCCGAAGCTTGGGTGGTCGATATAGGCGTCGCCGGTCACCAGGATGACGTCGCACTGGTCCCAGCCGAGCGTCTCCATCTCCTCGCGGGACATGGGGAGGAAAGGCGCAACGGGAGCGCGTGCAGACCGCTTCGGGACGGCCGCAAATAAATTGGTTGGGGGATTCATGGGGCGGTATTGTACCGGAAATGCCCCGCCTGCGCTCAGCGCAAAATAAAAATTCTTTTAGTATTCAATCACTTGCAGGAAATGATGCCATTCTCGCATTGAATTGGCCTGGAACTTTGCTATAACGGTTAGGCGGCAGGACACTTCTGCCAGCAACCGCCGGTGTTTAAGTAACGCTGGCCGCCCGGGGACTTGGGTTCCCCGGGTTTTTCACGCCCCTCAAATCCCCATATTCGACAAGATCGTGCCCAGTTCGCGCAGCGCCGGCTCCAGCTGCGGATGCTTGGCGGCGAACTTGGCCGACAATTCCTGCGTGCGCTCGGCCAGTCCAAAGGTGGTGGTTTCGCCGGGCGCAGGGTCGGCGCCGCGTTCCAGCAGCGTTTTGATATCGCCATCCAGCTGTTTCAGCAGTTCCAGCAATTCCTCATCGACTGGACCGGCGTTCGCCAGGTTGGCGTGCAAGGTCTTGAGCGAGGTTTTCAGATTGCTGTCCATAAGCGCCCCCAATTTTAGAAGTTGGTGTCCAAATACAGTGCTTCAACCTGCGCCCGGGCCCACGGCGTCTTGCGCAGGAACTTCAGGCTGGACTTGATGCTGGGATCGTTGCGGAAACAGTTGATGTCGATCCGCCGCGCCAGCTGCTCCCAGCCATAGTACTCCTGCAGACGGGTCACGATCGCTTCCAGCGTCACGCCGTGCAATTGGTTGTTCATATCTTACTCAAAAATTAAAAGGCCGGTCTTGATTCTAGCAAATCAAGACCGGCCTGCTGTGCGGCACTTAAGACGCGATTACTTCTCGGTCAAGCCGCGGCGTTCCAGCAGCGGTTCGATCTTGGCGTCGCGGCCGCGGAAGTTGCGGTACATCTGCATCGCGTCCAGCGTGCCGCCTTTCGACAGCAGCATCTTGCGGAAGTAGTCGCCGTTCTTGCGCAGCATGCCGCCGTTTTCGACGAACCACTCGACCGCATCGGCATCCAGCTTCTCGGCCCACACGTAGCCGTAGTAGCCGGCCGAGTAGCCGCCGGCGAAGGTGTGCGAGAAGTAGGTGGTGCGATAGCGCGGCGGCACCGGCGCGTAGTCGATGCCGGCCTCTTTCAACGCGGCCGCCTCGAAGCCCAGCACGTCGGTCGGGATCTGGTTCACACCCAGCTGGTGCCATTTCTGGTCCAGGATCGACGCGGCCAGGTACTCGGTGGTGCGGAAGCCTTCGTTGAATTTCTTCGACGCGATCACCTTGTCCAGCAGTTCTTTCGGCATCGGCGCGCCGGTCTGGTAGTGTTTGGCGTAGTTGGACAGCACTTCCGGCCATACCGACCACATCTCGTTGACCTGCGACGGGAACTCGACGTAATCGCGCGGCACGCGGGTGCCGGCGAAGCGCGGGTACTTCACGTTGGAGAACATGCCGTGCAGCGCGTGGCCGAACTCGTGGAACATGGTGCGCAGTTCGTCGTAGGTCAGCAGGGTCGGCTCGCCGTCGTTCGGCTTCGGAATGTTGAGGTGATTGGCCACCACCGAACGGGTGCCCATCAACGACGATTGCGACACGTAGGCATTCATCCATGCGCCGCCGCGCTTGTTGGAGCGGGCGTAGAAGTCGGCGATGAAGATGGCCAGCTGCTTGCCGTCGGCATCGAACACGTCGAACACGCGCACGTCCGGGTTGTACACCGGCAGGTCCTTGCGCTCCTTGAACGACAGGCCGTACACCTTGTTAGCAGCGAAGAACACGCCGTTGGTCAGCACGTTGTTGAGTTCAAAATACGGACGCAGTTCGTTCGAGTCGAAGTTGAAGCGCTCGGCCTTGACCTTGTCGCTGTACATGGCCCAGTCGTGCGCGGTCAGTTCGAAACCTTTACCACCGTTTTCCTTGTTGATGGCTTGCTGGATCTCGGCGCCTTCCTTCTTAGCGTTGGCGACGGCAGGGCGGGTCAGCTCGGCCAGGATCTTGTTGACGGCGTCGGTGTCGTGCGCGGTCTGGTCGGCCAGCGCGTAGGCGGCGTAGTTAGGATAGCCCATCAGCGCAGCCTTCTCGGCGCGCAGCTTGACCAGCGACAGCACCACTTGCGTGTTGTCGAACTTGCCGCCGTGGCTGCCGCGCGCCAGCGACAGCGCCATCAGCTTTTCGCGCACTGCGCGGTTGGTCAGCACCGCCAGGCTGGCTTGGCCGGTGGTGTTCACGACCGGGATCAGGAACTTGCCCTCCAAGCCCTTGGCCTTGGCGGCGGCAGCGGCGGCGTCGATCGCCTTGTCCGACATGCCGGCCAGTTCTTCGCGGGTGTCGACCACCAGCGCCGAGGCGTTGGCTTCTTCCAGCACGTTCTGCGCGAAGGTGGTTTGCAGCTTGGCCAGTTCGCCGTTCATGGCTTTCAGCTTGGCCTTGTCGGCGTCCGACAGCTGGGCGCCGGCGCGCACGAAGTCGGTGTAGTAGCGTTCCAGCAGGTACTTGGACTCGGCATCCAGGTGCAGCTTGTCGCGCTTGTCGTACAGCGATTTGATGCGGGCGAACAGCTTGCTGTTCAGGCGGATGGCGTCGTTGTGCGCCGACAGTTTCGGACCCAGCTCGCGCTCCAGCGCCTTGAAGCTGTCGTTGGTATTGGCGCCGGACAGGCTGTAGAACACGGTCGAGACGCGGTTCAGCAGCTGGCCGCCTTTTTCCATCGCCACGATGGTGTTGTCGAAAGTGGCCGGCTTCTTGCTGTTGGCGATGGCGTCGATTTCGGCGGCCTGCTGGCGCATGCCTTCTTCAAACGCCGGTGCGTAGTCTTCGTTCTTGATCTTGTCGAAGGCCGGGTAGCCGAACGGCAGGGTGCTTGGCTTGGCGAACGGGTTCGATGCCGGCAGCAGCGACGCCGGTTCCGCGTGGGCGACGCTGAACACCGCCGCTACGCTGGCGGCGATGATGATGTTGGTGTGGTTCACTCAGTTATCCTTATAAATTATTTATATGATTTATATTATTTCAGGCCACGGCGTTCCAGCAGCGGTTCGATCACAGGATCGCGGCCACGGAAGTTGCGGAACAAATTCATGGCGTCGTCGGTGCCGCCGCGCGACAGCAGCTTGGCGCGGAACCAGTCGCCGTTCTTGCGCTGCAGGCCGCCGTTTTCCTTGAACCATTCGACCGTGTCGGCATCCAGCTTTTCCGACCACAGGTAGGCGTAGTAGCCGGCCGAGTAGCCGCCCGAGAAGCTATGCGAGAAGTAGGTGGTGCGGTAGCGCGGCGGCACCGGCGCGAAGTCCACGCCCATCTCTTTCAGCGATTGCGCTTCGAAGCCCAGCACGTCGGTCGGGATTTGCGCAGGCGTCAGCTGGTGCCATTTCTGGTCCAGCAGCGAGGCGGCCAGGTATTCGGTGGTCATGAAGCCCTGATTGAATTTCTTCGACGCGATCACCTTGTCCAGCAGTTCCTTCGGCATCGGTGCGCCGGTCTTGTAATGCTTGGCGTAGTTGGCCAGCACTTCCGGCCACACGGCCCACATCTCGTTCACTTGCGACGGATACTCGACGAAGTCGCGCGGCACGCTGGTGCCGGAGAAGCGCGGATACTTCACATTGGAGAACATGCCGTGCAGGGCATGGCCGAATTCGTGGAAGGCGGTCTTCACTTCATCGTAGGTCAGCAGCGTCGGCTCGCCGGCCGGCGGCTTCGGAATATTGAGGTGATTGGCCACCACCGAGTGGGTGCCGTTCAGCGCCGACTGCGACACGTACTCGTTCATCCATGCGCCGCCCTGCTTGTTGGAGCGGGCGTACATGTCGGCGATGAAGATGGCCAGTTGCTTGCCGTCGGCGTCGAACACATCGAACACGCGCACGTCCGGGTTGTACACCGGCAGATCCTTGCGCTCCTTGAAGCTCAGGCCATACAGCTTGCCGGCGGCGTAGAACACGCCGTTGACCAGCACATTATCGAGCTCGAAGTAGGGCTTGAGCTGGTTCTCGTCGAAGGCGAAGCGCTGCGCGCGCACCTTGTCGGTGTAATAGGCCCAGTCGGCGGCGCCGATCTTGAAGCCGCCTTTTTCAGCGTCGACCACGGCTTGCAGGTCGGCCGCTTCTTTCTTCGCGTTGTTGACGGCCGGCTTGGCCAGTTCGCCCAGCAGCTTGTTGACGGCGGCGGTGTCGTGCGCGGTCTGGTCTTCCAGCGAGTAGGCGGCGAAGTTGGCGTAGCCCAGCAGGGTGGCTTTCTCGGCGCGCGCCTTGACGATCTTGATCACCAGCTCGCGGCTGTCGAACTCACCGCCATGGCTGCCGCGCGCCAGCGACAGCGCCATCAGCTTCTCGCGGGTAGCGCGGTTGGTCAGCTCGGCCAGCGGCGGCTGGCCGCTGGTGTTAACCACGGCGACCAGGAACTTACCATCCAGGCCCTTGGCCTTGGCGGCGGCACCGGCGGCGTCGATCGCGGCGGCGCTCATGCCGGCCAGTTCTTCGCGGCTGTCCACCACCAGCGCCGAGGCGTTGGTTTCTTTCAGCACGTTCTGGGTGAAGGCGGTTTGCAGCTTGGCGATATCGCCGTTGATGACTTTCAGCTTGGCCTTGTCGGCATCCGACAGCTGGGCGCCGGCGCGCACGAAGTCGGTGTGGTAGCGCTCCAGCAGATGCTTGGATTCCGCATCCAGCTTGAGCGCGTCGCGTTTTGCGTACAGCGACTTCACGCGCGTCCACAGTTTCGGATTCAGGTAGATGGCGTCGCTGTGCGCGGCCAGCTTGGGCGACATTTCGCTGTCAATGGCATCCAGCTTGTCGTTGGTGTTGGCGCCCTGCAGGTTGTAGAACACGGTCTGCACGCGGGTCAGCAGCGCGCCCGATTTTTCCATCGCCACGATCGTGTTCTCAAAGGTCGGCGCAGTCTTGTTGTTGGCGATGGCATCCACTTCCTTCAGCTGGATGCGCATGCCTTCGTTGAAGGCCGGAATGAAGTGCTCGTCCTTGATCTTGTCGAAGGCCGGATACTGGAACGGCAGGCTGCTGGCGGTGGCCAGCGGGTTGCCGGCCAGCGCGGCAGCCGGCGCCGCCAGGACGGTTTGCGAAAACGCGACGCCGAGCGCGGCGGCAATGACAAGCATGTGTGGACGGTTCATGGTGGCTTCTCTCTGGATAGAAGCCGACGATCATAGCAGGGGAGTTACGCGCCAGTCATCCGCAAAACGTGCTGCACTGCAATAGATTGGAAAGTGCCGTCCTTTTCCAAACATTGCTTGGCGAAACAGGGATTTAAGCGATGGATACTGGTCGCGGCGGCGAGTTTCGCCGTGGAAAGATGAAGCCGCCGGCCGGGGCCGGCGGCGGCCCGGGAATCAGGCGCCAGGCGAGGTTTTGCGGCGGCGCGAAGTCCAGCCCACCAGGCCCAGGCCGGCGGCCAGCATGGCCCAGGTGCTTGGTTCCGGCACTGGAGCGATGTCCCAGCCGATGGCGTCGAAGGCTGCCAGGTCGCGGCTGCTGGCGTCATAGGATTGGCCATCACCGACGAACGGACGCATCAGGTTGACCTGGCCAGGACCGAAGTGGCTGGCCTGCCAGCCGTTGCCATGCTCAGAGCCTGTCGAGAATGCGGCCAGGTTGGTGACGCCGCCGTCCACCGAGAGGTAAGGCGAGCCGCCCACGCGCACATCGGCCACGCCGGGCGCCGAGTAGCGGTACAGGTCCAGCGGCTCGTACCACCAGTCCGATTCGAAGCGGTTGGCGCTGTTGCTGATGCCGCAGGCCGAGCCGGGCGTCGGCGCCATGCAGTAATCGATATCGTCCACGCCCGAGGTGAAGCCGAGCGCGTGGCCGATTTCATGCTCGGCCACGGTGATGAAGTCGATCTTGTCGGACGGCACGCCGCCGGCGCGGGTGTAGACGAAATCGCCCGCATAGGCGGTGGCAAACTGAATGCTGGCGTCCGGATGCAGGGTGTCGGTGCCGATACCGAAGCCCATCGCCTTGGCATTGGCGGTGGTCAGGCCCAGTTTGGTGTTATTGGCCGAGCCGTCGTTGTCGAAGCGCGAGCTGCCGTCGCCCTGGGTGGCCCAGAACTGCAAGGCCGGGCCGCTCTGCAGGTGCGAGGTCGCAGTCAGGTCCAGCGACGAGGTGGCATCGGCCACCAGCGCGCTGCGGATGTTGCTGTAGCTGGTCGATACAAAGCTCGAGCCGGTGCTACCGAGGATGTTCGGGCCGAGATCGTTGAAACCAATGTTGAGGTAGACGGTGACCGGGTCGCTGAACTTGCCCGACCAGTAGTTGGCGGCTGTCTGGAAGGCGCTCAACTGCTGGGCGCTCATGCCGCCAACCGACACATCATTCAACACAAACGTCAGGGCTTGCGCCGAAGGCGCGAGAAAACCAAGGCTAAGCGCAACCGCCAGCAGCGGGCGCCGGAATGACTGCTTCATGGTGATATCCTCTCTGGAGTTGTTATTTTTACCAGTAACGCAGCCCAATTGTGAAACTTTTATAACACTGTGTCAAATTGATAATTTTGATGCGGCTTCCCAGCAACAGGTGTTCACGGTTTGAAACGCGATTCGATGCGGCGGTCGGGCAGGAACCAGATCACTGCCACCAGCACATAGACGCCAAAGCCCGCCATCGGCCAGGCGCAGGAGATCGCCACGCCGACCAGGTACAGCAGCATGGAAATCTTGCCCTTGCGGTCGCTGCCCACGGCGGCCTTGAGCGCCTCGTTATGGGTTTCCAGGCAGCGCACCAGCACCAGGTAGGAGACGCTGCACATGCACAGCACCACGCCGTAGCAGGCCACCGGTACCGCCGAAAAATGGTTCTCGCCCATCCAACCGGTGACAAACGGGATCAGCGACAGCCAGAACAGCAAGTGCAGATTGCCCCACAACACCCCGCCACTCACTTTCGACACCACGTGCATGAGGTGGTGATGGTTGTTCCAGTAAATCCCCACGTAGATGAAGCTGAGCACATAGCTGAGCATCACAGGCAGCAGCGGCGCCAGCGCTTCCATGCTGTCGCCATGCGGCACCTTCAATTCCAGCACCATGATGGTGATGATAATGGCGATCACGCCATCGCTAAATGCTTCCAGCCTGCTTTTTCCCATCTATACCCCTTAGCCTCGCCGCACGCACATGATCTGAATCTGCAATCGGGATCAGGCGGAAATGCGGCAATATCGATTGTCTGTATTTGCGCACGATGCCGTCGGCAACCAGCTTCGTCAACTGCCTGGTCCTGATTTTATGGCTTAAGGCAGAGAGGAATTCAACTTCCACCCAAGTACTGATGGCAAACGGAGCGCCTTGGCTCAAAAGAAATGTCTCGGCAACAAGGCTGTTTGCCTCATTTGCAAGATACGCCACCAACACACTCGTGTCGAGATAGCGCATCAGTAGCGGTCCGTGTCGCGAAGCCGGCGCATAAAGTCGCCTGCCGACTCGTCCTGCCACGGCTGCTGTGCGCGGAATTGTGTCAAGCTGGGCAGTTGCTGAAACGCAGTCATGCGTACGACCGCGATGCCTTCTCGCGTGATCGTCACCTCTTCACCAGCCTCGACCAGCTCGATCAAGCGGCTCAGCTGTTCCTTTGCTTCAGCCAACGTCACTGTTTTCATGATGTCCTCCACCGTCTTTCGAGATTAGCACCGGAAAACGGAAAGGCTATGGCATCACTCGCGGATTTCCATGGCGAGCGACATGCGAAGCTACTGTTACACTCTGGCCTGGCAATCAATACAGGAAGCAAGCATGGAAAATTACGCGGAACTGCTGGACACCCTGACCCAGCAGGAAAACGAATTGCAGTTCACCGCCTTCAGCAGCGACACCGCGCTGGCGCTCGGCCTGAAAATCATCGAGCTGGCCAAGGCCGGCGACAAGATCATCACCGTCAACATCACCATCAATGGCAAGGTGCTGTTCCACCACGCCATGCAGGGCGCTTCGGCCGACCAGGCCGAGTGGATCCGCCGCAAGAACAATGTGGTGGCGCGCTTCGGCCGCTGCTCGTTCTACGTCGGCACCGACCACAAGCACCGCGGCATGGTGTTTGAAGACATCAAGCACCTCGATCCGAAAGACTACGCGCCCTTCGGCGGCGCCTTCCCGATCACGCTCAAGGGCACCGGCATCATCGGCACCGTCACCGTCTCCGGCCTGCGCCAAGCCGAAGACCACTCGCTTGCAGTGCAAGCCCTGCGCGCCATGCTGGCTTAACGCTCCCAGTCATCCACGTCCGCCTGCATAAGTAGCCAGCTTTCGGACGTGGTTTTCAGGTACAAGGCAAGGAGACTCGCTGTATCAGGCGAGAGTGCACATTTTTCGTGCAGAAGGTCAGATAGCAGTTGCTGGCTGATACCAACACGCTCCGCAAACTCCGCTTCAGATAGTCGGAGCTCAGGCAAAATATCTTCGCGTAGAATTGCTCCGGGATGGGTGGGACGTCGACGGGGATCACGTAATGATTTCATCAATGATAATCCTCCAAATTGACTTCAACCGCATCTCGATTGGCAAACACAAAAGTTATCCGCCAATTTCCAGATACATGCACGCTATACACGCCTTGACGCGCGCCCTTCAAAGGATGGAATCGATACCCCGGTATATCCATATCGTCCGGCACAAGACTTCTATTTAAGCGATCAAGCATACGCAAGATCCGCGCAGCGTGGGCAAAGGGTATCCCACGATGATCGCCGCTTGCATAAAACCTATGTAATCCTTTGTGCTTAAAAGAGGTAATCACGATACGACCCGGGTAGACTAATTTTAGTCTGCCGGATCACACGTGCAAGCCGCTTGAGCCGTCTCAATAGTGCGGCGGGCGCTCGTGCGGGAGCTGGCCGCCGCCGTTGTTTTGCGCAGCGTTGCGCACGTGCTGCGCCAGCGAGGCGCACAGTTGCTCCAGCTTGTCGATCTGCTGTTGCTGCTCGTGGATGCGCTGGCTCAGCGAGTCCACCATGTCCTCGGCATAGGCCAGCTTGATTTCGATAGCGACGAATCGGTCTTCAGTATTGCTCACGGTCTTGCTCCTGCCAGAAAGCAGGCATTGTACCGCCTCTACTTGAGGTAGACCCCGCCGCAGACCACCATGTCGTCCTCCGGCACGCAGTACATGGCCTTGGGCTCGATCTTGCCGCTGACCGGATTGGTGAATTTGTACTCCTGCCAGAACGGCTTGTTCTTCTTGGCCAGCTCGACCCGCTCCTTGACGAAGTACTTGCCGTCGACGTCCTTAATCTCCATCAGGTTCTTGCCGATCATCTTGGCGTTGGCGCCGTGCGCGCGCACCACGCCATCGTTGCCATACACCGTCAGGTACAGGTCGCGGTCGACAAACTGCCCGTCCTTCTTGCTGACTTCGGCATACAGCTTGTCCTTGTTGTTGGCTTTCAGGTATTTGAGCGCCTTGTGCACCATCGCCTCGGCTTCGGGCTTGGTTACTAGGTCGTCCGCCTGCGCTGCCGGGAGCAGCATGCAGGCCATCGAGGCCATCACGAGAGTTGCGAGAGATTGCATGCGCATCGTTCACCTCCATCGTCATCCGGCCGGAGCGGCCTGAAGGTGATGCTAGCACAGGCTCAGGTTTTCGGGGTGGCCAACAGTTCTTTCATGCGCGCCAGCCGCTCCTTGGGCGTGAGCACTTCGGATTCCATCGGCGGTGCCGTGCCCTCATCCAGCTTCATCTCCTTGATGAAGCGCGACGGATCGCAGTGCACCTGTTCGCCAGCGCGCTTGCGCTTTTTGCACCAGGTGATGTGCAAGGTGCGCTGCGCGCGCGTGATGCCGACGTACATCAGGCGCCGCTCTTCCTGCACCCGCGCCGCGATCGATTCGGCCGGCGCGTCGGCATCGCCCTTGTGCGGCAGGATGCCTTCCTCGCAGCCGACCAGAAACACGTGCGGATATTCCAGCCCTTTCGAGGCGTGCAGGGTCGACATGCGCACCGCATCCGGGTCCTCGTCCTGGCCTTCCAGCATGGACATCAGCGCCACCATCTGGGTCAGCTCCAGCACGTTTTTTTCTTCGCCGTCGCGGTCCTTGCCACCGCGTCCGCGATCCTTCAGCCAGTTGACGAACTCCAGCACGTTCTGCCACTTGCTCTGGGCCGCGCGCTCGTCGAACATATCGTATAAAAAGTTTTCATAATTAATCGCCTCCAGCAGATCATCGAGCACCTGCGCCGCGTTGTCGCCGCTGCCCGAGGGGCCGGGACGGCTGGCGCGCGATTCCAGGTTGTTGATGAAGTTGCAGAAGTCGCGCAGCGGATTGAGCTGGCGGTCTTGCAGCAAGCCCTCGATGCCGCCCTTGAACACCGCCTCGAACAGCGAGCAATTCCACTGCGCCGAGAAGGTGCCCAGCGTTTCCAGCGTCGACTGGCCGACGCCACGGCGCGGCGTGGTCACGGCGCGGATGAAGGCCGGATCGTCGTCGGTATTGGCCAGCAGGCGCAGGTAGCTGATGATGTCCTTGATTTCCGCCTTGTCGAAGAACGACTGGCCGCCGGAAATGGTGTACGGAATGCGCTCCTTGCGCAGCGCCTGCTCGATAATGCGCGCCTGGTGGTTGCCGCGATACAGGATGGCGTAGTCCGACCACTTGTTCTTGCGCGTGAAATGGTCGACCGAAATCAGCATGGCCACTTGGTCCGCTTCCGCATCGTCGGTCGGCATCGAAGTCACCTGGATCGGTTCGCCCAGGCCGTGCTCCGACCACAGCGATTTCTCGAACAGCTTGGGATTGTTGCCGATCACCGCGTTGGCCGCCTGCAGGATGCGGGTGGTCGAGCGGTAGTTCTGCTCCAGCTTGATCACTTGCAGGTCGGGGAAGTCGGTCTGCAGGGTTTTCAGGTTTTCCACCGAGGCGCCGCGCCAGGCGTAGATGGCCTGGTCGTCGTCGCCCACGGCGGTGAACATCGGCTTCTTGCCGATGCCGGTGACCAGCAGCTTGACCAGCTCGTACTGGCAGGTGTTGGTATCCTGGTATTCGTCCATCAGCAGGTAGCGCAGGCGGCGCTGCCACTTGTCGCGCACTTTTTCATGGTCGCGGAACAGCTCCACCGGCAGGCGGATCAGATCGTCGAAGTCGACCGCCTGGTAGGCCGACAGCGTGGCCACGTAGCTGGCGTAGACGCGCGCCGATTGCGCCTCGTCCTCGTCCTTGGCCATGTTCAGCGCCTTGACCGGATCGATCAGGCCGTTCTTCCACAGCGAGATATCGGTCTGGATGCGCCGCACCACCTGCTTGTCGGTGGTGATGGCCATGTCCTGGATCAGCGAGCCGCAATCGTCGCTGTCCATGATGGAAAAGCGGTCCTTCAGGCCGAGCTCGTTGCACTCCTGGCGCAGGATCTTCACCCCCAGCGAGTGGAAGGTCGACACCGTCAGCTGCTTGGCCTGCTTGGGCTGCTTGAGCAGCTTGGCGATACGCTCCTGCATCTCCAGCGCCGCCTTGTTGGTGAAGGTCAGGGCGGCGATGGTGCGCGGGTCGTAGCCCCGGTCCTCGATCAGGTGGGCGATTTTCTGCGTGATGACGCGGGTTTTGCCCGAGCCGGCGCCGGCCAGCACGAGGCATGGACCATCGAGATAGGTGACAGCCTGGCTTTGCGGCAGATTAAGGCCGAATACTGGAACTTTGGTGGACATAGCCCCATATTGTAGCAGTCGCAGTGGCCGCTACTGAGCTGCCGCATGAAGCGTTTGTGGCATTTGCGTTACCATGCGGAGATTCGGGGCACGCTGCCTAACCTTACACTGGTTGCAATCATGAAATTTGAACATTTAATTGAAGTCAACGACCCGCTCAATCCGCTGATTGACGCCCTCTCCGTGCAGCAAGTCTGGCGCGGCCTGGTGCTGCGCGCCGAGTCGCCCAAGCTGTTCGTGCCGCACCTGGACGAGAGCATCATCGACGAGCGCACCGACAACGGCTTCCGCCGCCGCCTGCGCTACGGCGAGCTGGTGGTGGAAGACCGCGTCGAGCTGGAACCGATGCGCACCGTGCGCTACCGCGTGGCGGCGCAGCAGGATATCGCCGAATCCAGCCTGACCATGACCATCGAGACCCCGACCGAAGACACGCTGTTCGTGCGCTTCCAGTACGAGGACAGCCACGACGCCGCCACCGACGAAGCCAACGCCATGTACGATGAATTCCGCCGCTCGGCCTACGTCGAGTCGGACATCGACACCATCGGCATGCTGCGCGAACTGGCGCAGCAGGGCCGCCTGGACGCGCTGCTCAATTAATCAGCCACCGCCGCCCGGCCCCACACCTGCGCCATGCGCAGCGGCGGGGCGTGCAGCGCGGCCACCTGGGCGTTGGTCAGCACTTCGCGGATGGTGTGCAGTTCATTGCGGGTATCGCGCTGCAGGAACACCTCCAGCGGCGCGCCGCGCGGCCCCAGCACCGATTCCACATGCGGCGTGGTCGATTGCAGGCCGCGCCGCGACACCACACCCACCTCGCCATTCAGCATGCGCACGTAGGTGCCGATCGGGTAGATGCCCAGTTCCTTGATGACCAGCGACACCAGGTTGGTGTCCAGCGTGGTGCGCGCTTCCAGCAGCATGTCGCGCAGCGCGCCGTGCGCCGACATGGTCGGGCGGTAGCTGCGCTCGGACACGCGGGCGCAATAGCGGTCGGCCAGCATCACCAGCTTGGACAGCAGCGGAATCTGCGCCCCCACCTTGGCGTGCGGATAGCCGCTGCCGTCCTCGTTTTCGTGATGATGCAGCACGCAGTGCAGCCACGCCTCGTCGTTGACGCCTGCCGCGCGCAGCAGCTGCACGCTGAGTGCCGGATGCGCCAGCTTGCACGCATGGTCGGCCGCGTCCAGCACGGCGCTGCTGTCATGCCAGCGCTGGTGATGTTCGAGCATGCCGGTATTCATGGTCAACGCCGCCAAGGTGACGGTCATGACGTCGTTGCGCGAACGCTGGCGGGCACGCGCCAGCAACACCGCCACGATGGCCGTGTTGACGCTGTGCCGTGCCGCATACGGCGCTTGCTGCTGGTTGTGCAGGATGCTGGCGGTGGCGATGTCGACGTTGAGATCGATGGCCGCGTGCACCAGCAGGGCGATATCGTCCAGCTTGCGGCGGAAATCAGGCGGCGCCACGCCTTGCGACGCCGCCTGCAGCAGCGTGTGCAATTCGAGGTAAGCAGCGTTCAGCTTGCGCAGCACCGACGGCGGATCGGCCAGCACCGAAGCAGGCTGGCCGTCTTCAAACACGCCGCGCTCAACCAGATACGCGATCTGATTGGCGCTGGCGATCATATGTCCCTTGCGAATCAGCAAAGCGCCATTTTCACCGTAGACGTCCCACGGCAGCAGCATGCCCAACTTTAAGTCGGCTGCTGTCACTTTGCGTATATTCATCCCCGCAGCATACTACGGCGCAGGCGTACAGTCCACGCAAGGGCAGTCGTGCGCAGGCGGCGTTTTCAACTGGTGCGCCAGATCGCGCAGCGCGGTGCGCACGCCTTCTTCCACCACCGGATGGTAGAACGGCATGTCCAGCATGGCGTCCACCGTCAGCCCGGCCTGCACCGCCCACGACAGCAGGTGGCCGATGTTTTCCGCGCGCGGGCCGATCATCTCGGCGCCGAGGAAGCGGCCGCTGTGGTATTCGGCATAGACGCGCAGCATGCCTTTGTTCTGCAACATCACGCGGCTGCGGCCCTGGTTCTGGAACGACACCTTGCCGACTGCGAAGCAGCCGGGGTGCGTGACGCACAGCTCGGCATAACTGGCGCCCATGGTGGCGATCTGCGGCTCGGTGAAGGTGATGGCCAGCGGCGTGCGGCGCAGGCCCGGCTGCACGGCAGGGAAGCGCGCCGCGTTGTCGCCGGCGATGCGGCCGTGGTCGGCGGCTTCCGGCAATTGCGGGCGCTCGTCGTTGGCATCGCCGGCGATGAAGATGGCGCTGTCGCCACACTGCATCGTCTGTTTGTCATAGACAGGAATACCGTGGTGGTCGCGCTGCAGGCCAGTGTTCTCCAGCCCCAGCTTGTGCACGTTCGGGCGACGGCCGATGGCGGACAGCAGGTAGCTGAAATGCTCGGTGTGCTGGTCGCCGTTGGTGTCCTCGCTGGTGACGGCCAGGCCGTCGCCCTGTTGTTCGACCTTCACCACCTTGGTTTTGAAGCGCACGTCCAGCTCGTCGGTCATGGCGCTGCGGGCCACGTCCAGCACCTCGGGGTCGCTGAGCTGCGCCACGCTGCCGCCACGGCCAAAGATGGTCACGCGCACACCGAGGCGATGCAGCGCCTGCCCCAGTTCCAGCCCGATCACACCGGTGCCGGCCACAGCCACGGACTGCGGCAGATCATCCCAGTAAAACACCTCGTCGCTGGTGATCACGCGCTCGCCGCCGCCCGCGCGCCATTCGTCCGGGACGATGGGCGTGGAGCCGGTGGCAATGACGAAGCGCTCGGCTTCGACCAGCGTGTGGTCGTCGACTTGCAACCGGGTCGGACTGAGGAAGCGGGCGTGGCCGTGGAGCTTGTCCTCGGCCGGGTAGCCGTCCACGCTCTCGACCACGAAGCCGACAAAGCGGTCGCGCTCGCTGCGCACGCGCGCCATCACCGCCTTGCCGTCAATGCGCACCTCGCCCGCGTGCACACCGAAGCCGGCGGCCGCGTGCAGCGCGTGCGCCGCATCGGCCGCGGAAATGAGAAGCTTGCTGGGCATGCAGCCGACCCGCGCGCAGGTTGTGCCGTAGACATTGCTCTCGATCAGCAAGGTCTGTTTGCCGCCGGCTTTGGCGGCGCGATAGCCGGTCATGCCGGCGGTGCCGGCGCCGATGACGGCGACTTCGGTGCGTAGAGTTTTCATGGCGAAGTAGTCTACTCCGAAGTTAAGAAATACGTTTTACTTTGCTGCAAAACAGCATTAGTATTACTTATCGTTTTTAAATTTTATAAGTCTGACTTATGGAAAATCTGGATTACCGGGCCTTGGCCGTGCTGGATGCCGTAGTCAGCCAGGGTAGCTTCGAGAAAGCGGCCCTGTCGCTGGGCATCAGCCAGTCGGCCGTGTCCCAGCGCATCAAGGCGCTCGAGGATGCGGCCGGGCGCCTGCTGATCGTGCGCGGCCAGCCCGCCGTGCCGACCGGGCTGGGCCAGCGGCTGGTGTCGCACCACCGTAACGTCAAGCTGATGGAAGCCTCGCTCGATATCGACCTCGGCAACAAGATCAGCATGCCGGAGATTGCTTTGGCGGTGGACGCGGCCAGCCTGGCTACGTGGTTCCCTTTGAGCTTGCAGCCGCTGCTGTCGCCGCCGCGCTGCCAGTTGAACGTGCAGCAGGCCGGCACCGAGTTGGCGCTGCATCTGGTGCGCGAGGGCAGCGTGTTCGGCTGCGTGGCGGCCGGATCGCCGGAAGCGCAGGCCAACGGGCCGCAGGTCACGCCGCTGGGCCGCATGCGCTACGTGTGCGTGGCCACCAAGGCGTTTGCCAATCACTGGTTCGGCGATGGCTTTATCGCCGATGCGGTGCCGCTGGCGCCTGCCGTGGTCAGCGACCGCGACATGATGAGCGGCTTCCTGCAGCAGGTGCTGGGCTGGCGCGGCGCCTACCCGCATCACACGCTGCCGCTGTCAGCGGCCAGCAGCGAGTGCGTATTCGGCAGCCTGGCGTATGGCTTGATGCCGCTGCAGCAGGTATCGGCTGCGCTGGCCGAGGAAAAGCTGGTCGACTTGGCACCCGATCATTACGTCGACGTGGCACTGAACTGGCATGCGTGGAATCTCGACACGCCATTCACGCGCGCGCTGTCCGAGCAAATCGTGGCCACCGCGCGGCGCTATCTGCTGCCAGCTTAAATATCGAGCGGATCGACTTCCAGCGACCACTTCACGCGGCTCTTCATCTCGCGCAGCGTGTGCATCCACTCTTTGAGGAACGCCTGCAACGCAGGGCGTGACGGCGACTCCACCAGCAACTGCGCGCGGTCCACGTTATGCACACGCGTCATGGTCATCGGGATCGGATCGTTGATGGTGATGCCCGGATGCTCGACGCAGTCCTTGGCCATGTTGAGGAATTCAATCGCGGTGGCCAGCTCGCGCGCCTCGGCGCGCAGCAAAGCCTGGAACAGATACGGCGGCAGTGCGGCCTGCTCGCGCTCCTCCAGCAAGGCCGACGCAAAGTGATCGTAATCGTGGTGCACCACCGCGCCGTAAAGTGGATGCTGCGGATAGCGCGTCTGAATCAGCACCTCGCTCGGGATGCCCGCCCGTCCGGCACGCCCGGCTACCTGCATCAGCTGCGCAAACAGCCGCTCGCTGGCGCGGTAATCCTGCGAGAACAGCGCCGTATCGGGATTCAGAATGCCGACCAGCGTGAGCTTCTTGAAGTCATGTCCCTTGGCGACCATCTGCGTGCCGATCAGGATATCCACCTCGCCCCGGTGCACCGTATCGAAAGCCTCCTGCGCGCTGCCCTTTTTGCGCGTGGAGTCGGCGTCGATGCGCAGCACGCGCGCTTCCGGGAACATCGCCTGCAAGCCTTCCTCCACGCGCTGCGTACCGCGCCCCAGCGGTTGCAAGTCGACGTTGCCGCAAGTCGGGCAATGGCGCGGAATGCGCATCTCAAGACTGCAATGGTGACAGCGCAGCCGGTGCTCCGGGCGATGCAGCACCATGAACGAGGTGCAGCGCGTGCACTCGCTGATCCAGCCGCACGACTCGCAGCAAATCACCGGCGCGTAACCACGCCGATTGAGGAACAACAGCGACTGCTCGCCGCGCTCCATGCGCTGCTTGATGGCGGCAATCAGCTGCGAAGTCAGGCCATCGACCGGCTTGTCGCGCTCCATGTCGATCAGCTTCACGGTCGGCAGTACCGCGTTCTGCACCGCGCGCTCGCGCAGTTCCAGCTTGCGGTAGCGGCCCGATTGCGCGTGGTGCCAGCTCTCCAGCGATGGCGTGGCGGAGCCCAGCACGATCGGAATCTGCAGCTGCCACGCTCGCCACACGGCGAGGTCGCGCGCCGAGTAGCGCAAGCCTTCCTGCTGCTTGTACGAGGGATCATGCTCCTCGTCGATGACGATCAGCTTCAGGTGCGGCAGCGATGACAAGATCGCCAGCCGCGTGCCCAGCACGATGCGCGCCTTGCCCTCGTGCGCGGCCAGCCAGTGCAGCATGCGCTCGCCCTCGGACAGGCTGCTGTGCAAAGTGGCCAGCATCACGCCCGGGAAGCGCGCGCGGATGTTGCCTTCCAGTTGAGGTGTGAGATTAATCTCGGGCACCAGGATCAGGATCTGGCCGTCCGGCTCGCGCGCCAGCACCTGGGCGCAGGCTTGCAGGTAGACCTCGGTCTTGCCGCTGCCGGTGACGCCGTACAGCAGCGATGGCTTGAAACCCTGGGCGCCACCGATCGCATCCGCCGCCTGCTGCTGCGAGGCGTTCAGCACGGGCATATTGGCCGGAGTGGGATCATGCGGCACCTCCAGCTTGGCCAGCTTCTTGATGGCGCGGTCCAGCGCCACCGTGGTCAGCACACGCAAGTTCTTGGGCAGGCCAGGCAAGGCCACCTCGCCCAGCGGACGCTGGTAGTAATCGGCGGCAAAGCCGGCCAGCGCCAGCCACTTGGCCGACAGCGGCGACAGCTGGCTGCGCACCGCCAGCGCATCTTTCAGCTTATCCACCGGCACATCGGTCTCGTCAGCCACGCCGACGATCAGCCCGACCACCTCGCGCCGCGCAAACGACACCAGCGCCAGCTGGCCGATTTGCGGCCGCTGATCGTCCTCGCAGGTCCAACGATAGTCAAAGACTGCATTGAGCGGCGTATCAATTGCAATTTGCAGGTAGCAAGGGCGTGGATTATTCATGCTGCACCTTGCGAAAATCCCGATGCTGTATGTATCCACAGTTTCTGTGGATAACTTTGTGGACAATGGAAACTTAATGCCCGGAAAGCATTGACATGCATGTGGATATCATCGGAAACCGGGCAAAAAATCAAAATTTTTTCTCTTTAAAATCAGGTACTTGGAAAATGCTTCATAGGAGAGCTCAAAACGCCTTCGCTCGCCTCCAGCTGTGCATAAGTGAAGTATTTAGGATGCTTTTTTTGGCGAAATCAAGCTCTTTTTCGGGCCAGATTCACCATATTGCGCAGCACAACGACACCAAATTTTATCCTTATGCGCAGGCCAAGCTTTGTGCTTTGATAACTAGCTTGGCAAGCCTGCTATTTTTGCCTAAAAATCGTGCAACGCAACATGAATCTAAGGCAAAACAGCAATATTATGGCTAAGTCACGGTTTACTAAGTCATTTTGTTTTTTATCCACAGTTTTTGTGGATAACTTTGTGGAAAATGAAGAAATAAACTACATGAAGCTTACCTACAGGGCTTACAGCTTGCCAAATATTGTACTATGAGCCACGAAATTAATCGTTAATAATCAAATACTTACAACTAACCCCGGGGCTAGAAAAAACCAGCTGCCTATTATTTCTACAGCAAAAAATTTTGTGCATAAGTAGCCATGACTAGTCCGTTCGCACCAATGAAAAAGGGCACGCCCCGGACCGAAGCGTGCCCCAAGGTCGCCGAATCGGTTTAAGACGCGCGCTGCGCCTTGCTGTAGCTGTGCACCGCTTCCACCATTGCCGCGACATTCTCCGGCGGGGTGAACTGCGAAATGCCGTGGCCCAGGTTGAAGACGTGGCCATTGCCCTTGCCGAACGCATCCAGCACCTTGTGCACTTCGGCCGTGATCTGCTCCGGGCTGGCGAACAGGATGGCCGGGTCCAGGTTGCCCTGCAGCGCCACTTTATCGCCCACCAGCGCGCGCGCCTTGGTCAGGTTGGCGGTCCAGTCCAGCCCCAGCGCGTCAGCGCCGATGGCGGCAATCTCCTCGACCCAGTGGCCGCCGCCCTTGGTGAACACGATGGCCGGGATCTTCACGCCGTCTTTCTCGCGCTTGAGCAGCGAAATGACTTGCTGCATGTATTTGAGCGAGAACTGCTGGTAAGCGCCGTCGGCCAGTGCGCCGCCCCACGAATCGAAAATCATCACGGCTTGTGCGCCGGCGTCGATCTGGGCATTGAGGTAATCGGCCACCGATTTGGCGTTGACGTCCAGGATGCGGTGCATCAGGTCCGGGCGGTTGTACAGCATCTTCTTGATGGTGTGGAACTCGCGCGAGCCTTCGCCTTCCACCATATAGCAGGCCAGCGTCCACGGGCTGCCGGAGAAGCCGATCAGCGGCACACGGCCATTCAGCTCGGTGCGGATCTGGGTGACGGCGTTGAACACGTAATCCAGCGAGCCGGCTTCCGGTTCGCGCAGGGCCAGCACATCGGCCTCGGTTTTCAGCGGGCGCTCGAATTTCGGGCCTTCGCCCTCGACGAAATGCAGGCCCAGGCCCATGGCGTCCGGCACCGTCAGGATATCGGAGAACAGGATGGCGGCGTCGAGCGGGAAGCGGCCCAGCGGCTGGATGGTCACTTCGGTGGCGTAATCGGGATTGGTGGCCAGGCCCATGAAGGAACCGGCCTTGGCACGGGTGGCGCGGTATTCAGGCAAATACCTTCCAGCCTGGCGCATCAGCCACACAGGGGTGTAGTCAGTCGGCTGGCGCAACAACGCGCGCAGGAAAGTGTCATTCTTCAGCGGAGCAAATTGTGGCATGGAAGGCAATATCGACGTTCAAAAGAGCTATTATCGCATCCCGCGCGGCTTTTTTTTTCGCTGGCCTTTCTCTATCATGCCTAGCACTGCGCAACGACCCTTTCTGGAGCCGCTTTCATGACCTCTCAAGCACCTGCCACCATCGCCCCGTTTGGCGCCTGGCCTTCGACCATCAGCGCCGCGCGCGTGGCGGCCGGGGCGACGCCGTTATCGTCGCTGATGCTCGGCGGGGCCGATGGCAGTGATATTTTCTGGCTCGCCGGCCGCGCCGCAGAGGCGGGCCGCAACACGCTGCTGCGCTATCACGGCGTGTGCACAGAGGAGCTGACGGCGGCGCCGTTCAATGTGCGCTCGCGGGTGCATGAATACGGCGGCGGGGCCTATGCGGTTGATGGCGAGACGGTGTATTTCACGCATTTCAAGGACAACTGCGTCTACCGCATGACCGCTGGCGAGGCGCAGGTGCAGGTAACGCAGGCCGGCAAGCAGCGCTTTGCCGATTTCGCCGTGGACCGCGCACGCAATCGCCTGATCGCCGTCCGCGAGCTGCACGGCGAGGACGAGCACACGTACCCAGCCAACACCCTCTGCGCGATCGCCCTCGACGACGGCGCCGAGACGGTGCTCGTGCAGGGTGCGGACTTTTATTCGTCGCCGCGCCTGTCGCCCGATGGCCGCTCACTGGCCTGGCTGAGCTGGGACCATCCACGCATGCCGTGGCAAGGCACCACCCTCTGGGTCGCCGATTTTAACGAGGACGGCACCCTGTCCACGCCCAAACGCATCGCCGGCGGCGACGAGGAATCCATTTGCCAGCCCGAATGGTCGCCCGACAACCTCCTGCACTTCGTCTCCGACCGCAGCGGCTGGTGGAATCTGTACCGCCTGTGCCGCGACCGCCAGCGCACCGAGGGCCTGTGCCCGATGGAAGCCGAATTCGCCACCCCGCACTGGACCTTCGGCAACAGCATGTACGGTTTCCGCTCGGCCAGCGAAATCATCTGCACCTACATCGACAAGGGCGTGAGCCGCCTGGCACGCCTGCTGCCGGGCAGCGGCAAGCTCGAATGCATCGCCAATCCGTACGAGGAAATCCGCGAACTGCGCGTCGCCAACGGCTACATCGCCATGCTGGCCGGCGGCCCGGCCATTCCGCTGGAACTGGCGCGCATCGACTTCACCGAAGAAGGCGTGGAAATCCTCGCACTATCGATTGAAGATCTGCCCGATGAAGCGGACCTCTCGATCCCCACCAGCATCAGCTACGCCAGCAACGGCCGCACCGCGCACGCCTTCTACTACCCGCCGCGCAACAAGGATGTGCAAGCGCCGGACGGCAGCAAGCCGCCGCTCATCGTCATCGGCCACGGCGGCCCGACCGGCATGACGGTCAACACGTTGAGCCTGAAAATCCAGTACTGGACCAGCCGCGGCTTCGGCGTGCTGGACGTGAACTACGGCGGCAGCACCGGCTTCGGCCGCGCCTACCGTGACCTGCTCAAAGGCCAGTGGGGCATCGTCGACGTCGAGGATTGCGTCAACGGCGCCAAGGCGCTGGTGGAGCGCGGCCTGGCCGACGGCGACCGCCTGATCATCCGCGGCAGCAGCGCCGGCGGCCTCACCACCTTGTGCGCGCTGACCTTCCACGATGTGTTCAAGGCCGGCGCCAGCTACTACGGCGTCTCCGACCTGAAGGGCCTCGATCAGGACTGCCACAAATTCGAGTCCCACTACAACGAATACCTGAGTGCCCCAAAAGCGCAGGCCGACGCCATCTACGCCCAGCGCTCGCCGATCAATCACACCGACAAGCTGTCGCGCCCCATGATCTTCTTCCAGGGCCTGGACGACAAGGTCGTACCGCCGCAGCAATCGCAAATGATGGTCGACGCACTGAAGAAACGCGGCATCCCTGTCGAATACGTGGAATTTGAAGGCGAAGGCCACGGCTTCCGCAAGGCCGAAAACATCATCCGCACGCTGGAAGCGGAACTGAACTTCTACCAAAATATCTTTAAGCTGAACCACGCATGACCGATCCCAAGCTGCTCGCTGAATTCGACGCGCTGCCTCACAACGAAAAAGCGATACTGGCGCTGCTTGCGCTGGTCGGCGAGCCTATGGGCCGTACCGCGATTCTCGATCATCTGAACCACGCGCGCATCGAAGTCAACGACGACGGCGACGCCTACACCGTCGCCACGCTGGACGATGCCATGTCCAAGCTGGAACGGCTGGCCTTCATCAGCGTGGTGACGGGGCGCGGCTTTGTCTGCAACGCCAAGCTGCGCTGGCCGGCGATCCGCTCCGCCATCGGCACCCACGCGATGGAAGACCTGTGCGCCGCCTACGCCGAACTGGTGCCGATGCGCCAGACCTGGAACAGCATGGAGCCGCGCAGCTACCGCGCCGGCATGGCGCGCCTGCGCATGGGGCTCTTGCGCGGCCACGGTCCGCAGCAGATTCAGTCGGTGCTGGCATTCTGCCTGGGCAGCTACGAAGCGGCGCAGCTGCATCCAATCGTCGATATCTTCGGCCGCCCGTTCGAACCGGGCATGATCGCGCTGGTCAGCCCACTGCTGCAGGACGACGTGCTGGCAGTGCTGATGCACCACTCGCAGCAGGAGCCGAACACCGCGCCGGTGCTGCGCGAATACTGCGAAATGCACATGCAGCGCCGCCACGGCGATATCAACGGCGAACTGCGCATGGCCATGGCGGAAGACGCGCTGCTGTGCGGCCGCCTCGATGACGCCAAGCGCTATCTCGAACGCACAACCGGCGCGCAAAGCCAGTACCTCGCCAGCATCGTGGTGCTGCTGCGCGGCGCCGGCAGCGCCGCCATCGTCGGCTTTGACGTGGCGCTGAAAACCCTGCGCCGCGACACCGGCAAGCGCAAGCAGCTGTTCACCGGCATGGGCGGCAATCTGTACCTGCTGTCGGCGCTGCGCAGCGGCGATCCGCGCCACTTGAAGGCGGCGGAAGCCTACCTCGAAATCGCCGTCAAGCTGCCAAAAAATCACGACAGCTCGGTGCATCAGATGATCGACCTGCTGCGCCAGATCCGCGCCGGCGTGATGCAGGTTGATACCGTCTCCGCGCTGCCGTGGGAGCCGGGTCTGCAAACGCAGATGTTCCAGTTCCTGCTGTACTTCTGGCTCTCGCTGCCGCAACTGCAGGAACGCAAGGAGCAGCTGCAGGATCTGGTGAAGAATGCCGAACGCGCCGGCTATCTGTTCATCGCCGGCCAGGCCGCCGCGCTGCTCGGCCAACTGGGCGACAGCGAGATGCAGGTCCACGCGCAGGCGCTGCGCTCGCGCCTCGGCTTCCCCGATATGACCACCTGGTTCGAACGGCAGGAAGGCTGGCAGCGCCAGCTCACGGCCCTCATCAACCTGCAGCAGCCGGCAACGGCGGATACTGCGGGTAGCACGCGCCTGGTATGGCTGCTCTCCTACGACAACCGCAACGGCCTGACCGACATTTCGCCGGTCGAGCAAAAGCGCGATGCGCGCGGACTGTGGAGCAAGGGCCGCGCCGTTGGCCTGAAACGCCTGCGCTTTGAATCCGAGCAGTTCAACTTCCTCACGCCGCAAGATATCCGCGCGGCGGAAGCCATCACTGTCGCGCATCGCGGCTACCAGTCCACCGGCCTCACTTACGAAATCGACCCGCAGCGCGCCGCGCCGGCACTGGTCGGCCATCCACTGCTGTTCTGGTCAGACCTGCCGGATATGCGTGTGGAGATGCTGTCCGGTGAGCCGGAACTGCTGGTCAAGCGCAGCCCCGGCAACCTGGAACTGCGCCTGCAGCCGCCGATTCCGGACGATAACTCCTCGGTGGTCATCACCAAGGAAACGCCGACCCGCCTGCGCGTGGTGAACATTCTCGAAGAACACCGCAAGATCGCCGCCATCGTCGGCGATGCACTTAATGTGCCGTCGCATGCGGAGCAGCAGGTGCTGTCGGCCATCAGCGCCATCTCGTCGATGGTGACGGTGCAATCGGATATCGGCGGCGCCGCGCCGGACATGGAACAGATGGAAGCCGACACGCGCCTGCATCTGCACCTGCTGCCTTACCAGCACGGCCTGAAGATGCAGATCCTGGTGCGTCCACTGGTCAACGGCGCCTACTACAAGCCCGGCGACGGCGCCGACAGCGTGATCGCCGACATCGGCGGCAAGCCGGTGCAGGCGCGCCGCAAGTTGATCGACGAACGTGATGCGGAGCGCGACCTGATCGCCAAGTGCCCGGTGCTGGAACAGGCGGAGCAGGATCACGGCGAATGGCTGCTGGGCCAACCGGCCCTGTGCCTGCAGTTGCTGGTGGAGTTGCAGGAGCTGGACCCGGCCAGCATCGTCATCGCGTGGCCGGAAGGCGAGAGCTTCCGCGTGACGAACAAGGTCGAAACCAAGCAGCTGCGCCTCGCCATCAAGAGCAACAAGGACTGGTTTGCCGCCAGCGGCGAACTGCAAGTGGACGAGGGCAAAGTCATCGACCTGCGCACGCTGCTGGAGATGATGGAGAAGAGCCACGGCCGCTTCGTGGAGCTGGGCGAGAACCGCTACATGGCGCTGACCGATGAACTGTATCGCCGCCTGCAGGAAGTGCAAGCCTACGGCGAAATCACGGCCGACGGCGTGCGCGTGCATCCACTGGCCTCGTTCGCACTGGAAGAACTGGCCAACGATATCGGCGGCCTCAAATCGGACAAGCTGTGGAAAGAACATCTCACGCGCATGCAGGAGCAGGAAGCCTTCACGCCTGAACTGCCAAGCACCCTGCAAGCGGAGCTGCGCGACTATCAGGTCGAGGGCTACAACTGGCTCTCGCGCCTTGCGCATTGGGGCGTGGGCGCTTGCCTGGCCGACGACATGGGCCTCGGTAAAACGCTGCAGGCACTGGCGCTGATTTTGTCGCGCGCGCCGAAGGGACCAACGCTGGTGATCGCACCGACCTCGGTCTGCATGAACTGGATGAGCGAAGCGGCGCGCTTTGCGCCGACGCTCAACATGCAGCTGTTCGGCAGCGGCGACCGCGCCGAGATGCTGAACAACCTGCACGCCTATGATGTGGTGGTGACCAGCTACGGCCTGCTGCAGCTGGAGTCCGAGCTGTTCTCCAAGGTGCAGTGGAACACCATCGTGCTGGATGAAGCGCAGGCGATCAAGAACAGCGCCACCAAGCGCTCGGCTGCCGTGATGGCGTTGAAGGGTGAATTCCGCATCGCCGTCACCGGCACGCCGCTGGAAAACCACCTCGGCGAGTTATGGAACCTGTTCCGCTTCATCAATCCGGGCCTGCTGGGCAGCATCGAGCAGTTCAACCTGCGCTTTGCCGCGCCGATTGAAAAGCCGCAGGACCACCGCGCCGAACTCGGTGCGCGCAAGCGTCTGCGCCGTTTGATCCATCCGTTCATCCTGCGCCGCACCAAGTCGCAGGTGCTGACCGAGCTGCCGTCGCGTACCGAGATCACGCTGGAAGTGGATTTGTCGGCCGACGAGACGGCGCTGTACGAATCGCTGCGCCGCGCCGCGCTGGAAAACCTTGAAAAGGTCGAAGGCCCGGCCGAGAAGAAATCGATCCAGATCCTGGCCGAGATCATGAAGCTGCGCCGCGCCTGCTGCAATCCGAACCTGATCGCGCCAGAGCTCAAGCTGGCCAGCAGCAAGCTGTCCGCCTTCGCGCACCTGCTGGAAAACCTGTTGGACAACAAGCACAAGGTACTGGTGTTCAGCCAGTTCGTTGACCACCTGTCGCTGATCCGCGAGCATCTGGATGCGCAGGGCATCAGCTACCAGTACCTCGACGGCGCTACCTCGATGGCGGCCCGCAAGCAGCGCGTCGATGCCTTCCAGGCCGGCGAGGGCGATGTGTTCCTGATTTCGCTGAAGGCGGGCGGCGTCGGCATCAACCTCACCGCCGCCGACTACGTGATCCACATGGACCCGTGGTGGAATCCGGCGGTGGAAGACCAGGCCTCCGACCGCGCCCACCGCATGGGCCAGCTTCGGCCGGTGACCATCTACCGCCTGGTGGCGCGCCACACCATCGAAGAGGGCATCGTCGACCTGCACCAGCACAAGCGCGACCTGGCCGACAGCCTGCTCGAAGGCAGCGACGTCAGCGGCCGCATGTCCGCGTCCGAAATGCTGGCCATGCTGCAGGAAGGCCTAAAGAAGTAGCGGAACTTCACGCCGGGTTTTCCCGTCTTAGCCTGATGGCGCCAGCCGGCACCCATCAAAGGGAGAACCCATATGAAGACCATCGCCGATGTAATGACCCGCGACGTGAGCTGCGTCTCGCCGGAAGACTCAATCCGCCAAGCCGCAGAACTGATGGACGACCTCGATGTCGGCGCGCTGCCGGTCACCGACGGCCAGCGCCTGGTCGGCATGATCACCGACCGCGACATCACCATCCGCGCCACCGCTGCCGGCCTCGGCCCGGACGAGACGCAGGTAGCCGATGTGATGACCGACGATATCTGCCATTGCTACCAGGACCAGAGCACCGACGAGGTGATGCAGGACATGCGCGATATCCAGATCCGCCGCGTCCCGGTGGTCAGCCGCGACGACCACACGCTGATCGGCATCGTGGCGCTGGCCGACCTGGTGGAAAGCGAAACCGACGACAGCAAGACCGCGCAAACGCTGCTTGAAATTTCAGCGCCGTTGCCGGTGGGGCAAGCGCCCACTACGCTGTAGCTTGATCGAAGGGAAAGTAAAGTTCCACTGGTTGAATTATTTTGTCTTGTATCGGGCGCTCTCAAGCGGGCAGATTAGTGATAATCTCCACCGCTTCAGACACAAGGCTGCACATGATGATCAAGACAAAATTCGCACTGGCTGCACTGATGGCGGCTCTGGCCGCCGCACCAGCCGGTGCCGCTACGCACCACCACAAGAAGAGCAGCTCCAAGGCTACGACCTCGAGCAAGGCCAAGAGCACCAAATCGACCAAAACCAGCAAGGGCAAGAGCACTGCCAAGGCCTCTTCCGGCAAGACCAAGGCGGTCGCTGCCGCGGCCGCCGTGCCGGCGCTCAAAGTCGCTTCCGAGCGCTGGCAAGACCGCCAGTTCGACAACCTGAGCAACCAGTTTCTTAACGCGCTGTGGCGCATCGATTCGGAAAGCGCGATCTACGCTGGCAAGTACGACACCGCCGCCACGCTGACCGTGTTCGACAAGGCCGAGCAGGACAAGGAACTGGCCTTCATCGATGAATGGAAGGGCAAGTTCAGCGGCGTCAACGCCGGCAAGCTGTCGGCCAAGCAGCGCACCGACCTGGGCCTGCTGATCAACAAGCTCGATAGCGACCGCTTCCGCCTCACCACCTTGCGCGAGTGGGAATGGAATCCGGCCAGCTACAACGTGGCCGGCCCGCTCGACCTGATCCTGAATACCGAATACGCAGCCCAGCCGCAGCGCCTGCGCACGCTGCTCAAGCGCATCGCCAGCATCCCGGCTTACTACGAGGCGGCGCGCGCCAACATCGTCAATCCGACCCGCGAGCACACCCGCCTGGCGATCAAGCAGGCGCCCGGCGTGCAGACCGTGCTGACCGAAATCGACAAGGCGGCGCAAGCGTCGATCCTGACGCCGGTGGAGAAACAGCTGTTCACCCAGCGCGTGAATGCGGCGCTGAACGCGGTCGACGGCTACGTCGCTTTCCTGACCGAGATGGACAAGCAGATGGACACCAAGGGCCGTCGCACTTTCCGCCTCGGCAAGGAGCTGTATGAGCAGAAGTTTGCCTACGATATCCAGTCGGCCAGCACTGCGGAGCAGACCTATCAGAAGGCGCTGGCCACGCGCGAGGAGCTGCTGGCCAATATGGACAAGCTGTCCGACGAGCTGTGGGACAAGACCATGGGCAGCACGGCCAAGCCGACCGACCGCTTTGCCAAGATCGGCATGGTGATCGACAAGCTGTCGGCACGCCACGTGGCGCGCGAGGACTTCGTCAACGAGATCAAGCGCCAGATCCCGACCTTGCAGGACTGGGTGATCAGCCACAACCTGCTGACGCTGGATCCGAACAAGCCGCTGGAAGTGCGCCCGACGCCGGCCTATGCGGCCGGTGTGGCCGGCGCCAGCATCGATGCGCCAGGGCCGTATCGTCCGCAGGACCGCACCTGGTACAACGTGACGCCGCTCGACGGCGCCACGGCGGAAGCGGCCGAGAGCAGCCTGCGCGAGTACAACCACTGGATCCTGCAAATCCTGAATATCCACGAGGCTATCCCGGGCCACTACGCGCAACTGGTCTACGCCAACCGTTCGCCGTCGATCGTGAAGTCGATCTTCGGTAATGGTGCGATGGTGGAAGGCTGGGCGGTGTACGGCGAGCGCATGATGCTCGAATCCGGCTACGGCAACAATGAGCCTGAAATGTGGCTGATGTATTCCAAGTGGAACCTGCGCAGCGTGACCAACACCATCCTCGACTACAGCGTGCACGTGCTGGGCATGACGGAGGAGCAGGCCATCGACCTGCTGACCCGCCAGGCCTTCCAGACGCGCAGCGAAGCGGTGGAGAAGTGGCATCGCGTGCAGGTATCGTCGGTGCAGCTGACCAGCTACTTCAGCGGCTACAGCGAGATCATGGAATTGCGCGAGCAGCGCAAGCAGCAGTTGGGCCCCAAGTTCAACCTGAAGGAATTCCACGAGCAATTCCTCAGCTACGGCAGCGCCCCGGTGCGTGTCATCAAGGGCCTGATGACGCAGTAAGCCTGCGTTCCCTCAAAGCGATGGGCATGTGATTCGATACGATGGAGAACGGCTGTAGTTCAGCCGTTTTCTGCTACGATCAAATCCGGGAGGTACCATGACCATGCCCATTAAATTCGACACACGTCAGTACGCCAAGACATTGGCGGAAGCGGGAATACCGCAAGATCAAGCCGATGCGCACGCGCAAGCACTGCTTGCCGCGCTCTCCGAAGGCACTGTTACGCCGGGTGAAGTCGTGGTCCTCAAAGCGGAAGTCATGGCCAGGATAGACTCTGTAAAAGCAGAAATCATGACCCAGGTAGACTCCGTAAAAGCAGAAGTCATGGCCCGGGTGGACGCTGTAAAAGCAGAAGTCATGGCCCGGGTGGACGCTGTAAAAGCAGAGGTCATGGCACGGATAGACTCTGTAAAAGCCGAAGTCATGGCGGAGATAGTCGCGCTAAAGCACCAGGTTCAAGTGCTCAAAGTGCGTGTGGACGCAAAATTCACCATTGTTTTTTGCATGCTTGGCGTGTCGTTCGGCTTGCATGCCGTCACGATCGGCATGCTGTGGAAGATACTGGACCGCCTGCCCTAAATCAGGCTTTTTCTTCCGGGGCGGTGGAGAGGCGGACGAACAGGGGGGCGACTAGCAGGCCCAGTTCGAACAGCAGGCACATCGGGATGGCCAGCGAGAACATCGAGACGGCATCCGGCGGCGTTACAATCGCGGCGATCACGAAGGCGCCGACAATCGCGTAAGGACGAATCTCTTTCAGCTTGGCCACGCTCACCAGGCCCATGCGCACCAGGATGACCACCACCACCGGCACCTCGAACGTCGCGCCAAAGGCCAGGCACATCGACATCACGAAATCCAGGTAGTTTTCGATATCCGGCGTCACCGCAATCGACTGCGGCGAGAACTCGGCGATGAACTGGAACACGCGGCCAAACACCAGGAAATAGCAGAATGCCACGCCGGACATGAACAGCACCGACGAGGAAATCACCAGCGGCGCAATCAGCCGCTTTTCATGTGCGTACAAGCCCGGCGCCACGAAGGCCCACAGCTGGTACAGCACCCACGGCAAAGCCAGGATGATGGCAATCACCAGCGTCACCTTCATCGGCACCAGGAACGGCGAGATCACGCCGGTGGCAATCATCTTCGAGCCTTCCGGCAGCGAGCGGATCATCGGTTCGGCAATAATGTCGTAGATGCGCGAGGGCCCCGGCCAGATCATCAGGCCGATGCACATGATCGCGATGCCGATCGAGGCCTTGACCAGGCGGTCGCGCAGTTCGATCAGGTGAGAGATAAAGGTCTCTTCGCCCGGATTTGGAGTAGTCATTTAAAAGAAGGAGCTGTTGGACGAGCTGCGCGGGCGGAAGCGCGCTACCCGCGCCGCGCCCGAGGTCACGTGCATCTTGCCGCCGTGACGCTGCTTGTACCAGTTGGGAATGGCCGAGTTGCGCACCAGCTTCTTGCGGCGGAACTCGCGCGCCTTGCGCGACAAATCTTCCGTGGTGACATGGCTGAACGACACCGGCTCATAAGCGGGCGGATTGTCGTTGAACGCCTCCTCGACCTCGGCCATATTCTTTGAGATCGAGTTTTCTACGTCCGACTTGATGGCCTGGGCGGCGTCCTGCACATCCTTTTGCAGGTTGCGCAGTTCTTCCATCTCGATTTCGCGCGAGACTTCGGTTTTGACCTCGTTCAGGTAGCGCTGGGCGCGGCCATACAAGGTCCCGGCCATGCGCGCCACCTTGGGCAGCTTTTCAGGACCGATGACGACCAGCGCAACCACGCCGATGACAGCAAGTTTGGTAAGACCGAGATCGATCATAAGAAAAGGCTACTTACTTCTTTTCTTTCGTGTCGACGTCGATGGTGCCTGGTGCCGGAGCGGCTGGCTTGTCTTCATCTGCACCTTTCACGCCATCCTTGAAACCTTTGACGGCCTTGCCGATGTCCGAACCCATGTTGCCCAGCTTTTTGGTGCCAAAGACCAGCATCACGATCACCAGAACGATCAGCCAGTGCCAAATACTAAAAGAACCCATCATATTCCCCTAAATTCGTTGATTCCCAGGACTGCTGCTACAGTATAAGCTAAGCGCAGTGCCTACGGTAAATGTAGTGACTTAGCGCTGCCCGCGCCATGGATGCGCGCCGCCGATCACGTGCAGGTGCAAATGGTACACCTCCTGCCCGCCATCCGGCCCACTGTTAATCAGCGTCTTATAGCCGCGCACCGGCGCGCCGCCGGCATCATAGCCGACCGCGCAGCCGAATTCCTCTGCCAGGCGAGGGGCCAGGGCCAGCATCTTGCCCAGCAGCGCAGGCTCGGCAGCCGCGTCCTGAAGCGTGCCGAAATGTTTCTTCGGGATCACCAGCAGGTGCACCGGCGCGGCCGGATTGATATCCTTGAAGGCCAGCAGATCATCGTCTTCATACACGGTGGTCGAAGGGATTTTCTTTTCGGCTATTTTGCAAAAGATGCAGTTGTCCACTCGAAGGCTCCGATTATTCTTTGCGGGATGCTTTTTCCTCGATGCCCGACACGCCCTCGCGGCGCGCCAGCTCATCGAGCACTTGCTGCGGTTTCAGGTCGAACTGGGCCAGCAGCACCAGCGTATGGAACCACAAGTCGGCCACTTCGTACAGCACCTTGCCGCTGTCGCCGCCGGCGCGCGCGTCCTTGGCGGCCATCACGGTCTCGGTGGCTTCCTCGCCGATCTTTTTCAGGATGGCGTCGTCGCCCTTGGCAAACAGCTTGGAAGTGTAGGAGGTGGCGGGGTCGCCGCCGTTGGCCAGCTTGCGCGATTCGATCAGCTCGCCCAGGCGTTCAAGAACGGTGCTCATTTGCCTGCCTTGTAAATGTCGTTGGGATCTTTCAGCACCGGCTCGGTGTTCTGCCAGTCGCCTTCATGCTCGTTGCCTTCGAATTTCTGGAAGAAGCATGAGTGGCGGCCGGTGTGGCAAGCGATGCCGCCAGCCTGCTCGATTTTCAGCAGCACCACGTCTTCGTCGCAGTCGAGGCGGATTTCCAGCACTTTCTGCGTATGGCCGGACTCCTCGCCCTTGTGCCACAGCTTCTTGCGCGAGCGGCTCCAGTAGACCGCCTCGCCCAGCTCCACCGTCTTGGCCAGCGCCTCACGGTTCATCCAGGCGAACATCAGCACATCGTTGCTGCCCGCTTCCTGGGCGATCACCGGCACCAGGCCGTGCTCGTCCCATTTGATTTTTTTCAGCCACGCTGCTTTGGGCTGGATAGGGGTATTCATCTTGCTACTCTCTTAAACCAGGCGCATCGGGATGCCCTGTTGTGCCATGAAACGCTTGGCTTCCTGCACCGTGTGCTGGCCGTAGTGGAAAATGCTGGCTGCCAGCACCGCGTCGGCCTTGCCGAGCTTGACGCCGTCGGCCAGGTCTTGCAGGCCGCCCACGCCGCCGGAGGCGATCACCGGAATGCTGATGGCGTCCGACACGCCGCGCGTCAGGCCCAGGTCGAAACCGGACTTGGTGCCGTCCTTGTCCATGCTGGTCAGCAGGATTTCGCCGGCGCCCAGCTGTTCCATTTTCTTGGCCCACTCGATGGCGTCGATGCCGGTGGCCTTGCGGCCGCCATGGGTGAACACTTCCCACTTGCCCGGCGATACTTGCTTGGCGTCGATCGCCACCACGATGCACTGCGAACCGTGCTTCTGCGAGGCTTCGTACACCAGCTGCGGATTCGACACCGCCGACGAATTCATGCTGACCTTGTCCGCGCCGGCGTTGAGCAGGCGGCGCACATCGGCCACCTCGCGCACGCCGCCGCCCACGGTCAGCGGAATGAACACCTGCGACGCTACCGCCTCGATGATGTCGAGGATCAGGCCGCGGTTATCGCTGGTGGCGGTAATGTCGAGGAAGGTCAGCTCATCGGCGCCCTGCTCGTCGTACCGGCGCGCGATTTCCACCGGGTCGCCGGCATCGCGCAGCTCGGTGAAGTTGACGCCTTTGACGACGCGGCCATCGGTCACGTCGAGGCAGGGGATGATGCGTTTAGCCAGCATGGTTTACTCGTCTTCTTCTTCGATCAGGTCGCCGCTCAGTTCATCGGCGCGCTCTTGCGCGGATGCCAGGTCGATGGTGCCTTCGTAAATCGAACGGCCGCAGATCACGCCTTCGATACCTTCGTCCTGCACTGCGCACAGGGCCTCCACGTCGGCCAGGTTGTGCAGGCCGCCCGAAGCGATCACCGGAATCTTGACCGCTTGCGCCAGCTTGACGGTGGCTTCGATATTCACGCCGCCCATCATGCCGTCGCGGCCGATGTCGGTGTAGATGATCGATTCCACGCCGTAGGCTTCAAACTTCTTGGCCAGGTCGATCACTTCGTGGCCGGACATTTTGCTCCAGCCGTCGGTGGCGACTTTGCCATCCTTGGCGTCCAGGCCGACGATGATGTGGCCAGGGAAGGCGCCGCACGCATCGTGCAGGAAGCCCGGTTCTTTCACCGCAGCGGTGCCGATGATGACGTAGGTGATGCCGGCGTCCAGGTAGCGCTCGATGGTGTCGAGGTCGCGGATGCCGCCGCCCAGCTGCACAGGGATCTCATCGAGGTCGTTTTCTTCCGCGAAGTCTTGCACCGCTTTCAGGATGGCCTTGATGGCAGCCTCATTCTTCGGCTTGCCGGCGAAGGCGCCGTTCAGGTCGACCAGGTGCAGGCGGCGCGCGCCCTGTTTCAGCCAATGCAGGGCCATCTCGGCCGGATCTTCGGAGAATACGGTGGCGAGTTCCATATCGCCCTGTTTGAGGCGAACGCAGTGACCGTCTTTGAGGTCGATAGCAGGAATGAGCAGCATGATGGTTTTAGTTAAAGATTAAAAAAAGAAATCAAGGGTTCCAGTGAACAAAGTTTTTGTACAGCTGCAGTCCGGTTGCGGCGCTTTTCTCCGGGTGGAACTGGGTCGCAAAAATATTATCACGGGCTACGGCGCAACTGAACGGCGCACCGTACACAGTCTGGCCAACGGTGTGCGCTGACTGCTCCGGCTGAGCGAAATAGCTGTGCACGAAGTAGAACCAGGCGTTGTCCGGAATATCCTGCCACATCGGATGAGACGCCGTTTGCTGCACTTGGTTCCACCCCATTTGCGGGACTTTGAAGCGCGAGCCGTCTTCCTGCACCTGACCGTCCAGCTGGAAGCGCACCACCTTGCCGGGCAGCAGGCCCAGGCCGGCGGCATTGCCTTCCTCGCTGACATCAAACAGCATTTGCTCGCCGATGCACACTCCCATAAGAGGTTTATTACGCGAGGCGGCCATCAGCGCATCCTGCACGCCGGACTCGCGCAGGCTGCGCATGCAATCCGGCATGGCGCCCTGGCCGGGCAGCACGATGCGGTCGGCCGATTCGATATCGGCTACTTCGCCGGAGATCAGCACATTGGCTTCCGGCGCCACGGCGCGCAGGGCCTGCGCAACCGAGCGCAGATTACCCATGCCGTAATCAACTACTACGATTTTTTTCATGATGATGATTTACAGGGTGCCCTTGGTCGACGGAATGGTGCCAGCGGCGCGCGGGTCCAGCTCGGACGCCATGCGCAGCGCGCGGCCGAAGGCCTTGAACACGGTCTCGCACTGGTGGTGGGCGTTGGTGCCACGCAGGTTATCGATGTGCAGGGTCACCAGCGCGTGGTTGACGAAGCCGCGGAAGAATTCCAGCGTCAGGTCGACGTCGAAGGTGCCGATCATCGCGCGCGTGAACGGGATGTGATATTCGATGCCTGGGCGGCCGGAGAAGTCCAGCACCACGCGCGACAGCGCCTCGTCCAGCGGCACGTAGGAGTGGCCGTAGCGCACAATGCCTTTGCGGTCGCCGATGGCCTTGGCCACCGCCATGCCCAGCGTGATGCCGACGTCTTCCACCGTGTGGTGGTTGTCGATATGGATATCGCCGGTGGCTTCGACTTCGAGGTCGAACAGGCCGTGGCGGGCGATCTGGTCCAGCATGTGGTCGAGGAAAGGCACGCCGGTGTTCAGTTTCTGTTTGCCGGTGCCGTCCAGGTTGATGGATACGCGGACTTGCGTCTCGTTGGTGTTGCGGATGATTTCTGCGGTGCGGTTCATGAAAAGCTCGCGATGGTGTCAGGCTGCCTGCGATGCAGCGAAGGCATCGAGTAAGGTGGAATTTTCTTCCGGAGTGCTAACGGTAATACGTAAACAATTGGCCAGCACACTGTGCATTTTACTCACATTTTTAATTAATACCTTGTGAGACAGCAGTTTTGCGTGGATCGTGTCGGAATCGGGCACGCGAATCAAGATAAAATTCGCCGCCGACGGAAATACCTCCACGCCCGGCATGGCGGCCAATGCAGCCGTCAGATCGGCGCGTGCGGCGCGCAACGCGGCTGCCTGCTGGTTCAGCACCTCCACGTGGTCAAGTGCGAATTCGGCCGCAACCTGGGTCAGCACGTTGATGTTGTATGGAGGCCGCACTTTGTCGAATTCCGCCAGCAGTTGCGGCGCCGCTGACATATAGCCGAGGCGAATGCCGGCCAGTCCCAGCTTGGACACGGTGCGCATCACCACCAGATTCGGAAATTCAGGCAGGCGATTCATAAATGTCTGCTGAGCGAATGGCTCATACGCTTCGTCGACGATGGCGAGGCCAAAGCCGTCCAAGGCCTTGATGATGGCAACGATATCGTCTTCCGCAAACAGGTTGCCGGTCGGGTTGTTCGGATAGGACAGGAACACCAGTGCTGGCTTGTGCTCTTTGATGGCGGCCAGCATGGCTTGCAGGTCGAGCGTCATGTCCGCCTTGAGCGGCACGCCAACGTAATCCATGCCGGCGAATTGCGCCGAGCGCTGGTACATCACGAACGACGGCGTCGGCGCGACCACGGTGGCGCGGCGGTCCTGCATGGCGCAGGCCATGCACAGGATCGAGATCAGCTCATCCGAGCCGTTGCCGAGGATGACGTCATAACCGGCCGGCACGCCCAGCTTGTCCTTGATGCGCTGCTTGATGGTGCTGTAGGCGGCGGCCGGGTAACGGTTGAGCGCCACGTCGGCCAGCCGCTGAGCCAAGTCCTCCCGCAGATGATGCGGCAGGTGGTAAGGGTTCTCCATCGCATCCAGTTTAATGAAACCACTCGCATCGGCGACGTGGTAGCTGGCTACAGCTCTGACGTCGGGGCGGATGGTGCTGTTGACCAGCGTATCGATGGGGGACATCTTACTTGGGCTCCTATGAGTTGACTAAACTTCGGGACTTCTTGACGGGTATTTCGGGCGCCTTCAATCGCTCGTTGATGATGGCGCAGTATTCAGGGTTCAATTCAAAGCCGACAAAATTGCGGCCGCAGCGCTGGGCCGCCACCGCCGTCGTACCGCTGCCCATGAACAAATCCAGCACCACGCCGTCCGGCGGGCACGAGGCCTTGACCATGCGCTCGATAATCTCCAGCGGCTTTTGCGTGGGATGATCGGCACGCTCCGGATGCTCACGGTGCAGGCGCGACACGCTCCACACATCTTTCGGGTTGTAGCCCACTTCCAGCCACTTGGCGCCGATGAAGATCGAGCGCGTGCGGGCTTTCTTGGTCTCGGCGTCGTACGGAATGCGCACGGCGTCGAGATCGAAGTAGTAATCCTTGCGGCGCACGAAGAAACCGATGGTGTCATGCACCGACGAGAAACTGCGCACGCTGCCGCCCATCGAGGGCACGCGGCGGTCCCAGACAATTTCGTTCATCATCGTCATGCGCTTTTTCAGCATGACGAAAATCTCCGGCGAAAAACGCCAGGTGAGGAAAATGTACAAGCTGCCGTTGGGCTTCAGCTTGGGCAGGGCGGCGTCGATCCACTGCTCGGTCCAGAGCAGGTAGTCGTCTACCGACTTCTGGTCCGAGGCATTGCCGTAGTCCTTGCCGAGGTTATACGGCGGGTCGGTCAGAATCAGGTCGATGGAACCATCCGGGATGCGCGCCAAACCGGCCAGCGCATCCTCACAGAAGACCTGATTGAGCCACTCACTCATTTGAGGCGCAGCTCCGCGCTGCGGGCGTGTGCCTGCAGGCCTTCACCGTAAGCCAGTTCCGCAGCGACCTTGCCCAGCGTTTGCGCGCCGGCTTCGCTGACGTGGATGATGGACGAACGTTTTTGGAAATCGTACACGCCCAGCGGCGACGAGAAGCGCGCGGTGCGCGAGGTCGGCAGCACGTGGTTCGGACCGCAGCAGTAGTCGCCCAGCGATTCGGACGAGAAGCGGCCGAGGAACATGGCGCCGGCGTGGCGGATCTTGTCGGCCCATTGCTGCGGCTCGGCGGCGGAGATTTCCAGGTGCTCGGCGGCGATGCTGTTGGCGATGGCGCAGGCTTCGTCCATGTCGCGCACTTTGATCAGCGCACCGCGGTCGCCCAGCGAGGTCTTGATGACTTCCTGGCGCGGCATGGTCGGCAGCAGCTTGGCGATGCGGGCTTCCACCTTGGCGATGTAATCCGCGTCTGGGCACAGCAAAATGGCTTGCGCCAGCTCGTCGTGCTCCGCTTGCGAGAACAGGTCCATCGCCACCCAGTCAGGATCGGTGGTGCCGTCGCAGACGATCAGGATTTCCGACGGGCCGGCGATCATGTCGATGCCGACGGTGCCGAACACGCGGCGCTTGGCCGAGGCGACGTAGGCGTTGCCTGGGCCGACGATTTTATCGACCGCTTGAATGGTGTCGGTGCCGTAAGCCAGTGCGGCCACGGCTTGCGCGCCGCCGATGGTGATGACGCGCGTCACGCCGGCGATGGCGGCGGCGGCGAACACCATCTGGTTCTTCACGCCGTCCGGCGTCGGCACCACCATGATGATTTCTTCCACGCCGGCGACGTGCGCGGGAATCGCGTTCATCAGCACTGACGATGGATAGGCTGCTTTACCGCCAGGGACATAAATGCCCACGCGGTCCAGCGGCGTGACGCGCTGGCCCAGCACCGTGCCGTCAGCCTCGGTGTAGGTGAAACCGTTCAGTTCCTGCTTCTGGCGCTCGTGGAACACGCGCACGCGATGCGCGGCGACTTCCAGAGCCTTGCGCTGCGCTTCGGGAATAGCAGCCAATGCCGCCTGCAGCTCTTCCTGCGATACGTCCAGCGCCGCCATGCTGGTGGCGCCACCGTTTGGCAGGCGGTCGAATTTGTTGGTGTATTCAAGGACGGCGGCATCGCCGCGCGCTTTCACGTCGGCGAGGATTTTGCCGACGGCGGATTCGATGGCGTCATCGGTGCTGGCTTCAAAGGCCAGCAGGGTGTCCAGACGCTGTTTGAAATCGGCCTGGCTGGAATCGAGCTTGGTAATCATTTTTTGGATGCGCGTTCAAATGCTTCGATGATAGGTTGCAGGCGCTCGCGCTTCATCTTCAGTGCTGCTTGATTCACGATCAGGCGCGACGAAATATCCATGATGGCCTCAACCTCTTTCAGGTCGTTGGCGCGCAGCGTGTTGCCGGTGCTGACCACGTCGACGATGGCGTCCGACAGGCCGACCAGCGGCGCCAGCTCCATCGAGCCATACAGCTTGATCAGGTCAACGTGCACGCCCTTCTTGGCGAAGTGCGCGCGCGCGGTCTCGACGAACTTGGTGGCCACGCGCAGGCGCGCGCCCTGGCGCACCGCGGTCTCGTAATCGAAGCCGTTGCGCACCGCGACCGACATGCGGCACTCGGCGATATGCAGGTCGATCGGCTGGTACAAACCTTCGCCGCCGTGCTCCAGCAGCACATCCTTGCCGGCCACGCCGAAGTCCGCCGCGCCATGCTGCACGTAGGTCGGCACGTCGGTGGCGCGCACGATCAGCACGCGCACATTAGGATCGTTGGTCGGCAGGATCAGCTTGCGCGAAGTTTCCGGATTCTCGGTGACGGTGATGCCCGCTGCTTCCAGCAGCGGCAAGGTGTCTTCGAAAATGCGGCCCTTCGACAGCGCAAGAATCAGCTGCTGGGAGTCGGCTTGGAATGCACTCATGATGGTTATTTAATACGCTTGATGTTGGCGCCTACGGCGGAGAGTTTGACTTCCATCTGATCGTAGCCGCGGTCCAGGTGATAGATGCGGTCGATCAGCGTTTCACCGCGCGCAGCCAGGCCGGCGATCACCAGCGAAGCAGATGCACGCAGGTCGGTCGCCATCACAGGCGCACCAACCAGCTGTTCCACGCCTTTGATAAAGGCGGTGTTGCCATCGGTTTCAATTTGCGCGCCCAGGCGGTTCATCTCCTGGACGTGCATGAAGCGGTTTTCAAAAATGGTTTCCGTCACGCGGCTGGCGCCTTCGGCGATGGTGTTCACCGCCATGAATTGCGCTTGCATGTCGGTCGGGAAGCCGGGGTATTCGGTGGTGCGGAAGGTCACGGCGTGCGGACGCTTGTCCATCTGCGCGCGGATCCAGTTGTCGCCGATGGTCAGCTGCAGGCCGATCTCGCGCAGCTTGTCCAGCGCCGCATCCATGATATCGACGCGGGTGTTGCGGATAGTGATATCGCCGCCGGTGGCAGCCACTGCGCACAGGAAGGTCGCCGCTTCGATGCGGTCCGAGATCACGGCGTGTTTGGCGCCGTGCAGTTCGCTCACACCCTGAATCACCAGGCGGTTGGTGCCGATGCCTTCGATCTTGGCGCCCATGGCCACCAGCAAGTTGGCCAGGTCGGTCACTTCCGGTTCGCAGGCGGCGTTTTCCAGCACGGTTTCGCCTTCGGCCAACGTCGCAGCCATCAGCAGGTTCTCGGTGCCGGTCACGGTGATCATGTCGGTGACGATGCGCGCGCCTTTCAGCTTGGCGCACTTGGCGTAGATGTAGCCGCCTTCAACGGTGATATCGGCGCCCAGCGCCTGCAGGCCCTTGATGTGCTGGTCGACCGGGCGCGAACCGATGGCGCAGCCGCCCGGCAGCGATACCTTGGCTTCGCCGAAGCGCGCCAGCAGCGGGCCCAGTACCAGGATCGACGCGCGCATGGTTTTCACCAGATCGTACGGCGCTTCCAGCTTGGTGATGGCGCTGCCGTTCAGGGTGACCTTGTCGCCGTCCTGCGTGACTTTGAGGCCGGTCTCGCCCAGCAGCTTCAGGATGGTCGATACGTCGTGCAGGTGCGGCACGTTGGACAGTTCGACGTCGCCGGAGGTCAGCAGGCCCGCGCACAGGATAGGCAGTGCCGCGTTCTTCGCGCCGGAGATGGTGATGTCGCCTTGCAGGCGGTTACCGCCTTGAATCAGAAGCTTGTCCATGCTTATCCTTGATATTCTTCAGGGGTGAGGGTTTTCATCGACAGCGCGTGGATTTCTTCACGCATGCGGTCGCCCAGTGCAGCGTACACCAGCTGGTGGCGCTGAATCAGGCGCTTGCCTGCAAACGCAGGCGACACAATCACGGCCTGGAAGTGCTGGCCGTCGCCCTCCACTTCGAGGTGCGTGCATTCGAGGCCGGCCTTGATGTAGCCGTGGATGAGTTCTGGAGTCGTGACCATTTTTAAATTTCCCAATTAGTGGCGCAAGCGGTAACCGCTGCGCAGCAAACGAATCGCCAGGAACGCCAGCACGACGAGGAAGGCCGAAACAATGGCCACGCTCACCAGCGGATTGACGTCGGACTGGCCGAAGAAGCCGTAACGGAAGCCGTCGATCATGTAGAAGAACGGATTCAAATGCGATACCGCCTGCCATACCGGCGGCAGCGAATGGATCGAGTAGAACACGCCGGCCAGGAAGGTCAGCGGCACGATCAGGAAGTTCTGGAACGCGGCCAGCTGGTCGAATTTCTCGGCCCAGATGCCGGCGATCAGGCCCATGGTGCCGAGGATGGCGGCGCCCAGCAGCGCGAACACCAGGATCCACAGCGGCGCCGCAAACGACAGGTGGGCGAACCACGCAGTCACGAAGAATACGCCGCAGCCGACCACGATACCGCGCACCATGGCCGCGATCACGTAGGCGGAGAAAATCTCCCAGTGCGACAAAGGCGTCAGCAGCACGAACACCAGGTTGCCGGTGATCTTGGACTGGATCAGCGAGGACGACGAGTTGGCGAAGGCGTTCTGCAAGACGCTCATCATCACCAGGCCCGGAATCAGGAACGAGGTGTAGCTCACGCCATCGTAGACGTTGACGCGGCCTTCGAGCACGTGGCCGAAGATCAGCAGGTACAGCATGGCGGTCAGGATAGGCGCGGCGATGGTCTGCGTCGCTACTTTCCAGAAGCGCAGGGTCTCCTTGTAGACCAGGGTAGAGAAACCGGCGGAGAGGAAGTTCATACGGTACCTTTTTCCATGATCTGGATAAAGATGTCTTCCAGATCCGCTTGTTGCAGTTGCATTTCGTCGATCACGGCGCCCGACTCGCGCAGGCGCTTCAGGATTTGTTCGACTTCAGCGTATTCATTGATGCGCAGGCTGTACTTCTTGCCGTGCTCCGAGGTTTCCGGATGCGTGACCAGGTGGCGCAGGTCATCCGAGATGTCGCCGTGGGTCAGATTGACGATCAGCTGCGAACCGGAGATGCGGCGGATCAGCGATGCCATCGAATCCAGTGCCACCACCTTGCCCAGCTTGAGCATGGCGACGCGCTTGCACATGGCTTGCGCTTCTTCCAGGTAGTGGGTGGTCAGCACCACGGTGTGGCCTTCGCGGTTGAGACGCGAGATGAACTTCCACAGCGTCTGGCGCAGCTCGACGTCGACGCCGGCGGTCGGCTCATCGAGCACGATCACGGGCGGCTTGTGCACCAGCGCCTGCGCCACCAGCACGCGGCGCTTCATGCCGCCCGACAGGGCGCGCATATTGGTATCGGCCTTGTTGGTCAGGTCGAGGTTGTGCATTACCTCGTCGATCCAGGCATCGTTGTTCTTCAGGCCGAAATAGCCCGATTGCAGGCGCAGCGTTTCGCGCACCGTGAAGAACGGGTCGAACACCAGTTCCTGCGGCACCACGCCCAGCTTCTTGCGGGCGTTGCGGAAATCGTTGACCACGCAGTGGCCGTGGATCTTGACCGAACCGGCGTCTGGACGGATCAGGCCGGCGATGGTGGAAATCAGGGTGGTCTTGCCGGCGCCGTTCGGCCCCAGCAGGCCGAAAAACTCGCCCTCTTCAATGGTGAGGGACACGCCGCCCAGCGCCTGGAGCGACTTGTAGCGCTTCTCGACATTGCTAATTTGGATCGCTGTCATTCTTGACTTATCTATAAGGTTGCGGCGGCCGGACCGGCGCGCGGGAAGATGCTGCGGAACGCCACGGCGCTACGGCTGCGGCAACGTTCAATTATATTGGAAATTCAATCGGTCCGAGCCGGACCGGGGGATTTACAGCTGGCGGCGGGGTGGGGCGGAGGTCAATGGTGGTGGTGGGAGGCGGAGTCGCCTTCCACAGCGGTCTTCTTGGTGAAGAACGATTCCGGTGCGTCCACCGGGGAGAATTCGTCGGCGGCCGGGTTGCGGTATGCGACGCCTTCCGAGTCCAGCTTGACGTCGGTCGGGAACAGCAGCGAGCACACGCCGTACAGCTTGGTCAGGCTTTGCAGCGCCGGCGGCAGGTTTTTCAGTTGCAGGTTGATGCCGGCCGCCTGCGCGGCGCGTTGCCACGACAGCATCACCGACACCGCCACCGAATCCACCGTCAACACATGGCGCAGGTCGAACGTGGTCTGGCCGGCCTTGAGGGCGGCATAGCCGCGCTCCAGCGCCGCGGTGGCGTTGAGCACGGTCAGGGACGTGAGCGACTGCAGGTTGTCGGTAGGTTCGGTAACGGCGTTCATGATTACTTCGGTGCGTTGGTTTTCAGCGGCTTGCTGGCGAGCTTCTTGTTCTTCTCGGTCAGCGCCTTGATCAGGCCGTCCATGCCGCCTTTCGAGATTTCGGAAGCGAAAGTGCCCTTGTAGGTCTCGACCAGCCACGCGCCCAGCACGTTGATGTCGTAGATCTTCCAGCCTTGCGGGCCCTTGGCGACGCGGTAGTTCAGCGGAATCGGTTCGCCGCGCGGCATGTTGACCTGCGAGCGCACTTCCACTTCGGTGTCATCCGGTGCGGCGCGCAGCGGCTTGAAGTCGATGGTCTGGTCCTTGACCTGCGACAACGCGCCCGAGTAGGTGAACACCAGCAGCGAGCGGAACTGCTCGGTCAGGGCTTTCTGCTGCTCCGGGGTGGCGTCGCGCCAGAAGCGGCCGGCCGCCAGCGAGGTCATGCGCTGGAAATCGACGTACGGCAGGATCTTGGTTTCCACCAGGTCCATGACTTTCTTGGTGTCGCCCGCCTGGATCGCCTTGTCATTCTTGGCGGTGTCGATCACGTCCTGGCTGATGCGCTTGACCAGGGCGTCCGGCGCCTCGTTGGCAGGCACGGCGGCGTGGGCGTTGACGGCCACAGCCACAGTTGCTAAAGCAATAAATTTTTTAATGAAGTTCATCTTGGTATGCCTTTTGAGAGTGGTTCTTCGGGTCTCACTGGCTGTCTGGTTTTGCAGCCGGTGTGCCGGAGTTTAACTCTTTTGGGGCCGATTCGGATGACACGGGTGCGGAAGTTTCCGCGGAATCATCTTTTTTAGGCTTGCGCGGCGCATCGTCGCCATCCGGGTGGATCTGGCTTTCGCGGCGCTGCATATAGCCGTCGCGCAGGAATTCGTAACGGTCCAGGGCGGCGTCTTCCAGCAGGGTGGAGGCGTCCAGCAGGCTGGCGCGGGTGTCCACCACGCGCAGCGCGGTGCCGATGTTGCGCACATTGACCGGCTCCTTGTAGCGCCAGATATCGCCCGTGATATCGACCGGCAGGGCGACCGTGTCGCGTACCGTCGACGGGCCCAGCAGCGGCAGCACCAGGTAAGGGCCGGAATCCACGCCCCACACGCCCAGCGTCTGGCCGAAGTCTTCCTTGTGTTTCGGCAGGCCGGCTTCCGAGGCGATGTCGAACAGGCCGACGATGCCCAGCGTCGAGTTCAGCGCAAAGCGGGCCACGTCCGACATGCCGTCCTGGCCTTTGCCTTGCAGCAGGTTGTTGACGGCGCTCCAGGCGTCGCCCAGGTTGCCGAAGAAGTTGCTCACGCCGGTCTGCACAAAGCTCGGGGTCACGTTCTTGTAGGCGGTGGCCACCGGTTTCAGGGCGTAGGTATCGACCGTGTCGTTAAAGCTGAACATGGCGCGGTTGTAGCTCTCGTACGGGTCGCGCGGGTTGGGACCGGCGCAGCCGGCCAGCATCACGGTGACGCCCAGCGCCAGCGCGGCGTGGCGGAATTTGGTGGTGCGGATCATTTATCGTCCTTTCCTTCTGCGGCCTTGCTGTAGATGAACTGATTGATCAGGTCTTCCAGCACGGCAGCCGATTGGGTGCGGGCGATCTTGTCGCCGGCCGCCAGATTGTTGGTATCGCCGCCGGCTTCGATGCCGACGTATTGTTCGCCCAGCAGGCCGGCGGTGAGGATTTTGGCCGAGCTGTCTTTAGGGAATTTATAACCTTCTTCCATGTTCAAGGTTACCAGCGCCTGGTAGCTCTTGTCATCAAACTTGATCTCTCCCACACGGCCTACCACCACGCCGGACGCCTTGACCGCCGCTTGCGGACGCAGGCTGCCAATGTTGTCGAACTTGGCGGTGACGGCGTAGGTCTTACCGAAGGACAGCGAGCTCATGTTCCCGGCCTTGAGCGCCAGGAACATCAGCGCAGCCACGCCGACGACGATGAACAGACCAACCCAGACATCCAGAGATTTGCGTTGCATATTATTCTTCCTCAGTTTCTTAATCTTTGCTGTTTGCTGCTTATTTGCTGAACATCAACGCCGTCATCATGAAGTCCAGCCACCAGATCATCAGCGACGAGATCACCACGGTACGGGTGGTGGCGCGCGCCACGTCTTCCGGGGTCGGCTGGGCTTCGTAGCCCTGGTACAGGGCGATGAAGGTAATCGCAATACCGAACACCACGCTCTTGGCGAAGCCGTTGAAAATATCCTTGTAGATGTCGACGCCGGCCTGCATCTGCGACCAGAACGCGCCGTCATCGACGCCGATCAGCTGCACGCCGACCAGCCAGCCGCCCAGCACGCCAACCGCGCTGAAAACCGAGGCCAACAGCGGCACCGCCAGCGCGCCCGCCCAGAAACGCGGCGCCAGCACGCGCTGGATCGGGTTCACGGCCATCATTTCCATCGCCGACAGCTGCTCGCCGGCCTTCATCAGGCCGATTTCAGCGGTCAGCGAGGTACCGGCGCGGCCGGCAAACAGCAGCGCGGTGATGACCGGCCCCAGTTCGCGGGTCAGGCCCAGCGCCACCAGCAGGCCCAGCGACTGCTCGGCGCCGTACTTGTTCAGCGTGTAATAGCCCTGCAGGCCCAGCACCATGCCGACAAACAGGCCGGACAGGGTGATGATCAGCATCGAATAATTGCCGATGAAATGCAGCTGCTCGACCACCAGGCGCGGACGCTTGAGCAGGCCCGGCGACAGGCCCAGCATGGCGCCGAAGGTGCGCGCACCGAAGCCGATGCTTTCAACGTAGTCGCGCAGGGGCGCGCCGAGGCGGGACAACCAATTCTTCACACTCATACTTGCACTCCCAGGCCCAGGTCATCGGCCAGGGACTTGCCTGGATAGTGGAACGGCACCGGGCCGTCCGCTTCCGCGTTGACGAACTGCTTCACATACGGGTCGGTCGACACCAGCATCTCGGCCGGCGTGCCGCTCGCGACGATCTTGCCTTGCGACAGGAAATAAACATAGTCGGCGATGGCGAAGCTCTCCTTGACGTCGTGCGACACCAGCACCGTGGTCGAGCCCAGCGCCGTATTCAGGTTGCGGATCAGGTTGGCGGTAACGCCCATCGAGATCGGGTCCAGGCCGGCGAACGGCTCGTCATACATAATCAGTTCCGGGTCCAGCGCGATCGAGCGCGCCAGCGCCACGCGGCGCGCCATGCCGCCCGAGATCTCACCCGGTTTCAGCTTGGCGGCGTTGCGCAGGCCCACGGCTTGCAGCTTCATCAGCACCAGATTGCGGATCAGCTCTTCCGGCAAGTCGGTATGCTCACGCAGCGGGAAGGCGACGTTTTCAAATACGGTCAGGTCGGTAAACAGGGCGCCATGCTGGAACAGCATGCCCATTTTGCGGCGCAGCAGATACAGGCCGGAGGTATTCAGCTTGTGCACCACCTGGCCCTGGACCTTGACATGGCCCTTCTGCGGGCGCAGCTGGCCGCCGATCAGGCGCAATACGGTGGTCTTGCCGCTGCCCGAGCCGCCCATGATCGCAACCACCTTCCCGCGCGGGAAGTCCATGTTCAAGCCGGTCAGGATCGCGCGCTTGCCATAGGTGAAGTGTAAATCACGGATTTCGACTAGATTAGCCACGACTGAACTCATTTTTTGGAATGCCGTATTGTAGTGCAGAAAGGTCAATCTCTGCTTGGAGCCCCTCTAAAGGGCCAGAGTAAGTGGCAGATAATACAACACTACTGAACCCCAAGTCAGTAATTTACACCGGGCACTAAATGTTACATTCATGCGGTGCAGCAGGCGGTACTTTCAAAAAAAAGGGTCTGCCCTATGCGGGCAGACCCTGGCGGCAACGATGCGTCGTCAAGCGCTCTTGCCCGATCGGTCGATAAATCTGGCAAACCAGGCGTTCGCAATTCCGGTCACAGCGCTACCAAAGAATACAACCGCAAACTTATCAACACCGATCCAACCGGCAAATAAGAAAATCGCGCTGATTAGTGCGGACATTGCAACCGCAAATCCCACTAATCTGATTGAGATGGCGTTCATGGCGCAATCAATCCGGCCGCGCATAATGAACGGCCATCATCGAACAAGCTATGGATCCGCCAACCAGCATCGCAGGCATCCAAGCTGGGGCCGTCACTACCAGACCCAAACCCAACAACGCTGCGGCGCCTCCGAGAGCAGCACCATAAGCTGCATCCTTGCTGATCGCACCGCCACTAACAATTTCAATTTCCTGCAATGAAAGTTCGTTCATGATTTGCTCCTGTTTAATCACCAAAATTGGTTAAGCAAACATTAACATCACGCCATTGTTGGTGTATTGATAATTGTCAGGGATAAAAAAACCGGATACAGCTGGGGATCGCCCATCCGTACCCGGCAGGGAGTCAGGCCGAGCCTGAGCGCCGTGTCTAAAAATTAACGCGGCAACTCGGAACTGCCCATCAGGAACTCGTCGACCGCGCGCGCGCACTGGCGGCCTTCGCGGATCGCCCACACCACCAGGGATTGGCCGCGGCGCATGTCGCCGGCAGCAAACACCTTGGCTGCGGAAGTTTTGTAGCAGCCCTCACCGTCGGTGGTGGCTTTGGCGTTGCCGCGTGCATCTTTCTCGACTGCGAAAGCGTCCAGGATGTTAGCGACCGGCGAGACGAAGCCCATCGCCAGGAACACCAGGTCGGCCTTCATTTCGAATTCCGAGTTCGGCACTTCGGTCATCTTGCCGTCTTTCCATTCGACGCGGCAGGCGATCAGTTTTTCAACTTTGCCGCCCTTGCCTTCCAGACGCTTCGTGGCTACCGCCCAGTCGCGCTCGCAGCCTTCTTCGTGCGAGGACGAGGTGCGCAGCTTGGTCGGCCAGTATGGCCAGACCAGCGGCTTGTTTTCTTGTTCCGGCGGCATAGGCATCAGTTCGAACTGGGTCACCGAGGCGGCGCCGTGGCGGTTCGAGGTGCCGACGCAGTCGGAACCGGTGTCGCCGCCGCCGATCACGATGACGTGCTTGCCGGTGGCCTTGATCTGGTCTTTCAGCTTGTCGCCGGCGTTGACCTTGTTTTGCTGCGGCAGGAAGTCCATGGCGAAATGCACGCCTTTCAGCTCGCGGCCCGGCACAGGCAGGTCGCGCGGCTGCTCGGCGCCGCCGGCCAGCACCACGGCGTCGAAGTCCTTCTGCAGGTCTTCAGGGAAGATGGTTTCCTTGGCCCAGTTGTTGACGTTGGCCGGGAAGTCCTTGCCGATCAGGACCGAGGTGCGGAACACCACGCCTTCGGCTTCCATCTGCTTGACGCGGCGGTCGATGTGCGACTTTTCCATCTTGAAGTCTGGAATGCCGTAGCGCAGCAGGCCGCCGACGCGGTCGGATTTTTCAAACACAGTCACAGCGTGGCCGGCGCGCGCAAGCTGCTGGGCTGCGGCCAGGCCGGCAGGACCGGAACCGACCACGGCGACTTTCTTGCCGGTCTGTTTGGCTGCTGGCTGCGGCACCACCCAGCCGTGTTCCCAGCCTTCGTCGATGATCTTGTGCTCGATCGACTTGATGCCGACCGGATCTTCGTGAATGCCCAGGGTGCAGGCGGCTTCGCAAGGCGCGGGGCAGATGCGGCCGGTGAATTCCGGGAAGTTGTTGGTCGAGTGCAGGGTGTCCAGCGCTTCGCGGTAGTTGCCGCGATAAACCAGGTCGTTCCAGTCCGGGATGATGTTGTTGACCGGGCAGCCGTTGTTGCAGAACGGGATGCCGCAATCCATGCAGCGCGCGCCCTGGATCTTGGCTTGCTCATTGGTCAGCGGAATGACGAATTCCGCATAGTTCTTAACGCGCGTCGCTGGAGGCACATAGCCTTCTTCCTGACGCTGGAATTCCATGAAGCCGGTGATTTTACCCACGATATTTTTCCTTCGTAATCTTTAGAGCCGTCGTCCCGGCGCAGGCCGGGACCCAATGCATTGGATTCCGGCCTGCGCCGGAATGACGTGTTTTAGGCAGCGATCGGTTGAACGGAAGCGGCTTCGTTCGCCACGTCTTCGGCCATCTCGGCCAGTGCGCGTTTGTATTCGCTTGGGAATACTTTCACGAACTTGCCACGGCTCTCGGCCCAGTTATCGAGCAACAGGCGGGCACGGGTGCTGCCGGTGTGCTTGAAGTGGCGCTCGATCAAACGCTTCAGGATCACTTCGTCCGACTCGCGGCCGATATCCTTGTGCTGGATGTGCCAGGTTTCGCTCTGCGCTTCCTGCTCCTTGGTGGTCAGCACCGGCTCCAGCGACACCATCGCGGTGTTGCAGCGGGTTTCAAAATCGCCGTCCGGGTCGTACACGTAAGCGATACCGCCCGACATGCCTGCCGCGAAGTTACGGCCGGTGTTACCCAGCACCACCACGGTGCCGCCGGTCATGTATTCGCAACCGTGGTCGCCGGTGCCTTCAACGATGGCGGTGGCGCCCGAGTTACGCACGGCGAAACGCTCGCCGGCCACGCCGTTGAAGAAGGCTTCACCGGAAATCGCGCCGTACAGCACGGTGTTACCGATGATGATGTTGTTCACCGCCCAGCCACGAAACTCGGTGTTCGGACGCACGATGATGCGGCCGCCCGACAGGCCCTTGCCGACGTAGTCGTTACCCTCACCGACCAGGTCGATGGTGATGCCGTGTGCCAGGAAGGCGCACGCCGACTGGCCGGCCGTGCCTTGCAGCTGGATGTGGATGGTGTCGTCCGGCAGGCCGGCGTGGCCGTAGCGCTTGGCCACTTCACCCGACAGCATGGTGCCCACGGTGCGGTTCAGGTTCTTCACCGGCGAGATGAAGGACACACGCTCGCCTTTTTCCAGCGCCGCTTTCGCTTGCGCGATCAGCTTGTGGTCGAGTGCCTTGTCGAGGCCGTGATCCTGTTCCATCGTGTGGTACACGGCGTCGCCGTTCGGCACTTCCGGCTGGTAGAAGATGTTGCTGAAGTCCAGGCCTTGCGCTTTCCAGTGCGAGATGGCTTTCGACTTGTCCAGCAGGTCGACGCGGCCGATCAGCTCGTCGTAGGTGCGGATGCCCAGCTGCGCCATCAGCTGACGCGCTTCTTCGGCAACGAAGAAGAAGTAGTTCACCACATACTCAGGCTTGCCCGAGAACTTGGCGCGCAGCACCGGATCCTGGGTGGCAACGCCGACCGGGCAGGTGTTCAGGTGGCACTTGCGCATCATGATGCAGCCTTCCACCACCAGCGGTGCGGTGGCAAAGCCGATTTCGTCGGCGCCCAGCAGGGCGGCGATCACCACGTCGCGGCCGGTACGCATCTGGCCGTCGGCCTGGACGCGGATACGGCTACGCAGGCCGTTCAGCACCAGCGTCTGTTGGGTTTCTGCCAGGCCCAGCTCCCACGGAGTACCAGCGTGCTTGACCGAGGACAGCGGCGAAGCGCCGGTGCCGCCGTCATGGCCTGCCACCACCACGTGGTCAGCCTTGGCCTTGGTCACGCCAGCAGCAACCGTACCGATACCGACTTCCGACACCAGCTTGACCGAGATCGAAGCGCGCGGGTTGGCGTTCTTCAGATCGTGGATCAGCTGCGCCAGATCTTCAATCGAGTAAATGTCGTGGTGCGGCGGCGGCGAAATCAGGCCCACGCCCGGCACCGAGAAGCGCAGGGTGGCGATGTATTCCGACACCTTGTGGCCTGGCAGTTGGCCGCCTTCGCCAGGTTTGGCGCCTTGCGCCATCTTGATCTGGATTTGGTCGGCCGAGTTCAGATAAGCAGCGGTCACGCCGAAACGGCCCGATGCCACCTGCTTGATGCGCGAACGCAGCGAGTCGCCTTCCTGCAGCGGAATATCCACCGCCATCTGGTCCTTGCCCATGATGGAACCCATGGTCTCGCCCTGCTTGATCTTGATGCCTTTCAGTTCCATGGTGTAGCGCGATGGATCTTCGCCGCCTTCGCCGGTGTTCGACTTGCCGCCGATGCGGTTCATCGCCACCGCCAGCGTGGCGTGGGCTTCAGTCGAAATCGAACCCATCGACATGGCGCCGGTTGCGAAGCGCTTGACGATCTCTTTCGCCGGCTCGACTTCATCCAGCGGAATCGCCTTGGCCGGATCGATCTTGAACTCGAACAGGCCACGCAGGGTCAGGTGGCGCTTGCTCTGGTCGTTGATGATTTGCGCATACTCTTTATAGCTCGAGAAGTTGTTCGCGCGGGTCGAGTGCTGCAGCTTGGCGATCGCGTCCGGGGTCCACAGGTGGTCTTCGCCACGGATACGGAAGGCGTATTCGCCGCCGGCGTCCAGGTGGTTGGCCAGTACTGGATCGTTGCCGAAGGCCAGGTTGTGCAGGCGCAGCGCTTCTTCCGCCACTTCAAACACACCGATGCCTTCCACGTTGGACGCAGTGCCACGGAAGTATTTGTCGACCAGCGACTTGTTCAGGCCGACGGCTTCAAAGATCTGCGCGCCGCAGTAGGACATGTAGGTCGAGATACCCATCTTCGACATCACTTTCAGCAAGCCTTTGCCGACCGCCTTGGTGAAGTTGTAGATGGCTTTTTCAGCCGACATATCGCCCGGCATGCCATGCGCCATTTCGGCCAGGGTTTCCATTGCCAGGTACGGGTGGATCGCTTCCGCGCCGTAGCCGGCCAGCAGGGCGAAGTGGTGGGTTTCGCGGGCCGAGCCGGTTTCCACCACCAGGCCGGTCGAGGCGCGCAGGCCTTTGCTGACCAGGTGCTGGTGGATGGTCGAGGTAGCCAGCAGGGCCGGGATTGCCACACGGTCCGGGCCGATCGAACGGTCCGACACGATCAGGATGTTGTGGCCCGACTTAACGGCGTCCACCGCTTCCGCGCACAGCGATGCCAGGCAGGCTTCCACGCCTTCCTTGCCCCAGGCCAGCGGGTAGCAGATGCCCAGTTCGTACGACTTGAACTTGCCGCCGGTGTGCTGGCTGATGTTGCGCAGGCGTTCCATGTCGTCGAAGCCGAGGATAGGCTGCGCCACTTCAAGACGCATCGGCGGGTTGACGTTGTTGGTGTCCAGCAGGTTAGGCTTGGGACCGATGAACGACACCAGCGACATCACCATCGCTTCGCGGATCGGGTCGATCGGCGGGTTGGTCACTTGCGCGAACAGCTGCTTGAAGTAGGAGTACAGCGGCTTGAGCTTGTTGGACATGACGGCCAGCGGCGAGTCATTGCCCATCGAGCCGATGGCTTCTTCACCAGCGGCGGCCATTGGCGCCATCAGGAATTTCAGGTCTTCCTGGGTGTAGCCGAAGGCTTGCTGGCGGTCCAGCAGCGACGGCACGGCCTTTTCGCCCTGCGCGGTCTTGTCCTTGGCGCGGTTGTGCGCCAGCTGGCTTTCGCTCAGCTTGATTTCGTTCAGCTTGATGCGCACTGCGTTGATCCATGCCTTGTACGGCTTGGCGTTGGCGTAGGTGTCTTTCAGCTCTTTGTCGTCGATGATGCGGCCGGCTTCCAGGTCGATCAGGAACATCTTGCCCGGCTGCAGGCGCCATTTCTGGATGATCTTCGATTCCGGAATCGGCAGCACGCCGGATTCCGAGGCCATCACCACCAGGTCGTCATCGGTGACGATGTAGCGGGCTGGACGCAGGCCGTTACGGTCCAGCGTGCCGCCGATGTAGCGGCCGTCGGTGAAGGCCAGGGCGGCAGGGCCGTCCCACGGTTCCATCATGGCGGCGTGGTATTCGTAGAAGGCGCGGCGGTTGTCGTCCATGGTGCCGTGGTTTTCCCACGCTTCCGGCACCATCATCATCATCGCCTGGGCGATCGGGTAGCCTGCCATCAGCAGCAGTTCCAGCGCGTTGTCGAAGCAGGCAGTGTCCGACTGGCCTTCGTAGATCAGCGGGAACAGCTTGTGCAGGTCGTCGCCCAGCACTGCCGATTTCATTACGCCTTCGCGGGCGCGCATCCAGTTGAAGTTGCCGCGCACGGTGTTGATCTCGCCGTTGTGCGCCAGCAGGCGGTACGGGTGGGCCAGCGGCCATTCCGGGAAGGTGTTGGTCGAGAAGCGTTGGTGCACCAGCGCCAGCGCCGAAACGCAGCGTGCGTCCTGCAGGTCTTTGTAGTACACGCCCACCTGGTCGGCCAGCAGCAGGCCTTTATAGACGATGGTACGGGCCGACATGGAGGCCACGAAGAATTCTTTGCCGTGGATCAGTTTCAGCGCCTGGATGGCGTGGCCCGACGACTTGCGGATCACGTACAACTTACGTTCCAGCGCGTCGGTCACCATGATGTCGGCGCCGCGGCCGATGAAGATCTGGCGGATCACTGGTTCTTTGGCGCGCACGGTCGGCGACATAGGCATGTCGAGGTCGACCGGCACATTGCGCCAGCCCAGCACGATCTGGCCTTCGGCGCGCACGGCGCGCTCGATTTCCTGTTCGCAGGCGATGCGCGAGGCGTTTTCTTTCGGCAGGAACACCATGCCGACGCCGTATTCGCCTGGCGGCGGCAGTTCCACGCCTTGCTTGGCCATTTCGTCACGGTAGTACTGGTCCGGGATCTGGATCAGGATACCGGCGCCATCGCCCATCAGCGGATCGGCGCCGACGGCGCCCCGGTGATCGAGGTTCTTCAAGATCAGCAGACCCTGTTCCACAATCGAATGGCTCTTGTTGCCCTTGATATGGGCGACGAAACCGACGCCGCAGGCATCGTGTTCATTGGAAGGATCGTAAAGACCTTGCGCTTTCATGGCTAACTCCGGACTAATTGGCTCGAAAGCCAAGATTAGTGCAATGCAGCGTAAACCTCAACAAGAACAATTAGGGTCGGAGTCGACTTAAATTTTTCGCAGAAGCTTATTTTTTTAATTAGGGACAGAGTGAAGCCTCATTCGGCGGCAGGCTTTATTTTGAATGGCCGGCCGCGTTTGGCGGGCAAAACCTGGCGTTTTACCTTGGCTTGCAGGGCGGTTTGGAACTGCTGCGAGCCCAACGGCCAGCCCTTGAGCAGGGACTTGCCAATTAAAGTGATTTCGCCGGCAGTCAGCGGTGGCTGCGAGATCGCGGTGTAGGCGGCCTCGCGCTGGAACGGCGTGTTGCCCAGTTCCCAGACCTTGGCATGGTCGGTCACCAGCCCGTCCGGACGGATGCCGGCGTGGTGGCAATAGCTGGACCATGGATAATCCTCAGCACGCGCCACCAGGCCGTTGCGCACCGGGTTGAACTCGATGTAACGGCTGCACAACATGAAGTAAGCGTCGGCATCGATCAGCGAAGTTTTGTAGCGTCCGTTCCACAAAGTTCCCGTGCGGGAATATTTTTGGTTGAAATAGGGAACGTAATAGCGGCCTATCCACTGCATCATCTGGCCGAGGCCGGTTTCGTCGGACGGCGTAGCCAGCAAATGCAGGTGATTCGGCATCAAAACGTAGCAATGAACCGCCACTTTGTAGTTTTTGGCGGCGGTGCGCAGCCAGCCGAGGAAGGTTTGGTAGTCTTCGGCGTCGAGGAAGACGTCCTGGTTGTTGGCGCCGGTCTGGATGACGTGGTGGGGCTGGTGGGGAACGATTAGACGGGGCAGGCGTGCCATACAAATAACAAAAAAGGGTAGATCGGAAGCCCGATTCTACCCTTGTTATTTGACTCTGTCCCTGATTAATTTTTCAAATCGGGAATTTGCGTTTGCTCTGTCCCTATTTATGACAAATTGAAGCTGGCGGACAAGCTGTAGCCCTCGCCGTAGGCGCTGCGCAGCGGCAAATCCTGGCCCAGGCCGGTGCGCGCCTTCTTGCGCAGGCGGTAGACCAGCATGTCGACACGGCGGCCGGCATCCGGATCGTCGCCGCCGATGCCGGCCACAATCACCTGGCGCGGCACGGGACGGGTGTTAATCGTCAGCAGGTGCAGGAAATTGCACTCTTTTTCGGTGAGGGTGATGGCCATGCCCTGCAGTTCCAGCTGGCGCGCGCTGACCTTGAGGGTCCACTTGCTCGGCGCAGGTATCGTTTCCTGCGGACCGACGCGGCGGTCCAGCGCTTCAATGTGCGCCGCGAGTTCAGGAAATTTGATAGGCTTGGTCAGATAGTGGTCGGCGCCCAGGCGCAAACCAAGGATACGGTTGTCGAAAGCCACGCGGCCGGTCAGCACCAGCAGGCCGATTTGCGGGTACAGCTGGCGCATGCGCGGGATGACATTGAAGCCGTCTTCGTCCGGCAGGCCGAGGTCCAGCACGACTACGCCGACATTACCCTGGCTGAGGGCAGACCACATATCGCTGGCGTTGTTGGTAATGTGCACTTCGTGTTCAAGCTCAGTCAGGAACTCCGCCATTTCTTCGGCGTAGTCCAGATTGTCTTCCACGATGAGTATTTGCGTCATTGATGCGCCATTCGATCAGTTAGTACGCAAGCGTGCTCAGGCCCGCCCTGCTATGAGCTTGCGTCCAAGGAATTATCACCTGCTGCCTTCCTCTCGCGCAAGGCTTTTCCCGGCATTGACTGCCACCGGCAGCCAAATCCGAAATTCCGTGCCGCTTTCAGAAACATTCCGTGCACTGATGGTGCCGCCATGCACGTCCGCGATCGAGCGCGCCATGTACAGGCCCAGCCCTGATCCCGCCACGCCGCCGGCGTTGCTGCCACGGTAGGCTTTGTCGAACACATGCGGCAATTCCGCTGCCGGAATGCCGGCGCCGTGATCGCGCACCAGGAATTCGACGCCACCTTCTGTGGCAATTCTGCCCACTAATTCTATCGGAATATTCACGTTTGTGTACTTTATTGCATTATCCAGCAGGATGTCGAGACACAAACGCATGCCGGCCGGATCGCAGCGCATCCATTGCGGCAGGCCCGCAGTCTGTACCGTGATGTGTGGCCGGCGTTGCCGGGCCTGCTCAGCGGCAGCTTCCAATAGCGTGGCGGGATTGATTTCATTGGGCTGGCGCTCGCGGCCGATGCTGGCCATGCGCTCCGGCGACAGGTATTCGTCCAGCATGGCCAGCATGCGGTCGACTGCCGTTTGAATTTTGCGGTAACGCTTGCGCGTGCCTTCGTCGTGGTGGGCGCCGGTCATTTCCAGCCGCTGCACCGCGCCGTCAATCGTCGACAGCGGCGTGCGGAATTCGTGCGACAGCATGGAGGCGAACTTTTTCTGCTGCGCCGCCAGCTCGCGCTGTGCGCTGAGGTCGCGCACCATGCCGACCACGCTGACCGGCACACCGGCGGCATCGAGAATCAGGGTCGATTCGATTTCCACCGGCACCATGTGGCCGTCGCTGTGCGGCAGCTCGGTTTCACGCAACAGGCGGCGCCGGCTGAGATCGCCCTCGGCGTAGCGCGCCAGGCGCGGCTGCAAATCCTTGAGCAGACCGGCCGCCAGCGCTTGCGCGGTGTCCAGCGTGTAGCCGAATTGGCGTTCGGCTGCCGGACTGAGCCACGTCAGCTGCAGGCTGGCGCAGTCCGCCATCCAGCTGATTTCGCTGCTGTGCTCGAGCAGCAGACGATAGCGGGCCTCGTTCGCCTGCGACTGCGCCAGCGCCGCCTGCAGTTCCGCGATCGACTGCGCCATGGCTTACTCCACCAGCGGGGCGAAGATTTGCTGCAGGTCTTCCTGGGTCAGCGCCATCTTCTGCGACTCGCCTTCGGCCAGGATGGACTGCGCCAGGTCGGACTTCTTCTGCTGCAAGACCTGGATTTTTTCTTCCAGCGTGCCCTTGGCGATCAGCTTGTAGACAAACACCGGCTTGTCCTGGCCGATACGCCAGGCGCGGTCGGTGGCCTGGTTTTCCGCCGCCGGGTTCCACCACGGGTCGTAGTGGATCACGGTGTCGGCCGCCGTCAGGTTGAGGCCGACGCCGCCGGCTTTCAGCGAAATCAGGAAGATCGGCACCGCGCCTTGCTGGAAGGCCGCCACTTGCGCGCTGCGGTCCTTGGTGTCGCCGGTCAGCAGCGCGTACGGAATGTCGCGCGCTTCCAGTTCTTCCTCGATCAGCTCCAGCATGCTGGTGAACTGCGAGAACACCAGGATCTTGCGTTTCTCTTCCAGCAAATCCTCGACCATCTGCATCAGGTCGGCCAGCTTGGCCGAGCCGGCTGCCTGCTGCTTCTTGGTGGTCGACTTGACCAGGCGCGGGTCGCAGCATACCTGGCGCAGCTTGAGCAGCGCTTCCAGGATCACGATCTGGCTGCGCGCCACGCCCTTGCGGTCGATTTCCTCGCGCACTTTCTGGTCCATGGCGAGCCGCACGGTTTCGTACAGATCGCGCTGGGCGCCGGTCAGTTCGACCTTGCGCACCATCTCGGTCTTCGGCGGCAGTTCTTTCGCCACGCTGTCCTTGGTCCGGCGCAGCAGGAACGGCTTGATGCGGCGGTTCAGCAGCGCGCGCCGCAGCGGATCGTCCTGGCGTTCGATCGGATGGCGGAACACGGTGTTGAAGCCCTTCTCGTCGCCGAGCAGGCCCGGCAGCAGGAAGTGGAATTGCGACCACAGTTCGCCCAGGTGGTTTTCCAGCGGCGTGCCGGACAGGCACAGGCGATGGCGTGCGCGCAGCAGGCCGGCGCTCTGGGCCGCCTTGGAGCGGGTGTTCTTGATGTAGTGCGACTCGTCCAGGATCACCAGGTGGAAATCGTGCTCGCGCAGTTTTTCCTCGTCGCGCGGCAGCAGGGCGTAGGTGGTCAGCACCAGGTCGGCTTCGGCGATCTGGTCGAACTGGGCCATGCGGTCCTTGCCTTGCAACAGCAGCACTTTGAGGCCGGGCGCGAAGTGCGCGGCTTCTTCCTGCCAGTTGCCCATCAGGCTGGTGGGCGCGATGACCAGCGCCGGCGCGGTCAGGCGGCCGGCTTCTTTTTCGACCAGAATGTGCGCCAGCGTCTGCACGGTTTTACCCAGGCCCATGTCATCGGCCAGGATGCCGGCAAAGCCGTACTCACGCAGGAACTGCATCCACGACAAACCATCGGTCTGGTAGTCGCGCAGCGTGGCTTGCAGCCCGGCCGGGGTGGCGACGCGCTTGACCGAACCGAACTGGTTCAGGCGGGCGCCCATTTCGCGCAGCTCTTCGCCGCCGGTCCACGCCATTTCCACGTTACGGGCCAGCTCGTCGAGACGGGCCGCGTCCAGCGTGGCCATGCGCAGCGACGTCTTGATCTTGTCGCTGAAATACAACTCGCCCAGCGTGTTCAGGATAGGCCGCACGCGGCCCCACGGCAGGGCGACGCGGCTGCCGTCCGGCAGCGTGGCCAGCATCTGGTCTTCGTCGCCGTGGTTGGCGATGACTTTCGGATTGAAGTCGTTGGGCGCGTTACGGATCAGCTGCACCAGCACCGGCAGCAGTGGCACGCGCTCCTGCTCGACCATGATGCCCAGTTCCAGGTTGAACCAGGCGCGACCGCCGTCGGCCTCGTCTTCTTCCACTTCCGCGTACCAGTCGCCGACTTCCTGCGTGTCGTAGCGGTACTTGACGGTTTTTTCGATTTTCCAGCCGGCGTCTTTCAGTGCGCTGATGCCATCGCGCGCGAAGCGGATCCACTCGGCTTGCGACGGCAGCAACAGGCCGCCCTTGACGCTGCTCAGCGGCAGCGTGGTCGGGGCAACGAAGTGGCGCTCGGTCAGCACGGCCAAGGCGTCGTCCTCGGCGCCGCTGTCGCGCTGGATAATCTCGGTGACTTCGCCTTTCTGGCGCACCACGCGCTGCGACGGGTCGAACGAGACGCGCTCGCCGTCGTAGTCGAAGGACAGCACGGCAAAGTCGTTCCAGCGCTGCAGCGAGCCGTCGGCCAGCATGGCGGCGTCCAGCGTCAGTACCGGACGCGGCTTGACGTCGTCGCGGATGCGCTGCGGCAGCGGCTGCGGCAGCGGCATCAGGCCCTGCAGGCCGTGCGCCAGCAGCAGCTGTGACACCCGCATCTTGTCGTTATTGGTCAGCAGCGGCGCTTGCGCCACCAGCGCCTGCAGGTCGGCCAGCGGGATCTCGGTGCCGCCCTGGTTCAACTGCAGCACGCCGCACGACAGGTTATCGATGTACCACGGCGGATCGGTCGGCAGCATGTAGTCGACCTGGTCGGCGCCGACGTGCTTGGCGCCCGGCGGCGGCTGTACCTGCCAACCCAGGCGCAAGCCCTTGCCTTCCTCGCGCCAGGCCAGGTTTGCCTCGCGCAGCACGCCGCCCTTGAGCGGATAGACTAGGCCGTTGCCGACGTCGGCCCACGAGTTTGCCCACAACAATTTGTCCTGCTCGGCCAGCATTTGCAGCAGCGCCGCGCCGATCTTGCCGCGCGGCTCGGTAGCCGAACCGGTCTGCGAATTCTGCCCACTGCGCATGGCGACGAAGAAGCGGATCAGGTCTTCATCGGCTTGCGTCATGAAAGTCGGTGGCGTCGACAGCAGCGAAAATACCTCGCTGACCGGACTGGCCGCGGCCACGTCGCCGTTCGGGCGCAGGCGGGCTTTGTACAGGCACAGGGCGACGTGGCGGCCGCCGCTGGTCGGCGCCATCACATAAATCAGTTTGTACTGGGTTTGCTTGGGGTCATTTTCGACCGGCGGCGGAGTCAACTTGGCTTTGGGGTGCGCGGCTGCATCCACACGCTGCAGCCAGGTGGCTACAGCGTACGACAATTGATTCGCAGGCGGCGCTGGGCGTGTTGGAGCCGGTGCTGGAGCAGCAGGGGCGGCAGGGGCGTCGTCGCGGGTAAGATCCATAGGTCGCATTGTTGGTCAAAGATAGTTCAAAAACAGCAACAGGCAATATTATCCGCCATTGAAGCGTTCGTGTTCACGTAATTCTTGTAAAACCTGTTCGTCAGCGTGGGCTTCGCCACGTTCGGCGTCCTTTTGTGTGGCCGATGTCGTATTATTCCGGGCTTGTCTGTCTAGGAATCATCACTATGCTGCCTTCCATCGAACAACGTCTTGCCCTCGAACTGGCCGCCAAGCCGGCCCAGGTTGCCGCCGCCATCGCCCTGTTGGACGAAGGCGCCACCGTGCCCTTCATCGCCCGCTATCGTAAAGAGGCGACCGGGGGGCTGGACGACACCCAGCTGCGTCTGCTCGAAGAGCGCCTGCGCTACCTGCGCGAGCTGGAAGATCGCCGCGCCAGTATCGTGGCATCGATCACCGAGCAAAACAAGATGACACCAGAGTTGTTAGATGCTGTCATGCACGCAGAAGACAAGACCCGGCTGGAAGACTTATATCTTCCCTACAAGCAAAAACGCCGCACCAAGGCCCAGATCGCCATCGAGGCCGGCCTGGCCCCGCTGGCCGACGGCCTGCTCGAGAACCCGGAACTCAACCCGGAAACCGAAGCCGCCAAGTACCTGCGCGAAGCCTTCACCACCGCCGACGGCAACAATCCGGGCGTGGCCGACACCAAAGCCGCCCTCGACGGCGCACGCCAGATCCTGATGGAACGCTTTGCCGAAGACGCTACCCTGCTGCAATCGCTGCGTGAATATGTGCAAGAGCATGGCATTGTTGAGTCGAAGGTCATTGAAGGTAAGCAAGAAGAAGGCGAAAAGTTCGCCGATTACTTCGATTATTCCGAACCGTTGGCCAGCGTACCGTCGCATCGCGCCCTGGCGCTGATGCGCGGCCGCCGCGAGGGCATCCTCGACGTGGCGCTGCGCCTCGACACCGAGCCGGAAAAACCAAAGTGGGACGCGCCGCACAATCCGTGCGAAAGCCGCATCGCTGCGCGTTTCGGCATCAAGAACGCTGGCCGTCCGGCTGACAAATGGCTGTCCGACACCGCGCGCTGGACCTGGCGCGTGAAGAGCTTCATGCATCTGGACACCGAACTGATGGGCGCCCTGCGCGAAAAATCCGAGCTGGAAGCCATCAACGTCTTCGCCACCAATCTGAAAGCCTTGCTGCTGGCCGCCCCGGCCGGCCAGCGCGCCACCATGGGCCTGGACCCTGGCCTGCGCACCGGCGTCAAGGTGGCAGTGGTGGATGCCACCGGCAAGGTTGTGGATACCGCGGTGATTTATCCACACCAGCCGAAAAACGACTGGGAAGGCTCGCTGCACACGCTGGGCAAGCTGGCCATGAAGCACAATGTGTCGCTGATTTCGATCGGCAACGGCACCGCCTCGCGCGAGACCGACAAGCTGGCGCAGGACCTGCTCAAGCGCTTCCCTGAGCAGAAAATGAACAAGATCGTGGTGTCCGAGGCCGGCGCGTCGGTGTATTCGGCTTCCGAATACGCCTCGAAAGAGCTGCCGGACATGGACGTGTCGCTGCGCGGCGCCGTCTCGATCGCGCGCCGCCTGCAAGATCCGCTGGCCGAGCTGGTGAAGATCGATCCGAAATCGATTGGCGTCGGCCAGTACCAGCACGACGTCTCGCAAACCCAGCTGGCGCGCACGCTGGACGCCGTGGTCGAGGATTGCGTGAACGCGGTTGGCGTCGATGTGAACACCGCCTCGGCGCCGCTGCTGGCGCGCGTGTCGGGCCTGTCGAGCTCGGTGGCGACGGCCATCGTCAACTACCGCGACGCCAAGGGCGCCTTCACCTCGCGCGCGGCGCTGAAATCCGTGCCGCGCCTCGGCGACAAGACCTTCGAGCAAGCCGCCGGCTTCCTGCGCGTGATGAACAGCGAGAACCCACTGGACGCTTCGGCGGTCCACCCGGAATCCTACCCGCTGGTGGAAAAGATCCTGTCCGACATCCAGAAGGACATCAAGGCCGTGATCGGCGACAGCGCGCTGATCAAGCGCCTGCAGCCGGCCAAGTACGCCGACGACAAGTTCGGCGTGCCGACCGTGACCGACATCCTGAAGGAACTGGAAAAGCCGGGCCGCGACCCGCGTCCTGAATTCACCACCGCCACCTTCAAGGAAGGCGTGGAAGAAATCAAAGACCTGCGTCCGGACATGATCCTCGAAGGCGTGGTGACCAACGTGGCCGCCTTCGGCGCCTTCGTCGACATCGGCGTGCACCAGGACGGCCTGGTGCATATCTCGGCCCTGTCCAACACCTTCGTGAAAGATCCGCACACGGTGGTGAAAGCCGGCCAGGTGGTCAAGGTGAAGGTGCTGGAAGTGGACGAAAAGCGTAAGCGCATCGCCCTGACCATGCGCCTGACCGACAGCGCGCCGCAAGCCGGTTCGCAGCCGCAGCAGCGCGGCGACCGCAATGACCGCCGCGCCATGGGCCAGCAACAGAAGCAGCAAACCCGCGAGCCGGCCATGGGCGGCAGCATGGCGGCCGCCTTCGCCAAGCTGCGGGGGTAAAATCACGGGGGCCGGCATTTTCTTATAAAATGCCGGTATTCCACATCTTTACACCCTAGAGGCAGCTATGAGCGACGTACAAACTTGGATCAAAGAAACCGTGAACAGCACCCCGGTCGTGCTGTTCATGAAGGGCACCGCCCAGTTCCCGCAATGCGGCTTTTCCGGCCGTGCTATCCAGATCCTGAAAGCGTGCGGCGTTGAAAACATTGCCACCGTGAACGTACTGGAAGATCCGGAAGTGCGCCAGGGCATCAAGGACTACTCGAACTGGCCAACCATTCCTCAGCTGTACGTGCGCGGCGAATTCGTCGGCGGCTCGGACATCATGGGCGAAATGTTTGAATCCGGCGAACTGAAAGCCCTGCTGGACAACAATGGCTGATCAGCCGCGGCGGATTGTCATTGCCATCACCGGCGCCACCGGCGCGGTGTATGGCGTGCGTCTGCTGCAACATTTGCAACACACTCCCGGCATGGAGACACATTTGGTGATCTCCGATGCCGCGGTCCTCACCCTGCACCAGGAAACCGGCTTGCAGCGGCGCGAAGTGGAAGCCTTCGCCCATGTCGTCCACAAAGTCCGCGATATCGGCGCATCCATCGCCAGCGGTTCGTTCCAGAGCGACGGCATGATTATCGCCCCCTGCTCGATGAAAACCCTGGCTTCGGTGGCGCACGGCCTGTCGGACAATCTGATTGCGCGCGCGGCCGACGTGGTGCTCAAGGAGCGCCGCCGGCTGGTGCTGATGGTGCGGGAAACCCCGTTCAACCTCGCGCACCTGCGCAACATGACGGCGATCACGGAAATGGGCGGCATCATCTTCCCGCCACTGCCGAGCTTCTATCACAACCCACAGTCGATTGCGGAAATGGTCGACCACACGGTGGCCCGCGTCATCGATTTATTTGGGATCGAGCATGCACTGGCGCCGCGCTGGGCGGGCCTGAAGGGTGCTGCCGGCGAGGCGTGACGACTGCTTAACGCTTGTCGTAGTAAGAACTGCTGGCGCGCTTCAATTCACGGGCTTCTTCCACCATGCGGCGCTGGGCGATGCGCTTGCGCATCACTTCGGCGTGCTGGGCGGCGCTCATGGGCGGGGCGGTCATCAAATCTTTCAGCTGCGCGGCATTGCTGTAATTGCTTTTCATCAGACGGCTCAAAGCGTAACTCCCCGAAAAGTAAAGCTCACCCTATTGTGCCTGAAATCCGGGACGAAACCATGACAATTCGCAAAGATAGCGAAAATAAAAAGGGCGCTGCCTGTGGCGCGCCCTGATCCGAACAAAACTTGGCAAATCGTGAACGTAGTTTCATGAAAGAATGCTCATATCTTGTCCTGGACGGTCAAAATTCGTGCGTAGTACTACGTAAAAATGTCTACTTTTGGTAGTTCACCCGTACCAGCATGCGGATGAATTCACGCGCAATCTGGCGGTGATGCTCGTCCAGGCGCTGCAGATCGGCGATCAGCTTGACGTCGGCCGACTCGAAGCGCGACACGCCATTGCCGTTCTCGCCGGCCGGCGCACCTTCTTCCGGACCGCCAAAGCGCAGCCATTCGGCCGGCACGCCCAGCCATTGGGCGATCATGCGCAGCTTCTCCTGGGTCGGAATCGCCTCGCCTACCAGCCATTTCCGGGCCGCATGGACGGTAATCGGCCGTCCGTCGAAACGGATATTGAATTCGCGCGCCAGCCGGGTCGGGCTGTCGGGCGAGTAGTGGGCATTCTTAAGTGCCTGTTGCAGGCGCTGGCTAAAGCTTTCGCGTTCATTAGAAGAATTCATAATTGAACTATTTCACGTTGCGTCATGAAAGTCAGTCTCTGCGTAGCGGGCCGCAATTGTGACGTTATAAGATATTTTAATTAACATTTTATCCTCTCGCGGTGCAAACGTCAGTGAAATTATGAGGTAAATTTTATTCGGTGGCGCATAGAGGATGGCTATCATGCTACCGCCCCCAGTTTTAACGTCGCACGATACCGGGCGGCATTTCGCGCTACAATTCATTGACGTTGACGTAAACGGAAATCCATACAAAAACATGTCCACCTACACTATCACCGAACTGGCCCGCGAATTCGACATCACGGCGCGCGCCATCCGCTTTTACGAAGACCAGGGCCTGCTGAGCCCGTCGCGCGAAGGCGCCGGCGGCCGCAACCGCGTCTACACCGGGCGCGACCGCACCCGCCTCAAGCTGACCCTGCGCGGCAAGCGCCTCGGGCTGTCGCTGGCCGAGATCAAGAGCCTGGTCGACATGTACGAGACGCCCAAGGATTCGGTAGCCCAGATGAACCGCTTCCTGAACGTGCTGGCCCAGCACCGCGAAACACTGGAACAGCAGCGCGAAGACATTGAAATGTCGCTGGCCGAAATCCAGGCCCACGAAGACGAGTGCAAGCGCCTGCTGGCCGCCCAGGCCGCTGCTTGACGTTTACGTTAACGTCACATCGGCGTATCATGGCCGCTTCAAACCAATAACGAATAGAGGAAGACATGCTCCATCTCCCAGGCCTGACCTTTGACCACGGCGAGGACATCGCCGCCCTGCGCGAAGCCGTGCAGCAGTTCGCCGCCGCCGAAATCGCCCCGCGCGCGGCCGAAATCGACCGCAGCGACCAGTTCCCGATGGACCTGTGGCGCAAGATGGGCGAGCTGGGCGTGCTCGGCATCACCGTACCGGAAGAGTACGGGGGCGCCAACATGGGCTACCTGGCCCACATCGTGGCGATGGAGGAAATCTCGCGCGCTTCGGCCTCGGTGGGCCTGTCGTATGGCGCCCACTCCAACCTGTGCGTCAACCAGATCAAGCGCAACGGCACCGAAGAACAAAAGAAGAAGTACCTGCCGAAACTGATTTCGGGCGAACACGTGGGCGCGCTGGCCATGTCCGAGCCGAACGCCGGTTCCGACGTGGTGAGCATGAAGCTGCGCGCCGATTTCAAGGGCGACCGCTGGGTACTGAACGGCACCAAGATGTGGATCACCAACGGCCCGGACGCCGATGTGCTGGTGGTGTACGCGAAAAATGACCTGGAAGCCGGCCCGCGCGGCATGACCGCCTTCCTGATCGAAAAAGGCTTCAAGGGCTTCTCGGTCGCGCAAAAGCTGGACAAGCTGGGCATGCGCGGCTCGCACACCGGCGAACTGGTGTTTGAAGATTGCGAAGTGCCGGCCGAGAACGTGCTGGGCGGCCTGGGCAAGGGCGTCAACGTGTTGATGTCGGGCCTGGACTTCGAGCGCACCGTGCTGTCGGGCGGTCCGCTGGGCATCATGCAGGCGTGCATGGACGCAGTCGTGCCGTACATCCACGACCGCAAGCAGTTCGGCCAGCCGATCGGCGAGTTCCAGCTGATGCAGGGCAAAATCGCCGACATGTACTCGACCATGATGGCGTGCAAGGCCTACGTCTACGCCGTCGGCCAGGCGTGCGACCGCGCCACCACGCCGGAGCAAGTGCGCAACCTGCGCAAGGACGCCGCCGGCGCCATCCTGTACAGCGCCGAGAAGGCCACCTGGATGGCCGGCGAAGCGATCCAGACCCTGGGCGGCAATGGCTACATCAACGAGTATCCGGTCGGCCGCCTGTGGCGCGACGCCAAGCTGTACGAAATCGGCGCCGGCACCAGCGAAATCCGCCGCATGCTGATCGGCCGCGAGCTGTTCGCCGAGACTAAGTAAGATACACGTCTCACCGGCGCAGGCCGGTGACCAATAGAACGCTGGCAAGCCAGCTTAGCTTGGGTACCGGCCTCCGCCGGTACGACGCTAACGGGACCGACATGACACAGGCCGCCTTTCCCAAGTTACTGCGTTCGCAGATTGCGTTCGACATCGCACGCACCATCCGCGATGGCTTCGACAAGCACTACCGGCTGTTCCGCGCGACCAGCCAGCAGGCGCAGCAGCATTTCGAACGCGGCAGCTGGGCGGCGGCGCAAACCGCCGCGCGCGAACGCATCGACTTTTACGACAAGCGCGTCGACGAATGCGTGCAGCAACTGGAAGACGAATATGATCCGTCCGATCTCACCGATGAAGTGTGGCGCGAACTCAAGCTGCACTACATCGGCATGCTGTCCGACCACAAGCAGCCGGAGCTGGCCGAAACCTTCTTCAACTCGGTGTGCTGCAAGATCCTGCACCGGCGCTACTTCCACAACGAATTCATCTTTGTGCGCCCGGTGATCTCCACCGAATACATCGATACCGCCGAGCCGCGCCCGACCTACCGCGTCTACTACCCGGCGGCGGACGGCATGCACTACACGCTCAAACGCATCGTCACCAACTTCCAGCTCGACGCCAAATTCGCCAACCTCACGCGCGACGTCGAGCAAGTGGAAGCGCGCCTCAACGCGCTGTATGGCGACGCACGCATTGAGCCGAATCACCAGATCCACGTGCTATCCAGCCTGTTCTTCCGCAACAAGGGCGCCTACATCGTCGGCCAGAGCATCAACGGCAACCGCGTGTATCCGTTCGTGGTGCCGATCCTGCACAACCGCCACGGCGAGCTGATACTCGACACCGTGCTGTGCGACCCCGAGCAGATCGCGGTGTTGTTCTCGTTCACGCGCGCCTACTTCATGGTCGACATGGAAGTGCCGTCGGCCTACGTGCGGTTCCTGCGCGCGCTGATGCCGCGCAAGCCACGCAGCGAGATCTACACCATCCTCGGCCTGCAGAAGCAGGGCAAGGCGCTGTTCTACCGCGACTACCTGCAGCACCTGAAACACTCGTCGGACTTGTTCGACATCGCGCCCGGCATCAAAGGACTGGTGATGCTGGTGTTCGCACTGCCGTCCTTCCCCTACGTGTTCAAGGTAATCAAGGACTTTTATCCGCCGCCGAAGGAAACCACGCGCGCACTGGTCAAGCAGAAGTACCTGCTAGTGAAGCACCACGACCGCGTGGGCCGCATGGCAGACACGCTGGAATACTCCAACGTCGCCTTCCCGCGCAACCGCTTCAAGGACGAACTGCTGGCGGAACTCAAGCAATACGCGCCGTCGCTGGTGGAGGAAGAGGGCGACCAGATCGTCATCAAGCATCTGTACATCGAGCGCCGCATGGTGCCGCTGAATATCTGGCTGACCGAAAAAGAACACGACGAAGCGCAACTGGAACACGGCGTCCTTGAATACGGCAACGCCATCAAGGAACTGGTCGCGGCCAATATCTTCCCCGGCGATATGCTGTACAAGAACTTCGGCGTCACACGCCACCAGCGCGTGGTGTTCTACGACTACGACGAAATCGAATACATCACCGACTGCCAGTTCCGCGCCATTCCCGAACCGCGCAACGAAGAAGAAGAAATGGCATCGGAGCCGTGGTACCCGATCGGCAAGCACGACGTCTTCCCCGAGCAGTTTGGCAGCTTCCTGCTGGGGAATCCGAAGATCCGCAAGTACTTCCTCAAACACCACGCCGACCTGCTCACGCCCCAGTACTGGCAAGCGCGCAAGCAGCGTATCGAGCAGGGGCTGGTGGAGGATGTTTATCCGTACCCGCAACAAATACGCTTCTTCCACAAGGAGCTATCCACAATTCCGGCGGTGACTCCGCCACCCTTCATGGAGACCTTTGAAAATGAATGATCCTATCGTTATCGTGGGCGCAGCCCGCACCCCTATGGGCGCCTTCCAGGGCGACTTCTCGGCCAAGTCCGCGCACGACCTGGGCGCCGTTGCGATCCAGGCTGCCGTTGAGCGCTCCGGCATCGACGGCAAGCTGGTAGAACACGTCTACTTCGGCAACTGCCTGATGGCGGGCCAGGGTCAGGCGCCCGCACGCCAGGCGCTGTTGAAAGCCGGCTTGCCGACGTCCACCGGCGCCGTCACCCTGTCGAAAATGTGCGGCTCGGCGATGCAAGCGACCATCTTCGCGCATGACCAGCTGGTAGCCGGCAGCGCCGACGTGGTCATCGCCGGCGGCATGGAGTCCATGACAAACGCGCCCTACCTGATTCCAAAAGCACGCGGCGGCTACCGCATCGGCCACGGCATGATGTTCGACCACATGATGTACGACGGCCTGGAAGACGCCTACTCGCGCAACGAGAAAACCGGCGAAGGCCGCTCGATGGGTACCTTCGCCGAAGAGTGCTCGGCCAAGTACGAATTCACCCGCGAAGCGCAGGACAACTTCGCCATCGAATCGGTGAAGCGCGCGCAAGTGGCCACCAACGAAGGCTACTTCAAGTGGGAAATCGCGCCAGTGACCGTCACCTCGCGCGCCGGCGACACCGTCATCGACAAAGATGAAGGCCCGCTGAAAGCGAAAGTGGAAAAGATCCCGACCCTGCGCGCCGCGTTCAAAAAAGACGGCACCATCACCGCCGCCTCGTCGTCGTCCATCAACGACGGCGCCGCCGCACTGGTGCTGATGCGCGAATCGAAAGCCAAGGAACTGGGCCTGACGCCAATCGCCCGCCTGCTCGGCCACGCCACCTTCGCACAGGAGCCGAACTGGTTCACCACCGCACCGATCGGCGCGATTGAAAAGCTGTACAAGAAAATCGGCTGGGGCACCAAGGACGTCGACCTGTTCGAGATCAACGAAGCCTTCGCCGCCGTGCCAATGGCCGCCATGCGCGACCTCGACATCCCGCACGAGAAGGTCAACATCCACGGCGGCGCCTGCGCGCTGGGCCACCCGATCGGCGCCTCCGGCGCGCGCATCATCGTTACCCTGCTGGGCGCACTGAAACGCACCGGCGGCAAGAAAGGCGTGGCGGCGCTGTGCATCGGCGGCGGCGAAGCGACTGCGGTGGCAGTGGAGCTGGTGTAATGGCGACTGCCTTAGTCATCGGCGCTTCGCGCGGCATCGGGCTGGAACTGGTCAAACAGTACCGGGATGACGGCTGGCGCGTGATCGCCACCGCGCGTAAGCAGGAAGACTGCGATGCGCTGGCGGCGCTGGGCGCCGAGCCGCACAAGCTCGATGTGAACAACGTCGAAGCGGTGGCCGGCATCGGCTGGAAGCTGGATGGTGAAGAGCTGGACGTCGCCATCCTCAACGCGGGCGTGTATGGCCCGCGTCATGATGGCTTCCCGATGGAAACCGACTTCAATGCCGTCATGCACACCAACGTGCTGGCGGCCATGCGCCTGCTACCGATCCTGGCGCCGCTGGTGGCCGAATCGCGCGGCAACGGCAAACTCGCGGTGCTGTCATCGCGTATGGGATCGTTGAGCGAGCGTAGTTCGCCCAACGGTTCACTGTACCGCGCCAGCAAGGCGGCACTGAATTCGGTGCTGATCGATACGGCGCTGGTGCATGGCAAACAAGGGGTAACGTGCGTGGCCTTCCATCCGGGCTGGGTACGCACCGACATGGGTGGCGACAGCGCGGATCTCTCGGTAGAAGAGAGCGCGGCAGGCATCCGCAACACACTGGCGGCGCTACCCGCGTCGGACAAAGCGGCTTACCTCAACTACGATGGCACAACCATCGGCTGGTAAATAGAAGAGACAAAAATGATACTGAGTCAGGAACACGAAATGATCCGCGACGCCTTGCGCAGCTTTGCGCAAGAGCGTCTGGCCCCCAACGCAGCCCGCTGGGATAAGGAACACCACTTCCCGAAAGAAGAGCTGAGAGAGCTGGCGGCGCTGGGCGCCTTCGGCGTGGCCGTGCCCGAGGAATTGGGCGGGGCGGGCATGGACTACGTGTCCCTGGCCTTGGTATTGGAGGAGATTGCGGCGGGTGATGGCGGCACGTCCACCATCATCTCCGTCAACAACTGCCCGGTATGCAGCATCGGCATGATGTATGCGAACGCGCAGCAAAAAGAACAATGGCTGCGGCCACTGGCGCAAGGCGAGATGCTGGGCGCCTTCTGCCTCACCGAACCGCACACCGGCAGCGACGCCGCGGCACTGCGCACCACCGCCACGCGCGATGGCGACCATTATGTGCTGAACGGCGTTAAGCAATTCATCACCAGCGGCAAGCATGCCGACGTGGCGATCGTGATGGCGGTGACCGACAAAGCCGCCGGCAAGAAAGGCATCAGCGCGTTCTGGGTGCCGACGTCAACGCCCGGCTACATCGTGGCCGGCATCGAGCAGAAGATGGGCCAACACTCGTCCGATACCGCGCAGATCCTGTTTGAAAACTGCCGCGTGCCGGCAGCGAATTTGATTGGCGAAGAAGGCCAGGGCTACAAGATCGCCTTGTCCGGCCTGGAGGGCGGCCGCATCGGCATCGCCTCGCAATCAGTGGGTATGGCGCGTTCCGCGTACGAAGCGGCCTTGAACTACGCGCGCGAGCGCGAGAGCTTCGGCAAGCCGATCTTCGAACATCAATCGGTGCAATTCAAACTGGCCGAAATGGCGATGCAAATCGAAGCCGCGCGTCAGCTGATCCTGCACGCCGCGTCGATGAAAGACGCCGGCCTGCCCTGTCTGAAAGAAGCCGCGATGGCCAAGCTGTTCGCCTCCGAGATGGCCGAGAAAGTCTGCTCGGACGCCATCCAGATCCACGGCGGCTACGGCTACGTCAGCGACTTCCCGGTAGAACGCATCTACCGCGACGCGCGCGTGTGCCAGATCTACGAAGGCACAAGCGACATCCAGAAAATCCTGATCGCCCGCGCCCTCTAACCCGTCGTTCCGGCGAAGGCCGGAACCTAATTCTGCGCATCAAGCACAAATATCCACAAACAAATCCCTCCAGGAGGGATTTGCTTTTTGTATCAAATTAACCTTCCAATCCCGCCGCCACTCCTTGATCTGTTTTTCCCTGGTGATTGCGGCATAAATATCGGCATGCTGCTCATACCAGACCAGGTTCTTCACACCGTATTCCTTGGTGAATCCATCCACCAAACCTTCGCGATGTTCCCACACACGCCGGATCAGATTGGAAGTAACTCCGATATACAGGGTGCCGTAAGTGCCGCTCGCCAGAATATAAACATAACTCAGCTTTTCCATTTTTCGTATCTCCGTTGATAAGAAAAATGGTCGCGCTATCTCAGATTCTTGAGCTGATATTGCTCAATCGTTCCTTACTTAGATTCCGGCCTACGCCGGAATGACGGTGGTTAGTTGGTGTTTGTGGTGTCTGCGACGACCGCCTCGCCGATGGCGTAGAAGGTGCCGCCGGCGATGTAGTGCAGGCTGCGCAGGCCTGGGTCAGCCGTCTCGAAATGCCAGTGGCCGTTGCTGAACACACGCTCGTCCGCATACGCGGCCACCACTTCGCCGATGAACAGGTCATACACCTGTTCATTGCGCGGCTCGGGAATCACTTTGCAGATCAGCCATGCCGATGAGCCGCGTACAAGCGGCACGTCGTAGCCATCCACATGGAACAGCTGCACCCCGGCCTTGGCCAGCTTGTCCGGCGTATCGATTGCGCTGGTGTGGCCGACGTCATAAGTCAGCTGCAGCTGCGACACATTCGGCACCTGCAGCGCAAAGTAGCCGCTCTGCTCCACCAGCGGCCGCGTGGCGGTGGCCTTGTCCAGCACCACCGTCACCTTGGGCGGCGCGAAATCCAACGCGCACGACCACGCCGCAGACATGACATTCTCCGCACCGCCATGCGCCGCCGAGACGAGTACCGTCGGCCCATGGTTCAACAAGCGATACGACTTGGCCAGCTCCACTGGCTTGATATGCTGATCCACTTTAGATCCTGACGGCGAGCGCCGCCAACGTTACGAACAGCACCGGCAAGGTCAAAACAATCCCCACGCGGAAGTAGTAGCTCCACGAGATGCGCGTGCCTTTGTTGGCCAGCACGTGCAGCCAAAGCAGCGTGGCCAGGCTGCCGATCGGCGTGATCTTCGGACCGAGATCGCTGCCGATCACATTCGCGTACACCATCACCTCGCGCACCACGCCTTGCGTCGGCGTGGCGTCGATCGACAATGCGCCGATCAGCACCGTCGGCAGGTTGTTCATCACCGACGACAGCAGCGCCGTGATGAAACCTGTGCCCATCGCCGCTGCCCACACGCCGTGCTGAGCGCACCAGGTCAGCGCGTCGGTCAGGTAAGCCGTCAGGCCGGCGTTACGCAAGCCGTACACCACCAGGTACATCCCCAGCGAGAAGATCACGATCTGCCACGGCGCATGCAGCAGCACTTCGCGCGTCGAGATGCGATGGCCGCGTGCCGCCACCACCAGCAGCACCGCAGATCCAAACGCCGCCACCGCGCAAATCGGCACGCCCATAGGCTCGAGCACGAAGAAACCAAGCAACAGCAGCGCCAGCACCCACCATCCCGCGATAAAAGTCGGACGGTCATGGATGGCCAGCTTGGGATCCTTGAGCTGCGCGACGTCGTAGTCATCCGGGATATCGCGTCGGAAGAACCACATCAGCACCGCCAGCGTGGCCGCCACGGCGACAAAGTTCACCGGCACCATCACCGCCGCATAGCGCGCGAAGCTGACGCCGAAATAGTCCGCCGAGACGATGTTCACCAGGTTGGACACGATCAGCGGCAAGCTGGCCGTGTCAGAGACAAAACCCGCCGCCATCACAAACGCCAGCGTGGCGCGGGCCGAGAAGCCCAGAGGATTCAGCATCGCGATCACAATCGGCGTCAGAATCAGCGCCGCGCTGTCGTTGGCGAACAGCCCGGACACCACAGCTCCCAGCAGCACCAGCAGCACAAACAAACGCTTGCCACTACCGCCGCCCCAGCGCGCCACATGCAGCGCCGCCCATTCAAAGAAGCCAGCCTTGTCCAGCAACAGGCTGGTGATGATGATGCACACCAGCGTCGCCGTCGCGTTCCAGATGATGTGCCACACCACCGGGATATCGCTCACCTGAATCACGCCAGCCAGCAAGGCCACCGCCGCGCCCAGGGACGCACTCCAGCCGATACCCAAGCCGCGCGGCTGCCAGATCACCAGCACCAGCGTGGCGACAAAAATCAGTAGAGCGTTCAGCATGCGATGCGGTCCAATGCTTCTTTGGTGATGGCGGGCAGCGCCAGGAATGCCTCGATGCGGGCGCGGATGATGCGGTAGGTTTCTTCAAACGCCGCCTCGATTTCTTCTTCCGTGCCGACCACGTGGCCCGGATCATCCACGCCCCAGTGCGCACGCAGCACCGGCGCGAGGTAGGCGGGGCAAGTCTCGCCGGCCGCGCTGCCGCACACCGTGATGACCACGTCCGGCGTCACCGGCAAATCATTCCACGACTTGCTGAAATAGCCCTCGGTCGAAATCCCTTTGCGCTGCAACAGCGCCAGTGCGCGCGGATGCAGCTTGCCAGCCGGCTGGCTGCCGGCACTGATGGCACGCCATTCCGGCGGCGCCAGGTGATTGAAGGTCGCCTCGCTCAAAATCGAGCGGCAGGAATTACCGGTACACAGAAAGAGGATATTCATGGTTTGCACGATACACCGCCGCAGCAGTTCTCAGTTAAAAATCCGATCAGGCCATTCATCGTCGCGATATCGGCCGAATAAATGACGAATCGCCCCTCCTGGCGCGACGCGATCAAGCCCGCGTGCGTCAACTCTTTGAGGTGGAAGGACAGGGAAGACGGCGCAATATCGAGCCGCTCGCCAATCTTGCTGGCGGCCAGCCCTGCCGGTCCGATCTGCACCAGCAGCCGGAACACCGCCAGCCGGCTCTCCTGCGCGAGGGCCGCTAACGCAGCCAAAGTTTGCTTGGTATTCATGCAAGCCATGCTACCTCAAACGCTTCGATATTTCAAATAATATCGAAATGAATGCGCCATAAAAAAAAGCCCGCATCTCAGCGGGCTTCGTTCCAATGTATTACCTATGCTTTAATCGTACCGGTCTCCCTGGCTATCTGCCAGGTGAGGCGGCGTCTCAAACGCCCATGCTATCTGCGTGGTGCCCTTGACGTGTAAATCGACCAACGTATTCGGAATTACAACCCCGGCTTCTGCGTCACCTGCGCCATCGAACTTACACAACTCTGGGCGCGGCGCATCTGCCGGACGTGGGACTGTTTGCTTGCAAACCTCAACCACTGAACGTAGTGTATCACAGTTCTTTGTGCGATGCACAAATTATTTTATTCATGTACGGCCGCGCCCCACGCGCTCGAATTCGGAAATCACCTGCGCGCCGAACAGCAGCAGCGTGGCGCCGATTTCAAGGCTGAACATGACGACGATGGCGGTGGTCATCGAACCGTACACCACGCTCACCTGCGACAGGGTGGAGAAGTACCAGACCAGGATGCGCCGCGCCACTTCCCACAGCAGCGCCGCCGTCACGCCGCCGATCAGCGCATGCGACAGCGACAGGCGCCCGACCGGCATCACCAGGTAGATCGACGACAGCACCAGCACCTCGCCTGCCAATCCCAATAAGTACAGCAATGCGCCCGACACGCCATGCAGCGACCAGCTATGCCCCAGCAGCTGCACGCTTTCCTCGCCCAGCACCTGCAGGCTGCCTGCCACCAGCGTCACCAGCAGCATGCCCACGCCCAGCGACAGGATGTAACAGTAGGGCATGATGGCCGAGATCATGAAGTGCCGCCGCCGTATCGCCACGCGGTGCTTGAAGATCACGCACATGGAATTTTCCAGCACGGTGAAGGCGAGTGAACTGAAAAACAGCATGCTGACCAGCAGCACGCCGCCCACCAGATCGCGATGCTCGAGGAACTGCCCCACCTCCGCCACGATCGGCTTGGACTGCCCCGGCACCAGCCAGTTCAGGTAGCGGCCCACAGTGGTCAGCAATTCCTGCTGGTCGATCACATGCGACAGCGCGACCACCGCTAGCATCAGCAGCGGCAGGATGGACAGCAGCGAGTAATACGCCACCGCGCCCGCCAGCAACAGGCCTTGATTGGCGCGGAAGCCTTTCAGGCACTGCACCGTGAAATCCCACGGGTGGTGCGCCACATAGGCCAGCGCCCTTCGATTGAGCAGGTTCATGCAGTTATCGTCGTGTGTCGTCTATATCCAGATAGCGCCAGTTGGTGAACTCCACCGGGTGGCGCCGGTAATTCTTGAGCCACGGTTGCTGCAGGTCGGCGGAGATGGGATGCGTCAGCAGCACCCACGGTGTGTACGCGTGGATGATGTTTGCCAGTTCATCATACAGGAGAGTGCGTTTTGATGATTCTCCCATCAAGCGGGCTTGCTCGTAGCGCTGGTTGTATGCCGGTAGATTGAAACGCGCGTAGTTGGCGCGGCCGGCGTTAGGACCGTACAGCAGCTGGTAGAAGTTGTCGCCATCGGGGAAATCGGCCACCCAGTTCGTTTCAAACATCATCACGGAGCCGAGGCGCGAGGCTTTGATGATCTCCGTTTTCTTGTCGCTCTTGAAGACGACTTTGAGGCCGATGGCGTTCAGGTTCTTGCGCCATAGCTCATCGCGCAGGCGGCCGACGGTGGACGATTCGCTGTGCATCACCAGCGTCAGTGGCTTGCCGTCGGGCTGCGTACGGAAGCCGTCCTTGGATTTGCGATAGCCGTAGCGGTCCAGCAGCGCGTTGGCCAGCGCCGGGTCGTAGGCCACCGGGCTGCGGTAGTTGGCGTCGTAGCCCAGCACATTTGGCGGCAGCGGCGTGATAGCCGGCAGCGCCAGGCCTTTCTTCATGGTGCGGATATCCTCGTCGCGGTCGTAGCCGAGCGCGATAGCACGGCGCAGCGCCACCTTCTCCTTGCTGTAGCCGCCGATGACCGGATCGTCCATGTTCATCCACATGTAGTAGGTCTGCAGGACGGGGAAGGGTGCGAGCACGATGCCTTTGCGCGCCAGTTCGGGCTTCAGCTTGGCGTCGTCGGTGAGCACCATTTCCTTCATCGATTCCGGCAGCTGTTCGAGGAAGTCAAATTCTCCGTTGAGGAAGCCCAGCACGCGTGACTGGTATTCCTCGACGATTTTGATGTCGATGCGGTCCAGGATCGGCAAGCGCTTGCCTTCGAATTCGGTGGGGCGGAAATCGCGGTTGGCCAGCAGGACGATCTGGTCGCTGCGCTTCCAGCTGCCGATCTTGAACGGGCCGGTGCCGACCGGATGGTTGCCGACTTGCGCGCCGTAAGCCTCCACCACTTCGCGCGCCACCACGCCGGTGGCCGGCATGGCGAGGTAGAACAGGAAGTTGGGATCGGGCGCTTTCAGGCGGATGCGCAGGGTGAAGGTGTCCATCGCCTGCATTTCGGCCACGCCGTCGAACAGGTAGAGCCACGGGGATTTCAGCGTGGGGTCGTAGAGGCGTTTGAAGCTGTAGACGTAATCTGCCGCCGTGACCTGCCTGCGGTTTTTGAAGACGGCGTCCGGCGTGAAGTAGACGTCCTGGCGCAGGCGGAAGGTGTAGGTCTTGCCGCCGTCCGTCACCTCGGGCATGGCGGCCAGCGTGTTGGGAATGAGTTTGACCGGGCGCGCGGTGTAGTCGTAGCGCAGCAGGGGATCGAACAGGTTTTCCAGCAGGCTGAGAGTGGCGATGTCCGAGGCGACTGCCGGATCGACGGCGGTTTCGCCGGTGCTGAGAAAGGCGTGGAGGACTTTGGGCTCAGATTGGATCGCATCGGCGCACCGTCCGTCCTTCGCCGGAGCGAAGGTGCACGCGACGGCGACTGCGGCCAGCGCTGTTGCTGCACATTTTTTTAGCATCCGTTTCATGGCGCCTCGCACGGTAAAGCGGCAGCTTATAACTTTTTTGGCCGGCTTACCCGCTATACTTTACGGATCACCTACTGCACTCCTGAAAAATGTCGCTCAATTACATCTGGTCTGGCTTCTTCCTGGTGGGCTTCCTGGCCGCGCTGGCGCAGTTCCTCTTCCTGGGCGACACCGAAATCTTCAAGCGCATCATCGACGGCACTTTCGATTCCGCGCGCACCGGCGTGATGGATATCGCCCTGCCGCTGGCCGGCGTGATGACGCTGTGGCTCGGCATCATGAACGTCGGCGAGAAGGCCGGCGCCATCGACCTGCTGGCCAAGCTGATTGCGCCGTTCTTCTCGCGCATCTTCCCCGGCGTGCCGTCCAGCCATCCAGCCACCGGCCACATGGTGATGAACTTCTCGGCCAACCTGCTGGGCCTCGACAACGCCGCCACACCATTCGGCCTGAAGGCAATGGAAAGCCTGCAAACGCTCAATCCCAACAAGGACGAGCCGACCGACGCCCAGATCATGTTCCTGGTGCTGCACACCTCCGGCCTGACCCTGATCCCGCTGGCCATCATGGCGCAGCGCTCCATCCTCGGCGCGGCCGATCCGTCCGACATCTTCATTCCCTGCATGGTGGCGACCTATGTGGCGACCATGACCGGCATCATCGCGGTGGCGATCCGCCAGCGCATCAACCTGTTCAACCGCGTGGTGGTGGGCTGGCTGGGCGGGATCACCGCCTTCATCGTGGCCACGGTGTGGTACTTCACGCACTACCTGACCAAATCCGAGATCGAAGTGGTGTCCAAGGTGTTCAGCAACTTCGTGCTGATTGCCGTGATAGCGGGCTTCATCATCGGCGCACTGCGCAAGAAGGTCAACGTGTACGAGGCCTTCATCGAAGGCGCCAAAGGCGGCATCCAGACTTCCATCACTGTGATTCCGTATTTGGTCGGCATGCTGGTGGCGATCAGTGTAGTGCGCAATGCCGGCTTGCTCGGCTTCGTGGTGGAGGGCTTCGGCTGGCTGTTCAGCCATCTGGGCTTCAACACCGACTTTGTGCCGGCCCTGCCGACCGCGCTGCTGAAACCACTGAGCGGCAGCGCCGCCAAAGCCATGATGATCGACACCATGCAAACCTATGGCGTCGATTCCTTCGTCGGCCGCCTTGCCTGCGTGTTCAATGGCTCGGCCGATACCACCTTCTACATCGTCGCGCTGTATTTCGGCTCGGTGGGCATCCGCAAGACGCGCTACGCGATCTCGTGCGGCCTCATCGCCGATTTCGCCGGCGTGCTTGCTGCGATTGCGGTTGCCTATGTCTTCTTCCATTAAAAGTCTGCTCGCCGCCGCGCTGTTGGCGGCGGGCCTCGCCCACGCTTCCGATCTGCCCGAGCCGGTGGCGCGCCTGATGCAGTCCTCCGGCATTCCGCTGGAGGCGGCCGGCATTGTCGTCATGCGCGGCGATGCCACGCTGATCTCGCACAACGCCACGCAGAGCATGCAGCCTGCGTCCACCATGAAGCTGTTCACCGCCATGACGGCGCTGGAGCAGCTCGGCCCCGTATTCCGCGGCCGCACCGAATTCCGCACCAACGCCGATGTGGTCAACGGCGTGCTGCAAGGCGATTTGATCCTGCGCGGCGGCGCCGACACGGACTTCAACGAGGACGCGTTGGCGCACATGGTGCAGGCGCTGCGCAACCAGGGCATCCGCAAGATCAAGGGCGATATCGTGGTGGACCGCCTGCTGTTCCAGCCATCGCGGCCGGATGCCGGCCAGCCGCCGTTCGACGAATATCCGTGGGCCTACTACAACGTCATCCCGAATGCGGCGCTGGTCAACACCAACCTGCTCAAAATTGAAATGCGCTCGACCACCGACAAACTGTCGCTGGTGATGATGCCGGAGCTGGACAAAGTCACCATCCGCTCCGACATGAAACTCAGCGACGCTCCGTGCGGCGCCTGGGAAAACGGCTGGCGCTCGCCCGACTACGCGCGCAAGGGCGAGCGCATCGAAGTCGTCTTGCACGGCAGCTTCCCGAAAGACTGCGTCAAATCGACCAGCATCAACGTACTGGATAGCCAGGACTACCTGGCACGCCTGCTGCTGGCCGAATGGCGCAAGCAAGGCGGCTCGCTGAGCGGCGAAGTGCGCGAAGCCACCACCGCTGCGGTGGCGCCTCGCCTGCTGGCCGAACACGTTTCGCGCACGCTGCCGGAAGTCCTGCGCGATACCAACAAACAATCCGACAACACGCTGGCCCGCACCGTGTTCCTGAGCCTTGGCAGCCTGGAAGCCGATCCGGCGCTGGGCAGCCGCCCGCTGGCCGCCGACGCCGCGCAAACCAGCACCGCCATGCGCGCCGAAACCGCGATCCGCGCCTGGCTGCAGCAGCACAACATCGACGGCAACGGCCTGGTACTGGACAACGGCTCCGGGCTGTCGCGCACCGAACGCGCCACGCCGGCGCAACTGGCAGGCGTGCTGCAAGCGGGCCTGAAAAGCCTGTGGATGCCGGAGTTCCTGGCCAGCCTGCCGATCGCCGCCACCGACGGCACCCTGCGCCGCCGTCTCAAGGAAAGTCCAGCTGCGCAGCGCGCACGCCTGAAAACTGGTAGCCTGTCAGGTGTGATTGCCATCGCCGGCTACGTCCCGGACGCCAGCAACCAGCCCTGCATCGTGGTCGCCATCCTCAACGACGCCCACGTCGCCAACGGCGCCGGCCGCGCCGTGCTGGACGCACTGGTCGACTGGGTGGCCCGCAACTAACAGGAGCCAACATGAAACAACGCGCATTAGGACAGCAGGGATTGACCGTTTCCGCCCAAGGCTTGGGCTGCATGGGGATGAGCTTTGCGTACGGCGAGGCTGACGAAGCAGAATCGATCGCCACGCTGCACCGCGCGCTCGAGCTCGGGGTGAATTTCTTCGATACGGCCGAAGTATATGGGCCGTACACCAATGAGGAACTGCTTGGCCGTGCGTTCAAGGGACGGCGTAGCGAGGTCATTATCGCCACCAAGTTCGGTTTCGATATCCGCGATGGCGCCAATGTCGGCGTCACCAGCGACCCGGCACAGATCCGCACCAAGGTGGAAGGCTCGCTGCGCCGGCTGGATACCGATTACATCGACCTGCTCTACCAGCACCGTATCGATCCGCAAGTGCCGATCGAGGACGTGGTGGGCGTGATGGCCGATCTGGTACGAGAAGGGAAGGTGCGCTATCTCGGCTTGTCCGAAGCCGGCGTTGCCAATATCCGCCGTGCGCACGCGGTGCATCCGATCAGCGCTTTGCAGAGCGAGTACTCGCTGTGGGAACGCAATCTGGAAGACGATATCATTCCGGTGCTGCGTGAACTGGGCATCGGCCTGGTGCCGTTCAGCCCATTGGGACGCGGCTTCCTGGCCGGCACCGCCAAACGCGCGGAAGAATATCCAGCCACCGATTTCCGCCACCTCGACCCGCGCATGCAGGGCGCGAACTTCGACGCCAACATGCAGGCCGCGCAAGCCGTGCGTGACCTGGCCGCGGCACGCGGCGTCGCGCCCGGCCAGATCGCGCTGGCGTGGGTGATGCAGCAGGGCGACGATATCGTGCCGATTCCCGGCACGCGCCGCCGCAGCAATCTCGAACAGAACGCGGCTGCCGCCGATATCACGCTCAGCGCCGCGGAGACGGCTGCGCTGGAAGCCGCACTACAACAGGTGGCCGGCCCGCGCTACAGCGCGGAACGCATGGCCACCGTCGACCGCTAAATTCATTTAAGGATTACATTGAAACGTCTCGCACTTGCTTTTGCAGTTAGCTGCAGCCTCCCAGCCTTCGCCGCCGATTTGCGCGCCGCTGTCGACCAGGCCATCCAGCCGATGATGGCGGAGAATGATGTTCCCGGTGTTGCCGTCGCCGTCACGGTGAACGGCAAGACCAGTTTCTACAACTACGGCCTCGCTTCGAAAGAGAGCAAGACGCCGGTCAGCGAAAACACGCTGTTCGAACTGGGCTCGGTCAGCAAGACCTTCACCGCCACGCTGGGAGCGGTCGCGGTGGCCGAGGGCAAGCTGTCGCTGGACGATCATCCCAGCCGCTACATGCCGCAGCTGAAAGGCCACGCTGTCGACAAGGCCACGCTGCTCAACCTGGGCACCTACACGGCAGGCGGCTTCCCGCTGCAGTTTCCGGACGCAGTGAAGAACGATAACGCCAGCATGCTGGCCTACTTCCGCAACTGGAAGCCGAAGGCCAAACCGGGCAAGCTGCGCGAGTATTCGAATCCGAGCATCGGGCTGTTCGGCCATATCACCGCGCTGGCGTTGAAACAGGATTTCGCCGACGCCATGCAGCAGCGCGTGCTGTCGCCGCTCGGCCTCACCAGCACCTACGTCCGTGTGCCGGAAAGCGCGATGCCGAACTACGCCTGGGGCTACGACAAGGACAAACCGGTGCGCATGCGTCCCGACCTATTCTCGGAGGAGACTTACGGCGTGCGCTCCACCAGTGCCGACATGATCCGCTACCTGCAGGCCAATATCGAACCAGCCAAACTGCCGGTCATCGCCAGCACGCATATCGGCTACTTCCGCACCGGCGTGATGACGCAAGGGCTGGGCTGGGAGCAGTTTGCCTATCCGACTTCGCTGGAGAATCTGCTGGAAGGGAATTCCGCCGATATGCTGTTCAAGGCCAACGACACCAGGCACATCGCGCCGCAGCCGGAGTCGGGCTTGTACGACAAGACAGGTTCAACGCGCGGCTTCGGTGCGTACGTGCTGTTTGTGCCGGAGAAGAAAATCGGCATCGTCATTTTGGCGAACAAGAACTATCCGATTCCGGCGCGCGTGCGGGCCGCGCACGCGATCCTGACGCAGCTCGAAAACTAGAGCACGCGGGTGTAGTGCCGGCGCACGTGCATGCGGTCGCCGCAATCGAAGTGCCACCATTCAGTGTTGATGCCATGCCAGCCGTTGTGGTGCATGGCGTTGCGTAGCCAGAGGCGGTTCTCGATGTGCGCGGCGCTGAGTTCGCCGCTGGCCAGCAGTTCGGCTTCCAGTGCAGGATGCGAGCGTTCGCTCAGGTCATCGAAGCCGGTGCCCATGTCGAGTTCATCGCCTTGCGCGTCCAGCAGGGTGAGGTCTAGCGCCATGCCGAAGGAATGGATCGAGCCGCGCGCCGGATCGGCGATGTAAGTCAGCAGATCCGTGCCTTGCAGCGCGGCCCACAGTTGTTCCTGCACGCGCTGCGGGCGCAGGGCGTCCAGTACCAGCAGCTTGTATCCGGGCTTGCGCGCAGCCAGCCACGCCACTGCTGCCTCCAGCGCGGCGGCGGCGTCCTTGTGCAGCCAACGGCAATCCAATGGAGAGTAGAGATCACGGCCGACAAAATTATCGGCCGTGGCGTAGCGCAGGTCGACCGCGATGCCTGCGATGCTGTCCAGCCGGCGGAAGTCGGAATGGCGGGCGATCGCTTCGCAGGGGACGGTCGGCGCGGGCATGGTGCGTCAGTGCGACTCAGCCGGCGCGTCCGGCGCAGGCGGCTGCGTGACGGCCGGCGTTGCCGGCAGTGGGCTGGTCAGCACATCCAGCATCGCCGCGGTTTCCGCATCCGGCGTGCCGTCGTACAGCGATGGACGATACTTGGTCTGGAACACAGAAATCACGTTGCGCGTGGCCTGATCGAGTTCACCGCTCTGCGGCGTCGCGTAGCCAACCTCCGCCAGCTTGCGCTGGAACCAGGCCACCTCCGGCAGCTGCTGCACATAGCCCGGCACGCGCGCCAGTACGCGGCTGGGCTCCGGCCAGGTAATCAGTCCCGCATCCGCCAGCTGCTTCCACGGGAACAGCGGCCCCGGGTCCTGCTTGCGCTGCGGCGCGATATCGTTATGCCCGAGGATATTCCCCGGCGCGATGTTGTGGCGCTTGACGATATCCTTCAGCAGCACAATCAGCTGGTCTATCTGCGCCTGCTGGAAAGGCGCGTACACGCGGCCCTGCGCCGTCTCCTTGAAGCCCGGATTCACAATCTCAATCCCGATCGACGCCGAATTGAGCTGGTTATAAATCTTCCAGCTGCTGATACCCGCGTGGTTCGACTGGCGCGACTCATCCACCAGCACGTAGAAGAACGGCTGCTCCGTATCCGTCAGCAGATAGTGCGCGCTGACGTCCGTGGTGGTGAGCGTCTTGATCGAGCGCGGGGTATCGCTCACCGTGTAGTGCAGGATCACGTACTTGATGCGGTCACTCTGCCCGCGCGCCGACAGTGAGCGGTCCAGGCGCGGCGCGTCCGGTGGCGGCAGCGTGGCGCAACCTGCCAGCACGGCAGCAACAGCAAGAAGGGGAACGATCTTCATGAATAAATCCCTGCAAACGAATCAATGATGGGAGTGTAGAGCAATCCGCGCCGCCGCGTGATGCGCCAGCGTGTGCCGCTGCGCCAGCGGCAACTCCACCGGCAGCGCGGCCCGCATGCTCTGTGCGATCAAAGGATGCAGATGCGCGGCCCGTCCGCCCAGCGCAATCGGCCGCACACCGTAGCGGCCCACCAGCGCCAGCGCAATCCGCGCCAATTCGCTGCCGGCGCGTTCGAGGATATTGCGCGCCACCGGATCGGTGTCCGCACTGGCCGCGACGGCCAGCGCCAGCTGCCCGATGGCGCCGCGATCCTGTCCATAAATGAACTGGCGCGACAAGGACCACTCGCTGCCGCCGATCTGCGCAAACACCGCGCGCGCCATCGCCGACTGCTGCCACACGCCGGGCTGCTCGTCTTCCAGTCGCCAGATGTGGCGCATGGCCTCGCGCGCGATCCAGAAACCGCCGCCGCCATCATCGAGCGTGACGCCGCGTCCACCGGCGCGGTGGAACTGGCCGTCCGCATCGATGAAGGCGGCTATCGAGCCGGTTCCCGCGTACACGAGATAACCTTCGCCCGGCGCAAAGCTGTCGAGATACGCGATTTCCACGTCATTGCGTATGCTGATGGCGGCCGGCGCAATCTTCAACACCTCCGCCAGCATCTGCGCGGCCTGCGTGCTGACACCATCGAAACCGGTCAGGCCCGCACACACGCGCACCGGCTGGCCGGCTGCCAGCACCTGCGTCGCCAGCATGGCGAAGATGCCGCGTACCGCGTCGCGGCCCGCCGTGCTGCCCATCTGGGTAGCCGACATACCGGCCACGCTGCCCTCGGCCACAATGCCGCCGGCTGCATCGGCCAGCGCCCAGCGGGTTTGCGTGCCGCCTGCATCGATGCCCAGACCGAGTTCACTCATCATCAGCTCCGTAGATTGACGTTGATACGTTCACTTTCATTTCCGAGGCGGTCGATCGCGCTCACCACCACCGCTTGCGCCGCGCCGCCGGCCGCATCATCGGCCAGCAGCAACACCGGACGCGAAGCCGGCGCCACCGCGAAGCGCCATTCCGTGCCGTAGCGCGACCAGATCGCATACTGCGCCACCGGCTTGCCCGCAGCGGCGGACAGCTTCAGCGCCACGCCATTGCTCTCGCGCCGTGCCGCCGCCTGCGGTGCGGCCGGCGCATCGGCGCCCAGCCACGGCGTGGCCGGCGTCAGCGCCGCGCTTTGGTAGGCTTGCGCCTTCAATTGATCGGCAATGCCCTTGCGGTTTTCCATCAGCGCAGCAATCGAGAAATGCAGGTGGCCGCGCACGCTGTTGCGGCTGCGCGTGACGCTGATCTGCTTGACGATTTCCTCCGGCGCGAATGCCTTGGCGCTGTTGTCGATGCGGCTGGTGTACAGGCCTGGCCACACGTGGCGCGCGCGCGTGTTCTGCGCCAGCCAGTAATCGAGCAGCACGTCGAACGCCTGCGGCGCCTGTGACACGGGCCAGTACAACTGCGGCGCCAGGTAATCGAGCCAGCCGTTGGCCAGCCACAGTTCCGCGTCCGCATACAGCTTGTCGTACTGGCTGAAACCAATGATGCCGGCCGGGCGCCGGTCCGGGCGGCCGATGCCGAATGGGCTGATGCCGAATCGCACCCAGCTCTTTTCCTTACGGATGCCGGTGTACATCGCTTCGATCAGCGCATTCACGTTCTGGCGGCGCCAGTTGGCGCGGTCCAGCGTGCCGCCGCCGAGCAGGTAGCGCTGCCACGACGGCTGGTCCGGGAATTCCAGCTCCTGCTTCGCGCCGACACCGCCGTCCAGCGCCACGCCTTCCGGCCCGGCCGCATTCGGGGTATCGATCGGGTAGGGATAGAAATAATCGTCGATGTGCACACCATCGATATCGTAGCGGCGCACCACATCCAGCACCACGTCCAGCGTGTGCTGCGAGGCGGTGGCTTCACCCGGATCCATCCACAGATAGCGGCCGTACGGCTTCACCACGTCCGGCTGCGTGCGGCCGATGTGATTGGCCGCCAGCGGCGACTTGGCGGTCGCATGGCGTGCGCGGTAGGGATTGAACCACGCATGCAGTTCCAGCCCACGCGCATGCGCCTGCTCGATCCAGAACTGCAGCGGATCCCACGGCTGCGCCGGCGCGCGGCCCTGCTGGCCGGTGAGGAATTCCGACCACGGCTCCAGCGCGGATGGATAAATCGCGTCGGCGCTCGGACGCACCTGCAGCACGATGGCATTCAGGTTGAGCGCCTTGGCGCGGTCGAGGATGGCGAGGGCTTCGGCTTGCTGCCTGACGGTGGTCAGGTTGCTGCGGCTCGGCCAGTCGATATTGGCGACGGTCGACACCCAGGCGGCGCGGAATTCACGCGGCGCCGGCGGCGGCATGCTGGCCGATGTTGGCGGCAGGTTCGGCGAAGATGAAGGGGCCGCAGGCGCAGCGGGACCGCCGGGCGCGGCGTCAGGCATCGGCGCAATCGGCGTACTGGAACAGCCCTCAAGCAGCGCCGCCAGGCCAGCCGCCATACCGGCCGACAAGGTCAGCCGCTTCTTCGCATTAAAACCCAAAACCACTCTCCGAATCAGTAGAGATCGTATTGTAATGGCTATTCGCGGCCAAATTCCGCTGGAATACGCACCAACATCGTCATCACAAACGCCGGCAAGGTCGAAATGCAGGCCCAGACGAAGAAGTGCTGATAACCAAGTGCTTGCTGGATCCAACCGCTGACCATCCCCGGCAACATCATGCCGAGGGCCATGAAGCCGGTGCAGATGGCGTAGTGGGCGGTCTTGTGCTCGCCATCCGCCACCAGCACCATGTACAGCATGAAGGCGGCAAAGCCGAAACCGTAGCCGAACTGCTCAACGGCAAGGCAGGCGGCCACCAGCAGCAGGTTGTCCGGCAATGCCGTGGCCAGGTACACAAACACCAGATCCGGCACGTGCATGATAAACACCATCGGCAGCAGCGCGCGCTTGAGGCCGAAGCGCGACACCGTCACGCCGCCGGCCAGTCCGCCCATCACCAGCGCGCACACGCCGACGGTGCCGTAGACCAGTCCGAAATCCGAGGTGCTGAGGCCCAGCCCGCCCTTGTCGCGCGGATCGAGCAGGAAGGGCGCGGCCATTTTCAGCAACTGCGCCTCGCCGAGACGGTACAACAGCAAAAAGCCCAGCGTGACGAGAATGCCCGGCTTCTGGAAAAAGCTGCGGAAGGTGTGGATAAAATCCTGCCACAGCGCGCCGCCGGTGCTGTGGCTGCGGTCCGAGTCCGGACGCGGCAGCACCAGCTGGTGATACGCACACAGCGCCAGATACAGCGCCGCCATCAGCGCAAACACCACCGACCACGCATGCGCCGGATCGCCGGACACCTTGATCAGCTCCCCGGCAATGTAGACCAGGCCGCCCTGGCCACCGATCATCGCCAGCTTGTAAAACGCGCTGCGCACGCCGACGAAAGCGGCCTGCTGGTGCTGAGTCGGCAGGCCGAGCATGTAAAAACCATCGGACGCGATATCGTGCGTGGCCGAGCTGAACGCCATCAGCCAGAAGATAACCAACGTCCAGCGGAAGAAATCCGGCGCATGCAAGGTGAGCGCGACGGAAGCGAGGCCGGCGCCACCGGCCAGCTGCATCAGCACCGTCCAGCGCCGCTTGGTGCCGAACATCTCCACGATGGGCGACCACAACGGCTTCACCACCCACGGCAAATACAGCCATGCCGTATAAAACGCCAGATCGGCGTTGGAAATGCCGAGATTCTTGTACATCACCGTGGACAGCATCATCACCGCCACATACGGCACGCCCTGCCCGAACGACACACTGGGCACCCAGGCCCACGCACTACGCTGCTGCTTCATCTATTTCAACGCCGCGCGGACGTTGCCATTGTGGTGGTCGAGCAGGGCTTGGGCTTGCTCGGCGGTTTGTTGTTTCAGCAGCATGACGATGGCAACTTTGACCTGGTGCTGGCATTCTTCCAGCGCGGCGCGGGCGGTGTCGGCATCGGCACCGGTGGCGTGCATGGTCAGATGGAGGGTGCGTTCGATCAGCTTGGCGTTGGTGGCGTGCAGGTCGACCATCAGGTTGCGGTAGACCTTATTGAGCCTGACCATCAGCGCGGTCGACAAGGTGTTGAGCACGATTTTTTGCGCCGTGCCGGCTTTCAGGCGGGTGCTGCCGGAGATCAGTTCCGGGCCGGTGTCCAGCAGGATGGCAATGTCGGAGCCCATCAAGAGCGGCGTGCCGGCGTTGTTGGCGATGCCCACGCTCAGCGAGCCTATCGTGCGCGCCGCCTGCAGCGCGCCCAGCACATACGGCGTGGTGCCGGACGCGGCCACCAGCAGGATCACATCGTTGTAAGTGGGATAGAGCAGCCGCAGGTCGGAAGCCCCCTTGTTGCGGTCATCTTCTGCCCCTTCGACCGCCTCGAACATCGCGCCGAGGCCGCCTGCCAGCACAGGCACCGCCCGTTCATGCGGCCACGAGAAGGTGGGGAACAGCTCCACGCTATCCAGAATGCCCAGCCGGCCCGAAGTGCCCGCACCGACGTAAATCAAGCGTCCGCCGGCGGCAATACGCGGCGCCATCGCCTCCACCGCCGCACTGATGCTGGCCGAGGCCGTCTTCACGGCTTGCGCCGCCAGCGCCTGGTCGTCGATCAGGGCGTCGACCAGATCCTGCACCGGGTACAAGTCCAGTTCGGTGTGCTGCGTACTCGGCGTCTCGGTTTTCAGCATAGTTTTAAGTTGCGCGGCGCATCTCCGCCACGAAATCGTAGTGGTCGCTGTGGCAATACGAATGGGTGAGCTCCATCGCCTCGCCCGATTCAAGGTAGGCAATGCGCGTGATGTACAGCAGCGCCTGCCCTTCCGGCACGCCCAGCTGCTTGGCCAGCTCGGCCGAGGCATTCATGGCGCGGATGTGCTGCAAGGCGCGCGCCGGCGCTTTGTTGATGCTTTCCAGATACTGGTACAGCGAGTTGCCGACCGCATTCGGGTCGTTCAGCACCGTCTGCGGCAGCACCGATACTTCGTAGGCCATCACCACATCATCGGCCAGGCGCAGGCGTTCGAGGCGCGCCACCTTGGAGTACGGCGAAAGGCCCAGGCTCAGCTGTTCTTCCGGCGTGGGCGTCACCACCGCGCGCTTGAGCCAGCGCGAGCCGGGAATGTGGCCGCGCTGCTGCAACTGCTCCGAAAAGCTGGTGAGGTTGGACAGCGGCTGCTCGATGCGTGGCGCAATATAGTTGCCCGAGCCGCGGCGGCGGACCACCAGTCCCTGGTCCACCAGCTGGTCGATAGCCTTGCGTGCGGTAACCCGCGACACGTTGAGCAACTCCGACAAAGTCCGCTCGGACGGCAGCGCCTGATCGACCTGGTAGCGGCCATTCAGCACATCGTCGCTTAATTTGCGGGCAATTTGCATGTACAACGGCGAACTGTCGTTGGCGTCCGCCTTGAATTCAAAACTGGTATCGCTCATTCATTTCTCCTCACGCCTCTAGTGTAATCCAAGGGCGGCGAAATGCCTGTATTTGGCGGATAATGCGAGGTTTGCATCATCTGTTCAGATTGTTTCCAACATGTCCAAGAAGTCCACCGCGCCTGCTGGCTGCCCCTGCGGCGGCCCCTCGCTGGCCACCTGCTGCGGCCCGTATATCGACGGCACAGCCATCGCGCCGACCGCCGAAGCGCTGATGCGTTCGCGGTATACCGCCTATGGCCAGCGCAACGAGCCCTACCTGCTGGCCACCTGGCACGCCAGCACCCGCCCGACCGAGCCGATCATGAGCGAAGAGGAAAAGGTGCAATGGCTGGGACTTGAGGTAAAATCTGCTTTACGTTTACGTCAACGTAAAGTAGATGATGCCGATCTGACAAAAGATACGGTGGAGTTTGTGGCCCGGTTCAAGATCAATGGCCGGGCCCAGCGCCTGCACGAGATCAGCAACTTTGTACGCGAACCGGCAGAAGGAGGAGACCTGCGCTGGTTTTACGTTGACGGTAGTTTTCCAGAATAAAACACAAAGGAAAAGCAATGCCGCAGATCGAAAGCAAACTTAACCCTCGCAGCGAGGATTTCAAGGCCAACGCGGCCGCCATGCAGGCCGTCGTCGATGATTTGCACGCCAAGGTCGCCAAGATCGCCCTCGGCGGCGGCGAAGCGGCCTCGGCCAAGCACGTGGCACGTGGCAAGCTGTTGCCGCGCGACCGCGTGCAGATGCTGCTCGATCCCGGCACGCCTTTCCTTGAACTGTCGCAGATGGCGGCCTACGGCATGTACGACGATGCCGCGCCGGCCGCCGGCATCATCACCGGCATCGGCCGCGTGGCCGGGCAGGAGTGCGTGATCGTCTGTAATGATGCCACCGTCAAGGGCGGTACCTACTACCCGATGACGGTCAAGAAGCACCTGCGCGCGCAGGAAATCGCGGATCAAAATAATCTGCCGTGCATTTATCTGGTGGACTCCGGCGGCGCCAACCTGCCGAACCAGGACGACGTGTTCCCGGACCGCGACCACTTCGGCCGCATCTTCTACAACCAGGCCAACCTGTCGGCCAAGGGCATCCCGCAGATCGCGGTGGTGATGGGCTCCTGCACCGCCGGCGGCGCTTACGTGCCGGCGATGAGCGACGAATCCATCATCGTGAAAGAGCAAGGAACCATCTTCCTCGGCGGCCCACCGCTGGTGAAGGCGGCCACCGGCGAAGTCGTCACCGCTGAAGACCTGGGCGGCGGCGATGTGCACACCCGCCTGTCCGGCGTAGCCGACCATCTGGCGCAGAACGATTTGCACGCGCTGTCTCTGGCCCGCACCATTGTGTCGAATCTGAACCGCACCAAGCCGCAGCAGGGCGCGTTGCGCGAAGCCGTGGAACCAGCCTACGCGGCGTCCGAATTGTATGGCGTGATCCCGGTCGATACCCGCAAGCCTTTCGATGTGCGCGAAGTGATCGCCCGCATCGTCGACGGCAGCGAGTTCGATGAATTCAAGGCGCGCTACGGCACCACGCTGGTGTGCGGCTTTGCCCACATCTTCGGCATGAAGGTCGGCATCATCGCCAACAACGGCATCCTGTTCTCCGAGTCGGCACTGAAAGGCACGCACTTCATCGAGCTGTGCGCACAGCGCAAGATTCCGCTGGTGTTCCTGCAAAATATCACCGGCTTCATGGTCGGCCGCAAATACGAAAACGAAGGCATCGCGCGTAATGGCGCCAAGATGGTGACGGCGGTGGCGACCGCGCAGGTGCCGAAGTTCACTGTCATCATCGGAGGCAGCTTCGGCGCCGGCAACTACGGCATGTGCGGCCGCGCCTTCTCGCCGCGCTTCATGTGGATGTGGCCTAACGCCCGCATCTCGGTGATGGGTGGCGACCAGGCGGCATCCGTGCTGGCCACCGTCAAACGCGACGGCATCGAGGCCAAAGGCGGCGCATGGTCCGCCGAAGAAGAAGCCGTGTTCAAGCAGCCGATCAAGGAACAGTACGAGCAGCAGGGACACCCGTACTACGCCACCGCGCGCCTGTGGGACGACGGCGTGATCGATCCGGCCGATACGCGCATGGTGCTGGGCCTCGGCCTGTCCGCAGCGCTGAATGCGGAAATCGAAGACACCAAGTTCGGCGTGTTCCGCATGTAAGGAGCGATGAAGATGACCTACACCACGCTCACCATCGAACGCGAAGGCCGCGTCGCCACCGTCACGCTGAACCGCCCGGATGTGCGCAACGCCTTCAACGAAACCACCATCGCCGAAATTAAGCAGGCCTTCAGCGAATTAGGCGATGATGCCGCACTGCGCGCCATCGTGCTGGCGGCGAACGGCCCGGCCTTCTGCGCCGGCGCCGATTTGAACTGGATGAAAAAAATGGCGGGCTACACGCACGCCGAAAACCATGCCGACGCTCTGCAACTGGCGGAGATGCTGCGTACCATCTACCTGTGCCCCAAGCCCGTGGTGGCCAAGGTGCAGGGCGATTGCTACGCCGGCGGCATGGGTCTCGTGGCCGCGTGCGACATCATCGTCGCGGTGGAAGAGGCCAATTTCTGCCTGAGCGAAGTGAAGCTGGGTTTGATCCCGGCCACCATTTCGCCATACGTGATCAAGGCGATGGGCGGAAATGCCTCGCGCCGCTACTTCCTCACCGCCGAACGTTTCGGCGCGCAGGAAGCGCTGCGCATCGGCTTTGTTCACGAAGTGGTTTCCGCTGAGGCTTTGGATGCCAAGGTAGCGGAAATCGTCAAAGCGCTGGTCAACAACAGCCCGAACGCCGTGCAGCAAGCCAAAGTGCTGGTGCGCGAAGTGGTCGGGCAAGAAGTCAACGATGGTCTGCTGGCCGATACGGCCGAACGCATCGCGCAAATCCGCGCCTCGGACCAAGGGCGCGAAGGCGTGGCTTCCTTCCTGGAGAAGCGAAAGCCCGCCTGGTTGAATAGTTAACCCGTCGTCCCGGCGAAGGCCGGGATCCAAGCTGCGTGCGTATTCGCGCTCAGCTTGGGTTCCGGCCTTCGCCGGAACGACGCGATAGGAGCAGTTTTGGAATTGAATAAACAAAGCGACTGGGTAGCGCGCAGCTTGCGCAGTGTATGGCATCCGTGCACCCAGATGCAGCATCACGAAACCGTCCCGCTGATTCCCGTCAGCCGGGGCAAGGGTGCATGGCTGTACGACCATGAGGGCCGCCGCTACCTCGACGCGATCAGCTCGTGGTGGGTGAACCTGTTCGGCCATGCCAACCCGCGCATCAACGCGGCATTGAAGGACCAGCTGGATACGCTAGAACACGCCATGCTGGCCGGCTTCACGCACGAGCCGGTGATTGAGCTGTCGGAAAAGTTATCGGCGCTGACCGGCCATGTGCTCGGCCACAGCTTCTACGCCAGCGACGGCGCGTCCGCCGTTGAAATCGCGCTCAAGATGAGCTTCCACTCATGGCGCAACAACGGCCACTCGGCTAAACAGGAATTTGTCTGTCTCAAAGGCAGCTATCACGGCGAGACCATCGGCGCACTGGCCGTAACCGATGTCGCGCTGTTCAAGGACGCTTACGGCCCGCTGCTGCGCGCCTCGCAGACCGTTATGTCGCCGGATGCGCGCCTTGCTGCGGAAGGCGATACGGCGCAAGACGTGGCCCGCCGCGCCGCCGCCGACGTCGAACGTCTGTTCATTGAACGCGGTGACAAGATCGCCGCCATCATCATCGAACCGCTGGTGCAATGCGCCACCGGCATGGCGATGCACGATCCGCTTTACCTGCAGCTGGTGCGCGCCCTGTGCGACCAGCACAAGGTGCACCTGATCCTCGACGAAATCGCCGTCGGCTGCGGCCGCACCGGTACCTTCTTCGCCTGCGAACAGGCGGGCGTTTGGCCTGACTTCCTGTGTCTGTCGAAGGGCATCAGCGGCGGCTACCTGCCGCTGTCGCTGGTGATGACGCGCGACGAAATCTATCAAGCCTTCTACAGCAGCGACGTCACGCGCGGCTTCCTGCATTCGCACTCGTACACCGGCAATCCGCTGGCCTGCCGCGCCGCCCTGGCAACGCTGCAAATCTTCGAAGAAGACGATGTGCTTAACGCCAACCGCGTGAAAGCAGAACGCCTGACCAAGGCCCTGCAACCGCTGGCCCAGCACGAACAAGTGCGCCACTTCCGCCAGCGCGGCATGATCTGGGCCTTCGACGCCATCGACGCGCCGAAAGATTTCTCGCGCCGCTTCTTCGCCACCGCAACTGAACACGAACTGCTGATGCGCCCCATCGGCCCCACCGTCTACATGATGCCGCCGTACATCCTCAGCGACGAGGAAATCGACGGCCTGGCCGCCAACACGCTGGCCGTGTTCAACAAAGTGATGGCGGGCTGACGATGGAACTGCTCAACCGCCTGAACCAGCAGCTGCAAGCGCTGGACGACAAACAGCTGATCCGCAAACGCCGCACCGTCGACTCGCCGTGCGGCCCGCGCGTGCACGTGGACGGCCGCGAACTGCTGGCCTTCTGCAGCAACGACTACCTCGGCCTGGCCAACCACCGCAAGATCAAGCTCGCGCTGCAAGAGGGCGCGGCGATCTACGGCGTCGGCAGCGGCGCCTCGCATCTCATCAGCGGCCATATGCGTGCGCATGCGATGCTGGAAGAGCGCCTGGCCGAATTCGTCGGCGCCCATCTGGAAGCGCCGCGCGCGATCAGCTTCTGCACCGGCTACATGGCCAATCTCGCCGTCGTCACCGGCCTCACCGCCGGCGACAAGGAAGCGGAAATCTTCTCGGAAGAGCTGAATCACGCCTCGCTGATCGACGGTGTACGCCTGTCGCGTGTAAAGGCCCACGTCTACCCGCACGCCGATCTGGCAGCATTGGAAGCCCTGCTCAAAGCCAGCAAAGCCGCTACCAAAGTCGTAGTCACGGACAGCGTCTTCAGCATGGACGGCAACCTCGCACCGCTGCCGCAACTGCTGGCCCTGTGCGAGCAGCACAACGCCTGGCTGGTGGTGGACGACGCCCACGGCTTCGGTACGCTGGGCGACAAAGGCCACGGTGCGCTGGAACATTTCAATCTGCGCTCGCCGTACCTGGTCTACATGGGCACCCTCGGCAAGGCGGCCGGCGTGGGCGGCGCATTCGTCGCCGCGCATGAAACGGTGATCGAAACGCTGATCCAGAAAGCCCGTCCATACATCTTCACCACCGCCGCGCCGCCAGCGCTGGCGCACGCCCTGCTGACCAGCCTCGATCTGCTGGAAGGCGAGGAAGGCGCCACGCGGCGCGCACAATTGCAGGCATTGGTGGCACAATTGGACGATGGCCTGCGCTTGGAGCGCTGGCAGCGCCTGCCCTCGAAGACTGCGATCCAGCCTATCCTGATCGGCGATAATGCCGAGACCATGCGCGCCGGCGCCGCCCTGTACGAGCAAGGCCTGTGGGTAGGCGCCATCCGTCCGCCCACCGTGGCGGCAGGAACCGCACGCTTGCGCGTCACCCTGTCGGCAGCACACAACAGCATGGATGTCGCAAAATTGATAGGCGCGCTCAATGCCTTGGAAAGGGATATGAAATGAGTCTGGACGATCCCGTGTTAGCAGTCGCTCCACAAACACAAGCTACCGCAGCAGGCAGCGGCATCCCGCCGCGCTTCAACTGCTTCGTTACCGGCACCGATACGGAAATCGGCAAGACGCTGATTTCGTCCGCCATGCTGCACGCACTGGTGCAAAGCGGCGTGCGCGCCTGCGGCATGAAGCCGGTGGCCGCCGGCGCCGAGCTGGGTGAAGACGGCAAATGGCACAACGACGATTGCGACCGCCTGGCCGCCGCCGGCAATGTGCATCTGCTGCAGTCGATCACCACCCCGTTCCTGCTGAAGGAACCAGCCGCGCCGCACATCGCCGCCGAGCTGGAAGGCATCACCATTTCGCCGGTGCCAATCCTGGCCGCCTATGTCGAAATCAACGCCGCATCGGATGCGGTGGTGGTGGAAGGCGTGGGCGGCTTCATCGTGCCGCTGAACGACGAATTCGATACCGCCGACCTGGCCGAACAACTGGCGCTGCCGGTGGTGCTGGTGGTCGGCCTGCGCTTGGGCTGCATCAGCCATGCGCTGCTGACGGTGGAAGCCATCCTGGCGCGCGGCCTGAAACTGGTGGGCTGGGTGGCCAATGAAACCCAGGCCGACATGGCCTTTGCCGACGAAAACGTGATCGCCCTGGAGCAGCGCATACCCGCGCCGTTCCTGGGCCGCGTGCCGCGCCTGGACGATCCGTCCGCCGAAGCGGCCGCCGACTATATCGATTTTACGCAGCTGCCCAACTGGCCGCTGCCAAACACAATTTGAACGAAGAAGGAAACACGATGTCCCAGAATCTGCAAGAACCAAAAGTCGTCTCCCTGCACCGCCCGACGGCACCTATCAAGCCTGCCGCATCGACGTGGCCGCGCGAAGAAGTCCTGGCGCTGTTCGACCTGCCGTTCAATGACCTGCTGTTCAAAGCACAGGAAACCCACCGCGCCAACTTCCCGGATGGTGACGTCGAACTGGCGACGCTGCTGTCGATCAAAACCGGCGGCTGCGAAGAAGACTGCGGCTACTGCCCGCAAGCCGCGCGTTACGACACCGGCGTCGAAGCCAAGAAGATCCTCGATATCGACACCGTGCTGGATGCGGCCAAGCAGGCCAAGGACAACGGCGCGACCCGCTTCTGCATGGGCGCCGCATGGCGCAGCCCTAAAGACCGCGACATGGAGAAGGTCGAAGAAATGGTGCGCTCGGTGAAGGCACTGGGCCTGGAAACCTGCGCCACGCTGGGCATGCTGGAAGAGCACCAGGCGCAGCGCCTGAAGGACGCGGGCCTCGATTACTACAACCACAATCTGGACACCGCGCCTGAGTTCTACGACAACGTGATCTCGACCCGCGAATACCAGGACCGTCTGGACACGCTGGGCCACGTACGCGAAGCAGGCCTGAAGGTTTGCTGCGGCGGCATCGTCGGCATGGGCGAATCGCGCGACCAGCGCGCCGGCCTGATTGCGCAGCTGGCAAATCTGAATCCGTACCCTGAGTCGGTGCCGATCAACCACCTGGTGCAAGTGGAAGGCACGCCGCTGCACGGCCTGCCGCCACTGGATCCGTTTGAATTCGTACGCACCATCGCCGTGGCGCGTATCACCATGCCGAAAGCGCGCGTGCGCCTGTCGGCCGGTCGCCGCGAACTGGGCGAAGCGGTGCAGGCCATGTGCTTTATGGCCGGCGCCAACTCGATCTTCTACGGCGACAAGCTGCTGACCACCGATAACCCGGAGGCCAACGACGACCGTGCGCTGCTGGAGAAACTGGGCTTGCGTACGCGCGGAGCGGTACTGGAATCGGTACAAAAAGAGAGCTGCGGCTGCTAAAAGCACGCGGTAAGAAAGCATCACCATAAAAAAACTTCCGGCCATAAGCCGCAAAGAGAGAGACGATGTTTACAAAAATTCTGATCGCCAACCGTGGTGAAATCGCCTGCCGTGTAGCCGCTACCGCGCGCCGCATGGGCATCAAGACCGTGGCCGTGTATTCCGAAGCGGACGCCAACGCCAAGCACGTTGCAGTGTGCGACGAAGCAGTGCTGATCGGCCCTGCCGCCGCCAAGGAGAGCTACCTGTGCGGCGACAAAATCATCGCCGTGGCCAAAGCCACCGGTGCGCAAGCCATCCATCCGGGCTACGGCTTCCTGTCGGAGAACGCGGAGTTTGCGGACGCCTGCGCAGAGGCGGGCCTTGTGTTCATTGGCCCGCCTGCATCGGCCATGCGCGCGATGGGTTCCAAGTCGGCTGCCAAGCAGCTGATGGAAAAGGCCAACGTGCCGCTGGTGCCGGGCTATCACGGCGAGCAGCAGGATGCGGATTTCCTGCACGCGCAAGCCGACAAAATCGGCTATCCGGTGCTGCTGAAGGCTTCGGCCGGCGGCGGCGGCAAGGGCATGCGCGTGATTGAAAACTCGGCGCAGTTCAAGGATGCGCTGGCGTCCTGCAAGCGCGAGGCGATCAGTTCTTTTGGTGACGACAAGGTGCTGGCGGAGAAATACCTCCAGCGTCCGCGTCACATTGAAATTCAGGTGTTTGCCGATACGCTCGGCAATTGCATCTACCTGTTCGAGCGCGATTGCTCGGTGCAGCGCCGTCACCAGAAGGTGCTGGAAGAAGCGCCGGCGCCGGGCATGTCGGCCGAGCGCCGCACGGCGATGGGCGAAGCTGCCGTTGCAGCAGCACGCGCCGTCGGCTACGTTGGCGCGGGCACGGTGGAATTCATCGCCAACCAGGACGGCTCGTTCTACTTCATGGAGATGAACACCCGTCTGCAGGTCGAACACCCTGTGACCGAGATGATTACCGGGACCGATCTGGTTGAGTGGCAGCTGCGCGTTGCCGCCGGCGAGCCGCTGCCAAAGCAGCAGCACGAACTGGCCATCAACGGCCACGCCATCGAAGCGCGTATCTACGCGGAGAATCCGGAGAAGGGCTTCCTGCCATCGATCGGCACCCTGCGTCATCTCGGCACACCGGGCGCCGTCACCTTCGAGCTGGGCGGCGATGCTGCGGCACCGGCCGCCGTGCGCATCGACTCCGGCGTGCGTGAGGGCGACGCCATCTCGCCGTTCTACGATCCGATGATCGCAAAGCTGATCGTCTGGGGCGCGGACCGCAAGCAGGCTTTGGCCCGCATGGCACAGGCGCTGGCGCAGTACCAGATCGTCGGCCTCGCGACCAACATCGCCTTCCTGAAGCGCCTCGTTGAAGGCCAGGCCTTCGCCACCGCCGATCTGGACACCGGCCTGATCGAACGCAATCACGACAGCCTGTTCCCCGCCGCGCAGCCCGCACCAGCCACCGCGCTTGCGCTGGCCGCCGCCGCACTGCTGGCCGACGAACGCCAACGCGCCGCCGCGCAATCGAGCGCCAACGCGGCCGACCCGTGGGGCATGGCGACCGGCTGGCGCATGAACCAGTCCTACGCCCGCAAGCTCTCCTTCGCCGACGAGCACACGGCCTACGACATCTTCGTCACCTATCGCGCTGAAGACTGGCTGTTCAGCGCCAGCAGCGCCGCGCCGCAAACCCTGTCGCTGGCCGCGCACAACGGCAACGACTACAGCATCAAACTCGGCGAACAGGCCACCCACGGCACCGTCCTGCGCGACGGCGACACCTTCCACGTGTTCGCCAACGGCGCCCACTACCAGCTGGCATGGAACGACCCGATGGCCCACGCCGGCGAAACCGAATCCGAAGGCGGCCGCCTCACCGCGCCGATGCCGGGCAAAGTCGTCGCCGTCCTCGCCTCGAAAGGCCAGGAAGTCAAAAAAGGCGAACCACTGGTCATCATGGAAGCCATGAAAATGGAGCACACCATCGCCGCCCCGCACGACGGCGTGGTCGAGGACATTCTCTACGGCGTGGGTGACCAAGTGGCGGACGGCGCACCGCTGCTGGCCTTCAAGACCGCATAAAAGGAAAGCACCATGCGCATATTGTTACACCGCGCCGACGGCAAGACCGAACCATGGATCAAGGACTTCGCCAAGTATCTGCCCGAAGCCGAGATCGAAATCTGGCACGCCGGTGAAAAATGCCAGGCCTGCGACTATGCCGTGGTGTGGTCGCCGCCGGAGGCTATGCTGGCCGAACTGGTCACCGTCAAAGCCATCTTCGTCACCGGCGCCGGCGTCGACGCGCTGTTGAAATTCGGCGACGCGCTGCCGCACCACATCCCCATCATCCGCCTGGAAGATGCGGGCATGGCGGTGCAGATGGCGGAATACGTGACGCACTCGGTGCTGCGCTACTTCCGCCGCTTCGACGAATACGAAACACAAGCGCGCGCCGGCCAGTGGGCGCCGCTGCCGCAGCACCACAAGGAAGATTTCGCCGTCGGCGTGCTGGGCATGGGCGTGCTGGGCACCCGCGTGCTGGAAGCGCTGGCGCCGTTCGGCTTCCCGCTGCGTGGCTGGAGCCGCACCGAGAAGACCATGCCGGGCGTGCAAACCTTCACCGGCGCCGATGGGCTGGACACCTTCCTGCGCGGCACCCGCGTGCTGGTCTGCATGCTGCCGCTGACGCCGGACACCAGCAACATCATGGACCGTACCAACATGAACAAGCTGCCGGAAGGTGCGTACATCATCAACGTCGCGCGCGGCGCGCACATCGCCGAACCGGATCTGCTCACGCTGATCAAGTCCGGCCACATCGCCGCCGCCACGCTGGACGTGTTCCGCAACGAGCCCTTGCCGGCGCAGCATCCGTTCTGGCAGGAGCCGCGCATCACCATCACGCCGCACATCTCCGCGCTGACCTTGCGCCGCGAGAGCGTGCAGCTGATTGCCGCCAACATTCGCAAGACCGAAGCGGGCGAACAAGTCGCCGGCGTGGTCAATCGCACACTGGGATATTGAAATGAGCAGCTTACCGAAACAAGTCAAAATCGTTGAAGTCGGCCCACGCGACGGCCTGCAAAACGAGAAAGAAAACGTCCCGGCCGAAATCAAGATCGAGTTGGTGAACCGCCTGACCACGGCAGGCTTCCAGAACATTGAAGCGGCGGCTTTCGTGTCGCCGAAGTGGGTGCCGCAGATGGCCACCAGCGCCGAGGTGATGGCGGCCATCAACCGCAAGCCGGGCGTGATCTACTCGGCACTGACGCCGAACATGGTGGGCTTTGAAGCGGCACTGGCCGCGAAAGCCGACGAGGTAGTGATCTTCGGCTCGGCCTCGGAAGCCTTCTCGCAGAAAAACATCAACTGCTCGATCGCCGAATCGATCGCGCGCTTCGAAGGCGTGGCGAAAGCGGCGAAAGAGCAGGGCATCCGCCTGCGCGGCAGCATCAGCTGCGCCTTCGGCTGCCCGTATCAGGGCGACGTGCCGCTGGACGCCGTGGCCGACGTGGTAGGCCGCATGCGCGACCTGGGCTGCGACGAAATCGACATCGCCGACACCATCGGCGTCGCCACGCCGCGCAAGACGCAGGCGGTGATGGAGCGCGCCATCCGTGAATTCCGCGTGGACGGCTTGTCCGGCCACTTCCACGATACGTATGGCCAGGCGCTGGCCAACATCTACGCCAGCCTGGAAGTGGGCATTGCGATTTACCACTCGTCGGTATCGGGCCTGGGTGGCTGCCCGTATGCGAAAGGCGCTACCGGCAACGTCGCCACCGAGGATGTGCTGTACATGATGCAGGGCTTGGGCATCGAGACCGGCATCGACCTCGATATCGTGGTGGATGCGGGCCAGTTCATCTCGCAATTCCTCAACCGCAAAGGCGCCAGCCGCGCGGGCAACGCCATCGCCGCCAAGCGCGCCGATTGATTACATCTGCTTGAACTGCCGCGTGTAGGCCTCGCTGACAGCGAGTTTTTCAGTGCGGCCTTTCAGGCGGATCTCCATCGCCGTACCATCACGGTCGATGCGGTCCACCGCTTCCAGGTTGACGATGGCGCCGCGGTGGATTTGCGCGAACTGCATTGGATCCAGCTGTTCAACCAGGCTTTTTAGCGGCAGGCGTATCAGTGCTTCGCCATCGTGCGTGACCACGCGCGTGTATTTGTCCTCGGCGCGGAAGTAGAGCACATCGCGCACCATCACCAGCCGCACGGCGTTGCCGCTCGAAGCCCGAATCCATTTCAGATGCTGCACCGGCGCCGGCGCGATCTGCTGCCACACGCCCGACGGCACCGGCGCCACGCTGCGCGTTTTCAGGCGCTTCACGGTTTGCAGCAGCCGCGCCGCCGTTACCGGCTTGACAATGTAATCCACCGCGCCCGCTTCGAACGCCTGCACCGCATGCTCGGCATACGCCGTCACGAACACGATCTGCGTAGCCTCATTCACATGCTGCGCCACCTCCATGCCGCTCAGGCCAGGAATCTGGATATCGAGGAACACCACGTCCGGCCGCAGCGCCTCCAGCATCGATACGGCTTCCACGCCATTCGCGGCATGGCCGGCAATTTCCAGTTCGGGCCACAGCGCTTGCAGTTGGTCGCGCAATTCCGCCGCCAGCAGCGGTTCGTCTTCTACGATCAAAGCGATCGTCATCCTTGCTCCTTGATGATTAACGTAGCGACCACGCCACCCTGTTCTCCCGCCGTCACCGACAGCGATGCGCGCTCGCCATACAGTAGCTGCAAGCGCTCGTGGATATTCGCCAGCCCAAAGCCCTGGCCCATTTGCTCGGTCAGGCCGACGCCATCATCGCACACCTGCACCCGCAGCGCGCCGCCCTCCAGCGTGGCGGTGATGACGATTTCGCCCGGTCGGCTGGCGCGTTCCAGCCCGTGCTTGATGGCGTTTTCCACCAGCGAGATCAGCATCGCCGGCGGCAAGGGCCGGGTCAGCGCGTCATCTTCCGCCTCGACGCGGAAGCGCAGCCGCTGGCCCATGCGGATCTGCATGATGGACAAATAATCGCGCACCAGCGCCAGCTCTCGCTCCACCGTCGACGATACCGAGCGCATGTCGGGAAGCGAATTTTGCAGGTAGCCGACCAGGTGGTCGAGCATTTGCTGCGCGGTGTCGCCATCGGTGCGGATCAGGTATTTGAGATTGGCCAGCGTGTTGAATAAAAAATGCGGCTCAACCTGCGCCTGCAGGGCCGACAGCTTGGCATGCAGGGCAGCACGTTCCAGCTCCTCTTCGCGCTTGATGGCGCGCAGGGCGCGATCACGTTGTTCGAACTGTGTACGCAGGTGCGCGGTCACTGTCTCCACCGCCTGCAATGCGCCGCCGCGCTGCACGGCAAAGAAATCCCAGCTGAAGCGGCGACGAATGCGCACCTCGACCGGCTGTCCCGGCTCGCCTGTCACCAGCACCTCGGTGCACTGCGTCAGCCACACCGGGCGTCGCGGCCCGATCAGGATCCGGCCTTCGAACGGCGAATAGCGAAACACCGCCGGTCCGCCATACCCCAGCGCCATGCCCAGCGCGAGGCCAGACAGCGTCTCGGTGCAGACGTTGTAAGTGGTCAGCGGGTCCAGCGGCGAAACCAGCAAGCGGCTCGGGCGTGCACTCAGCATTTCTTCGGTCAACGGCGTACCAGCCTCGGACAATTCCTTCAGGCGCGCCGACACCAGGTTGTTGCCGATGATCGATGGCATCAGCGCCGGCCACACAAAGCCGAAGAAGAAGCCCACCCAGGTCCAGCCGCCGCCCCGCCAGCCGCCACGGTTGGGCAGGGAATACAGCAGGGCGGTCAGCAATACCATAATGACCACGAAGGCAATCGCCGTAATCGCCCACATGCGCCGCAGCGATTGCCAACGGTAGCGCTGCACCAGCACGGGGTCATGCTCGACTTCGGCGGGCCTGAGATGGAAAGGTGTCGTATTCATCAGCCCATTCTAACGTCGGCGGGGCGCGGCGACGGCGCTTGCGACGAAGGGGCTAAAAACGGGAGCGGAAAAGGAAAAAACCCTGTTTGACGTTGCCATCAAACAGGGTTTTTAGATTTTGGTCGGAGTACAAGGATTCGAACCTTGGACCCTCTGGTCCCAAACCAGATGCGCTACCGGGCTGCGCTACACTCCGAAGAAGCAAGATAATACAGCCTGGCGGGGAGGTCGTCAAGTGCCTCACACGTTTCGGTGCTATTATTTAAAAATCATGAGTGCCATAATTTCATTCGATCAACCCCGGCTGCGGCGTCCCGGCATCATCGCGGGGGTGGCCATCTCGCTGGTGCTGCACGCTGTGCTGCTGTTCGGCTATCGCTTGTCCAGCCCGCCTGCGCCGCAGCAGCCGGAGCGGACGATGACGGTGTGGCTGCAACCGCCCACGCCGCCAAAAATCGTGGCCAAGGTCGAGCCGCCGCCCGCCAAGCCGGAACCGCAGCGCAAGCGCGAGCCGCGTGGGCCGGCCCAGGCCGCGCCACGCGAGCGCACGCCCGCTGCCGTGGCCCAGCAGACTCAGCCTCAGCCATCTTCCGAATCGCAGGCCGTCACCGTGCTGCCGCGCGAGCAAGATCCGCTGTACGCGGATCAGCAGCAGAAAAAATTCAATATGGATGACGCGCTGAAAACCGCGCGCAGCGTGGCGAAAGAGAAGGCCAAGCCCGGTACGCTCACGGCACAGCTGGAATCCCATCCGCTGTACCCCGAGGACCATCAGACTCAGCTGCAAAAAGGTGTGGCCAACGCCAAGAAGTATGATTGCCTGCAAGCTGGCGCAGGCATGGGCTTGCTCGCCCCGCTGGCCTGGGCGTTCGACAAGCACTGCAAGTTTTAGCCCTTCAGCTCCAGCGCGCGGTCGTACAGGGCGTTTTTCTTGCGGCCGGTGATTTGCGCGGCCAGGCCAGCTGCCTGTTTAACCGGCAGCTCGGCCAGCAGGATTTGCAGCAGGCGATCCGCTTCCGCATCGTTTTCATCGTTGGCCGGGGCGGCGCCTTCCAGCAGCACCACGAATTCGCCTTTTTCCCGGTGCGCATCGGCCTTGATCCAGGCTTCCGCCTCGGACAGCGGGCAGCGGTGGATTTCTTCGAACATCTTGGTCAGCTCGCGCGCGAACACCACCTGGCGGGTCGGCTCGAACACCGAGGCCAAAGCGCTGGCGCAATCGAGAATCCGATGCGGCGCTTCGTAAAACACCATCGTTGCCGTCACCGCACGCAGCGTGCCGAGGAAATTCTCGCGCTGCTTGGCCTTAGCCGGCAGGAAGCCGACAAAGTAAAACTGATCATTCACCAGCCCGCTGGCCGACAAGGCCGTCACCGCCGCCGATGCGCCCGGCAATGGCAGCACGCGCAAGCCGGCGGCCCGCACCGCATCCACGATCCGCGCACCCGGATCGGACACGGCCGGCGTGCCGGCGTCCGACACCAGCGCAATCCGCTCGCCCGCTTGCAAACGTGCAATCAACGTTTCCGCTGCCTCACGCTCATTGTGCTGATGCGCCGCAATCAGCGGCTTGTGCAGGCCGAAGCGATTCATCAAAGTCGCGGTATTTCGCGTGTCCTCGCATGCAACAGCATTGACCAAGCTCAAAACGTGAAGCGCGCGCAGGCTAATATCGGTCACATTACCGATGGGAGTCGCCACGACGTACAAGGTTGCGCTAGGATAGGTCTGGTGCGCCGTTTCGCCCAGGACGGGCAGGCTGGCGATGGAACTGGATACGTGGTCGCTCATTGGGGACAAGGATGAAAAGTGTGAGGTTGACGCTGCTGTGCATGGCTGCCGCAGTACTGAGTGCATGCAGCACGCCGTTTTGCGACGCGCCGGGAGGATTGTGCTCGCCCCAGCCCGCAAAAACAAGCCTGCCGCCACCACCGGTCGCGCCGAAACCGCTGCCGCCGCCGCTACCCAAGCCGCCGCCGGAGCCAACGCCGCCTGCGGCCGAGGTGTTTGCCGTCGACCTGTCCGGCGCCATGTCCGAAGACCGCGGCCAGCTGGCGCCACGCGCCGAGCCGCCGGCCATCGTCCGCGCTGACGACAAAGCCATGCCCTCCAACGCGCCGATCCGCATCGGCCTGCTGCTGCCACTGCGCTCGGAAACGCTGGGCACGGCCTCGGCCGCGGTGCGCGACGGTTTCATGGCGGCCTGGGAGCGCGACCGCGACAACATCACCGTCACCGTGCTGGAAACCGGCGACATGACGCAGGATATCCTCGCCACCTACGCCCGCGCGCTGCAAAACCAGGATATCGTGGTCGGTCCGCTGTCGCGCCCGGCCGTGGCCACGGTGGCGTCCAGTCCGCTGGTCAGCAAGCCCACCATCGCCCTGAACTATCCGGAAGGCTACGGCCAGCCGGACGCCGCGCCGCTGCCGCCGCACATGCTGGCGATGGGCCTGTCGATCGAGGAAGAAGCTCGACAGGCCGCGCAATGGGCCGCCGCCGAGCAGCCGGACGGCGCGGCACTGGTGCTGACCACCAGCACCGCCTGGCAGCGCCGCGTGGCCAATGCCTTCGCCGCCCAGTGGCAAAAGCTGGGCCGGCCGGTACGCACCATCGAGCTGAGCGCGCCGGACGGTTACCTGAGCGATCCCGAACTGGTGGCACTGCGCGCCAACCTGCGCCAGAACCTGCCGGCGCTGCTGTTCTCGGCCATGGGCGCCGACCAGACCCGCCAGCTGCGCCTGGCGCTGGCCAGCGCCGTGACCAGTGAACCCACCAATCCGACCTTCAGCACCGCCGACGCGCTGCCGCCAGCCCCGCCGGCGCCGACCGAGCAGTTCAGCAGCCTGCCGATCTACGGCACCTCGGCGCTCAATCCCGGCCGGGTGAACAACTTCCCGACCCAGGACCTGGACGGCGTGCGCCTGCTGGACTTGCCATGGCAGGTGCAGCGTGACCACCCAGCCGTGATGGTCTACCCTCGTCCGCTGCAAACCGGCGTCGGCAGCGCCGACATGGCCCGTTTGTACGCGCTCGGCATCGATGCCTTCCGCGTGGCGCGCGAGATTGGCCGCCATCCGGTCGGCCGCTTCCAGCTGGACGGTGTGACCGGCAAGCTGACCATCGACTTCGGCCAGGGCCCGGCGCAGTTCGAGCGCATCGAGCAATCGGCCATCTACCAGAACGGCGCGCCGGCGCCGCTGAACCAATGAGGCAGCCATGCCGCGCACTCCACAGCAGCGGCTGGGCAAGCTGGGCGAGGACAGGGCCTTGGCCCACCTCCACGCCCAAGGCCTGACGCTGCTGGAGCGCAATTTCCTGTGCAAGGCCGGTGAAATCGACCTGATCATGATGGAAGGGCCGACGCTGGTGTTCGTGGAAGTGCGCCGGCGCGCCAGCCCGCGCTTCGGCGGGGCGGTCTACAGCGTCACGCCGGCCAAGCAGCAGCGCCTGTTGCGCGCCGCGCAATATTATCTGTTACGCCATAAAATCCCGCCGCCATGCCGCTTCGACCTGGTTGCCATCGATGATGAAAAGTTATCATGGATACAAAACGTGCTGGAGATGTAAGCATTTTTAACAGCGCTTGTCCGGCCGACCGGACGACTGCACTATAATCAGCACACTATGACTAATCAACGCATTCTCTCGCACTTCCACGAAAGTGCCGAACTCAAAATCCAATCCGCCACCGTCCTCGCCCCGCACATTGCGCAGGCGATCGAGATGATGTTCTCGGCGCTGTCCAACGGCAACAAGATCCTGGTGTGCGGCAATGGCGGTTCGGCCGCCGACGCCCAGCACTTTGCGGCCGAGCTGGTGGGCCGCTTCGAGCGTGAACGTTTCCCGCTGCCGGCCATCGCCCTGACCACCGACACCTCGATCCTGACCGCCGTGGCCAACGACTACAGCTACCGCGAGATTTTCTCCAAGCAGGTGCAGGCGTTCGGCCAGGCCGGCGACATCCTGCTGGCCTTCTCCACCTCGGGCAACTCGGCCAACGTGATGGCCGCGATCGAGGCGGCGCTGGAGCGCGAGATGCGCGTGGTGGCCCTGACCGGCAAAGGCGGCGGCGCCATCGGCAAGATGCTGACCGATGCCGACGTGCATATCTGTGTGCCGCATGACCGTACTGCCCGTATCCAGGAAGTCCACTTGGTAACCATCCATTGCATTTGCGACGGCATCGACGTCGCCCTGTTCGGAGGAGATGTGAATGAGTAATTCCAGCGCTATCTGGAAAAAGGTACAACGTCCGCTGGCCATGAGCGTGCTGTGCGGCGCCATGCTGGCCTCCCTGTCGGGCTGCGTCGCGCTGGTCGCGGGCGGCGCCGTTTCCGGTACGCTGGCGGCCTCCGACCGCCGCACTTTTGGCGCGCAGACGGAAGACCGCGCGATTGAAGTCAAGGGCGCCATCAAGGTCAACAACGTGGGCGGCGACGCTGCACACGTCAACATCAACAGCTTCAACCGCCGCGCCCTGCTGACCGGCGAAGTGCGCGACGAAGCGATGAAAGCGGCCATCGAACGCGAAATCCGCGGCATCGAGGGCGTGATCGATGTGATCAACGAACTGGAAATCGCCGGCCCGTCGAGCTACACCTCGCGTTCCAGCGACACCATCATCACCACCAAGGTCAAGGCCAGCCTGGTTGATGCGAAAGACATTTCGGCCAACTCGTATCAGGTCGTGACCGAGCGCGGCGTGGTCTACCTGCAGGGCCGCGTGACCCAGCGCGAAGGCCAGATCGGCGCCGACATCGCACGCGGCGTCAGCGGCGTGAACAAGGTGGTGAAGCTGTTCGAGTACATTACCGAGGATGAGTGGAAGTCCTACCAGCCTAAACCAGCCAATACCAACTCGCAGAGCAGCCAATGAGTAATTCCTCACGCGCTTGGGTAAAACCGGTGATCGCCGCCGTGGCGATTGCCGCCATCGGCTTCGGTGCTTACACCACGCTGGCCAAGCGCGAGGTTGCGCCCGAGCTGACCTTCCTCAGCATCAAGGGCGAGAAGATCACGCCCGCAAGCCTCAAGGGCAAAGTGGTGATGGTGAATTTCTGGGCCACCTCGTGCACCACCTGCGTGGCCGAGATGCCCAAGATGGTCGACACCTACAACAAGTTCAAAGGCCAGGGCCTGGAGTTCGTGGCCGTGGCGATGAACTACGATCCCGCCAACTACGTCATCAACTACGCCGAAACGCGCCAGTTGCCGTTCAAGGTCGCGCTGGATGCGGACGGCTCGGCCGCCAAGGCCTACGGCAACGTGTCGATGACGCCGACCACCTTCGTGATCGGCAAGGACGGAAAAATTCTCAAGCGCTACCTGGGCGAGCCGGATTTCCCGGCCCTGCACAAGCTGCTGGCGGAGTCGCTGAACGGTTGATTGGCACGGCGCTTGCATGATATTTGGCTTCTCCAACCACCAAGGGAAGCCATCATGGACCGCAACCAAGTCACGCAAAAAATCATCGCCGCCAAGGTCGCCAAAAAGATGCGCTGGGCCGATCTCGCCCAGCATTTCGGCCAGAGCAAGGAATGGACGACCGCCGCGCTGCTCGGCCAGATGACCTTCAACCGCGAACAGGCCGACAAGGCGCAGGAACTGTTCGGCCTCACCGATGAAGAAGCCGCCTGGCTGCAAATCGTGCCCTACAAAGGCTCACTGCCGACTGCAGTGCCGACCGATCCGCTGATCTACCGCTGGTACGAAATCGTCAGCGTGTACGGCACCACCATTAAGGAACTGATCCACGAGGAATTCGGCGACGGCATCATGAGCGCGATCGACTTCTCGATGGATATCCAGCGCGAAGCCGATCCCAAGGGCGACCGCGTGCAGGTGGTCCTGAGCGGCAAATTCTTGCCCTACAAAAGCTACTAGAAACCGGCCTGCAGCGACAAATACCAGCCCTTCTGCTTCTTCGGATTGAAGATGGTGATGTCGCCGAGATTGGCGTAGGCCGCCGTCACCGAGAAGTTCCGGGTCGGGAACCAGGCCACGAAGGCGTCGTAGTACGCCTTCTCATCGTCCACGCCGAGGTTGTGCGGCTTGAAGCGGTACTCGGCGCCGACCGCCAGCTTGCGGTTGATCAGGTAGGCGGCTGAGAATTCCGGCTTCAGGCGCGTGTCGTCGTTCCTGTCACCGCCGAAGCCGAGGATGCCCATCTGGTTGGCACGCGTGGCGCGCAGCGTGGCGTTCAGCAGCAGGCTGTATTCGAGATAGATCTTGGTGGCCGAGACGTAGTAATCGTAGCCGCTATCGTCCTTGGCGCCGAGCTGCTTGACGTTGGTGACGCCCAGCGCTTCCAGACCGTGGATGCCCTTGTTCTTCTTGTACATGACGCCGACCGCCACCTGCGGCACCCAGCTGTCCTGCTCATACACCGCATCGCCCAGCACTTTGTATTTGAGGCCGACGATATCCTGCTTGATGTTGAGCTTATCGAGCGGCGCCAGGCTGCCGGTGAATTCCTGGTTGGCGAAGGACAGTTCCAGACGGTCCTGAATGCCGACCGCGACGCCGTAGGTTTTCAGCTGATAATCCTGGGTATGGACCGCCGTGTAGTGCGCATTCGCGCCCCAGCTGTCGCGCGAACCGTAGCTGGTGATCAGCGCCCACGGCGTGATGCCGCCGCCGCCCGCGCCTTCCACTTGCGACACGCCGCCGGTGGCCAGCAGCTTGCCCATATCCTGCGCGCCGGCAGTGGCGCACGCGCATGCAGCCAGCAAAGCTGGAATCAGTTTTTTCACGGTGTGCTCCTGGCGGATTTATTTGGTTACGATATCGCGCTGCATGGGCGCCAGCTTGGCGACCAGCTTGTTCGACACGCTGCTGGGAATGTTGTGCTGTTCCATCGCGATCTGCAAATCCTCGGTCAGCGCGTTGAACATGGCGTTGGTGATCTGCAGGTCCTGGTGCACGCTCTTCATGTCGCGCACCGGGCCGACGCCATCCATCGCCTTGTCGTGGTACTTGCCGGTGTACTTGCACGGGCCGCCGGCGAACTCACAGAACTGCTCCTGCAGGCGCTTGTTCAGCTGCGGGATATCGAAGTCGGTGAAGCTGTCCTTGATGCGCGGATCGGTGGTGATCAGCGTGACGAAAGTATCGACGATCTTCTTGATGCCTTCCTTGCCGCCGAGGCCTTGATAGGTGGAGTCCTCGGTGTAAGGCGTCTGGGCCATTGCCAGCGATGAAGCCAGCAGTAGTCCGATAGTGGCGCGTTTAATCATCGTTCAACCTCATGAGTGATCTACCTGCACCAAATTTATCAGTTATTTGGGATACAAAACCATTTGTGTGCAGCGGAACAACGCTATCGTTTTACCAGTGGCTTTGTTGGTCACCGTGGCGTCCCACACCTGCGTGGTGCGGCCGAGGTGCACTGCGGTGGCAGTGGCTACAACGGTGCCCTCGCGCGCGGTGCCGAGGTGGTTCGATTTCAATTCAATGGTGGTGAAGTTTTGCGCGCCTTCCGGCAAGTGCGAGAAACAGGCGTAGCCGCAGGCGGTATCGGCCAGCGTGACCACACTGCCGGCGTGCAGGAAGCCGTTCGGCGCCAGATGATTTTTCGTGACCGTGAATTCGGCCACGATCTCGTTTTCCTTCACCGAGGTGATGACAATGCCGAGATGATCGGGCAGCGTGCCCTTGCCGAAAGTGTTGAAGTACTCGGTGGTGAATTTATTGGCGTCCATGCTTTATGCCCATGCTATCGGCGCTTGGCCGTTGAAGGTTAAGTAATCGTTCGCGCGCGAGAACGGCTTGCTGCCAAAGAAGCCCTTGTGGGCCGAGAACGGTGACGGGTGTGGCGAGGTAATCACCAGATGCTTGCGGCTGTCGATCAGCGCGCGCTTGGCGATGGCATAACTGCCCCACAGGATAAACACGATTTTCTCGCGCTGCTGCGAGAGGGCGCGGATGGCGCTGTCGGTGAAGGTCTCCCAGCCCTTGTTGGCATGCGAGCCGGCTTCACGTGCACGCACCGTCAGCACGCTGTTCAGCAGGAACACGCCTTGCTGCGCCCAGTCGGTGAGGTCGGTCTGACGACGGTCGAGGCCGAGGTCGTTGTGGAGTTCCTGAAAAATATTTTGCAGGCTGGGCTGCGGCCGGTTGCCCTCCGGGACCGAGAAGCAAAAGCCCATCGCCGCGCCGGGCGTGTGATACGGGTCCTGGCCGAGAATGACCACCTTCACCTGATCGAACGGCGTGAGGTCAAAGGCGCGGAAGATATTCTTGCCGGCAGGGCAGCACTGGCCAGCCGCGTATTCGCTGCGCACGAACGAGGTCAGGGATTCCCAGTAAGGCTGCTCAAACTCCCGCTGCAGCTGCTGTTTCCACGATTCCTCGATACGTACACTCATACTCAGGCAGGCCGCTTTGCGGTGGTGAATGAAAGAGCTCATCCTACCAAAAGACCTAGATCAGTTCTACCTGCGTATCGAGCAGGATACGCACTATCTGCCCTCAAATGCCGCCTGTACGTCCTCGGGAAGAGGGGTGTCAAAATCGTCGGCAATCCAGATCTTGCCGGCCATGGAACCGGGCTCCCTGAGCTTGCGCGGTGGACGAATGACGACCAGTTCGGCGACGGGTTTGCCGTCTTGGGAGATGATGACCTCCTCGCCCCGGCTGGCGGCTGCAAGCAGGTCATGGAGTTGGGTTTGCGCTGCGGCGATATCGATGATGGGCATGTGACCTCCGAAACTTCACTCTAGTCCCAGCCACCATCAACGCAAGCCGCGCCGCCTGACGCAGATCAAAAAGAAAGGGCTCCGTAAGGAGCCCTGTTCATCAGCCTGCGGCCAGTACGTTGTGTGCCTGCTCGTCCGCGTGGTACGAGGAGCGCACCATGGCGCCCACGGCGGCGTGCTTGAAGCCCATTTTGTAGGCTTCTTCTTCGAACTGCTTGAACACGTCCGGGTGCACGTAGCGGCGCACCGGCAGGTGGCTGTTCGACGGCGCCAGGTATTGGCCGATGGTCAGCATGTCGATGTCGTGCTCGCGCATGTCGCGCATCACTTGCAGGATTTCTTCATCGGTTTCGCCCAGGCCGACCATGATGCCTGACTTGGTTTTCACGTGCGGATACAGCGCCTTGAAGTCCTTCAGCAGCTTCAGCGAGTGCATGTAGTCCGAACCCGGACGCGCTTCCTTGTACAGGCGCGGCACGGTTTCCAGGTTGTGGTTCATCACGTCCGGCAGGCCGTCGGCGAAGATGGCCAGCGCTTTTTCCAGGCGGCCGCGGAAGTCCGGCACCAGCACTTCGATCTGGGTCTTCGGCGACAGCGCGCGGGTGTTGGAGATGCACTCGACAAAGTGCTGAGCGCCGCCGTCGCGCAGGTCATCGCGGTCCACCGAGGTGATCACGACGTAGCTCAGGCGCAGCTTGGCGATGGTGTGCGACAGGTTGGTCGGCTCATCCTTGTCCAGCGGATCCGGGCGGCCGTGGCCGACGTCGCAGAACGGGCAGCGGCGGGTGCACTTGTCGCCCATGATCATGAAGGTAGCCGTGCCCTTGCCGAAGCATTCGCCGATGTTCGGGCAGCTCGCTTCTTCGCACACGGTGACCAGCTTGTTCTCGCGCAGCGTTTCCTTGATTTCGTAGAAACGGGTGTTCGGCGAACCGGCTTTGACGCGAATCCAGTCCGGCTTCTTCAAGCGCTCGACCTGCTCGACCGGCACGATCTTGATCGGGATGCGCGAGGTCTTGCTGGCGCCTTTTTGCTTTTCGCTCGGGTTGTAAGCTGGAGTAGTTTCGGTGGTCATAATCAGTTTTATTCGTTGGTCGCCAGGACGCGGACTAATTCCTCGGCCAGCTGCTGTTGTACGTCAGACAGCATTGCCTGTGCGCCAACAGTGCGCATATCGACTGTTTCCAGTCCGGCATAGCCGCAAGGGTTAATCCAGGAAAACGGGGCCAGATCCATCGCTACATTCAGCGACAGCCCGTGGTAGGTGCAGCCATTGCCGCGTACCTTCAAGCCCAGCGCGGCAATCTTGGCGCCTTTGTGGTCGCCGCCGGCCATGTAGATGCCCGGCGCGCCTTCAACGCGCTCACCGGCAAGATTATACGCCTGTAGCACATTGATGATGGCCTGCTCGATTTTATGCACGAACTGGCGCGCGTACAGCTTGCCGCCCGGCTTGTTGCGGCGCAGGTCCATCAGCAGGTAAATCACTACCTGGCCGGGGCCGTGGTAGGTGACTTCGCCGCCGCGGTCGGTCTGCACCACCGGGATCTCCGAGGCGCCGGCCAGCAGGTGGCCGCGGTCGGCGCCCAGGCCCAGCGTATAGACCGGCGGGTGCTCGACGATCCACAGTTCGTCGCGCGTGTCCGGCGTGCGGGCGTCGGTGAAGGCCCGCATGGCGGCAAAGGTGCTGTCGTAATCGGCTTTGCCGAGATGCTTGATCTCGGGAGAGGTAGGAGACGTCATGCCGCCATTATACCCCGGCGGCTCTTTTCAGCCCGGCTGGTGCCTTGCCAGCCATTGCTGCACGGACGGGCGCTGCCACTGGAATTCGACGTATTCCTGCAGCTTGGCCGGCACTTCGTCGCCGTTGCGCACCAACCTGCTGAGCAGGATGGCAAGATCGGTATCGGCAATCGACCACGCGCCGAAGATGTTCTGCGGCCCCTTCACGAAGCTCCCGGCCACGTGCACCAGCTTGGCAGCAGCCGCTTGCGCATTCTCGCTCAGCGGCGCGCAGGCTTTGCCGAAGAATACGGTTTCCGTGTCGCGCTCGGCGCGCACCGGCAGCAGGTCGCTGCGCACCCAGGCCTGAATCTGACGCGCCTGCGCGCGCTGGCGGCGGTCTTGCGGGTACAGCGACACGTATTCCGGCGCCGGGAACGACTCTTCCAGATATTCGGTGATAGCGCTCGACTCGGTCAGCACGAAGTCGCCCTCGACCAGCGCAGGCACGCGGCCGGTCACTGCGCGGCCAGCGTAGGCGGGCAGGCGCTGCTCGCCGCCCTCCAGATCCACGGTCTTGACCGTGAACGGCAGCCGCTTCTCGGTCAGCGCCACGAAGGCGGACAGGGCATAAGGACTGGTGTAGAGGCTATCGACGTACAGTTCAAAAGGCATGGCAAGCTCCGCTAGGTAGATTTATTCACATGGTAAACCTTGTGTAAGTCCCTGTATAACGGTATATTTTCGCAATTCTTGTTAGTTTTACTCACATAGTTATCCACAGGATGACACGCCGCCTGCCCAATTTTTCCGCATTACGCGCCTTCGAGGCGGCGGCCCGCCACGAGAATTTCTCGCGCGCGGCGGAGGAATTGCACCTGACGCACGGCGCCATCAGCCATCAGGTGCGGGGACTGGAAGAAGAGTTGGGCCGGTCGCTGTTCGTGCGCAACGGCCGCCAGGTGAAAATAACTAACGACGGGCTGAAGTTCGCCCAATTCCTCGGCAAGGCCTTTGCCGATATCGCCGCCGCCGCCGACGCCATGCGTGCCACCACCATCAACCAGCGGCTGACCATCACCTCGATTCCCTCGTTTGCGGCGCGCTGGCTGGCGCCCAGGCTCGGTAAGTTCATCGAACTGCATCCGGATATCGAGGTGGTGCTGCAATCGAGCGGCCACATGCAGGATCTGGCGCGGGAAGGCGTGGACGTGGGCATCCGCTTCGGACGCGGCCATTACCCGGGAATGGTGGTGTTGCGGCTGATGGGGGATGTGTACTATCCGGTAGTAAGTCCCCACTATCGCGGTGGGCAGCTGCCGGTGCAGCCAGCCGACCTGGCGCGGCACACACTGCTGCGCTCGTTGGAGCACTGGACGCCGTGGCTGCAGGCAGCCGGCGTCGACCTGCCGGAACCGTCCGGCGGGCTGTTGTTCGAGGATTTATCCATGCTGATCCGTTCCGCGGCCGATGGCAACGGCGTGGCGCTGGTGCGGCACGTGGTGGCAATGCAGGAGATCGCCTCCGGGCAGCTGCTGCGGCTGTTCGATATCGCCACGCCCAGCCCGGACGAATACTTTTTCGTCACGCCGCCCGCTGCGGCAAGCAAGCCGCAGGTGCTGGCGTTTCGCGCCTGGCTGCTGGAAGAGATCGCAGCCTTCCAGCGCCAGCAAGCTTAATTACATGACAATTTTAACCATCGGGTGAGCCGACAGCTCGGTGTACAGCGCATCCAGCTGTTCGCGGCTGGTGGCGCGCACGGTGCAGGTCAGGCCGGTGTAATTGCCCTTGGCCGAAGGACGCACTTCCATGCGGCCTTCGTGGAATTCACTGTCATGCTTTTGCACGACCAAAATAATGGTCGGGGCGAAATCAATATGAGTCGGCCCCATGACCTTGATCGGGAAGTCGCTCGGGTATTCGATGAGGGACTCGGATGGTGGGATCGCTTGCATATTCTGGTTCCATTTCAATAAAGACCGGCGACGCCAAATCGCGTCACCAGCCTATATTGTAGCCCGATCAGGACTTTGCAAGCGCCAAAGGCTCAGCCGCTTGCGGCGCCGACAAACGCTGCAAACGGGCCAGTGCCGACTCGTTGCCGAGCGCCGGCTGGCTCACCGATTGGCGGATCGCCTCCAGCTCGGCGGCCTGGTCCAGCGGCTTCTGGCCGATATCGGTGACGATGCGCAAGCCTTCGGCATCGTTGCGGATGGTCTCGGCGCGGCGGGTCAGAGCGGACAGGGCGCTGGACTGGCCGCGCATGCCTTGCAGGCCGGCCAACTGGGCCTGACGGTCGGCGCGCAGCTGCTGCAGGTCTTGCTGGGCGCGGGCCGAAGCCAGCGCCTGCATCGCCTTTTTCGCCTGCGCGTCGAATTCGGACAGCTGTTTCGACAACGCGTCGACAATGGTTTGCAGCTCGTTCATATACTGTTTGGCGTCGGCTTCCTCCTGTAATTCCTGCGGCAGCCGCGCCTTATTGCTCTCCAGCTCGTCGCAGAACAGGGTGATAGTCGATTCCGAAATCTTGCCGGCGGCAAGGCGCTCGGCCAAGGTACCGGCGGCCTGCTCGTCAGTGGCGATCAGCTGGCGCAGCTTGGTGACGTCGTCCGCTTCCTTGGTGAAGGCGGCGCGGGCGGCGGCCAGCTTCTGGGCGGCACTGCGCAGATTGTCGGCCAAACGGTCGCGGTCGGCCTCGGTGGCGGTTTCCGGGTCGAAGTTGGCGATCGCTTCGGAAACACGATTGCCCAGCGCGCCGAAATGCTTGGTAATCAGTCGCGCGGTCAAACCCCAGCCATTCAAGTTGCTCATGTCAGTCTTCCTCGTTTCAAAGTTGCGCATCATTGGATAACGATGCGTTGCTGCTCCACCGGGATGCCAATGACGAAGTCGACATGGATCCCGCGTTTGCTGCGGTCGCCGTTCACGCTGTGGATGATTTCAGTCGTGATCAGCAGATATTCGTGGCCGCCGCCGCGCAGCTGGCGCACGTACGGCATGAAGTACATTTCCTGGCGCAGGCCGGTATTGCCGCTGGCGTCGTCCAGCCGGGTTTCGCTGCCGGCGAAAGGCGGCACGAACGGCGCTTGCGGGTCGCCGGCGTCGCGCCAGTAGTCGAGGCCGTCGCTGGCGCCGAAGATCAGCTCCAGGTCGAGCGCCGGGTCGTCCAGCTGCTCGCGCCACAGGGTGTAGCTGCGGTCGCCAAGGCCGGCGCCGGACTGGCCGGTGTAGGCGTCCTGCTCCTCGGCTGTTTCCGGGATCACGCGCGCCAGCTGGGTGCAGTACAGGATTTCGTTGACCTCGCCGCTGGCGTTCTGGTAGACCTGCAGGAATTTCTCCTTGTCGTCGTGGTCGCCGGTGTCGAGGTAGTAGCGGTACAGGCCGCCCGCCTGCTTGAGGCGCAGCTGCGACACGGCGACGATGCGCACGTCGTCGGCATCCGGCAGGGCGATCAGCGATCCATCGGCCACGGCGCGCAGCAGCGGCGACTGCTGGATGCCGACCACGCTGCCAATGCGCGCACCCAGCGGCAGGTCGCCGTCGGTGCGCGGTTCATCGTTGCCGGCCAGCTTGGCGGCGCCGCTGCGCAGGTAGTTGACTGCATCAGTCCAGCCCATCGTTAATTCCTTTCAAACGAATAATTCGGGGTGGCGCGCAGGCGGCGGAACTTGCGCACCGAGTAAATGGCAGCCCAGGCCAACAGGCTTATGACGACCAGCCAGGCAAACAGGCGCAGCACGCGGGCCGTGAACGAAGGCTCGGGCGGCGGCGCGGGCACGGCGGCGGGCGGCGCGGCGGGAACAGTCGCGGCCGCCGGGTTGCCGTGGGTGGTCGGATAGGCCACCGGCTGATTGCTCTGGCTCATCGCGCGGCCCAGCATGAAGCCGATCAGGCCGCTCATCAGACCATTGGATTGCTGGACCGGCGGCACGTACACCGGCGACGGCGCGCCGTAGGCCGGCGCTGGCCGCTGCGGCGAGGGCTGGCGCAAGGTGTCATTCAGTGGCGGCAGTGGTTGCGGCGCGTTGGCGGCGGTGCGGCGCTCATCCAGCGTCCGCAATGCGCGCTCGCGGGCGGCGCTCTGGTCCACATCGCGCGACATGGCCGAAGTGTTACGCTGCGGCTGCGCCGGCGACCCCGCCTGCTGGCCAAACGCGCCCGGGCCGCTCTGCCGGTTGGCGGGCGGCGCGGCAGGACGGCTGTGCGCAGCGGAGTTGTTCTTTTGTGAAGAAAATCCACTTTTAAACGACTTTGATGTGCCAGAATGTGAGGCCGGCCGCGCTTCCGCCGGCACATTGCCCGCAAAGGCAAGGCAAACCATCAAAAGCAGCGCAGATCGAAGTGACTTCATAATGTCATTTCACCAAGAAGTTGAATGAAAATCAGCATAGCGCCGCGCGTCGGCCGTTGCATCGGTAATAAAAGGCACGCTTCACCATGACTCGCAAATACCTGGACATGAATCAGCACGACGCGCTCTACAAGGTGGCGCGCGCCTACCCCGGCGGCATCGACGCCCTGGCGCAAGCGATGGGGATCTCAGTCAACGTCCTGCGCAACAAGCTGGCGCCGACGATTGCATCGCACTACCCCTCGTTCGAAGAGGTGTCCACGGTGGTGGACTTGTGCCACAAGGCCGGCGTCAACGACGCCCACCTGCCGCTGCACGCGCTGCTGACGCGGCACGGCATGGCCGCCTTTGTGGTGCCGGCGCCGGAAACCATCGGCGACGACGACCTGTCGCAGACGGTGTGCAAGGTAATGAGCCAGGTGGGAGCGGTGGCGGAAGCGGTCTCCAGTGCGCTGCTGGATGGCAAGGTGACCGCCGCCGAGGCGGATTTGATCGAGCGGGAATTCCAGGGCGCGCTGTCCGCGTTGGGAGAGTGGCGCGCCCGGCTGCGCCTGAAGGCGCAGCAGTAAAGCTTATTGCAGGTTCTGCTTGTTGCGGCGGTCGCCTTTGTCGTCGCCGCGGCGTTCCTGTTCGTGACGCGGCTCGTGGCGGTTTTCACGTTGCTGCGCCGGCTGGGCTTGCGGTTGTGGCTGCGGCTGTTGCACCGGCGGCGGCGTGAACTGGCGCGGCTGGGGCTGCTGCTGCACCTGTTGCGGCTGCGGCTGTTGCTGAACCTGCTGACGCTGCTCGTCATGCGGACGGAAGCGGCGTCCTCCTTCATCCCCGCCACGGTCGAAGCGGTCACGCGGCAGTGGTGGTTGTTGCGGCTGGGGCTGCGACGGCGTAACCGAAATGGCCGGCGCCACCTGTGTCTGCCCACCCGGCTGCTGCGGATTGAAACGCGGCCGCACATCGATCCGCACATCGTTCGGATTGATGGTCTGCGGGCGTGAATCCGGCTGGCCGAACTGCCCCGGCGCCAGCGTGCTGATTTGCCCGCGTGGCTGCTGCTGCGGCACATTCACCGGCTGCGACGGCGCCGTAATCACGCGGCCAGGGCGGTCGTTGCGGTCGTTGCGGCCATCGTTGCGGTCGTAGCGATCGGGAATGCCATCATGGTCGCGGTCGCCCCAGCCGCCACGGTTGGTGCTCAGCTGGCGGCCCGACGGCTGCGGCAGCGTCACCGGCCCGCCATCTCTCACAAAATTCGTCGGCGGGATGATGGAAGCGGTGCGGTTGACCACCACATTGCGGCGGCCCTCGAACTGATCGCGCGGCACCACCGTCAGGCCGTCGCGCGGCCCGTTCCAGTCGTTGCGCGGCGTGAAAGGCTTGCCGTTGTGGGTCCAGGTGGTGCGGCGCTCGTAGTCCACCGAGACGCGGTAAGTCGGCACGAACCGGTCGCGCGGCGACAGCGGATACCAGCCCAATCCAGGTCCGGGACGATGGCCGCCGCCATTGCCGCCCACCCAGCCGACCAGCGCCGGCGCCCACACCGGACGCGCCACCGGACGGCCCGGCGCCCAGCACCAGCGGCGGTTGACCAGCACCCAGCGCCCGTAATGCGACGGTGCATAACCCCACGGCGCGTTATCGACCCAGGTCCAGCCCCACGGCGACACCCAGATCCAGCGGCCGTCGCGGTACGGCGCCCAGTCGATGGCCACATTGCGCGGCGTCCACAGCGGGCCGTACTCAACGCTTTCAGTCCAGCTGCCGTTGCGGTCCAGTTCCTCGTAGCCGGTCATGCCGCTGGAGACGTAGCGGGTGGTGGTGGTGGCACTGTCGAGACGGTCGCGGTCCTCGGCCCAGATATCGAAGCCGTCGCGCCGCGCCACGCTGGTGCGCACATCTTCCGGGCTCACATCGACGTGGCGGCCATTGTTGACCACCACCGACGAGCCCGCGCCTTCGACACGCGCCGTACCGCTCAGCACGCTGATCTGGCTGGTGTCCGGCGTGCGGTCCACGTCCACCCGCAGGATGCCCGGCTCGATCATGGTGATGCGTGCGTGCGGCGTGCTCAATTCAAAATCGCGCAGCAGCTCGGGGCTGCGCACGCGGATGCTGACGCTGCCGTAGTTCAGGCGCAGGCGCAGCAGGTCGTCATCCATGCCGGTAATTTCGAGGTCGGAGTCACTGTCCAGCCGCACCGCGGTCGAGCCGACGCGGAACTCGGTGCGCGCGCCGCTGGCGGTATTGATGTGGTTGTCGACCGTCACCGGCCAGTTCAGCCCGGCGCCGGCCGGCTCGCCGTCCCCCACCAGCGTGACCTGGCCCTGGACCGCCGAAATGCGGCCGACCATGGCCGGTGGATCTTCGGCCAATGCCAACGAGCTGAAGCCGGCCAAAGCGGCCAGCACGACGGTGTGGATGATTTTGCGGCCCATGGCAGCGTCTCCTGTGGATATTATTGATTTAACGCCGCACGCTGCGCTTCGACTACCGGGGTTACAAATAATTTCACTTTATGCAGCCGCGCCGCCACGCTTGACGAAAAACAGCGCCGCGCCGACCGCCATCAGCAGGCCGCCAAACACGCGGTTCTGCTTTTTCACCGCGCCCGCATCGCGGAAGAAGCGCTGCATCGACGAAGCCAGAAACGCATAGCTGTGCATCACCACCAGATCGATACAGCACATGGTCACCGCCAGGATCAGCAGTTGCGGCAGCAGCGGCGCATCATGCGTAATAAATTGCGGCAGCACTGCCACCATGAAGATGATGCCCTTGGGGTTGGTGGCATTGGTCAGGAAACCGGTCAGGAAGCGCCTCTTCACGGTCGGCACCTCCACCTCGGCCTGCTTCTGCTCGCTGATGCTGACCTTGGCGCGCCACTGGCTCAGGCCGAGGTAAATCAGGTACAGCGCGCCGACGGTTTTCACCACATTGAACGCCACTTCCGAGGCCAGCAGCAGCGAACCGACGCCGGCGCCGGCGATGAAAAACACCAGCATCAAGCCGGTCTGCAGCCCGAAGATCGTGGCGCTGGTGCGGCGCACGCCGTACGACAGCCCGTGCGACATCGACAGCACGGCGCCGGAGCCCGGCGACACGGCAATAATGCAGGCGGCAACAAAGAAGGTAATCCAGGTGGCGAAGCTCATGACGGTTCCATTCAAATTGGCGATCTCCATTGTAGCGGTATCGCCGCCGATCTTGCTTGGGTTAATATTGCTGTTCCAACCACATACGGAGTACTCACCATGGCCGGTTCCAGCCTGCTCGCCCTGATCGACGATATCGCCACCATCCTCGACGACGTCGCCCTGATGAGCAAGGTGGCGGCCAAGAAAACCGCTGGCGTGCTGGGCGATGACCTGGCGCTGAACGCCCAGCAGGTGGCCGGCGTGCGCGCCGAGCGCGAACTGCCGGTGGTGTGGGCGGTGGGCGTCGGCTCGCTGAAAAACAAGGCGATCCTGGTGCCTGCCGCGCTGGCCATCAGCGCGTTTGCGCCGTGGGCGATTACGCCGCTGCTGATGGTGGGCGGCCTGTACCTGTGCTTCGAAGGCTTCGAGAAAATCGCCCACAGCCTGCTGCACAAGGACGAGGACGACCACCACAAGAACGAACTGCACCAAGCGCTGGCCAATCCGGACGTCGACCTGGTGGCGCTGGAAAAAGACAAAATCAAAGGCGCGGTGCGGACCGACTTCATCCTCTCGGCCGAAATCATCGTCATCGCGCTGGGCACAGTAGCCGAAGCGCCGTTTATGCAGCAGGTAACGGTAGTGGTCGGCATCGCATTGCTGATGACGGTGGGCGTGTACGGCCTGGTGGCCGCCATCGTCAAAATGGACGATGCCGGCCTCTACCTGAGCCAGCGCGGCGGCGCGGCCGTGCGCGCGCTGGGCCGGGTGCTGCTGAACGCCGCGCCCAAGCTGATGAAACTGCTGGGCGTGGTCGGCACTGTGGCCATGTTCATGGTCGGCGGCGGCATCCTGACCCACGGCCTGCCGGGCGCGCACGACCTGATCCACCACGCCGCCGAAGCCAGCGGCCCGGTGCTGGGCGCCATCGTCCCCACCGTGCTGGACGCCCTGACTGGCGTGCTGGCCGGCGCCCTGGCGCTGGTGGTGGTCACGCTGGGCAGCAAACTCCTGAGCATCGTCAAAAAGCCAAGCTAAGTCTTCTGGTCTGATACGGAAGCGAGCGCCAGCCGGCCTCGCTTTCCCCATCGACAAGGAGCACTTATGACCCCGAACACGCAACAAGGCCCTACCGCCGCATTCGTCGGCGCCGCTTGGCTGGCCCTCATCGCCGGCGCCCTGACCTACATGATCGGCCTGTGGAACGCCAGCATGCAGCTCAACGAAAAAGGCTATTACTTCACCATCCTGATGTACGGCCTGTTTGCCGCCATCTCCCTGCAAAAGTCGGTACGTGACCGCAACGACGGGGTGGCGGTGACCGGCCTGTATTTCGGCCTGTGCTGGTTCTCCGTCCTGCTGGCGATCGTGCTGCTGGTAACCGGCCTTTGGAATGCCAGCCTGGCGCCCAGCGAGAAAGGGTTCTACGCAATGGCCTTTCTGCTGAGCATGTTTGCGGCGGTGACGGTGCAGAAAAATGTGCGCGATGTGGCCGCCCAGAAAACAGCGGCGCGGCCGGATCATGCCAGCTAGACAAGCTTGCCTATCCCGGTTGGGGCGCACAACGGCCCAATCCGGGATATTTTGATCTAAATCAATAAATTCGCGGGGTGGCTTACGTAAACTGGCTGCATGTATTGCGATACAGCAATAAAACCAGCCGGAGCACGTCATGCGCAACAATCAGCCTGTTACCAACCGCGAAGTGGAAGTCCTGGACGACCACGCCATCGTGTCGAAAACTGATCTCGATGGCAATATCACCTATGTGAATCCGTACTTCACCCAGATCAGCGGTTTCAGCGAGCAGGAGTTGCTGGGCGCGCCGCAGAACATCGTGCGCCACCCGGACATGCCGACCGAAGCGTTTGCCGACCTGTGGGCCTCGATCAAGTCCGGCACACCGTGGACCGGCCTGGTCAAGAACCGCTGCAAGAACGGCGATTACTACTGGGTGCGCGCCAACGTCACCCCGATCCGCGAAAATGGCCGCACCATCGGCTACATGTCGGTGCGCACCCGTCCCGCGCGACACGAGGTCGCCAAAGCCGACCAGGTGTACCGCACCATGCGCACCGAATCCAACCACGGCATCCGCATCAAGAACGGCCAGGTGATCCAGCCCGGCGTCGGCAGCCTGCTGTCGCGCCTGAGCCATGTCTCGCTGGCGATGCGCATCTGGCTCGCCACCAGCGTGGTCAACGTACTGCAGGTGATCGTCTGCGGCGCCGTGCTGCTGGACGGGAACAGCGCCCACAACGTCGGCATCTTCGCCGCCACTTTCCTCGGCCTGCTGATCAACGTGTTCCTGTGGTACACGCTGCGCGTTTCGGTGCTGAAGCCCCTCGACCGCGCCCTGCAAGGCGCACGCTCGATCGCCGCCGGCGACCTGTCGTCCACATTCGAGACCGACGCCACCGACGAAGTAGGCCAGCTGCTGCGCGCTCTGCAGCAAATGAACAGCAACCTGATTGCCACCATCCGCGACGTGCGCGTCAACGTCGAGACCATGGCCGTGGCCACGCGCCAGATCGCCGCCGGCAACGCCGACCTGTCCGGCCGCACCGAAGCGCAGGCGGCCAGCCTGGAAGAAACCGCGTCCAGCGTCGAGCAGTTCTCGTCGACCGTGAAGCAGAACGCCGACAACTCCGCGCAAGCCAACAAACTGGCGCAAAGCGCGTCCGAGGTGGCAGTGCAGGGCGGCGAGATTGTGGCGGACGTCATCGCCACCATGGATGAAATCAACAACTCCTCGCGCAAGATCGTCGATATCATCGGCCTGATTGAAGGCATCGCCTTCCAGACCAACATCCTGGCGCTGAACGCCGCCGTGGAAGCGGCACGCGCCGGTGAACAAGGCCGTGGCTTCGCCGTCGTCGCTGGTGAAGTGCGCAATCTGGCGCAACGCAGCGCCACCGCCGCCAAAGATATCAAGAACCTGATCGACGTCTCGGTCGGCAAAGTCAGCGCCGGCATGGTGCAGGTGGACCGCGCTGGCGCCACCATGAAGGAAGTGGTGGCCTCGGTGCAGCAGGTGACCGCCATCATGAAGGAAATCTCGGTCGCCTCGCATGAGCAAAGCATCGGCGTCGACCAGGTGAATTCGGCCATCGCCCACATGGATCAGGTGACACAGCAAAACGCCGCGCTGGTGGAAGAAGCGGCTGCTGCCACCGCCAGCCTGGCGCTGGAAGCGGGCGGCCTGACGCAAGCGGTGAGCCTGTTCAAATTCGGCCCGGCGCGCAGCACGCCGCGCACCGCCCGTACCAGCCGCCCAGCAGCAGCACACAACGTGAAACGCCTCGCCGCCTAAGTCATCAGCCATCATGAACACACCTTTCCCACCCATTGAATTCGATGCGGGGATCATCGGCAAACTGAGTCAGTCGGGGCCTCGCTACACCTCCTACCCGACTGCGGATCGCTTCCAGGACAGTTTTGGCTACGGCCAGTTCCTGGAAGCGGTGGCCGGCCTGCGCATGCGCCGCAGTCGCCGGCCCTTATCGCTTTACATCCACATCCCGTTCTGCGATACGGTCTGCTACTACTGCGGCTGCAACAAGATCGTCACCAAGGATCACAGCAAGGCCGCCGTCTATCTCGGCTACCTGAAACAGGAGATCGACATGCAGGGCCGCCTGTTCGACGGCATGGGCCAAATCGAGCAGCTGCACTTCGGCGGCGGCACGCCGACCTACCTGAACGACAAGCAGATGGGTGATCTGATGGCGCACCTGCACGCCAACTTCGATTTCGCCGACGATGTGCACGGCGAGTATTCGATCGAGATCGATCCGCGCACGGTGAGCGTGGAACGCGTGCACAGCCTGCGCGCGCAGGGCTTCAACCGCATCAGCCTCGGTGTGCAGGACTTTGATCCGGAGGTGCAGAAGGCGGTCAACCGCATCCAGCCCGAAGCTGAAACGCGTGCTGTGATGGATGCCGCGCGCGCAGCCGGTTTCCGCTCGATCAGCATCGATCTGATTTACGGTCTGCCCAAGCAGACCATGCAGAGCATGGAGCAAACGCTGGACAAGGTGATCGCCGCCAATCCGGATCGCATCGCGCTGTACAACTACGCGCATCTGCCGCACATCTTCAAGCCGCAGCGGCGCATTTCGGAAGCGGACATGCCAACGCCGGACGTGAAGCTGGAGCTGCTGAAGATGAGCATCCAGCGCCTGTGCGACGCTGGCTACATCTACATCGGCATGGACCATTTCGCCAAGCCGGGCGATGAGCTGGCGGTGGCGCAGCGGCAGGGCCGCTTGCAGCGCAACTTCCAGGGCTATTCCACGCGCGCCGAGGCGGAGCTGATTTCGTGCGGCGTGTCGGCTATCAGCGCGGTCGGTGCGACCTACAGCCAGAATGAGAAGACGCTGGACGGTTATTACGCAAAGCTGGAAAGCGGCGTGCTGCCGATCACGCGCGGCATCAAGCTGGATAACGACGATTTGCTGCGCAGGATTGTGATTCAAAAGCTGATGTGCAATTTTGAGTTGTCGATGTCGTCGATCGAGCAGGGCTTCCCGATTCGGTTCAGACAGTACTTCGTAAACGAACTGGAAAAGTTGAAGGCGTTCGAGGAGGATGGATTGCTCACCATCGATGATGAGTGGATTTCGGTGACGCCGAAGGGCCGCCTGTTGATCCGCAATATCTGCATGGTGTTCGACCGTTATCTCGGCATCCCGCAACCAATGCGTTATTCGAAAACGATTTGATATGAACGGCGCACAGCTACTGCCGGTGTTTGTGGTCGGCCTGGCCGGCAGCATCCACTGCGCGGGTATGTGCGGCGGGATTGTTGCCGCAATGGCGACCACCACCACCACCATCACCGTCGTTCCGGCGAAGGCCGGAACCCAAGCTGAGTATGCGTACCGGCGTTCCTTGGATTCCGGCCTTCGCCGGAACGACGGGGCGCGGGTGGTGGTTTATAACGCCGGCCGGATCAGCAGCTATATGATCGCCGGCGCACTGGCAGGCGGACTGGCAGGCGGCGCGCGCAGCATGGCCTCGCTGGCCGGCGTGCAGCTCGGCTTCTACTGGCTGGCCAACGCCATGTTGGTCGCCCTCGGCCTCTACCTGATGAATGCCTGGCGCGGCCTCGCCGTGCTGGAACAAGGCGGCCGCGCGCTGTGGCGGCACATCGCGCCCGCCACCCGCACCTTCATGCCAGCCGACACCCCAGCCAAAGCCTTCGCCCTCGGCGCACTGTGGGGCTGGCTCCCATGCGGCATGGTCTACAGCGTGCTCACCGTCGCTCTGCTGAGCGGATCGGCTATCAACGGCGCCGCCGTGATGCTCGCCTTCGGCCTCGGCACCCTGCCGATGCTGACCGCCCTCGGCCTGCTCGGCGCGCGCTTGCAGCAAGCCATGCAACGCCGCCCGGTGCGCATCGCCTGCGGCCTGCTGGTGCTGGGCTTCGGCGCACTGGGGCTGGCACGCGCCGCCGGCGGCGTCACGCCCGACTGGATGGATATGCTATGCCTCACACCACACCCGTAAGCCGCGCCGCCGCCATCTGCTACCACTGCGGACAGCCCTTACCTAAAGGCGCTACGTGGAGCGTGCAGATCGAAAACGTCGAGCACACCATGTGCTGCCCCGGCTGCGCGGCAGTGGCGCAGACCATCGTCGATCTCGGGCAGGAAAACTACTACCGCGACCGCACCGCCTACGCCGCCAGCGCCGAAGGCGCGCAGCAGCTGCCGCCGGAGCTGCAACTGTACGACAACGCCGACCCGCGCTTCGCGCTCGATGAAGACAGCCGCGAATCGACCTTCACCGTGGAAGGCATACGCTGCGCCGCCTGCGTGTGGCTGATCGAACAGCGGCTGGCGCACCTGCCCGGGGTGGACAGCGCGCAGCTCAACGTCGCCACCGAAAAACTCTATGTGCGCTGGCGCAGCGACGCTTGCAAACCCGGCGACATTCTCGGCGCGCTGCACGCCATCGGCTACGCCGCCTATCCCTACGACGCCGAACGCCACGCCGGCCAGCAGCGCCGCGCCGCCAGAACGCTGGGCCGCCAGCTGTTCGTGGCCGGCCTGTCGATGATGCAGGTGATGATGTACGTGGCTCCCGCCTATCTGGCGGAAGACGGCACGCTCGATGACAGCATGGCCGCGCTGATGCGCTGGGCCAGCCTGTTGCTGACGCTACCGGCCATCTGCTACTCGGCGCTGCCGTTCTGGCGCGGCGCGTGGGCCAGCCTGCGCACGCGTTCGCTCGGCATGGACGTGCCAGTGGCGCTGGGCATCGCCGCCGCCTTCGGCGCCAGCGTGATCGCCACCGTCAGCGGCAAAGGCGAGGTGTGGTTCGATTCCGTGACCATGTTCATCTTCCTGCTGCTGTGCAGCCGCTATCTCGAACTGCAGGCGCGCCGCAAGGCCGGCGCTGCGCTGGAACGCTTGCAGCACGCGCTACCGGCATCGGCTGCGCTGCTGGAAAATTATCCGGCCAACCGCGCCATCACCATCGTGCACGCGGCGGCGCTGGCTGTGGATAACATCATCGTTATCAAGCCCGGCGAAGCGGTGGCGGCCGACTGCGTCATCATCGAAGGCCGCACCTCGCTCGACCTGTCGCTGCTGAGCGGCGAAAGCGCGCCAGTGCCCAAGCAGTGCGGCGACTTCATTCCCGGCGGCGCCATCATCGCCAGCAACGTGATCCTGGCCCGCGTGGTCAAACGCGCGCAGGACAGCACCTTGTCCGACCTGCTCAAACTGGTCAACCGCGCCGGCGGCGACAAGCCGCGCATCGCGCAATGGGCCGACCGCGTGGCCGCGTGGTTCGTGGCCGGGCTGCTGCTGTTTGCGCTGGCCACCTTCGGCTTCTGGTATCTGCTCGACGGCAGCGCGGTGCGCGCGTGGCCGATTGCGATCGCGGTGCTGGTGGTGTCCTGTCCATGCGCGCTGTCGCTGGCCACGCCAACCGCGCTGGCCGCCGCCACCGACTACCTGTTGCGGCAAGGCGTATTGGTCACCGGCCCGCAAACGCTGGAAACCTTGCACCGCGCCACCCACGTGGTGCTCGACAAGACCGGCACGCTGACTTGGGGCCGCCCTGTGCTGCAAGAGGTGCAAGCGCTGGGCGCAATGCGTTCTCAGTTCTGCCTGCAGATCGCCGCCGCGCTGGAAGCCGGAAGCGCCCATCCGCTGGCGCGCGCCATCATCGCCGCCGCCGACGAGGCAGGGCGGCAGGACTGGCACGCCGTCGCGCTGGAAGAAACGCCGGGCAGCGGCCTGGAAGGCGTGGTGCACAACCGACGCTATCGCCTCGGCAGCGCCCAATTCGTCGCCGCCATCAGTGGCGAGCTGCCGCAGCGCGCGGTGGTGGATGGGGTCACACCCGTCTACCTTGGCGTGGAAGGGCAGTGGCTGGCCTGCTTCCACCTGCACGACGGCCTGCGTCCCGATGCGCAACGGACGGTCGATTACTTCCGCCAGCACGGCAAGACCGTGGTGCTGCTCAGTGGCGACGAAGCCGCGCTGGCGCGCAAAGTCGGCGATCAGCTGGGCATCGAAACCACGGTCGGCGGCTATCTGCCGGCTGACAAGCTCAATTTCGTCCAGCAGCTGCAACGGCGTGGCTGCGTGGTGGCGATGGTGGGCGACGGTATCAACGACGCCGCCGTGCTGGGCGCGGCCGACGTCTCGTTCGCGATGGGCAGCGGCGCCGCGCTGGCGCAAGCGCATGCCGATGCAGTGCTGCTCAACGGCCGTCTGAGTGCCGTGGCCGACAGCGCCCGCATTGCGGCTCGCACCATGCAAGTGATCCGCCAGAACCTGTGCTGGGCCACCGTGTACAACGTGGCCGCGATTCCAGCCGCCGCCTTCGGCCTGCTCAATCCGTGGCTGTCCGGCGTGGGCATGGCGGTCAGTTCCGCCGTGGTGGTACTGAACGCGCTACGACTGCGCAAGGGGGGATGATGGAAGCACTGTATTTATTGATTCCGCTTAGCGTGGCAATGGTGTTTGCCGCGCTGTGGATTTTCTTCCGCGCCTCTGACGACGGCCAGTTCGATGACCTGGTCGGCCCTGCGCATCGCATACTGCAGGACGATGACAAGCCGTAGCCGCGGATCCGGGAAATTTTGATCCACATCAAGGATTTTTAAGGTGCCCCTAAGTAACCTTTGACCTACATCATCAAAGTGTTCTTGGGAGAACTCAATTGGATCAACACTACAACTACAAGGTCGTCAAACAGTTCGCTGTGGCGACGGTAGTCTGGGGCGTGGTCGGCATGCTGGTGGGGGTGATCATCGCCGCCCAGCTGGCATGGCCGGCGCTGAACCTCGACATACCGTGGCTGACTTATGGCCGCCTGCGTCCGCTGCACACCAACGCGGTGATTTTCGCGTTCGGCATTTGCGGCCTGTTCGCCACATCGTATTACGTGGTGCAGCGCACCTGCCAGGTGCGGCTGTTTTCCGACAAGCTGGCCGCCTTCACCTTCTGGGGCTGGCAGGCGGTCATCCTGAGCGCGGTGGTCACGCTGCCGATGGGCCTCACCCGCGGCAAGGAATACGCCGAGCTGGAATGGCCGATTTCGATCCTGATCGCGCTGGTGTGGGTCACTTATGCGGTGGTCTTCTTCGGCACCATCATCAAGCGCCGCGTCAAGCACATCTACGTGGCCAACTGGTTCTTCGCCGCCTACATCATCGCCGTCACCATCCTGCACGTGGTCAACGGCATGAGCATGCCGGCCTCGCTGTTCAAGTCGTACTCGGTGTACGCCGGCGTGCAGGACGCCATGATCCAGTGGTGGTACGGCCATAACGCGGTAGGCTTCATCCTCACCGCCGGCTACCTCGGCATGGTGTACTACTTCATTCCCAAGCAGGCCGAGCGCCCGGTGTATTCGTACCGCCTGTCGATCGTGCACTTCTGGGCCCTGATCTTCACCTACATGTGGGCCGGTCCGCACCACCTGCACTACACCGCACTGCCGGACTGGACGCAATCGATCGGCATGGTGTTCTCGCTGGTGCTGCTGGCGCCAAGCTGGGGCGGCATGATCAACGGCATGATGACCCTGTCGGGCGCCTGGCACAAGCTGCGCACCGATCCGATCTTGAAATTCATGATCGTCTCGCTGTCGTTCTACGGCATCGCCACCTTCGAAGGCCCGATGATGTCGGTCAAGACCATCAACGCGCTGTCGCACTACACCGACTGGACCATCGCCCACGTGCACGGCGGCGCGCTCGGCTGGGTCGGCTTCATCACCATGGGCTCGATCTACTACCTGCTGCCGCGCCTGGCCGGCGAGCACAAGATGTACTCGACCCGCTTGATCGACCTGCACTTCTGGGTCGCCACCATCGGCATCGTGCTGTACATCGCGGCGATGTGGATTGCCGGCGTGATGCAGGGCCTGATGTGGCGCGCGGTCAATCCCGACGGCACGCTGACCTACACCTTCGCCGAAAGCGTGAAAGCGACCTACCCGTACTACGTGGTGCGCTTCAGCGGCGGCCTGCTGTACCTGAGCGGCATGTGCATCATGGCCTACAACACCTGGATGACCTTGCGTAACCGCGACACCGCCGTCGCCCGTATTCCCGGACTGGAGCTGGCATGAAATTCTCACATGAATGGATCGAGAAAAACCCCTGGCTGCTGATCGCGCTGGTGACGCTGGTGGTCAGCGTCGGCGGCGCGGTGGAGATCGCCCCGCTGTTCTTCCAGAAGTCGACCACCGAACCGGTGGCGGGCCTGAAGCCGTACTCGCCGCTGCGCCTGGTGGGCCGCGACATTTACATCCGCGAAGGCTGCTACAACTGCCACTCGCAAATGATCCGCCCGTTCCGCGCCGAGACCGAGCGCTACGGCCACTACTCGGTGGCGGGCGAGTTCGTCTACGACCACCCGTTCCAGTGGGGCTCCAAGCGCACCGGTCCCGACCTGGCGCGCGTGGGCGGCCGCTACAGCGATGAATGGCACCGCACCCACCTCAACAATCCGCGCGACGTGGTGCCGGAATCAAATATGCCGAACTACCCGTGGCTGGCCAGGACCTCGCTGACACCGGCGGACGTGGTGCCGAAGATGAAGGCGCTGCGCCGCGTCGGCGTGCCGTACAGCGACGCCGAGATCGCTGCCGCGCCGGAAGAGCTCAAGGACAAGACCGAAGAAGACGCCCTGGTGGCCTACCTGCAAGGCCTGGGCACGCAGATCAAGACAAGGAACTAACATGGATACCCTGTTCGACCATGCCAGCAGCGCGATGACGGTGGTCTCGTTCGTCACCTTTGCCGGCATCCTGTGGTGGACTTACATCAGCCACAAGGAAGCCGATTTCGCCACCGCAGCGGCGCTGCCGTTTGCCGACGACGAGGAGAAGCGTCATGGCTGATTTCACCAACGGTTTCTGGGACTGGTACATCGTCGTGCTGACCTTGCTGGGCGTGATCGGCTGCGGCGTGCTGCTGTACTCGCAGTCCAAGGTCAAGCTGACCAAGACCGCCGACGGCAAGACCGATACCACCGGCCACGTCTGGGACGAAGACTTGACCGAACTGAACACGCCGATGCCGCGCTGGTGGATGTGGCTGTTCTACCTGACCATCGTGTTCGGCCTAGCCTACTTCTTCCTGTACCCGGGCCTGGGCACCTACGCCGGCAAGCTGGGCTGGACTTCCAGCGCCGAGTACAAGGGCGAGCTGAAAAAAGCTGATACCGATTTCGGCCCGCTGTTCGCACAGTACCAGCAGCAGGATCTGAAGGCGGTGGCCTCCAATCCGCAAGCGCGCGCCATCGGCGAACGGCTGTTCCTGACCTACTGCGCGCAGTGCCACGGCTCGGACGCGCGCGGCAACAAAGGCTTCCCCAACCTGACCGACAAGGACTGGCTGTTTGGCGGCTCGCCGGAAGCGATCAAGGAAACCATCCTGCACGGCCGCGTTGGCGCCATGCCGCCGATGGGCGCGGCGCTGGGCGGCGACAAGGAAGTGGAAAGCGTCGCGCATTACGTGCTGAGCCTGTCCGACTCGACCCACGACCCGATCAAGGCCGTGTTCGGCAAGGGCAAGTTCGGCGCCTGCATGGCCTGCCACGGCGCCGACGCCAAGGGCAACCAGGCGCTGGGCGCACCCAACCTGACCGACAAGGTCTGGCTGTTCGGCGGTAGCGCCGAAACCATCATGGAAACCATCCGCAAGGGCCGCACCGCCACCATGCCGCCGTTCGGCGACTTCCTCGGCGAGGCCAAGGTGCACGTGCTGGCCGCCTACGTGTGGAGCTTGTCGAACAACCCGAACGAGGCGCCGCCGCCGGTCGCTGAAAAATGAACGAGCCGCAACCCCAAGTCATCAGGATGTACGCCGCGCGCGAGGAAATTTATCCGCGCGAAACCGACGGCCGCTATGCCCGCCTGCGCTGGCTGTTCGTATGGCTGACGCAGCTGGCCTTCTACTGCACGCCGTGGCTGCAGTGGAACGGCCGCCAGGCACTGCTGTTCGACCTGGGCGCGCGCAAGTTCTACATTTTCGGCATTGTGCTGTGGCCGCAGGACTTCATCTACCTGGCGCTGCTGCTGATCATCAGCGCCTATCTGCTGTTCCTCGCCACGGCGGTGGCGGGGCGGGTGTGGTGTGGCTTCACCTGTCCGCAAACGGTGTACACCGAAATCTTCCTGTGGATAGAGCGCAAGATCGAAGGCAAGCGCAGTGCCCGCATTGCGCTGGACCGGCAGCCGGCGTCGCTGAAAAAAATCAGCAAGAAGACTGCCAAGCACCTGGCCTGGGGCGCGGTGGCGCTGTGGACCGGCTTTACCTTCGTTGGCTACTTCACGCCGATCACCAGGCTGATGGGGGAGGTGATGACACTCAACTTCGGCCCGTGGGAATGGTTCTGGGTAGTGTTCTACAGCTTTGCCACCTACGGCAACGCCGGCTGGATGCGCGAGCAGGTGTGCAAGTACATGTGCCCGTATGCGCGCTTCCAGAGCTCGATGTTCGACCGCGACACACTGATCATCACTTACGATGCCAGGCGCGGCGAGCCGCGCGGCCCGCTGTCGAAGAACGCCAACGGCAACGGCGGCTCGTGCATCGACTGCTCGATGTGCGTGCAGGTGTGCCCGACCGGCATCGATATCCGCAACGGCTTGCAGTACGAATGCATCGGCTGCGCCGCCTGCGTGGACGCCTGCAACGATGTGATGGATCGCACCGGCCAGGCGCGCGGCCTGATCCGCTACAGCACCGAGCGCGCGATGGAAGACCATATGACGCCAACCGAGATCCGCCGCCGCGCCTTCCGCCCGCGCGTGCGCATCTATACCGCCGTGCTGTTGCTGATCATGCTGGCTACCAGCGCTGCGCTGTACCTGCGCATGCCGCTCAAGCTGGACGTGATCCGTGACCGCGGCTCGATGGGGCGCGAGGTGGAGGACGGCATGATCGAAAACGTCTACCGCCTGCAGATCATGAACACCTCCGAGCAGGCGCACGTGTACAAGATCGAAGTCAGCGGCATCGACACGCTGGCGCAGGTGACGGCCGATCGTGTCGCGGTCGACGCCACCGAAACCAAGGGCTATCCAGTGCGCCTGCGCGCCGCGCATGGCGCCGGCAAGCCGGGCTCGAACAAAATTGAGGTTACGCTCACCGCAGTCGACGATCCGTCGCTGCGCGTCAAGGAATCCGCGGTCTTCATCGTGCCGCGTTAAGGAGTCATTATGCACACATTGAATATGCCGATTACGCCGTGGTGGAAGCAACGCTGGCCGTGGCTGCTGATGGCCGGCCCGGTCATCGTGGCGCTGGCCACGCTGTACGCTGCCTACCTGGCCATGGCCACGCCGGACGCGCTGGTGGTCGGCGATTACTACAAGCAGGGCAAGGCCATCAATCAGGATTTGCGGCGCGACCACGTGGCCTCGCAGCTGGGTTTGTCGGTGGCGCTCGGTTACGACGCCGCCACCGGCGTGCTGAGCGGGCGCATCAACCGCAGGGACACCGGCCCGCTGCAGCTGCATCTGTCGCATGCCACGCAGCCGGAAAAAGATATCAAGCTGAAGCTGGTGCCGGATGAGAACGGCACTTTCCGCGCCGAGCTGCCGCTGCTCGAGCGCAGCCGCTGGATTGTGCTGGTGGAAGGGCCTAAGCGCGAGTGGCGCCTGGCCGGTTCGTGGAGCTGGCCGGCACAGCGCGGCGTGGCGCTGCTGCCCGATTGATTACGCGCAGGTTTCGGTGCCGGCGGTGATCGCCTTCAGCATGCGCGGATCGAGCAATTCGATTTCGCGGTTGCTGACGCGTACCAGGCCTTCCTTCTTGAACCTGGACAGCAGGCGGCTGATGCTTTCGATGGTCAGGCCAAGGTAATTGCCGATTTCCTCACGCGACATACGCAGCTGGAAGGTGGTCGGCGAATAGCCGCGCGCCTCGTAGCGCGAGGACAGGTTGACCAGAAACGCCGCAAAACGCTGGGTCGCCTGCATATTCCCCAGCAACAGCATCACGCTTTGCTCGCGCGTGATTTCCTGGCTCATCATGCGGTGGAAGTGACGCAGCAAGGTTGGCATTTCGGCCAGCAGCTGCTGCAAGGTGCCAAACGGGATTTCGCACACTTCGCTGTCTTCCAGCGCGATGGCGGTGCAGTGGTGCTGGTCGGCGCTGATCGCGTCCATGCCCAGCAGCTCGCCGGCCATCTGGAAGCCGGTGATCTGCTCGGCGCCTTCGCGGTTCACCTGATAGGTCTTGAAGTGGCCGAGGCGGATCGCATACAGGTTCTGGAAGTCGTCGCCGATGCGGAACAGCGTGCCGCCACGCGCCACCTTGCGGCGGCGGCCGATGATTTCATCGAGCCGCTCCATGTCGTTGTTGTCCAGTCCCATCGGCAGGCAAAGCTGGTGCATGCTGCACGAGGCACAGCTGGCCTTGAGGAGGTCAATCGTCGCGCCGGGCAGGACCAGCGAAGGAAGTTCTCGTATCATGCGACTAGTGTAGCCGATCACGCCCGGTTTGCGCGTCTTTCCGCAGTCAGCCGATCAGGTATTCACGCGCCATATGCCTTGCACGGTGCAAGCGGCTCTTCACTGCGGCCACGGATTCGCCCGTCTCCGCGGCGATTTCCGCCATCGACATTTCTGCGAAGTCCCTCAACAGCACCACCTGCAGGTAGTCCGCAGGCAGGGACTCCAGTGCGCGGACCAGCTCGATGCGCAAGCCGGCCGTGTCCTGGCTGGCCAACCATTGCTCGGCACGCTCATCGTCCCAGGGATCGTGGCCGAGCGCGCTGCGCGCCAGCCGGTGGCACTCGCGCTTGACCACCTGGAACAGCCAGCCGGAAAACGCCGCCAGCATGCGCACCGAGGCCAGCTTGCGCGACAACACCAGCAGGGTTTCCTGCACCGCATCGTCGACGTCGCCGATCAGGCAGTTGCGCTGGGCGTAGCGGCGGATGTCGGGCTGGCACAGCCGCAGCAATTGCGCCAGCGCGGCCGGATCGCCGCGGTGGGCGGCGTCCAGCACCGGCAAGTGGTGTTGCGCGAGACTCATTGCTTCCTTTGTTTGTCCAGGCGGCGGCCGACCAGCGCGCACATCGGGCAAAAGCCGAACAGGCCGGAAGCCACAATGCCCGCTGCCGACAACGCCACCACCGTGCCCCACGTGCCGCCCAGCAGCGCCAGTGCCGCCACCGCCACGATCAGGCCCATCACCACGCGCAGCACGCGCTCCCAGCTTGGTACATTTTTAACGTAGAACATTGTGCTCTCCAAATGGTTATCGAGGAAGTCCCTCGCCAGCTAAGAGGGCGGCCGGGCGCATTTGGATTCGCGGGCCGCAAAAAATTTTTTAAAATATGCCGAAAGACCTATTGCATGCGATTGAATTGTGCGCTACAGTTCACTCATAGACACATCGAACGCGATTGAATCGCTAACTAACCACTGAAAGGAATCACCATGAAACGCACCCTGATCGCTACCGCCCTGCTGGCCGCCACCGCTTTTGCCCACGCCGCCGCTCCAACCCAGGACACCACCATCGTGCTGGTCCACGGCGCCTTTGCCGACGGCTCCAGCTGGGACAAAGTGATTCCTATCCTGCAAGCCAAGGGCTACAAAGTGGTGGCCGTGCAAAACCCGCTGACCTCGCTGGCTGACGACGTCGCCGCCGCCCAGCGCGTGATTGATGCGCAAACCGGTAAAGTGGTGCTGGTCGGCCACTCGTGGGGCGGCACTGTCATCACCCAAGCCGGCACCAGCGACAAGGTGAAGGCACTGGTCTACGTGGCCGCGTTTGCTCCGTCGGAAGGTGAAGCCACCGGCAACCTCGGCAAAGACTACGCCGTGCCGCCTGGCATCGCCAGCCTGCAAGTCGATGCCGGCGGCTTTGCCTGGCTGCCAGCCGACTCGGTCGCCAAGAACTTTGCACAAGACGTGTCGCCAGCCCAGGCTGCGCTGATCACCGCCACCCAGGGTCCGATCGCCGTGAAAGCCTTCGGCGAAACCACCACCGTGGCCGCGTGGAAGAACAAGGCCAATTACTACATCGTTGCAAGCAAGGACCGCATGATTGCGCCGGAACTGGAACAGGCGTTTGCCAAGAAAATCAACGCCGTCACCACCACGCTGCCAACCAGCCACGTGCCGATGGTGTCGCAGCCGGCCAAGGTGGCTGAGGTGATCCTGGCGGCCGCCAAAAATTAATCCAGTTACATGCCGCAAGCCAGCCAGCGTGCCCCGCGCACGCTGGCTTTTTTTCCTTCTTGCCAAGGTAAGCCATTGATAGGAGAATCGATCAGGCCATCGCATACACCAGGGATGATATGAAGCCACTCGGCATCAAGGCTAAAGTCGCGCTCGCTACCAGCATCACCTCGGTCCTGATGATCGGCCTGGTCACGCTGGTGCAGACCCAGCGCATGCAGGAAGATTACACGCGGGTGCTGTTCACCCAGCAGACCGCGCTGATCAACCGCACCGCGCAGGATCTGGACGACAAGCTGACCATGCTGCTCGATATCATCGCGCTGTCGGCACGCAACCAGCCGGCCGCGCTGCCGGTCAGCGAGGACCAGCTGCGCGCGTATTACAGCGACCGCGCCGTGCTGTCGCTGTTCGATGACCTGCTCGTGATCAGTCCGCAGGGCAAGGTGATTTCCGACCTGCCGCTGATGCCGGGCCGGGTCGGCATCGACGCCTCCGACCGCGCCTACTTCAAGACCGTGATGCGGACCCGCAAGCCACTCATCACCGAACCGCTGATCGGCCGTGGCAACAAGCAGCCCGTGGTGCAAATGGTGGCGCCGGTGCTGGACGCCAAGGGCGAGGTGCGCTGCGTGCTGGTCGGCGTGCTGCGCCTGTACAAGGACAATCTGCTCGGCCATTTGCGCACCGCCAAGGTCGGTCGCAGCGGCTACTATTTTGCGCTCACGCGCGACGCCGAACCGGTGTATGTGCTGCACCCGGACATCTCGCGCCTGCTCAAGCCGCGCGCGGCCAACGCCAACCCGGCCACCACGCGCGCGCTGGAAGACGGCTTCGAGGGCACGGTGATGGGCATGGGCGACGGCCATCCCACCCTCAACAGCTACAAGCAGCTGAAGGCGGTCGACTGGCTGCTGGCCACCTCGTTGCCGGCCGAGGAAGCGTTCGAGCCGTTCGAAGGCGTGCTGCGCCGCGTGGTGGTGCTCAGCGGCGTGGCCGCCGTGCTGGCGGCGCTGCTGATCAGCATGCTCACCTTGCGTCTGATGGCGCCGCTGATCAAGCTGCGCAACGCCATCGTTGCACTGCGCGCCCATCCGGCCAGCTTCACGCCGCTGCCGGTGCATGCGCGCGACGAGGTCGGCCAGCTGACCTCGGCCTTCAACGAATTGATGCACGAACGGCTGTCGGCAGACGCCCGCCTGCAAAGCCTGGTCGAGTTCGCCCCCAACGCGATCGTGGTGGTGGGCGTGGACGGCCGCATTGAAACCTTCAACCGCGAAGGCGAGCGCTGCTTCGGCTACGCGCGCGATGAAGTGCTGGGCCAGCCGCTGGAAATCCTGGTGCCGGAGCGCCTGCACGAGCAGCACGCGGCGCACCGCCACCGCTTCTTTGCCGACCGCCTGAGCGCCGAGCCGGTGCGCATGGGGCAGGGCAAGGTGCTGCACGGCCGCCGCCGCGATGGCAGCGAATTCCCGGTCGAGGTCAACCTGAGCGCGGTGCGCACCGACCAGGGCACCAAGGTGCTGGCGGTGATTTCCGACATCACCGAGCGCCACCGCCTGCGCATCGAGGTCGAGCAGCGCGCCGTCGAGCTCGAACGCGAGCGCGACCGCGCCGAGGCCGCCAACCGCGCCAAGAGCGATTTCGTGGCCAATATGAGCCACGAAATCCGCACCCCGATGAACGCGGTGCTGGGCATGGTCTACCTGCTCGGCAATACCCAGCTGACCCAGCAGCAGCGCAAATACCTGAACATGGTGCGGGTGTCCGGCCAGTCGCTGCTGGGCATTCTTAACGACGTGCTGGACTTTTCCAAGATCGAGGCGCGCAAGCTGGAACTGTCGCCGGTCGACTTCGCGCTCAACGATGTGATGGATTCGCTGGCCACCATGATGACCATGAATGCCGGCGACAAGGAACTGGAGCTGGCCATCAGCGTCGACGCGGCCGTCCCCAACCGCCTGCGCGGCGACTCGATGCGGCTGCAGCAAATCCTGATCAACCTGGCCGGCAATGCGATCAAGTTCACCGAGCAGGGCGAGGTGGTGGTGAGCGTGGCGCTGAGCGCGCGCGACGAGCGCCACGCGCTGCTGCGCTTCGAGGTGCGCGACACCGGCATCGGCATGACCGAGGCCCAGCTGGGCCAGCTGTTCAACGCCTTCTCGCAGGGCGACCAGAGCATCACGCGGCGCTTCGGCGGCACCGGCCTGGGGCTGGCCATCACCAAGCGCCTGATCGAATTGATGGGCGGGCAGATTGCCGTCAACAGCCGCGCCGGCCAGGGCTCGACCTTCTGGTTCAGCCTGCCGTTTGACATCCAGGCCGACCAGAGCGACGAGCGGCGCAAGCCGGCGCTGGGCCAGCTGCGCCTGCTGGTGGCCGACGACAACCGCACCAGCCGCGAGCTGGTGGCGCGCCTGATCCGCGCCTGGGGCTGGCAAGCCGACGAGGTCGATTCGGGCGAGGCCGCGCTGCGGCGCTACCGCCAGAGCCTGGAACGCCAGCAGCCATACGACGTGGTGCTGGCCGACTGGCACATGCCCGGCATGGACGGGCTGGCCACGGCCAAGGGCATCCGCGCCGCCGCCCAGGGCCGGCCGCAGCCGATCGTGGTGATGCTGAACGCCTTCGCCCGCGACCGCATCGAGGAAATTTCCAGCGCGCCGGAGGCGGACGTGGTGCTGGTCAAGCCAATCACCAGCTCCAACCTGTTCGACGCGCTGCACCAGGCGCTGGCCACGCAGGGCGAGGCCGTCCCGCAGGCGGCGGCCGAACAGGGCATTGTCGGCACCCTGGCCGATATTCACTTCCTGCTGGTGGAAGACAATCTGCTGAACCAGGCGGTGGCGCGCGGCATCCTTGAACACGCCGGCGCCACGCTCGACATTGCCGGCGACGGCCGCCAGGCGGTGGACCTGCTGCGCAGCCGCCCCAACGAGTACGACATGGTGCTGATGGACATGCAGATGCCGGTGATGGACGGCTTCACCGCCACCCGCATCCTGCGCCAGGAGCTGGGGCTGACCCTGCCGATCATTGCCATGACGGCCGGGGTGCTGGAGTCCGAGCGCGAGCGCAGCCGCGAGTCCGGCATCACCGACTTCATCCCCAAGCCGATCGAGGTGGACGAAATGCTGGCGGTGCTGCGCCGGCATCTGCCGCCGCCCGCGGTGCCGGTGATCGCCACGCCGGAGCCGGCGCCGGCGCCGACCGAAGCGGACTTGCTGGCCGCCATGGAAGCCGCCGCCGGGCCGCCGGCCAGCCCGGTGTTTGCGCCGCACGAAGCGGTGCCGCTGGCCGGCCCGGTCCCGGCGCCGGTGCCGGCCGGGCCGCCGCCCAAGCTGATCAGCTCGCCGATGCCGGCCGGCGAGGCCGCCATCTTCAATATGGACGGCCTGATGCGCGTGATGGGCAAGGATCCCAAGGGCCGCGCCGCCATGTTCAAGATGGTGCGCGGCGCCATCGACAGCGGCCGCGAGCCGCTTGACCAGGCCGCCCTGGCCTTGCAGGAAGGGCGGCTGCGCGACGCCGCCCGCGCCTTCCACAGCCTGCGCGGCGCGGTCGGCGTGCTCGGGGCGCGGCGCCTGATCCAGGCCACCATGGCGGCCGAAGACGCCATCCATGACCAGCGCGAGGAAGAGCTCGACGAGCTTTACCGCCACGTCCAGGCCGAGCTGGAACAAACGCTGGCCCAGGCCCGCGCCTGGCTGGCACGCGAACAATCCTGAGCATTGCTACCACGCTATCGCCTGCCTTGGCACGCCTGTCGTGCGTCTTTAAATCATATTGATAATAATTCGCATTTACGTTTGTGCGATTTATTGTTACAATCTTCTCCACTATTTTTACCGTCTCTTTTCAGAAAGCACATGGCAATGATTAAAAGTCGCAAGCATGCGCAGACGCGCTTCAACCAACACATGAGTGCAGCGCTGGCTGCAATGTTGCTGCCGGTCGTGGCCCAGGCCGCCGAAGCGCCGGACGCCGGCGAAGCCGCCAAGCCGCAGACCCTGCAGGAAGTGCAAGTCAACGGCAGCCGCGAGAACGACTTCAAAGCCGAACGTGCCTCGTCCGCCAAGTACACCGAAAAGCTGGTCGACACCGCCCAGACCCTGACCGTCATCAAGAAAGAACTGATCGAGCAGCAGGGCGCCACCACCCTGACCGAAGCGCTGCGCAACACCCCGGGCGTGGGCGCCTTCTTCCTTGGCGAAAACGGCTCCACCAACACCGGCGACGCCATCTACATGCGCGGCTTTGACGCCTCCAGCAGCATCTACGTCGACGGCGTGCGCGACGTCGGCTCGATCTCGCGCGACACCTTCAACATCGAACAAATCGACGTGCTGAAAGGCCCGGCCGGCACCGACAATGGCCGCTCCTCGCCGACCGGCTCGATCAACCTGGTCAGCAAGCAGCCGGCGCTGGAAAACGCCTACAGCGGCTCGGCCACCTTCGGCAGCGGCAAGCAGCGCCGCGCCACCGCCGATATCAACACCGTGATCGACGCCGATTCCGGCACCGCCTTCCGCCTGAACCTGCTGGACCAGGACAGCGAAAACCCGGGCCGCGACTTCGTCAAGAACAAGCGCTGGGGCGTGGCACCATCGCTGGCGTTCGGCCTGAACTCGGCCACCCGCGTCTACCTGAACTACTTCCACGTCAAGCAGGACAATATTCCTGACGGCGGCGTGCTGACCATCGGCCTGCCGGGCTGGACCCCGCCGAACGCCGCGCTGTCCTTCATGAACGGGGCCGCCACCGTCAATCCGAAGAACTTCTACGGCTCGGTGCTGGACCACGACAATGTGAAAGCCGACATGGCCACCGTCAAGGTCGAGCACGACTTCGCCAACGGCGCCAAGCTGGTCAACACCAGCCGCTACGGCAAGACCAAGCAGGATTACCTGCTGACCTCGTTCATGGCCAGCGCCGCCAACCTGGCCGCCAACAAGGCCGGCAGCGATCCATCGAGCTGGACCATGCTGCGCACCAACCTGACCACCAAAGATCAGCTCAACGAAATCCTGACCAACCAGACCACCCTGACCGCCGACTTCCGCACCGGCGCGCTCAAGCACACCGTGGTGGGCGGCCTGGAGCTGACCAACGAGAAGCAGACCAACTACTCGTACGCCAACACCGCGCCGGCCGCCACTGCGGGTCTGCCGGCCACCAGCATCTACTTCCCGAACCCGAACACGCCGATCACCAGCGCCCAGGTCAACCTGAAGCGCAGCGGCGCGCGCAGCGACGGCACCACCAACACCCAGAGCCTGTATGTGTTTGACACCATCAAGTTCGGCGAGCAGTGGATCTTCAACGGCGGCGTGCGCGTCGACCACTACAACACCACCTACAACGCCATCACCGTGCAGGCCGCCACGACGCCGCAAGTGATCCCGGTCGGCACCCTGGTGGGCAGCAACATCGAAGCGTCGGACAACCTGGTCAACGGCAAGCTGTCGGCGCTGTACAAGCCGACCAAGGACAGCAGCGTGTACGTACTGGTGGCGTCGTCGAAAGCGCCGCCGGGCGGCACCAGCTTCGCCCTGAGCAGCTCGGCCAGCAGCGCCGCCAATCCGAAGTTCGATCCACAGGAAACCACCAACTACGAGCTGGGCACCAAGTGGGACCTGCTGGGCCAGAAGCTGGCGCTGTCGGCCACCGCCTTCCGCACCGAAGTGAAGAACGAAATCGAACAGGACCCGGTCGACGCGCTGTACTACCAGACCGGCAAGAAGCGCGTGCAGGGTATCGAACTGGGCGTGACCGGCGAAGTGCTGCCGAAGTGGCTGGTGAGCGCCGGCTACGTGCACCAGAATACCAGCGTCGAGTCGGGCAAGATCGTCACCGCCGGCGGCAACAACCAGCTGACCTACACGCCTAAGCAATCGTTCACGCTGTGGACCTCGTACACCCTGCCGTTCGGCCTGCAGGTGGGCGGCGGCGCCCGCTTCAGCGACAAGCTGGCGCGCGGCACCGACGGCGCGGTCGGCACCCCGGCCTACGCCAACTCGTACTGGGTGTTCGACGCCATGGCTTCGTACCCGATCAACAAGCACATCGACCTGCGTTTGAACGTGTACAACTTGGCCGACAAAGAATACGTGCAAGCGATCAACAAGTCGGGTTATCGTTACACTCCTGGCGCACCGCGTTCGGGCAGTCTGACGGCCAACTTCAAGTTCTAAGCACCGGTTCCGATTCCGGCACGCTGGCCCCGCCCTGACCGGCGGGGCTTTTTCGTTTTTAGGAGAGTTTCATCATGATGCTGCACATCCCCGGCGTACTGACCCGTGAACAAGTGGCCGACATGCGGCGCCGCCTCGACGCCTCGCAATGGGTGGACGGGCGCGCCACGGTGGGCACCCAGGGCGCCAAGGTCAAGCAGAACCGCCAGCTGCCCGACAACTCGCCGCTGGGGCTGGAACTGGGGCAGATCATCCTGCAGGCGCTGGCCAACAATCCGTTGTTCTTCTCCGCCGCGCTGCCGCTGCGCACCTGCCCGCCGCTGTTCAACAGCTACGCCGGCGGCGAGCACTACGGCGCACACGTGGACGGCTCGATGCGCCGCATTCCCGGCAGCGGCCAGTGGCTGCGCACCGACGTCTCGTCGACCCTGTTCCTGAGCGATCCGGAAGAGTACGGCGGCGGCGAGCTGGTCGTCACCGACCAGTATGGCGAGCACGAAGTCAAACTGCCGGCCGGCGACCTGATTCTGTACCCGTCAACCAGCATCCACCGGGTGCAGCCGGTCACGCGCGGGGCGCGTGTGTGTTCGTTCTTCTGGACCCAGAGCATGGTGCGCGACGACATGCGGCGCGGCATGCTGCTCGAGCTCGACCAGAACATCCAGAGCCTGCGCGCGCGCCTCGGCGACTGCCCGGAAATGGTCGGCCTCACCGGCCACTATCACAACCTGCTGCGCCAGTGGAGCGAGGTATGAACGCCCGTGCGGTTTGTTGCAATGGCGCACAAGTAAGTTTCTAAAATGTTATAGAACGGCGTTTTACCAATCGGCAGGGAGTAACATGCTTTCCACAAGCCAATGTTTCTTCAGCCAGATTGTGAACCCAGCCCACCGCCCCCGCCACTTGTTCTTCTTGCTCTTGTTGCCCGCCTGCCAGCTGCAGGCGGCCTCGGTGGCGGAACAGGATGAGCTCAGCGCCATGTCGCTCGAGCGCCTGATGGACGTCACCATGGTGACCTCGGCATCGCGCTTTGCCCAGCGCGCCAGCGACGCGCCGTCGGCGGTGGCGGTGCTGACCTCGCAGGACGTGCGCGAGCACGGCTGGCGCACTTTGGGCGACGCCCTGGCCACGCTGCCGGGCCTGTACGTCTCCAGCGACCGCAACTACGACTACCTCGGCGCGCGCGGCTTTTTGCGGCCGGGCGACTACGACAGCCGTTTCCTGCTGCTGATCGACGGCGTACGCGTCAACGACAGCGTGTACGACCAGGCCTCGATCGGCGGTGAAAGCCTGGTCGACATGGATCTGGTGGAGCGCATCGAATACGTGCCCGGTCCGGGCGCGGCGGTGTACGGCTCGAACGCGCTGTTTGGCGTGATCAATGTGATCACCAAGTCCGGCAGCGCGATGAGCGGGCCGCACGCGGCGCTGTGGACCGGCAGCAAGGGCGAACGGCGCGGCCGCGTCAGCTACGGCTACCACGCCCAGGACGGCACCGATGTGCTGCTCTCGGCCTACACCGGCAAACGCCGCGGCGACAATCTGTACGCGCCCGAATTCGACACGCCCGAGCAAAACCACGGCTTGGCCGTAGGGCTGGACTACCAGCGCTCGCATGGCATGTTCTTCAAGGCCAGCAAAGATGGCTGGGGCTTCAGCAGCGGCTATGTCGACCGCGTCAAAGGCGTGCCGACGGCGTCGTTTGGCGCCGTCTACAACGCCCCCAACTACACGCGCGACACGCAAAGCTTTGCCAGCCTGTCGTACAACGCCGCCGCCAGCGAGCAGGTCGCGCTGTCGGGCCGGGCGTCATGGGGCCGCGCCGACTACACCGGCGTCGGCTGGTACCCCGACCAGCAGGGCCAGCCGCGCCAGAATGTCGATGGCGATCACGCCGTGTGGTACACGGTCAACCTCAACGCCACCCTGACCGGCATCGCCGGCCATAAGCTGGCGGTGGGACTGGACGTGCAGCGCAATGCCCACCGCGACCAGTTCAATTTCGACCTCGACCCGCGCGTGCAACAGCTGGACGACCGCCGCAGCGACAACCGCGCCGGCGCCTACGTCGAGGACGAGCTGCGGCTGGCCGGCACGCTGCTGCTCAACGCCGGCCTGCGCTTCGACCGCGACGGCGTCATCGGCACGCGCTTCAGTCCGCGCGCGGCGCTGGTGTGGCAGGGCAGCGCCATCGATACCTTCAAGCTGATCTACGGCACCGCCTACCGCGCGCCGAACGCCTACGAAGCGTATTACGCGGTGGGCGTCGGCGAGGGCGGCCAGGCCGCCAATCCGCGCCTGCGCGCCGAGGAAATCGTCACCCACGAACTGGTGTGGGAGCGCCAGCCGGACGCCTACACCAAGCTGTCGGCATCGGCCTACCACTACCGCATGTCCGGCCTGATCACGGAAACCCTGCGCGAGGACGGCCTGCTGGTATTCGACAATACCGAGCGCGCCGCGGCCGACGGCGTCGAGCTGGCGGCCGAACGCCTGTTTGCCGGCGGCACCCGGCTGCGCGGCAGCTACACCTGGCAACAGGCGCACGATGGCAATGGCGCCTGGCTGGTCAATTCGCCGCGCCACCTGGCCAAGCTCAACGCCACTTGGCCGCTGCCGGGCACGGCGCTGGGGCTGGGCATGGAAAGCCAGTGCGTGTCGCGCCGGCTGACCGAAAACGCAGTCACCGCCGGCTACTGCACCTGGAATCTGACGCTGGCGCCGGCCCAGCGCCGCAATGCCGGACTGGACTGGTCCGTCAGCCTCTACAACGCCGGCAACCGCCGTTACGCCGATCCGGCCGGGCCGGCCTTTGTGCAGGAGGCGATCGCGCGCGAAGGACGCACCGTGATCGCCAAGCTCGGCTATGCGTTCTGAGCGCAAGCCCAGCCGGCGCTGGCTGCGTGCTGGCGCGGCGCTGACCACACTGGCCGCGCTGGCCATGCTGCGCAGCGCCTGCGCGCAGTCGGACGACGCCGCGCTCAAGGCGGCCTATGTCTACAACATCGCGCAATTCACCGTGTGGCCGGCCGCCAGCCGGCCGCTCAACGTCTGTGTCAGCAGCAGCCACGCGCTGGGCCAGAGCTTGCGCAAGCTGCACGGCAAGCCGGTCGGCGAGCGCCGCCTGGCGGTGCTGGAAGCGGCGCCGGGCGCGCAGTGCGATGTGACCGTGCTGCGCGGCGGCGGCCCCCGTCCCGCCGAGCTGGGCAGCAACACCCTGGCCATCGTCGACGAGCCGAAAAGCGGCTACGCGGGCGCGGTGGCGCTGGTGGAGGAAGACCAGCACCTGCGCTTTGACATCGATACCGCAGAGGCGGCCCGCGCCGGCCTGCATTTCAGCTCGCGCCTGCTGCGGCTGGCAAGGAACGTCCGATGAAACGCCGCGCCAGTCACGCCTCGCTGCCGATCGCCAGCGCGCTCGGCACCAGCCAGATCATTGCGGCCGTGGCCGCGCTGGTGATCGCCGGCGTGGTGCTGATCGCCTACCAGTTGCTGGAGATGCACCGCTCGCTGACCGAAGGCGCGCGGGTGCAGGCTGCCATCGTGGCCGACAGCGTGACGGCACCGCTGATGTTTGGCGACCGCGACGCCGCGCGCGACGTGCTGCGCGCCTTCCGCTACGCGCCCGGGCTGGAGGCGGTCGGCATTTACGACAAGGATGGCCAGCTGTTTGCCGAATTTTCCTATCCGGGCCACCATTTGCCGGCGCGCCAGCCCGCCGCCGAAGCTGCGGCGGACGGCGTGGTGGCGGTCAGCGAGACGGTGCGCCACCGCGATACCGTGCTGGGCCAGACGGTGCTGCGGACCAGCACCGCCAAGCTGCGCGCCGCCATGCTGCGCTACCTCGGGCTACTGGCCGTGGCGTCGTTGCTGGCCATGCTGGTGGTGACCATCCTGAGCCGCAAGACCCGTGCGCGCATGGCCGCCGCCGAGCGCAAGCTCGACTACATGGCCCACACCGACCACGTCACCAAACTGCCCAACCGCCATTCCACCTATGCGCGGCTGGAAGTGAATCTGGCGCAGGCGCGCGCGCAAGGCCAGCAACTGGCGCTGCTGCTGGTCGACCTCGACAACTTCAAGGTGGTCAACGACACCGCCGGCCACGCGGCCGGCGACGAATTGCTGCAGCACGTGGCGGCCGCGCTGGTGGGCGCAGTGCGCACGACCGACCTGGTGGGCCGCATCGGCGGCGACGAGTTTGCCATCATCGCCTGGCCGGTGGCCGACCGCGCCAGCGCGCTGGCGGTGGCGGCCCAGGTCACGCAGGCGCTGCAGCGGCCGTTCCAGCTGGAGTGCGGCGAATTCTTTGCCACTGCCAGTGTCGGCCTGTGCCTGTATCCGGACGACGCCAGCTGCATGACCGAACTGGTGAGCAGCGCCGACACCGCGCTGTATCACGCCAAGCACGGCGGCCGCAACTGCCTGGCCGAGTTCGTGCCGGCCATGACCGCCGCCACCCAGCGCCGCGCCGCGCTCGAGCGCGAGCTGCGGCTGGCCATCGCCGAGCAGCAGCTGGCCTTGCACTACCAGCCGCAGTTCGATTGCGCCAGCGGTGCGCTGGTGGGGGTGGAAGCGCTGCTGCGCTGGCGCCATCCCGAGCATGGGCAGATCTCGCCGGCCGAATTCATCCCGATCGCCGAGGACAGCGGCCTGATCGTGCAACTGGGCAGCTGGGTGCTGCACCGCGCCTGCCAGGACGTGACGGCCTGGGACCACGCCGGCGCGCCGCCGCTGACGCTGGCGGTCAATATGTCGGCGCGCCAGCTGCGCGAGCCCGGCTTCATCGACGATGTGCGGCGCGCCTTGTCGCTGAGCGGGCTGGCGCCGGAACGGCTGGAGCTGGAACTGACCGAAAGCGTGCTGATGGAAGACGTGGCCGGCGCGGTGGCCTTCATGCAGGCGGTGCGGGCGCTGGGCGTGCGGCTGTCGATCGACGACTTCGGCACCGGCTATTCCTCGCTGGCCTACCTGCAAAACTTCCCGATCAACCAGCTCAAGGTCGACCGCAGCTTCGTGCAGCTGCTGCCGCAGCGCGGCGAAACCGTGATCCACGCCATCCTGGCGCTGGCCCATGGCTTCGGGCTGTCGGTGGTGGCCGAGGGCGTGGAAGAGCAGCGCCAGCTGGACTGGCTGCGCGCAGCGGGCTGCGAAATGGTGCAAGGCTTCCTGCTCGGCAAACCGATGCCGCCGCAGGAATTCGGCGGACGCTATCTTGGGCTGCCGGCGGAGTAAAAGGCCCGGCCGCGCGGCGCTTTGTTTATACTCGCCGCCATGACAACTTTACTAGCCCCTCCCGCCCGCATCCGCGGCCGCCAGACATTGACGCTGGTGCTGCTGGTGATCTGCGGCGTGATCAACTATCTCGACCGCGCCACCCTGGCGGTCGCCAATGAATTCATCCGCGCCGACCTCGGCCTGACGCTTGGCCAGATGGGCTTGCTGTTGTCGGCGTTCTCGTGGAGTTATGCGCTGTGCCAGTTGCCGGTCGGGGCGCTGGTCGACAAGATCGGGCCGCGCTGGCTGCTCGGCACCGGGCTGGTGGTGTGGTCGCTGGCGCAGGCGGCGGGCGGGCTGGCCTCGACTTTTGGCTACTTCGTGCTGGCACGCATCGCGCTGGGCATCGGCGAAGCGCCGCACTTCCCGTCTGCGGCGCGCGCTGTCAGCAACTGGTTCCCGCCGCGTGCGCGCGGCACGCCGACCGGCATCTTCAATTCGGCCTCGCCGCTGGGCATGGCGCTGGCGCCGCTGTGCCTGCCGCCGCTGATCCTGGCCACTAGCTGGCACTGGGCCTTCTTCGTCACCGGCGCGCTGGGGCTGGCGATGGCGGCGGTGTGGCTGCTCGCGTATCGCGATCCGGTGCGCGCGCAAATGCATGCCGAAGAACGCGCCTATCTCGAGGTGCAGGACGCCGCCGGCGCCGCGCCGGCAACCAGCTTTGCCGCCTGGTGCGCGCTGTTCCGCCATCGCACCACGTGGGGCATGATGCTGGGCTTCTTCGGCTCGGTGTATCTGAACTGGGTATATTTGACGTGGCTGCCGGGCTACCTGCGCGCCGAGCGCCACATGGACCTGGCTTATGCCGGCGTGGCGGCGGCGATTCCCTTCCTGTGCGGTTTTGCCGGCGCGCTGATGGCGGGCTGGGCATCCGACCGCATCGTCAAACATGCCGCCTCGCCGATCGCGGGGCGCCGCAACGCGGTGGTGCTGACCACGCTGGGCATGGTGGCGTTCACCATCCCGGCGGCGCTGGTGGAGAGCAATGTGCTGGCGGTGGCCTGCATCGCGCTGGTGATCTTCCTGGCCAACGCGGCCTCCGCCTGCGCGTGGTCGCTGGCCACGGTGGCCGCGCCGCCGAGCCGGATCGCCTCGCTGGGCGCGATCCAGAACTTCGGCGGTTTTTTAGGCGGCGCGCTGGCGCCGGTGCTGACCGGCTACATCGCACAAAGCTGGTCCTTCGTCCCAGCCCTGCTGACCGGTGCCGGCATCGCCTTTGCCGGGGCGATGGCATACCTGTTCCTGGTGCAGCGGCCGATCCCGGAATGAACTGGCCTCATTCCCTCAAGCCGCCGGGGCAATTTCTGCGGCGAAGTTGCGGTAGGAGTGCAGCGGACGGCCCAGGATCTTGACCAGGCGCTCGGCGTCGCCGGCCTCCGGGATCATGCCGTCGCTGACGTAGCGCTCCGCCATCAAGCGCATCTCGTAGGCCATCCACTTCGGCATGAAGCTCGCCAGGTTCTGCTCGAATGCCGACGGATCATCGCCGCCGTAGCCCACCGGGCGGCCCAGTTCCTCAGACCAGATTGCGGCCACGCCGGGGCCGGTCAGCGTGTCGGGACCGACCAGGTTGATGGTTTCGGTCGGCAGCTTGCCCGGCGCCTGCTGGCGGCGGATGAGTTCAATCGCTGCGACCTCGGCGATGTCACGGGTATCGACCATGGCAACGCCCTTGCTGCCGATCGGCATCGGGTAGACGTTGTAGTTGAAAATCACGTCCTTGATCATGTGCTCGTTGTCGATGAAGTAGGACGGGCGCAGGATGGTGGCGCTGAAGCCCATCTGCTCAATCATCCGCTCGGCGCCCAGTTTCACCGCAAAGTGCGGCACGTTCACGAAGCGATCACTGTGCATGACGGACAGGTACACCAGACGCTCGACGCCGGCTTCGCGCGCAACGTTAAGGGTGATCAGGGCCTGGGTGAATTCATCGCCCGCCACGCCGTTGAGCAGGAACAGCGTGTTCACGCCGGTGAACGCGGTCCGCAGCGCATCGAGATTGAGAAGGTCGCCCTGGACGATTTCCACGTCGGCCGGGAAGTCGGCCTTCGCAGGATCGCGAACCAGAACGCGCACCTTGGCGCCGCGTTTGACGAGTTGTTTAACGACTTGGCTGCCTACGCGGCCGGTGGCGCCAGTAACGAGAATGGTCATGATATTTTTCCTTGGTTGGGTTGAAAGACAAGTCCATGGTAGGCGTATCGTGTATGATCCGATAGACGTGATAATGAGACGCGCCGTCTCAATGGTGGAACACATGGACTTGCTTGCACTGACCGATTTCAATCTGGTCGCCCGGCACGGGGGATTTGGACGGGCCGCGCGCGCCACCGGGCGTCCCAAGGCCACGCTGTCCCGCCGCGTCGCCGAGCTGGAGACCAGCCTTGGCTTGCGCCTGCTCGAGCGCGGGGCAAGTTCGTTGAAACTGACCGAGGAAGGCCGGGCGCTCTACGAGCGGACGTGGGCGCTGTTAGCCGAGGTGGACGAGGCCGCCGCCGCGATTGCCTCGGGCGGCGAGACCCCGAAGGGCAGGTTGCGGATCAGCGCGCCCCTGCTGTTTTCGCAGGCCGCGATGGGGAAGCTGGCCGCCGGGTTCGCGAAGAAGTATCCCGAGATCAGGCTGGAGGTGACGACGGAAGACCGCCCGGTGGACATGGTCAACGAAGGTTATGACCTGGTGATCCGGGTGAATCCGGACCCGGATGAGAATTTGGTCGGGCGGATCTTTTTGCGAGACCGGCTGGTGGTGGTGGCGCATCCGGATTTGCGTCGCCCGGGCGACAACGCGCCCGTTCCCGCCGTTGTGCGAGGCATGGGTGAACAGCCCTCAGCGTGGCATGTCACTGCCCCAACCGGGAAATCCAGTATCGTGATCGAAACCGTGCTGCGCCTGTCATCCCACTTCATGGTCCGCGACGCGGTCAGGCAGGGCGTCGGTGCCGCCTGCCTGCCATTGTCACTGGTCATGCATGATGTAGCCTCTGGCAGCCTGGTTTCATGGGGAGATATCGACGGCCCAGACACCGCGCTGTGGGCGCTCTACCCGTCGCGGCGCTTGTTGAGCGCCCGCGTGTCCGCCTTCCTCGGCTACCTGAGAGAAGCGTTCCCGATGGGGACACCGGACGAACTGGCCGCTTACGTTGACGAGAGCTAATAAAGTTGGTCGGGCTACATAACGTTAAGTGCTTGATTTTACTGAGGCAGCTACTTCGAGCAAAGTTGGTCGGAGTCTGCAAATTTGCATTGGCAAAAAGATAGCATGGAAATATAGTTGGTCGAGCCATCGACAGATTGCTTCCCCAAAGGTATCGGCGGCTCCAAGGTGCCGAGCAAAGACCCCAATTTGGTAGTACTCTTGAAAGGGATCAGCCGGTCAAGTCGAGTGGTCTGCATAAGAGCTAGTTCAATCTCTAAGGTCAGCTGCGTCTACCGAAAAGGCCCTGCAGAGCCTCATCAGCAGTCGCCCCTCGGATCAAACAGCCAAAGCTCTGGAAGGTTCTGCAACGACGGGAGCCACCTCCGACTTAAACGCTATTCGCCGACCAGCATAAACGAACGATCCGCTATCCACGTAGACAAACCTAGAGCGGGCAGCCTGGCTTTCCGGCCAAGCTTGAGCATACGTGCGTGCAGGGCCATTAACAATGCAAGTATGCGACGCGCCACTCTGCTGGATAAATTGCGGCACCTGTGGATCGGCCGTATCGCTGTAGAACAAAACCGGACGCGTGTAGATATCGTTATATCTAAGTTCCATGCCAATATAACGCCAGTAGTACAAGGAATGCACAATGCTAGCCAGGACAACTGAGGCCGCTTGTTTGGCGTCATACAGGACGACCGTCGGCCGGCGCACTGACTCTTGAGCCAAGTGACGCCCGAGCCTCATTCCTTTCTTGCCAACGAGCCTCCCCAGATCTGCAAGCTGCGCAACCGCGTCAGGGCGCTGCCGCTCGATGTAAGCGTCGAAGTCGCCTCTCAAGCTACCGACTTCTGTGTCGTCAGTAGCTTTGAAGAGGTAAGTCGGAAACACCGGCGATTTTTGGCACAAAGACCGTAATACCGACTCGACCGTATCAGCGAAAACTTGGTCATCGTCCTCACCGCGCTTTGCAGCTGATGCTGCTATAGCACGCTCCAATAACGCTGAGAAACCGCTATCTGTAAGTTCAGCACGCGCCTCATCTGGCAAGGCATACAACAAGCTTCTCACCCAGTCAGCAGCTGTAGTGCTAAACGCTAGAGGGATATTGTCGTTACGAGCATCGATAAATCGAAATTCATCAAACGTCCCGGTGAGTCCCATCGCGATCACCGCATGCCATAGCGACGTATCTTGCAATGCCGCAGCCTCTGTATCGACTAAAAGCAAACCGGGTATCTCCGCAAGCGAAAGCGATTCCGCCCATAGGCACAATGCCGGAACAATAGCGTCGCTCTGTGCGCCAAAAAAACATACCGGGCCATTTTCTGTCATCTCGAGCTCGGCCGTTACGATGCTGGAAAACACAGTCTCATGAGCATCTGTGCGGCTATCAATTTTCCAAAATGGGGTGCTCGAATCTCGTCCTCCGCGTTTCAGAATTGTTTCTGCTTCGCGCCAGTTGCGGAAGCCCCGCGCTCGGGCGTAGGCCTCTTGGCAAGTGCTTAGAGAATATGTGCGGCCAAAAACATCCTCAGTCGCTCGATGCAGCCGCTTAGAGTCACGTTTGAGGGAAGCAAGGGTTAAACGAACAGACGCGCGCAGCGCCTTCAGGAACGATAAGTCCATTGAAATATCTCCGACAAATTAAAATCTCCGACCGCAGTCAGATCCGTAGTAGCCGCCAAATACAGTTTTCATGTCGAAGACTGTCTAGCTGATCAATCACCCCTCTCGCTAAAGTTCGCCAATTGCGGCATGGCAGGCGCGGGAAACGCCGATCTAAGGTTGCCTGAAAAAACAAGAGAGCGCAAGGCCCACGGAGAGCGAACTCGTGTATCCAGATTTCACCGACGTAAAGGGAAGGTACTCGCCAACCGCGCGCTTTGTTGGCGAGGGCCTGTGCCTGACGCTCCTGCTGTTCTCATGTTCTACTGAACGCTTGCAAGCCAGCCGTCTTCCTCTTCGGCTACCAACTGTTCCATGATGTTCAGTTGGATTCCTTGCATTGATCTCCGACGGGCTTCAATTTTTTCGGGAGTCATCTCAGACTTCAAATCAGCCTGCAAGCATTCATTGAGAATGCCTTGAAATTCCATCTCGTTAGTACGAGCGAAGAGCACACGTCGATTTACATCGTCAATAAGCATCAATCTCACCGGATTGAGACGCAACAAATGACGCCAGCGTTGATCGATTGAAACGAAGTAGGGAATGAAGAAGCCACCAACCTGCTTGGATGTGGCTATTTGTTCAAGTCCGCGGAGAAGCGTTATGTCCCATGCCATGCCTCGAATTTTCTGGAACAGATCCTTTGATTTTCCCGTGATAGGGCCAAAGAACGGAGAGCCCGCCTCTGAAGTCATGCCGCTCCATATAAGGCGCAACTCAGTGATTGGCAGAGCACCCAATTTGTGTATGCTGAAGCGAATCAGTTCACTTAGTATGTGCTGCTTTTCCCGTTTGCTACCGTGCCATAAGCGAGCAAATCGCAAAAGCAAGGCCTGAGTTCCGACACTCTTCGCTTCCTGATGGAGAACATGTTGACTGGTTTGCAGTTCAGACAAGAAGTGCTCTGCATCAGCACGGAGCGAAGCCTTCAACTCCTCATATGGTGTATTAAAAACTAAGCAGTTGGGATTGCGCTCGAAGGCGTCCCAATCTAGGTAGTCCAACATACGGAAAGCAATAAGCGTGTTGAGAGGGCGCTCGTTGCTGGGATTGTCGCGGGTAAGACGAGTGTTTTCAATAAGGAAGGGCGTCAGGTCGAATTGCACGTTGCGGTTTCTAGCCTTCAGCATGAGGACATCATTCACACGATCTCGATCGACCTGCTGAATATTTTCCCGATTAACGACTGCACGCAATTTTTCTGCGAAATTCGAATCGAAGCTAAGCGAGTAGTCGATTAACGCATTTGAGCGGCCGCCCCCAATTCTGGCTTGTATGCTGGTATTAGCGGACATGAGGAATGCGCGCGGCCCCTCAAAGAAAGGGATCACATATTCGCTGGAGGAAACGCCGAGGCCAAGATCTAGATCGATCGCACCCGGTGCGTCAGTACAGATGACCGCACGTATATTTACACACTCCGCTGCACGTTGAGACTCAATGTCATCAAGTGCGGCCTTGTCTTGGCTGATTAGAGCAGAGAACAGCGCATCGACAATCGGGATTTGAGGCATGAATAGTTCCTTGGGTTTTGATTGGAAAATGTTGATTTTTATCGGGTCAATTTATGTGCAAATTGACCCAGTCCTCAGGCCTGGTGCCGGTGAGGCCTCTCACTCTGAGGGCGAGGCGAGTTGCACAAGCCTCGCACATTGACACCCGACTAAAGCGCCCGTCCAGCCGACGGAAATGTAGCTTGAGGACCTGTGATTAACTAAAGATGTTCTTCAGCTTAGTCACGAGTTGTCGCAAAGTCTTATTCCTAGTTGGGGTACTGTTGTCGACATAAGATTTAGAACTAGGAGCCTTTTCAGAGGGAGCCATAGCAGCGCCACTTTTCTGTCCCCCGCCGTCTTGGTCAAGCATGCGTTTAAGATCAAAAGCATCTTTCTGTTGCACACGCTTGATTCTCTGAGCACTTAGCTTTGGCAGCCAACGAATACCGTTATGCTCGATGAAATAGTGAGACTTACAATCGTAGTTCCAATTCCCAATGGATGGCAGCAGCGACACAAGTTCGCCCTTCTTGAAGAGGCGCCACTCTGCATGAGATAGTGGAGTGACCACCTCTTCCTTACATCCGCAAGCGCATAGATGAGAACAAATTTTGAAGCGTTCACTGATGTACAACACACCTTCTTCGAGTTGGTCCGGGACATGCTGCACGTACTTGGGGCGAATGGCTGCTAGTCTCATTATTTTTTCCCAGTCGAGCGCTCCTCGCGGGCCAGCGAGGTCGTAGCGACGGTGAACACGAGCTGATGCGCGCGCATAGCGTCTTCATAGAAGCCAAAAATCTGCTTCCACTTAATGACGGCCAATTGCGCATTCAGCGCATTCAGATCTGCAATCTGGATATTCTTGCGGTACAGCGCATCCTCGTTGTCATCGGTCATGGGAAGGCACATTTCAAGATGGTTGTGCTTCAACTTCGTTCCAGCAGTTACACGGCAAGTACCGTCAAGTAGAGTCGTTTCCGCATTCAGATCTACGTCCATACCAACGTCGACAAACGGAATCAACATTGATCGTAAATAATCCGATACCAGTTTTCGTGCTGGCCCCTTGTCGACAGAGATGAAGACAAAATCAAACGATTCGAGTTCAGCGACATTTGTGGCGTCGATAAAATATGGATGAGGAACGATGCCCTTATGCATCGGGTCGTAAGCATGATGGAAATAATCAACCTTCTTCAGGTGCGCGGAGATTTCCTCACGGGTTGCTGCACCTGGCGCACGGAAGGCGTTATGTTGTTTGAAGTCGTCACCATCGAAGAGATGAATTTCAGCTACTGGGGTTTTAGCGACCTGGTCCAGAATGTACGCTCCCGTTCCACCTGCGCCGACAATGCCGATCTTCAGGCCTTTCAGGCGATTAGATACTGCAACGATCTCAGAACGTACCGACGCAGTATCTGCGTAGCGGAAGACCGATTCTGGGTCTCGAGACTCGACGATCCGCCGCGTGTAAGCCGTAACGTCTGGATCAATGACACGCGCTTGGCTTTCGATAAGTGTCACATAGTGCGTGATCTTCTCGAAATGATCAGGGTAGCCAGTGTTCATGTACTCCTCAGGCTTGTTCGAGAACTGGAATTTTGTTGGGCAGCCGTCCACCGGCGTAGCAGGCTGCTCGGTGGTACTAGCTACCAGTTCTGTCAGAGGTGTTCCATCTGCACGGCACGGGAAGCCACCGGCCCACCACACCTGATGATTATCTGCGATGGAATTCGGAGCCAAGATGCTGTCCCCGTTCTCCATGTATTTGCAAACCATCGTTGCACGTGCAATGTCGCGTTGGATTGTGACGTATGGAACAGAATGCACCAGCAGATGCTGCTGGCGCACCTCTACCTCCAGCCCGAGGTCTTTCAGTTGCTGAAGACCAGAATCAGGAGCGATTGGTTTTACGGACACGGAAATCCTCCCCATCTTCAACACCTTCGGATTGATTTGGAGCGAAGGTACCGGTCTGGCCGCTCAGCGTAGTGTAGGACACCGTGTACAAGAACTCGAAAGTGGCGTCCGGTTCTGCTAGGCGAACCAGATCTTCATAGCTGATACGCTCACCTTTGAATGTGCGTGGTTTGCTGTTGACGAAGAAGAGATGCAGTTCAGGATCGGTCTTAGCGACGGTCACTACATGGCCATCCTTGATGCCGGCATCACGCAAGGTGTGATCGCCGGCCAGAGCAATGCCGCCTTGGTTGCCATCGCGCATTACGTAGTATTCCGTGAATACGCGAATGTCGTCGGGCAGAATACGCCGGATGGCTTCGTTCACGCGCATCAGCATCGGCAGACGCACGGTGCGCTGTTCACCGTTGAAGATGGCGGTCACTTCAAAAAAGCGATCTTGTTCCTCGTTGTGGTCGCACTCGACAGTGAAAAACACTTCATTCTGCTGGAGAATGATGATGTCTTCATCTTCGACGAGCGCATCTGGAATGCCTTCCAGATCAGCCCAGAGATCTAGGTGAGAACTGCCCACGAGCGCTTTGATTTGAGCTCCCGTAGCTTTAGCGTGGGGGTGCTGTTCGTGCAGCAGTTTGACGTCCTGATCATTCAGATTAAACGTGATCGCGTTGCGACGAACTGGATTTTCAGGGAACTTGGGGTCCTTCACCCCGATGCTGAAGATTTCGCCGCCGCGCAGGAACATCAAGTCCGATGGGTTGACCGGAACATCAGGTTCCCGTGGAACTTCCAGATAAAGCTGGTCCAGCTCAGTGATGGTTGCGAGAGCGTGCAGCACATTGCCCCGAGTGGCGCCTGGGATGACCTGATGCTGCTGGCCGTCAATATTAATGGTGATACGTTTTTGAGTAGGCATGGAAGTTGTCTTTCATTAACACATGGAGACCGGAACTGGCCGATGAGTCAACTGTATCAGCATAACCATTACGTGGCAATAATTTTTATCACATCATATTTTATTTCATAAGCGTCTAGACTGATGTATAATCGCGAGCTAACTTGGGGGAGTTGTTTATGGAATTGCAGCGCGATACGCAGCGGGAACGCCTTTTTTATATTGATTTTTTGGCATTTTTTGTTGGCCAAGTTGCACGTAAGGACTTGGTGACCCGCTTCGGTATAAGTGAGCCTGCCGCGACCAAGGACTTGTCCCTTTATGCAGAGATGGCCCCAACCATGCTGGCATATGACCTACGGCAGCGCTGCTATGTCTATGCTGGCGGAACGCCACTCTTTACCCATGATGTCGACCAATCGCTGTATTCCCTGTCTGGTGAACGCGCAATTGCGCTCAATTCGGAGCATGCCAAGAGGCTGGCAAGCAGCGTACAGGCGTCAATAAAGAGAAAAGTACCGGTATACCTTGTCGCTGCGCTGACCCGTGCGATGTATCAACACAAGCAAATTTCAGCTACCTATGCGTCGCTGGAAAGCGGAGCAAGTGAACGCATCCTGTCGCCAGCAGCGCTGGTCCATGACGGTCTGCGTTGGCACATTCGCTGTTTTAACCATGCCAAGGAAAGGTTCACGGATTTCAACCTTGCGCGCTTTCACGCGGTGGCCGAAAGTGGCCCTTCGGAAAAATCGATAGACCAAGATCCAGAATGGACCAAGGAAGTTGCCGTTGTCCTGGTGCCGCATCCCAAAGCAGACCATCCTGAAACTATCCGCTTCGACTATGACATGGAAGGCGATACTAAAATCGTTACCATGAGCTTGTGCCTGGTGCCGTACTTCTTACGGCATTGGCACATAGATACAACTCCGACTGGCTCGAAAAACCCGAAAGAACATCAGCTATTTCTTCTGAATCGACAGGAGCTAATTGATCAAGAAGTCGCGGGTTGGGTGTTCGACGCTGACGTCGCCCACGAAACGCCGCTCACTACTCGCCTCGAATAGACAGGCTCTGAAAGTTCCACCTTTCCGAGCAGACGAGTGGCGGCGCGCAGGTAGCGCTGAATACGATTTCGAATTACAAAGGTGAGCAGGGTGAGCAATTCAGATGGTTTTCAGCGCGGAGCCACGGCTCAAAATTCCATGCGTCCTGCCCTTGGTGCGGCTTGGATAAGTTGGTCGGAACCTGCAAGTTATTAGGGTGCGCGAAAAACTTGGAAATATAGTTAGTAGAATCCGGGTGATGCAACGTTAGGCCAGTAGTGGCCTGGTAAAGCTTGCGAGCAGCAGCCAATCTAGGCGCAACGCATCAGTTCGTCGGCGGCGCAAACAGATACTTATTAGATAGATGCAAGCTCCTTTTGCCAACTATATCCCGAAGATGAATCTCGACCTCACTCAACTTGACGCCGACGCTATCACACGCGACCTGAAGGCTCTCGCCTCGCATGAAGGCCAATAAAGCCTTATCTCTAGGAAGCTTAAAAATTGACTCATCATTGATGCGCCTGTCAACCTCATTCAGCGCCGCAAGCGCTTCATCTGAGGAAGGGTAGAGAACCGCCAGAATCGCTGCGCAAGCCAAGCTTGGGTAAGAAACATGTTTGTCGACGCAGGCACCGTCGATTTTTCGGACGTAGCCTTTTGGGCTTTTGGCTAAAATTTCTGGGAAATATTTGCTTAGCCAGCGATCTGGAAATTGCTCGCCGATCCAATCACTAACGACCTCACGCTTTCCAATTTCACCAACTCGAAGGCCAACGGCACGACACCGTTCGCCAATGACCTTCGACCACGCTTGCAGTGGAAGCGGACGGCCCTTTTGTAGCCAGTCTGTAAGGATGCGCTCCAAACGCAGCAGTGCGGGATTACTAAATCCCTCTTCATCGTTTGAAGCAATGCCATCCAGGCGGATCGATATATTGCTACCAGCGGGCGAGGCTTTTTCAACAGCCTGCAACAACGGTATTCGGTGCTCAATACACCAGTGGACACCATCGATCTGATGCCGCCGCCTCAAGTGGCTAAAACCTCGGATTTCAAGATCAAGCCTTGCACACTCTGGACAGCATCGGAACTCCGACAATGCGGTACCAAAGCCACGTCGCGCAATTGTGTGCTTTTGCTTAGTCTCGTGTGGGCCACCGTGGTAGGCCGATATTGGATACATCACGGGAAGCATCGAGTGTCGTGACATAAATATATTTTCTTCTACACCGCAAGCGTCAGCTAATAGCCATATATCCGGCCGATGTCTTTTACCGGTTGCACTTTTCCTTAATAGCTTAATTGCCTGCTTGCCAGAAGCGATTCCGTTTACCTCGGCAAATCTGTCAAGAATTCCTGCTGCTAGTTCGTCTTTTAACGGTATCGGCATGTTGTGAGTCAAACACTGCTCCAGTGTAGTTTTACAAAAACCAGATCTAACATTTCTGCCTGATCCGGGTTGTTAATAATTCGGACGCTCTGTCTAGCAGAGCAGGGTTTTCTGATGTGGCGATGTGCGCTCGTAGCTCAGAACTGACGACAATATTTTTATCGTGGAGGGCCACTGTCCCGGATTTGCTATAGCCTTTCTGATACCCGGCAGTGACCTGCTGATTTCGTCTAAAGATCGCGCTCTCGATGAAGGCTGCCAGTTTGCAGCGGCCACCTGCAACGCCAAAGCCATGCGCATGTCGGCATTCGCAATTCGCTTAGAAGAATAGTTGGACCCTCTTTCCTTCGAAACGCTGTCGCACGACTGGCGAAGCCACTCTCTGTCATTGCGGTAGAGCCAGGCATATGACGCTGGCTCCAGCTTGCGCAAACCTGCGATACCAATGTAGTTGCGCAGATGCGCAATGTAACTCCACGATTGGCGTGCGGCCGCTCTCCGCTGATCATGAAGAACCTCGTGCCATTTATCCTGGAGACCTGGTACGGTTCGAATAATCCGAGTCACGGTGACGATGGACGATCGGCATGCCTTTGCAACCTCGACTTTACTTGAGCCGGCCAGAAGCATCGATACAGCAGTATCCCATTCAGTGTCGAGTAGTTTCTTTGGTCTTCGTGGCGAAGGGATGTGTAATTTCGTTGCCCAAGCCGCCATCGTCGAATACGATACTCCCGCACTCCTAGCCGCTGCCGTCATACTGATATTTCGTGCTGCAACAGAAGTCAAAAGCTCAGCGTATTTGCTTTGCGGCTCTAACTGAACCGGCAATTTGGGGGAGCTTTCGTCGCCACACGTCGTCCATTTCCCTGCGCTATCGTATTCATTCTGGAAGTCAGCAAGATCTTCAAACCAAAGAGATAGCCACACTAGATTTCGGAGCGGATGCGATAGAGCGCGACCAGACAAAACTCTTTGAAGCTGACCAGCTAGTAAGTCGCTGCTTGCCTCGTGATTTATTCCAGGAAGTTTGATTATCCAAACGGCCAAGTCATCGAGATGTGAACGGATTTTTGACCATCGTAGGCGTCCGCGATGTACAAGATCCAAAGCTGACAATCGGGATCTGACAGCCTCCGCAACTCGCTCAGCATCTGCAAACTGGCCCGCCTCACAACTCAACAAGTCTGTGCTGAGCTGGCCAAGCTTGGACAACCATTTGGCCTCTTGTGCTGCGGGCTGAAATTGTTCCAAAACTTTTAAAGACGCATATTCGTCGATGACCGGCAGGGTCCATGCGGATCGAAACAGCTGCTTTGCACGCGGTGGATATACCGTCAGCCCAATATGATGTCCTGCGCAAATCCAAACACCAGGTAATTGGTGATTACGTCTCCAATAGGCCCATCCATAGCTGGACAAATCATCGGCGACACAAGCGGGGCATGCCTTTAAAGGATGAGCCGCGCCAAGGCCGCTAGTGAGTAAGCCTAGCCGATACTTCAGGTGAGAAATTCCATCCCCGAGCAACGCAGCCTCGGCGACGTCACCCAGGGCCTTACATTTGAATGGCAGATAAAACGGCAGTAGGGTCATGCATTGCATGATTACTTGAGCTGGCCCCAGGATACCGCAGCTGCGCTCCGCCAATGCCGCCAGGCGACAAGGAAAGTCATGCGCGAGGCCAGCACGTGCATCGCCAAAAAGCTGAACGCTAGTGTTTTTATCCAAGCCATTTGCCGTGAGGCGATGATAGCGGCTGCACCAGCTGAATAATGTTTCATCTGGTAGCGGCGCTAAAGAAACAGGCAAACCTCCCTGCTCAACTTGCATTCTCATCGCTCGTCTCCGAGCCCTCAACTTTTACTTTCCTCTTGCTACCAGAGCGCAGCTCCTGAGTGACTTGCCGGAATAGCGATGCCCCGTCCAACAGGGACTGCGCCGACACAGCAGTTCGCTTCGGTATTCGTAGAACCTTTGCTTCGCTGCTTTTAGCTGATACCGATTCGGACGAGCGCCGTAGCGTGCCGAGGGTCGCTTGCGCATCTATGCTTAACGTACCCTCGATCAACGCGGCGGAGACATCAGGAGGAAATACTTGGGCCGGAGTTGAAGATTTTGGTTTTGCTCCGCCGGCAGTCCGCACCACATGACGTTCAGAAAATGCACAAACTAAATCCGGCCGCTGTTCCGTTCTGTGCGTAACAGCAAGCGACGCCAGATCCTCAATGTCCTTGCGATACGCACTATAGGAACGACTGCCATATGCCAATCGAACCTCAATTATTGTTACAACAGAACGCCCCTGACGTATAGCTTCCCGATAGGCTTGCAGGAGCAGCTCACGCAAGGCGCGAAATAAGCCTGCCGTCAGCATGTGAAGCTCCCTGAACTCCGCCGGGGTTTCGATTTTGAAGCACTCCGGAGAAACCCTCAAATATTCCTTGACGCTATCGAACCATAATTCATCTTGCGCAGCGGGCGGCTCTAAAACATTAGGCGCCGCGAGCAATCTATTTTTCTCCTCATGCGGCCGCTGCGCAAGTTTGTGCACCAGCGAATAATTCGCCACGAAAATTAGCGGAACACCGAGACTAGCCAACGTCATAATGAGCTGCGTTGTCTTCACGCTGGCAGCGCTACTCTGTGTAAAAAACTGCATTTCATCGACAATTAGACAGGAGGTAGCTGTAGCGGAAAGCCAAAGCCTTACGTGCTCCATTAATGCCTTGCTATCCCGCTTCATACTGAGAAGAGCAACCGGGTTAGAGAGCTCTTCTAATACCCCGCGTATAGATTGCTGGCCACCGATTCCGATGCGTCGAACGGGACGAAGCGTCAGTCGTTGAAAGTCACTTACGAACTGCCCCTGATTGTCGAGGGTACAAATCCTTTCAAATGCTTTTACCAAAGAAGATTTGCTAACGCCTGCCAGCCCAGTGAGGCAGCGAATTGTGTGAACCTCGCAGGGTGCTAATACTCCCGCGCTTCGCTGCCGGTTGTAGTCCTTCAAAGTCGGACAGGTCGATGTCGAGAAATGCGCCGCGTGTTCTACGAATGATCGCAATATCTCGACGTGTTGAGCTCCGGGTACGAAGATTTCTTTCCAAGCCAGTTCAAGCCTGCGGCAGGCCTCCTCAAGATGCAGTGCTCGTAGATCCTCTACGGGCCTCACAGCAAGGTATGCCGCCTGCTTAATCGCCTCGTCGCTATGAAGCTTAGTGAACCATGACAGCCATGGCGGTTCGCATTGCAAAGTATTCATCGCCGACCACCCGCTCGGAGGTATTCGGCCACCTGTTGGGCCTCGTGACGCGAAGCGGCCTTTGATCTTCGCGAGCGGCCGGATTTCACTTCCGACTGTTCAAACGGCTTGCCTGTATGTTCGAGGAAGGCCGTCTCGTACTGTGCTTTTACCGCTAAGCGATGCGATTTGAGTTCCAGCTTCGCGTCGCGTCTGATTTGTTGCAGCTGCTCGATCTCCAGAACCGAAATATAGAGCTGTTCCTGCCCATCTCGTATAGTCAACATAGCGTCCACCTGAACTAGTTGCTCTCCTATGTCTACCCATAAGTGGCGTACGCAAGTGTCCAGAATATATCCGATTAAATTGAAGCGGCCCAAGTTATGCGCCCTTTGCAAGATGCCTGTGTGCTTCAGCGCCTCGGATTCAAATCGCGAATCCTTGAAGTACACGGCATCATCGCGCACAGTCACTTCCACCGGCAAAAGACAGGCACGTACCGCCTCATCGAATACCGTAGGTACAGAAACGTTTCGACCTTTGCTATCCAGGTAGTTCCACAGGCCGACCGGAGTAGGAAATACATGCTCACTCAACGCAAGGTTGTTAAGTCGGTCGGTAACGTCAATGCATTGGTTGTCAGCGATCGTACGCATGATTTCTTGTACTGCGATCTGTGGGATCGTCAGCCTGGTCTCCAAATATTGCGGCTTGCCTTTCTGGTTAATCCGCTTCGGATGGGTAGTTTCTATGGAAGCCTTGGACTGCCCAGAGTAACTCGGTGCCGCCTCTTTGATCACCGCCTGGAGGCCTTGAACCGCGAGGTCTGCCTTTGCTGTACTACCTGGTCCCCTATCGTTAACAATGTGGGGCGAGAGACCAAAACTTGGCCAATCCTCGTGGCAGATATCAATGCCAAAAAGGCCGCAAAATTTGACCTTATCGATCGCTGCACAAAATAGAGCCATGCGATATGCAGCTGCGCTTTCTGATCCGAACGAAAAGCCAATACCTACAATCATTCCTGAGGTGATACAGCGGATCCGCACCACCCATAGAGGCGGTAGGTGACTGCCCGGGAGATAGCCTTTTGCAACCTGTGTGCAGCAATAAGCATCCTGCTCTGTCCGCTCCATCAGATTACCGACGCTTTCAGCAAAGCGTCCCTGCGAATGCCACAACGTGTCTCGGCCGCGTGCATATCCATATTTATAGGTCTGTCTCACCTCAAGGGGAAATGCCAACTTCAGGCGATAAGCAAATTGGCCGAAAGAAGGGAATGGCCTTCCTGTCGGATGAACAAACGCCTTTCTGCCAGAAGCTTCTTTTTGAACAACACAACCGAAAACAGAGATTAATGTACGATGGTAGATACGGTTGAAATGCTGACCTGGGCCAGCGAACTTTCTGTACCCCTCCAGCATTTTTTCAATCATCTCAGGATCACTAGCGTTATAGCCATGATTCGCGCCATGTAGCCTCGAAGGCCGTCCGAATTTCTTCTGACGTCCACTTCGATCCCAGCGCCCAATCCGATTTACAGCATAGTGAAGTGCCCATCGGCTAAGCCCAAAACAGATATATGCGTAGAATGCAATTCTTAACCGTGTCTCGTTCTGCTTCGGCTTGCATGCCCTTGCATGAGCGTTTATGACTGCGTCAGGGGCATCAGCCGTTAGTATCTGGTCGAGGTTTTGCACGAGTGGCCATATATGCAGCATGGTCTGATCGATGCGCAGGTCATGGCTTCTTTTTCTCGTTTGGCAATTTAGTGAGTAGGCTCGAAGTTCATCAATCGATAGACTTGATAACCAAGGTGGAAGCTCTTCCTGATGCTCACACGGCACTATCAGACCTGCGCTAACCCCTTGCTCAAAACTGTAGCGCGATAGATAGTGCAGGACGGGCTTGAAAGCAAACGACGGCCGCGATAATGACTTCGCTGACTTGCGGGAGCGAGAAGAATCCGCTCGCACGTCAGCGACGCCAGCGTCCATGAGCGTAGACTCTGGTGACGGGGAGGAACCGAACTCGACCAACAACACCCGCTGCTTCGCGGCGTCGCTCCGGAGTAGGTGATAGACCCGTCCTTTTTTAAGCGTTTCGAAGCCCTCAAACGCGCGGAGTTGAGTACCTGTTTGCATAGTGGTCCTCAGGTAGCCTGGCGAGAAAACCAATTCGCGAAAACACGAAGAGGGTCACGACGTTCAGCTTTAAGCGGATGATCAATGAAGATCGCCTCGTCCATCAGCTCAGCACGAACATCCCGCTGCCAAAGGGCGCGTCCAAATGCCGATCGCAATGCATCAAGCGATACGTCACATCGATGCACCATCGAAAGCAAAATGTCCAATGGTCGTTGCGTCGTTCGGGTACTAGCTTGCAGTCGTTCGCAAAGTTCAACGTAGATCCCGGCGTCTAATTCAGGGGCTCGGTGCATCATCAACAGTAAGCTCCTGATATTTTGCAAGAACATATCAGGCAGATCACGGTCTACGATTCGTATTGTGGGAATGCCGGCATCGAGGTAGTAGCGCTCTTCAATTGCATGACGCATCTCGACTGCGGTCCGCTCTTTGGCTGGCGCCCGCACAGGCTTATCAGCCAGAATCAGACGGCTGCTAAATTCTTCCTTACTACCCTTGATGGTCCAGTTCACACAATACGGCCCAGTCTCGTCGGCGAGGAACAGGAGGAAATCACCGATGAAGGGAAAGGGGACGGGGACTCGGCCGGTCCCGTCTGGGTGGTCAATGTATACCCAGTGGTGATGATTAATCGCATCCAGTCGTTCGCAGACATCGATTGTTCCGCGCAGTGGGTGAAGGATCATCCCGGTCGCGCGTTCATGACCTGAAAGTGGATGCGGCCTCGCCTCGGTTGCGAGCATGCGCTGTTCATGGATTTCAAATAGCGATGGATTGTATAGCGCGACCAGGAGAGCTTTTTGCTCTACCGATGACAGCGCATGGCAATAGCGCCCGAGCTTGTCAGACCAGACCTGTGCAGGCCGGCTCCTTGCCGGCGCCTCTTCGCGCGTTGCTCGTATCGCCGGGTCGTAATCTGGGCTGGACTTCGGCGGATCTTGACGGCGTAGTACTTCTCTCAGGCGTGACAGGCCGATGTGTTTAGGCTGAGCCATGGATGTTCCTTTCCTGCCGGGCGCAGCCGGCACTCAAACAAAATAAATGGAAAAGGAAGCCCTTGACTCCTGTCCGATGGACGAGTACATTCAAGTTGAACACAAAATGTTGGGGGCTTCCCCCGCTACGCAACGCCATCGGGTGCAACCGGTGGCGTTTTCGTTTATGCACCTCTACATGATCTCCTCCGTCTTACAAGACAACGATATGGGCAAGCTATCTACCGCTAGGCGAATCGCATCGGCTTACTAGAAACAGCATGGGCTCTTTGGTTACTAAGCCAAGTCGCTACATCAAGCGCCAACGCAAAGCTTCCTCGCCGGTGTTGGATTTTGAATACAGGTATTGGAACGGTCCCGCGGGACAGAGCTCTTTGAAATGAAGCGGCCGAGCGATACCCAAGCTCTTTGATCAGCGCGGACGAATCCAGCACTGATCCATATTGCTGCTGCAATTGTGTGAATAACGCGTCAGCCATCTCTCGTGCATCCACCACTTCAGTGTAGACCGTGTCCATTGTTTCGCTCCGTCCTGTACTGTACAGATGCTACCGCGTTGTACATTCATGGGGTAGTGTGACGAATGCTCACATCCACGATCAAATAACACTGCGAAATCTCGTGTAAATGCTTGATTCATCTACAAAATCTCTTGAGGCCCTAACTTTCGCATTGGAGAGCCATCAACGTTATGCAACTCGACGGCGCCATATCACCGACGTGTTCGCAACAATCTGCTGGTTTCACGAGGTGAGGGAACACATCGGCGCCGCCAGTGTTGCAGCGGTCCAAAGCATCGTTGAACCCAACCCGGAGAAAAACCCTGACTCGGCCAGGCGATGGCAGGATTACAGGCGCGGCCTACACACACCGCTCAATCGCGTTGTGAAGGAAAGTGAAAAAGTCTGTCCGCAGGCGCCCCTTATCTATAGCTCTGCGTTATGGAGCGCGTTACGACTTGATCGCCCTGCCACCGCTATAGCGACAGCACTTTTGCAAAACATGTCGCACAGCCTGGGCCGCGACCTGTTGGAACGAATGCTGAGTTTGAAGAGCAGGCCAATCTCTCATCCGCGATGGGTGCGGAAGCGCTGTAGAGCAATGATTAAATTGAAAAGCCTGGATGGACTTGCGGCAGTAGTCATCTGCATGCGCCTTGCCGCTGGCGAACGGGATGATCGGCTGGCCAGGGCGTTTGCTCGGTTTTCGGAATACTACCTAATCGTTCTTGGGGACTGGTTCTACGAGAGGGGAATCGCACAAAGCTTGGGCGACTATTTCGAGACCATTTTATGGCCGTCTTGTTATGGCCAACCATGGGTATCAACCTTCAGCGCGAATCGATACATTCCCAACATACATGCGATGAGGGCAGTCTGGCAGCAAGCTTCCGGCACCAACAACGGTAAGGTGACATTAAAAGCGCTGGACGAAGTACTGGATTATTTAGAGTCGTGACCTTGTATCTCGCCCTCTAGCACTTGACCTATAAACCGACTAATTCGGAGACAAGCTTTTTATCTTGGTCTATCACTGCAACACGGTTCCCCCGGGCCTGCGCTTCCGATGCAACGTGATATAAGGCTACCGCTCTACGCAAAATTTGGCTTTTGGTGGTTCCATGTGCTAAGGCCAAGCTTTCTAGCAGATCGTTAGCTTCCGGAGACATGTCCAAGCTGACCCGCACTGCCGCCGCACGTTTTTTTACGTCCATTGCCGCCTCCCGTGTGTATTTTCTACACATATTTTACACATTTTTGCAGCATGGTTCCGCTTTGATTTTTCTTCATCTTCCCAGTTCATCAACACAGCTCTGTTGGCGCTGACGCGAATTGTTCCAGTTGAAGCTTTTGCACTGCCATAGCACTACGAAAACAAGCTCAGTAGCCTCAAGCGCTTTCGCAAGTTGGCGGGGCAATCCAAAACCAGCACCCGAGGTAAATTCATGTCAGCGCCGACAAGAGATGACTAGGAGGGCAGGCGGGAGGCTAGTTTAGTGCGGTCATAGTACGACGGCTTCGGTCGATGGCCACCGCGCTGCTTCGGACGGCTTCGAACTAAGCCTTTGGTTGATTCGCAGGTTTTATTAGTTTCTCCCTGAGCAATAAGCGTGAAATCTCGACTATTGTCCAAACGTTTTCATGCAAATCTTCGATCTCTTTCTCCGATATTGCCTGCGAGAGGGAAGCTAGCGTCGAGTGAGCGTACAGACAAGAATACTGTTTATAAGCGGTGTACAGCCCAGCAGGTTCGCCAGAAAGAGCGATTTGCTCCCAATTCAGACCTGTTTTAGGATCGTTTTCCCTGTCTGGATGACTAAGGTATTCTGCAGCCCACTGAGCATGTTCTGGTGTTAGTGTCGCGAGTTTCTCCTCGTTCTGCATAATTTTTTTCAATTGACGACCGGGCTCCCCTAAAGAGTGTTCATACAATATGTCGAAATGCTTTTGTGTATGCAAGAGCGCGCTAAAGTTAAAAAAATGCTCCAGCAGCAAGCGGCAAACCGTGAACGCCTCCGTGACTGCACCAGCATCAGTCAGGAGGAATATAGTTGGGCTAACTTTTGCAATTCGTTCAGCAAAGCTTACAGCCAAGTCCTGCGCTTTAGTACGCTCTATACTTTTAGATTTATGAATTTCTCTTCTCAGATCGAAAACTTTCTGAATAACTTCGTCCCTAGTTTTCATATATTTTTTTCCGAAATTTTCCAATATCGTAAATAAATTTGTTGCGCAAGTAAAATTGAGTAATTAACCGCATGACTGTCCGCATCTGTCCGATTACTGGCTTCCGAAGTAGAAAAATCAGCTATTTACCGCCTTGGTAATAGATTAAAATCTTGGGCTCATCAGCATACGTATCGAAAATCGATACTTTTAGTTCTCATCAGCCAGACTAGCGGGCCCACCATAATCCGCGCCCCACGGCGGAACAAAGATTTTTGGCAGCTCACCATTCGTTGGGCTCAAATCCACTGGCAGCCAGTCCACTAAAGCCGGGGGACAACCATAAAATGGCATCTCCCGCCAATTTCTGCTCCAGCACTCCAATCGAGCTGACCATCCCGAGGGTTCCGCAAAGAATGATTTCATTCTCGCAGCTTCACTCGCAAGCTCTTTTCCATTGGCAAGCTGAGCTTTTGCATCAATGAGATTCGTTGTGCGGACCTTTTTCAAGTAGGAGCTGACATCTCCAAACGTCGCTGCAACTTGATTGATATCCTGTGCGCTTGTTGCTTTCGTAAGCTTGTCTACGCTTGGCATTTTAATTGGAGCAAAGCCTCCGTTCTGGACCGTATATGATTCCGCGAGTCTGCTAGGATCAACCATTTCGACAACCGGGAGGTGAGCCACTAGTTGCATCGGCAACGGCAAAGCCTGGGGGCGTGGCTTACCCTCGTTCATATAGACAGGATCAATGTCTGCGATAACTACGGCTTGCTCTCTCTTTGTCAAAACATCCTCTTGGCGATTATAGTAAATGCCACGTGACCACCCTGAATACGGAGTAGCATTTAGGAGATGTCCAGGTGTATCACGAGTCATCGACCAGCTGCTTCTAGCGATGAAGCAACTACCTCCACCTTTATATCCGGCTTTCGCATCTGGTATAACTGCAGCGCAAAATACCGTGGTTAAGCCAGCTGCAAGTAACGCAGATTGGCCATATATCCAATAATCGGCTGATCGGGTAGTACACGCCGGCACGACCAAAATGGTTCTGCGATCAACACGATCATCAAGCTGAAGGGCGGCCGTAAGCTTTTTGATGTCCGCGAGTACCTGATCATCTTTCGGCGCACCATTTCCGAATCGCTGACGGAGGGATCTATACTCGCTGCGGATCGTTTCGTGATTCACCGGGTGTGTCGATGCGAAAAGCTCAGAGCAGATCAGTTCAGCCATCCTTTCGACTGGCCGGATCTTTTGAGCAATTGATACTACTTGCTTGACATCCAGCGGTGCCTGATTCGCCTCTTTGCGCGCCTTTGATACTGCCGTAACCAGTCCGTCAAGACTTGCCAATGGCGCCCACTCCTCCCCAGAGGGGTTAATGAACTCACACATGGCCATCGAATGAAACTTTTTGCGTCGGGTAAATACACCCACGGCTCCCGGAACATCGCCCTGTAACGGCTGAAGCAGAGTTAGGTAAGCGGACTTTTCCATCGATCTTCCGCCTGGAGCAAATACCTTCTGCTCATCCATCTCTCCGAAAATTTTTCCGAATGCTTCCGTGAAATAGAGGTCCCGCGGGGTACCATGCAATCGATAAGTACCAGCAACAACAGACAGCTTTTTATTCGGAAGATTCGTTAGACGATCACGCAACCATTCCACGGTGTCGGGTCTGACACTATATTCTGGGAGCACCAGTACATCCACGTCAAATTCGTGACACGCCCTGATGGCCTCCTCAATGAGTCGCCGCCGCCTATGTTCATTCCAGCTAGGAACCAACTCTGACCTATCCCATTCGTTTTCTGACGCCGGCTTCGATAGGCTTGCCTTTGCTCGCTGGGCCGACGAAGTCTTAGGCTTCTCTAACTTCGTTCCTTCTCTTTCAATGGCCATTTCGGCTAATGCGGTCCCGCAAGTCGAATCTATATCGACCTGACTACAGAATGCCTTATTGATGGAGTCTGGAAACCCAGTATCAACGATCGGGTGATAGTAAGAGTCGTCAATTCGGAACTGGAAGACCGCAAACCTTACGTGGCCCGGGCTCTTCACACTCCGGCGCCGCCATTCCTGCATCTGCAGTTCCCGTAGATTTTTAAAGAAAGGGGATGGAGGTACAGTCGGTGCGTCAGATGTTGAGTGTGCTCGAGATCCAGAGGAATTGCTGTCGATGCTCGGCTCGTCATCTTGATCATTTGCTTTCTCATCGCCCTCAGCAATGCCCGTAATTTCCGTCGGATAGTCGCCATGCACAAATGGAACCTCATCGGGCAGAAGTACCGTGTTCACCTTTTCTTGGAAATGCACTGGCTCGCCAGGAGTATCGGCGCTCTTCGCTCCGAGCTTAGGCACCTCAACTTCGAAAAGCGAATGTAGGCCTTGCATCCCTGCGGTTCTGGCAAACGTCTCACCTAACACTGATACGCCAACCAATTTTCCGATGGCGTTCGTCGTCTGCGTCCATATCCGATGGCGGTCATCTGCTTCATCAATTTCCACGTGCCGATCACGTCCGACTTGATCAATGAGCCCACGTAACAGGGGCCACTGACGTCCGCCTTCATCAGTAAACGACTTGGATTGCGGTGGCAGCCCCCAAGTATGTGATTTGCAATTACGAACTTGATACCCGATTGCTGATTGAACACTGGCTAGGAGCGTGAACCCTGATTCGAACGCGACGTCGTCAAGGATCGCCTCGATACGTGAGCAGGCTTCAAACGGCCATTTATCGTCTTCACGTTCATCCTCTAAGCATACGCTCCCCAGCTGCTGCGCAAGTCCAGTCATCAAAGAACGCAGTGGTTCGGAAAGAGTTTCAGATATAAGTGTTTTGGCGGCTCCCGTCCCATAAAGGTTCAGTTGATTACTCATCAAAGCAAGCCATCCTAGTGGCGTAATCGTTGCCACAATCGAGAGCCGTCCCTTGGGAGTCAATGCATCTCGGAACAACTCCCCGACATTGATGTCTTCCATATCGATGGATAACGCGGGGTCATCGATTTGCCACTCCGGTGGAACCACGACATCGATGGATGGACTGGCGTCTCCAGAAAGATGCATCTCGAAAACGAGCGCACGAATCCACGACGTAATTGCAGCCACCCGAACCGAACGACGCAATGCGTTCCAACCGCATTTTGACTCATCGGAAACACCTGTAATCAAGCATGCTTCCAAAGTTCCCAAGCGCCGATCGAGTAGGCGCCAGGCAGCGACTGCCCTACGTTCAGCCCCCCAAGGTCCATCTACAGGGGCGAGTTCGGGCAGTGCTTCTAACTGTCGTACTGTAAGGCGAGAAAATACCGAAGGCGCTAACTCGGCTAACATCGACACCAAGATGCCGGGGCGTGAGCTTTCACTATGGCCATTATTTTGAAGGCGCATCGCAGCCGTTTCAGCTTCAACTGCCAACAAGAACTGGACCTCCTCCGCGCCATCTCCACTTGTTGGGAAACTGCGCAGCAACGAAAGTGCTCGGAATGTCGAGCCAGTGAGATGCTGCTGAACTGGATGCGGCAGTCCCGGTGCGGCCGGTTGGCCTTCCCCCCTTAATCGGCCAAGGAGACGAGAAAGCACGTACTGTGCCGTATTGATGTTAATCGACTGTCCCTGTACCTCCAAGGCTTGAAAGCGCTCAAGTTCATCAACCATCCCAAGTGCATCCGTCACTGCATAACCGATGCGCCAAAGTCTGGCGTCTGCTAAAGGAACCTCATGCGTGCGCAGTCGCCCCTTTCCATCCCTAGCAAACGCAAAGTTTGCGAGGTGAGATCGAGGAACCACTGGACCAAAAAGTCCAAAAGCGCTGTTTTCACTTTCGGAATCGCTTGCCCAGCTTGAGGCGCAAATGAATGGCCAAGCAGGCACAAACTCCATCAACTCGCCAGTGTCTGACTCGTCAGCATGATGTTCCAGGTCATGATTGACTCGAGCAAGTGCATCAAAACAATCCGCCGCCCATTGTAATTCTCGGGCTCCGATTGTTTGGATCTTGCACGGCTGAGTGTCCCAGATCTTTGCTGCCTTTTCCAGCCATGCTGCACGACGAGCTACGAGGTGCACATTCTTAACTGGAAGGGGAATTTCTTGCCACTCAGGCTCTATTGATTCAGCTTTGTCACCCGATGCCACACGGTAATCCACCGAGGGCGGAGGCCGCCCTTCAGTGAACAACTGACTTATATTCTGGAGCTTGGTTTTGTCGTTTTGTTCGGACTTCTTCAGCACGATGTGCGTTAGCGGAATGCCCGGCAAAGCTGGCAAGGGGTCACCTAAGTCGTCCAGCAGATGAGTACGTCGTGATAAACAATGCACGAGCCCATCTACGTGGCAGACCGCCAGCAATGCTGATAGCGCATTGAGGCGCAAAACTGGTTCAGCTTGCTCATCATTCGCAAAATCTGCCTGCCAAAGTTGCAAGAATCGATAAAGCTCCGAACTGCCATTTCCTGTGTAAGTTTTCGATGGCTCTATCAGCTTCCCGCGAATGTTATCAAGCGGGTCTTGCTGCCCCTTCCAGTCATGCCCTAAGAGGACGATGGCTTCATGGAGCCAGAGAATAAGTGGACGAATCGATGAAGTGAATTCCAGGCGATTTCCGACGTTGGCCGGTATGTCGAGAGAAGGGGCGTCACCGTCGAAGTCAGTAAACCATGCTCGTACTAATGATGCGGACATTTCGTTTGAGGACAAACCGAGTTGCGACCCAAATTCGTCCAAAAGCGCAGGGCCAGATTCCCCCTGATGCATTTGCCGAGCGATCCATCGAACGCATACGGCTCTCTGCACGAACATGCGGCGCAGCTTAAGGACACCCCGTCCCGCGTCGATCGGCGCAGCCGCTTGTGGAAATGCAAAGTCGAGGAAAAATTTGCTATGAATTGCTAGCCGCGATAATGCGCCGATATACCTTTTTCGCGAAGCTTCAGCGGCAACAGTCAAATTTCGATCATATGTGTTGGCGCTTCGCAGTAGTAACTCCAGTCCATCCAAAGCATAAAGACTTGGGTCAAGCCAAGGACAGGGATCTGCTTTCAACTTTGGTGCTAAGCGCTCGACAACTTCACTCCAGATCGTCCAATATGAGTGCCAAGTTTCCGGCACTGTCGTGTGTCCCTCCTTTGCAACTGCGTACCAAATCCAGCGCGAAACCTTTGATAGCTCCGCAGGTCGCAAATCATGTGCATTAACCGCTGTAAAAAGCTGATTCTTTATGGTCGAGGTATCCGACTCATACAGGCGTCGATCGCTCAATAGGACTAATGCGCTAGCCCTTTGAATCGGATCTGACCAAGTTTCGAATCCTGACTCACCATCTCCCAACGACAGAAGACCAATTTCACGAGCAGGTCCCGACCCTATAAGTGCTTTTCCTTCTGTGAGAAGCTCATTGAATTCTTCCGGACTCATTCGCGGGGCCAATTCGCCCTTTGGAATTGCATCCAAGCGTAAGCGCGCGCAAGTTTCCTCTACAACTAGGCGGAGTTCTTCAAGAATTTGCGGAGAATCCGCAATCAGGAATATGTCGTCTACATATCGGGCGTAACCGGCATGGTTTTTCCCATTCTCCTCATTGAACTTGCCAAGCACTCTACGCAACTCAGAATCGAGCGGAAAGAGTGCTACAGTAGCGAGCCAAGCAGAAAGCACCGGACCTTGCGGAATTCCAATGCCTGCCTCCGACTTCGTAATCCGTCCCGTCTCTGGGTGGTAATACTGATAGCCAAAACTTTGCTCGCAAAACCAATCAACCAGCGAGTCAGAGATGTTATTGCGCCCGTTTCTAAACGATGGCGCAAATTCTTCTTCTCGTTCAGTCCGTTCAAGTCGCGAAATGGCCTCTCTAAGTGGCTCGCGCAACGCGTCACGCACCACAGATTGATATAAGCGATCGTAGTAACGCTTAAGATCTAATCGTAAAGCGTAAATCTCTTCGAAACCGTTCGCTGTCTTTCTCAAACTTGCAATGAAGTCTCGCCAGCACTCAATGTATGGGCGAAACATCCCTTGATTACTGGCCTTTGATCGCCCCTCAAGTACGTCCATATCGATTTGATATGCAAAACTGAGAGTCTGTGTGTTTGCGCCAGCCTGGCCATCTTCTGCTGTCGTAATGGTCTGCTTTCTCCCACGATAGTAACGAACGGCCGGGATACTAAGGCTAAAGCAATCCCCTTCATTTAACACATCAAAGCGCTCGGTCAACGTCTCTAACAACATGTACTGTTGAAGCACCAGATCTTCTGGGCATGGCATGGCCTTAATGCGGGGATTTTGCTTCTCGAAATCACGGGCAACAAAAACGGCATCGAACGGTTCCAACGGTTCGAATGTGGGTTCCCGAAGTCGCTCGCGTAGACCTACATTGAATGCTGTAGCGCCGGATTCGAGTCTTCTCCAAGCGGCCTCATCCGTCGGCACTTCGCCACGATCGGCGCCAGCTTTTGCGAGAACGCGCGCGACGTTTAAGCGGGACAATTCATCTGCGATAAATTCCGCGCTATAGGCCTCTCTTTGAGCATTAACACCACTGGTATTTGTTTTACGGAGCTTCTCAACATCATTCAACCAAGCATACAGGTACGCACATCTTCCATACGTAGGTTCATTAAGAAGGAAATGCGCCTCTGACTCGCTTTTAGTGAGCCCCAGTGCAACTCGATATCGCACCCCCAGCGAAATTTCCTTCCATGTTTCATCTTTCAAGACTTCGTCAACGGAATAGAGATTCCCTACTTTTGACGCGATTACAGGCAATGCAGATGGATGTAGAGAATCGCGAATGAGCTCTTCACTCTGACCTCTATCCAAAGCGGAAAGGAGTGAATCAGGATCTTTCTCGTCGTCAGGGGAAACGCCAAGTTCTAACAGTTTGGCTTTACTAGGCCAAACGAAGTCCGCGTCCAATCCTGCTTCTGCCAAGGCCTGTGCGAGCTTGGAGCTGCCGCGAATCCCCGCTTTGTCTCGGTCGAGGAAGATATGAACAAGCAACTCTCCTGCGGGCGACGCTGCATCTGCGATTCGGCGCAGTTGCTCAATTTGTTCTTTGGATGCTTGCGCACCTAAAATGGAAACGGCGGGATAGCCGAGTGATTCCAATCGCAACGCGTCAATGAGGCCTTCACAGACGTAAATCTCCTTACGTTCCCCCGCTTTTTCACGATCAATAAGTAACGAAAGAGCCGAGTTAGCGCGATAGAGGACAGCGCTTTTCGCAAGCCCAGGGCTGTAAAGGTACTTAGGCGCTCCTTTCTTGACATCATTCACTGCCCGGCCGGCAAAACCAATCACTTCACCGTCCATCGATTGAATTGGAAAGATGATCCGAGCATCAAAGAAGAAGTCCCTGTAGCGAGACTCGATAGATCCAAAAAGCGGGCTGGATTCTGTCGCGCGCTTGATCCGTCTCAGCAAGCCTACTTCTTCCAGCATCGCCGCTTCGAAACGGGCCCATCCCTCGTTTGCTGTAGCTTTGGCCACGCTTTCGGCTAACGTTCCGCCAACAGCAAACGATAGCCCAGCCCTATTTGCTATATCCGTTGGCAAGCTACGACTATTCAGCCAAATTGCCAACCGGGCGTCGTCGTTGTTTTCCCGATAAAGATCTGCCGCAAAATTGAACGCCGATTGTTTGGATCCATCCCAAACATCCGGTTCGGCATCTCGACGCGGTCCTTTTCCTCGCCCAGTGCGGGGCGTAAGTTGAGGAAGGCCGAAAGCACTCCGAAGCCATTCGGCGGCCTCCCCAAACGATAGGTTGCGCACCTGCTTGACCATATCGAAGATGTCACCGTCCGCACCACATACATAACAGTGATGGTGCGGTGGACGCGACTCCCAGTTGTCGTATAGGACTAAAGATGGATCGTTGTCGTCATGAAAAGGACAGATACAGCGCAAATTTGCCCCTCGGCGCACCACTGCTATTCCAAGCGCCTCGGCAACACTAGACGGCTTTGCTGCCCTCAAAAGCTCATCGATCGAACTACGGTCCACATCTCGTATCATCGGGAATCATCCTCTTTTCGGTTATCGCTTTAGCCGATAATGCCAGTTTCTCGGCGGCCGCTCGCGACAACGACCAAGCAACGAAATGAGCTCCGTGCTAGTCGCCTATAATGTCGAAACTATACGTGACGTGAAACAAAAGAAATATCACCAATTGTCACAATATTTGAACGACTAGGGGAAGTGATGCCATTGACTGCTTATTCAATCTCTCATCCGGGTGAACATGACGTCGAGCAGACACTCAACTGGACCTCAGCAAAATTGGGTATCGCATACGCGGACGAGCACGACGTGCCCGAGGCCATTCGCGCCTATCTTCGCAACGATTTGCAGTGCCCCAGCTGTTTTGCGACAGGAGCTGAAATAGTTCGTTCCAGCGTTAAGAAAGGAAAATCTAGCCGACAGTCATATTTCCGATTTTCCACACCTGGCCACAAACTCCACTGTGACTTCGGCAGTCCGGAAACGGCAAACTCCATACCAGAAAATTTGGTACTGCTGACGGAGTCGCGGTCAAATCTCACGCGTGCAGTGCGAGACCTGGTTTGCACTGGAATAGAGCAAGGCGTCATTAGTCAGATGTCAATTCGTGACATGCGAGAGTGGTTCTTCCACAAAAAGGTCGAGTCCCTGTTCACAGTCAAACTGGATCCCAAGCTACAGGGTTGGTTATCTGCGCTTCAGGAAACCGTATTCTTGTCAGCCCATGCATTACCAATTGGAGTTCCGCTCACTTTAGAGATCGCTGCACTGCCTCAGTTTGATTGGCGCGCAGAAGCTGCTCGACGATTACTTGAGCGCTATCCGCAACACGGCGCAAACATGAAGAAGGTGTTCGAACGTGGAGTTGCGATATTTGGCGAAGCCGGGAAACGGACCGAACTGCTCGCTCAGCGATTTCAAGGGCGCACAATGTTCGATCCTACGATATTAGAAGACGAGTATCGCAAGACATGTTCGTTGGCAGAATTTATTGGACACAATTACGCGCCATTATGTGCTGTAAAGTCCTGCTCCGGAACTGCCAGCGTAATGGCATTTTCAGCTTTACTACTTTTCCTCCGGGGATGGGACATGAATTCGGCGATTTCTGATTTCGCCAATATAGCTTCGGTGTGTGGGCGAGCGAATCCGGCTCTTGGAAACATCATGGGTCTGAATCCGTTCCACGACTATGAAGCCTGGAGAATTCTGAAGCTAATGCAAGATCTCAACATCACGGTCCCAGAAGACGTGGACATTAGGAAAGAGCGCAAGACTATCGAAGTCGAACTTCGGAAGCAGTTCAACGCACCATCAATGCCGCCCTAAATCACTATCGAAAAGGGATTAAGGCGGCACGTCCCCTTTGCCACACGAATCGAAGCTGGTCGGCCCGGCCAGCTTTGGAGCGAATCCTCGGTCGGCTGCCCGACCAACTTTATTCGGACCCGACCAACTTTATTTGCTCTAGTCAACGTGGCTGAGCAGAGAAAATAAAGTCGGTCGAGCCGTCATCTTCTAACCCGTTGATTTCTCAAGTGTCACGACATGAAATATAGTTGGTCGGAAGACGCCGTAAAAGGTGCTCCGATGGCGCCTTACAAATAAAGTTGGTCGAGGTACCTACGACTCTGTTTATCAAGCTTCCCTGGCACTTTCGCATGCGAAAGTCTTTTCCAAATTCGATGCTTTGTACTCTCGAAGCTCGTTGAACTTTAGCCATCGGTCCATTTCCGGCGAAGCTTGGCAATCGCCTACCCCGGGAAAGCCAAAGATTAACCAGCTCGCATACTGCGGCTTAAGGAAAATTGTTGCATAAACCATATCAGCGGTTGGCGCCAATCGTTTAAGGAACAAGTTTTGCCATCGATTCGCAGACACTCCAGTTTGTTCTTCCAGATAGCTATAACGGCCGCGATGAGGTGACACGTCTTGGAGAACGAAAATAAGCCGATCGCGCAATTGTTCCACGCTCTGGTCAAGTTGCGAATTTGTCATACTTCGCTTTCCTTGGTCGACCAACTCGGTTCAATGCCCATTCCCGCTAACTGATCCGACACTCCCTGCCGCTGCTCCGGCGTAAGTGCGGCCAGAAGTAGGTCAGACTGCACTCTTTGGGCGTCAGCTGCGGCAAGCGGGAGTTTATGTTTTTGAATGCTGCCTGGTAGATTTCCTGTCGTCATCCAGAATGCGTATTCAGGCCATAATTTCGCAGCTGCCTCTATGATTTCAGCAGTCGGGCGCTGTCTACCGTGGTAGACAGCCGCCCAGCTATCCTTGCCTATCCCGGTTTTGTCTTGCATCAGCTTGAACCGATTCCTGGGGCTGGTTTCGATATTTAGTATTGTTATCAGTCTATTAACGAGCATAATTATATTGGACCATTAGATGATAAATTATCGTCTAATCGATAATTTATCACATTATAGTCAAATAACCGACGTTTTTTTGTTGATGGCCCAGATGGGATTCGTCTGCCCTGCACTATGCCCGACCAACTTTATTCGAGCCCGACCAACTTTATTTACTCTGGTCATGGCTGCGTAACAGGTTTTATTCCACCGTCACCGACTTGGCCAGGTTACGTGGCTTGTCGACGTCGGTGCCGCGCGCCTGGGCGGCGTGGTAGGCCAGCAGCTGCAGCGACACCACGTGCAGGATCGGCGACAGCAGGCCGTAGTGTTCCGGCAGACGGATCACGTGCACGCCTTCACCCGAGGTGATGCGCGAGTCGACGTCGGCAAACACGTACAGCTGGCCGCCGCGCGCGCGCACTTCCTGCATGTTCGATTTCAGTTTTTCCAGCAGCACGTCGTTCGGCGCCACCGTCACCACCGGCATTTCTTCCGTCACCAGCGCCAGCGGGCCGTGCTTCAGTTCGCCGGCCGGATAGGCTTCGGCGTGGATGTAGGAAATCTCTTTGAGCTTGAGCGCGCCTTCGAGCGCGATCGGGTAGTGCATGCCACGGCCCAGGAACAGCGCGTTTTCCTTGCGCGCGAAATCTTCGGCCCAGGCGATGATTTGCGGCTCCAGCGCCAGCACCGCCGAGATCGCGACCGGCAGGTGGCGCATGGCTTTCAGGTGCTCGGCTTCTTCCGCATCGCTCAAACGACCGTTGACCTGGGCCAGCGACAGGGTCAGCAGGAACAGCGCGGCCAGCTGGGTGGTGAAGGCCTTGGTCGAGGCCACGCCCACTTCCACGCCGGCGCGGGTGATGTAGGCCAGTTTGCATTCGCGCACCATGGCGCTGGTGGACACGTTGCAGATGGTCAGGGTGTGTTCCATGCCCAGCGCGCGCGCATGCTTGAGCGCGGCCAGGGTATCGGCCGTCTCGCCGCTTTGCGAGATGGTCACCACCAGCGTGTTCGGGTGCGGCACGCTGTCGCGGTAGCGGTATTCGGAGGCGATCTCGACGTTGACCGGGATCTTGGCCACCGATTCAATCCAGTACTTGGCGGTCAGGCCCGAGTAGTAGCTGGTGCCGCAAGCGAGGATCAGCACGCGGTCGATCTGCTTGAAGACGTTGTAGGCGCCGTCGCCGAACAGCTCCGGCATGACGCTGGTGACGCCTTCCAGCGTATCGCCGATCACGCGCGGCTGTTCGAAGATTTCTTTCTGCATGTAGTGGCGATACGGGCCCAGCTCGGCCGCGCCGCTGTGCGCCTGCACGGTTTTCACTTCGCGCTGGACCGGCTTGCCGTTGCTGTCGACCACCCACACACGGCCCAGTTGCAGGTCGACCACGTCGCCTTCTTCCAGGTAGATGATCTGGTCGGTGGTGCCGGCGAGCGCCATGGCGTCGGAGGCGACGAAGTTTTCACCCTGGCCCACGCCCACGATCAGCGGCGAGCCCTGGCGCGCGGCCACCACGCGGTGCGGTTCTTCGCGGCAGAACACGGCGATCGCGTAGGCGCCGGTCAGGCGTTTGACGGCTTGCTGCACGGTGTCGAACAGGTCGCCGTTGTACATGTGGTCGACCAGGTGGGCGATCACTTCGGTGTCGGTCTGGCTCTGGAACACGTAGCCGAGCGCGGTCAGTTCAGCGCGCAGCTCGTCGTGGTTTTCAATGATGCCGTTGTGGACCAGCGCAATGCGCGCCTGCTCGGTCGATGGCGAGAAGTGCGGGTGGGCATTGTGCGACGCCGGCGCGCCGTGCGTGGCCCAGCGGGTGTGGGCGATGCCGGTGAAGCCTTGCAGGTGCGCTTCGTTGATCTGTTTTTCCAGGTCCGCCACGCGCGAGGTGCTGCGCGAGCGCTGCAGTTGGCCGTCGACGTGCAGGGCGACGCCGCAGGAATCATAGCCGCGATATTCCAGGCGTTTCAGGCCTTCCAGCAGGATAGGAGTGATATTGCGTTGCGCTACTGCGCCGACGATGCCGCACATAAACTTACCTCGTGAATTTGTTGAGAAGGCAATCGTAGATCAGTGACGGTGAAATATGCTTTCGAGTTCTGCGCTGTTTTGGCATAAAATTTCATCACATACACATCATGAAATATTATTTCGAAAAAGCCAAATGGATGAAATAGATCGTCGCATTCTCAACGCGCTGCAAGTTGATGCCTCTCAAACCAACGCTGAATTGGCCGCCGCCGTGCACGTTTCGCCACCGACTTGCCTGCGCCGGGTCAAGCATTTGCGCGAAAGCGGGGTGATCCAGCGGCAAGTGGCCATCGTGGCGCCGGAAAAAGTCGGGGCCAGTTTGACGGCGCTGGTGGAAATCTCGCTGGATATCCAGGCCGCCGATCGCATGGCCGAGTTTGAAGCCTTGGTGGCCGAAGAGGCGGCAGTGCTGCAGTGCTACCGCGTGGCGCCGGGACCGGACTTTGTGCTCGTGGTGCAGGTCAGCGACATGCCGGCCTATCACGCGCTGGCGCACCGGGTGTTCACCAGCCACGCCAATGTCCGCAATGTGAAGGCGTATTTCTCGACTTTCCGCAGCAAGTTCGAGACCCGCATTGCCGTCTGAGGCAAAGTTATACAACCTTGCACACGGCTTATCCTGCCACTTTACACAGGGTTAGCCACAGGTTTTTCCACAAGCATTTTTAGCCTGCTGGCGGAAACCTTGGCTGGATAACTTATCACATGGTTATCCTGCGGCTATTCCAGTGCTTTCCCACAGCTTTATACACAAGCACTCCGGCGACGAAATAGTTATCCGCCACTTATTCAGCCTTATCCAGCAGTTACCCAGGTACTTACTCACAAAGTTATACACATCTGCCGGGTTTACTGGCACCAGGCGGTGAAATTACAGCTGGCCAGATATTTCATAGCTGTATGATTTATTTGTCCACACCTTGTCCCGCGCTTGCCAAGCGCTTACGCACATATTTATCCACAAAAAAAATGGCGCCCGCAGGCGCCATTCCGGTGGAAAACTCTCGGCTTACTTTTTGACTTTAACCGGACGGGTCCAGTTTTCGATGGTGATCTGGCGCGGACGCGATACGGTCAGCTTGCCGGCCGGTGCATCCTTGGTCAGCGTGGTGCCGGCGCCCAGGGTCGCGCCCTTGCCGACGGTGACTGGCGCTACCAGCTGGCTGTCGCTGCCGATGAAGGCGTCGTCTTCAATCACGGTGCGGAACTTATTGGCGCCGTCGTAATTGCAGGTGATGGTGCCGGCGCCGATATTCACGCGCGAACCGACGGTCGCGTCGCCGATGTAGGCCAGGTGGTTGGCCTTGCTGTGCGCGGCGATCTGGCCATTCTTGATCTCGACGAAGTTACCCACATGCACGTCCTCGGCCAGCACAGTGCCTGGACGCAGGCGCGCGTACGGACCGATGATGGAGGCGTCGCCCACTACGGCTTCCTCGATGTGGCAGAACGGCTTGATCTGCGCGCCGGCCAGGATGCGGGCGTTGACGATCACGCTGTGCGCGCCGATGTGTACGCCTTCGCCCAGCTCGACCTTGCCCTCAAACACGCAGCCGACGTCGATGGTGACGTCGCGGCCGCACACCAGCTCGCCCCGCACGTCGATGCGCGCCGGATCCATCAAGGTCACGCCTCGCTCCAGCAGCTGGTTGGCGATGTTGCGCTGGTGGATGCGTTCCAGCTCGGCCAGCTGCACCTTGCTGTTGACGCCAGCGACTTCCCACACCGCCGACGGCTGGGCCGACACCACCGGCACGCCATCGGCCACGGCCAGCGCGACGATATCGGTCAGGTAGTACTCGCCCTGCGCGTTTTCATTCTTGATGGCGCCCAGCCACTGTTTCAGGCGCTGGGTCGGCACCACCATGATGCCGCTGTTGATTTCCTTGATGGCGCGCTCGGCTTCATTGGCATCTTTTTGCTCGACAATGCGCACTATGTGGCCATTCTCACGCACGATGCGGCCCAAACCGGTAGGATCGTCTTGTACCACGGTCAGGATGCCCAGCTTGTCGTTGCCGGCGGCATCGATCAGCGCCTGCAGCGAGGCGGCGGTGGTCAGCGGAACGTCGCCGTAGAGAATCAGGGTAGGGACGTTGTCGTCCAGTTCCGGCAAACCCTGCATCACGGCGTGGCCGGTGCCCAGCTGTTTCTCCTGCAGCGCGGTGGAGACCGGCGTCGGCTGCTTGGCCAGCAAGGCCTGGACGGCGGCGGCGCCGTGGCCGTAAATCACGCATAATCGGCTGGCGGAGAGGCTGCGCGCCGTATCCAGCACGTGCTGCAACAGCGGCTTGCCCGCCAGTGGATGTAAAACTTTCGGCAGTGCGGATTGCATGCGTTTGCCCATGCCGGCGGCGAGGATCACGACGTTCATAAAGGTGCCAGATAAAAGAGTGTATAAATGTCAAAGTCTAACATGCCCCTGACCGGCCGCCGCACGCTGCACGGTCTGCTGCTGATCGCTGTGCTGGCGCTGCTTGCCGCCTGCAGTTCGTTGCGCCTGGCCTACAACAACGGCGACACACTGCTGTACTGGTGGATCGACGGTTACGTCGACCTGAACAGCGATCAGAAAGACTGGGTCAAGAAAGATATCGACGAGCTGTTCCACTGGCACCGCAAGACCCAGCTGCGCGATTACATGCAAATCCTGCAGACGGCGCAGCGCCAGCTGGCGGCCGGTCCCACTGCCGCCGACCTGCACAACGACTACGACGAAATCAAGGACCGCACCGAGCTGCTGCTGTTCAAGGCCCTGCCGGAACTGGCCGACCTGGCGCGCTCGCTGCAGCCGGATCAGATCGCCACACTGGAGCGCAAGTTCGCCGCCAACAATGCCGAATTCCGCAAAAAGAATATGCGCGGCGACAGGGAAGCGCAGCAAAAGTTCCGCTATCAGAAATCGATGGAGCAGTTCGAGCTGTGGTTCGGCAATTTCACCCGCGAGCAGGAAGCGCAGATCCGCAAGGCATCCGACGCCCGGCCGCTGGACAATGAATTGTGGCTCGACGAGCGCCAGCGGCGCCAGAAGATGATCTTGTCAGCCGTGCGCAAAGTGCAGCAGGACAAACTCAGCAAGGACGCCACCATCGCGCTGCTGCACACCTTGATCAAGGACAGCTTTGACCGCATGGAGCAGCCGTCCGAGCGCAAGGCGTTTTTCGACGCCGCCGAGGAAGCCAATGTGCAGCTGATCCTGACTGTGATCCAGCTGACCACGCCGGCCCAGAAAGCCCACGCGCACAAGCGCATGCAGGGCTGGATCGACGACTTCAAGCAGCTGGCGGCCGAGCAACGATAGGTACTGCTGTGGTATGATTCTCCTTTGAATCAATGACTTAGACCATCGCCACATGCCGAAGAAGCCCGCCAGCAAGCCTGCCAAACCCGCCAAAGTTCCGGTCCACGGTCCCCAGCACGCCAATCAGGTGCGCATCATCGGCGGCCAGTGGAAGCGCACGCCGCTGCCGGTGCTGAGCGCGCTCGGCCTGCGCCCGACCCCGGACCGCGTGCGCGAGACGGTGTTCAACTGGATCAACCACCAGCGCGACGGCTACTGGGCCGGCCTGCAGGTGCTGGACTTGTTCGCCGGCAGCGGCGCGCTTGGTTTCGAGGCTGCCAGCCGTGGCGCGCAGTCGGTCGTCATGATCGACAGCAATGCCCAAGTCACGCGCCAGTTGGACGAAATCAAGACCAAGCTGAAAGCCGACAACGTCACCATCACGCGCGGCGACGCGGTGGCGGCGGCGCAATCGGCAGCGATGCGCGGCCAGAAATATGACCTGATTTTCCTCGATCCGCCCTACCAGCAAAGCTTTTTGGAACGCACCCTGCCGCTGTGCAGCAAACTGCTGAAGGAGGGCGGACTGGTGTATGCTGAATCCGGCATGGCGCTGGAGTTCGCCGAGGGCGAAACGCCGGAATGGATGGCAAACTGGGAAATCATCCGGGCCGACAAGGCCGGGATGGTGTTCTATCATTTACTAAAATATCAAGCCTAATTGCAGTTAAAACAGCATCAATTGAGGGCAAATGCCGTTTTTAGGGCATAATGCGCGTTCTATATTGGTGCACTGCAGGGAGCCGCAATGGTAGTAGCTGTTTATCCGGGAACTTTCGATCCGCTGACCCGTGGTCACGAGGACTTGGTGCGTCGCGCATCTGGCCTGTTCGACACGCTGGTGGTCGGCGTGGCCGACAGCAAGAACAAGAAGCCATTCTTCTCGCTGGATGAACGCCTGGAAATTGCCAATGAAGTGCTGGGCCACTACCCGAATGTGCGGGTGGAGAGCTTTTCCGGCCTGCTGAAGGACTTCGTGCGCGAGCACGACGCCCGCGTGATCGTGCGCGGCCTGCGCGCCGTGTCCGACTTTGAGTACGAGTTCCAGATGGCGGGCATGAACCGCTACCTGCTGCCGGACGTCGAAACCATGTTCCTGACGCCGTCCGACCAGTATCAATTCATCTCCGGCACCATCGTGCGCGAAATCGCCATGCTGGGCGGGGATGTGTCCAAGTTTGTGTTCCCATCGGTCGACCGCTGGCTGCAAAAGAAAATTGCCGCTATCCAAGCCGAATAAGCGAGTTCTGTCATGGCCTTAATGATTACCGACGACTGTATCAATTGCGACGTGTGCGAGCCCGAGTGCCCGAACGACGCGATCTACATGGGCGCGGAAATTTACGAAATCAATCCGGACAAGTGTACTGAGTGCGTCGGCCACTTCGACGAGCCGCAGTGCCAGCAAGTGTGCCCGGTGAGCTGCATCCCGTTCCATCCGGAGCACCGCGAAACCAAGGACCAGCTGTTCGCCAAGTTCGAACGCCTGCAGGCCGCCAAGGCCTGACGAGCCAAAAAAGCGAAAAAAGCATGACCGTGCGGCCAAACGCGCCGCGGCGTCTCCACGGTGGTATAGTCCGATCACATACCACCTCGGAGACATTCATGAACCGTAGAACCACCCTGCATACCTTGATGGCCACCGTCCTGCTGGCCGCCATGCCTGCGTTTGCCGCCGTTGAGGTGGCGGGCGTCAAATTCGACGACAGCATCACCCTGGCCGGCCAGCCGCTCAAGCTGAACGGCGCCGGCGTGCGCACCAAGGTCATCTTCAAAGTCTACGCCGCCGGTCTCTACCTGACCGACAAGAAAACCACCGTGCCGGACGTGCTGGCCGTGCCGGGTCCGCGCCGCGTCGCCATCACCATGCTGCGCGAAGTGAGCTCGGACGATTTCGGCAAGGCCTTCCTCGACGGCCTCAACGCCAACACCAGCAAGGAAGAGCGCAGCAAGATCCTGCCGCAGATCACCAAGTTCGGCGAAGTGTTCGCGCAGACGCCGGCGCTGAAAAAAGGCGACCAGCTGTCGCTGGACTGGACCCCGAACGAGGGCACCCAGTGCTATCTGAATGGTAAAAAACTCGGGGAATTGATGCCGGACCAGGCGTTCTACAACGCCGTGCTGCGTATCTGGCTCGGTGATAAGCCGGTCGATAGTTCCTTGAAGCCGGCTTTGCTGGGAGAGAAGTAATGCTGCGGCGCGGTAGCGATGGCCGCGCCTAAAAATCAGGCACGCGAAGCCATGGCGCGCAGCTCGGCGGCGTGGCTCGGGTCGCACTCGCTGCGGTTCAGCATGCGCTTGAGCAGCATGGCGTCGCGCATCTGGCGGCGCTGCAGACGTTGCTCCTTGCTCAACTTCGGCTTCACCACCAGCACTGCCGCGCGCAGGCAGCCGCGCAGCAGCGGCTGGAACAGCACCAGCAAACCGCCGCTCACAGCGATAACCAGCGCCAGCTTAACGGCGGCGAACAATGAAAAATCTTGCATTACAGAAAACGCGATGGACATAGTTTAAGCGTAGCTTTAGAATCTGACGTAACTATAGTGCGGCGCAACATAAGTATCCAATTCTCTTTCTCGATAACAATTATTCGTTTGGTGAATGGATAATGGATGAGACTGTGCTATCGTTATTTCTCTAACACCTCTTCCCCCGAGCCGCTATGAGCTTCCTGACGCTGGACCTGAATTTGCTGCGCGTTTTCGACGCCGTGATGACAGAGCAAAATCTGACACGCGCCGCCGGCCACCTGGCCATGACCCAGCCGGCCGTCTCCAACGCCATCAAGCGGCTGCGCGAAAGTCTCGGGGATGAACTGCTGATCCGCACCGCTTACGGCGTCAAGCCGACCCCGCGCGCCGAATCGCTGTGGCCGTCCGTGCGCAGCGCGCTGGCCAGCCTGGAAGCGGCGGTGGCGCCGGAAACCTTCGACGTGTCGGCCGCCCACGCCACCTTCCGGATGGCGATGGCCGATGCGACCGCCGCCATGTGGCTGCCCTCGCTGATGCGCTCGATCGAAAGCGAAGCGCCGGGCGTCAATGTGCGCATGGTGCCGCTGACCACGCGCGAACCACGGCCAATGCTGTTGCGCGGCGATATCGACCTGGCGGTCGGTTTCTTCCCCGGCGTGGCGGCGCAGCTGTCGTACGAGACCGGTTCGCCGATCCGTCACGAACGTTTGTACTCGGGTAAATATGTGTGCGTGATGCGGCGCGACCATCCACTGTCCAAGGAAGAGCTGACCTTGGAAAACTACTGCGCTGCCAATCACTTGCTGGTGAGCTTCTCCGGCCGCGCCCACGGCCTGGTCGACGAAGCGCTGGCCCAGCTGCAGCGCGAGCGCCGCATTTTGCTGACGGTGAACCAGTTCTTCACCGCCGGCCGCGTGGTGGCCAACTCGGATCTGATCACCGTACTGCCGCGCCACTTGATCGCGGCGACCGGCATGACTGATGCGCTGATCCACAAGGAATTGCCGTTCCAGCTGCCGGCGGTCCACTTGGACATGCTGTGGCACGAGCGCGATGCGCGCAGCCCGGCCCACAAGTGGCTGCGCATGCACCTCGAGAAAATGAACAGCGTCACCCAAAGCCGCGTCGCCAATCCGCCGACGCCGCCGGCCTCCAGCCGCTAACGTCATTCCGGCGAAGGCCGGAATCCAATTACGCGCTGACGAATTCGGACGCGCAGCTTAGACCGCATGCGGCGGACCGTCCGCCTTCGCCGGAATGACGGGCTACTTGCTGCCGGAGCGATAACCGATACGGAAACCGCCCCAGTGCCTGCCTTCCACATAAATCGGCGCCGACAGGTCGTGCATGACCTCGCCGGTATCGCGCTTGTACGTCTGTAGCAGGAACGGCTTGGTGTTCGAGCCGCAGCGCTTGCCCGTGCGGTCGCTGAAAATCCGCTTGGTGCGGTTGTTGACGATATCGACGTCGTAGTTTCCGGTCAGCGGCTGGGAAAACTTCTTATTGTGGGTGGGGAAATAGCCATTGTTATCCACAGCGCCGGCGTAGGCCAGCTGCGGCATGGCTTGCAGCAGATTCTCCTGCAGCGGCGGCAGCACGCGGTCAGTGAAATCGTCAAAGCGGGTTTTATGCTTGGGCGGATCGGTGTTTGGGATCGGCACGTACTGGCGGTCCCACAGCGCCTCGCGCGTGATCTTGCCGCTGGCGAGGGCCTGCTCGAAGATCTTGCCGACTTCCGCCGCCGCGCGCTGCGCCGCCACGCGGATCTCATCGTGCGAACTCTCGATATCCGATTCGCCCAGCGCGCCGGTGATGACTTCCGCCCGTTCCGCCAGCGCCATCGCCGAGCTGGCCGCGCGCGGCAACTCCTTCTCGGTGGACAGCAGGCTGTCGCGGATGCTGGCAATGGCGTGGGCGATTTCCTCAGTGGTAGCCACGTGCTCGCGCGACGCCCGCGCAATCTCGCCGATTTCCTCTTCCGACACGCCCGACGAACGCTCGATATTGCCCAGCAGCCCGTGCACGGTTTCCACGTTGCCGGCCGCCTCGCTGACCTTGACCGCCAGCGAGTTCATGCCACTGGCGGCTTGCTCGGCCTGCTGGTTAATCTCGCGCACCATGGTGCTGATCTCGTCGGTGGCTTCCTTGGTGCGCAGCGCCAGCTGGCGCACCTCACTGGCAACCACGGCAAAACCGCGCCCCTGTTCGCCGGCGCGCGCCGCCTCGATGGCGGCATTCAGCGCCAGCAGGTTGGTGCGCGCCGAGATTTCGCTGATGGCCTCGGTGAAGCCGTAAATTTTGCGGGAATTGGTTTGCAGCGCGGCCATCACGGCGGCCGCAGTTTGCGCGTCTTCGCGCGCGGTGCGGATGCGCTGCAGGCCGCTGTCGGCCTCGGTACGGCCGGCCACGGTTTCACCGCGCACCTGGGCGGCGATTTTGGCGGCACGCTCGGCATTGGCGGCGATGCGCTCGGTGGTGTCGGCATTCTGCGCCGAACTCTGGACGATGCCGCCGGCGGTGCCGACATCGAGTTCGATTTTCTTTTTAACGGAGTCGACGAAATACGAGGTTTCCGCCGCGCCGATCATGATGGCGTCGATTTCCGCCCCCACGGTGTGGGCGAAGTGGCGCACGCCGCCCTCGTCGCTGTTCTGGCGCCCCGCCCACCAGGCCACGGCCGCTCCGCCCAGTGCGGCCGGAATGGCCGCCGTCACCGGGCCGGCTCCCATCAGGTTGAACAAGTAAGCGAGGCAAGTACCGCCAGCCGTCGCACCCAAAATCCACAATCCACGTTGCACCAACTTATGCTGCAAAAGCTTCATCTGTCCCCCGTTCTCACAACAGGCGCCTGGCGGCTCCACTAATTTATTTCTGTGATGCTATTTTATGGGTAACTTGGTGGTATTCTTCACTTCTTCCATCACAGCGTAGGTGTGGGTTTCACGTACACCTTTTTGCAGCAGGGTTTTACCCAAGAATTCGCGGTAAGCCGCCATGTCCTTGACGCGGGCTTTGACCAGGTAGTCGAAGCCGCCGGCAACCATGTGGCACTCCAGCACTTCCGGGATCACCTGCACGCTGTGCTTGAAGGCGTCGAACACTTCGGGCGTGGTGCGATCGAGCACAACCTCGATAAAGACGAGCAGGGACACGTCCAGCAGCTGCGGATTCAGTTGCGCCGTGTAACCCATGATATACCCGGATTCGTGCAGCTTGCGCACGCGTTCCAGGCAAGCGGCGGGCGACAGATTCACCCGCGCAGCCAGCTCCACGTTGGAGATACGGCCGTCGCTCTGCAATTCCATCAAGATTTTTTTGCTGATCTTGTCTAACATTTCCGGGAACTCCCAAATAAATATTATTTGGTTAAATTGTCTCACTAAAAACTATCTATTGCTAGTCCTTCGCATTACCAGAATTAATCCAGAAGAAATCCCTCTACAATCGAATCATTAGCAGTTCAGCTCAAAACACGCCTCGCCAGCCTCGCTGACCGGGCGTGTTTTTGTAGGTGGACCGGCTCAAAAAATTTCTTTCTGAGAGTTCCCAATGCAAGCAGCAAGCACCTCCGGTTACACCCCGTTCGCCGCCCTTCAGGCGGAAGTCCTGCGCGACCCGATTCCCCTGCGCGCAGCAGTCACGGCGGCCTATCGCAAAGACGAAGTCAGCGCCGTCCAGTGGCTGCTCGACCAGCTGAAAAACCATGACGCCGGCAGCATCCAGCAGGCCCAGCAACTGGCCCACAAACTGGTCAGCTCGGTGCGTACGGAACGCACCCGGGCCTCGGGTGTCGATGCGCTGATGCATGAGTTTTCCCTGTCCTCGGACGAGGGTGTGGCACTGATGTGCCTGGCCGAAGCACTGTTGCGTATTCCCGACAATGCCACCGCCGACCGCCTGATTGCCGACAAAATCAGCAAAGGCGACTGGCGCAAGCACCTGGGCGAATCGCCGTCGCTGTTCGTCAATGCCGCCACCTGGGGCCTGCTGATCACCGGCAAGCTGGTGGGCACCAACAGCGAAGCCGGCCTCGGCTCGGCGCTGACCAAGCTGATCGCCAAGGGCGGCGAGCCGCTGATCCGCAAGGGCGTGGACCTGGCGATGCGCATGCTGGGCAACCAGTTCGTCACCGGCCAGACCATCGACGAAGCGATCAAGAACGGCCAGGCCAACGAGGCGCGCGGCTACCGCTACTCCTACGACATGCTGGGCGAAGCGGCGCTGACCGAAGCCGACGCCAAAAACTACTACGCTTCCTACGAAACCGCGATCCATGCGATCGGCAAAGCCTCGAACGGGCGCGGCATCAAGAACGGTCCCGGTATTTCGGTGAAACTGTCGGCGCTGCACCCGCGCTACAGCCGCGCCCAGCGCGCCCGCGTGATGGAACAACTGCTGCCGCGCGTGCGTGAACTGGTGCTGCTGGCCAAGCACTACAACATCGGCCTGAACATCGATGCCGAAGAGGCCGACCGCCTGGAACTGTCGCTCGACCTGATGGAAGCGCTGGCCGCCGATCCTGATCTGGCCGGTTTCGAAGGCATCGGCTTCGTGGTGCAGGCTTACCAGAAACGCTGCCCGTTCGTGATCGACTACCTGATCGACCTGGCCAAGCGCAGCGGCCGCAAATTCATGGTCCGCCTGGTCAAAGGCGCTTACTGGGATGCTGAAATCAAGCGTGCCCAGGTGGACGGCATGAGCGGCTACCCGGTCTACACCCGCAAGGTCTACACCGACGTCTCCTACCTGGTGTGTGCGCAGAAACTGCTCGGTGCACAAGGCCTGATTTATCCACAATTTGCCACCCACAACGCGCAAACCCTGTCGACCATCTACACCTGGGCCAAGCGCGACGGCGTCACCGACTACGAATTCCAGTGCCTGCACGGCATGGGCGAATCGCTGTACGACCAAGTGGTCGGCAAGGACAACCTGGACAAACCGTGCCGCATCTACGCCCCGGTCGGCACCCATGAAACGCTGCTGGCCTACCTGGTGCGCCGCCTGCTGGAAAACGGCGCCAACTCGTCGTTCGTGAACCAGATCGTCGACGAAGCCATCCCGATCGAATCGCTGCTGCGCGATCCGGTCGCCGCCACACGCGAGCAGGGCGGCCTGCCGCATCCGGGCATCGCGCTGCCGCTGGACATGTTCGGCGCCGAGCGCAAGAACTCGGCCGGCTTCGACCTGGCCAACGAAAACACCCTGCGCGACATTTCCGCCGCACTGGCAACGCCACGCAACTGGCACGCCGCGCCGCTGCTGGCCGGTGAAATCAGCGTCGGCCAGCCGGTGCTGAACGTCACCAACCCGGCGCAGCGCAGCGATATCGTCGGCCAGCTGGTGGAAGCCAACGCCACCGACGTCGAAACCGCGCTGACCAGCGCCAGCAACTTCGCCATGGACTGGCAAACCACCGAGCCCTCGGTACGCGCCGCCGCCTTGGCCAAGGCCGCCGATCTGTTCGAAGCCAACGCAATGGAACTGATGACCCTGGCCATCCGCGAAGCCGGCAAATCGCTGCCGAACGCCATCGCCGAACTGCGCGAAGCGGTCGACTTCCTGCGCTACTACGCGGCCGAAGTCAGCGGTTCGACCAACGTGCTGGCGCTGGGTCCGGTGACCTGCATCAGCCCGTGGAACTTCCCGCTGGCGATCTTCACCGGCCAGGTAGCCGCCTCGCTGGCCGCCGGCAACGTGGTGCTGGCCAAGCCGGCCGAGCAAACCCCGCTGATCGCCCACCGCGCGGTGGAACTGCTGCATGAAGCCGGCATTCCGCGCGCCGCGCTGCAATTCCTGCCGGGCCGCGGCGAAGTGGTCGGCGCTGCGCTGACCGCGGACAGCCGCGTCAAAGGCGTGATCTTCACCGGCTCGACCGAAGTGGCGCAGCTGATCAACCGCACCTTGGCCAAGCGCGCCGTGGCGGAAAACGCCGACATTCCGCTGATCGCCGAAACCGGTGGCCAGAACGCCATGATCGTCGACTCGTCGGCGCTGCCGGAGCAAGTGGTGCAGGATGCGATTTCGTCGGCCTTCGACAGCGCTGGCCAGCGCTGCTCGGCGCTGCGCGTGCTGTTCCTGCAGGAAGATATCGCCGACAAGACCATCAAAATGCTGAAAGGCGCGATGCTGGAATTGAACGTCGGCACGCCGGACCGCCTGGTGACCGATATCGGCCCGGTGATCGACGCCGAAGCGCAGCAAAACCTGCTGGCCCACATCAACAAGCTGAAAGCAACAGCGGTGGATTACTTCTCGCTGGACCTGCCGGCTAGCGTGACCAGTGCCGGCACCTTCGTGCCGCCAACCGTGCTGGAAATCCGCTCGCTGGCCGAACTGACGCAAGAAGTGTTCGGCCCGGTCATGCACGTGATCCGCTACAAGCGCGCCGACCTGCCGAAAGTAGTGGAGCAAATCAACGCCAGCGGCTTCGGCCTCACTCTGGGCGTGCACTCGCGCATCGATGAAACCATCGACTACATCACCAGCAACGCCCACGTCGGCAACATCTACGTCAACCGCAACATCGTTGGCGCGGTGGTGGGCGTGCAGCCGTTCGGCGGCGAAGGCAAATCGGGCACTGGCCCGAAAGCCGGTGGTCCGCTGTACCTGAAACGCCTGCAACGCAGCGCCGTCGCGGTGCCGAAACACGAGCGCGTGAGCTCGCCGGCGCTGGATGCGCTGGTCGGCTGGGCGAAACAGCATGGCCACCAGCAAGTCGCTAGCCTGGGCGAGCAATACAGCCGCTCCAGCCTGCTGGGTAGCGTGACCACGCTGCCAGGCCCGACCGGTGAGCGCAATACGCTGGCGCTGGTGTCCCGTGGCGCCATCGCCTGCGCAGCGGGCACGCTGGGCGGCCTGCTGAACCAGCTGGCGGCAACGCTGGCGACCGGCAATATCGCGCTGGTGCCGGGTGACGTCGCCAAGCTGCTGCCGGCCGACTTACCTGCGGCTGTGAAAGACCGCATCCAGACCGTTTCCAGTCTGGAGAACTGCGAATTCCAGATTGCGTTGGTGGAAGATATGCTGTCGGCCAGCCTTTATGCCCCATTGGCGGCCCGTAAAGGCGCCCTGGTGGGCCTGATCAGCACCGACGAGGACCGCGCCATCCCGCTGTGGCGTTTGCTCGCTGAGCGCGCTCTGTGCGTGAATACGACGGCAGCGGGCGGCAACGCCAGTCTGATGACATTGCAAGCGTCGTAAAAACAAAAAGCCGGGTTCTCCCGGCTTTTTTGTTGCCGTCATTCCGGCGCAGGCCGGAATCCATAGAACGTTAGCGTTTTAGCAGACTCAGCTTGGATTCCGGCCTACGCCGGAATGACGGAACGATTTGCAAAAGTTGTAGATCACATCGAAGGCGTAGCGCGAGGCAACGGTTTTGATGAAATGCATGAAATCGACGGCCGCATCATCATTGGCGCTGTCGGAAATCGTGCGGATCACAGCAAACGGAATGCCCAGCTCGAAACACACCTGAGCTACGGCCGCGCCTTCCATTTCCACTGCCAATAAATCAGGCAATTCAGCTTTCAGGGCCTGAATTTGCGTCAATTTGCCTATGAATTGATCACCACTCGCGATCAAACCGCGATGCACGCGCGTGATTTGCCGAGCAGCGCCAGCCAATCTCTCCGTCAACGCAACATCGGTCGCGAAACGCGATAAGCCCGTCAGCGGGATTTCGTGCCGTGGAAACAGCGGACTGGCATCGAAGTCGTGTTGAAGCAGTGAATCAGCCACCACGATATCGCCGACGTTGACGTTTTTATCCCCGCTTCCAGCAACGCCAGTGAAGACAATGTGGGTAACTCCGAACTTCTCCACAAGAGTTGCAGCTGTCATGGCGGCTGCAACCTTGCCAATCCGCGATAAAACGCACACAGCGTCGATTTCCCAGAGTTTTCCAGCCGTGTACTCCCTCATGCCGTAAAAGTGCCTGGAAGGGCTCTCAAGAGCTTCTATCAGCCCCTGCTGTTCTTCAGCTAAAGCGCTGATGATGCCTAAACGCATGTTTTTTCCTTGATTTTGAGTGATCGCTTGTGGAGATCAGCGGCTTTTTCCACAGTGCGTAGCGAAAAAAAATGGATTTAAAGGCGTTTTTTGGTGTGTAGATGGCTTCCAGAAGGCGAGTAGCCGTCTAATTTCGCGGTTTTAGTTGTTTACAAAAGGTTTATATAAAAATAGTGGTAATAGTAAACGTGCAAATGACTGTGGATAACTCGTGTATACGTTTACAAATCATTTGTTTACAGCGTAAACAACATGCTGAATAAGCGTTGTATCAGTTCAGGAACAATTTCTGGATAAAATAAGTGCCTGTGGTCAAAAGAGATGCTTGGTCACATCTCATCCTGTGGATATCCAGTCACTTATCCACAGGTGAGCACTATTTTTGTAGCTGTTTCTCCAATTCTTCGCCCGAAATCGGCCTGGAGAACAGGTATCCCTGCCCTAAATCGCATCCGGCAGCCGTCAAAGCGGCCAGTTGTTGCTGTGTTTCTATGCCTTCGGCGATGACTTTGATGCCTAACTTGTGCGCCATCGCAATAATTGCCTCACAAATCAGCAATCCATCGCTGCCCTGGTGGATAAAAGCCGGCGCAATCTTGAGGTAATCGATGGCAAAACGCTTGAGGAAGGCCACCGAGCAGTGGCCGGAGCCGAAATCGTCGAGCGAAAGCTGCATATGGGCATGCTGGAACGCCAAAACCCGGTCGGAATTGCTGTTGGCAGTCTCCAAAAGCAGGCTTTCCGTGACTTCGATGATGATGCTGTTCGGACTCAGCTGCAGTTCTTGCAGAAAATTCAGCCATTCCTGGTAATTGCTGCCGTCATCACGGAACTGCCAGGCCGATTTGTTCACGCTGATCTGGAACGACGGTGAGCTCAGCGCCTGCAATTTCTGCACTTCGCGCGCCGCCTGGCGGAAAACCCAGTCGCCGATGCCGACAATCATGCCGCTGCTTTCGGCCACGCCGATGAATTCGGCGGGATTGAGTAGTCCGCGGGTCGGATGTTGCCAGCGAACCAGCGCTTCCGCCTTGACGATGGCGCCGCTGGCCAAGTCAATAATCGGCTGGAACATGATGCGCAACTCATCGCGCGATACCGCTTCGCGCAACTCGGCAACCAGACTCATGCGCTCGCGCGAGGCTTCCTGCATGAAGGGAGCGAAATAATTGAAGCGGTTGCGCCCTTGCTGCTTGGCCGCATACATGGCCTGATCGGCGTTTTTGATTAAAGTTTCAGCATCCTTGCCGTCTTCCGGGTACAAAGTGATGCCGAGGCTGCTCGAAATATGAGCAATGTTTTCGCCCAGCTGGAACGGCGTGCTCATTTTTTTCAGGATTTCCTGCGCCGTGCGCACCACGTCGCCGGCATTGCGCAGCTCACTCAGGATGACGGTGAATTCGTCGCCGCCCAACCGGGCCACGGTATCGGTGCTGCGAACCGAACTGGAGAGCCGCGTTGCCACTTCCTTGAGCAGTAAATCACCTTTGTCGTGGCCAAGCGTGTCGTTGATTTCCTTAAAATGGTCCAGGTCGACAAACACCAGCGCCATCGGCAGCTGCGAGCGGTCGGTTTTTTTCATTTCCTGGCGTAGATGCTCATGGAACATGCGCCGGTTAGGCAGGCCGGTAAGAGCGTCGAAGTTGGCCTGGCGCCAGACCAGTTCTTCAGACGCTTTTTTTTGCGTGATATCGCTGAGCAAAGCGACGTAACGGAATGGATTTCCCTGCTCATCGTAGACCGTGTTGACCAGCATCGAGACCAGATATTCCTCGCCGTCCCGACTGCGTTGCCACAATTCGCCCTTCCAATAGCCGGAATTGGTCACGCATTCGAACATGCGGTCGAAAAATTCCTTGTCGTTGCGGCTGGAAGTAAGTTCGTAGCTGCGATGGCCGATCAGTTCTTTCTCGGTGTAGCCGCTGAGCAGGGAAAATGCCGGGTTCACAGTCAAAATGATGCCTTCGGCATCGGTCACCATCATGCCTTCGCCGCTGTTTTCGAAGAGCAGGGCAGTCAGCTTCAGAGATTCCTCGTTGGCCAGCAGCTTTTGTTCCATTTCCCGGCTGGCGGTGTACAAAGTGCGATAGCGCAGCTCGCGTTCTTCCTGCCGGGTGTAAGTGCGCAGGGAAAAATGGCCGGCGCCCAGCATCAGCAACAGCAAAATCGTCAAACCGCCACCGGCGACCTGGTAATTCCGCAGCAACAGACGGGCCGACTCGGTGTCGTTGCTGCCGACCACCATGATGAGCGGCAATCCTTCAATCACGCGGTAGCTGAAAACCCGCACCACGTTGTCGATCCTGCTGAGAGTCTTGTACGTGCCGGAGTGGGCCTTGCGCACATTGTCAAACAAGGCGCTATCACCGATGTCGCGTCCAAATGCCTGCTCGAACAGCGGTGCGCGGGCGATGATTTTGCCGTTGCCATGCACCAGCGTCATCGAAATGTCGGAATTAAACCGCGAATTTTCAAACACTTTGACGTAACGCTCGATGCTGAGCGGTGCTACGACGACGCCGAGGAACTCGCCTTTTGCACTTTCCACGCGACGGCTGATGAAAAACAGCTTCTGCTTGCTGATTCTGCCGATCGATGGCTCCCCAATGAACAGCTTACTTTTGCTTGCATTGCCGAGGTGAGCTTTGAAATAGTCGCGGTCGGCGTAGGACGTTCCAGTGATGTCGGAACCGGTGGAATTCGCAATCGCATTGCCTTTGGGATCAATGAACGTGATCCAGTAATCGCTGTCGAAGCTGGATCCACGCGAAGAAAGCAGGGCAGAAATGGTTTCTGGAGACTGGCTTTGTTTTGCAGGAAGAACCTTGATGGCATTGGCGAAGCCGATCAGCGACAAATCCACGGACTGAATCGAGTAAATCACGTGCGCTTCCATCGCTTTCACGTAATGCTCGGTCTGGGATTGAACGGCTAGTTCGCGTTCGACGTAGGAAGTATGGAACTGGCTGACAACAACGGCAATGGCAAGGGTTGCCATCAAAAAAAGGCCAGTAATCAAACGTCGCCGAAACCGCAAATAGGCAGGCGACCTGGGATTTTTGCGGTAGGAAGACAAAACGGCTCCCGCAGGGACTGTTTGTTTGCAAAGTCAGTATATCGGTTTACTCTAAAGACGTAGATATAAAAATAGTGATAGTTGTTAACACCGACACTTTTCTGTGGATAACTGCCCATTTTGGATTAGAATCAGGCGTTTACGGGCTGCATAAGGCGGCGCGTAAACCTTGTATGGGCGAGGAACTGTTTTGGGATAAAAAAAGCGGTCCCCAAAATCAGTTTGTTTACTCACATTTGGCACCTGTGGATATCCATATGGTTATCCACAGCTGTAAACAGGGGAATCGATGACACTAGCATCCATTTTTCCGCATCCCATCATCCAGGGCCCGACTGCTGGCGGTTTCAATACGCCGGCGCAGGTGGCTGCCGTGTCCAATGCCGGCGCTTTGGGTTCGCTGGCCTGTTGCTTGTTATCTCCGCACACGATTCGCGCGCAGACTGCCCAGATCCGGGCGCTGACTGACCGGCCTTTTTGCCTGAATTTCTTTGCACAGGACACGCCCAAACCCTCGGATGCCGAGGTCGAACAGGCGAAAGAGTGGCTGAAACCGTACTGGTCTGCGTTCGGCTGGACCGAATTGCCGACGCCGGCAAAATGGTGTGAAGATTTTTCTGCGCAGTTTGAAACGCTGATCGAATTGCGGCCGGCGGTGGCCAGTTTTACCGTCGGCATTCTCAGCGCGCAGCAAATTCAGCGTTTGCATGAGGCCGGTATTTTCGTCATCGGCACGATTACGCATGTCGAAGAAGCCCTGGCTTGGGAAAGCAGGGGCGCCGATGCCGTGATTGCTTCCGGCGTGGAGTCGGGCGGGCACCGCGGTACGTTCATCGGCGCGCAGGAAGACGCCACACTGGGTACTTTTGAGCTGCTCCCGGCAGTGCTGGCAGCGGTGAAGATACCGGTGATCGCGGCGGGCGGCATCATGGACGGCGCGGATATCAAGCGGGCCCTGAATGCTGGCGCGCAAGCAGCGCAAATGGGCACGGCGTTTCTGGTGACCGACGAAGCCACAGTCAATCCGGCGTACAAGCAACGCTTGCTCAACGCTGGCAGCCATCCGACGCGCTTAACCCGTGCTTTTTCCGGCCGCTATGCGCGCGGCCTGGAAAACCGCTTCATGCGCGAAATGGCGTCTATTGAACGTCAATTGCCTCCATATCCTATTCAAAATGCATTAACTTCGCCGATCCGTGCGGAAGCGATCAAGCGTGGCGACAGCGAACTGATGTCGCTCTGGTGCGGCACAGGCGTTGCCCGGGCGCGGCCCATGCCGGCAGCGAAACTGGTGGAAACTTTGCTGGCGGAGATCAGCGCACAATAAATCGGAGGCCGTTTGGAATCAGCAGGAAGCTACGATTACATCATCATAGGCGCAGGCTCGGCTGGCTGCGTGTTGGCTAACCGGCTCAGCGCCGACAAGGATAAACAAGTTCTGTTGATCGAAGCAGGCGGGCGCGACGATTATGTGTGGATTCACATTCCAGTCGGCTATTTGCACTGCATCGACAATCCCCGCACCGATTGGAAATTCCGCACCGAAGCTGATCCCGGCCTCGGCGGCCGCAGCTTGCTGTACCCGCGCGGCAAAGTGCTGGGCGGCAGTTCTTCCATCAACGGCATGATTTACATGCGCGGCCAGGCTGGCGATTACGACCGCTGGGCCGCGCTCACCGGCGACGATAGCTGGCGCTGGGAGGCTGTGCTGCCATTGTTCAAGAAGAGCGAGGATTACCACGGCGGCGCATCGGAATTCCACGGCGAAGGCGGACTGTGGCGCGTCGAAAAGCAGCGCCTGTCATGGCAAATCCTGGACGCCTTCCGCGACGCCGCCGAGCAAACCGGCATCCGCAAAGTGGACGATTTCAATCGCGGCGACAACGCCGGCTGCGGCTATTTCGAAGTGAATCAAAAACGCGGCATCCGCTGGAACACATCGAAGGCGTTTTTAAAACCGGCGTCGCGCCGCCCCAACCTGACCATCATGACCGGCTGCCACGTGGAACGTTTGCAGATTGAGGAGGGCGTTTGCAAGGGCGTGATTTTTACCGGTGGCGGCACCCGATTCAGCGCCACCGCTCACAAAGAAACCCTGCTGGCAGCTGGCGCCGTTGGAAGTCCGCAAATTTTGCAGTGCTCCGGTATCGGTCCGGCAGGGCGTTTGCATGAACTCGGCATCGCACCGGCGGTCGACCTGCCTGGCGTGGGCGAAAACCTGCAGGACCACCTGCAACTGCGCATGATCTACAAGCTCGGCAACAGCGCGCGCACCTTGAACACGATGGCGTCCAGCTGGCTCGGCAAGGCGCGCATCGGCCTCGAGTATGCTCTGTTCCAGAGCGGGCCGATGTCGATGGCGCCGTCGCAGCTGGGTGCGTTTGCGCGTTCCAGCGCCAGCGAACAGACGCCGAATCTGCAGTACCACGTGCAGCCGCTGTCGCTGGAAAAATTCGGCGAGCCTTTGCACACCTTCCCTGCTTTCACGGCCAGTGTGTGCAACCTGCGGCCGACCTCGCGCGGCCATGTGCGCATCGCCAGTGCCGATCCATATGCGCCGCCAAAAATCTCCCCCATGTATCTGAGTACGGCGGAAGACCGCAAGGTCGCGGCCGATGCGCTGAACCTGACACGCAAGATTGTCGCCGCGCCGGCGCTGCAACAGTATGCGCCGCAGGAGTACAAGCCCGGCCTGCACTACCGCACCGATGAAGAATTGGCCGATGCCGCCGGCGCCATCGGCACCACGATTTTCCATCCGGTCGGCACCTGCAAGATGGGCCGCGCCGACGATCCAACGGCCGTAGTCGATAGCCAGTTGCGCGTAAAAGGCGTGGCTAGACTGCGTGTTGTGGATGCGTCCGTCATGCCGTTCATCACCTCCGGAAACACCAATTCTCCGACCATCATGATTGCGGAAAAAGCTGCACAACTAATCCGTGCCGTTTGAATCTAGATCAAAAATTAACCGTATTTATACTGTATTGTTAGCTAATTTGTTACTGTGTATGATCTAGAAAACTTGTGTACTTTGAAAAGAATAACAGGGAGACAGGATGTCCGACGTTATCTTGGAGACAAAGCATCTGACCAAGGAATTCAAGGGTTTTACCGCGGTCAATGATGTGAATTTGAAAGTACAGCGTGGCCACATCCATGCGCTGATCGGTCCCAACGGGGCCGGTAAAACCACGTGTTTTAATTTGCTGACCAAGTTCCTGGTTCCCACCTCTGGTCAGATTCTGTTCAACGGCAATGACATTACGGCTGCCAGGCCGGCCCAGATCGCCCGCATGGGCGTGATCCGTTCGTTCCAGATTTCCGCCGTCTTCCCGCACCTGACGGTGCTGCAAAATGTCCGCATTGGCTTGCAGCGCCAGCTCGGCACCAGCTTCTTTTTCTGGCAAAGCGAACGCGCGCTGGACAAGCTCAACGACCGCGCCATGCAGCTGCTGGCGGAAGTCGATCTCACCGATTTTGCCGACACCATCACGGTCGACATGCCTTACGGCCGCAAGCGCGCGCTCGAAATCGCCACCACCCTGGCGATGGAACCGGAGCTGATGCTGCTCGATGAACCGACCCAGGGCATGGGCCACGAGGACGTGCACCGCGTGACCGAGCTGATCAAGAAAGTCTCGGCCGGCCGCACCATCCTGATGGTCGAGCACAACATGAAAGTGGTGTCCGGCATCTGCGACAAAATCTCGGTGCTGCAACGCGGCGCCATGCTGGCCGAAGGCAGCTACGCCGAGGTCTCGACCAACCCGCAAGTGATGGAAGCGTACATGGGCACGGAAGCCGCAGTGCTGGAAGGAGCGCACTGATGACGGCCGCTCTGGAAATCTCGAATCTGCAAGCGTGGTATGGCGAATCGCACATTCTTCACAACGTCAACATGTCGGTGCAGCCGGGCGAGGTGGTGACGCTGCTGGGCCGCAACGGCGCCGGCCGCACCACCACGCTGCGCGCCATCATGGGCCTGACCGGCGCGCGCAAAGGCTCGATCAAGGTCAACGGCAAGGAAGCGATCGGCCTGCAGACGCACAAAATCGCCCACCTCGGCATCGGCTACTGTCCGGAAGAGCGCGGCATTTTTTCCTCGTTGTCGACTGAGGAAAACCTGATGCTGCCGCCGCATCTGAACGGCGCGGACAAGGGCATGTCGGTGGCGGAAATTTACTCCATGTTCCCGAATCTGGAAGAGCGCAAGCACAGCCAGGGCACGCGCTTGTCGGGCGGCGAACAGCAGATGCTGGCAGTGGCGCGCATCCTGCGCACCGGCGCGCGTCTGCTGCTGCTCGATGAAATTTCCGAGGGCCTGGCGCCGGTGATTGTGCAAGGCCTGGCGCGCATGATCACCACGCTCAAATCGAAGGGCTACACCATCGTCATGGTGGAACAGAATTTCCGGTTTGCCGCGCCGCTGGCCGACCGGTTTTATGTGATGGAACACGGTCAGATTGTGGAGACTTTTGTTGCATCGGAGTTGAGCGCCAAGATGCCGGTGTTGACCGAGCTATTGGGTGTTTAAACCTTGGTAGGGAGACGAAAAATGAAAATTAAAGCTATCACTCTTGCAGTAGCTGCTTGCGCATCCTTGTCCGCTCAAGCGCAGATTTCCGGTGACACCGTGAAGATTGGCTTTATCACCGACATGTCCGGCCTGTACACCGATATCGATGGCGCCGGCGGTGCGGAGGCCATCAAGATGGCAATCGCCGATGCTGGCGGCAACATCAACGGCAAGAAGATCGAATTCATCTCGGCCGACCACCAGAACAAGGCCGACATTGCTGCCTCCAAGGCGCGTGAATGGTTCGACCAGCAGGGCGTGGACCTGCTGATCGGCGGCACCAACTCCGGCGCCAACCTGGCCATGGCCAAGATCGCCGCCGAGAAGAAAAAAGTGTTCATCTCGATCGGCGCCGGCTCGGCTCGTTTGACCAACGAGGAATGCACGCCGTACACGATTCACTACGCCTACGACACTATCGCGCTGGCGCGCGGCACCGGCGGCGCTATCGTGAAGCAGGGCGGCAAGAACTGGTATTTCATGACCGCCGACTACGCCTTCGGCGCGTCGCTGGAAAAGGACACGGCGGAAGTGGTGAAGGCGGGCGGCGGCAAGGTGCTGGGCGCGGTCAAGCATCCGCTGTCGGCGTCGGACTTCTCGTCTTTCCTGCTGCAGGCGCAATCGTCGGGCGCGCAGATTCTCGGCCTGGCCAATGCCGGCGGCGATGCGATCAACTCGATCAAGGCCGCCAACGAATTCGGCATCACCAAGAAGATGAAGCTGGCCGGCCTGCTGATCTTCATCAACGATGTGCACTCGCTGGGCCTGAACCTGACGCAGGGCATGTACCTGACCGATGGCTGGTACTGGGACGCCAATCCGGAAACCCGCGAGTGGTCGAAGCGCTATTTCGCCAAGATGAAGAAGGAGCCGTCGATGCTGCAGGCCGCCGACTTCTCGGCCGCCAGCAATTATCTGAAGGCGGTGAAAGCGGTCGGCACGGATGACGCTGACAAGGTGATCGCCTACCTCAAGGCCAACAAGATCAACGACATGTTCGCCAAGAATGGCGTGATCCGTCCAGACGGCCGCATGGTGCACGATATGTACCTGATGGAAGTGAAGAAGCAGTCCGAGTCCAAGTATCCGTGGGACTACTACAAGGTCGTGGCCACCATCCCCGGCGACCAGGCTTACGCCACCAAGGCGGAAACCAAGTGCAGCCTGTGGAAATGAGCTGAGTTATCCCCACCCCCGTCATTCCGGCGAAGGCCGGAATCCAAGTTGAGCGTCTTGGCCGGCGTCCTATTGGATTCCGGCCTGCGCCGGAATGACGGTTCTCCCGACAACTGAATTACGGATTCCCATGGAAATCTTCGGCGTTCCTTTGCCCGCGATGATGAGCCAGCTGCTGCTGGGGCTGGTCAACGGCTCGTTCTACGCGATGCTGTCGCTCGGCCTGGCCGTGATCTTCGGCCTGCTCAATGTGATCAACTTTTCCCACGGCGCGCTGTACATGCTGGGCGCCTTCCTGGCGTGGATGGGCATCGAATACTTCGGCCTGAACTACTGGGCCATGCTGATCATCGCGCCGCTGCTGGTGGGCGTGTTCGGCATCCTCATTGAGAAGACCATGCTGCGCCATCTGTACAAGCTGGATCACCTGTATGGCCTGCTGCTGACCTTTGGCATCACGCTGCTGGTGGAAGGCGTGCTGCGCTCGTTCTACGGCGTCTCCGGCCAGCCGTTCCAGGTTCCGGAAGCGCTGGCCGGTGCGACTGACCTCGGCTTCATGGTGATGCCGAACTACCGCGCCTGGGTGGTGGTGGCGTCGCTGGCGGTGTGCCTGTCCACCTGGTTCGTGATCGAGAAGACCAAGCTGGGCGCCTACCTGCGCGCCGGCACCGAGAATCCCAAGCTGGTGGAAGCGTTCGGCATCAACGTGCCGCTGATGGTCACCCTGACCTACGGCTTCGGCGTCGCTTTGGCGGGCTTTGCAGGCGTTCTGGCGGCCCCAATCATCCAGGTGCAGCCCCTGATGGGTCAGAACCTGATTATCGTCGTATTCGCCGTTGTGGTGATCGGCGGCATGGGTTCGATCATGGGCTCGATCCTGACCGGGCTGGGTCTCGGCGTGATCGAGGGCCTGACCAAAGTGTTCTACCCGGAGTTTTCGTCGACGGTGGTGTTCCTGGTGATGGTGGTGGTGCTGCTGCTGCGCCCGGCCGGTCTGTTTGGTAAGGAAAAATGATGAACAAAAAAATCGGCTACCTGATCGCCTTTGCCATTGCTATCGCCGCGCCGTTTGTCGGCTATCCGGTGTTCCTGTCCAAGCTGCTGTGCTTTGCGCTGTTCGCTTGCGCCTTCAACCTGCTGATTGGCTTTACCGGTTTGCTGTCCTTCGGCCACGCGGCCTTCTTCGGCATGGCCGGCTACGTCGCCGGCAATGCGATGAAGAACTGGGGCTGGCCGATGGAGCTGGGCTTGTCGGCCGGCGTGGTGGCGGGCGCTGCCATCGGGCTGGTGATGGGTGCGCTGGCGATCCGCCGGCAGGGCATTTACTTCTCGATGATCACGCTGGCGCTGGCGCAGATGGTCTACTTCGGCGCGCTGCGGGCAGGGGAGTTCACCGGCGGCGAGGACGGCTTGCAGGGTGTTCCACGTGGACGATTCCTCGGCGTGGTCGACCTGGCGAATGACACCACGCTGTACTTCGTCATCCTCGGCATCTGCGTGCTGGCCTTCATGCTGATCGTGCGCACCGTGCATTCGCCGTTCGGCCAGGTGCTGAAGGCGATCAAGGAAAACGAACCGCGTGCGATTTCGCTCGGCTACGACGTCGACAAGTACAAGCTGCTGGCCTTCGTGCTGTCGGCCGCGCTGGCGGCTTTGGCCGGCGCCAGCAAAACGCTGGTGCTGGGTTTCGAAACCTTGACCGATGTCCATTGGACGATGTCCGGTCTGGTTATCCTGATGACTCTGGTAGGCGGCATGGGCACGCTGGCCGGTCCGATGTTGGGCGCGATCATCATCATCGCGCTGGAAAACAAGCTGGGCGACTGGGGCACGCTGCTGGCGCGCCTCACCAGCATTGAATGGTTTAACACCATAGGCGAAGCGGTCAACATGGTTGTTGGCCTGATCTTCATTATTTGTGTGCTGTTGTTCCGCCGCGGGATTATCGGCGAGTTCATCGCCCTGGCCGGAAAGCGGAAATCGACGTGAGGACGATATGCAAATTAAAACGGTTGTGCTGGCGCTGGCCGGCATCGCAGTCGCCGCCTGCGGCTCGAACGAACATAACCAGCAAGAAGATTTGAACATCAAGCCGAGCTACCTCGGCGACATCAGCAGTAAATCCTACGACGGCGCCAGCGATGATTTGCTGACCGCCGGCCTGGGCAAGACCGGGCTGGCGGCTGCCGCCCCGGCCTACGCCGATCCAGCCAATCCCACCGCCGCAGAGTTGCGCCGCAACGCCATCCACGCCAATTACCGCGCGGTGCTGGATATCTCCGCCAACAGCGGCTACGGCACACTGTACGGGCCCAACGTCGACGCCAAGGGTGTGGCCGGAGCGGGCGAGGGCAAGATCGCCGGCACTGAATACATCGCCTATGCCGACGATGGCAGCGGCAACCAGAACGTGACCTTGATGGTGCAGGTGCCGGCCGGGTTCGACGTGAAAAATCCCTGCATCGTCACCGGCACCTCGAGCGGATCGCGCGGCATTTACGGCGCCATCGGCAGCGCCGGCGAATGGGGCCTGAAGAACAATTGCGCGGTGGCGTATGCCGACAAGGGCAGCGGCACCGGCCTGTACACCTTCGACGACGACAGCGTGAACTTGCAGACCGGCTTGCGCGCGACGCGCACTGCGGCTGGCAAGAACAGCAACTTCACACCGGCGCTGAGCGATGCCGAGCGCCTCGCGTTTGCCAGCGCGTATCCGGGCCGCGTCGCCTTCAAGCATGCGCACTCGCAGCAGAATCCGGAAAAGGATTGGGGCAAGGCGACCTTGCAGGCGGTGGAGTTCGCCTTCTACGTGCTGAACGAAAAGTACGGCACGCTGGCCAAGGACAACAAGAGCCACCTTATCGCGGTGTCGCCGAAGAATACGATCACGATCGCGTCCAGCATTTCCAACGGCGCCGGTGCGGCCTTGCTCGCGGCGGAGCAGGACAGCAAGGGCTTGATCTCCGGCGTGGCCGTCAGCGAGCCGCAGATCCAGCCGAAGACGGGCAAGGCGCTGTTCGATTACTCGACCTATGCCGCGCTGTACCAGCCGTGCATCGCCTCCACCGCCGCCACACCGGGACGTTGCTCGGCGCTGGCGGCCAAGGGCTTGCTCAGTGGCGGCGACCTGGCGGCACAGCAGAACGACGCCAAGGCCAAGCTTAAAGCTTACGGCTGGCTGGCGGATTCCGACGTGCTGCAGGCTGCCCATGCCGGCACCAACATCCTGGTCGCGGCGACCTATGCCTACGCCTACGGCAAGTTCTCCGTGACCGACAAGGTGTGTGGTTTCACCTTCGCACCGACCGATGCGACCGGCGTACCGGTGGCGTTCACCGCAGCGCAGAAGGCGTCCAGCTTCGCCACACAGAACGGAATTATCGGCAGCGTGGTGTACGAAGATGCGGTGGGCGGCGCCAAGGCTTACAACTTCGGCGTCTCTCCGAGCACCGGCCTGGCCGATCAGTCGCTCGATGCTTTCCTCTGCCTGCGCTCGCTGGCGACCGGTGTGGATACCGTCAGCGGCGCGGCGCTGACCGGCACGCTGGCCGCACAAAGCGCGCGGGTGAAGGCTGGCATGGCCGAGGTGGCGGCGACCGGTAATCTGCACGGCAAGCCGGCGATCATCGTCCACGGCCGCAGCGACACCTTGATCCCGGTGAACTTTGCTTCACGTGAGTACGTGGGATTGAATGCGACGGCGGAGGGGAGTGCGAGCAAGCTGCGCTACATCGAGGTGACCAATGCCAATCACTTCGATTCGTTCAGCAACGCGCTGCCGGCGAATATCGTGCCGCTGCACGTCTACCTGTTCCGGGCGCTGGATGCAATGCTGGCCAACCTGCGCAGCTCGACCGCACTGCCGCCATCGCAAGTGGTGCGGACGATTACCCGGCCGGATAACACCAGCCTGATTACCACAGCCAACCTGCCGCCGATCGTCGCCACGCCTGCGGCCGGCGACACTATCACGGTCACCGGTGCGACGGTGGCGGTGCCGAACTAAAGCGCGGCTAAGTAGATTGCCCTCGCATCGTCGCGCGTGACGGTGCGGGGATTATTCCCCAACAGGCGGGTCTGGAGCATGGCGTCATCGGCCAAGCGGTCCAGGTCCGCCTCCGTGATCCCCACCTGCTGCAACGTCCTCTCTATCCCCGTCACGATGGCGATTTGCTGCATGGCAACAGCCAGCGCTTCCGCCCTCGCCTCGATACTGCCGCTGGCGGCCGGCACCACAATCTCGGCCAATTCCGCGTACAGCCCCGCTGCCTCCGGCGCATTGAAGCGCAGCACGTGCGGCAGCACCAGCGAATTCGACAGCCCGTGTGGCACGTGAAAAATGCCGCCGATCGGATATGCCAGTGCATGTACCGCCGCCACCGGTGCGTTGGAAAAAGCCTGCCCGGCCAGCAGCGCGCCGAGCAGCATGGCCTGCCGGGCGGCCAGGTTACGGCCATCCTCGCACGCCTTGATCAGGTTCGCTGACAGCAATTCCAGCGCCTTGCGTGCCAGTATGTCGGACAGCGGATTCTTCTTGTGCTTGCTGGTGTAGGCCTCGATGGCGTGCACCATTGCATCAATCCCGGTAGCGGCCGTAACAGCAGGGGGCAGACCGGTGGTCAGCTCCGCATCCAGCAATGCGAGATCGGCATAGAGTTGAGGTGCCACCACCCCCATCTTTGTGGTAGCGCCGGTGGTGACGATGGCGATGTTGGTGACCTCGGATCCGGTTCCGGCGGTGGTGGGAATCTGCACCAGCGGCAGCCGCTGGCCCTTCACATTGCCGATGCCGTAGATGGCGCTGATGGCTTGCTCGCCGTCCGCCAGCACGGCAATCAGCTTGGCCACGTCCATCGAACTGCCGCCGCCCAAGCCGATGATGATGTCGGCGCGGAAAGCCCTTGCCGCTGCCACCGCCTCCAACACCACCGCCTCGGGCGGATCGGCCATCACCTGGGAATAGATCTCCACAGCCAGCCCTGACGCCTGCAAGCTGGCGGCCGGCACGTCCACCAGCCCGGTCCGCAGAAAGCCGGGATCGGTCACGAGCAGGGCGCGGCGAGCATCCGGGAAACGCTGCGCGATGTGCTCGCCGAGCCGCTTGCTGGCGCCCAGTTCGGAGACGATGTGAGCCACGGTGCTGAAAGCAAAATCGGTCATGACGGTATCCGTTGGTGAGTGGATTTCACCACCTAGCTTACTCCAAGCCATGCCGGATCAGCATAAGCCCGCGCAGAATTTCTTCCGTACAATAGAGCCTTTGCAAGCTGAGAAAGACGGGATCATGGTGGACTTCTGGGTGTTGGGTGCGGCCGCGTTCGGCGCAGGGTTGGTCGATGCGGTGGTTGGCGGAGGAGGGCTGATCCAGCTGCCCACCATGTTCACGGTGTTCCCCAACATGGCCCCGGCCACGCTGATCGGCACCAACAAGCTGGCGAGCATTTTCGGCACCAGCGTCGCGGCGGCCAGCTACGCGCGCCGGGTGGCGATTGCCTGGACCGTGGCGACTCCCGCTGCGCTGGCAGCACTGGTGTTTGCCTTCCTCGGCGCGTACACCGTGACCAAGGTCTCGGCCGACTTCATGCGCCTGGCTTTGCCGATTGTGCTGCTGGCCGTGGCCATCTACACCTTCGCCAAGAAGGACTTCGGCAGCGTCCACGCGCCGATCCATTCAGGCGCCAAGGAGCAGTCGCTGGCGCTGGTGGTCGGGGCGGCCATCGGTTTCTATGACGGTTTCTTTGGACCTGGCACCGGCAGCTTCCTGGTGTTCCTGTTCGTGCGCGTGTTTGGCTTCGACTTCCTCGGCGCTTCGGCTGTGGCCAAGATCGTCAACGTCGCGTGCAACTTTGCGGCCTTGGTCTGGTTCGGCTACAGCGGCCACCTGATCTGGGAGTTGGGCCTGACGATGGCTGTGTGCCAGATCGCCGGTTCCCTGATCGGCTCGCGCATGGCGATGAAGCACGGCAGCGGCTTCGTGCGCAAGCTGTTCCTCGTTGTTGTGTCTGTACTTATTGTTAAGACTGGCCATGATGCATGGTTGCGTTGGTGATACTGTTTCACGTGGAACATTGATAAGAGGGCACTTCGGTGCCCTTTTTTCATTGTTTCACGTGGAACATAAGACCACATTGCCAAGAATATTTTTGCCTAAAAAAGTCGCAGCATCAAAAAAACTCTATAATCTGTTCTTGATCCCTTCGCTTTAAACTTTTCCACCATGTTATTTCCTACGAATTTCGACGTCATCGTTGTCGGCGGTGGACACGCCGGTACCGAGGCCGCCCTTGCTTCCGCCCGTATGGGGCAGAAGACGCTGCTGCTCACCCACAACATTGAGACGCTGGGCCAGATGTCGTGCAACCCATCCATCGGCGGTATCGGCAAAGGCCATCTGGTCAAAGAAGTCGATGCCCTGGGCGGCGCCATGGCGATCGCCACCGATGAATCGGGCATCCAGTTCCGCATCCTGAATTCCTCCAAAGGCCCTGCCGTGCGCGCGACCCGCGCCCAGGCCGACCGCATCCTGTACAAGGCCGCGATCCGTTCGCGTCTGGAAAACCAGCCCAACCTGTGGCTGTTCCAGCAGGCCGTGGACGACCTGATGGTGGAGGGCGACCGCGTAGTCGGCGCCGTCACCCAGATCGGCCTGAAGTTTGCCGCGCGCGCCGTGGTGCTGACCGCCGGTACTTTCCTCGATGGGAAAATCCACGTCGGCCTGAACAACTACTCGGGCGGCCGCGCTGGCGATCCGCCAGCCGTGTCGCTGTCGGCGCGCCTGAAAGAACTGAAGCTGCCGCAAGGCCGCCTGAAGACCGGCACGCCACCGCGCATCGACGGCCGCAGCATGGACTTCTCGCAAATGACCGAGCAGCCGGGCGACCTGGACCCAGTGCCAGTGTTCTCGGTGATGGGCAATGCCGATATGCACCCGCAACAAATGCCGTGCTGGGTGACCCACACCAACCAGAAAACCCACGACATTATCCGTGGCGGCCTGGACCGTAGCCCGATGTACACCGGCGTGATCGAAGGTGTCGGCCCGCGCTATTGCCCGTCGATTGAAGACAAGATTCACCGTTTCTCGTCCAAGGAATCGCACCAGATTTTCCTGGAGCCGGAAGGCCTGACCACCAACGAATTCTATCCAAACGGCATCTCGACCAGCCTGCCATTCGACGTGCAGATCGAGCTGGTGCGCTCGATGAAGGGCTTGGAAAACGCCCACATCCTGCGTCCGGGCTATGCCATTGAGTACGATTATTTCGACCCGCGCGGTCTGAAAGCCTCGCTGGAAACCAAGGCCATCAACGGCCTGTTCTTCGCCGGCCAGATCAACGGCACCACCGGTTACGAAGAAGCGGCAGCCCAAGGCCTGCTGGCTGGCGTCAACGCCGCGCTGCAAACCCAGGGCAAGGAAGCCTGGACGCCAGCGCGTTCGGAAGCCTACCTCGGTGTGATGGTAGACGACCTCGTCACCCAGGGCGTGATGGAGCCGTACCGCATGTTCACCAGCCGCGCCGAGTATCGCCTGAGCCTGCGCGAAGACAACGCCGACATGCGCCTGACCGAAATCGGCCGCAAACTGGGCGTGATCGGTGATGCGCAGTGGGAAGCCTTCGACCGCAAACGCGAGTCGGTCGCTCGCGAACTGGAGCGCCTGCGCTCCACGTGGGTGAACCCACGCATCCTGGAAGCCGTCGAATCCGAACGCGTGATTGGCCAAGCCATCGAACGCGAATACTCGCTGGCCGACCTGCTGCGTCGTCCGGGCGTGGAGTACGACAAGCTGATGACGCTGAAAGGCGCGGACGGCCGCGAGCTGGCCGGCCCGGGTGAAACCGATGAAGCGGTCAAAGAACAGATCGAAATCCAGCTCAAGTATTCGGGCTATATCGATCGTCAGACCAAGGAAGTCGAGCGCCACGAGCACTACGAAAACCTGAAACTGCCGGAGAACTACAACTACCTGGACATCACCGCGCTGTCAGTGGAAGTGCGTCAGAAGTTGCACGCGCAGCGTCCGGAAACGCTGGGCCAGGCATCGCGCATTTCAGGCGTGACCCCGGCGGCGATTTCGCTGCTGCTGGTGCATTTGAAGAAGGCCGGTTTCGGTGGTTTTGTGAATAAAGAAGAGGCGGCTTAATGAAGGTGTTTAACCGCGAAGTAGTAGCGGATGTTTTGAAGCAAGGCATCAAGCAGCTGCCATTGCAGCTGAGCGAGGAACAGGTAGAAAAGCTGCTGGACTACCTGCACCTGCTGAACAAGTGGAACTCGGTGTACAACCTGACCTCGGTGCGTGACCCGCTGGAAATGGTGAAGCTGCACCTGCTGGACTCGTTGACCGCCGTACCGGCATTCAAGGACGCGGCCAACGTGCTGGACGTAGGAGCAGGGGGGGGACTGCCGGGCATGGTGCTGGCAATCAGCCGCCCGGACATGAAAGTGTCGATGATCGACACGGTGCACAAGAAGACCGCCTTCCTCAACCAAGTGAAGGCGGAGCTGGGACTGAGCAATGTAACGGTGTACACCAAGAAGGTGCAGGAACTGGAAGTGAAGACGAAATTCGACGTCATCACCTCCAGGGCGTTCGCAGACCTGTCCGACTTCGTCAACTGGTCCGGGCACCTGCTGCAAGAGGGCGGGCAATTCATCGCCTTGAAAGGGACGGCGCCAGCGGAGGAGCGGGAGCGACTTCCAGCCCCCTGGAAAGTGCAGAAATTAGAGCCTTTGGTGGTGCCGGGGCTGGACGCAGAGCGTCATCTGGTTTTCATCCAAGCCGAAACTGCATAAACGGTTTATACGGTATAAATGATTTATATCGTATAAATAGTATAAATCGTTTATACCGTTTATATCGTATAAATCAATAGCTTCAACACACGATAAGAAATACATGGCAAAAATTTTTTGCGTAGCAAATCAAAAGGGTGGCGTAGGTAAGACTACCACGACTGTTAACCTCGCCGCCGGGTTGGCAAAACTGGACCAGCGCGTATTGCTGGTCGACCTCGACCCGCAGGGCAATGCCACGATGGGCGCAGGCATCAACAAAGCAGGACTGAAAGCATCGACCTACGAGGTGATGCTGGGCACGGCGGATGTGGCGGCTGCGCGCCAGCGTTCCGAGCCGGGCCACTTCGACGTGCTGCCGTCCAACCGCGAACTGGCCGGTGCGGAAGTGGAGATGGTGGAGCTGGACAACCGCGAGCGCCGCCTGAAGGACGCGCTGGCCGCTGTGGATAAAGAGTACGATTTCATTCTGATCGATTGCCCCCCGGCGCTGTCGATGCTGACGCTGAACGGCCTGTGCGCCGCGCACGGCGTGATCATCCCGATGCAGTGCGAGTACTACGCGCTGGAAGGGCTGTCCGATCTGGTCAACACCATCAAGAAGGTGCACGCCAACCTGAATCCGGACCTGAAGATCATCGGCCTGCTGCGCGTGATGTTCGATCCGCGCATGACGCTGTCGCAGCAAGTGTCGGCCCAGCTCGAGCAGCACTTCGGCGACAAGGTCTTCAAGACCATCATCCCGCGCAACGTGCGTCTGGCCGAAGCGCCGTCGTACGGCGTGCCGGGCGTCACCTTCGATCCGGCCTCCAAGGGCGCGCAGGCGTACATCGCTTTCGGCGCCGAGATGGTCAAGCGCATCAAGAAAATGTAAGGCAATCACATGGCAACCAAAAAACTCAAAGGCCTGGGTCGCGGCCTGGAAGCGCTGCTCGGCGGCGACGGCGACATCACCACCCCGGATGCGAACACGCCGTCCGAGCTGAACGTCACGCAGATGCAGGCCGGTAAATACCAGCCGCGTACCCGCATGGACGAGGGCGGCCTGCAGGAGCTGGCCGCCTCGATCAAGACCCAGGGCATCATGCAGCCTATTCTGGTCCGCCCGATCGGCAAGGACAAATACGAGATCATCGCCGGCGAGCGACGTTTCCGCGCTGCGCAACTGGCGGGCCTGGAAGTGCTCCCTGTTTTGGTGCGTGACGTCGACGATCAGGCCGCCGCCGCAATGGCGCTGATCGAGAACATGCAGCGCGAGGACCTCAATCCGCTGGAAGAGGCGCAGGGCATCCATCGCCTGATCACCGATTTCAGTTTCACCCACGAGCAGGCCGCCACTGCGGTCGGCCGTTCGCGCAGCGCGGTGTCCAACTTGCTGCGTCTGATGAATCTGGCATCGCCGGTGCAAACCATGCTGATGGCCGGCGATATCGACATGGGCCACGCGCGCGCGTTGTTGTCGGTCGATGCCGCCACCCAGATCAACCTGGCCAATATGGTGGTTGCCAAAAGATTATCGGTACGCGAAACCGAAAAACTGGTGGCCAGGACGCTGGAAGAATTGAAGGCCTCGCCGAAGGAAGCGCGCATCAAGGAAAAATCCGGCGACATCGTGCGCCTGGAAGAAGAACTGTCCGACACCCTGGCCACGCCGGTGGTGTTCAAGATGGGACCGAAAGGCCGCGGCCAGATGATCATCGACTTCGCCGATCTCGACATCCTGGACGGCGTGCTGGCCCGCCTGCGAGCATAACAGTCGAAACTTACGCCAAGTTGGCAAATCCGAACTGGAGCCAACTTGGTGCAAAGAATGCGGAAAAGTTTCTAAAAGCGTCTCTTTCGTGCACCAAATGCATTGCTGCGGTGCACCATGTTTGACGTGATACAGGAAAGACACATATAATCACGCGTCTTTGGTTTAATCGGCTTTTAAGGGAGGCTCGGCAGTGAGTAGTTCCACGAGCATCTCCAAGCCGGTGTTCCGAGTCGTCGCCCTCCAGTTTGCCATCGCAACTGGATTCGCCTTGCTCGCCTGGAACTTGGGCGGAGTACTCAAAGCTTGGTCGGCCGCTTACGGCGGAGCAATCGCAGTCATCGGGAGTCTGATGTACGCGATTTTTGTTGCGCGCGGGGCAAATGATGCCAAAGTCGCTTTGCGTGCGCATGTGCGCGCGGAAGTAATGAAGATTTTTATCACGGTAGTGCTGTTCGTGTTGGCACTAGCGTTGTTTCAGTCGGCCTCATGGTTATGGCTGATCTTGGGTTTCGCGGTGTCGACCTTCGCATACTGGCTGGCATTGCTCGCAATTTAATCACCAAAATCTTATATTTTTATGACCACTGAACACGTCGGGCACGAAGCGCCCACAAATATCGAGTATATCCAACACCACTTGAGCCACCTGAAGTCGGCTGATGGCACTTTTAACCTGGACACGTTCTGGGTTTCGGCCATTCTGGGCCTGATTTTCCTCGGTGTCTTCTATCTGGCTGCGCGCCGCGCCACCGCCGGCGTGCCGGGCAAGCTGCAAAACTTCGTTGAAGCCGTGATGGAACTGGTCAACGAAGTGGTCAATTCCGCTTTCCACGCCAAGAGCAAAGTGATCGCCCCGCTGGCCATCACCATTTTCTGCTGGGTTTGGCTGATGAATGCGATGGACTTCCTGCCGGTCGACTTGCTGCCGAAAGTCCTGTCCTTCTTTGGCGTCCATAAGCTGCGTGTCGTGCCGACCGCGGACGTCAACCACACTTTCGGCATGTCGTTCGGCGTCATGCTGTGCATTATTGGTTTCTCGATCAAAGCCAAAGGTCTCGGCGGCTGGGGTAAAGAGCTGCTGACCGCACCGTTCCACGCACACGGCTTCATGGCCATCGTGCTGGCGCCGGTCAACTTCGTCTTCCAGATGATCGAGTTGCTGGCTAAGCCACTGTCGCTGTCGCTGCGTTTGTTCGGCAATATGTACGCCGGCGAACTGCTGTTCATCCTGATCGCTCTGCTGCCATGGTGGGCACAGTGGCTGCTCGGTGGTCCGTGGGTAATCTTCCACATCCTGGTAGTGACCCTGCAAGCGTTTGTATTCATGGCGCTGACGGTTGTGTATCTGGCCATTGCGGTTGAGAAGCACTAATAATTCGTTTTTAACTTTTTAGTATCTGTAGTCTTTTTTAAATCTTAGGAGAAATTTCAATGCAAGCTCTGATCGCACAAGTACAAAGCATGACCGTTCTGGCAGCCGCTATCATCATCGGCCTGGCCGCTATCGGCACCGCTCTGGGTTTCGCCATTCTGGGCGGTAAATTCCTGGAAGCTTCGGCTCGTCAACCAGAACTGATGCCACAACTGCAAACCAAACTGTTCGTTATCGCTGGTCTGCTGGACGCGATCTCGATGATCGGCGTTGGTGTTGCTCTGCTGTACACCTTCAGCAACCCATTCCTGGCTGCCCTGCAAGCTGTCGCTCAGTAATTTGCTCCACCCTAGGAGAAACTTTTAGTTAGGAGCAAAGGTATGGACATCAATATGTCTCTCGTCGGCCAGATGATCACCTTCGCGGTGTTGGTCTGGGTCTCGATGAAGTTCGTATTTCCATCGCTGAATGCAGCGCTGGATGAGCGTGCCAAGCGCATCGCCGATGGTCTGGCCGCTGCCGACCAAGGCCAGCAAGCAATGGTCGCCGCTGAAAAGCGCGCCGCCGAAGCGCTGTCCGGTGCACGCGAAGAAGCTTCGCAACGCGTTGCCGACGCTGAAAAGCGTGCGCAACTGGTAGCGGAAGAAATCAAAGCGAATGCACAAGCTGAAGCGGACCGCATCATTGCGCAAGCTAAAGCCGAAGCCGAGCAGCAACTGGCCAAGGCGCGTGAAGCGCTGCGCGCTCAGGTGGCTGACCTGGCTGTGAAGGGCGCCGAGCAAATCCTCAAGCGCGAAGTCAACGCCTCGGCCCACGCCGATCTGTTGTCGCGCCTGGCTGTCGAGCTGTAATCATGGCAGAAAACGCAACCGTCGCCCGTCCCTACGCGGAAGCATTGTTCCGCGTAGCCCAAGCAGGTAAGGAATCGTTCAACCTCGCGGCGTGGTCCGAACTGGTGGCCGAACTGGCCCAGATCGGTGCCCACCCCGAGGTGCAAGCATTTGCCCGCAACCCGAAAGCGTCGGCCAGCGATATCGTCGCCGCCTTCAAGGCCCTGGTGAAAACCCCGGTCAACAAGGAAGTGGATAACTTCCTGGCGATGCTGGTGGAAAACGGCCGTATCAGTCTGCTGCCGGAAATCGGCGCGCAATTCCTGGCGTTGAAAAACGCCGCGGAAGGTGCGGCAGACGCGGTCATCACCAGCGCCTTCGAACTGGACGCCGCGCAAGTGAGCACCCTGATCGCCACGCTGGAAAAGAAATTCAGCCGCAAGCTGAACCCGGTTGTGACCGTGGACCCAGCCCTGATCGGTGGTGTGCGCGTGGTGGTCGGCGACGAAGTGCTGGACACTTCGGTGCGCGCCAAGCTGCAGCAAATGCGTGTTGCACTGGTCGCTTAATCTGCGACCGGCTTAGAACAGATTCTTCATCTCGCGCAAGCTGAGAGAAACACTTTTAGGAGTTAGTATGCAACTCAACCCATCTGAAATCAGCGAGCTGATCAAGAGCCGTATCGAAGGCCTTGATGGTGGCGCTGAAGTACGTAACCAAGGCACGGTGATTTCCGTTGCTGACGGTATCGTCCGCATCCACGGCCTGTCGGACGTGATGCAAGGCGAGATGCTGGAATTCCCAGGCAACACCTTCGGCCTGGCCATGAACCTGGAGCGCGACTCGGTCGGCGCCGTTATTCTGGGTGCTTACGAGCACATCTCGGAAGGCGATACCGTCAAGACCACCGGCCGCATCCTCGAAGTTCCAGTCGGTCCTGAACTGCGTGGCCGTGTGGTCAACGCACTGGGCCAGCCGATCGACGGCAAGGGCGCCATCGCGACCTCGCTGACCTCGCCAATCGAAAAGATCGCTCCAGGCGTTATCGCCCGTGAGTCCGTGTCGCAGCCTATGCAGACCGGCCTGAAGTCGATCGACGCGATGGTACCAATTGGCCGTGGCCAGCGTGAGCTGATCATTGGCGACCGTCAGACTGGTAAGTCGGCGGTGGCGGTTGATGCGATCATCAACCAAAAAGGCCAGGGCATGACTTGCATCTACGTTGCAATCGGCCAGAAAGCCTCGACCATCAAGAACATCGTGCGCTCGCTGGAAGAGCACGGCGCGCTGGAGTACACCATTGTTGTGGCCGCATCGGCTTCGGAATCGGCTGCGATGCAGTACATTTCGGCCTACTCGGGCTGCACCATGGGCGAATACTTCCGCGACCGCGGTGAAGACGCCCTGATCGTCTACGATGACCTGTCGAAGCAAGCCGTTGCCTACCGTCAGATCTCCCTGCTGCTGCGCCGCCCACCAGGCCGCGAAGCTTACCCAGGTGACGTGTTCTACCTGCACAGCCGTCTGCTGGAACGCGCAGCCCGCGTGAACGCCGACTACGTGGAAGCCTTCACCAAAGGTGAAGTCAAAGGCAAGACCGGTTCCCTGACCGCACTGCCTATCATCGAAACCCAGGCTGGCGACGTTTCGGCGTTCGTTCCAACCAACGTGATTTCGATTACCGACGGCCAGATCTTCCTGGAAACCTCGCTGTTCAACTCGGGTATCCGTCCTGCGATTAATGCCGGTATCTCGGTGTCGCGCGTGGGTGGTGCTGCTCAGACCAAGGTCATCAAAAACCTGTCGGGCGGTATCCGTACCGACCTGGCACAGTACCGTGAACTGGCTGCGTTCGCGCAGTTCGCTTCGGACCTGGACGAATCGACCCGCAAGCAGCTGGACCGCGGTGCCCGCGTGACCGAACTGCTGAAGCAGAAGCAATACTCGCCTCTGTCGATCTCCCTGATGGCCGCTTCGCTGTTCGCAGTGAACAAGGGCTACCTGGACGACGTCGAAGTCAAGAAAGTGCTGTCGTTCGAAGCCGGCCTGCATGCTTATCTGAAGACCAAGCAAGCTGACCTGCTGTCGAAGATTGAGTCGTCGAAGCAACTGGACAAGGACGGCGAAGCTGCGCTGGCCGCCGCCATTGCCGACTTCAAAAAATCCGGCGCATTTTAAGCATAACGGCGACCCGCGAGGGTCGCCATCTGCGCAGAAGGAGTAAGGACTCATGGCAGTAGGCAAAGAGATACGTGGCAAGATCAAAAGCGTAGAAAATACGAAGAAGATCACCAAGGCGATGGAAATGGTCGCCGCATCGAAAATGCGCAAAGCGCAGGATCGCATGCGCGCCGCCCGTCCCTACAGTGAGAAGATTCGCAACATCGCTGCTAATCTGGCTAACGCAAACCCGGAGTACACGCACCCGTTCCTGGCTGATGAAGCCAAGGATGCGGCCAAGGCGGTGGGCTTCATCGTCGTCACCACCGACAAAGGTCTGTGCGGCGGCATGAACACCAACGTACTGCGTCTGGTGACGAACAAAGCGCGTGAGCTGGAAAACGCCGGCAACAAGATTGCCGCCGTTGCGATTGGTAATAAAGGTTTGGGCTTCCTGAACCGCACCGGTGTGCCGGTGGTTGCGCAAGTGACCCAGATCGGCGACACCCCGCACCTGGAAAAACTGATCGGTCCGGTCAAAGTCATGCTGGAAAAATTCCAGAACGGCGAAGTGGACGCAGTTTACCTGTGCTACACCAAGTTCATTAACACGATGAAGCAGGAGCCAGTGGTGGAACAACTGCTGCCACTGCCACCTGCGAAGAAGCAGGCCGATGAAGGTAATCACAACTGGGATTACATCTACGAGCCAGACGCAGCGACCGTGATCGATGAACTGCTGGAGCGCTATGTTGAAGCGCTGGTGTACCAGTCGGTAGCGGAAAACCTGGCGTCCGAGCAATCGGCGCGTATGGTGGCGATGAAGGCGGCAAGCGACAACGCAGGTAGTGTGATCGGCGAACTGAAGCTGATCTACAACAAAACCCGCCAAGCTGCGATTACCAAAGAACTCTCCGAAATCGTCGCCGGTGCGGCAGCGGTTTAAACGAATTTAACTATATTTGAAGGAACGAACATGGCTGATGGCAAAATCGTTCAGTGTATCGGCGCGGTGGTTGACGTTGAGTTTCCACGCAACGCGATGCCTAAGGTATTTGATGCCTTGAAGATGGAAGGCTCCGAGCTGACGCTGGAAGTGCAACAACAACTGGGTGACGGCATCGTCCGTACCATTGCTCTGGGTTCGTCGGACGGTCTGCGTCGCGGCATGCAAATCCAGAACACCGGCAAGCCAATCATGGTGCCAGTGGGTCCTGCGACCCTGGGCCGCATCATGGACGTGCTGGGCAACCCAATCGACGAATGCGGTCCGGTCGCTCACGACCAGCTGGCGTCGATCCACCGCGCTCCTCCTGCATACGACGAACTGTCGCCATCGCAGGACCTGCTGGAAACCGGTATCAAAGTTATTGACCTGGTCTGCCCGTTCGCCAAAGGCGGTAAAGTGGGTCTGTTCGGTGGCGCCGGCGTCGGCAAGACCGTGAACATGATGGAACTGATCAACAACATCGCTAAAGCTCACTCGGGTCTGTCCGTGTTTGCCGGTGTTGGTGAGCGTACCCGTGAAGGTAACGACTTCTACCACGAAATGGCTGACGCTAAAGTGGTTGACCTGGAAAACCCAGCCAACTCGAAAGTGGCGATGGTCTACGGTCAGATGAATGAACCACCAGGCAACCGTCTGCGCGTGGCGCTGACCGGTCTGACCATGGCCGAAGCGTTCCGTGACGAAGGCAAAGACGTTCTGTTCTTCGTGGACAACATCTACCGCTTCACCCTGGCCGGTACCGAAGTATCCGCACTGCTGGGCCGTATGCCTTCCGCAGTGGGTTACCAGCCTACCCTGGCCGAAGAAATGGGCCGTCTGCAAGAGCGTATCACCTCGACCAAAACCGGTTCGATCACCTCGATCCAGGCCGTGTACGTGCCAGCGGATGACTTGACCGACCCGTCGCCAGCGACCACCTTCGGTCACTTGGACTCGACCGTGGTTCTGTCGCGTGACATCGCCTCGCTGGGTATCTACCCTGCAGTGGACCCGCTGGACTCGACCTCGCGTCAGCTGGACCCGCTGGTGGTTGGCCAGGAACACTACGAAACCGCGCGCGCTGTTCAGGGCACCCTGCAGCGTTACAAAGAACTGCGTGACATCATCGCAATTCTGGGCATGGACGAACTGGCTCCTGAAGATAAGCTGACCGTGGCACGCGCTCGTAAGATGCAGCGTTTCCTGTCGCAGCCGTTCCACGTTGCTGAAGTGTTCACCGGCGCACCTGGCAAGTACGTGTCGCTGAAGGACACCATCAAGGGCTTCAAGATGATCGCCTCGGGCGAACTGGATCACCTGCCAGAGCAAGCGTTCTACATGGTCGGCACGATCGAAGAAGCCATCGAAAAAGCCAAGAAACTCAACTAATGTTGAGGCCGGCCCTGCTGTAAGGCAGGGCCGTTCTACCCGATAGGACACACATGGCAAACACTATTCACGTTGACGTGGTTTCGGCAGAAGAGTTGATCTACTCTGGCGAAGCCGAATTCGTCGCGTTGCCGGGTGAGCAGGGCGAGCTGGGTATCTACCCGAAGCACACGCCGCTGATTACCCGCATTCGTCCGGGCGCGGTGCGCATCCAGGTTCCGGGCCAGTCGGAAGAAGAGTTCGTCTTCGTCGCCGGCGGCCTGCTGGAAGTGCAGCCAGGCGCGGTGACGGTGCTGGCGGACACCGCGATTCGCGGCAAGGATCTGGACGAGGCCAAAGCGGTCGCGGCCAAGAAACGTGCCGAAGAAGCGCTGGCCAACAACAGCGCTGGCATCGACTACGCGAAAGCGCAAGCCGAACTGGCAGCGGCCATCGGCCAGCTGGCAGCGATCGCCAAACTGCGTTCGGTCGCCAAGCACTAAGCAACGCAACAAGCAGCATCCCAAAAAAGGCAGCCTCGGCTGCCTTTTTTTTCGTCTATAGCTCAACCATCGTATGTGGCGGTATCAGCGGCAGCCTGGCGAGTAGTTGAGGCGCGAGTTTTTGAAAGGAAGGCAGAAGATTGTCCGGCGTCGTGAGGATAACAACGGTAATCGGCAAGGTCTTCAGGTTTTGCTGGTGCTGGATATTGCGATCGGCGGTGACCAACACATCAAAGTTGTTGGCCGCCAGAGCCAGCAGCTTGCCGTTCCTTGTTCCAGCCCAGCCACATTGAACGACGGTTCTGACATCATGTCCCGTCAACGCTGCGGCGAACTTTTTGGGCATGGGCTCATCAAGCAGGATGCGCATGGTTGAGGACCAGCTGTTCAGCGGTTTTCAAGGCGATGCGGGCGGCTTCCCTGGAAACAGAGGGATACTGATCCAAGAAGGTATCGAGCGATTCACCTGCACGCAGGTAATCAAACATGAACGATACCGGTACGCGTGTACCGATGAATACCAGAGTGCCGCCCATGATTTCAGGATCGCTGTGGATGGCTTTCGTCTCCATATGACCTCCTTGTACTGCGCATAACTGCATGTTACACCTTTTGTGATTGCTGACACATCGGAAGCCAGGCAACGCGTCTACAATCGGCGATCCTTTTGATCGCAAAAATAATAAGATGAACCGCGCGTTACTGACGATTCTTGCCACCGTGGTGCTGAGCGCCATAGGCATTGGTTTGACCATGCCGATTATTCCGCAGCTGATGCGCGATGTTGGCCACACGGCGGAACTGGGCTGGAAGTTCGGTGCCTTCACCGGCCTGTATGCGCTGATGCAGTTCATTTTCTCGCCGATACTCGGCATGCTCAGCGACCGCTTCGGACGCCGTCCGGTGCTGCTGTTGTCGCTGGCCGGCGCGGTGGTGGATTATCTGTTCATGGCAATGGCGCCTTCGCTGGCCTTGCTGTTTGTCGGCCGCGCCATTGCCGGTATCACCGGCGCCAGCATGGCGGTCACTTCCGCCTATATCGCTGACGTGACGCCGGAAGACCAGCGTTCGCGCCGCTACGGCCAACTGGGTGCGTGTTTCGGCATCGGCTTCATTATCGGCCCCGTGATCGGCGGCTTGCTTGGCGCTTACTGGGTACGTGCGCCTTTCCTGGCTGCCGCTGCAATGAATGCGCTGAATCTGCTGCTGACGTTCTGGCAGGTGCAGGAGTCGCACACCCAGCGCGCCGAGGCTGTGCCAAGCGAACGCATCAGCTTTAATCCACTGGCCAGCCTGCGCTGGGCGGCAAGCTTCAAAACGCTGCTGCCGCTGATCGGCGCGTATGTGGTGCTGATGCTGGTCGGTGAAATCGGCGGCACCATCTGGGTGCTGTACGGCGAGGATAAATTTGCCTGGGATGCGCTGACCATTGGTATCTCGTTAGCGGGCTTTGGCGCTTTCCACGCGCTCGCGCAAGCGTTTGTTGCGGGACCGATTGCCGAGCGCTTGGGAGAGCGCATGGCGATGCTGATTGGTATCGTGTCCGATGGCACGGCCTACGTGATACTGGCGCTGGCCACGCACGGCTGGGTCGCGTTCGCGCTGATGCCGTTGTTTTGCGTGGGCGGCATCGGCATGCCCGCCTTGCAGTCTATGGTGTCCGGCAGCGTCGGTCCGGAACAGCAGGGGAAACTGCAAGGCGTGCTGGCCAGTTCTGCCAGCCTGGCGTCGGTGATCGGCCCGGTCGGCATCAGCGCGATTTACTTCGCTACGCGCGGCACCTTCCCGGGACTGGTGTGGCTGATCGGCGCCAGCCTGTACTTGCTGTGCCTGCCGGTGCTAATGCGCAAGCCACCGGCAGCTGTTGTCTAACGCCACTTATCTTTTGCACGGGCGCTCGCCGCCCGCTGCATTACCTTCCACTTTGCCACCTCTGCGATGCGCTCCAACGGCGTCTGCTCGCTGCGGCGTGCTTCACGTAGCAGCTTGTGATAGTTCTGCAGGCGGTCGGCATCGACCACGCCGCGCACGGCGCAACCGGGTTCGTTGGTGTGACGGCAATCGCGGAACTGGCAATGGGCTGCGAGTGCGTCGATGTCCTCGAAGCTCGCTGCCACGCTGGCTTCGTCCGCGTCGGGCTGCCAGCTGCGCAGGCCGGGCGTGTCGATGATGCAGGCGCCGCCGGTGCACAAGTGCAGTGAGCGCGAGGTGGTGGTGTGCCGGCCGCGGTTATCCCCGTTCCGCACGCCGCCAGTTTGCTGGTGTGCCTGTGTCAGCGTATTGGTCAGCGAGGATTTGCCGGCGCCGGAGGAGCCCAGCAAGACCAGCGTCTGCCCGGCGCCCAGCCACGGCGACAATTGTGCGGCAGCGTCCTCACTCAGCGTGTTCACGGCCAACAGCGGAATGCTGGCGGGTAGGCGCTGGCGCAGCAGCGCCATGCGCTGTTCTGTGTCCTCCGCGATATCAGCCTTGCTCATCACGACCACCGGATCCACGCTGGCGGTTTTGACAATGGCGAGATAACGCTCGAGCCGACGCGGGTTGAAGTCGTTATCCAAGCCCATCACCAGCAGCGCGGTATCGACGTTGCTGACCAAGCGGTGATGCCGGCCATCGTTACCGCGCCGGGCGATGTGGGTGATCGGCGGTAGCAGCGCGCGCAGCCAGTGCTCATCGTGGGCGAGCGTGGTGCTGAGAACCCAGTCGCCAACGGCCAGGTTTTCAGTATGCAGCACTGGTAATACGCGGGCGCGGAATTCGGTGCTGCCGTTGTGCACGGTCAGCCATTCGCGCTGGATTTCTGTGATGCGAACCAGCTGCGTGCCTTCAGGCGCGTCGTGCAGCTGGCTGACGATGGTGTTGTTTAAGCCGATATGGCGTAGTGATGCAAAATCGATGTCGATCATGATGGTTTCCGGTATAGACGAACGGTACCCTTCGCAATCAAGCGAACGGGCGACGAATACGGGAAGTCAGCTGCGCGAAAACGCGCGGATCAACAACGGGAGTAGGGAAGTCCTGGCGTAATCAGGCAGCCGACAGGAGGGCAATATCTACGTGGCGCATGGTTTGGTCTCCTGTGGTTGAATGGAGTAAGCAGTGTCGCACCGTCCAGCCTGGACGTCAATGCGAGTACACCTATTCTGCCGCTACAATGAGACGATGAAAAACGCTGCCCCAGCGCTGTATAGAAAACTTGAGCTCCTCTATTTTGACGGACAAGATGGACTCATCAGGCACTGGGTAGAAACTCTGTATTTCTAAGCATTGATATTGCAACTGCGGCGGTAGTCGGCCGGCGGTTTGCCGACGAGTTTTTCGAAGTCAGTGGTGAAGTGGGCCTGGTCGTAGTAGCCGAGTTGCTGGGCGAGAGTGGCAAGGTCGATGTCGCTGCCTTTGGCCAGCAGGTCGGCGGCGTCCAACAGGCGTTTGCGGCGGATGATCCATTTGGGACTGGCACCGATGTAGTCCTTGAACAGCATCTGCAGTTTGCGCACGCTGATGCCGGCGTGATCGGCCAGCTGCTGCACTTGGGTGATGTCGGCCCGGCTTTCTGCGACTTGCAGGATGGCGGCGATGCGCTCCACTTGAGGATCGGGCGCGGGCAGTGCGGTGCGCAGGATGGCGCTGGCTGCTGCCACCATGCCGGCGTCGTCCGCTGCATCCAGCACGCTGCGCTCTGCGGCTGTGTCATCGCAGGCAAACACGGCGGACAAGGGCAGCTCGCGATCGGTGATCGACTGCACTTCGGCTTTCAGGAAGCCGCGAAACGCGCCCGGCCGGAAGCTGGCGCCTAGCACGCGGCCGCTACCGCGCATGGTGTACTCGAACGACCCGGTCATCACGCCGAAGATCGCCGTGCGGCCTTCGTCGAAGACCACGTGGATGGCATGGCGGGGCAGGGTGCGCTGTACGTGCGTCACGCCGTCGGGCAGCGACCACGCCACCAGCCAGAAGTGTTCGACAAACGGCGCCAGATCGTCGGGCGGCAAGTAGCGCTCCAGCCGGAAAACTTTCTCGCTGGCCGCCGGATTCACCACACCCCGGGTGGGACGCGGTAGACTCTCCATGGTTGTCATCGTGTATTCGCGTTTTTACAAGACCGCCATCTTAGCAAGCTTTATCGTGTGTTTTTCACCACCCGACAGGAGAAAACCATGCATCAGCAACTGACCTTGTACCACTGCCCGCACTCGCGCTCGACTGGCGTGCTGACCTTGCTTGAAGAATTGCACGCGCCTTACGAGCTGCATGTGATGAACATGAAGAAGGGCGAGAACCGCGAAGCCGCTTACCTGGCCGTCAACCCAATGGGCAAAGTCCCTGCGATTCGCCATGGCGACGCCGTCGTCACCGAGCAGGTGGCGATCTACCTGTACCTGGCCGACCTGTTCCCGCAAGCGAAGCTGGCGCCGCCGCTGGGCGATCCGCTGCGCGGGCCTTACCTGCGCTGGATGGCGTTCTACGGCAGCTGCTTCGAGCCGGCCATGCTGGACCAGTGGATGAAGAACAAGCCGATGGATAAAACCGCCTGCCATTACGGCGACTTCGACACCATGTTCAACACGCTGATCGAGCAGCTATCCAAGGGCCCGTATTTGCTGGGCGAGCAGTTCAGCGCGCTGGATGTGCTGTGGAGTACGGCGTTCGGCTGGATGACGCTGTTCGGCCTGCTGCCGAAGCTGCCGGTGATCGAACAGTACGTCCAGCGCGTACAAAGCCGTCCGGCGGCCGTCGCGGCGCGTGAAAAAGACGAGGCGCTGGCAGCGGAGCAGGCTGCGGCTTAGCGCTTTTCTTCCATCACCGCCAGCAGGTGGCCGTCCGGATCGCGGAAGAAGCCCATCCACAGTTCGTGGTCCGGCATCTTGGCCACCAGGTGCGGCTCACGTTCGAACTTCACGCCCTTGGCTTGCAGATCGGCAGCCACGGCCTCGATCTGTTCGACTTTGAAGTAGTGGCACACGCCGGTACCGGCATCGATCTTGTCTTTGCCGCCTTCCAGCATCAGCCGCACGCCGCCGCAGTTGAAGAACACCAGTTCGCCAAAGCGGAACAGCTTGGGCAAGCCAAGCGCCTCGCCGTAAAACTGCTCGGCGCGGTCGGTGCTTGTGACGGGGAGGGCGATCTGCCCCAGTGTCGACAATGCCATGACGTCTCCTTATGGCGGCCCTCGCCGCGCGGTGTGGACATGAGTGGCCTCCGGCTGCAAGGCCTGTTTGATGAGAGCGAGCGCTAACTCCGGCTGCGCGCGGCCGCACATGAAGATATCGGCCGCGGCGAAACCGCATTCCGGCCAGGTGTGGACGGTGATGTGCGATTCGGCCAGCAGCACCACGCCGGTCACGCCCTGGCCTACACCGAAAGCGTGGAAGTGGCTGAACAGCACGCGCGCGCCGGCGGCTAGGGCGGCCTCGCACAGCAGCTGCTGCAAGGCCGCGCAGTCGCTCAATTTTTCAGCAGCGATGCCGCTCAGGTCGGCCAGCACGTGGGTGCCCGATGGCGCGTGGATCACTTGTGGCCTCCGCCGCCCGAACCGCCGCCCCAGCTGCCGCCACCACCTCCGGTGTGCGAACTCCAGGTGCTGCCGCGATAGCCGCTGCCCGAGCCGCCGCCGCCGCTCATGCGCATCCAGCTGCTGCCCGAGGTCAGCAGGGTGACGATGATCGCGTAGATGAAAAATCTGCTCATGCCTGGTCGTTGTTATCTAAAAAAATCGCCGGCAGGTAGATCGCCAGCGCGCCGATCGCGCTCAGGAACCAGGTGCCGGAAAAATTCGCCAGCAGCGGGATCGCGTTCAGTACCAGCATCAGCCAGATGATGTACTTGGCGGTTTTGCGATAGCGGTTGTTGGCAAACGGCTGCGATTTCGACGGCGCTTTTACGCGGCCCCTGAAGGCGTTGCCGAACCACGCCTTCAGCTGGTCGGCCGACACCGGCGAGGAACGCGACCACGTCATTTCCTGCGGCGTGGTTTCGGAGGCCAGCCGCAGCTGGCCCGCTTCGAACTCGCTGACTACCGTGCTGTCGCCGACGGCCACCCGCCAGTTGAAGGCGCCCACCGCGTACGTCACTTTCGCGCCGTATGTGTATAAGTGGGAAAATTGGACCTTATCCACAACCACCGTCGGCGCGCCCGGCGTGTACGACACCGGCCAATCCGCCAGCACGTTGGCGCCGGACCAGCCTTCATCCGTCTCCACCAGCCACGAGAAGCCGGAGCGCGGGCCGTACATCAGGTACTCGTTCCACTGCGTGCCTTCGTCGTCGGCGCGGCGCATCATGCCGATGATGGTGAATTCCTGGTTGTTGATTTTGGCGCTCGCGCCCAGTTCGAGCGTCAGCGGCACGGCGGCCACGCGCTCGCCCGCCGCCACCACTTGCGCTTTCGGGCTGGCCGCATCGATCTGCGTGGCGCACGCCGGGCACACCAGGTTGGCCGTCACGCCGGGCAGGTATTTGATCGGGCTGCCGCAGGATGGGCAATCGAGCGCATCGAGCTTGCCACGATAACGCCCGGCCGCGCGCTGGATGGTGTCGTCGTCGCGCAGCAGCTGGCATTGCAGACTGTCGAGCGTCACCGCGATACCGGTGTAGACCACGGGCCGCGGCGAGTCGGAGTAATCGAGCGTGATGAATTCCGCGCCGCGCCGGAAGTCGGCCACCTTGGCCTGATAGCCATCACCGACCTTGAACGGCAGTTCGCCCTGGCCGCCGACGCAATCGGCGACGCGAATTTCGGCTGTGGTGTAGGGCGCGCCGTTGATGTAGGCGTTCTGCCCCGGGCGCAGTTCTTCAAACGACGGCAGCTGCGCGTCGCCCTGATACTCCGCCGTGATGGTGTACATGCCGGACGAATCGCCCAGCCACGAGGTTTTACCGTCGTCGAAAAACAGATACCACTCGTTCCACATGCCGGCCGAGTAGCGCAGCTGGATGCGTCCGACTACCGTGAACGGCCGCCCACCGAGCACGCCGGCGGTGCCGATCTGGATCGGCGAATAGTCCTCCAGCACGGACGACATCTTGCCCAGATCCTTGACCGCGTCGGCATCCTTGAGCACGCGCGTGCTGCAATACTCGCAGACCGCCATGACCGAGGCATGCGAGCGGAATTTGACCTCCGCGCCGCAGCTGGGGCAGGAAACGACTTGCACGCGCTTAGCCGATCAGTTTTTTCAGCAGTTCGGCCTTGGCGCTGTCGTAGTCGGCGGCCGAGATCAGGCCCTTGTCGAGCAGGCCTTTGAGTTTTTCGAGGCGGGCTTCAATTGGTTCTTCGGCCGGGGCGGCAGCCGCCTGTGGAGACAGCGCCGCACCCATGCTCTGGCCAATCGCCTGGCCGACCGTCAGGCCGGCGCCGAGACCGGCGCCGATGCCAGCCATGCCGCCTTCATTCTGCGCCGCCAGCGGAATCGCGCTGGCCACCTGGTATTTGGTGAAGCCGGCCATTTTGTCGGCGCTCATGCCGCCTTTCATGCCGGCCGAGATGCGCTCGTCCAGCGCCGCCTGCAGTTCTTCCGGCAGGCTGACGCTGGCCACGTTGAATTCATCCAGCCCGATGCCGTAGCGCGCAAACGCCGTGGTCAGGTCGCCCTTGACCTGCTGCGCCATCAGCGCCTGGTTGGCCGCCATGTCGAGGAACGGCACTTGCGACGCGCCCAGTGAACTGGCCATGGTCGCCATCAGGATGCCGCGCAGCTGGTCCTCCACCTCGTCGCGGGTGTAGACCTCACGCGTGCCGCTGATTTCGCTGAAAAAGGCGCGCGCGTTGATAACGCGGTACGAGTACATGCCGAAGGCGCGCACGCGCACCATGTCGAAGTCTTTGTCGCGGATGGTGATCGGCTGCGCCGTGCCCCATTTGCGGCCGGTCTGCACGCGGGTGCTGAAAAAATACACATCCGATTTGAACGGCGACGCAAACAGCTTGTCCCAGTTTTTCAGGTTGGTCAGCACTGGCAGGGTTTGCGTGGTGAGCGTGTGGGTGCCGGGGCCGAACACGTCGGCTACCTGGCCTTCATTGACGAACACCGCCACCTGCGACTCGCGCACCACCAGCTGGCCGCCGTTCTGAATCTCCTGGTCGGCCATCGGATAGCGCCATGCCAGCACGCCGTCGGTGTCCTCGTTCCATTGCAGTACATCGATAAACTGCTTCTTGATAAAGCTGCCGATACCCATGATGGTCCTCGCTTACGAAATGCAGGCGCCGTTGATAACGCCGATGGAAATGGAGATGGCGGACAGCAGGCCGCCAAAGGCTGTGTTATTCGCTTCGATCTGGTCCTTCGACATATTCAGCACGCGGGTGGCGATGGCGTAGGCCAGCATCTGCACCACCATGGCGCCGAAGGCCCAGGCAAAGAATTCGCGGTAATCGGCAGTATGCATCAGCGCCGAACCGATGGTGATGGAAAAACCTATCAGGGCCCCGCTCAGCGATAGTGCGGCCGCCTGGTTGCCTTGCCGGATCAGTTTGACCTCGTCAAAAGGCGTCATCCACGTATAGGCTTTGAAGAACACCGCCAGCAGCACGGCGGCCAGCAGCAGGTGGATCAGATAGTTTAGGATGGCGGGCACGGCGCACCTTCAGGTAAAGTGGCGAATTGACAATTCGTTGATAATAAAGCAAACGAGCGTAAATGACCAAAAAGATTCTAATCCTGTCCGTGTTCGTGGTGGCGTCTTGCGGGCTGGCGTATGAGCTGATCGCCGGCGCGCTGTCCAGCTACCTGCTGGGCGACTCGGTGCTGCAGTTTTCCACGATTATTGGATGCTATCTGTTTGCGATGGGCGTGGGCGCGCATTTCTCCAAATATGTGCGCGATGAGGATGTGCTGTCGCGTTTTGTCGATATCGAACTGGCAGTGGGTCTGGTTGGCGGCTTGTCGGCGGCGGTGCTGTTCCTGACTTTCTCGTGGATGCCGGCGCCATTCCGCACGCTGTTGTACACCATGGTGTTTTTGGTCGGCGCCTTCGTCGGCATGGAGGTGCCGCTGGTGATGCGCGCGCTGAATGCGCGGCAGACGGCGTTCAATGAATTGGTCAGCAAGGTGCTGACGTTTGATTATCTCGGCGCGCTGGCGGTGTCGCTGCTGTTCCCGCTGGTGCTGGCGCCGTATCTGGGTCTGGTGCGCACCGGATTTTTGTTCGGGATGCTGAATGTCGGCGTGGCCCTGTGGACAATCAAGGCGTTTTCCACAGAGCTGAAAAACATCACCGGCCGCATGCTGCGCGCCAGCGCGGTATTGTGCCTGCTGGTGTTTGGCTTTGCGTTTGCCGACAAGCTGACGTACTGGGGGGAGCATGGCTTGTTCGGCGACGAGATCGTATTTGCCACTACCACCCCGTACCAGCGTCTGGTCATCACCAAGTGGAAGGACGACACGCGCCTGTACATCAACGGCAACCTGCAGTTCTCCTCGCGCGACGAGTACCGCTATCACGAAGCGCTGGTGCATCCGGTGCTGCAGCCGATGCCGTGGGCGAAGCGGGTCTTGGTGCTGGGCGGCGGCGATGGCCTGGCGCTGCGTGAAATCCTGCGCTACCAGAATATCGAGCATGTGACGCTGGTGGATCTGGATCCGGCCATGACTGGCGCCTTCACCCAGCGCGAAGAACTGGTGAAGCTCAATCACGGCTCCTTCAGCGACAAGCGCGTGCGCGTGGTGAATGCAGATGCGGCGATCTGGCTGCAGCATAACGACGATATGTTCGATGCGGTAATCGTGGACTTCCCCGATCCGTCCAGTTTCGCGCTGGGCAAACTGTATTCGGTGCCGTTCTACGGCATGGTGCGCAAGCATCTGGCGGCGAATGGCTTGATGGTGGTGCAATCGACGTCGCCGTTCTTCGCCCCGCATGCTTACTGGACCATCGACGCCACCTTGCGCGAGGTGGGCCTGAAGACTTATCCCTATCACGCTTATGTGCCGTCGTTCGGCGAGTGGGGCTTCATTCTGGCGACGCCGCAGGCGCAGTACACGCCGCCCACCAGCTACCGCCTGCCGATGCGCTACCTGAACGCCGACACCACGCGCGAGATGTTCATCTTCCCGCCCGATATGAAGCCGATGGCGATGGAGCCGAATCGCCTCAACACGCAGTCGCTCGTGCATGAATTCGAGCAGGACTGGCGCAGGGTGATCCGCTGATGCAGCGCCGGTCTTTCCTCGTCTGGGCTGGCGCTACCGGGCTGACTGCGGCCGGCAGCGGCCTCGCATTCCAGCGCTGGCAGGAGATTACGCCGACTGTGCATTACGTCGGCCGCGACGAGGGCCACTTCCTGCGCGACCGCCGCGCACTGCCGCCGCCATCGCAAGTTATCCACACCGATATTGCGATTCTCGGCTCGGGCGTGTCTGGCCTCACCGCTGCGTGGAAGCTGAAAAAGCTGGGCAAGACCGATGTAATGATGATCGACGGCCCGCAGCCGTACGGTAACGCGGCTGGCGGCGCGTTCGGCGAGTACGAGTATCCGACCGGCGCGCACTACTTGCCGCTGCCGTCGCCGGAATCGACGCATGTGCGCGAAATCCTGGCGGACCTCGGCATCATCCAGAAGGATGCCTTTGCGGAGAAGCCTTACTACGACGAGCGCTTCATCCTGCACGCGCCGGAAGAGCGCCTGCTGTTCAACGGCCACTGGCAGGAAGGCTTTATCCCCACCGATGGTGTACCGCAGTGGGAGCTGGATGAGCACAAGCGCTTCTTCGATGAAGTGCACCGCCTGCGCCAACTGCGCGGCGCCGATGGCCGCCGTGTGTTCGTGTTCCCGACCGTGCTGTCGTCGGAAGACCCGCAGTGGCAGGCGCTGGACCGCATCACGCTCAAGCAGTGGATGGATCAAAACGGCTACAAGTCGCCGACGCTGCACTGGTATCTGAACTACTGCTGCCGCGATGATTACGGCACGCGCTACGACAAGGTATCCGCATGGGCCGGACTGCATTACTACTGCAGCCGCTGGGGACAAGCGGCCAACGCCGGCAACGGCGCGTGGCTCACATGGCCGGGCGGTTTGCAACCACTGGCTGCCGGCATGGAGCGCGCGGCCGCAGTGAAGCGCATGGCCGGCACCGCAGTGTCGCTGAAAAAAACTGCGGATGGTGTGGAAGCCTTGTGCTTCAAGCTGGAAAACGGCAAGCCGACCAGCTACCTGGTGCGCGCCCGCAAAGCGATTTGCGCCATGCCGACCTATGTAGCGGCGCGGGTTGTGGATAACATCGGCGAATATGGTTTCGAGGCCGCGAAGCACGCGCCGGAATACGCGCCGTGGATGGTGGCGAATTTCCTGCTCAAGCGCTTTCCCGAGGAGCTGCCTAGCCAGCCGCTGTGCTGGGACAACGTGGTGTACAGCGAACCGGGTCTGGGCTTCGTGGTCTCCACCCATCAGGACATTCGCGTGCGGCCGCCGGAGAAGACGGTGTTCAGCGCCTACGTCGCGCTATCGGACCGCAAGGCCAGCAGCGCGCGTGGCTGGATGGCGTCCGCCAAGCCGGAAGAATTGCTGGCGCTGGCCAGCGCCGATCTGAAAACCGCTTATGGCGCGCAGTTTGCCTCCTGCGTCGAGCGGGTCGACATTACTTTGCGCGGCCATGCGATGGCCGTCCCGTGGCCCAACTTCCGCAGCAACGCCGGCATGAAGACGCTGCGCGAAGCCGATGGACCGATCCTGTTTGCCCACGCCGATTTATCCGGCTTCTCGGTGTTCGAGGAAGCCGCGTGGTGGGGCTACCGTGCGGCGCAGCTGGCCGCTAACTGATAGGCTGACTTCATGACACACAACGCCCGCCAGCGCTTCCGCGCCCCTTCCAAACTCAAACTGCGCGACAAGGACGCCGACGATGCGACCTTTTCCAGCCGTGCCGCCAATCCCAAGCTCAGTAAGTCGCGCGGTAAAGCGCTGGATCTCGAACGTACCGCCGCGCTGATCGACCGCATCGCCGCCTTGCAGGACAAGCTGTACGCGCAGCGCAAGCAGAAGGTGCTGTTGATTTTGCAGGGCATGGATACCTCCGGCAAGGACGGCACGGTGCGCGCCATGTTCAGCGGGATTAGCCCGATGGGTTTGCGCGCGGTGGGTTTCAAGGGACCGACCGACGACGAGCTGGCGCACGATTATCTGTGGCGCGTGCATCGCCATGTACCGGTCAACGGCGAAATTGCCATCTTCAACCGCAGCCATTACGAGGATGTGCTGATCACGCGCGTGCAGGGCTGGATCGACGACGATGAGTGCAAGCGCCGTTATGCGCAGATCCGCGATTTCGAACGCATGCTGGCGGAGACTGGCACGGTGATCGTGAAAGTGTTCCTGAACATCTCGAAGGAAGAACAGCGCGAGCGCTTGCAGGAGCGGCTCGACGATCCGGACAAGCAGTGGAAATTCAACCCGGAAGATATCAAGCAGCGCTCCAAATGGGATGACTACCAGCGTGCCTACGAAAAGGCGATCCGGGAAACCGATGACTCGCACGCGCCGTGGTACATCGTCCCGGCCAACTCCAAGACTCACCGCAATCTGGTGGTCGCCAGCCTGCTGCTGGAGACTTTGGAAGGGATGGAGCTCAGTTATCCACCGCCGCATCCCGACCTGTCGTCGTTCACGGTGGAGTGAGGCCGGTCAGGCGGTCGACCATGCGCTTGACGGCGGCCATCTGGCGGCCGGACTTTTGCGCGTAGCGCGTGTCGTCGTAGGCAAACCAGTCCCAGCATGCGTTGGGATTGGCGTAGGTGGCGGAGGCCTGCGGATACAAGACCAGCAGCCGGTTGAAATCGGCCCAGGCGTTGTAGCCGGCGTAGCGCACGAAGGTGGCGCCGATGTTGTCCGGGGCTTGCAGGCAGCCGTGGAATACCACATGCAGCTTGCAGCCTTGCCCACCGGTGCTGGCGCAGGACGGCGGCACGTACAGGTAGCCGAAATCCGCCATGCCGTGCCAGGTGGGCTGGGCGATGAATTCCGATTGGTCGAAGGCGACGAAGCGGCCGTTCAACGGCCCGCTGTTGCGCGCGGAGAGCGGGCCATAGATCCAGTTCAGCAGTTCACCGGCGGCGTCGTAATTGCAGTTGTTGATGTAGGGGGAGCCGAGTGTGAGGCAACTGCTGCCGTAGCTGTCGGTGGGCATGGCATGTTCGGCGCGCAGGTCGCGCTTGTAGAAGATGCGGCTGGCGCCGATGTAGTGGCGGTAGTAGCTTTGCAGGTCGGTCATCACCGGTTGCGGCACCACCGAATCGGCGCTGCCGGAAAACAGCCAAACGCGATGGCTGGCCAGGGCGCTGGTCGGGTCGATGGTTTGCGAGGCGGCGAACCAGTCGGTGATGGCGATCAGGTCGTTGACGCGGGTGCCGCCGGGGCGCACGCGGCAGGTGAACAGGTCGCTGGTGCAGCTGCAGCTGGTGGTGGCGGTGAATATGCTGCCTTGCGAACAGAAATACGGCCCGCCGGCGATCACGCCCGCGCCCATCACGGTGCGCGAGAAGGCGACTTCGAACTGCACCGCCATGTAAGCGCCGGACGAAAGGCCGGACACGCTGACCTGCCCGGCACGCATCGCAGGCAACGACGCTACCTGCGCCTGCACGGCACTGATCCAGAGCAACAGCATCCATAAAGCGCGCATGGCCGCCTCCCGCCATCACGGTAACTCTGTAAGGGGGACTTTGCTTAATCTGGCTCAATCGTGCGAGGGGCACTAATTTGGACTAGAATGAATTTTTCTTCATTCTTTCCATCCGACTACCATGTCCAAATCCATCGCCCAGCTTTGCCTTGTTTCCTCGCTGACCGTGCTGGCCAGCGCCTCCGCTTTTGCGCAAGCGCCGGCCGCTGCGCCAGCCGCGCCAGCTGCTGCGCCGGCTGCGGGCAGCTGCCCTGCCATCCTCAAGCAAACCTTCAAGCGCCTGCAGGACGACGCGCCTCAGGACCTGTGCCAGTACTCGGGCAAGGTGATCCTGGTGGTCAACACGGCCAGCTACTGCGGCTTCACCAACCAGTACGAAGGGCTGGAAGGCCTGTACGCCAAGTACGGCAGCAAAGGCCTGGTGGTGCTGGGCTTCCCATCGAACGACTTCGGCCAGCAGGAGCCGGGTTCGAGCAAGGAAATCGCTGATTTCTGCTACAACACCTACGGCGTGAAATTCCCGATGTTTGCCAAGTCGGTGGTGTCGGGCAAGGAACCTAACCCGCTGTTTGCCAACCTGATCAAGGCGACCGGCAAGGCGCCGGCGTGGAACTTCCACAAGTACCTGATCGACCGCCACGGCAACGTGGTGACCAACTTCGGCAGCAAAGTCACGCCGACCGACAAGCAGCTGGTCACTGCAGTGGAAAAAGCGCTCGGCTCTTAAGACCGCACCAGCTCGAAGCCTTCATCGAGCCAACCGGTAATCCCGCCCGGCATCACCTTGACCGGGCGGCCCAGCTGCGCCAGCCGCACGGCGGCTCGGGCCGCGCCATTGCAGTGCGGTCCGGCGCAGTACACCACGAACAGCGTATCGGCCGGGAATTCGGCGATCTTCGAGCCGATGATCTTGCGGTGCGCCAGGTCCAGCGCGCCCGGCACGTGGCCGGCCGCGTATTTCTCCGTGCCGCGCACATCCAGCAATACAAAGTCCTGCTTGCCGCTGGTGAGCGCATCGTGCACGTCCCAGCAGTCGGTCTCGAAGCTGAAGCTGGCTTCAAAGTGGGCCAAGGCGGCGGCGCTGTCGGCGGCGGGGATGGCGGTAACGAGGGACATGCGGTTCTCCTGTAGTGATGAACGAATGGGCACATTGTGGCCTTGCGCCGCCGCGGCCAGAAGTGGCGCGTATGCCATTCTGCGGTAAGATTGCGCCATGAAAAAACATCTCGTGGTGGCGCTGGCTTACGACCGGCTGTGTACTTTCGAGTTCGGCTGCACGGTCGAACTGTTCGCGCTGGAACGCCCGGAGCTGGGCGTGCACTGGTACGACTTTGCCGTTTGCGCGGTGGAGGAGGGGCCGATCCGGGCGGCCGGCGGCATCACCGTGCAGGCGCCGTACACGCCGGAATTGCTGGCGCTGGCCGACACCATCATCATCCCCGGCTGGCGCGATGCGGACGAAGCGCCGCCGCCGCAGTTGCTGGAGTGGATACGCGCCGCCCACGCACGCGGCGCGCGCCTGTGCTCGATCTGTTCCGGTGTGTTCGTGCTGGCGGCGGCCGGTGTGCTGGATGGCCAGCGCGCCACCACTCACTGGCGTTATGCTGAACGGTTGGCGCGGCGTTATCCGCAGATTGCCGTGCAGCCTGACGATTTGTATGTGGATAACGGCCAAGTTATCACCGCCGCCGGCTCGGCCGCCGGGCTGGACATGCTGCTGCACCTGGTACGGCGCGATTACGGCGCCAAGGTCGGCAATATGGTGGCGCAGCGGCTGGTGGTGGCGCCGCATCGCGAGGGCGGGCAGGCGCAATTCCTGCCGCGTCCGATGGCGCAGGGCGAGCAGGGCAGGCTGTCCAAGCTGATGGACTGGCTGCGCAGCCATCCTGAGCAGCCGCACACGGTGGCCAGCATGGCCGAGCGCGCGGCCATGAGTCCGCGCACCTTGCAGCGCCAGTTCCAGCAGGCCACCGGCTTCGGGCCGATCGAGTGGCTGATCCGCGAGCGCGTGGCCATCGTCAAGGAAATGCTGGAAGAGCCCGATGTGCCGCTGACGCAGATTGCCGAGCGCGCCGGTTTCGGCTCCGAGGAATCGCTGCGCCATCACTTCCGCCGACTTGCCGCGACGACACCGGGCGCTTACCGGAAGCGTTTCGTGCTAACTTGATCATCTCACCATCAAGGAGGCGGCCATGGCTTACGTCGACGGTTTTGTGATTCCTGTGCCCAAGGCAAATCTTGAGGCTTACAAGAAAATGGCGCGCGAATGCGGCGCGGTGTGGAAGGAATACGGCGCGCTGGAGTTCCGCGAAAATGTGAGCGACGATGCGCCGCCCGGCAAGCTCACTTCCTTCCCGCAAAGCGTGTTGCTGGAGGAGGGCGAGGTGGTGCTGTTTTCATGGATCGTCTACGAATCACGCGCCCGCCGCGACGAGATCAATGAGAAGGTCATGAAAGACCCGCGCATCGCCCACTACATGGATCCCGCCAACATGCCGTTCGACGGCAAGCGCATGATCTACGGTGGCTTCGAGATGATTATCGACCTGTGATCGTCGCGTGCACTGCGCCGCGCAGGGCGTTGCAGATGACGAGGTCGTCGGCGGTGTCCAGCATGGCGCGGGTGATGACGGCTTCGCTGGCGTTCCACTCAGGATCGTCCAGCAGTACGCTGCGCATCACTCCTGGCAGCACGCCGCTGCTCAGCGGTGGCGTAAGCCACTGGCCATTCACGCGCACGAACACGCTGCTGCGGCCACCTTCCGTCAATTCTCCGCGTTCGTTGAAGAACAGGGTGTCGAACGCGCCTTGGGTTTCGGCGTCGCGCCAGGCGGCGTCGTAGCGGGCGCGGATGCTGGTTTTGTGGCGCAGGAACAGGTCGCCACTGTTGGTGGCGTCGTCCGCCAGCAGTACGCGTACCGGTTCATTCAAGGGCGTCAGCGGAGCGTGCTGCACGGCGAATGCGCCCGATGGATTGATGGCCAGCCGCACGCGGTAGGCTGCGTGTTCCGGTTCCAGCATGGCGCCGGCCGCGTCCATGTAGGCGTTGGCCGCTTTCTCGTCCCACGGGAAGCCGAAGTAGGCGGCCGATGCGGCCAGCCGTTTCAGATGGCGATCGCGGTGGCGGATGCCGCCGGACGGCGTGGCGTACATGGTCTCGAAGATATCGAAGTCGTTTTGCAGGCCGGTGAGGAAGCGCGCCTTGAGTTTGCACTCGGCGTATTCTTCCTGCGCGTCGCCGTCGAACACAATGCCGGCGCCGACGCCCATCTCGCCGTGGCGCACGCCATCTGCTCCTTGCGCTTGCAGCGTCAGGGTGCGGATCGGGACCGACATGCAGAAGTCGCCCACCTTGCCGTCTGCACGCGGATCGAACCAGCCGATGGCGCCGGTGTAGATGCCGCGTGCATCGGGTTCCAGTTCGCGGATGATTTCCATGGTGCGGCGTTTCGGTGCGCCGGTGATGGAGCCGCAAGGGTAGAGCGCACCGAAGATATCGGCCAGCGTGGCGTCCTCGCGCAGCTGCGCGGTGATGGTAGAGGTCATTTGCAGCACGCTGGCGTAGCGGTGCACCTCGAACAGTGCAGGTACTTCCACGCTGCCAGTGGTGGCAACGCGCGCGATGTCGTTGCGCAGCAGATCGACGATCATCAAATTCTCGGCGCGGTTTTTCGGGTCGGCGGCGAGGTTGGTGGCGCGCAGGATGTTCTCTGCCTGCTGTTGCGGCGGTGCGGCCGGCGCGGTGCCTTTCATCGGGCGCGCGGTCAGCACGCCGTCCGCATGGCGCACGAACAGTTCCGGCGACAGCGACAGCACGGCGGTGCCGTCATCCAGCGCGATCAGGGCGCCGTATGGCACCGGCTGGCGGCCGCGCAAGCGCGCGTACAGGGCGTGGATGCTGCCGAAGGCGTCGAAGCGCAGGCGGTAGGTGTAGTTGACCTGGTAGGTGTCCCCGGCCGCGATGTAGTCGTGGATGCGCGCCAGCGCATTGGTGAACGCCTGCTGATCGACGTTGGCGCGGATGTTGGCGATGCCTGCTGGCTGGTCGATCGGGAACGAGCGCGCGGCCAGCCAGTCGCCGACTTGCTGCGCGTCGAGCTGGGCGCAGTCTTTGAACAGCAGGATTTGCGCGAGCGGTGCGGGGGCCTGCGCCGCCGCGGCGCGCGGCGGCGCACCGGCCGTGTCCAGCGCGAGCAGCTTCTCGCCCAACTCGTAAGCGCATACTGTGACTGCATATTCGCCGCGCGTGAGCGCTGCCTGCATCTGTTCCAGCACTTGCGGCCACTGCGCGATATCGTCGCAGCGCAGCGTGCCGGTGTGCCCGGTGTAGAGGCGCGAACGGCCGCCGGTGAGCGAGGCTTCCGGGCTGGCGTCGTCCAGCAGGGCGAAGACTTCGGTGGTCATTGTTACGCTAACAGCAGGGTGATATGCAGCGCCGCGTCCTGCGACGGATTGTTTTTGAAGCCGCTCTTGGCGTAGCGGTGCCAGCGCCCGATCACAAAGCTGGTCAGCATCGCCGCGCGTGCCATGGTATCGGCTTCGTGCGCCTGGCCTTCGCTGGCGGCAAGGCGCAATGCCTGCTTCAGTGCCAGCTCAACGCGGTCGTAGAACTGGTTCATGCGCAGTTGCAGGCGTTCGTCTTCGTTGACCAGCGCATCGCCGATCAGCACCCGCGTCATGCCCGGATTCTGCGAAGCGAAGTTGAGCAGCATGGCGACGATGTCGCGCGCTTGCGCCAGACCGTCGCTGTGACGGTCGGCGATCTGGTTAATCAGGCCGAACACGCTTTGCTCGATGAACTCAATCAGCCCTTCGAACATCTGCGCCTTGCTGGCGAAATGCCGGTATAGGGCCGCTTCGGAAAACTCCAGCTTGCGCGCCAGCGCAGCGGTGGTGATCTTGTCGCCCTTGGGTTGTTCCAGCATCTCCGCCAGCGCCTGCAGGATTTGCAAACGGCGCTGGCCCGGCGGTGTGCTTGCCATATGAATCTCGCAGGTTAAATATAAGTTCGTCAGCGCAGGCGATGCAAACGCGCCGGCAGGTTCCTGACAGATTTTACTTTGACATCGACATAAGCGGGGCGAATTAACCTTTTTTGAGGATGCGCCAGGCCGGCGCTGTCGCCGATGGTGAGGTACTGCGTGACCCAGGCAGTGCGCATGCCTATCTCGCGCGCGCTGCGCAGGTTGGCCAGCGTGTCTTCCACCAGGATGCAGCGGCGCGGCGTCAGTTGATGGCGGCGCATCAGGCGATGCAGCATCAGCTTGGACGGCTTGGGGCGCATGTGGCGGTGCACGGTCATCGCTTCCACGGCTACGTGATGCTGGAACTGGCGCTGCAAGCCCAGATGGCGCAGCACTTGCGATGAATAGCGGTGCGGCGCGTTGGTCAGCAGGATTTTGCGGCCGGGCAGGCGGCGCAGCAGCTGGCGCAGTCCGCGTTCGGCGCGGATCATCGCTGGCAGGTCGTCGAATTGGTGGGTTGCGTCCAGAAAGTGCTCGGCTTTCACGCCATGGTGCTTGACCACGCCGAGCGTGGTGGCGCCGTAGCGCTGCCAGTACATGGTGCGGGTGGCGTTCACCACCTCGTCGCTGGCGGGCGTGACGCCGTCGCCCAGCAGGTGCGCCAGGTAGCGGTTCATGCCGGCCATGATCGAGGGGAAGATGGCGTGCGATGCGTTATGCAGGGTGTTATCGAGATCGAACAGCCATACGGGCGTGGAGCGAGTAATATTCACGTCATACCTACCATCAAAGGAAACCATGCAGCGCCAGATTATAGTGATGTTCTGCAGTTTGTTCTTTTTTGTGCTCGGCCCTTCATGGGCGGCCGATCCGGCGCCGGCACAAAATCGCGGCGCGTTGTTCAAGGTGCAGCAGGGGACGCACACACTTTACCTGTTCGGCACCATCCACGTGGGTGCTAAGGATTTTTATCCGCTGGAGCCGCATCTGGCCGGCCTGTTAAAAAAAGCGCCGGTGCTGGCGCTGGAAATCGATCCGCTCGGCGATCAGCAAAAGCTGGCGCGCGCGGTGCAGCAGCATGGCCTCACCAGCAAGGGCACGCAAGGCATCACGCCGGCATGGCGCCAGCGCCTTGAGCGTTTGCTCAAGCAGTACAACATCGAACCGGAATCGGTGGCCACCATGAAGCCCTGGCTGCTCGCCAGCCTGCTCACCGTGAGCGAGTTTGTGGCGCAAGGCTATGAGGCCTCGCTGGCAGTGGATGCGCATCTGTCGAAGCAGGCGCATGCCGCCGGTCAGAAAGTCGTCGAGCTGGAATCGGCCGACAGCCAGATGGCGTTGTTCGACAAGATGGCGCCCGCCGAGCAGCTGCTGTTCCTGCAGGAGGCCATCGCCGGCATCGAGGACAAGGAGCAGGCCAAGCAGGCGCGCGAGATCGCCGATGCGTGGCGCAACGCCGATGTGGCAGCGCTGGACGCGCTGGCGCTGAAGGCGGAGCAGGACGACACCTTCTCGGGCCGCTTCGTGCAGCAGGTGTTGCTGGATGGCCGCAATCCGGCGCTGGCCGATGGCATGATCAAGCTGATGGCGCGCGAAAACAACAGCGTGGCGGCGATCGGCGTGCTGCATCTGGTCGGCAAGACGAGTGTGCCGGAACTGCTGCGCAAACGCGGGCTGACGGTGGAGCGAATTTACTAAAGGGATTTACTACGGGAAGGTGCTGCGGGGAGTGGTGCCCTTGACGTGGATTGAACACGTGGCCTCTCCCTTACCAAGGGAGTGCTCTACCACTGAGCTACAAGGGCATTTTGAAAATGTGGCGGTTTCACCGAACGTCGGCGAGACCGCCTTTTTTTCAGTGAGACCGGATCATAGTGCCAAAAGCCTGTTCGGTCAAGACTTCCAGCAACAAAGAATGCTCAATTCGGCCATCGATGATGTGAACCGTGTTCACGCCGGACTTGGCGGCGTCCAGGGCTGATGAAATTTTAGGCAGCATGCCGCCCGAAATCGTGCCGTCGGCGAACATCTCGTCGATCTCGCGCGCCGACAGGTCGGTCACCAGATTGCCTTGCTTGTCCTGCACGCCGGCGATGTTGGTCATCATGATCAGCTTTTCGGCTTTCAGGATTTCGGCGATCTTGCCGGCGACGACGTCGGCGTTGATGTTGTAGGCCTGGCCGTCCTGGCCGAAACCGATCGGCGAGATGATCGGGATGAAGGCGTCGTCCTGCAGGGCTTTCACCACCGCCGGGTTGATCGCTTCGATTTCGCCGACGAAGCCGATGTCCAGGGTCTGGCCTGGGTTGTCCTTGTCCGGCATGGCCATCTTGCGAGCGCGGATCAGGCCGCCGTCCTTGCCGGTCAGGCCCACTGCCTGGCCGCCGTAGTGATTAATCAACATCACGATATCCTGCTGGACTTCGCCGCCCAGCACCCATTCCACCACTTCCATGGTTTCTTCGTCGGTGATGCGCATGCCCTGCACGAACGTGCCTTGCTTGCCGATTTTTTTCAGGGCGTTGTCGATCTGCGGACCGCCGCCGTGCACCACCACCGGGTTCATGCCCACCAGTTTGAGCAAAATAACATCGCGTGCGAAGCCGTGCTTCAGGCGGTCTTCGGTCATGGCATTGCCACCGTATTTGATGACGATGGTTTTGCCGTGGTAATTGCGGATGTAAGGAAGGGCCTCAGCCAGAATCTGCGCCTTGATCTGCGGGGAGACCGCGGTCAAATCGTCATTCATGCCTAAGTTCAGGTTGGTCAGTTGGGTCATGGCGAGTCCGGTAAGTAGAATTTTGGGCGCAATTTTACAGCCAGTTGGCGCTCAAGTACGCATTATAGGGCCATCTGGTGGTAATTTCTTGGAAGCTGGGTTAGGCTGGACCGTCATGATTGCATTGGAAATAACATGAGTACCTGTTCCCGCTGCGGCGCGCAGTTTTCGTGCGGCATGAAGGATGCCGAGCCGTGCTGGTGCACCACGCTGCCGCCGGCCGTTCCTGTCCCGTCCGCTCCCGGCGCCAGCTGCTGGTGCCCGGCGTGCCTCAAGCAGCACATCATTGAGCAAACTCAAACGCCGCCGAAACCGGCGCAGGAGAATGGTGCATAACCCTCACCGGGAGTGCGCAAATGAACTCGGCCCCGCTTGACAAGCAAAGTAGCGCGGCAGACGATACCCACATCGTCCGCATCGTGCGGCTGGAGACCCAAATGGATAACGTCACCAGTGCTATTACGTCCTTGCAGCATACGGTGGAGCACAACCACCAAGCCATGCAGGCTCAGTTTGAGGTCCTGCGGGACAAAGTCGATAAGTCCGAATGGCGGTTGTTGGACAGGATGGACCGGCAGTTTTACTGGCTGATGGGATTTGTCATGGCCAATGTGATTGCCACCGTCGGTCTGCTTGTGCGGTTACTCGTAACCTAGTCAACTCACCGTGCGGAAAAAGCGCAGCATTTCGCGGCTGGCGTCCGGGCCTTTGGCGTCGGTGTAGCTGCCGGAGGCGCTGCCGCCCGACCAGGCATGGCCGGCGCCATGCACCACCCAGTGCTCTCCCAGCGGCGTACCGTCCGGCTTGATGTGGGTGGTTTGCGTGTAGCGGTAGCCATCCGGCACCGCGCCCGATTGCACCGACGGCCGCGCGCCGCGATGATGGTGCAGCCGCTGCGCCATCACCTGCTCGCCATTCACCGGATGCACCGTGGTGTCGCTGTCTCCATGAAACACGATAATCGGCTGCGCGGGATCGCCGGCCTTGGCCGCGCGATGCACGCCGCGCTTCATCGCCGTCAGCGCCGACGGCAGGTCCTGCGCCGACGCAAACGGCAAGCCCGAATGCACGCCCACCGCCGCAAACAATTCCGGATACAAGGTGCCGACAATCACCGCCATCGCTCCGCCCGCCGACAGGCCGGCCACATACACCTGCCGCTCGTTGACCGGATACTCATCGATAATCTGCCGCGTGATGCCGGCAATGATGGACGGCTCGCCTTGTCCGCGCTGCTGGTCGATCGCATTGAACCAGTTCCAGCACTTGGAGTGATTGGCCTGCGCGTTCTGCTCCGGGTACACCACCAGGCATTCCATTTCCTCGGCCAGCTGGTTCATCTGCGTGCCGGCGGCGAAGTCGTCGGGGTTCTGCGTGCAGCCGTGCAGCATCACCAGCAGCGGCATGGCCTGGCCGTGATAGCTGGCCGGGACGTACAGCTTGTAGTTCCTTGTGCCGGCATGGTTGGTGTAGCTGCCGCTGATAAATTGCGCGCCTTCGACCGGCGGCGTCACCGGCGCGGGATGCCGCAGCGAGCCGAGATCAATCGCGCGGTCCAGATTGGCCTGCAAATCGATCGCGATGCCCATGCGGTTCAGCAGATCTTGCGCGAATTCGGTGGGGTGCGTGGCCGGATTCGGCACCGGCGCAGCGTGTGGCGGCACCGGCGGGGGGGCGGGCGCCGCGGCCGGTGGTGGATTGATATCGCGCATGGGCGGCCGTTCGGCGCTGCGTTTCAAAGGGATGCCCTTGCCGAGCAATTGCTGCGCCGCTTCGCGCATCTGGGTGAGAAAATTGAGTTTCATGGCACTCCTTAATGGATGCGCGGCGCCAGTGCAGTCTTGAGGACCGCGCTGGCATGCAGCGAGCCGAGGACAAAAATCGATTCAATCGTGGCCAGCGCCAGTTCGACCGAGACGTCGCTGGCAATGCTGGCCAGGCCGAGCACCTGGATCTGCAACCGCTCTCCGGCCGCCTGGAGCGCTTCCAGGTCGGCGCGCGAGTAGTGTTGCATGCCCAGTACCAGGCTCTTGCGCGCCACGGTCTGCTTGACCACCTCGGCGTGCTGGTTCAGCTGGTTGCGGATTGCCGTGCGTATCAGATCGGTGCGGTTGGAGTAAAACCCTTCCTGCACCAGCAGATCAATCTGTCCCAGATCGATGGGCCCCAGATTGATGGTGATTTTTTCCGATTCGGCGGTCTTCAGCTTTATTTCTTGCTTGGCCATTACGTCTCCATCTAATCGCCATCTATATGGATGGTAGTCTACGCCGGTGCTTCCCCAAGTCAAGCGGCTTCGCGGCATAATGGCGCCATGAGTGAAGTAACCAACACAATCCCCTCTCCGGTGCCGTCGCCGTGTGTCAGCCTGTGCAAAATGGATAGCGAGCGCCGCTACTGCATGGGGTGCTTGCGCACCATTCCCGAAATCGTGGCCTGGGGCAAAGCCGATGACGATTTCAAGCGCGCCGTCTGGGCTGAACTGGCGCAGCGGCGCCTGACTGTGCATTTCGACGAGGAAGAATGAACTTGCTGCCGGATTCGATACAGGTGTTTGAGCGCGGTTGGCTCTCGTCCAACAACATCATGCTGCTGGGCCGCCACGACACGGCCATTATCGATACCGGCTACGTCAGCCATGCGCCGCAGACGCTGGAACTGGTACGCCACGCATTGCACGGGCGCCATCTCGACCAGATCATCAACACCCATCTGCATTCGGACCACTGCGGCGGCAACGCCATCCTGCAGGCGCATTTCGGCTGCAAGACCTCGATTCCGGTGGCGGAGGCGGAAAAAGTCCGCCATTGGGACGTGGAAGCATTGAGCTTCAAGGCCACCGGCCAGCGTTGCGACCGTTTCACTTTCGACGCCACCATCGCCCCCGGCGACGTGCTGCAACTGGCCGACATGAAATGGCAGGCACTGGCCGCGCCCGGTCACGATCCGCATTCACTGATCTTCTACTGTCCGCAAGAAAAAGTGCTGGCCTCGGCCGACGCGCTGTGGGAAAACGGCTTTGGCGTGATCTTCCCCGAACTGGACGGAAAATCCGGCTTCGACGAGGAACGCGCTACGCTGGACCTGATCGCCGGGCTGGACGTGAAAGTGGTGATTCCCGGCCACGGCGCGCCGTTCACCGACGTGGCCGGCGCCCTGGCGCGCGCCCGTTCACGGCTGGACTACCTGGCCGCCGATCCACTGCGCAACGCACAGAACGCGCTGAAAGTGCTGCTCAAGTTCCTGCTGCTGGAACGCCAGCGCATCCCGTTGGCCGATGTACCTGTACTGCTGACCTCGATGCCGGTATTTGCCGCTGCCAATAGCAACTTCCTCAAACAGTCTCCCGAGGACTTGGGCAAGTGGGCCGTGGCGCAGCTGGTACGCGGCGCGGCGGCACGGGTTGAGGGTGAGTACTTACTTAATGAATAAACTAGAGTAAGCGCCCTAGTTTCTGCACGGTCGTACTATTTTCGATCTATAATCGTTCGGACTGATTAACTCACCCCAGCGAGCCCGCCATGACCCTGCCTGCAGTGCTGCAAAACCTCACCCTTCCTGTCATCGCCTCCCCAATGTTCATTGCCAGCGGTCCGGCGCTGGTGGCGGCGCAATGCAAGGCCGGCATCGTCGGCTCCTTCCCGGCGCTGAACGCGCGTCCGGCCGAGTTGCTGGATGTGTGGCTGACCGATCTGCAAAAAGAACTGGCCGAATTCCAGGCCGCCAACCCGGACAAGCGCGTCGGCCCGATCGCCGTCAACCAGATCGTGCACCAGTCGAACGACCGCCTGGCGCATGACGTCGAGGTGTGCGTGAAGCACCAGATTCCGATCATCATCTCCTCGCTGCGCGCGCCGCCGAAAGAAATGCTGGACGCCATCCACAGCTACGGCGGCATCGTGCTGCACGACGTGGTGTCGATCCGTCACGCCGAAAAAGCGCTGGAAGCGGGTGTGGACGGCCTGATCCTGGTGGCCAGCGGCGCGGGCGGCCATGCCGGCACGCTGTCGCCGTTCGCGCTGGTGGGTGAGGTGCGCAAGTTCTTCAAAGGCCCGATCGCGCTGTCCGGCTCGATCGCGACCGGCGATGCGATTCTGGCGGCACAGGCCATGGGCGCGGACTTCGCGTACATCGGCTCGCGCTGGCTGGCGACCAAGGAATCCAACGTCAGCGACGGCTACCGTGAAGCCATCGTCGAATCGACTGCAGCCGATATCGTGTACTCCAACCTGTTCACCGGCGTGCATGGCAACTACCTGAAAAAATCCATCGTTGCTGCCGGCCTCGATCCGGACGCGCTGCCGACCGCCGACAAGACCGCGATGAACTTCGGTTCGAGCAGCGCCAAGGCCTGGCGCGATATCTGGGGCGCCGGCCAGGGCGTGGGTCTGATGGACGATATTCCGTCGGCCGGCGAGATGGTGGAACGCCTCAAGCGCGAGTACGAAGCCGCGCGCGCCCGCCTGGCGCTGTAATTCAGCGGCCGGCGGCGAGACTGTCGCGCGCCGCCGGCTTGCCGCGTAGCCACACCGTGTCCACGCTGTCGTAAGCGCGGATATCTTGCAGCGGTGACTCCTTCATCAGCACCAGGTTGGCCAGCTTGCCCGGCTCGATGGTGCCGACCTCGGCATCGAGGTGGAAGGCGCGGGCGTTGTTGATGGTCGCCGCCTTGAACAGCTGCGCCAGCGACAAGCCGGCCCGGTGCAGGTTCTGCATTTCCAGGTAACCGTTCAGGCCCGGCACATTGCCGTAGGTCGGCGAGGAGGGCGTGTCGGTGCCGAGCAGGAAGTTCGCATCCTTGCTCGCCAAATAGGCCACCACCAGCCGCTGGCGGCGCAGCGGCGCTTCCAGACCGCGCCGCACGGCTTCATCGGACGCGCCGTCTTCCGCCACTTCTTCCTTGAACCATGCACCTTCCGGTGTCTTCAGCCACGCCAGCATGGCCGGCGGCAGCAGCTTGGACAAGGCAGGCGTGTTCAGGTAATCCGGGTCGACATAAGCACGCAGTCCATACAGCACTTGCATGGTGAGCTGGTAGCCGATCTTGCGGGCGGCGACTTGATCCAGCACGGTGGTATAGCCGAAGTAAAGGTAGGAGCGCGGCATTTGCGCCAAGTAGGCATCGGCCATCGCCTGCAAGCGGTCCGAGCGCTCGAAGCTCATGCCGGTGATCCAGGTCTGCTGCCCGGCATTGGCGGGGGAGCAGAGGCCGAGGCTGCACAGGCAGGCGAAGAGGATTGTTTTATTCATAACGCCATTCTGCCACTAAGTGGCAGAGCGGCGTGATAAATCCTCAGGCCTCGGTGTTGATTGCCCACAGGCCGGGCAGGTTGCGCCAGTAGCCGTAGGCGTCCATGCCGAAGCCGACCACGAAGCGGTTCGGAATGGTGATGCCGACGATGTCGGCTTTCACCGGCTTGACCTTGCCGATCGCCTTGTCCGCGAACACGGCCAGGATCACTTCCTTGGCGCCCATGTCCAGCAGGCGCTGCTTGACGTGGGCCAGCGTTTCGCCTTCGTCCAGGATGTCATCCAGCACGATCACGGTGCGGCCGCTGACGTTCGAACGCGGCACCACTTTCCACACCACTTCACCGCCCTTGTCCTCGTCGCCGTAGCGGCTGACGTGGATGTAGTCGAATTCCAGCGGGAAGGTCAGCTGCGGCAGCAGGTTGCCGGTGAAGACCACGGCGCCGCCCATCACGCCCAGCACCAGCGGGAACTCTTCCGCGTCCGGCTGGTTGTAGCGGGCGTTCAGCGTGTTGGCCATCGCGGTGACGGCGTTATCGACGTCTTGTTTGGTGAACAGTTCTTCAGCGCTTTCCAGCAGGGCGCGGGCGCGGTTGTGGTGGAAGTCTTGCATGATCTTTTTATTAAAAACGAATGGGTAAGTCCGATATTATCCCTCAATTACTGGTAGTCGCGCACATCGGCGATGACTTTACCGTCGTTGGGGAGGCTGCCCACCGCGACAAACTGCACCTCGCCGCGTAGCTTGGTCAGCTTGCGGATGGACTCAATGATGCCGGCGCCGCTGGCGCCAGCGCTGGCCGGATCGGCCACTTCGCAATGCAGGGTCATCGCCTCCTGCGCAATCTGGCCTGACACCACCAGGCGCGCTTTCACAATTTCCGGATGGCGGCGCGCAATGTCATGCACCTGCGACGGATGGACAAACATGCCGCGCACCTTGGTGGTCTGGTCGGCGCGGCCGAGCCAGCCCTTGATGCGGGTGTTGGTGCGGCCGCAGGCCGACGGCGGCGCATCGGTCAGGATGGCCGACAGGTCGCCGGTGGCAAAGCGGATCAGCGGATAGTCCGGGTTGAACACGGTGAGCACCACTTCGCCCACTTCGCCCGCCGGTACGGGATCGCCGCTGCCGGGGCGGACGATTTCGAGGATCACGTCTTCATCCAGCACCATGCCCGCGTCGCGCACCTCGCCGCTGCGGGTTTCGTAGGCGATGCAGCCCGCATCGGCCGAGGCATAGGCTTGCAGCACCTGCGCGATACCATGTTCGGCGAACCAGGAGCGCAGCGATTCAGGCAGCGCTTCGGCGCTGACCAGCGCGCGCTTGATGCTGCTGATATCCGCGTCCATCTCCTGCGCCTTCTCGATGATGATCTTCAGGAAGGACGGCGTGCCGACGTAGGTGTCCGGCCGCAGTCCGTGGATGGCTTGCACCTGCATTTCGGTCTGGCCGCTGCCGGCCGGGATCACCGCGCAGCCCAAGCGCGCCGCGCCGCCTTCCACCATGAAGGCGGCCGGCGTGAAATGATACGAGAAGCAGTTCTGCAGCAGTCCGCCGGCGCGCACGCCGGCCGCGTACAGCGGACGCGCAAAGCGCCACCAGTCGGCGCCGCGTCCTTCCAGGTCGAAGATCGGACCGGGCGACATGTAGACACGCGCCAGCTGGCCCACCGGCGTGGTGTTCAAGCCGCCGAACGGCGCTTGCTGTTCCTGTAGCGCGTGCAGGTCGGACTTGCGCGTCACCGGAAGCGTGGCCAGCGCGGCGCGGCTGCTGATATCGGCGGCGTTGATGTCCTTGAGGATGCGCGACCATCCCGCCGCCGCCTTGGCGCGCGCCACCAGCTGCGGCAGGCGCGCCATCAGCTCGCGTTCGCGCTGTTCGGGCGTGCGGGTTTCGAGGCTGTCCAGAGTGTCGGCCATGTTCAAGATCCTTGTATTTCGCGTTGCAGCTTCTTGGTCAGTTTGGCGAACACCAGTTCGTAGGACCGCTGCAGCAGTTCGGCCACTTCCGCATCGCTGACCGCTTTCGGGTCTTCGATGTAGACCCACTTGGCGCGCGCGAGGTAGGGCGCTGGGATGATGCCGGGACGGTCGGTCAGTTCCAGGAAGCGGTCGTCGTCGACCTTGAAGCTGATGCCGCGCTCACTGCCTTCCGCGCCCATGACGGCGAACATTTTTTCGCCGACCGAGAACACCAGGTTGGTTTCCCATTTGATGTCTTCGGTGGCGCCGGGCAGCTTGCGGCAGTAGGCTTTGGCCTTGGTGAGATTCATTCAGTTCCTTATGCCAGCCAGCGCTTGCGGCGGCGGTAAAATTTCATGTCGCGGAAGCTCTTGCGGCCCGCGCCGGAGACGCCGAGGTAGAACTCTTTCACGTCCTCATTGCAGGACAGTTCGTCCGCCGCGCCTTCCATCACCACGCGGCCGTTTTCGAGGATATAGCCGAAGTCCGCGTAGCGCAGCGCGATGCTGGTGTTTTGTTCGGCCAGCAGGAAGGAAACGTTCTCCTTGCTGTTCAAGTCTTTCACGATGCCGAAGATCTCTTCAACGATTTGTGGGGCGATCCCCATCGACGGTTCATCGAGCAGAATCATGGAAGGCTTGGCCATCAGGGCGCGGCCGATGGCGCACATCTGCTGCTCGCCGCCGGAGGTGTAGCCGGCCTGGCTGCTGCGCCGTTCCTTCAATCGCGGGAAGTAGTGGTAGACCTTTTCCAGCGATTCCTTCAATTCGGCGCGCGAGGCGCTGCGGGTGTAGGCGCCGGTCAGCAGGTTTTCTTCGATGGTGAGATGGCCGAAGCAGTGACGGCCTTCCATCACTTGCGACAGGCCGCGCTTGACCAGCTCATTCGGCGTGAGATGGTCGATGCGTTCGCCCTTGAACTGGACCTCGCCCTTGGTGACGTCGCCGCGCTCTCCCCGCAGCAGGGTAGAGATGGTTTTCAGCGTGGTCGATTTGCCTGCGCCGTTGGCGCCCAGCAGGGCGACGATTTTGCCCTGCGGGACTTGCAGCGATACGCCTTTCAGCACGAGGATAACGTGGTCGTAAATGACCTCGACGTTATTGACCGAGAGGTACGTCATTTTGCGCACGCCGGCGTGATCTTTTTCTCGGCCGCGTAGGCTGCGGAGCTCTCTTCCAGCAGCTTGCGGGTCAGCGCCTTGTCGCCGACGATCCAGTTTGGCGTAATGGCGTTCCACTTCTTGCCATCCCATTGCTGGACTTTCACCGCGCCAGAACCTTCGTGATCGTCGCAGCTGGTCTTCACCGTCGGCAGCATGCCGAAGGCGCCGACGGCTTTCAGACGTGCTTCATCGACGTTGAGGTTTTCCAGGCCCCAGCGCAGCTGCTCGCCGCTGACGCGCTTGCCCTTGCCGAATTTCTCCTGCGCGGCGCGGATGGCCTCCACCCACAGGATGCCCGCACTGACGCCGCGCATGTGGTACACGCTGCCGATGCGATTTGCATCGGCAAGATTGCCCTTGCCGTCGGCGTAAAGTTTTTTGCGGATCTCATCCATCACCGGGTAATTGCCCGGCGTGTTGAAGGTCATCGCGCTGTAGCCCTTGGCCGCATCGCCCGTAGGTACGGTATCTTCTTCCGAACCGGCCCACCACACGCCGAGGATTTTCTCGCGTGGGAAGCCGTTGCGCTGCGCGGTCTTGATGGCCACTGCATTCATTGAGCCCCAGCCCCACAGGATCACATGGTCGGGACGCGCCTGGCGGATTTGCAGCCATTGCGATTGCTGCTCGCTGCCCGGCGGCGTGACCGGAATCTTGATCAGCTCAAAGCCGTGCTGCTTGCTCAACGCCTCCAGCACCGGCAGGGGTTCCTTGCCGAATGCAGAGTCGTGATAGAGGTGTACGATCTTCTTGCCCTTCAGCTTATCGATGCCGCCTTCCTTGTCGCCGAGGTACTTGATCATGGCTGCGGCCTGGTTCCAGTAGCTGGTAATCAGCGGGAACACGTAAGGGAAGACTTTGCCGTTGGCGGCATCCGAGCGGCCGTAGCCGATCATCGTCATCGGGATTTTATCGACGGCCAGGCGATCCAGAATGCCGTAGGCGACGCCGGTGGACAAAGGCTCGACCAGCGTAGCGCCGCCGTTTTTGGTTTTCAAACGCTCGTAGCATTCCACGCCGCGTGATGGGTTGTATTCCGTCTCGCACTCTTCCCACGCAATCTTCACGCCATTCACGCCGCCCGACAAATTCACCAGATTGAAGTAGTCGATAATGCCGCCGTAAAAGCCGGAACCGCCCGCCGCATAAGGGCCTACGCGATAGGATGGCAGGGCGATGTATTGCTCCGCAGGCTGCGCGAGGGCGGCGCCACTAGCGGCAAGCGTGATTCCGACGATGATAGCTGCAAAGCGTTTCATAGGGTGTCTCCTCTGATTTTTTAATGGGGGAACGGCCACAGACGCAACTTCTCTTTACCAATTTGCCACAGGCGCGCAAGGCCGTGAGGCTCGACGATCAGGAAAAATATGATCAACGTGCCGAACACCATCAGCTCCAGATTGGAGGCAACGCTGGTCGGCAGCGCCAGGCTATGCGCAACGACATTCAACAGCACCGGCAGCAGCACAATGAAGGCCGCGCCGAGGAAAGAACCCAGTACCGAACCGACGCCGCCGATGATGATCATGAAGAGGATGCGGAACGACAGGTCAAGGTTGTACGCCTCCGGTTCCACCGTGCCGAGGTAGGCGTACGCATACAGCGCGCCGGCCACGCCGCAGTAGAACGAGCTGACGGCAAACGCCAGCAGCTTGGTGCGCATCAGGCGGAAGCCGATCACTTCGGCCGCCACGTCCATGTCGCGCACCGCCATCCACGAACGGCCGACGTTGGAGCGGATCATGTTCTTGGCCAGCAGCGCCATCACAGCCACCACGGCCAGCACCAGCAGGTATTTGCGGTCCGGCGTATCGAAGGCGTAGCCGAGGATGACGATGGGCTGGGCGGTAATCACGCCGGAGCTGCTGTAGTTGGTCAGGTAGGGAATCTTGGTCAGGCACCAGACCACGAAGAACTGCGTGGCCAGCGTCGCGGCGGCCAGATAAAAGCCGCGTATGCGCAGCGATGGCAGGCCGAATGCGATGCCGACCAGCGCCGCGCTCAAGCCGCCCAGCACAAACGCCACCAGCACCGGCAAGCCGGGAATGCGCAGAATGAAGTTGTACGAGGCGAAGGCACCCACCGCCATGAAGGCCGCGGTGCCGAGCGAGAGCTGGCCCGCATAGCCGGTCAAAATATTGAGGCCCAGCGCGGCCAGCGAGAAAATCAGGAATGGAATCAGAATGGCCGATAGCGCATATGGCGAGGCCACCAGCGGCACCACCACAATGGCGATGGCCAGCAGCACCATCAGCGCCAGACGGTCCTGCAGGATGGGGAAGATCTGGCCGTCGGCCTGGTAGCTGGTTTTGAATTGTCCTGCTTCGCGGTAGAACATGCCTCAGATCCTCCGGATGATTTTTTCGCCGAACAGGCCTTCCGGCCGCACCAGCAGGAACAATAAGGCCAGCACGTAAGGGAACCAGCCTTCGATGCCGCCGCCGACCAGCGGACCGATATACACCTCGGCCATTTTTTCGGAGGCACCGATAATCAGGCCGCCCACGATTGCACCCGGCATGGAGGTGAAGCCGCCGAGGATCAGCACCGGCAGCGCCTTCAGCGCAACGAAAGTCAGTGCGAACTGCACGCCATTGCGCGCACCCCACAGCATGCCCGCCACCAGCGCCACGATGCCCGCCACCGCCCACAGCACGGCCCAGATGCGCTGCAGCGGAATGCCGACCGCCAGTGCGGCCTGGTGATCGTCCGCCACGGCGCGCAAGGCGCGGCCTACTTTGGTTTTGGAGAACAGCAGGGCCAGCGTGGTCACCAGCAGGCCGCACACCAGCGCCGCCATGATGTCGAATTGCGAGACGAGGATGTTGTAGTTGTCCATCAGGTACTGCGATGGCACGTCTTCAATCGGCAGTTCCAGCTTGCGCACCTGCGCGCCGAACACCAGCTGCGCCAGTCCTTCGATGAAGAAGGCCAGGCCGATGGTGGCCATGAACAACGTGATCTCCGGCTGGTTCACCAAGGGCCTCAGCACCACGCGTTCAATGGATAGGCCGAGCGCAATCATCACCGCCACCGTGATCGGCAGCGCGATCCACAGCGACACGCCCAGCTTGTCCATCACGCCAACGCAGGTCAGCGCGGCGAAGTACACCATCGCGCCCTGCGCAAAATTGAACACGCCGGAGGCTTTGTAGATCAGCACAAAACCGATCGCCACCAGCGCGTACATCACGCCGGACAGCAGGCCGCCGATCAGCACTTCAAAGAAGAAGTTAATGTTCACAGCCGACTCCCAGGTAGGCGTTGATCACGTCCTGATTGCTGCGCACCTCGTCCGGCGTGCCATCGCCGATTTTCTTGCCGTAGTCGAGCACCACCACGCGGTCGGAGATATCCATCACCACGCCCATGTCATGTTCGATCAGGACGATGGTGGTGCCGAATTGGTCGTTCACGTCGAGGATGAAGCGGCACATGTCCTGCTTTTCTTCGACATTCATGCCGGCCATCGGTTCGTCCAGCAGCAGGATTTCCGGCTCGGCGGCCAGCGCGCGGCCCAGCTCCACGCGCTTTTGCAGGCCGTAGGGCAGGCGGCCGACCGGCGTTTTGCGGATCGCTTGAATCTCCAGGAAATCGATGATCTCTTCCGCCTTGATGCGGTGGGCGATTTCCTCGCGCCGCGCCGGGCCCCAGTACAGGGCCTGCATCAGGAAGCTGGATTTCATCTTGAGGTTACGGCCGGTCATGATGTTGTCCAGCACCGTCATGCCCTTGAACAGCGCGATGTTCTGGAAGGTGCGGGCGATGCCGGATTTGGCGGCGGCATGGCAGTCCATGTTCTTGCGCACTTCGCCGTGGTAGACGATCTGGCCTTGCTGCGGGCGGTAGACGCCGTTGATCACGTTCAGCATCGAGCTTTTGCCGGCGCCGTTCGGGCCGATGATGGCGCGGATCTCGTGTTTGCGCACGTCGAAGGAAATGTCGGTCAGCGCCTTCACGCCACCGAAGGACAGCGAAATATTTTTCAGGTCGAGGATGACCGGCCCGGTCTTGCGTTGGCCGGCGCGGAAATGGGCTTCTGGCTCGTTCATCTGCATTTGCGCCTCCGTCATGCCGCTGCCTGCACGGCAGGATAGGTCTTGCACGGCTCGATCTTCAGGTCGGCCGCGACCACGCCGCTGCGGCCATCCTCAAACTTCACCTGCGTCTCGATGTATTGCGAACTCTTGCCGTTGTACAGCGCATCGATCAGCACCGCGTACTTTTCGGCGATGAACTTGCGGCGCACTTTGCGCGTGCGGGTCAGTTCGTCGTCGTCGGGATCGAGCTCCTTGTGCAGCACCAGGTAGCGGTGGATTTGGGTGTCGGCCATGCCAGCCTCGGCCGCCAGATCAGCGTTGACCTGCTCGATGCAGTCACGCACCAGCCCGTACACGGCCGGATGCGCGGCCAGGTCGGTGTAGCCGGAATAGGCGATGCTGCGGCGCTCGGCCCAGTTGCCGACCGCTTCCATGTCAATGTTGATGAAAGCGCACACCTCGTCGCGCTGGTGGCCGAACACCACCGCCTCCTTGATGAAGGGGAAGAACTTGAGCTTGTTCTCGACGTAGTTGGGCGCGAAGATGGCACCGCTGTTCATGCGGCCGACGTCGGCCGCGCGGTCGATGATTTTCAGGTGGCCTTCGTGGTCGAACAGACCGGCGTCGCCGGTGTGGAAATAGCCCTGCTGGTCGATGGCTTCGGCGGTGGCGTCCGGGCGTTTGTAATAACAGTCCATCAACGTCGGCGATTTCACCAGAACTTCGCCGTTTTCCGCCAGTTTGACTTCGACACCGGGCGCCGGCAGACCGACACTATCGAACTTGATCTGGCCGTCCGGCTGCAGGCAAATGTAGGCGCAGGTTTCGGTCGATCCGTAGAATTGCTTCAAGTTGACGCCAATTGAGCGGTAAAAGCGGAACAGATCGGGGCCGATCGCGGCACCAGCCGTGTAGGCGACGCGGATGCGCGACATGCCCAGCACGTTTTTCAGCGGGCCGTAGACCAGCAGCTTGCCGACGGCGTAGCGCAGGCGGTCGCCCAGCGCCACCGGCTTGTTGTCTAAAATTTGAGCACCGCAGCGGCGCGCCACGGCCATGAAGTAGTGGAACATGCCGCGCTTGATGGCGCCGGCATCTTCCATTCGGATCATCACCGTGGTCAGCATGTTTTCAAACACGCGCGGCGGGGCGAAGTAATAAGTCGGGCCGATTTCGCGCATGTCGGTCATCACGGTCTCGCCGGATTCCGGGCAGTTGACGGTGAAGCCGGCCGTCATCGCCTGCGCGAACGAGAACAGGCAGTCGCCTACCCAGGCCATCGGCAGGTAGGACAGGATGTCTTCCGCATCGGTGAGTTTTTCGAAGCCGACGCCGCCGTCGCCCGCCGCCAGCAGCGCGGCGTGGGTCTGGCACACGCCCTTGGGCTTGCCGGTGGTGCCGGAGGTGTAGAGAATGATGGCGTTGTCGCTGGCCCGGCCTTCAGCCACTTGCGCCTCGAAGAAGCCGGGGTGAGCCTGATCCCAGGCGCGGCCCATCTCTTGCAGGTGGGCGAAGGACAGCAAACCCTGCTGGTGATAATGGCGCATGCCGCGCTCGTCATCGTAGGCGATGTGGCGGATGTGCGGATACAACGTTTGCAATTCGAGCAGCTTGTCGACCTGCTCCTGGTCTTCGACAATGGCAAAATGGATTTCGGCGTTTTCCAGCACGTAGGCCATGTCGGCGGCGGGAGCGTCCTGGTACAGCGGCACCGGCACGCCGCCCAGGCATTGGGCGGCCAGCATGGACCAGTACAGGCGCGGCCGGTTGTCGCCGATGATGGCGAGATTCATGCCCCGCTCGAAGCCGAGCGCGGCCAAGCCGCAGGCGAGGGCGCGCACTTCGTCGTTGACCTGGGACCAGGTCCAGCTTTGCCAGATGCCCAGATACTTTTCGCGAAACGCGGGTTTCCCCGGCCTGACCTGGCCGTGCGCGAGCAAGCGGCGAGGAAAAGTCTCGTGTCCTGTTTGCACCAGTTGTCTCCTGTTGCTGTGTCTTTTTTGTGTGATGATATTAACGTGCCGCGAGAAGGCAGGTTGTCTTTTCGACGACAATTGACCGACTTTTCTATGGTGCGTCGCAAAAATGTCAGACCGATATCCGATTACTTTGAAGGAAGCGCTGCGTTCAGCAATCTGGGCCAAGGATTTGACGCCCGAACAAATGGCGCGCGTCGAGGCCGATACTTTTGAAACTTTTGTGCCGAAGGGCGGTTATGTGTGCCGTAAAGGCGACATGGTGGAAAATTGGATCGGCATTATCGACGGCATGGTGAAGATGAATAATTTCTCTTCCAACGGTAAAAGCGTGACATTTACCGGCGTACCGCCGGGGGGCTGGTTTGGCGAGGGCACGGTTTTAAAAAACGAGGTGCTGAAATATGATGCGATGGCATTGCGCGATAGCCGCATCGCGCGCATGCCGGCGGCAACGTTTATGTGGCTGCTCGATAATAGCCTGCCTTTTACGCGGTTTTTGTTACTGCAATTAAACGAGCGGCTTGGGCAGTTTATTGGAATGGTGGAAAACGACCGCTTATTAAATCCGGATACACGGGTGGCACGTTGCCTGGCGTCTTTATTCCATTCGCACTTATATCCGGGGCTGGACAAGATCGTGCATATTTCGCAGGAAGAGCTGGGATTATTATCGGGCGCCTCGCGCCAGCGCGCGAACCAGGCTTTGCAGCTTTTGGAAAAACAGGGATTGCTGAGCCTTGATTACGGCGGCATCCGCATCCTCGATTTGGACGGATTACGGCGCTACGAGGCCTAGCGCCTGTTTTTTTGCCCCATTTATGCCAATTATTGGCATGAACTCGCCAAAATCCAGCGCACTAAGCCGCATTCCGCAGCCTTTCTTGCCAGCGATCCTGCATCTCTTGCAGGCGGAGCCAGCTGCCTACAGATCGTCCCGTGACGTTGAAAAGACGTTCAGCCATCGCGGGAGTGATCCGTGTCTGGCCATGTAAAAGCCGACGCACTGTAGATGGCGAGACGCCGAGTTTCTCTGCAAACTGGCGGGCGCTAACATTATTTGGCTTCAAATATATTTCGGCAATAAACTCGCCTGTTGGCATGGGATTGTACATTTCCATCAGTGATAATCCTCATAATCAATAACGTAAGCCTTACCGTGGTCGAACTCGAATGTCATTCGCCAATTTCCATTAATTTGAACTGATCAACGTGGAGTTTTCAAACCTTTAAGAGAATGCAGATTGAATCCTGCCTCATCCATATCCTCAATCACGCTCGCCGAATCTAATGTTGTCAGCAAATATTGCAAGCGGGCAGCGTGATGAGGCTGTATGCCCGCCAAGCTACCGGTCTCAAAAAACCTGCGTAATCCCTTGTGGCGAAATGAGACGATCATGATCAATATAGCCCTTGGCTGTTAACACAACAAGCTGAGCCATTTAATCATTCGTGTACACAGCTGTTTAGCGGCAGATCAAGTAATCGCGGTATCATAGGGGCAAGATATTTTGAGCTTTTCCCATGCATACTCCAGACTCTTCCCAAGTCGTCGAACGCCTGGCGCTGTTGCGGGCCGCGATGCGCCAGCAACAGATCGACGCGTTGATGATTCCGTCCGCCGATCCGCACCTGTCCGAATATTTGCCCGAACGCTGGCAAGGCCGCGAATGGGCTTCCGGTTTTACCGGCTCGGTCGGCACTTTAATTGTCACGCCGGAATTCGCCGGCGTCTGGACCGACGCCCGGTATTGGACCCAGGCCGAACAGCAATTGGCCGGCACCGGCATCCAGTTAATGAAACTGAGCTCCGGCGCCTCGGTGCAATATGTTGACTGGCTGGCAAGCCATTTGAAAGCCGGCCAGACCCTGGCCGTGGACGGCGCCGTGCTCGGCCTGGCCATCGCGCGACTGCTGCAAACTGCGCTGGACGCCAAAGAGGTCCAACTGCGCACCGAGCTCGATCTGCTGGAACAAGTCTGGCAAGACCGTCCAGCGCTGCCGGCCGCGCCGATTTATGAACACCTGGCGCCTTACGCCTCGAAAAGCCGCAGCGGCAAGCTGGCGGAATTGCGCGCCGCCATGCAACAGGCCGGCGCCAACCGCCACCTGATCTCGACCCTGGACGATATCGCCTACCTGTTCAACCTGCGCGGCGCCGACGTCAACTTCAACCCGGTTTTTCTGTCGCACGCCCTGATTACCGCCACCCGTGCCACTTTATATGTGGCCGACGGCAAGATTTCGCCCGAACTGCGCGCCACGCTGGCCGACGAGGGGATCGACGTGGCGCCGTACGCCTCGGCCGCCGCCGCCCTGGCCGCGCTGCCGGCCGATGCGGCCGTGCTGCTCGACCCGCGCCGCATCACCTACGGCACCCGCCTGTGGATTCCGGCCAAGGTCAACGTCATCGAAGCCATCAACCCGACCACGCTGGCCAAGTCGCGCAAGAGCGAGCCGGACGCGGTCCATGTGCGTGCCGCAATGGAGCAGGACGGCGCCGCGCTGTGCGAATTCTTCAGCTGGCTGGAACAAACCTTGGCCAACCCGGACCGCGCCCCGCTGACTGAGCTGGACATTGACAGGCAAATCACCGCCGCGCGCGCGCGCCGCCCCGGCTTCATTAGTCCGAGCTTTGCCACCATTGCCGGCTTCGGTTCCAACGGCGCGATCATGCACTACCGCGCCACCGAGGCGCGCCATGCCACCATCGAAGGCAACAACCTGTTGTTGATCGATTCAGGCGGCCAATATCTGGGCGGTACTACCGATATCACCCGCGTGGTGGCGGTCGGCCAGATCAGCGCCGAGCACCGCCGCGATTTCACGCTGGTGCTGAAGGGGATGATTGCCTTGTCCGCCGCCCGCTTCCCGCGTGGCGCCAAGTCGCCGATGCTGGACGCCATCGCCCGCGCGCCGCTGTGGGCCGAGGGCATGGACTTCGGCCACGGCACCGGCCACGGCGTTGGCTACTTCCTGAATGTGCATGAAGGTCCGCAATCGATCTCGCCATCGACCATGCCCGAGCCGCACACGGCGATGGAGCCGGGCATGATCACCTCGATCGAACCGGGCCTGTACCGTCCCGGCCGCTGGGGCATCCGCATTGAAAACCTGGTGCTGAACCGTGCCGCCGGCCAGACCGAGTTCGGCGAGTTCCTCCACTTCGAAACGCTGACCCTGTGCCCGATCGACACCCGCTGCATCGACGCCACCCTGCTGCGCGACGACGAAAAGCGCTGGCTCAACGATTACCACGCCACAGTGCGCGAGCGCCTGTCGCCGCTGGTGTCGGGTGACGCGCTGGCATGGCTGCAACTACGCACGGAGGCAATATGAGCGCCCGCGCTACCAGGGCCACCTCGGCGGTCGACCGCCTGAAACGCCGCACCGGCAACCAGAAATACTCGATGTCGGTGACCGGCAGCGGCCACTTCTTCCTCAGCGACGGCGCCGGCAACCCGCCGTTGTGCCCGCCGATGGAGCTCGATGATTTCGTCGCCTTCGTCAACGGCATCGCGCCGGCAGCGCCCAAGCGGATCAGCAAGCTGGATGTCGCGTTCGAAAAACAACTGACCAAAAAATAAGAAAGAGGCTCATCATGCCCGCCATCGAATTCCTGCAAGCCTACTGGTCGCATTCCGAGATCGCCACCAACGCGGTGATTTTGCTGAACTTGCTGGGGGCGTTGTTGTTGGGCTTGCTGGTCGGGTACGAGCGTTCCTACCACGGCCGCGCGGCCGGCATGCGCACTTACGGCCTGGTGTGCATGGCCTCGGCGGCGCTGACCGTGATCGGCGGCTATCCCGGCCACTGGTTTGGCGGCCATGTGTCGCAATACCTGGTGAATTCGGACCCGACCCGTGTGATTCAGGGCATCGTCACCGGCATCGGCTTCCTTGGCGCCGGCGTCATCATGCGCGAGGGCTTCAATATCAGCGGGCTGACCACGGCGGCCTCGATCTGGGCCTCCTCGGTGATCGGCGTGATGGTGGGCGTGGGCTTTTATCTGGGCGCCATCGGGCTGGCGGCATTGTGTGCCTGCTCGATGATTTATCTGACCAAGGTGGAAGCCTGGCTGCCGTCGCGCCATGCGATAGCCATCACCATGCGCTTCAAGGCCGGCTACAAGCCGCAGGAGCAGGCGCTCCGGGCGTTGGCGCTGCAGCGCGGCTACGAAATCGCCGGCGGTTCGCTGATGATCGGCAGCGAGGGCGGCATGCAGGAATGGCGCTTCGTCGCCATCGCGCTGAACAAGCACACTGGCGCGCCGATGTCGGTGTTGTCGGCGGAGTTGAACGAATTTGAAGGCATTCACAGCTTCCAGCTGACCCACGCACGCAACTGATATGAATCCACGAGCACAGGCAGTTTTCGATTTCTGGTTCGCTGGCACGGATGCTCAGCGCCGCGAATGGTTCCAAAAGGACGACGCCTTCGACCGCGAGATCGAACGGCGTTTCGCCGACGAGATCGCGCAGGCGCTGGAAGGCGGCCTGCGGCGATGGGATGCCGAAGGCCCGCAAGCCGCGCTGGCGCGCATCCTGCTGCTCGATCAGTTTTGCCGCAACGTGTATCGCGGCACGCCGCTGGCGTTCGCTGGCGACCACCTTGCCCTGCAGGCGGCGCTGGACATGATCGAGGCCGGCGCCGACCAGCTGCTGCCGCCCTTGCAGCGCGCCTTTGTTTACCTGCCGCTGGAGCATGCGGAAGACATGGCGATGCAGGAACAGGCCGTTGCCTTGTTCACGCGCCTGGCCGAGAGCGGTCCCGCCAATCAGGGCCTGGACGGCATGCTCGATTACGCCAGGCGCCATCGCGAGGTGATCCGCCGCTTCGGCCGCTTCCCGCACCGCAATGCGATTCTCGGCCGGCCATCGACGCCGGATGAGCTGGCGTTTCTCCAGCAGCCGGGATCAGGCTTCTGATGACGCAGACGATCAATCTGATCGGCGCCGGCCATGTCGGCCGCGTGCTGGGCAAGCTGCTGGCGGCGCAAGGCTTCCGCATTCAGCAAGTGCTGACGCGTTCGGCACGCTCGGCGCAGCAGGCGGTGGATTTCATGGGCGCGGGCAGCGTGGCAACGGCGTACGAACAATTACAGCCAGCCGACGTGCACGTGCTGGCGGTAGGTGACGATCAAATTGTGCCGGCTTGTGCAGCGCTGGCGGGTGCGGTGCCGCTGAAGGGCAGTATTGTGTTCCATTGCAGCGGCGCGCTGGCCTCGGACCAGCTGCAAGCCGCGCGCGACGCCGGCGCGCTGGCCGCCAGCGTGCATCCGATCCGCAGTTTTGCCGATCCGGCGGGGGTGGCTGCCCAATTTTCAGGCACTTTTTGCGGTATTGAAGGCGATGAGGGCGCGCTGGCCGTGCTGACGCCGGCGCTGCAGGCCATCGGTGCGCAGCCGGTACCCATCAACGCCGCCGCCAAGACGGTGTATCACGCGGCGGCCGTGTTCGCGAGCAACTACCTGGTGACGGTGCTGGACGCTGCCTTGCGCGCCTACCAGGCAGCCGGCATACCCGAGCCGGTGGCGCGCCAGCTGGCGCAGCCCTTGGCCAGCGAATCGATGGCGAATGTGTTCCGTCTCGGCCCCGCCGCCGCGCTCAGCGGCCCCATCGCGCGCGGCGACATGGCGACGGTGGCGCGCCAGCAGCAGGCAGTCAGTGCCTGGGATGCGGAAACCGGAGCGTTGTATCGGGCGCTGGTTGCGCCGACCATGGACTTGGCACAAAGAAAACATCAGAAGTAAGCGATTGGTGCTTAACTCCTTGCAAATTACTACTTAACAACTATATTTTAAGTAGATGTGCTCTTGCCCTGAACATGGGTTGACAGTTGTATTGCTACGAATTCACAAAAATAAGTACCGGGAGCAGTCGACAAACCTCCGAATTAGCAATAAGCTTGATTCTTAGAATGTTTTCTACAAGAATCAAGCTGCAAGTTGAAGCCGGCGCCAAATCTGGATAGTAGGGGTAAGAACATGTTATTTCTGAAAAGTACGACCGTAACGAAAGCGCCTGGGATTTACGACGTTGACGTCGCTGCCAAGCCGCCTGGCAAAACCTTCGGCGTGTTCATCGCCACCGATCCGGACAATCCGCCGACCGAAGTGCTGGCGCAACTGACCGCCATGGGCTTCAAGCAAACCTACAGCGGCGGCTACACCCACAAGGACCGCGGCAAGGTGCTGGACCTGCACTTCCAGAAAGCCGGCACCGACCTGTTCGAAGGCTGGAAAGCGGAAGAGCTGGAAGCCAATATGGCCGCCATCAATGCCCTGTTCAACGGCGTCGGCATCACCGTCACGCCGCGCGTGATGAGCCTGGCTGAAGCTTACGCTTAATCCACACTGACGTGATACAGGCCCCAAGGGCACAGGCCGAACCGGTCGGAGACCGGCTTGGCCGCCATTTCCGGGACTGTATCCGCGTCATACACGGCCCATAGCGGCCCCAGGCCGCCCAGCGCCATCGGTGCGCCATCCAGATGGGTGGCGACAATGTAGCGCTGCGCCTTCGCTTGCGCCACCGTCACGACCGCGGCAAAACCATCAATCGCGCGCAGCACCAGTTTGCTGTTGTCGTTCATCCTGGCGCCGGCCGCCTTCATCACATCCAGCAGCAGGGGACCGCGCAGTGTGTGCTGCTTGCTGTCGTATTCCAGCGTCGGCTTGATGGTGACGGCCGGTAGCGCCGTCAGCGCGGCGAAATCAAAGCCGTAGGCCTTGTCGAAGCTGAGCTTCTGCTTGTACATCATCTGATCGCGCACCGGGTCCAGCTTGCCCCGGTTGCCCGCGCCGATCGCGCCGGTGACGGTCAGCAGGGTGGGGCCGCCAGCGGCGGCCGCATGTGCCGGTGCAGCCATGGCGGCAGACAAGCCGGCCCATGCGGCCGTGCCCAGGAACTGGCGTTTCTTCATGCAGGTCACTCCTTGTGTGCGTAGTGCCGGTATCATACCGCGCATGGACTTATTTGCCGACGACGCCCGCCTCACGCCGATCCCGATCGACGATGGCGAACTGTGGTTCCAGCAGCGGCTGGCGCTGGACCTGGCGCCGGACGAGGTGATGCGCCGCCTGCTGGCCGAGACCGGCTGGCGCGAAGAGCAGATCCAGGTCTGGGGCAAATTGCACCTGCAGCCGCGCCTGTCGGCCTGGCATGGCGACGCCAGCTACCGTTATTCCGGCAAGACCTTCCACCCACAGCCGTTTACCGCGCTGCAGCTGCACATCAAGCAGGCCGTCGAGCGCGCGACCGGGCGGCGTTTCAACAGCGTGCTGCTCAATTATTACCGCGATGAACGCGACAGCATGGGCTTCCATGCCGACGACGAACGCGAGCTGGGACCGGAGCCGGCCATCGCCTCGGTCAGCTTCGGCGCGCCGCGCACCTTCATCCTCAAACACCGCACGCTGCCGAAAACCGTCAAGCTGGCGCTGGGCGACGGCTGCCTGCTGCTGATGGCGGGCACGCTGCAGCAGCACTGGCTGCATGGTATCAACAAGGAACGCACCGCGCGCGGGCCGCGCATCAACCTGACGTTCCGGCAAATTTGGTAAGCACGGGCGAATTAGCAACAGCGAACTGACGCCGGGACTGCTATCGTAGTTCTCTCACCATGGGAGGACATATGTTTAGCAACATGAAAGTCGCTACCAAACTCATCATTGGCTTCAGCAGCATCGCGATCGTGGGCGCGATCGTGGCGTGCATCGGCATCTTCAGCATGAGCAAACTGAACAGTGCTGCCGACACCATGTACCGCGAAGATCTGGTCGGCCTCTCCTACATCAAGGAAGCCAATATCAACCTGGTCTACGCCGGCCGGTCGCGCAATGCCTACCTGGCGGCGCTGACGGCGGAAGAACGCAACAAGCACCGTGCCGACGTCCAGCGCTACCTGGCCGCGATGGACGACTACCTGGCCAAGGCGCGGCCGCTGTTCGTGGCGCCGAAAGGACAGCAGCTGTTGAAAGAATACGCTGAACCCTCGAAGGAATACGCGCGCCTGATGACCATTGCCCTCGACAGCGCGGGCAGCGAACCGCTGGCGCAGCGTTCGGAAGAGGCGCAGCGCGCGCAAGTGGCCGTGCGCCAGCAGGCCGACGTGCTGGATAAGCTGATGGACGGCATGACCGATCTCAAGGAACAGCGCGCCAATGAAAAGGCGGCAGCCACCAACGAGCTTTACCGTTCAAGCCTGACCTTGATGCTGGTACTGGTGGTGGGCAGCCTGGCCGGCGGCCTGGCACTGGGCGTGCTGATCACGCGCGCGCTCACGCGTCAGCTGGGCGGCGAGCCGGCCGAGGTGGCCAAGGTGGCCGGTCAGATCGCCGGCGGCGACCTGACAGTGGATGTCGCAGTGCGCCAGAACGACACGGGCAGCGTGCTGTTTGCCATGAAGTCCATGCGCGACAGCCTGGGCGGCATCGTCGGCCAGGTGCGCAGCGGTACGGATACCATTGCCACCGCCTCGGCTCAAATCGCCAGCGGCACCCAGGACTTGTCGGCGCGCACCGAGGAGCAGGCCGGGGCGCTGGAGGAAACCGCGTCGTCGATGGAAGAGCTGACCTCCACTGTCAGGCAAAACGCCGACCACACGCGCCAGGCCAACGAGCTGGCGCGCACGGCCTCCAGCGTGGCGCAGAAGGGCGGTGCGGTGGTCGATGAGGTGATCGGCACCATGGGCGCCATCAACGAATCGTCCAGCAAGATTGCCGACATCATCGGCGTGATCGACGGCATCGCGTTCCAGACCAACATCCTGGCGTTGAACGCGGCAGTGGAAGCGGCGCGCGCCGGCGAGCAGGGCCGCGGTTTCGCGGTTGTGGCGTCGGAAGTGCGGACGCTGGCGCAGCGTTCGGCCACGGCGGCCAAGGAAATCAAGCAGCTCATTGATGAGTCCGTGAGCAAGGTGGGCGCCGGCGCGCGCCAGGTGGACGAGGCTGGCGTGACCATGCGCGAAATCGTCACCAGCATCCAACGGGTCACCGAGATCATGGCCGACATTCAGGCCGCCAACAGCGAGCAAAGCACCGGCATCGAGCAGATCAACCAAGCCATCGTGCAAATGGACCAGGTGACTCAGCAAAACGCTGCGCTGGTGGAAGAGTCGGCAGCGGCATCGGAAGCGATGCAGGAACAGGCGCGCAAGCTGGCCGAGCTGGTCAGCGTGTTCCGGGTGGAACAGTCGGGACCGGCGCTGGCGGCGCCGTCCCGGCCGCGTCCAGCGCCGCGCGTGGCGGCAAAACCGCTGGCCAGGCTGGCCAAACCGGCCCCGTCACGGGCCAACGTTAAAGAATCGGCAACAGATTGGGAGGAATTTTAAGCTCGTTTTAAGTTTGGCGCATCTTGAAATTTGCCAATGATCGTTTGGCTTACATCTGGTCACACTTCTTACTAATTCGGTGGCCACAGGTGTTGGTTGGAGTGCTATCTTGGACACATCGCAATTCATAGCAACTGCGATCCCAAGCAAGTCCTGTCTCAACCATTTTGCTGAAAGATCAAAATCATGAAAAAAATTCTGTTCGCCTTAGTCGCTTCCGCCGCCGCCCTGGGTGGCTCCGCCGCATATGCGCAAACCAACACGCAAGACGCCGCTGGCACCGGCTATATCGGTCTGGGCGCTGCCGCCAGCCGTTATGACATGGGCCAGCCCGGCACCTCGAGCACGGACAACCGCACCGGCAGCAAGGCCGCCGGCAAGATCTACGGTGGCTACAACATCGACAGCACCTGGGCGGTGGAAGCCGGTTATACCGACTTCGGCAAACGCAGCTACAACTACACCCAAGGCGGCGCCGCGGGCGGCGTGAATACCGACGCGCATTCGTACTACGTGGCCGGTAAAGGCACCTGGCCAGTCGCCAAGGACTTCGCCGTGTTCGGCAAGCTGGGCGTGGCGCGCAACCACAACGAAGTGACCACCACCGGTATCGCTTCGGTCAGCGGCAGCGACAACAAAACCGCGCTGTACGCATCGGTGGGTGGTGAGTACGCCATCAACAAAAACGTGAAAGTGTCGCTGGAGTACGAAAACTACGGCAAGAGCGACATTGACCTCGGCCGCAAAGCCGGCGCCATCACTGCCGGCCTGCGCTATAACTTCTAAGCGCATCGCGGTATAACTCATCAAGTTCAGAGGGCCGGGGGCATTGCTCCCGGCCCTTTTGCTTTGTGTAGAATGAGTCAACTTCGACACGGGCGGCATATGGACAGGATACAGGCCATGACGGCCTTTCTGGCAGTGGTGGATACGGACGGATTCTCGGCGGCGGCGCGCAAGCTGGGCGTCTCGCCATCCGTGATTACGCGGGCGGTCACGGAACTGGAAGAACGGCTGGGCACGCGCCTGCTGACCCGCACCACGCGCTTCGTGCGCCTGACTGACACTGGCCGCGTCTACGCCGACAACTGCCGCCGCATCCTGGCCGATCTGGAAGATGCCGACAGCACTGCCGCCGGCACCCATGCCGAGCCGCGCGGACAGATCACCATCACCGCCACCGTCAACTTTGGCGCCATGTACGTGGCGCCCGTCGTGCGTGAATATCTCGCGCTTTATCCACAGGTGGCCATGCATTGCTGGTTTGTGGATCGGAACGTCAATCTGGTGGATGAGGGCGTGGACGTGGCGGTCCGCATCGGCCCGTTGCCGGATTCCTCGCTGCAAGCGATCAAGGTGGGACGGGTGCGGCAGGTGATGTGCGCTGCCCCTGCCTATCTGGCGCGGCACGGCGTGCCGCTGCGGCCCGAGGATTTGTCGCAGCACACCATCGTCACCGCAACCGGCCTGACGCCAACGCCGGAACTCCGTTTCGCCAATGACCTCAAGATACGCGTGCAACCGCGCATGACCACCACCACCAACGAATCGGCGGCGGCCATGGCGGTGGCCGGTTTCGGCATCACACGCTTGCCGCTGTACCAGATCGCACCGGCCGTGCTGCGTGGCGAATTGCAGCTGGTGCTGGAAGCATTCGAGCGTCCGGCGGTGCCGATCCACGTCGTGCACCGCGAAGGGCGGAATGCCTCCAGCAAGGTCCGCAGCTTCATCGATATGACCGTGGACGCGCTGCGCAAGGACGCCAGCCTGCAGTAGTCAGCGCTTGAAGGCCTGCATGTATTGATCGGTCAGCGTGGCGACCTCGTCGAGTTTGGTATCCATTGCAAAATGGCCGGCATCGAGAATGGCGACGCGCGCATCCGGCACATCACGCCTGAAGGCTTGTGCGCCCGGCACCGTGAAAGCCAGATCGTGTTTGCCCCATACCACCAGCGTTGGCAGCTGGTGCGCGGCCAGCCATTGTTGCCACTGCGGATACGCGGCCAGATTGTGCTGATAGTCGTAAATCAGCTCCAGCTGGATCGCCGCCTGGCCGGGCCGGTTGAGATAGGCATGCTCGTCCATCCACAGGTCCGGGTCGTACGCCTCAACGTTTGGATCGCTGCCGATGTGGCGGTTCCTGGTGACCGCCAGCGACAAGTGCGCGGTACGGACTTTTTGCTCATGCGCGGCACGGTCGCTCCAGAATGGCTTGCGCGTTGCCCACATCGCGCCGAGGCCTTCCTCGTACACGTTCCCGTTCTGGAACACCATGCCCTGGATGGCATCCGGCCGCTTTGCAGCCATGCGCATGCCGACCGGCGCGCCGTAATCCTGCATGAACAGCACATAGCGCTGCACGCCGACGGCATCGGTAAATTGATGCATCACCGTCGACAGATGCTCAAAGGTGTAGGCAAACGCCGCCGGCGAAGGCGCGTCGCTGTTGCCGAAGCCGGGGTAGTCGGGCGCGATCAGGTGATAGCGATCGCCCAGCTTGCGCATCAAGCCGTCGTACATGCGTGAGGAGCTGGGGACGCCGTGCAGCAGCAGCAGCGTCGGCTTGTCTGGCGAACCCGCTTCCCGATAAGCGATGTTGACGCCATCGATATTCACATTGCGATAGAGAACCGGCGCAGCAAGCGCCGAAGTGCTGGCTGCAAGGGCGAGTGCGGCGGTGGCGGTGAGGCGTTTGGCATTCATGGTGCTCTCCTTGGTTTGGTTAGCGCCAGTGTCACTGATCGCCAAGGAGATGAGAATGCCGATTTCCGGCAATGCACTTTTCCAGAATCGAGAAAGGCCGGTTGATGCGGTGTTTGGGCCTCTAAGCAATCACCGCCGCAGTGACTGGCGAAACCAGTGTCCAGCCTATCGCCTGGTAAAGGGCCCGGCCCTGCTCCGTCGCTACCAATACGCCAACGCTTGCCTCGCGGGCAATGGACAGGTTAGCCAGCGTCGCCATCACGACCCGTCCCAGCCCTTTTCTTTGATGCGCAGGTTCGGTCACAATCTGGTCGAAAGTCGCAACGCCTTCGCTATGCGCTACGCGCCCCCTGGCCGCCAATTGCCCATCCAGATCTCTGAGTTCAACGTCGCTGACTGCGCCGGATGTGCACTGAGACAGCCGGTAGCCATCCGGTGCAACTGCTGCGATGTTACGCAATGCCACCGCCATCAAGTACTCCGGCGCTTGGACTTGCCAATTCTCATGCAGAAGCGGAGTGACCTCTTTCGGGGAGGCGCACACTTTGAGCCACGTGCCGGAAGCGTGTAATTTGCTGGTCAGCTCACGCAGGATGCCCGCGTCATAGGCGACCACCACGTGGCGCTCCAGGTGATCAGGAAGTCCTAAGTCAATCTTGTAACCGTAGCTTTGACTGACAGGAGAGGCCTTATCCCTCGTCAGAGTCCAACCCTTGGTCCACGCTGTCGCGGTGGGAACCACATCGAATACTCCGGGAGTCTTGCTCAATTTAGTCCTTCCATTTTCACCATCGGCGACGTGAAGCTGTTTAGTTGGTCAGCGGCTTGTAGCGGATGCGTTTTGGCTTGGCGCCTTCTTCGCCCAGGCGTTTCTTCTTGTCGGCTTCGTATTCCTGGTAGTTACCGTCGAAGAAGGTGACCTGGGAATTGCCTTCAAACGCCAGGATGTGGGTGGCGATGCGGTCCAGGAACCAGCGATCGTGCGAGATCACCATCACGGAACCGGCGAATTCCAGCAGCGCATCTTCCAGCGCGCGCAGGGTTTCCACGTCCAAGTCATTCGACGGTTCGTCCAGCAGCAGCACGTTGCCGCCCTTGAGCAGGGTCTTGGCCAGGTGCAGGCGGCCGCGTTCACCACCGGACAGGTTGCCGACGATCTTTTGCTGGTCCGCGCCCTTGAAGTTGAAGCGGCCCAGGTAGGCGCGCGACGGCATTTCGAAACGGCCCACGCTCAGGATATCGGCGCCGCCCGATACGTCTTCGAACACGGTCTTGGCATCGGCCAGCTTGTCGCGGCTCTGGTCGACCAGCGAGATTTTCGCGGTCTTGCCGATCACGACTTCGCCGCTGTCCGGCTGGTCCAGGCCGGCGATCATCTTGAACAAGGTCGATTTACCGGCGCCGTTCGGGCCGATGATACCGACGATGGCGCCCGGCGGAATCGTGAACGAGACGTTGTCCAGCAGCAGGCGGTCGCCAAAGCCCTTGGATACGTTCTTGAACTCGATCACTTCGTTGCCCAGGCGTTCGGCCACAGGGATGAAGATCTCCTGCGTCTCGTTGCGCTTCTGGTATTCGTATTCGCTCAGCTCGTTGAAGCGGGCCAGGCGGGCTTTCGACTTGGCCTGGCGTGCCTTCGGATTCTGGCGCGACCATTCCAGTTCTTTTTGCAGCGCTTTCTGGCGTGCCGATTCGGTGGCTTCTTCCTGCTTCAGGCGGTCTTGTTTCTGCTCCAGCCACGACGAGTAGTTGCCCTTCCACGGAATGCCGTGGCCGCGGTCCAGTTCCAGGATCCATTCGGCGGCGTTGTCGAGGAAGTAGCGATCGTGGGTGATGCCGACCACGGTGCCCGGGAAGCGCACCAGGAATTGCTCCAGCCATTCCACCGATTCCGCGTCCAGGTGGTTGGTCGGTTCGTCGAGCAGCAGCATGTCCGGCTTGGACAGCAGCAGTTTGCACAGCGCCACGCGGCGCTTTTCACCGCCCGACAGCACGCTGATTTTCTGCTCCCACGGCGGCAGGCGCAGCGCGTCGGCGGCCATTTCCAGTTGCAGGTTCAGGTTGCCGCCATCGGCTGCGGCGATGATCGACTCCAGGCGCTCCTGCTCCTTGGCCAGCGCGTCGAAGTCGGCGTTTTCGTCGGCGTAGGCGGCGTACACGGCCTCCAGCTTGGCTTGCGCTTCAAACGCTTCGCCCAGGCCGGACTCGACTTCCTGGCGCACGGTTTTTTCCGGATCGAGCTGCGGTTCCTGCGGCAGGTAGCCGATGCTCAGGCCCGGCATCGGGCGTGCTTCGCCCTGGATGTCGGTATCGATGCCTGCCATAATTTTCAGCAAGCTCGACTTACCGGAGCCGTTCAGGCCCAGCACGCCGATCTTTGCGCCCGGGAAGAAGGACAGCGAAATATCTTTCAGGATCTGGCGCTTGGGCGGGACGATTTTGCCCACGCGGTTCATGGTATAGACGTAATTTGCCATTGAGAATCTCAGTGAAGAATGGGTAGAAATGCAGGGAAGGACGACAGGATACGATAAATCCCGCCATCTTCCCACTATTTAGCGCGTTTGCCGGCCCACAGCCCTTCGGCCACGTACAGGATCAGCGCGCCCCAGATGATCAGGAAGCCGATCAGGCGGTCGGCCGTGAAGGCTTCGTGGAACACCCATACGCCCAGCAGCGCCTGCATGGTCGGCGACAGGTATTGCAGCAGGCCCAGCACCGCCATTGGAATCTTGCGCGCGCCGGCCGCGAACAGCAGCAGCGGAATCGCCGTGATCGGCCCGGCGGCGGCCAGCAGCCAGCGGGTGCTGTCATGCGGCGTGTTGATGAAGGTATTCTGGCCGTGGAAGCCCAGCCACAGTACGTACATCAGCGCCAGCGGGAACAAAATCATGGTTTCCAGCGACAGGCCTTCCAGCGCCGCCAGTGCGGCGGTCTTGCGCAGCAGGCCGTAGCCGCCGAAGGTGATGCCTAAAATTAAGGCAATCCACGGCAGCTGGCCCGACTGCCAGGTCAGCCAGGCCACGCCGCCGGCCGCCACGCTGATGGCGATCCATTGGGCACGGCGCAGTTTTTCCTTCAGTACGATCAGCCCCAGCAGCACGTTCACCAGCGGGTTGATGAAGTAGCCCAGGCTGGCGTCGATCACGTGGCCGTTGTTGACCGACCAGATGTACACGCCCCAGTTGGCCGTCAGCAGCAGCGCACTGGCGACAAAGCTGGCCAGGATGCGCGGCTGTTGCAGCACCTTGGGCAGCCATTTCCACTGCTGGCGCACGCTCAGCACGATCACCAGGAATAGCAGTGACCACAGCATGCGATGCGCAAGGATTTCCATCGGCGGCACTTCGCCGATGGCGTGGAAATACAACGGGAACAGCCCCCAGCACAGGAAGGCGGCGGTGGCATACAAAATACCTGGGTTCATGAAGGGGACGCTGCAAAAGTCAGGGAAGGTCTACCATTATCCCTCATCTAGCAAATCCGGGCTGGAGCGGCGTACACTCTCGGTATTGATCGTTTGGAACGAATTCGCATGCCAAAATCTCCTTGCCTTTTGCATAGTCTTATCCTATTGTGCAATGCACCAAAACAACAACAGGTGCAATCTTGACCGAGCAACACAAGAAAAGCAGTCTCGCGGCACTCACGCTGGCGGCTGTCGGCATTGTCTATGGCGACATCGGTACCAGCCCTCTCTACACCCTCAAAACCGTCTTCGATCCCGAGCACGGACTCGCGCTGACCGAGGGCAATCTGCTGGGCATCATCTCCCTGATTTTCTGGGGACTGACCATCATTGTTTCGCTCAAATACGTCAGCCTGGTGCTGCGCGCCGACAACCGCGGCGAGGGCGGCATCATGGCGTTGATGGCGCTGGCGCTCAATTCCGTCACCAAGGCCGCGCCGAAATGGCACTACCCGCTGATGCTGCTCGGCGTGTTCGGCGCCACCATGTTCTACGGCGACAGCGTGATTACCCCGGCCATCTCGGTGCTGGGCGCGATCGAGGGCCTGGAAGTGGCGGCGCCGGGACTGGAACAGTACATCGTGCCGCTGACCATCATCGTGCTGATCACCCTGTACGCCATGCAGCGCCACGGCACCGCCGGCATCGGCCGCTTCTTCGGCCCGATCATGGTGGTGTGGTTTGCCGCGCTGGCGGTGATGGGCGTGATCAACATCGTGGAAGCGCCGCAGATCCTGTTCGCGCTGAACCCGTTCCGCGCGCTGACCTTCATGTATGAAAACCGCATGATCGCTTTCGTCGCGCTGGGCGCGGTGGTGCTGGCGCTGACCGGCGCCGAGGCGCTGTACGCCGACATGGGCCACTTCGGCAAGAAGCCGATCCGCGCCGCCTGGTTCCTGATCGTGTTCCCGGCGCTGGCATTGAACTACCTGGGCCAGGGCGCGCTGCTGCTGACCCATCCGGGCGCGGTGGACAATCCCTTCTTCCACCAGTTGGGCGAGTGGAGCGTGTTCCCGCTGGTGGTGCTGTCCACCCTGGCGGCGGTGATCGCCTCGCAAGCCACCATCTCCGGCACCTTCTCGATGACCAAGCAGGCCATCGCACTGGGCCTGCTGCCGCGCATGCGCATCCTGCACACCTCGGCCAGCGAGATCGGCCAGATCTACATCCCTGCCGTCAACTGGCTGCAGCTGGGCGTGGTGCTGCTGGCGGTGGTGGGCTTTGGCTCCTCCGACAAGCTGGCCGGCGCCTACGGCATCGCGGTAACCGCCACCATGCTGGCCACCACCGTGCTGACCTTCTTCGTGATCCGCTACCGCTGGCACCTGCCGCTGGCGCTGTGCTTTGGCGCGACCGGCTTCTTCCTGGCGCTGGATATCTCGCTGTTCTCGGCCAGCACCCTGAAGCTGTTCCACGGCGGCTGGTTCCCGCTGCTGCTGGGCGTGGTGCTGTTCACCGTGATGCTGACCTGGAAGCGCGGCCGCGAGCTGGTGTTCGAAAACCTGCAAAAGCACGCGATTCCGCTGGAAGAGTTCCTGTCCTCGCTGTTCGTGGCGCCGCCGACGCGCGTGTACGGCACCGCCATCTTCATGCGCGGCGAAAGCGACGGCGTGCCGCACGCCTTGCTGCATAACCTGTCGCACAACAAGGTGCTGCACGAGCGGGTAGTGTTCCTGACCGTGCACATCATCGAAGAGCCGTACGTGGCGGAGGCCGAGCAGGTCAAGGTCACGGACCTGGGCCACCAGTGCTACCAGCTCAACATCTATTACGGCTTCAAGGATGAACCGGACATTCCGCGCGTGCTGCACTTGTGCGAGTGCCTCGGCCTGCCGTTCGAGATGATGGAGACCTCGTTCTTCATCGCCCGCCAGACCGTGATCTCGGCGCCGGGCTCCGGCATGGCGACCTGGCGCGAGCACCTGTTCGTGGCCATGTCGCGCAATGCGCGCGGCGCCGCCGACTACTACCAGATTCCGCCGAATCGCGTGATCGAACTTGGCACGCAAGTGGAAATTTGAAGACAAAATAATGTAACTGAATGTAGTGCCGGGAATGGAAGTGGCGTGGTCTGCTAAACTTCTGCGCCGGGACTACCGAATACGCATACTTATCAAAGGTAAATAATGAAATCGAAGTTGCAATTGATCGCTGCAGCCGCCTGCCTGGCGGTGCTGACCGCCTGCGGCGGCGGCGCCAAGACCCCTACCGCCGTGGTGGTGCCGCAACCGGACTACAAGCTGACCACCACCGTGGTCGGCAGCGGCCTGACCGCAGAGACGGGCGATACCGTGACCGTCAACTACGTGGGTTACCTGTATGACTCGACCAAGGCCGATGGCAAGGGCGCCAAGGTGGAAAGCTCGTTTGACTCTGGCACGCCGCTGACCGGCACCGTGGGTGTGGGCGCGCTGCCGACCGTGGCGCTGCACGCAGTCGGCTGGGACCAGGCGCTGCTGGGCATGCAACCGGGCGGCAAGCGCACCGCCGTGCTGCCGGCCAACCTGGCCTACGGCGACGCGTCGCGCGACAAGGTGACCGCCTACGGCGTCGACTACCCGGCCATTCCGTCCAAATCGCCGCTGGTGTATGACTTCACCATGGTCAACGTCACCAAGGCCGTGGTGATCCCGAACACGCCACCGCCAACCGTGACCACGATTCAGGAAGTGACCGTCGGCACCGGCGCCACCGCCGTTGCCGGCAAGACCGTCACCGTCACCTACACCGGCTGGCTGTACGACGGCACCCGCGCCAACCGCAAGGGCGCCCAGTTCGATAGCAATGTCACCAGCACCACTCCGTTGTCGTTCACCGTGGGCAGCGGCGTGATCGCCGGCTTCAGCACCGGCGTGACCGGCATGCAGGTGGGCGGCAAGCGCACCGTCATCATCCCGCCTGATCAAGGTTACGGCGACAAGGTGCAGACCAATTCGAGCGGCGTGGTGACGATTCCGGCCAACTCCACCCTGGTCTTCGATATCCAGCTGCTCACCGTGAACTGAGCGATCCAGACATGAAAAAGGCAGCTTCGGCTGCCTTTTTTTACGTCCGCAGGATTTGCGCCGGCGCCATGCGCATGGCCGACCAGGTGTGGCGCGCGGTGGCTGCGGCGACCACCAGCAGGGCCAGCGCCAGCGCCACCGGCGGCGCCCAGGCACCCAGCGGCGAGCGCTCGGCAAACGGCGCCAGGTAGCGCGCAATCGCCAGCCATGCGGGCGGCAGCGCAATCAGGGCCGCTACTGCGATCAGCAGCAGGAATTCCCGTCCGACCAGGGCGGCAATCGCGCTGCGGCCGGCGCCGTGCAGCTTGCGCAGCACGATTTCGCGCGCCCGCTGCTGCACGCTGTGCGCGGCCAGCACGTAGATGCCGAATGCGGCCAGCACCAGCACCACCGCCGTGGCGCAGGCCAGCAGGCGCGCCAGCCGCACGTCGTCTGCGTAGGCGAGGGCGTAGAAGCTGGCTGCGCCGCGTATTACCGCTGGCTGCAGCGGGAAGTAGCGCTGCCAGACGGCGGCGATGGCCGGTTCCACGTCGGCACGCCGGCCGTTGAGACGCAGCGTAAATAAACCCCTCTCGCATGCTGTGTGATACATCAGCGGCCCCACCGGATCGCGCAGCGTCTCCCAGCGCAGGTCCGGCACTACGCCGATGACGCGCTGCTGCGTGCCGTTGAGGCGCTGGCCTACCGCCTGCCGGGCGGAGGCAAAGCCCAGCGCTTGTACCGCCGCTGGATTGAGCAGCACGCTTTCATCGCCATCGGGGGCGGCCTGTCTTTCACGCGCGTCGAAAGTGCGGCCAGCCAGCGCCGGCACGCCGTAGACCTTGAAGAAATCCGCACCGACGAATTGCAGCGGCATGGCCACGTTGCTGCCGTCCACGTGCCTGACGGTCTGGCTGCCGCGCGTGCCGGTGTGATCGTCGCGGCCCGGCACGTTGCAGCTTTCGGCGATGGCGGCTACGCCGGGCAGTTGCGCCAGCGCGTCGCGCAGGGCGGCGGCGGGCGGCTGGCCAAGGGCGATGGGAGAGTCAATCACCAGCAGCGGCGATGGATCGAAGCCGGGCGATGCTTCGGCGGCAAACTGCGTCTGCCACAGCATCGCCAGCGCCACGCTGCCCATGCCGATGGCGGCGCTGAATTGCACTGCGGTCAGCGCACGCCGCAGCCACGTGCCGCCGGCAGTTTCGCCGCTGCGCTGCGCCAGCGTAGAACGCATGTCGGCGCCGCGCGCCAGCCAGCCGGGATATAGTCCCGCGATCGCCCCGACCAGCGCGCCGAATGTCAGGCAGGCCGCCATCGCCGCCAGTGTGAACGTGCCTTCCAGCTGCCGTTGCAGCAGCTCGGACGCCAGCGGCAGCAGCAGCCACGCCAACAGCGCGCCCAGTGCGGCGGCGGCGGTCGACAGCAGCATGGCCTCGGCCATGAATTGCGTCAGCAACTGGCGCGTGGTGGCGCCCATCACGCGGCGCACGGCAATCTCGCGCTGGCGGCGCACCGCGCGCACCGTCGCCAGGTTGATGTAGTTGACCACCGCCAGCAGCAGGATCAGCAAGCCGGCCGCGCCGAGCGCCAGCACCATGCGCATGTCGCCGCGCGGGCCGGTGCCCATGGTGTTGGCGACACTGCGGTCGAAGTAGGCGTCAGCCAGCGAACCAAGGGCGATATCGACCATCTTGCGTTCGCCCAGCGCGGCCTTCATTTCCGGCGTGGAGATACTGTCCCACGGCGCGGTGTCGATCATTTTTTGTAGCGCGGCCTGCAGCGTTTGCGCAGGAACGCTGGTCTTGACGTAGATGCGGCCGCTGATGCCCATCCAGTTGGACAGCACTTGCTGCCGTTCCTGTTCGCTCCACAGCGCACTGCCAACGCCGACCAGCGCCCCGAATTGCATGGTGCTGTTGGATGGCCGGTCCGGCAGGATGGCGCGTACTTGCAGCGTTTTGTCGTTGACCACGGCGCTGCGTCCCAAGGCGTTGACAGTGCCGAACCATTGCAGCGCTGTCTGGCGCGTCAGCGCCATGCCGTCGGGCCGCGAGAGTGCCAGCTGCAGATCGCCTTCCAGCGCGCGCAGTCCGGCGATCTGCTCAAACGCCGGATCCACCGCCGTGATGTCAATCAGGCGCACCGCGCCATCCTGTACCAGCGTTGCCTGGCTGGGCCACCATGCACTGGCTTGCAGCGGTATGCCGCTGTGCAAAGCCACACCACGCAAGGCAAACGGCGTGTATTCCATCCACTGTGGTTGCGGGATGAAATTCAGGCGGTGCTTGATGACGTACACCTGCTCGCGCTGCGGCACGTCGCGGTCGTAGCTGAACGAATACTGCACAAACGCCAGCAGCACAAAGCACACTGCAAATCCTGCGGCGAGGCCGATCAGTTCAACCGCTGTGTTGAGCGGGTGGCGCAGCAGCAGACGCCAGCCGATGCGGAAGTCGCGCAGCATCATGCCGCCTGCAGCGCGTCGACCATCACGCGGCCGTCCAGCAGATTGAGGGTACGCGAGGCTTGTGCGGCGTGGTCGGGCGAGTGGGTGACCATCACCACCGTCGTGCCTTCGGCGTTAATCTGGCGCAGCAGGCGCATGACTTCATCGCCGTGCGCGCTGTCGAGGTTACCGGTCGGTTCGTCGGCCAGCAATACGGCGGGGCCGGACACCAGCGCGCGCGCAATCGCCACGCGTTGCTGCTGGCCGCCGGACAGCTGCGATGGCCGATGCCCGGCACGGTGGCCGACGCCGAGTTTATTCAGCATGGCCGTGACGCGCTCGCGCCGTTCACGCGCTGGCGTGCCGTTGTACTCCAGCGCCAGTTCGACGTTTTCAAACACGGTCAACTCTTCGATCAGGTTGAAGCTCTGGAAAATGAAACCGATGCGGCCGCGCCGCAGCTTGTTCAACTGCGCCTCGCTCCATCCGGCCACGTTCTGGCCTTCGAACCAGTATTCGCCGCGCGTCGGCACGTCCAGCAGGCCGAGGATGCCGAGCATGGTGGACTTGCCGCAACCGGACGGCCCGGTGATGGCGACATATTCGCCCGCCTCGATATGCAGGTCGACGCGGTCCAGCGCCGTAGTCTGGATTTCTCCCGCTTGGTGAATTTTGCTGACGCCGACGAGTTTGAGCATGTGCGTGTGCCTTTGATTGGAGTAGTGAGAAGGTTACTGCGTAATTTGCAGCCGTGGTGAATTTCCGTAGGCCGCGTAGCTGGACAGGATCACCTTGTCGCCAGCAGCCAGTCCATCCAGTATTTCGACCTGGCTGTTGCTGCGGCGGCCGATGCGCACTGCGCGGCGTTCGGCGTTGCGGCCCGCCGCATCGAGCAGGTAGACCCAGGCGCCGCCGCTGTCGTTGATGAAGGCGCCGTTGGGCAGCAGCAGCGCGCTGGCGGGTTCGCCCAGCGTGATGCGCGCGTCCAGGCTTTGGCCGGGATTGAGCACCGGCGGCTGTCCTTGGGTGAACACCAGTTCGACCGTGAAGCGGCCTTGCTTGATCTGCGGGTAGATAGTGCTGATATCGGCGGCGTAGCTGCGCCCATCCTGCTGCACGCTGGCGTGGCGGCCGACGGTCATGCGGTTCAGGTAGTACTCGTCCACGCTGGCGGAGAGCTTGAACCGCAGCGGATCGTCGATGCGGCCGATGTTTTTGCCGGTGGCGATGGACTCGCCGACTTGCAGGTGGAAGTTGGTCAGGCGGCCGTCGGCTGGCGCGCGCACGGCCAGCGCGTCGACCGTGGCCGCCACCAGTTTGAGGCCGGAATTCAGGCCGCGAATCGCGGTTTCCAACTGCTGCCCGGCGTGATCGCGCACGTGCGATTCGGCGGTAGTGGCCTGCTGTTCCTGCCGCAGCGCGCGCTGCTGCTGGGCGAGGCGGTCGGCCGATTCTTCCAGCGCCACGCTGGAGATGTAGCCTTGCGCCGCCAGCTTGGCGTTGCGAGCGTGCTGCTTGCTGGCCTGGTCTACCGCGAATTGCAGGTCGTCGAGACGGCGCTGGTGTTCGCTGGCGCTGGCCTCCTGCGCCACGCGCAGGTTGGACAGGTTGAAGATGCTGACCGCATGCTCCGATTGCCGCGCCAGCAGTTCGAGATTGCGCTGCGGGTTGGAGATGCGGAACAGCAGTTGGCCTTTCTTTACCAGCGCGCCGTCGGTGGCATAGACCTCTTCCACGCGGCCGGATTCCACGGCATCGAGGATGACGGAGTTGAGCGGCTCGGCGCTGGCGCGCACGATCACTTCGTCGACGAACACGCCGCGCGTTGCGACGCCGGTGCGCAGGTCGGCGCCGTCGATTTGCAGGCCGCGCGGCATCCATGACCACAGCGCTGCGATCGCCGCTGCCGCCGCAAGCACGATGGCAGCAATGATGGCGGCGCGCTTGCCGCGACGGTGCGGTATCACCACGTCCATCGTGGACCCATCGTGCGCCGCGGGTAGTTCGAAATTTTTTTTGATGTGCATATCGGCCTTACTGCAAACGCTGTGCCATAGCAAAAAGCGGGGTTTTTCGGCGGTGAGTGTTCATTTCCGGACAGTGGGTGCTGTTCGCTAGCGAACAGCTGCCGGAAGTGGGCATTTACAGCACATGGACGGCTGCTAGAATGGCCGCATGTCTGCCTATATCCTGATCCTTGATGACGATGCCGATGTGGCCACCGCCGCGCAGTTGCTGCTGCGCCGCCGCTACGGGCAAGTTGCCACCTTGTGCGATCCGGCAGGCTTGCCTGCGCTGCTGGCGCGCGGCGTGCCGGATGTAGTGCTGCTGGATCTGAATTTCACACCGGGCAGCATCAACGGAGCGGAAGGCTTGGCTTTGCTGGACGTGCTGCGCGCGCAGTCGCGTCCTCCCGCCGTGATTGCGATGACTGCGTATGCCGATGTGCCGCTGGCGGTGGAAGCGCTCAAGCGCGGGGCGGGGGATTTCATTACCAAGCCATGGGATAACGCCCGGTTGATTGCGGCGGTGGATCAGGCATTGGCGCGGCGCGAAGCGGTGCGCGGCGGTGCCGCAGGTTCGCCGGAGCTGATGGGCGAGTCGCGCGCCATGCGCGAGTTGAAGGCCTTGATTGCCAGCGTGGCGCCGACCGAAGCCAATGTGATGGTGCTCGGCGAGAACGGCGTCGGCAAGGAGCTGGTGGCGCGCGCGATTCATGCAGCGTCGCGGCGTGCGGCGGGGACCATGCTGGCGGTGGATATGGGCGCCTTGCCCGAGTCCACGTTTGAGAGTGAGTTGTTTGGACATCGCAAAGGTTCGTTCACGGATGCGAAGGCCGACAGGGCGGGGCGCTTCCAGGCTGCGCGTGGCGGTTCGCTGTTTTTGGATGAAATCGGGAATATGCCGCTGGCGGCGCAGGCGAAATTGTTGACGGCACTCGAGCGGCGCGAGGTGACGCCGATCGGCGCCGACAAGCCGGAAGCGATTGATGTGCGCATCATCAGCGCGACCAATCTGGAAGAGGCGCGCTTGTTTGATCCGTCGCTGTTCCGTGCGGATTTGCTGTTTCGCTTGAATACCATTGTGATCCGCGTGCCGCCGCTGCGCGAGCGGCGCGAGGACGTGCCGCTGCTGGTGCGGCATTACCTCAAGCTGTACGAGGCGCAGTATGAGCGGCCGGTGCGCAACCTGACTGCATCTGCAATGGATGCGCTGCTGCGGCACGACTGGCCGGGCAATGTGCGCGCGCTGCGTCATGCATGCGAGAGGGCGGTGATTCTCGGGCAGGGCGCGGAATACGCGATCAATGATTTCGGCCTTGCAGCGCAGGGCATCACCGCCGCCATCGCGCCAGCCAGCGCAAAGGCCGGCGCGGGGGCGATTGGCGTCGATGCGCGTGCCGCCACGCTGCCGCCAGTGGCGCTGGCTGGCGGCGCCGGTAGTGCCGGTGCGGGCGGCGACCTGACGCTGGACGCCATCGAGCGGGCGGCGATTGCAGCGACGCTGGCGCAGTTCAACGGTAATATCAGCCACGCCGCCAAGACGCTGGGCATCAGCCGTGCCGCCTTGTACCGCAAGCTGGGCAAGCATGGCATCTGAGCGCGCGCTCAAGCTGGGCGTGACGGCCGGCACGGCTGGCTTGATAGCGTTGTCTATCGCTGCCGACGTGTTGTCTCCCGAGCCAAGACGCATTGTCCTGTGTGCGCTGCTCGCCATCGTGCCTGCAAGCCTGCTTTGGCAATGCCTGCGCCGTCTTGCCCCGCGCGCCCCGCACATGGAAACGCCATCGCCCGATGCGGCGCCGCGCGAACTGGCCGACGCCATGCTCGCGCTGGAGGCTCGTCTTGAACACGCACCGATCGCGCTATTCCGCATTGATCATGCAAGTGGCCCAGGTGCAGTCGTGCCGCTTAACGCCAGCGCGCGCCGCCTGACTGCCCCTGGCCGTGCCATCGCGCCGCAGGAACTGCATCAACTGCTGGCAGCACAAGCCACCGGCCAACGCCAATTAGTCAGCTTTGATACCGAACGCGGCGCCGAGCGTGCACTGGTCGCCGTCTCCGCACTGACCATGCAAGGCGCGGCCCAACGCCTGGCCGCGCTGATGCCGGTCGAAAGCGAACTGGAAGCCGAAGCCCTCAACGCCTGGCGCGAACTGGTGCAAGTGCTGACCCACGAAATCATGAACTCCCTCACGCCGGTGGCCTCGCTCTCGCGCACCGCCTGCACGCTGCTCGACGAAGCGAGCGAGCAGCTACCGCAAGATATTCACGCAGACCTCAACACCGCGCTGGATGCCATCGCAAGGCGCGCCGCCAGCCTGGTGGATTTCGTCGGCAGCTACCGCAGCCTGTCCACCGTACCGCAAGCGCAGCCGCAGCGCGTGCTGCTGGAAGAATTATTTGAACGTCTGAAGGCGCTATTGGAACCGCAGTGGCAGGACCGGCTCACCTTCTCGGTCGAACCGGCGTCACTGGAAGTGATGATCGATCCCGGCCAGTTGGAACAAGCCCTCATCAATCTGTTGAAGAACGCAGCGGAAGCAGGCACCCACGCGCAAGTGAGCGCGCGCCTGAGCCGGGGCGGCCGCCTGCGCATCGAAGTGTCGGACAATGGTCCCGGCGTGCCGGTAGCACTGGCCGCGCACATCTTCACGCCGTTCTTCTCAACCAAAAAACAGGGCAGGGGAATCGGACTGGCGATGGTGCGCCACCTGGTGCACGCCAACGGCGGCACGGTGCGCTACGCGCGCGCAGTCGGCGCCGGCGCGCGTTTCATCCTGACGTTTTAGCGCGGACCATATCGACGTGCATGATGCCGTCTTCGTCGTAGGGATCGGTCACAGTCTGGAAGCCGAAGCTGCCGTAGAATTTTTCCAGATGCGCCTGCGCGCCGATGCGGATATTCCAGCCCGGATGCAGTTTCTCAGCCAGAGGAATCGCCTTGGCCAGCAGCTCGCGGCCAACGCCGGAGCCGCGCCCGGCTTGCGTGGTCAGCACGCGGCCGATCGACATCTCATCGAACTTCACGCCCGGCGGCACGATGCGCAGGTACGCCACCAGCGTGCGCTGGCCGTCGATCTCGCGCCATCCCATCAGGTGGTGGCAGAGCGGATCGGCGCCGTCGATATCGGGATACAAACAGGTTTGTTCGAGGATGAAAACCGCCTGGCGCTGACGCAGTACTTCGTACCAGTCAGCGCGCGGAATATCATCAAATGCCAGACTATGCCACTCAATCATTGCTTCTCTCGTTGTCGGTCAAAGCAATGATTGTATGTGAAATTACAGAATGGTCAGCTTGACGTCGATGTTGCCACGGGTGGCGTTCGAGTATGGGCACACGATGTGGGCTGCGGCGACCAGTTTTTCAGCGGTAGCGCGGTCCAGGCCTGGCAGCGAGATCTTGTGTTCCACTTCGATACCGAAGCCGGTTGGGATCGGGCCGATGCCGACCGAGGTTTCCACCGACAGGTCTGCAGGCACGGCGATCTTGTCGCGGCCACCAACGAATTTCATCGCGCCGATGAAGCAGGCTGCGTAGCCCGAAGCGAACAGCTGCTCAGGGTTGGTGCCGTCGCCGCCGGCGCCGCCGAGTTCTTTCGGGGTGCTCAGTTTCACGGACAGTTTGCCGTCCGTCGAAGCCGATTGGCCTTCGCGGCCGCCGGTGGTTTTAGCGTGTGCGGTGTACAGAACTTTTTCGATCGACATGATATTTCCTTTCAGTGAGTGAGGTACATCTAAGTACAACATAAGTTTAGTTGACTATTCAATCGCGCACTATCTACCTTTGGGTATAACAGCTTGCTAATCTACTACAGTCTGCGCCGTTCGCAGCGCCCATGTACGTACTATACATAGCGTGCGATCTAATAGCAAGCTATTTTTAAAAATATTTTTGCGGAATTAAAAAACCTTAAGATGAGATTTATGTCCATGTTGTTTTGCGCTCAAAACTGTCTTCATACTGATCATATCCATGTCTCATCACACGCTATTTGACATTACCAAAAACGATATTGAAGCATTGGACAATGCCACGCTTCGGGAACTTATTGCGCGCTTATGCGTTGCCGAAGCGCACCGCTTGGGTTACCGATCATCAGTGGTCACTTCGGGAGGAGAGGAAACGGCGACTGACGGCGGCTTGGATGTGGTGATCGACTTACGCGATGTCGGGGCTCCTGTGCCCACCAGCGTCAGCGAAGCGAACGCTCAACACGATCCGAAGAAGTCCTTCCTGCCGCGTCGTTTGACTGGGATCCAAGTAAAGAAAAATGACTTGGCCCGGGAAGCAGTCAAAAAGGAGATGCTAAGCGGAAAGCCTGTGGGACTCCGGCCGTCGCTTCAGCAACTCGCGGATCAATACGGAGCTTACCTGCTGACGAGCGGGGCCGCAGATTGTTCTGCCACGATGTTGACAGAGCGGCTTGAAGGCATGGCCGAAGCCGTTGTGGACTATAAGAATGGTCATCAGCTCGCACTGGATTTTCTGGACCAAGATCGTATTGCCAAATGGGCCCGAGAGTATAAAGGTGTGGTGCAATGGATTAAAGAAAAGCGTGGTAACGCGCTTCGTGGATGGCGGCCATTCGAGAGCTGGAGCACACCGGGAAGCACGGCCGCAACAGCTTATATTCCTGACGATGCAAAACGTATTCAATTTGATACGGCGCCGGGTAGGCTGTTTACTGTGATCGAGGCCATCGACCAACTACGCCGCAGTCTTGCCGAGCCCAAGAGTATTGTGCGTATTGTCGGCCTTTCAGGCGTGGGAAAAACGCGTTTCATCGAAGCGCTTTTTGATCCATCGATCGGTACGGTGTGCGAGCTTTCGCAAGCAACCGTTCTGTACACGGAAAACAACGTTGCCGTGCCATCGCCTATGGATTTGTTATCGTACATCGAGCAGCTCGACGACCGGGTGACTCTGGTCATCGACAATTGTGCTCCTGAATTGCACGGCAAGCTTGCGGCCCAAGTCAAAAACAGCAAAAACGTCAGTCTGATCACTGTTGAATATGATGTACGGGATGATTTTCCTGAACATACGGATGTGGTCAAGATCGCTGCCGCCTCGGACCATGTGATCCATGAGCTGGTCCACGAGCGCTATCAGCATTTGACTCTGAATGCTGTCGACGTCATCACCCGCGTCTCCGGTGGGAATGCCCGTATCGCTTTGGCCATTGCCAGATCTGTGAAAGCTACCGATTCGCTGGCGGGTATTCCCGAAGAGGCTGTCTTTGATCGTATCTTTTCGCAAGGACGTGGCAATGACAAAGACCTCAAAGCTGCGGCGCAAGCGTGCGCGCTGGTGTACTCGTTCGACGGCAACAGCCTTGAAGAACCCGGCTCTGAACTGGCAATCCTGGCTAAGGTCGCACGGATGTCCCCTGAAGACTTATATGCGCACATTGCTGAATTGCAGAGCCGGGATTTGATTCAGCAGCGCAGCCAGTGGCGTGCGTTATTGCCACAGGCATTGGCTGCCAAGTTGGCGTCGGCAGGATTGGCAAAAACGCATTTTGATACTATCCAGAAACTACTGATCGGTAGCGGCAATGTGCGGTTGATTCGAAGCTTTACCAGACGCCTGTCTGACCTTCACGACAGTGAGCATGCACGCATCCTGTGCACCACATGGCTTGCTAATGGCAACATACTTGCTGACGTTGGTGCGCTTGATGCGGATCACAGTGCCATGTTGGAGAATATTGCCCCTGTGGTACCTACCGAGGTACTGGCGGCGCTGGCGTCGGTGTCTGAACATCAACAGGAAGAAGTATGGGGGCGTCATGCGCACCTAATCTGGAAACTCGCTTACGATCAGGCGCTGTTTCCTAAGGCTGTATTCATGTTGGAGAGACTGGTGCGTCAGGATCTCTCCGAATCGGATGGACCTGCCTTTAAGGCACTGGCGTCGTTCTTTCAACCGCATCTGTCAGGAACAATGGCTGCGCCGATCGACCGTTTCAAGTACTTGTACACCTGGGCGCAGGCAGATAACGCCAAACTGAAAAGACTGGCGGTTGCCGCGCTCGATAAAGCGACAGACAGCTCATCCAAGACATTTGGCGACTTCTCCTTTGGGTCGCGACCGCGCTCGCGCGGCTGCGAGATCGAATTTCCACGTGAATACGATCAGTGGATGCTACTAATATTGCCTGGGATTCAGATACTTTTACGAGGGAGCAAGCAGGATCAGAGAGACGCCAAATCGCTAATTTGCAAATGTATGGAGCAGGCCTCTCATCTTGACCGCGCTCTTGACCAATTGCTCGACCTCATTTCAGAAGCGCATGGCGGAGCATTTTGGAACCAGGCATGGGGCATCTTTTTGACGCTGGAAAATAGGACAAAACTGCGGTCTGCCGCATTCGAGGCCTTTATCGGGAGGCTGCGTCCGCTTCTTGAACCGGGCAGGATTTCCGATCAAGTCTGGAGTCGTATCGCATTGGGAGGAGCCGGCGGAAAGATGCACCGGCCAAATGAATCGTGGGAAGATGGCTTAGCGCGCATCGGTGAGGAAGTCACACAGTTTGCTCGTGAGGCTGTTTCAAGCGAAGACGACCTGAGACGCATTGCAACGATGTTCATGCGAACCATGTACTACGTCAACGAATTCGCGGCAGGGCTGGCAGAATCGACAGATAGGCGGACTCAGATCTGGGCCTGCTTGAGCACCGCCTTCCGAGGTAAGGGACACGTTGAACTGATCAGCACGGGTTTGCTGCATGCCTATCTGTTTGCCATGGGTTCTGATCGCGCATTTGTAGCGGCGTGTCTCGACGATTGCGTCAATGACCCTGAGCTCAACTGGTGTGTTTTCAGCTTGCAGGTGGCAACGGGTATCGACGCGTTGGGCGCCAGTAGGCTAAACAAAGTGCATCAAGCCCGACGTGTGCCGCTAATACATTATGCTGCGTTGGCCGGTATCGATTCTACGAACTTGGCGCAAGTAAAAATTGCTTGTTCTATTCTCGTTGAGATTGCATCCAACCCGAAAGGATTTGAGGTAGCGATGCGGTGCTTGTCACTTTGGTTTAACCGTCGGCCGGCACAGATCGACGTGCAACAGGAATTAAATGAAGCGGCACGCCGCATATTGGCGCAGTTCGTTTTTACTGAGCAGATGGGAGATATTCCCGTGCTGATGTGTGCGGTGATCGAGGGTGGTCTTGCAGGTCATAATGGCGCAACTGTAGCGAGACAGTTGGCGTCCACTCTTGTTGACCTAGTCGAGAAGGACAGGATGTACAGCCTCCGCTTTTTGGATACGGTCGGCAGCCTTGCGAGTGTCCAGCCTGGCACGCTGCTCAGCGCCTTATTCCCGGACCAAGGCGGACATGAAGCCTCATCGATCAGTCTCATTACCGGTGCTCATTTCAGCGGCAGACGTTCTCCTATCACCAAGATTCGCCTAGCAGATCTTGTCGGTTGGTGTGATGAAATGCCGGAAAAACGATACGACGTTGCCGCCCGAATGGTCCCTGTGTTTGCTCCCCGCTCGGCGCCTGATGACGTAGATGAATTTTCCGAACAGGTGATAGCCCTGCTCAAGGCCAGCTCTGCTCCCATGCGATTCCTAAACGGCTTGTCTGCGCGGTTACGCCAAGCTGATACGGAGATTTCCACTTGGCAAGCTAGCGAGATAGAACGCTTTATCGGCGCGCTTGGTGCAGCTTCTCGCTCGGCCCATGAACCCCTGCTGGCCGGCATGGAGGCATTGCGTTCCAGCTGCCAAAAGGAGCTTGATGCCAATCGAAAAACGCTGGGGGCAGTGCTGTTACCTGGCATAAGCAGTTTTGAATGAGCCGGACGCCAATAGCTCTGTCCAATTAGAGACGAAAACTAGAAACTAAATTGCCGCGATTACTGCAGATACTCCTGAGACATAATTAGGCTGAGCTTGATCGAGACTCCTCCCAATTTAGTCTTTTGTAAAACCCCGCAAAAAAACCGGGAACTGCAAGCTGTTCCCGGCAAAGGCCAGTTATGGGTTCCCGGCCCCCCGTGGTGTTACCGGTTAGAACTTGTAGGCGGCCGTCAGGTAGAAGGTGCGGCCCAGCGGATCGGTGTAGCGGCCGTCGTAGCCCACCTGGTTGCCGCCGCCGCTGTTGCGGGTCGACAGCGGTGGCTCCTGGTCCAGCAGGTTGCGGATGCCGGCGGTCAGGGTCAGGTTTTTGATGTAGTTCAGCTTGGCCTGGTAGTCGACCGTGGTGTACGACTTGACGTCGCGCTGCATGTCGACTGCGGCGCCCAGGCTGCCGTCGGCATTGACTGCCACCACCGGACCTTCGGCGTCGTGGTAGCCCGAGCGGTAGCTCACGGTCAGCGAGTTGGTCAGCTTGTCCGAGGACTTGAGCGCGAAGTTGACGCGGCTGATCAGGCGGAACACCACATCGTTGTACGAGTCGAAGCGGCCGATCGAGTGCTCGACACCGCTGCCCGGCACGTCCTGCTCAGCCTTCAGCATGTAGGTGCCGGACCAGTTGATCGCCAGCTTGCCCAGCGGCGTAGCGCTCTTGAAGGTGCTGTCGAAGTCGATACCACGGTAGTGCGAGCTGGCCAGGTTGACTGGGGTCAGCGTCGCAACCAGCACTTTGCTCTTCTGGATCGGGTCGTAGTACACCGAGATGTACTTGTCAGCCAGCGCCGGGGTGGTGAAGATCTGGTCCTGCGACAGGGTGCGGATCTGGTTGCGCAGTTTCACGTCCCACAGGTCCACGCCCAGCGACAGCGCGGTGAACGGTTCCCAGCGCACGCCCACCGAGGCTTGCTTCGACTCTTCCGCCTGCAGCGAGCCGTTGCCCTTGAGTGGATTGCCAGCGGTCAGCAGGCCGTATTCCGACTCGCCCGGTTTGCAGTAGATGTAACGCGGATCGGACGGCTTAGTGATCGGGCAGGCGTAGTTGTTGGACGAGCCGCCGTTCTTCAGCGGATCGGCCACGTCGTTCATGGTCGGGGCCTTGAAGCCGCTGCCGTAGGAGCCGCGCACCAGCAGCGACTGCACCGGGGTGTAGCGCAGCGACAGCTTGTAGGTGGCCTTGGCCAGGTCCTCGCCCACTTTGCCCGCCTTGCTTGGCACGCCGTTGATGTCGTAGCTGGTGTTGTGCTTCTCTACCGCCTCGTAGCTGTCGTAGCGCAGCGCGCCGGTCACTTCGAGGTTTTTCATGACCGGCATCAGCAGTTCGGCAAAGCCGCCCCAGCTCTTGCGGGTGGCGTCCAGCGCTTGCGAGCCGGTGCCGCCGCCGATTTCCGTGTCGGTCCAGCCCGGATTGCCCGGACCGGGACCTTGCGCGATCAGCGATGGCTCATCCTGGTACGACTGGCGGGTGAAGTCCGCGCCCACGCCCAGCGCCGCAGGGCCGCCCGGCAGCGCGAACACTTCGCGCGAGCCGTGCACGCTGGCCACGTCGATCTTGGAGCGGGTGGTGTCCAGCACCTGGCGCAGCACGGCCGGCGCCAGCAGGGACTTGGCGTCGGCGCTGGCGACGAACGGGTTGTAGGCGCCGGTGCGCACCAGTTCCTCGAAGGCGTTGCCGCTCATGTAGCCGGCCAGCGCCTTGTCGGTCTGCTTGTTTTGCGAGTGGGTGTAGGCGGCGTTGATGTCCCAGCCGGCGTAGTGGCTGTCGGCGCCGAGCACGAAGTGGACGGCATCGGTGCGGTATTCATCGGTACGGCCGCCGGCGTCGGCGCCGCGGTAGTTGAAGGTGACATCGGTCACTTCGGCCGGGTTGATGCCCAGCTTGGACAGCAGCGGCACCACCGACTTGTTGTAGGCGCCGATGTAGGCCGGGTTGATGGTCTTGGTGTGGGTTTCCGGATCGGTGGTGAACACCGTCAGCGGCTGGGCCGCCGGCGCGTAGCGCGCGGTGTTGGTGAACTTGGACAGCACCAGTTCGCTGAACAGGCTGGTGTCCTGGTTGAGGCGCAGGGTGCCGTTGGCGAACACGCTGTCGCGCTTCAGTTCCGGCAGCAGCTGCACGGTGGCGGCGTAGTCGTAGCGGCAGGTGTTGCCGCGTACGAAGGTGTTGGCCGTGGTGCACTTGCCGTTGGTGAGGTAGTCCGCCGAGAACTGCGCGGTCTTGGCCGGCGATTCCACCAGCAGGTTGGCTGGGTTGGAGTTGATACTGGTCTGGTTGATGGCGTACTGCTTGCCATCCTGGGTGAATTTGCGGATGCCGGACTTGGAGAACTCGCGCTGGTCGGCGTTCAGCTGCTTCTGCTCGTCGTGGCTGTAGGCCAGCATGATGTTAAAGCCGTCCTGTTCCAGGTCGCCGAAGCCCTTGGAGATGGCGATGTTGGAGCTGCGGCCGCCCGATTTTTCCGGGGAGGTGAGGGTGCCCTCGATGTTCAGCTCCTGGCGGTTTTTCTTCAGGATGAAGTTGACCACGCCGGCAATCGCGTCCGAGCCGTACAGGGTGGAGGCGCCGTCGGTCAGGATCTCCACGCGCTCCACGGCCGACAGCGGAATGCTGGCCAGGTTGACCGCGCTGCCGGTGCCGTACGGCGCCATGCGGCGGCCGTTGAGCAGCACCAGGGTGTAGGCGGTGCCGATGGCGTGCACCGACGCCGTCTGCACGCCGCCGCCGCCGCCGTTGACCGAGGCGGACGAGGTGATAAAGCCCTGCATGGCCGGCAGCAGGGCCACCAGGTCGGCCACGTTGGTGGCGCCGGTCTGGTCGATGTCGGCGCGCGACAGGCTTTGCACCGGCAGCGAGCCTTCCTGGGCGATGCGCTTGATCGACGAGCCGGTCACTTCCACACGCTGAATGGTAGCGTTATCTTGGGCCACGACGGTGGGAGCAAAAATACCAAGGCCGAGGGCCAGACTACCCGAAAAAATGCCGCGTAGCGAACGGGACAGAATTGTTTCTTTCATCATCAACGGTTTTCCTATTTTTGTGATTTCACTCTCCCATCTGGCCATCTTGACGACCTTGGGATCGAAGGCAAGTATGGTTTAGTATGTTTTTCGGGAGTAGTTGCCTAAGCCCGCAACAGGAATTCGGAAAAGCAGAACAATCATGAAACTTGATGGTATCGCTACCTTTGTAGAGGTGGCAGACAGTGGGTCTTTGAGCGAAGCGGCGCGCCGCATGCGCATCTCGCGCTCGGTGGTCAGCGAGCGTTTGGCGGAGCTCGAGCGTACACTTGGCGCAACACTTTTGCAGCGGAGCACCCGCAAACTGTCGCTTACCGAGGATGGCGCCGCCTTCCTCGAACGCGCGCGCCGCATCGTGTGCGAGGTGCGGCAGGCGCAGACCGACCTGGCTGAACGGCGCGGCGAGCTGATCGGGCCGCTGCGCATCTCGGCCCCGGTAACGTTCGGCCGCATGCACCTCGGGCCGGCGTTGTACGGCTTCCTCGCCAAATACCCGGATATCCAGCTGACGCTGGACTTGAACGACCGCCGCGTCGACGCCACCTCGGACGGCTTCGACGCCGTCATCCGCAACGGCCCCATCGTCGATTCGTTTCTCGTGGCGTGGCAGCTGGCGCCCAGCCCGCGCTATCTGGTGGCCTCGCCGGCTTATCTCGCACAGCATGGCACGCCTGCCAACCTGGAGGAACTGGCCGAGCACCGTGGCATTTTTTATACCAATCGCGGCACGGCCGACTGGCGCTTCGTCGATGGCGATCAAGCCTACGTGGTCCAGGGCGACGGCGACCTGGTGCTGAATAACGGCGACATGATGCTCGACGCGGCCATTGCCGGACTGGGTATTTCGCTGCTGCCGGCCTTCATCGTCGGCGAGGCGCTGCGGGAGGGCAAGCTGACCAAGATCGACGTCGGCATGCAGGCCGAGCCGGAATTCCTCTACATCGGCCATCCGCACGGCCGCAAGCCGTCGGCCAAGCTGCGCGCGCTGGCCGCCTGGCTGAAAGACGCCATCGGCAGCCCGCCATATTGGGATAGTTGAAGAGTAATTGAGAATGATTCGCATTAATGGTAAAATCCTGCGCATCGTTCCTCCTCTTTCTGTCTTTTCATGCCATTTCGTCCGCTGCCGTTGTGCCTCGCCCTGTCTGCTGTCTTGCCTGCGTTTGCGCAGGACGAGCAAGTGCTGCAAGCCGTCAAAGTGACGGCCGCGCGCGCCGACGGTTTTACGCCGAAGACGGTGGAAGCTGGCAGCTTCCGTGGCGCCGATATCATGGACGTGCCATCGACCGTCAACGTGGTCACGCGCGAGGTGCTGGAACTGCAGGCGGCCGGCGGCTTGTACGACGCGCTGCGCAACACCGCCGGCGTCACCCGCCAGCAGAACGGCGGCGAGACCTGGGACCAGCTGGTCATCCGTGGCATCGCGGTGGAGAACCGCACCAACTACCGCCTGAATGGCTCGCTGCCGGTCATGAACTTCTCGCAGGTGTCGATGGAAGACAAGGAGCGGGTGGAAGTGCTGAAGGGTGCCACCGCTTTGTACTACGGCTTCACCTCGCCGGCCGGCGTGGTCAACTTCGTCACCAAGCGCGCCGGTTTAAAGCCGGTCAGCACGGTTGGCCTGATGGTGGACCAGAATGGCAGCGCGGTCGCCACCGCCGATCTGGCGCGCCGCTTCGGCGAGCAGCAGCAGGTGGGCGTGCGCATCAACGCGGCGGGCGGAACGCTGGGCTCTTATCTGGACAACGTCGGCAACGGCAACCGCAAGTTTGTGTCGGCGGCGCTGGACTGGCGCGTGAACGCGCGCCTGCTGCTGAAGGCCGACCTGGAATACGACCAGCGCCGCGTCACGGAGCAGGCGGGCATCGCCTTGCCGACTGCAGTGAACGGCGTCATCGCACTGCCGGCGGCGGTCGATCCGAAACGCCTGATCGGCCCGGACTGGGCCAAGTTCGATGCGCAATCCAAAAACGCCATGCTGCGCGCCGACTACGCGCTAAGCGACGATTGGGCACTGACCCTGGAAGCCGGCCACGCCGAAACCGCGCGCGATCGCGCGCTGGCTATTTTTCGCCTGACGAATGCGGCGGCGCTGGCCACTGGCGCCGGCCGCATCACCGGCAACCTGCAACACAGCGTGGTCGACTCGGACATGCTGCGCGCCGAACTGGCGGGCACCGTGGCGACGGGCGCGGTGCAGCACGACCTTACCTTCGGCGCCACGCGCACCGACAAAGGACAGGACCCGATCTACCAGGCCAGCTACACGATCGCCGCGCAAAATCTGTACAACCCGGCGCCCATTACCAGCTATACCATCGGTGCGTATCCGACTACGCCAACCACGGCGTCGCTGTCGTCGCGCGACAGCGGCGTGTATGCGATCGACCGCCTGACCTTCTCGCCGCACTGGCAAGCGGTGGCCGGGGTGCGCAGCGTGCAGTATCGCAGCGACCAGGGCACGAACCACTATGACGTCAGCAAGACTACGCCGATGGCGGCGCTGATCTACAAAGTTGATCCTGACCTGTCGTTCTACGCCTCGTCGTCGCAAGGCCTGGAAGAAGGCGAGACCGCGCCGACCGGCAGCGCCAACGTCGGCGTGCGCATGGCGCCGGGCGTCAGCCGCCAGAAAGAACTCGGCGCGCGCTGGCGCGTGGAAGGCGGCACGCTGGTGCAGGCCGCGTTGTTCGATATCAGCCGCCCGGGCTACTACACCAACAGCGCCAACATCTTCACCGCCGACGGCGAGCAGCGTTATCGCGGCCTTGAGCTGTCGGCGCAGGGCAAGCTGACGCGCAGCCTGTCGTGGCAAGCCTCGGCGCAGTTGCTGGATCCTGAATTCCGCCATATCAATGCGGACTACAACGGCAAGTTGCCGGAGAACGCGTCGAAGCAAACCGCCAGTGCCTTCCTGTCGTATGAGCTGGCGCCTGGACTGTCGTTCAACGGCGGCGCTTATTACACCGGCCCCCGTCCGGTCAACGATTTGAACCAGGCCTTCCTTGGCGGCGTTACGTTGTTCAGCGTCGGCGGCCGCTACGCCGTCAACAACATGGTGTGGCAGCTCAACGTCGACAACGCGGCGGATAAGCACTACTGGGCTGGCGCAGGCACGCGCCTGGCGTCCGGCGCACCGCGTCTGATTAAACTGAGTGTGAAGGTGGATCTGTGAAGAAGCTCTGGTTCCAGCTGCATTGGTTTGTCGGCATCACTGCCGGTACGGTCCTGATGGTGATCGGCCTGACCGGCGCTGCGCTGGCGTTCCGCGAGCAGATCCTGGATGCGCTCAATCCTGGTGTGCGCAACGTCGCCGTGCAAAGCGCGCCGGTACTGGGGCCGCAGCAGGTCCTGCTGGCGGCGAAAGCCGCCAAGCCGCACGAACGCATCACCACCATCATGTTGTATGACACGCCCGGCGCCAGCGCGCGCGTCAGTCTTACGCCGCAGCCGGGCCAGCGCAAGGGCGAAACGATTTATCTCAATCCCTACAGCGGCGCGTTGATGCCGGAACTGGCGGGCGAGGATTTCTTTGAGTGGGTCGAACAGCTGCACCGCTTCCTGCTGCTGCCGCGCGATCCGGGCAAGATGGTCAGCGGCACGCTGGCGTTCTGCCTGATGGGGCTTGCGCTGAGCGGCCTGTATCTGCGCTGGCCGCGCCGCGTGTGGAACTGGCGCACTTGGCTGACCTTCGATCTGCGCATGAAGGGCCGCTCCTTCCTGTGGGGCCTGCACTCGGTGGTGGGCACCTGGGTGATGGTGGTGTTTTTGATGTTCACCGCCTCCGGCGTGTACTGGGCTTTCGATCCGATCCGCGACTTGGCTGATGGCTGGATGGGCACTTTGCGCCCGCCGCGTGAAGCCGCTGCCGCCAAGCCGAAAGCGCCCAAGCCATCGGCAGCGGAGATGGCCGATATGTCGGCGGGCTGGGAGACCTTCAAGCACAATGCGCCGGATTGGCAGATGGCGGTCGTGCGCGTGCCGGAACGTGCGGCGCAGCCGCTGCAAATCCTGTGGGTGGCCAAGGATGCGCCGCACCTGCGCGCGCGCAGCAGCATGTCGATCAACCTGCAGACCGGCGCTCTGCTAAAGAGCGAGCTGTATGCGGACAAGCCGCTCGGCGCACGCTTCCAGTCCACCATCTACCCGCTGCACCTCGGGACTTACTTCGGCGTGGCCGGCCAGATCATCGTCTTCATCGCCGCGCTGGCGCTGCCGGGCTTTGGGATTACCGGCTGGATGCTGTACCTGAACCGCCGCAAGCAGAAACGCATTGCCCGCGCCGAGCGCGCGCAGTTCGCGGCGGTGGAACCGGCCGGCGATCATGACGATCCGGTGCTGATGGCTTACGCCAGTCAGACCGGCCAGGCCGAGCGCCTTGCGCTGCAAAGCGCAGCGGCATTGCGCAAGGCCGGCGTGGCAGTGCACGTGCATTCGCTGGAAAACATGACGCTGCCGCAGCTGGGCACCTATCGCCGCGCGCTGTTTGTCGCCAGCAGTTTCGGCGACGGTGAAGCACCGGACAGCGCGCGTCGCTTCAGCCGTTTGCTGCAAGCCGCCAAGCATGAGTTGAAGCACCTGCAGTACGCGGTGCTGGCGCTGGGCGACCGCAATTACGCGCAGTTCTGCGGCTTCGGCCATGCGCTGGACCAGCGCCTTGCCTTCATGGGCGCGCAAGCGCTGCATCCGATTGTCGAAGTGGATAACGGCGATGCCGGCGCATTGGCGCGCTGGGGCAGCGCGCTGCGTGGTTTGATGGGCGGTGATGCCGCTGAGGTGACGCTCAATGCGGCCGCAGCAAATGAGGACTACGTCAGCTGGCGCCTGATGGGCCGCATCCAGCTCAATCCCGGCAGCGTCGGCGAGCCTTTGTTTGAAATCACGCTGCACGGTGAGATCGGAGCAGGCTGGCGTCCCGGTGCGCTGGTCGATATCTGGCCGGGGCATTACGGCAAGGACGCCACGCCGCGCCGCTATTCGCTGGCATCGATACCGCAGGACGGCTGCATGCAGCTGGTGGTGCGCAAGGTGCAGGACGGACTGGCGTCCGGCTGGCTGACGGCGCAGGCGTCGATCGGCGACGAGGTGCGCGTGCGGCTGGTGGCGAATCCATCGTTCGATGCGTACCCGCAGCCGGCGCCGGCTATCTACATCGGCAACGGCTCGGGTATCGCCGGCCTGCGTTCGCACCTGCGTCAGCGAGTGCGTGAAGGCGCGCTGCGCAACTGGCTGATTTTCGGCGAACGCCAGCAACAGCACGATGCGGTTTGCGCGGAAGAGATTCAGGACTGGCGTGAACGCGGTTTCCTGCCGGAGTTGGACCTGGTGTATTCGCGCGACGTCAACGGCGGCGGCTACGTGCAGGACCGCATGCGCGAACGCGCCGACGCGTTGCGCAAGTGGATCGATGACGGCGCAGTGATCTACGTCTGCGGCAGCCAGCACGGCATGGCCGGCGGCGTCAATGAGGCACTGGCCGATATTATCGGCCGCGCACAATTGGCGCAACTGGCGGAGGAAGGCCGCTACCGGCGCGATATATACTGAGCTGCTCTAACGGATTGGAGCGATCATGTTACGAAAACTTTTTCCCCTGGTTTTACTGAGCATGACCGCTGCGGCGGCCGAACCCCTGGCGGACATGGACGCCGCCATCCGCAAGGGCGACTTCAAGCAAATCACCAGCGTCCTGATTTCTCAGGACGGCAAGCTGGTACATGAATCCTACTTCGACAAGGACGGCGCGGAAGGCTTGCGCAATACGCGCTCGGTCGGCAAGAGCATCACCGACATGCTGGTGGGGATCGCCATCGACCAGGGCAAGTTGAAAGTCACCACGCCGGTATTCGGCTTCTTCCCCGAGAAGCATCCGGTGCGTTATCCCGACCCGCGCAAGGAAAAAATCACCGTCGAAGATTTCCTCACCATGAGCTCTCTGCTGGAATGCGATGACCAGAACCAGTTCTCGCGCGGGAACGAGGAAGCCATGTACCTGCTGGAGGACTGGACCCAGTTCGCCATGGACCTGCCGATACGCGGCTTCCCTGCCTGGGTCGCCAAGCCGAAGGATTCACCGCATGGCCGCAGCTTCTCCTACTGCACCGCCGGCCCCACCATGCTTGGTCCCGTGCTGGAAAAAGCCACCGGCGAAAAAGTCGATCAATTTGCGGCGCGCACCTTGTTCGGCCCACTGGGCATCACGAAATTGAAGTGGCAATACACGCCCTCCGGTCCGGCCATGACCGGCGGCGGCCTCGGATTGCGCAGCCGCGACTTGCTCAAGCTGGGAGAGTTGTACCTGAACGGCGGTGTGTGGGAGGGCAAGCAGGTGGTGTCGGCCGAATGGGTCAGGCAATCGCTGTCGCCGCACGCGCAGGTCGACGAGGACACGGACTACGGCTACCTGTGGTGGCTCAAGCGCTTCAACCAGGATGGACAGGTGTGGCGCACAGCCATGATGTCGGGCAGCGGCGGTAACAAAGTGGTGCTGCTGCCGGAGCAGCACGCCGTGGTGGTCATCACCACCACCAACTTCCAGGTACGCCAGCCGCACGCGATCAGCGAGAAGCTGCTGACCGATTACGTCTTCAAAGCGCTGTCTCGTAACCTTCCAGCACGTTGACCACGTTCACCCCGAGTTCCTTCACCGCATAGCCGCCTTCGAAGATGAAGGCGGTGGGCTTGCCCAGCCATGCCAGGCGTTCGCCGATTTTCAGGTAGTCGGCGCTTTGCAGCGCGAAGCGCGACAGCGGATCGCCCGCAAATGTATCCACGCCCAGCGATACCACCAGCGCATCGGGCGCAAAGCTGCCGATGCGGACGCAGGCCGTTTCCAGCGCCGCGAACCACGCCTGCACGCTGCTGCCCGCCGCCAGCGGCAGATTCAGGTTGTAGCCATACCCCGCACCTTCGCCGCGTTCATCGGCATGACCCAGATAAAACGGATACTCATTGCGCGGGTCGGCATGGATGGACACGAACAGCACATCATCGCGGTGGTAGAAAATGCTCTGCGTGCCGTTGCCGTGGTGGTAGTCGATATCGATGATGGCGACCTTGCGCGCGCCGTCATCCAGCATATGCTGCGCCGCCAGCGCCGCGTTATTCAGGAAGCAGTAGCCGCCGAAAAAATCCGCACCCGCGTGATGGCCGGGCGGACGGCTCAACACGAACGCACCACGCTCGCCGAGCCGCAAGGCATGCGCCGCATTGACCGCGCAATCGGCGCCGGTCTTGGCGGCGGTCCAGGTGCCGGCGGTCAGCGGCGTGCCGCTGTCCATCGAGTAGAGGCCCATGCGGGCGGCGAAATTCTCCGGTTCGATATCGCTGCGCAGCGTGCGTACCGGCCACACGGATGGGAAGGCGTCCTTTTGCGCATTGGCCGGGTCCAGCGCCACCCACTCGCTCCACGCGCTGCGCAGGAAGTGCAGGTAGCGCGGCGTGTGGATGCGTTCCAGCGACATCAACGGCACGCCATGCGGCGTGACGATGCGGCCCAAGCCGCGCCGGCCCAGTTCCGCCAGCACCGAATCGGCACGCTCCGGCTTTTCAAAGCAGGGCACCTGCTCGCCACGAAAGAACTCGTGGCGGCCGCGGTGCTGCGCGTGCTGTTCGTTGTAGAAGGTGAGCATTAATCAGTCACAGTCCCGCGACTGGCACAGGTTGGAGGCGCGATAGGCTGCGACGTAATCGTCAAAGTTGATTTGCGGCGCAGCTTCCATCTCGGCCTGCTCGGCCAGCGACACTGCCGCCAGGTTGTCGAAGTAGGCTGCTTCCTCGGCAGTCGGCGGATGGCTGCGGAAGTAGGCCGCGTGCTTTTCGCTTTGCGCCAGCGCGAAGGCGCCGAACGATTTGCCGTTGGCGCGCAGCGCTGCCAGCACCTTGGCCGACGGCGTCAACTCCGGGTCGCGCAGCTTGGCCGCTTGCGCCGCCAGCGCGTCGGCATGCACCGTGTCGCCGCGCAGCGTATCGAGCAGTTCAGCCACCGGGCGGATGCGTTCCAGCAGTTCCGCGCCCCACACCGGCAGCGGCACTTCGGCCTCGCCGTTGTTCAGGGTCAGGCCCGGACGGCGGCCTTCCTTGACGGTGCGCGCAAAATTCTCGGTGTAGACCGCGCCCTGTTCCGGCGTGATGGTCGGGCTTTCCTCCAGTGCGCAGAACAGCAGGAAGGCATCGAGGAAGCGGCCGGTGGCCACGCTGATGCCGACCGGCTCGAACGGATCGACGTCCATGCAGCGCACTTCGATGTATTGCACGCCGCGTGCGCACAGCGCCTGGATCGGACGCTCGCCGGTCTGGATCACGCGCTTCGGACGGATGGTGGAGTAGTACTCGTTCTCGATCTGCAGCACATTGGTGCTGAGCTGGATCCATTCGCCATCGCGCTTGGTGCCCAGTTTGGCGTACGGCTCGTATGGCTGGTTGACGGCCTTGGTCATGGCGGCCACGTAGCTGTCGAGGCAGTTCTCGTGCGGGCTCAGGCCCGACTGCGCATCGTTCTGGTAACCGAGGTCGCTCATGCGCAGGCTGGTCGCATACGGCAGGTAGAGCGTGTCGTCGGACAGCGTCTCCAGCTTGTGCGGACGGCCGCGCAGGAAGCCGCTCGACAGCACCGGCGAGGCGCCGAACAAATACATCAGCAGCCAGCTGTAGCGGCGGAAGTTGCGGATGGTGGCCAGATACGCCTCCGACTGGAACGAGCGCGGCGACAGGCGCTTGCCGCTCACTTCATGCTCGGCCAGCACGCGCCACAGGCGTTCGTCCAGCGAGTAGTTGTAGTGGATGCCGGCGATGCACTGCATGGCCTTGCCGTAGCGCAGCGCCAGGCCGCGGCGGTACACATGCTTGAGCGTGCCCAGGTTGGAGGTGCCGTAGTAGGCGATCTCGATGTCTTCCTCGGCCGGCAGCTGGCACGGCATGGACTGGCTCCATAGCAGTTCGTCGCCCAGCTTGCTGTAGGCGTAGCGGTGGATGCCGTCCAGTTTGGCGACGGTGTCGGCGATGTCTTTTTCGGCCGGGGTGATGAATTCCAGCAGGGTTTCAGCGTAATCGGTGGTGATTTGCGGATGCGTCAGGGCCGAACCCATGGCGACCGGATGCGGGGTATGCGCCAGGTGGCCGGCGCGGTCCACGCGCAAGGTCTCCCGCTCGATGCCGCGCAAGCCGCCAGCCAGCACGGCGCGGTGCTTTTCATCGGCCAACAGGGCCAGGCGTCGTGTCAAAAGAGTTGGCAATTTGAAATCCTTTCTGGTGCAGCAAAAAATTTATTGGTGCTGAGATTAACCGAAATTGGCCGAACTCGCCGGAAGGCGGCAAAAAGAGCATTTTAACAAAAGCGGAACCCGGCTTCGTTGCGTGCCGCAACGGCTATCAAGATGCCATTTTGCTGGACGCGAAAGCGGTTTTGCCAGCGGCCGCACCGTGCTGCTGGGCGTGAAATGTCTTCATAATAGTGGCGCTATGTCGACCCCATCCGATATCCAGATCCGGGCCCGCCTGCTGGCGGCCCTGAACCACGACCTGCGCGCGCCGCTGGCACGTATCGCCACCAGCGCCGGCAGCGGCTGGGCAGATCTGAGCGCGATGGAGAACGAGGCGCGGCGCCAGCTCGAATGGCTGTCCGACTTGCAGGAGTGCGCGCGCTTTGAGCTGCAGCCGCCGGAACTGGCGCTGGCGCCGGCCTATCTGCACGCCCTGATGCGCCACATATCGCACGACGGCGGCGAGCTGCCGGCGCTGGCCCTGCTCGACGCGCGCCGCCTGACGCAGGTGCTGGCGCGCTTGCGCGAGCATGCGGGCGGCCAGCTGTCGCTGCAGGCGCGGCGGCTGCGCGGCAAGGTGGAGCTGGCGTTTCAGGCCGGCCAGCCTGACGGGCGGTGGCGCGACGTCACCGCCTCGCTGGCCGACGACCGCATCCTGCCCGGCGTGATGGTGTCGGCGCACCTGGTGCGTGCGATGGGCGGCGTGTTGCAGCAAAGCGGCGATGCGTTGCGCTTCACCATGCGCGCGCCGCTGGCGCAGGAGGAGGACGCGATGCCGCCGACGCCGCATTTCGACTGGCCCGAACCGTTCGGCAGCGGCCACGCGATTTTGCTATTGGAGCCGCACCAGCCGATGCAGGATTATCTGAGCGAGATTCTGGAGAGCGCGGAATTCGATGTGCAGTACGAGCCGGGCGACCGCGATCCGGCGCTGATCCTGTGTGCCGACGAAAGCGTGTGGGATATCTGGCCGCGCGAGGAAGCGCCACCGGTGCTGCTGCATGCGCTGCAGCCGCCGTCGCGGCCGCAGGATTTCATCGAGGTGATGTACAAGCCAGCGCCTGCAGCCATGCTGCTGTCGGCCTTGCGGCGGCGCTTGCAGATCAGGCTTTGAGGCGCCCGCCGGTGACGCGCTCGATGCCGGCCAGGTCGCGCCAGCTTTGTACTTCGCCGTAGCCGGCTTCAGTGAGCAGCTCACGCACGGCAGCCGCTTGATCGTAGCCGTGCTCCATCAGCAGCCAGCCTTGCGGCTTGAGGTGCTGCGGCGCGCCGGCGATGATGGTGCGCAGCGCGGACAGGCCGTCGGCGTGGTCGGTCAATGCGCCCACTGGCTCATAGCGCAAATCCCCTTCGGACAAATGGCGGTCGCCGCTGGCGATGTAGGGCGGGTTGGAGGCGATGACGTCGAACGGCGCCGCGCCTTGCAGCGCGGCGTACCAGTCGCTTTGCAGGAAGGTGACGCGGGCGCCGTTATTGGCGGCGTTGCGCTGGGCGACGGCCAGTGCGTCGGGGCTGACATCGAGGGCGGTGACGTCGGCATCCTTGCGCGTGTGCGCCAGCGAGACGGCGATGGCGCCGCTGCCGGTGCCCATGTCCAGCACGCGGCCTTGCGGCGGCAGGCGGTCCAGGGTCAGCTCGACCAGCAGTTCGGTGTCGGGACGCGGAATCAGCACCGCTTCGTTGACTTCAAACGGCAGGCCGAAAAATTCACGCTGGCCGACGATGTAGGCGATCGGTTCGCCGTCGAGGCGACGCTGCACCAGCGTGTTGAAACGTTGCGACTCCTCTGCGGTCAGCACCCGTTCCGACTGGGTGATCAGGGCGATGCGGTTCACGCCCAGCGCGTGGCACAGCAGCACGCGGTTATCCAGCGCATCGAGTTTCGATTGCCTTTGCAGGGAGGCGATGGTGTCGCTCATTTTGCGCGGCGGATCAGCGCCCAGCCCAGCGTCAGTGTGAACAGGCCAAACCACAGGAAGGACCACTGCGGAATCGACAGGCCAAACCACGGCGCCAGCGCGTCTTCACACAGGCCGTCGGCCTTGAACAGGAAGGGCAGGTAGGTCGCGGTCGGGATTTTGTTGAGGAAGGTCTCCATCGGGTCGATGCCGCACGACAGGCCAGGGTGTGCCAGCACCCACAGGTGCTTGCCGGCGGTGCCCAGGCCACCCAGCGCCGCCAGCAGGCCGAGGCTCGCCAGCGCTTTCGGCTTGCGGGCGTAGGCGCCGATCAGCGCGAACACGCCGATGGCGATGAACAGGTAGCGCTGGATCACGCACAGCGGGCAAGGCAGCATATCGAGGCCGTGCTGCAAATACAGGGCGACGCCGATCAGGCCAAACGAAGCGACAGCGACGGAGAGCAGCAGGGAGCGGTTGTTTACCATGTGAGTGTCCTTGATTTAATCGGGAGATTCTCGCACAAAGTTGTTATTTCAGCCTTAGGGTCGGATTAATCACCCAGCGCTGCCAGCAGTTCGGCCTGATGCTCGGTGGTCAGCGCGTTGACCAGTTCATTGAGGTCGCCGTCCATGATGAAATCGAGCTTGTACAAGGTCAGGTTGATGCGGTGGTCGGTCATGCGGCCTTGCGGATAGTTGTAGGTGCGGATGCGTTCACTGCGGTCGCCCGATCCGATCAGCGACTTGCGGGTGGCCGCTTCCTTGGCCTGCTGCTCGCGCAGCTGCACGTCCTTGATGCGGGTGGCCAGCACCTTCATCGCCTGCGCCTTGTTCTTGTGCTGCGAGCGGTCGTCCTGGCATTCGACCACGATGCCGGTCGGCAGGTGGGTGATGCGCACCGCGGAATCGGTCTTGTTAATGTGCTGGCCGCCCGCGCCCGAAGCGCGGTAGGTGTCGATGCGCAGCTCGGACGGATTGATGTTCACGTCTTCCACTTCATCCGCCTCCGGCATCACCGCCACGGTGCAGGCGGAGGTGTGGATGCGGCCCTGCGTTTCGGTGGCCGGCACGCGCTGCACGCGGTGGCCGCCCGATTCGAATTTCAGTTTCGAGTACACGCCGTTGCCGACCAGGCGCACAATCACCTCGCGGTAGCCGCCCAGGTCGGAAGCAGACTCCGACACCATCTCCACCTGCCAGCGATTGCGCTCGGCGTAGCGGGTATACATGCGCAGCAGGTCGCCCGCAAACAAGGCCGATTCGTCGCCGCCGGTGCCGGCGCGGATTTCGAGGAAGATGTTGCGCTCGTCGTTGGCGTCCTTCGGCAGCAGCATTTTTTGCAGCTCGAGATCCAGTTCGGCGGTGCGTTTTTTGGCCGCTTCGATTTCTTCCTGCGCGAAGTCCTTCATGTCCGGATCAGCCAGCATTTCCTGCGCCGCTTCGATATCGCCCAGCGCTTCCTGGTAGGACTTGTAGACCGCCACCAGCGGGCCGATTTCGGCGTGCTCGCGGTTCATCTTGCGGTAGGCGTCCATGTTATCGGTGGCGCCTTCGGACATCAGCAATTCATCGAGTTCGACCAGGCGGTTTGCCAGTTGGTCAAGCTTGGCCAGCATGGATGGTTTCATAGCGTGTTCTTAAAAAGTGAGACGTGTGCCGCGCAAGCGGCGACGGAAGAGGGTAGAGCGGGGTGGTGGGGCCGCTAACGGCGGCCGCGGAACATCTGCGGTAGCAGTTCTGCCAGTTGGGCGCGTTCCTCGCCCTGAGCGCGGTGCAGCGCTTGCTGCGGACCGTGCATGAATTTCGCGGTCAGCCCTTTGGACAGGGCTTCCAGTACGGCGTCGATATCTTCGCCCTTGGCCAGCATCTTGCGGGCGCGTTCCAGTTCCAGCAGGCGCAGTGCTTCGCCGTTTTCCTGCAGGTGCTGGATCACCGGCACCACGGCGCGGTCGTCGATCCAGTGCATGAACGATTGCACGCGGGTTTCGATGATGGCTTCGGCCTGCGCCACGGCGGCCTGGCGGTTTTCGAGCCCGGTCTGGACTACCTTGCCCAGATCGTCCACCGTGTACAGGAAGGCGTCGTTCAGGCGCGCCACTTCCGGCTCGATATCGCGCGGCACGGCCAGGTCGACCATGAACATCGGCTTGTGACGGCGGGCCTTGATCGCGCGCTCCACCATGCCAAGGCCGATCAGCGGCAGCGAGGAGGCGGTGCAGGAAATGACGATGTCGTACTGGTGCAGCTTGTCCTGCAGATCGGCGAGGCGGATGGCTCGGCCGCCGAAGCGGTGGGCCAGCACTTCGCCACGTTCCAGCGTGCGGTTGGCGATGGTGATGGATTTCGGATTCTGCGCTGCGAAGTGCGTGGCACAGAGTTCGATCATCTCGCCGGCGCCGATGAACAGCACGTTCTGCTCGGAGATCTTGTCGAAGATGCGCTGCGACAGGCGCACGGCGGCAGCGGCCATCGACACGCTGTGGGCGCCGATTTCGGTGGTGCTGCGCACTTCCTTGGCCACCGAGAACGAGCGCTGGAACAGCTGGTGAAGATAGGTGCCCAGGCCGCCCGCTTCATCGGCAGTGCGGATGGCGTCCTTGATCTGGCCGAGGATTTGCGTTTCGCCCAGCACCATCGAATCGAGCCCGGAGGCGACGCGGAAGGTGTGGCGCACGGCGTCGTGCTGCGGCAGCATGTACAGGTGCGGGCGCAGTTCGGCGTAGTTCAGTTTGTGGAAATCGGCGAGGAAATGGGCGCCGGCGTCGAGCGGGTCGGGCACTGTGCTGGCGGCGTACAACTCGGTGCGGTTGCAGGTCGAGAGGATGGCCGCTTCGTCGGAACCGCGATGGTCGATGCGTTCAAACCACGAGCGCGCCGCCACCACCGCCTGCCCCAGCTGGTCAGGGGCGAACGCCAGCTGCTCGCGCAGCGAGACCGGTGCTGTGGTGTGATTGAGGCCGACGGCAAGCAGCTGCATTTCGGGTCCAGACAATAAGTATGCGGCCATTATACCGTGATGCGCCCCGATGTTGCCCGGCGGACTGCCTAAAGCAATAGCAGCAGGTTTGCGCGAAATCAGGCGCCGAGCTTTTCCAGGCGGTAGCCGTAGCTGTAGACGGGCACCAGGCGGAAGCCATTTTCTGGCTTTAATTGCAATTTGTTGCGGACGCGGGAGACGTGGGTGTCCATGGTGCGCGACGGTACGGCGGTTTCGCGGATCCATACCGCTTCATGGATGTAGGCCCGCGACAAGGGACGGCCGATGTTGCGGAAAAATAACAGGGCGAGGTAGAACTCTTTGTGGGTGACGTCCAGCACGATGCCGTCCATCAGCAGCCGGCCGGGCCGGGTTTCAAACACGTACTGGCCAAACTGCAGCGATTCGGCGCCGTTCTGGGCCGGGTAGGCGCGGCGCAGCAGGGCTTGCACGCGGGCCACCATCTCGCTGCGGCGCAGCGGCTTGATCATGTAATCGTCGGCGCCGGCCGCCAGGCCGGCCACGATGTCGTCCTCGCCGGAACTGGTGGTCAGGAACAGGACGGGGGCATTTTCCGGCAGCTTTTCCTTGGCCCGCCGCAGCACCTCGGCGCCGCCCAGGTCAACCACCTGCCAGTCGAGGATCAGCATGTCGTAGCTGTCCTTGCGCAATTGCGCCAGCACGTCCTTGGCAGTCTGGAAACTATGGCAGATGTGGCCGGCCGATGTCAGCACTTGGCAAATCAAGTCGGCCTGGCTGCGGTCGTTGTCGAGTACGGCAATTCTCATCCTGCTGCCTGCTGGAAAATGTTAAGGAGAAGTCACTCTAAATATAACAGAGATTTACAAAAACTATTAACAAAACGTCCAATCAATTTTTTCTTGGATACTAACATTGAATTTCTGTTAATGCCCGTTTTGTGTGTGCGCCCCCGCACGCTCATTACACGGTACACTGGAAAAACGCTGAATTCAATGCAGAAGTTGAAAAATAGCAAGAACGCCCAGTGTGGGCGGGGAGGGCGCATGCGCAGCAAAAAAGACACAAATTGGGTTCTGGTGCCGGGTTCGGAGCGCGATATTGCTGCCGTGCGCGAGCGCTGCCGCCAGCTGGTGCGGCGCCGCGCGATGCTGTCGGCCGGAATGGCGGCAGTGCCGATTCCAGGCCTGGACGTGGTGTCCGACTTGCGCCTGTTCACCTTGCTGATCGACGATATCAACCAGGAGTTCGGCCTGTCGGCGCAGCAGATTGAGCGTTTGCAGCCGAAATTCCGTCTCATCGCCTACGAAGCGGCCATCGGCGTGGGCGGCATGCTGATCGGGAAGCTGGTGACGCGGGAAGTGGTGATGCAGGTGTTGCGCAAGACCGGTTTCAAGGCGGTGGCGCGCCAGGCGGGCAAGCTGGTGCCGCTGGCCGGGCAGCTGGCCTCGGCCAGCATCGGCTTTTTGGCCTTCCGCCAGATCGGCTACCAGCACGTGGAAGCCTGCGCCCGGGTGGCGCAGGAGCTGGTGTCGGCCGGCGTGCACCGGCCTGCTTATAGTTAAGCGTCCGGCAATACCACGTTCACATCGAGGACTTCCAGGTTGCCCTGGCGGTCCAGCGAGATCTTGATATCGTCGGCGTTGACCTTGGTGTACTTGGAAATCACCTCGATCAGTTCCTTATGCAGCGCCGGCAGGAAGTCCGGGCCGGCGCGGCCGCTGCGCTCGCGCGCGATGATGATTTGTAACCGTTCCTTGGCCGCGGTGGCGGTTTTCGGCTTCGGCGGAAACAGGAAAGAAAGCAGTGCCATGATTACTTGCTCCCGAAGATACGCTGCAGCAGGCCCGGCTTTTCATACGTGGTAAAGCGCAGTGGCATTTCCTGGCCGAGGAAGCGCGACACCACGTCTTCGTAGGCTTCCGCAACATCGGTGCCCTTGAAGTGAATCGCAGGGTTACCCTGGTTCGAAGCATGCAGCACCTGTTCCGATTCCGGAATGATGCCGATCAGTGGAATGCGCAAAATTTCCTGCACATCTTCGTACGACAGCATTTCATCCGCCTCCACGCGTTTTGGCGAGTAGCGGGTGATCAGCAGGTGTTCCTTGACCGGTTCGCCGCCGGTCTGGGCGCGGCGCGACTTGGCCTGGATGATGCCGAGAATACGGTCCGAGTCACGCACCGACGACACTTCCGGGTTGGTGACAATGATGGCTTCATCGGCAAAGGTCAGCGCCATCAGCGCGCCGTGCTCGATACCGGCCGGCGAATCGCAGATGATGAACTCGAAGCCCATGTTGATCAGCTCGTGCAGCACTTGTTCCACGCCGTCTTCCGACAGCGCATCCTTGTCGCGCGTCTGCGACGCCGGCAGGATGAACAGGTTGTCGCAGTGCTTGTCCTTGATCAGGGCCTGGGTCAGCGTGGCTTCCTTGTTGATCACATTGATCAGGTCGTAGACCACGCGGCGTTCGCAGCCCATGATCAGGTCGAGGTTACGCAGGCCGACGTCGAAGTCGATGACAGCGGTTTTGTGGCCGCGCATGGCCAGGCCGGTGGAGAAGCTGGCGCTGGAGGTGGTCTTACCGACACCGCCCTTGCCGGACGTTACAACAATAATTCTTGCCACAAGTTATCCTTTTCAGAGTGGTGTGCTTATGCTCGATTGGCAGTATTGACAGATAGTATATCGATTCGGTCCCCAACCAAGCGAATTTGCGCCGGCGCGCGTGCATATTCCGTTGGGAAACCGTCTTCAAAAGTGCGGTAGACGCCGGCGATGGACACCAGTTCCGGCGCCATATTCATTGCAAAGATGCGGGCCTGGGCATTGCCCGAGGCGCCGGCCAGGGCGCGTCCGTTGAGCGTGTTGTACACGTGGATGCTGCCGTCGGCGATGATTTCGGCGCCGTTGTTGACCACGGCGGTCACCACCAGGTCGCAGCCGCGCGCGTAAATGCGCTGGCCGGCGCGCACCGGGGTGTCGATGATCATGACGTCGGTGCCGTTGCTGGCGGGCGCCGGCGGCTGGGCCTGGGCGGCGGTTACAGCGACCGGAGCCGGAGCAGGGGCAGCGGCCGGTTTCGGCGTCTCCTCTTCGCGCGGCTTGGCGTTGGCCGGTTCCAGCGTCAGGCCGTGGGCGGCGATTTCGTCGGCCAGCTCGGCTGGCGCGTTGCGCACGGCGACTGGCTTCAGGCGGTATTTTTTCAGCAGGGCGATCAGGCCGCCCCAGTCGATCTGGCCGCAGCCGGCCGGCAGCGCGGCAACGTCGATCACGGTCAGGTCGTCTTCGAAGAAGTCGGCGGTGCCGCCGGTCATTTCAGCGAGGGCGGCGTCGAGAGCGATGCTGTCGGCCGTCGACAAAATGGCGGAGACGGCGACAACGGTGGAAATCTTGATTTCGATAGGCTTTTGAAACAGGCTCTTGGACATGGGCGACAGTATCTTGGGTGCGGGCACCAGCATTCTACTGTGGAATATGCCGAAAAGGGAGGCCCGCCACGCGTGCGGGCCTTGTATTTATGCGGCTGCGCGCAATTGTTTGGCAGCGGCCACCATGTTGCGCAGCGCGATTTCGGTTTCCGCCCAGCCGCGCGTCTTCAGGCCGCAGTCCGGATTGACCCACAGGTGGGCCGGCGGAATCACGGCGCTGGCCTTTTGCAGCAGGCGCACCATTTCCTGCTGGGCCGGCACGCGCGGCGAGTGGATGTCGTACACGCCGGGGCCGATCTCGTTCGGGTAGCGGAACTGGCCGAACCCGTTCAGCAGTTCCATGTCCGAACGGCTGGTCTCGATGGTGATGACGTCGGCGTCCATCGCGGCAATCTGCGGCAGGATGTCGTTGAACTCGGCGTAGCACATATGGGTGTGGATCTGCGTCTGGTCCGCCACCGCGCTGGCCGAGACGCGGAACGCCTGGGTGGCCCAGTTCAGGTAGTCATCCCAGCGGCTGCGGCGCAGCGGCAAGCCTTCGCGCACGGCCGGCTCGTCGATCTGGATGATGCCGATGCCGGCCTGCTCCAGGTCCGCCACCTCGTCGCGGATGGCCAGCGCGATTTGCAGCGCGGTGCGCGCACGCGGCTGGTCGTCGCGCACGAACGACCACTGCAGAATGGTGATGGGGCCGGTCAGCATGCCTTTCATCGGCTTGCCGGTCAGGCTTTGCGCATGCACAGTCCAGTCCACCGTCATGGCCTTCGGACGGCTGACGTCGCCGAAGATGATGGGCGGCTTGACGCAGCGCGAGCCGTAGGATTGCACCCAGCCCAGCTGGGTGAAGACGAAGCCGTCCAGCTGTTCGCCGAAATATTCCACCATGTCGTTGCGCTCGGCTTCGCCGTGCACCAGCACGTCCAGGCCCAGCGCTTCCTGCTGCTGCACGGCGTAGGCGATTTCTTCGCGCATTTTGGTTTCGTACTCGGCGGTGCCCAGTTCGCCGCGCTTGAAGCTGGCGCGGGCAGAGCGGATCGCCGGCGTTTGCGGGAAGGAGCCGATGGTGGTGGTGGGGAAGGCCGGCAGCTGGAAGCGCGCACGCTGCGCTTGCTGGCGCTGGGCGAACGGCGAGCGGCGCTGGTCGGCGTCGGCGGGCAGGGCTTGCAGGCGATTGCGCACGGCTTCCTGATGCACGCGCGGGCTGGCGCGGCGGCTGGCGATGGCGGCGCGCGAGACGGCCAGCGCTTCGGTGGTGCCGGCGTCGTATTCGCCTTGCAGGGCGCGCTTCAGTACGTAGAGTTCGTCCAGTTTTTCAGTGGCGAAGGCCAGCCAGGAACGGATTTCCTGGTCGAGCGCGGTTTCTGCCGCCAGCGTGAACGGCACATGCAGCAGCGAGCACGACGAGGACAGCCACAGCTTGCCCGCGCGTTTTTCCACGATCGGCGCCAGTACCGCCAGCGCCGCGTCGAGGTCGGTGCGCCAGATGTTGCGGCCGTCGACGATGCCGACCGACAGCACTTTGTGCACCGGCAGCCAGTCGGCAATGCTGGTCAGTTCCTGCGGCGCGCGCACGCCGTCCACGTGCAGGCCGGCCACCGGCAGGCGGCAGGCGAGGCTCAGGTTTTCTTCCAGCGGCGAGAAGTAGGTGGCCAGCAGCAGCGGCACGCCGACCTGGTTCAACTGCCAGTAAGCGTTTTCGAAAGCGTTGCGCCATGCGGCCGGCAGGTCGAGGCCGAGGATAGGTTCGTCGATCTGTACCCACTGCACGCCTTGCGCTTTGAGGCGGTCCAGCACCTGGCTGTAGACCGGCAGCAGTTGGTCGAGCAGGGCGAGGCGGTCGAAATCATCGGCTTTGGATTTGCCCAGCCACAGGAAGGTGAGCGGACCGATCAGCGTGGCCTTGACCGCGTGGCCCAGCGCCTGCGCTTCCGCCACTTCGTTGAACAGGCGTTCGCTAGCCAGCGAAAACGTGGTGTCGGGCGTGAATTCCGGCACCAGGTAATGGTAGTTGGTGTCGAACCACTTGGTCATTTCGAGCGCGGTGGCGTCATGCGCGTGGCCGCAGCTGCAATCGTCGCCGTGGTCATCGCCGCTGCGGCCGCGCGCCATGGTGAAGTAGCGGCTCAGCGGCGACTGCCCGGCGCTGAAGTGGTAGCGCGCCGGTTCGCAGCCCAGCAGCTGAATGTGGTTGGCGACCTGATCGTAAAACGCAAAATCGCCGACCGTCACGAAGTCGAGTCCGGCGTGGCGCTGCAGTGCCCAGTGGCGCGCGCGCAGCTCGCGGCCGGCTGCTTCCAGTTGAGCCTCGTCCTGCTCGCCGCGCCAGTGGCGCTCCAGCGCAAATTTCAGTTCGCGTTGCGCGCCGATGCGCGGGAAGCCGGGAATGTGGGTATGAATCGTTTTATTCGTGTTCGTCATGATGCTGTCATCCGCATTTAATATTGGTGCTATAAAGTGTGCGGCAATCCGGTCTATAATCAAAACGAAAGATTTTGCGGGTTAACATGAAAAATATTAATAGGCCATGCTAGAGATACGCCACCTCCGCACTTTGAGCGCGCTGCGCTCTGCCGGCAGTCTCGTGCGTGCTGCCCAACTGCTCAACCTGACGCAGTCCGCCCTGTCACATCAAATCAAATTGCTGGAAGATCGCTACGGCGGGCCGCTGTTTGAGCGCAAATCGGTGCCGATTGGCTTCACCGCCACCGGCGCCCGCCTGCTCAAGCTGGCCGACCTGCTGCTGCCCGAGATCGAAACCGCAGAGCGCGAAGTTGCACGCCTGATGCAGGGAGATAGCGGCCAATTGCGGGTGGCTTTGGAGTGCCACACCTGTTTCGACTGGCTGATGCCGGTGATGGATGAATTCCGCAAGCGCTGGCCCGAAGTGGAAATCGACCTGGTGTCCGGCTTCCACAGCGAGCCGGCCGAACTGCTGCGCAGCGGCGAGGCCGACCTGGTGATCGGCTCGCCCTACGGCCCGGAGTTCGCCACCTTCCCGCTATTCCGCTTTGAAATCCTGACCGTGATGGCGCAGAAGCACCGTCTGGCCGGCCAGCGCCGCCTGCACGCCGCCGATTTTGAAGGCGAAACCCTGATCACCTACCCGGTGCCGGAACAGCGCATCGACCTCATCCGCGAAGTACTGCAGCCGGCCGGCGTCAACTTCCAGCGCCGCACGGCGGAATTGACGGTGGCGGTGCTGCAATTGGTGGCCAGCCGGCGCGGCATTGCCGCTTTGCCGAACTGGGCGATCAAGAATTATGTGGATTATGACTACGTGATTGCACGCCCGATTGGCGAGCACGGCCTGTGGAGCGATTTGTTCGTATCGGTCCCGGAGGCGCAGAAACACAGGGCTTACGTGCTGGACTTCGTCAACGTGATACGCGAGCAGTGCGCGAGCGCGCTGGATGGTATCAAATTATTATCGTGACAAATAGTTATTGTTTCTTCAAAATATAAATGAAAGGATTTGATGCGCATCAAGGTAAGCGCTGAATCCTGCGCTTACGATTTGTGTCCAGCGGTTGCGCGCCGGGCATGGATGCTGCTAGATAAATCCTGGCGATTCCTCGCGGCGACGCACCATCGAAACCTGCCACAGCTTTTTTGTGGACGGCGTATGATCAAAATTCGCGTTGTCGCTTAACTTAGCCGGTTCCGGCCGGTGCAATGGAGAATCAAATGGATGATGTAGTTATCGTGGCCGCTGGCCGCACTGGTGTGGGTAAATTCGGCGGCAGCCTGGCCAAGACGCCCGCGTCCGAACTGGGTGCACATGTGATCAAGGGCCTGCTGGCCAAGACCGGCATCGATCCTAACCTGATCAGCGAAGCCATCCTCGGCCAGGTGCTGACCGCCGGCGTCGGCCAGAATCCGGCACGCCAGGCCGTCATCAAGGCCGGCCTGCCGAACACCATTCCCGGCTTCACCATCAACCATGTCTGCGGTTCCGGCCTGAAGGCCACCCACCTGGCGGCGCAAGCGCTGAAGGCAGGCGACGCCCAGATCGTCATCGCCGGCGGCCAGGAAAACATGAGCGCCTCGCCGCACGTCATCAACGGTTCGCGCGACGGCTTCCGCATGGGCGACTTCAAAGCGGTCGACTCGATGATCGTCGACGGCCTGTGGGACGTCTACAACCAGTACCACATGGGCACCACGGCCGAAAACGTGGCCAAGAAATACGAGATTTCGCGCGCCGAGCAGGACGAATTCGCGCTGCAGTCGCAGCTGAAAGCCGAAGCCGCGCAAAAAGCCGGCAAGTTCAAGGATGAAATCCTGCCGCTGGAAATCGTGCAGAAGAAGGGCAGTATCGTGTTCGACACCGACGAATACGTTAAGCCCGGCTCGACGCTGGAAGCGCTGGCCGGCCTGCGCCCGGCCTTCGCCAAGGACGGCACCGTCACCGCCGGCAACGCCTCCGGCCTGAACGACGGCGCCGCCGCCGTCATCATGACCACCGCCACCAAGGCCAAGGAACTGGGCCTGCCGGTGCTGGCCAAGATCAAGGCCTACGCCTCGTCCGGCCTGGACCCGGCCTACATGGGCATGGGCCCGGTCTCGGCCACCAAGCTGTGCCTGAAAAAGGCCGGCTGGACCCCGGACGACCTGGACCTGCTGGAAATTAACGAAGCGTTTGCCGCACAGGCCGTGGCCGTCAACAAAGAGATGGGCTGGGACACCAGCAAGATCAACGTCAACGGTGGCGCCATCGCCATCGGCCACCCGATCGGCGCCTCCGGCGCCCGCATCCTGGTCACGCTGATCCACGAAATGATTCGCCGCGACGCGAAAAAAGGCCTGGCCTCGCTGTGCATCGGCGGCGGCATGGGCGTGGCGCTGGCGATCGAGCGTCCGTAAGCAAGCAGCAACGGCCCGGCACGACACCGGGCCGCAGTATCCAATTTTTGGTGATCATTTGAAGGGGACAAGAAAATGGCAAGAGTTGCATTAGTAACCGGTGGCATGGGTGGTCTGGGCGAAGCGATTTGTTTCAAGCTGTCAGCACTAGGCTATTGCGTCGTCACCACGTATTCCCCTGGTAATCCTAAAGTTGAGCAATGGCTGGCGACTACCCGCGACCAGGGCTACAACTTCCGCGCCTACCCGTGCGACGTGGCCGACTATGACTCGGCACAAGCGTGCATCGCCGCGATCGAAAAAGACATCGGTCCGGTGGACGTGCTGGTGAATAACGCCGGCATCACGCGCGACATGACCTTCAAGAAAATGGACAAGGTCAATTGGGACGCGGTCATCAAGACCAACCTGGATTCGGTGTTCAACCTGACCAAGCCGGTGTGCGATGGCATGGTGGAACGCGGCTGGGGCCGCATCATCAACATCTCCTCGGTCAACGGCCAGAAGGGCGCCTTCGGCCAGACCAACTACTCGGCGGCCAAGGCCGGCATGCACGGCTTCACCAAGGCGCTGGCGCTGGAAGTGGCCAAGAAAGGCGTGACCGTCAACACCATCTCGCCGGGCTACATCGGCACCAAGATGGTGATGGAGATCCCGCAGGAAGTGCTCGATACCAAGATCGTGCCGCAAATTCCGATGGGCCGCCTGGGCAAACCGGAAGAAGTGGCGGGCCTGGTGGCTTACCTGTCCTCGGACGAGGCGGCCTTCGTGACCGGCTCCAACATCGCCATCAACGGCGGCCAGCACATGTCCTAAGCCACGGCTTGCCGTCGCTGCAAGAGCCGGGTTCGTTCGCGATCCCGGCTTTTTTTTCGTACAATCTGCTATCGATGCCCAAAGGATAGCCATGTTTGACCCTGCCTCCCCCCTGTTTCCCCCGATTACACCCAGCCGTCACGGCATGCTGCCGGTCGATGACGTGCACACCATTTACTGGGAGGAAGTCGGCAATCCGCAGGGTATTCCGGTGATCTTTTTGCATGGCGGCCCGGGCGCCGGCCTGTCGCCGCAGCACCGCCGCTTCTTCGATCCGGAGCAGTACCGCGTGATCCTGTTCGACCAGCGCGGCGCCGGCAAGTCGACCCCGCTGGGCGAGTGCCGCAACAACACCACCCAGCTGCTGATCGAGGACATCGAACGCCTGCGCGAGATGTGCGGCATCGGGCAGTGGCTGGTGTTTGGCGGCTCGTGGGGTTCGACGCTGGCGCTGGCATACGGCGAGGCGCACCCGGAGCGCTGCCTCGGTTTTGTGCTGCGCGGGATCTTCCTGTGCACCAAAGCGGAAGTCGACTGGTTCCTTGATGGTGCACAGTGGTTCCACCCCGAGGTGCACGCCGAGTTCATCGCACCGATTCCGCAAGCGGAACGGGGCAATTTGCTGCAGGCTTATGTGCAGCGCATCATGAGCGACGACCCGGCCGTGCACCTGCCGGCGGTGCGCGCGTGGAGCCGCTTCGAAGGCCGCCGCGTGTTCCTGCTGCCGCAGGCCGAGGAGCCGCCGTCGGATGTGCTCGACCTTGGCGTCGGCCGGCTGGAATCGCACTACATGGCCAACCTGGGCTTCTTCAGCGACGACCAGTTGATCCGCAACGTCAGCCGCATCGCCCACCTGCCGGCGGTGATCGTGCAGGGGCGCTATGACGTGATCTGCCCACCGGTATCGGCATGGCGCTTGCATCAGGCCTGGCCGGGGTCGGTGCTGAACATGATCCCGGACGCCGGCCACGGCGCCATGGAAAAAGGCATTTCGCGCGCGCTGGTGGCGGCCACCGAGCAGTTCAAGCGCAGCCGCAGCTTCGCGGCCTGATACACTGTGAACTAACCGATAACGATAAGAATAAAACGTATGGCGATCATGAACATCCAGACCGGCGATATTGGTCACATCATCCAGCTGGCGATTGCGCCGGTGTTCCTGCTCTCGGGCGTGTGTACCAATCTGATCGTGCTGACCAACCGGCTGGCGCGCATCATCGACCGCTCGCGCGTGCTGGAAGACCGGCTCGACGTCGCCTACAGCGACCCGTACCTCAATGAGCTGGACGTGCTGTATCGCCGTTCGCACCTGATCAACATGTCGATCGCGCTGTCGACCGCCTGCGGGCTGTTTGTGTGCGTGATCGTGGCCATGCTGTTCCTCGGCGATATTACCAACCTGAGTCTCGACAAATACATTGCCGGCACCTTTGTGGTGTCGGTGCTATGCCTGGTCGGCAGCTTTGTATCGCTGCTGCGCGAAATTTTCATTGCGTCGGCGTGGATGCGTTCACAGCGCCACGTCCGCCGCAAGCGTTAAACTTTTTTATGTGAGTACATCATGCACGACTATCAACGCCCGCCCACCCTGTACCGCTACGGCGTGCGCGAAGACCTGGAACTGGCGCTGAGCCAGGGCCAGTTCATCCTGCGTCCGGCTTCCAACTGCCTGACGCTGAGCTTTTCCCAAGCCTGGGACCCCAAGCTGTTCGAGCTGTTCTCGGCCGACGCCTGCCTGATCATCCACAACACCGAGGAATTCGGCGAGCGCATACACCGCGCGGTGCAGCGCACGCTCCCTAGCTGGGCCGGCATCGACGGCGCGGTGGAATACGGCACGCGCGCGGCGCTGGGCGCGGCCTTCACCAAGACCGTGGCCGAGGCGCAGGAACAGGAATGGCAGTTTGCGTGGCGCGCCATGCAGGCGCAATTGAGCCTGAACCCGGTGCTGATCAAGATCGGCAACCTGGAAAACTTCGCCGAGCTGCGCTCGAAAGATACCTATCTGGCGTAAGTTTATTGAGGCTGCGGGATAGCCTCGACCTTGGGCGCGTCCTTGCGGTCGAGGCGCGCCAGCACGGCGCTCATCATGCGCTCGATATCACCGCGTATCATCTTCGACCCGAGGATGCCGGGCACATAGAAGTTCGGCATCAGGCGTCCCTTGTAGACGATCTTGGTGCCGCCGGTTTCCGGCACCGGGATCAACTCCCAGTGCGATTCATAATGCTTCATGTCGCCCGAGATCAGCGAAATGTCGATCGAGGACATGGGCTGCTCCAGCGCGCGCACGATCAGGTGGATGGTCTTGGACATGAACAGGAAGCGGGCCACGCCGAACTGCTCGATGATCACTTCATTACCGTTGCGTGACAGGACCTTGCACGACTCCATGTCGGGCACGAATTCGGCCATGCGCTCGTAGCCGGTGAGGATGCGCCACACCTTGGGCAGCGGCGCCGCCACGGTGCCGGTGGCATCCACCTCGTACATATGCTGGCCATCGTGGTCCGCGCGATTGACCGACACCTCCAGCTTGGGCAATTCAAGCTTCGGTGCTTGCGCCATCGCCAGCTGGGTGGCCGCACCTAACAACAAAAACAGAAGGAATCGCATCATTTGACCAGCGTACGGTAAAGGGTGGCAGAATACAAGCGCGGCACGCACGGACTTTAGAAGCCCATATCTAAAGAATTGGGATTTAATGCGGGCATTATGAAAACGATAAACTACCCTCATCTGCTGGCCCCACTCGACCTGGGATTCACCACGCTGCGCAACCGCGTCATCATGGGATCGATGCACACCGGCCTGGAAGACCGCTTCTACAACTACGGCAAACTCGCCGCATTCTATCGTGAACGCGCGCGCGGCGGCGTAGGTTTGATCGTCACCGGCGGTATTTCTCCTAACAGGTCGGGATGGCTGTTACCCTTTGGGGGTACGCTCAACTTCAAGGGCGACGTGATCAACCACCGGCGCGTGACCAAAGCGGTGCACGAAGAGGGCGGCAAGATCCTGATGCAAATTTTGCACTCTGGCCGTTATGGCTATCAGCCGTTCGTGGTGTCGGCGTCGGAGAAGAAATCGCCGATCTCGCCGTTCAAGCCGCGCGCGCTGACCGAGGCCGGCATCGAGCAGACCATCCGCGATTACGCCCGCTGCGCGAAACTGGCGCGCGACGCCGGATACGACGGCGTGGAGGTGATGGGCAGCGAAGGTTATCTGCTCAATCAATTCCTGTGCGCGCGCACCAACCTGCGCACCGACAAGTGGGGCGGCAGCATCGAGAACCGCATGCGCCTGGCGGTGGAGATCGTGAAGCGCATCCGCGCGGAAGTGGGCAATGACTTCATCATCATGTATCGCCACTCGCTGCTGGACCTCGTTGAAGGCGGCAATACGTGGGCGGATGTGGTGGCTGTGGCCAAAGCCTTGCAGCATGCCGGCGTTTCTATCCTCAACACCGGCTACGGCTGGCACGAGGCGCGCGTGCCGACCATCGTTACCTCGGTGCCGCGCGGCGCGTTTGCTTCGCTGGCGGGCCGCCTGCGATTGGAGGTGACGATTCCGGTGGTGGCGTCCAACCGCATCAACATGCCGGCGGAAGCGGAAGGCATCCTGCAGCGGGGCGAGGCCGACATGATTTCGATGGCGCGTCCGTTCCTGGCCGATTCGCACTTCGTGGTGAAAGCGGCCGAGGGCCGCACTGATGAAATCAACACCTGCATCGGCTGCAACCAGGCCTGCCTCGATCACACCTTCTCCAACAAGCGCGCCAGTTGCCTGGTGAACCCGCGTGCCTGCCATGAGACGGAGCTGGTGTACGCGCCGGCTGTCCGCAAGCGCCGCGTGGCGGTGGTAGGTGCGGGGCCGGCGGGTTTGTCGGCATCGACGGTGGCGGCGGAGTGCGGGCATGACGTGACCTTGTTCGATGCTTCGGACAGCATCGGCGGCCAGTTCAAGATCGCCATGCAGGTGCCGGGCAAGGAAGAATTCGCCGAGACCATCCGCTACTTCGGCCGCAAGATCGAGCTGACCGGCGTGAAGCTGAAACTGGGTGTGCGCGTGACGCGCGAGCAGTTGCTGGCCGAAGGCTATGACGACGTGATCGTCGCCACCGGCATCAAAGTGCGCAAGCCGCCGATTGAAGGCATCGACCATCCGAAGGTGCTGTCGTATGTCGATGTGCTGCGCGATAAAAAGCCGGTCGGCAAGCGCGTGGCCATCATCGGTGCGGGCGGCATCGGTTTCGACATGGGCGAATTCCTGCTGCACGATACCAGACATCCGCTGCCGCTGGCGCTGGACGTATGGGCGCGCGAATGGGGCGTGAGCTTCAAGGGCGATACGCCGGGCGGACTGGTGCCGGCGGAGAACCCGGAACCGGTGCGCCAGCTGTACCTCTTGCAGCGCAAGACCTCGCGGCCGGGCGCAGGCCTGGGCAAGACCTCGGGCTGGGTGCACCGCGCGGTGCTGGCGCGGAACGGCGTGGTGATGATCGCCGGCGTGCAGTACGACCGCATCGACGATCAGGGCCTGCACATCACCGTGGGCGGCGAACAGCGCCTGCTGTCGGTCGATAACGTGGTGATCTGCGCCGGCCAGGATAGCTTGGCGGAACTGATGCCGAGCGAGGAAGAGGCCAAAGCCAATGCAGGCTGGCCACGCTTCCATAAAATCGGCGGCGCCGCGCTGGCCGCAGAACTGGACGCCAAGCGCGCCATCAAGGAAGGCGCCGAACTGGCCGCCCGCCTGTAAGCATCAGCAGCCGGAGACGTTGGCGACGCTGTCGACGGCCTTCTGCATGCTGCCGTTTTTGGTCAGGTGCGTGATGGCGTTGTTCAGCACCGGCAGCAGGTTTTTGAGCTGATCGCTTTTCGGCACCGCGATCAGCAGCGGTTCGAAGCCGACCGATTTTTCCGAAACGATCCAGTGATCGCTGGGGAAGCGGCAATTCAGGCTGGCGCTCAGTTGCGACGGATTGCGGAAGCTGTCCAGCAGCACCGCATCGACGCGGTGGGTGCTGAGCATCTTCAGGCGGTTCTCGGTGGAGGCGGCGTCCTGTTCGATCTTGAACAGCTTTTCGCGCCGCGCTTCAAACTCCGGGCCGTACTTGCCGCCGACGCCGATCGAGATCACTTTGTCGCGCAGGTCTTCCCAGCGATGAAACTCCAGCGGCGCCTGTGCCGATGACACCAGCCATTGGTTGGCGTCGTACACCGGCTTGGTGAATTTGAATACGCGCAGCCGTTCCGGCGTGATGGCGGCGCCGTACAGCAGGCCTTCCCCTTGTTCCGCCATCACTTGCGCGCGCCGCCACGGATAAGCGCGGATCACCAGATTGAGGCCCGTCTCTTCCGCCAGCAAATTGACCACGGCGGAGATCAACGGCGGTGTCGGCAGCGGATTGCCGCGCGGGTCGATCGATTCGGCGATCAGCACCGGAATTTCGGTCGTCTTGTCGATGGCGTGGACCGGTGCTGCGTGCAGCAGGACGGCAAGCGCGCAAGGCGCGAAAACACGTTTCATCATCAGTGTATGTGACCTTTGTCGGATTTACTCAGGTTTTCCAGCACGTAGGCCGCCATGCCCTTGGCGAGTTCCTGTTCGCCCATGAATATTTCGCCGGCGCGTTCGGTGCGCAGCAGGTCCGCTTCTTCATCGCTGTGGGTGCGGACCACGGTTTTGATATTGGGATTGAGTGCGCGCGCGGTTTCGATCATGGTGCGCACGTGGAAGGTGTCCGGCGTGGCGATCACCAGCATCGATGCATGCGCGATGTGGGCCTGGATCAGCACCGCCGGTTCGCCTGCATTGCCGGCCACGGCGTGTATGCCTTCCTTGCGCAGCTGGTCGACCACTTCGCGGTTCTGCTCTGCCACCACGAAGGCGATGCCTTGTTCTTTCAGCGCCGCAGCGATGCGGCGGCCCACGCGGCCGTAGCCGACCAATACGACTTGTCCACGCAGATGCTCATGCGGCACGGTCATCGGCAGTTCGGCCAGCGGATCGGCGGGGCGGTCGAATTTGGCTGCCAGCGCGGGGTTCTTACTGAGCCAGCGCTCCAGCGGCTTGGTCACGCGGAACACCACCGGATTCAATGCGATGGAGATGATGGCGCCAGCCAGGATCAGGCTTTGGCCTTCCACCGGCATCAGCTTGAGCGACAAGCCCAGTGCCGCGAGGATGAAGGAGAACTCGCCGATCTGCGCCAGGCTGGCCGACACCATCAGCGCGGTCTTGGCCGGATAGCGCAGCACCAGCACCAGCAGGAAGGCCGCTACCGATTTGCCGACCACGATGATGGCCACCACGGCCAGCAGCTTGAGCGGCTGCTCGACCAGGATAGCCGGTTCGAACAGCATGCCCACCGAAACGAAGAACAGCACCGCGAACGCGTCGCGCAGCGGCAGCGATTCTTCTGCCGCGCGGTGCGCCAGCGCCGATTCGCGCAGCACCATGCCGGCAAAGAAGGAGCCCAGCGCGAACGAGACGCCGAAGTAGTGGGTGGATGCATAGGCGATGCCCACCGCGGCTGCGATCACGCACAGCGTGAACAGTTCGCGCGAGTTGGTGCGCGCCACTTGCCACAGGATCCACGGGAACAGTTTGCGGCCGACCACCAGCATCAGCACGATGAAGGCCGTGACCTGGCCGAGCGTGATGGCCAGCGTGGTCCACAAATCGCCGCCGCCATGGCCGCCGTGTGCGGTATCGACTTCGCCGCCCAGCGAACCTGCCAACGCAGGCAGCAGCACCAGCACCAGCACCGTGACGAGGTCTTCCACCACCAGCCAGCCGACCGCGATGCGGCCGTTGAAGCTATCGAGAATGCCGCGCTCCTCAAGTGCGCGTAGCAGCACCACCGTGCTGGCGACCGACAGTGCGAGGCCGAATACCAGGCCGCCGCCGATGGTCCATCCCCAGTAATGCGCGAGCCCCATGCCGAGCGCCGTCGCGACGGCGATCTGCAGCACCGCGCCGGGCAGCGCCACTTTGCGCACGGCCCACAGGTCGTCGAGGGAGAAGTGCAGGCCGACGCCGAACATCATCAGCATCACGCCGATTTCGGCCAACTGGCCAGCCAGCGCGGTATCCGCCACAAAGCCCGGCGTGGCCGGGCCGATGATAATGCCCGCAGCCAGATAACCCACCAGCGCCGGTAATCTGAGGCGCGTTGCAAGATAACCGAACAGGAGGCCAGCTCCCAGTGCGGCGGCGATGGTGGTAATCAGGCTGATATTGTGGGGCATGCGTGCGGGGTTCCTTGAGAAAAAAACTACGTGAAACCCTCACCTTAGCATACTCACGCCAGCGCGGCGGGTTGCATGCGCATGCTGACGCCGAAGCGGTTGAAGGCGTTCATCAGCGCCACGGCGACGGTGACATCGGCCAGTACCTGCTCGCCCAGCACGGACAGCGCTTGCTGGTAGTCGGCGTCCGGTACTTTGGTTTGCTCCACGCGGGTGACGGTTTCAGCCCACGCCAGCGCCGCGCGTTCCTGCTCGGTGAACAGGGCGGCCGCTTCGTCCCACACCGGCAGCAGTGCCACCTTGTCAATCTTGACGCCATGTTTCAGCAGGCTGCGGGTGTGCATGTCGATGCAGTAGGCGCAGCCGTTGATCTGCGAGACGCGCAGATTGACCAGTTCCAGCAGTTCGGCCGGCAGGGCCGATGAGACGTACTCCTTGGCGGCGCCCAAACCCTTGTAGGCTGCCGGTGCGAATTTGAAAACTTCCAGACGCTTGCTCATGATGATTTCCTTCAGTGGTTGATTACGATGGAATCATTGTGCGCTCGCATGGCCTAGCAAAGAAGAGCCATGAATGGCGATTTGAACTAGGCCATGATTTTCAGTATCCGCTTGCCCAGTTCACGCGCCCGCGCCGGGGTATCGACATTGGTGAACGCCAGCAGCAGCGCCGACGCCCCATGCGGCAGCACGCCACGCTCGGACAGGGCCAATGCATACATGCCATGTTCCTTCATGCGGGCCACCACTGCGCGGTCGGTGTTTCGGCCCTTCATGCGCAGCACGAGATGCATGCCGCCCGGTTGCGGATCGATTTGCACGCGCTTGCCCAGCACTGCGGACAGCCCGTCGGCGGCGATCTGACGGCGTTCCGCGTACAGGCGCCGCATGCGCTGGATATGGCGGGCGAAATGGCCTTCGTTCATGAAGTCGGCGACGATTTTTTGCATCAGCGTCGGGCCGCTGGCGGCGAGGGTGCGGGTGACTTCTTCAAAACGCGGTACCTGCGACGGCGGCACGACCAGGTACGCCAGCCGGATCGCCGGGAACAGCACCTTGCTGAAGGTGCCGGAGTACAGCACGCGGCCTTCGCGGTCCAGGCTTTGCAGCGCAGGCAGCGGGCGGCTCACATAGCGGTACTCGCCGTCGTAATCGTCCTCCACGATCCATGCCTTGGACTGCGCGGCCCAGTCCAGCAGCGCCAGGCGGCGCGGCAGCGACAGCGACACGCACAGCGGGCTTTGATGCGCTGGCGTGACGATGGCGGCTTTGGCATTGGGCGCGGTGGCCACGCCGTGCGACACCATCAAGCCGTCGCCATCCACCGCCACCGGAACGGGTTGCATGCCTGTCTCGCGCAGCAAATCGCTGGTGGGTGGATAGCCGGGATCTTCGACCCACACATCGTCGCCGGGAGCGAGCAGGGCGCGCGCGATGAGCTCCATGCTGTTGCGGTAGCCGCTGGTAATGAACACCTGCGACGGCGTGCAGTCGATCCCGCGCGACAGCTGAAGGTAGGCGGCAATCGCGATGCGCAGTTCCGGCAGGCCGGCCCAAGGCGGGTAGATCATATCTTCCGGCTGGGTGGCGCGGACCGCGCGTGCGGCCAGCCGCGCCCACACCTTGCGCGGGAAAGCATCCAGCGCCGGTATGCCCATCTGGAATGGCTTGGTGGAGGAGGCGGCGTCGCCGAGGTTGTCGGGGGCGGGAGCGGGGCGGGGCGTCGGCGTCACCGGCGCGTGGCGGGCCAGGGCCGGCGTCACCACCGTGCCGGCCTGGCCGCGTGCTTCGAGATAGCCTTCCGCCGTCAGTAGCGAGTAGGCCGATTCCACCGTGCCGCGCGCCAGTCCCAGTTCCAGCGCCAGAGCGCGTGCGGCGGGGATGCGGTCGCCAGGTTGCAGCAAGCCTTCCGCGATCGCTCCGCGGAAGCGGGTGTAGATCTGGCGGTACAGCGGCTCGGCCGCACTGGTGTCCAGCTCGAGGAATTTCATGGACCACTCCCAATGTCATTTCATGGCTCTGGGGATTATGCCATCGCCAGCCTACGATGGCGTTTTGAAAGGACATGCCATGAAAATCGTAGAGACGGAACAGGAACTGCGCGCGTGCTATCCGGTGATGAAGGAGCTGCGTCCGCATCTGGAGTCGGAAGATGCGTTTGTGGCGCAGATCATGCGTCAGTTTAAGCAAAACTACCGCATTCTTGCGGTGTGGGATGATGATAAGGTAGTGGCGCTGGCCGGCTATCGCTACCAGGAGAACACCGTGTACGGCCGCTTCCTGTACGTGGACGACCTGATTGCGGCGGAAGCGCATCGCAGCCGCCGCTGGGGCGCGCTGCTGCTGGCCAAGCTGACCGTGTTCGCGCAGGAGTCCGAGTGCAAGCGGCTGGTGCTGGATACGGGATTAACCAACGTGCTGGCGCAGCGCTTCTACTTCCGCGAAGGCCTGCTGCCTGGTGCGCTGCGTTTTGGGAAGGTATTTGAATGAAGAAGATTTTGCACATCAGCGCGAGTGCGCGCGGCGAGGAATCGGCGAGTTATCGTTTGTCGTTGCAGGCGATTGCGCAACTGCGTGAGCAGCATCCGGATGCGCGGGTCGTGTTGCGCGACCTGTGCGCAGAGCCGCTGCCGCATGTGGACAGCCTGTACTCCAACACACTGGCACGGAAAGAGGGCGGCACAGCGCATGCGCAAGGCCGCTCATCGCTGGCCTGGTCGGATTTGCTGATCGAAGAACTGAAAGCGGCGGATGCCGTGGTCATCGCCACGCCGATGCACAACTTCACCGTGCCCTCGTCGCTGAAAGCGTGGCTGGATCACGTGGTGCGAATCGGCGTCACCTTCAATTCAACGAGCGAAGGCAAGATCGGCACGCTGGCCGATCGCCCGGTCTACATCGCCATCAGCCGCGGCGGCTCACGCGACCGCCAACCCGACTTCCTGGAACCCTACCTCCGCGCCATCCTGCCGACGATAGGGCTGAAGGACCTGCACTTCATTTAGGACGGACGTTGTTCGCGGCTATGCCACACGCGGGTAATCAGGATGTCGCCGTTGACGAGGATGAAGTAGCGCAGTACGTAGGCGCGTTTGCCGAACTTGGCGGGCCATTCGCGGAACTCGGCGCGTGGTGCGCCGAGGCGGGGATTTTTGATGATTTTGTTGGCGGTCTTGATGATCGCCGTGGCGCCGCGACGGGCTGCAGCGGGGCTGCTTTGAGCGAGGAATTGGTGGAGCCTTGCCACATCGGCCAAGGCATCCGGATGCCAGATCAGCGCGGGCATTCGCTCCACTTCCCGGCTGCCAGGTCGGACAGCCAGGCGTCGGCGCGTTCTTGCGATACGCCGGGGGCGCCGTTCAGGTAGGACTGCAAGCGCTCCCGGTCCACTTCCAGCGACAGCGCTTCCTTGCAGATTACCGCCAGGTAGTCGTCGACCGACAAACCCTTGCGGCTGGCGGCCGCGAGGACCGCCGCTTCCAGTTCGTCCGATAAGGTGACGGTGATCATGGCAGTCGCCTTAGATGCGCTTCACCACCACGCAGCCGATCGAGTAGCCGGCGCCGAAGGAGCAGATCACGCCCAGTTCACCGGCGGCCATGTCGTCCGAGTGTTTGTGGAAGGCGATGATGGAACCGGCCGACGAGGTGTTGGCGTATTCGTCCAGGATCACCGGCGCTTCGCCCGGCTCGGCGTCGCGGCCCAGCACCATGCGGCTGATCAGCAGGTTCATGTTCAGGTTGGCCTGGTGCAGCCAGAAACGCTTCACCTGCGGCACTTCCAGGCCGGCGTTGGTGACGGTGTCCTTGATCATTTCGGCGGCCATCGGGCACACGTCCTTGAACACTTTGCGGCCCTGCTGGCGGAACAGCTTGTCGGCCTGGCCGACGCCGTTTTCATCAAAACGGTTCAGGAAGCCGAAGTTGTTGCGGATGTTGTTGGAGAAGCTGGTCTTGAGCTTGGTGTCCAGAATCGCCCAGCGGTGCGAACCTTTGGCGGTCTCGGCTGCTTCAACGATGATGGCGGTGCAGGCGTCGCCGAAGATGAAGTGGCTGTCGCGGTCGCGCCAGTTCAGGTGGCCCGAGGTGATTTCCGGATTCAGCACCAGCACCGCGCGCGCCTGGCCGCTTTGCACTGCCGCCACCGCCTGCTGGATGCCGAAGGTGGCCGAGGAGCAGGCCACGTTCATGTCGAAGCCGTAGCCGTTGATGCCCAGCGCGTCCTGCACTTCCACCGCCATCGCGGGGTAGCCGCGCTGCATGTTGGAGCAGGCCACCAGCACCATGTCGATATCGGCGGCGGTTTTGCCGGCGCGGTCCATCGCCTGTTTGGCGGCGGCCACGCAGATTTCGGCTTGCAGCGACAGTTCTTCATCGGCGCGCTCAGGAATGTGCGACACCATGCGTTTCGGATCGAGGATGCCGGCTTTTTCCATCACGTAGCGCGACTTGATGCCGGAGGCTTTTTCAATGAAGGCCACGCTGGACGGTTCCAGCGCCGTGACCGTGCCTTCCGCAATGGCGGCGGCGTTGTCGGCGTTGAACTGTTCAACGTAGGCGTTGAAGCATTCGACCAGTTCTTCGTTGCTGATCGATTGCGCTGGCGTGTAGAGGCCGGTACCGCTGATGACGGCTTGTTTCATAATTAAACTTTCAAATTAGGCAATGGCCGTAGCCAATAATGAGCCAAATTCTACACAATGCCTGCACGTTAGGCGAAAATAAAAGCGGCGCCCTGTGGCGCCGCTGAGTTCGCTTCTAAAAATCGCTTATTTTTTGGCCAGATTCTTCTTCAGCCCGGCTTCGACCGACACCACCGTGGTGGCTGGTTTGGCGGTCTGCACCGGCAGGCCTTTCAGGTGGTTCAGCGCCTGCTGCAGCTGGAAGTCGTCGCCGCTGCCGTAGTCCAGCGGCTTGCGTTTTTTCTCCAGCGCCACGATGCGCAGCTGTTCTTCCAGTTCGTCGCGCTTGGTTTTCTCGCCTTCCTGCTCGCGGTCGTTGACCAGATGCTTGTCGAGGTCGGCTTCGCGGGTGCGCAGGGCGTTCAGGCCATCGCCGTCGGCGTATTCATCCACCGGCACGTCCGGCGTGATGCCCTTGGCCTGGATCGAGCGGCCGTTTGGCGTGTAGTAGCGCGCCGTGGTCAGCTTCACTGCTGTGTCTGCGGTCAGCTGGCGGATGGTTTGCACCGAGCCCTTGCCGAAGGTTTGCGTGCCGATGATCTCGGCCCGCTTGTAATCCTGCAGCGCGCCGGCGACGATTTCCGAGGCCGAGGCCGAACCGGTATTCACCAGCACCACCATCGGCACCCGCTTGATGGCGGCCGGCAGCTTGGCCAGCGCGTCGCTGTCGTTGCGCAGCGCATAGTATTCGGGACGGCCGTAGAAGATCTGCTTCTGGTCCGGCAGCTGGCCGTTGGTCGAGACGATCGGCGAATCCTTCGGCAGGAAGGCGGCCGCCACGCCGATCGCGCCCTGCAGCACGCCGCCCGGGTCGTTGCGCAGGTCCAGCACCAAGCCCTTGATGTTCGGGTCTTGCTTGTACAGCTCGATAATCTTGGCCGCCATGTCATCCACGGTCGGCTCCTGGAATTGCGAGATGCGCACCCACGCATAGCCGGGCTCGACCAGCTTGCCCTTGACGCTCTTCTGGTGGATTTCCTCGCGCGTGATGTTGAACACCAGCGGCTCGGCCTCGCCCTTGCGCAGCACGGTCAGGCTGACTTTGCTGTTGGGCTCGCCGCGCATTTTCTTGATCGAGTCGTCCAGCGTCATGCCCTTGACCGGGGTGTTGTCGAGCCGGCTGATCAGGTCGCCCGGCTTGATGCCGGCACGCCAGGCTGGCGAGTCTTCAATGGGCGCCACGATCTTGATGTAGCCGTCTTCGCTCTGGCCGATCTCGATGCCAAGGCCGACAAACTTGCCCTGCGAGCCTTCGCGCAGCTCGGCATAGGCCTTCTTGTCGAGGTAGGCCGAGTGCGGATCGAGCGAGGCCACCATGCCCGAAATCGCTTCGGTCAGCAGCTTCTTGTCTTCGACAGGTTCGACGTAGTCGGATTTGATCAGGCCGAACACATCGGCCAGCTGGCGCAGCTCTTCCAGCGGCAGCGGCGGATCTCCCGGTTTTTGCGCCATTGCAGAGAATTGCAGCGAGATGGCAATGCCAGCAACCACACCCAGTCCGACCAGACCGGAATTCTTTAGTTTCTTGCCCATGTTTCACCTGTCTAACTAGCCGCTGCGAGCTGCAGCTTGCATGAATTCAGTATAAACCTGATTTCTGGCAAACGTAGTAGCCGTCACGAAATGATTTATACCTTTACGAGGTTTTACAACGGTTCGCGTTGACTTTTAAAGTACACCAGCGCCCGCTTGGTGAAACGCCATCTTTGCAGTTTTGTACCGACTGTATCCCTAACGTTCACGACAGTAAATAATTGTAAGAAGCCCTGCCACCGCCAAATTCGCGGCCTACACTGAGCTCGTATTTCTCTCTACCCTGAAGTGGTTTTTCGCCAGCGCCCCAAGCGCTGGCTTTTTTTTACCTACGGAGTCACCATGCGATTGTTGTCTTTCCCCGTTCCAGCCGCGTTGAGCCGCGTCAGTGCTGCACTGGCATTGTCGGCAATGTTGTCGTCGGCCTTGGCCACGCCGGTGGCCGAGATGCGCGCCGACGACTATTTGCCGATGGCGGCCGAGCTGAAAAAATCGCTGAACCTGAACGCCAACCAGCAGACCCTGTGGGCCCAGACCGAATCGCGCACCCGCAAGCTGCTGGCCGAGCGCAAGGCGCGCCGCGAACGCCTGCAGGCCGCCGCGCTGGCCGGCGTTCAGGCTGCCAATCCCGAACTGCGCGAGCTCGGCAAGGCGATGGATGAGGAAACCAACACCAGCGCCGCCGAGGAAAGGCAGCTGCGCGAATGGTGGCTGACGGTCAACGACTCCCTGACCGAAGGCCAGCGCCAGGCGGTGGCGCAGCTGGTGGCCGAGCAGTTGCAACGTGTGCAAGACATGGGCGGCAGCAGCCGTCCCGCGCGGCCGGAAGGCGGCGCCGAGCATCGCGGCGGTGGCCGGCACGGCGGGCAGGGCGGTGGCGGTATGGGCGGCGGCGTAAGCGGCGGCCCGGGCGGCCTTAACGTGACCTTGCCGGGCGGCTAAGGGTTCTACGTAGGCTGTGTATCGAAAAGTAAAAAGCAGGCCGTAAGCGGCTAGTCGGCAGGTCATGCCGGTAGAATTCCTCCGCAAGAATTCCACCCACGACCATTATGAGCAAATTACTTCCGCAGGCCGGGCTGTGCCTGGCCCTGCTGAGCGCGGCTGACGCTGGCGCGCAGACTGATACGCCGCCCGCCAATACCCCGCAGCCTGCCGTCAAGGCGGCGGCAGACAAGCAGATCCAGCAAGTGACCATCAGCGGCGGCCGTGCCGACGACATGACCGAGCGCCGCAATTCGGTGGCCGGCAAGCAGATCTACGGCCGCGAAGAGCTGGACCGCAACGGCGACAGCAACCTCGGCGACGTGCTCAAGCGCTTGCCGGGCGTGACGCTGGGCGGCCGTCCGGGCCGCGGCGGCGATGTGCGCATGCGCGGCATGGGCAGCGGCTACACGCAAATCCTGCTCAACGGCGAGCGTCCGCCGGCCGGCTTTTCGATGGAGTCGCTGTCGCCGGATCAGGTGGAGCGCATCGAAATCATGCGCGGCCCGGTGGCCGAGCACAGCACGCGGGCGATTGCCGGCACCATCAACATCATCCTGCGCGACGGCTACCAGCAGCGCGACAACCAGCTCAAGCTGACCGACACCATCGAGCAGGGCCGCCACGCGCCGAATGTTTCGCTGACCGTGCCGGGCAAGACCGGCAGCCTGACGTGGCTGCTGACCGGCACCATCGCCGAGAACCACCAGCACGATCACACCGCCACCTACAACCGCGATACCCGCAGCGACGGCGTGGTCACCAAGGACGAGAACGTCCTCGACGAAACCCAGCGCGAAACCCGCAGCCTGCACCTGACGCCGCGCCTGTCCTACAAGTTCGACAGCGGCGACACGCTGAACTTCCAGCCCTTCGTGATGATCAACCGCAGTGACGGCGACGCGCGCAGCGACCTGACGCAAGGCACCGGCCTGGTGCCGCCGGCGCTGCAGCAGCCGCCCGAGTACAACCTGGCGCAGACCCACTCGCATTCCGAAGCCACCTTCCTGCGCGGCTTCGGCAACTGGGTGCACAAGCTGGAAGGCGCGGCCAAGCTGGACGTGAAATTCGGCTTCGGCAGCGGTCACAGCGACAACGATTCGCTGCGCTACCAGTACGACAACGCCGGCGCACTGCTGGACCGCTTCACCGATACCGCCAGCGTGCGCGACCGCAGCGCCAGCACCGGCGGCAAGTACAGCACGCCGATCGGCAAGCAGCACGGGCTGGCGGCCGGCTGGGATATCGAGCTCGGCCACCGCGAGGAAACCAAGACCTCGGTGGACAAGGACGGCAATGCCCAGTTCGCCGACTCGGGCGACAACCTGACCGCCGACACCCGCCGTCTGGCCGTGTTCGCGCAGGACGAGTGGGATATCTCGTCGCAGTGGTCGGGCTATGCCGGCGTGCGCTGGGAAGGCATCCGCACCACCAGCGGCAGCGCCAAGGGCGAGATCAGCAACACCAGCAGCGTGCTGAGCCCGCTGCTGCACGCGGTCTACCGCATTCCCGGCCACGAGAAGGACCAGATCCGCGCCAGCCTGACCAAGAGCTACAAGGCGGCCAACATCCAGGACCTGATCGCCTTGCCGTCGCTGTCGCGCCTGAACAGCGCCACCCGCCCGGACCGCACCGGCAATCCGAATCTGAAGCCGGAACTGGCGACCGGGCTGGACGTCGCTTACGAGCATTACCTGGGCCGCGCCGGCATCCTCAGCGCCAGCGGCTTCATCCGCAATATCGAGGACCTGATCCGCCGCGACATCACGCTGCAAGACACCAGCACCGGCCCGCGCTGGGTGTCGACGCCGCGCAATATCGGCCACGCACGCACCAAGGGCATCGAGCTGGAAGCCAAATTCCAGCTGCAGGAGCTGGTGGCCGATGCGCCGGCCATCGATTTCCGCAGCAACTACAGCCGCTTCTGGTCCAGCGTGGATGATATTCCCGGCCCGAACAACCGCCTCGACGCGCAACCGAAACAAACTGCCAATCTCGGCATGGACTACCGCGTGAAGGACGTGCCGCTCACGCTCGGCGGCAGCCTGAACTGGACACCGGAGACGCTGATCCAGAGCAGCCTGTCGCAGCTGGTCTACACTAGCCGCAAGCGCTCGTTCGACGCTTACGCGCTGTGGAAGTTCAACCCGCGCAACCAGGTGCGCATCTCCGCCAACAACCTGGCGGCGGAGGACGCTATCGGCGTCAACACGGTCACCACCAATGGCCTGGCCCAAGTGGCCAACACCACTAACCAGACGTACACGGTCTGGAGCATCAAATACGAAATGAAATTCTAAGAAAGAGGATACGCTGTGAAACCACGCCTGCTGACTGCACTGGCCCTGAGCCTGATGACCGCCTTTGCCACCGCCGCCGAGCCCATCTCCGGCATCGAGATTCCCAATATGGACACCAGCGTGCGTCCGCAGGATGACTTCTTCACCTACCTCAACGGCAGCTGGATCAAGACCACCGACATCCCGGGAGACAAATCCAGCTGGGGCACCTTTGCCAAGCTGCGTGACGACACGCTGTCGCAGCTGCGCGGCCTGATCGAAAAGAGCGCGGCCGAAAAAGCCAAGACCGGCACCGAGGCGCAGAAAGTCGCCGACCTGTACGCCAGCTTCATGGATGAGGACAAGCTGAACCAGCTGGGCATCCGTCCGCTGACCGGCGAACTGAACCGCATCCGCGCGCTCAAGGACAAGAAGGGCTTGCCGCTGCTGATCGCCCACCTGACCCAGATCGGCGTCAGCACGCCGTACGGCATGTACGTGCGCCCGGATGCGCGCGAGTCGACCAAATACGCGGTCTACCTCACGCAAAGCGGCCTGGGTCTGCCGGACCGCGACTACTACCTGAAAAAAGACGATGCCAAGATGGCCAACGCGCTGGCCAAGTACGAGCTACACGTCGGCAAAATCCTGACGCTGGCGGGCGACCGCGAAGGCTACGCCAACGCCAAAAAAATCATCGCGCTGGAAACCGCGCTGGCCGAGGTGCAGTGGACCAAGGTGCAGAACCGCGACCCGGTCAAGCGCTACAACAAGATGGACATCAAGCAGCTGTCCGAGCTGGCGCCGGGCTTTGACTGGGGCCATGCGCTGGCCGCCAGCGGCGTCGCCAACAAGGTCAGCTACGTGATCGTGAGCCAGCCGAGCTATCTGACCGGCTTCAACGCGGTGCTGGAAAAGACCGACCTGGCGACCTGGAAAACCTACTTCGAATGGCAGCTGCTGCGCGAAGCCTCGCCTTACCTGTCGAAGGAATTCGCCGACGCCCATTTCGACTTCTACAGCAAGACGCTGACCGGCGTGGCCGAGCAGCCGCCGCGCTGGAAGCAGGCGGTGGCGCTGGTTGAGGGCAACCTCGGCGAAGCACTGGGTAAGCTGTACGTGGCGGAATACTTCCCGCCTGAGCGCAAGGAACGCATGGATGCGCTGGTGAAAAACCTGCTGGTCGCCTACAAGCAAAGCATCGACGGCCTCGACTGGATGAGCCCGGCAACCAAGCTGGAAGCGCAAGCCAAGCTGGCCAAGTTCACGCCGAAAATCGGCTACCCGAACAAGTGGCGCGACTACAGCACGCTGGCCATCGTCAAGAGCGACCTGATGGGTAATGTGCTGCGCGGCGAGTACTTCCAGCACCAGCGCATGATCGCCAAGCTGGGCAAGCCGATCGACCGCGAAGAGTGGAGCATGACGCCGCAAACCATCAATGCCTATTACAACTCGACCATGAACGAGATCGTGTTCCCGGCCGCCATCCTGCAGCCGCCGTTCTTTGATGCGCGTGCCGATGACGCGGTCAACTACGGCGCCATCGGCTCGGTGATCGGCCACGAGATCGGCCACGGCTTTGACGACGGCGGCAGCCAGTCGGACGGCGACGGCAACCTGCGCGACTGGTGGACCGCGCAAGACCGCGCCAACTTCAAGGCCAAGGCCGACGCGCTGGTCAAGCAGTACAACGGCTACAGCCCGCTGCCGGGCTACAACGTCAACGGCGCGCTGACCCTGGGCGAGAACATCGGCGACAACAGCGGCATGTCGATCGCCTACAAGGCCTACAAGCTGTCGCTGGCCGGCAAGGCGGCGCCGGTGATCGACGGCTTCAGCGGCGATCAGCGCTTCTTCATGGGCTGGGGCCAGCTGTGGCGCGTGAAGATGCGCGAGGACCAGCAGATCCTGCAAGTGAAGACCGACCCGCATTCGCCGGGGCAGTTCCGGGTGAATGGCCCGGTGGTCAACCAGCCGGGATTCTATGAAGCCTTCGGTGTCAAGCCCGGCGACAAGCTGTATGTTGCGCCGGAACAGCGGATCAGCATCTGGTAAAGATGACCGGGAGTGGCTTTTTTGCTATTGTTCCAAGACTCGCCTATACAATTGGAGATATAGACTTGAAAGCACACCTCGTAAGCGCGCTGATGCTGGCGCTGCTGGCCTCGGCCGGCCTGCATGCCGAACCAAAAACCTCGGGCGTCGATATCGCTAACATCGATAGCGCCGTCCGTGCGCAGGATAATTTCTTCCTCAACCTGAACGGCAAGTGGCTGGCCAATACGGAAATCCCGTCCGACAAGGCCAGCTGGGGCTCGTTCGAAAAGCTCGATGACGATACCAAGCCGCAGCTGCGCGCCATCATCGAAGCGGCGGCGGCCAATCCGGCCGGCAGCCCGGAAGCGCAGCGCATTGGCGATTTCTTTGCCAGCTATATGGACGAGGCACGGCTGGAGCAGGTCGGCCTGGCGCCGCTGAAGGCGGACTTCGACCGCGTCGCCGCGTTGACGGACAAGCAGCAGATCCCGGCCCTGATTGCCCACTTCAACCGCCATGGCTACAGCGCGCCGTACGGCGTCGGCATCCATCAGGACAACAAGGATTCGACCAAGTACGTGGCCGACCTGTACCAGGACGGCCTGGGCTTGCCGGACCGCGACTACTATCTGAAAAAATCGGACAAGAAGCTGGCCGACGCGCTGGCCAAGTACGAGCAGCACGTGGCCAAGATGCTGGCGCTAGCCGGCAACGCCAACAGCGCGGCCGATGCCAAGGCCATCGTGGTGCTGGAAACCGAACTGGCCAGGCTGCAGTGGACCAAGGTCGAACTGCGTGACCCGGTCAAGGCCTACAACAAAGTGCCGCTGGATAAGCTGTCCAAGCTGGCGCCCGGATATGGCTGGAGCACCTGGCTAACCGACAGCGGTATCGGCGGCAAGGTTGATTACGTGATCGTCAGCCAGCCGAGCTACATCACCGGCTTCAACAAGCTGCTGGGCAAGACGCCGCTGGCGACGTGGAAGGTTTACTTCCAGTGGCACGCGCTGCACGCCAATGCGCCTTACCTGGCCAAGGCCTTCGCGCAGGAGAACTTCGCCTTCTACGGCAAGGTGCTGAGCGGTGTGAACGAGCAGGAGCCGCGCTGGAAGCGCGCCGTCAACGCGACCGATGCGGCGCTGGGCGAGGCGCTGGGCAAGCTGTACGTCGAGCAGCATTTCCCGGCCGAGCGCAAGGCGCGCATGGAAGCGCTGGTGAAGAACCTGCTGGCCGCATTCGACCAGAGCATCGACACGCTGGACTGGATGGGACCGCAAACGAAGAAAGAGGCGCACGCCAAGCTGGCCAAGTTCACCACCAAGATCGGCTATCCGAACAAGTGGCGCGACTACTCGGCGCTGGTGGTGGCCAAGGATGACCTGGCCGGCAACGTGCAGCGTTCGCGCGCGTTCGAGTACGCCAAGGAGGTCAACAAGCTGGGCAAGCCGATCGACCGCGACGAGTGGGGTATGTCGCCGCAAACCGTCAACGCCTACTACAACCCTGAGCTCAACGAGATCGTGTTCCCGGCCGTGATCTTGCAGCCGCCGTTCTTTGATGCGGCGGCCGATGACGCGGTCAACTACGGCGCCATCGGCGCAGTGATCGGCCACGAAATCAGTCACGGCTTCGACGACCAGGGCGCGCAGTACGACGGCGATGGCAATCTGCGCGATTGGTGGACCAAGCAAGACCACAAGAACTTCGCGGCCAAGAGCAAGATGCTGGTCAAGCAGTACAGTGCCTTTAGCCCGGTCAAGGGCTACTACGTCAACGGCGAGCTGACGCTGGGCGAGAACATCGCCGACAACAGCGGCGCCGCCATTGCCTACAAGGCTTACTTGCTGTCGCTGGGCGGCAAGCCGGCACCCGTGATCGACGGCCTGACCGGCGAGCAGCGCTTCTACATGGGCTTCGGCCAGGTATGGCGCAGCAAGATCCGCGACGCGCAGCAGATCGTCTACCTGAAAACCGATCCGCATTCGCCGGATCAGTTCCGCGCCAATGGCACGGTGCGCAACCAGCCGGGCTTCTACGAAGCCTTCGGCGTCAAGCCGGGCGACAAGATGTATCTGGCGCCCAAAGACCGCGTCATCATGTGGTAATGTAAGTAGTTGTCTCTAAAAACCTTGAAGGAAAAATTCGTGAAACGTCACCTCGTAAGTGCATTGATGCTGGGCTTGATCGCAAGCCTGGCCAGTGCTGCGGACACTGCCAAAAGCACTGCTCCTGCCAGCGCCAACGTAGCAAGCAAGCCGGCCTCCGGCATCGCCGTCGAATACATCGATCCGGCCGTGCGCGTGCAGGACGACCTGTTCACCCACATGAACGGCAAATGGCTGGCCAACACGGAAATCCCGGCCGACAAGTCGAGCTGGGGCAGCTTTGCGAAGCTGCGCGATGACATTCAGCCGCAACTGCGCGCGATCATCGAAGGCGCCGCCTCCAACAAAGCCGGCGGCCCTGAAGCGCAGCGCATCGGCGACTTCTACGCCAGCTTCATGGACGAAGCCAGGCTGGAGCAACTGGGCATCGCGCCGCTGAACGCGGAGCTGGCCAAGGTTGCCGCACTGAGCGACAAGAAACAGCTGCCGGCCCTGATCTCGCACTTCAACCAGATCGGCGTGACCGCACCGTACAGCTACGGCATCCACCAGGACAACAAGGATTCGACCAAGTACGTGGCCGACCTGTACCAGGACGGCCTGGGCCTGCCGGACCGCGACTACTACCTGAAAGCGGACGACGCCAAGCTGGCCGACACGCTGGCCAAGTACGAACTGCACGTCGGCAAAATGCTGACCCTGGCTGGCGACGCGAACGGCGCCGCCACCGCCCGTGCGGTGGTCGCGTTTGAAAAAGAACTGGCCAAGCTGCAGTGGACCAAGGTTGAACTGCGCGATCCGATCAAGGCCTACAACAAGGTCGACATCGCCAAGCTGGGCGAAGTGGCGCCTGGCTATGACTGGAACGCCTACCTGGCCGACGCCGGCGTGGCCGGCAAGGTCAGCTACGTGATCGTCAGCCAGCCGAGCTACCTGAAAGGCATGACCGCGCTGCTGGAAAGCACCCCGCTGGAGACCCTGAAAGCCTACTTCCAATGGCAACTGGTGCGCGCGCACGCGCCGTACCTGAGCAAGGCCTTCGTGGATGAGAACTTCGCCTTCTACGGCACCGTGCTGAGCGGCGTGACCGAACAGCGTCCACGCTGGAAGCGCGGCGTGTCCGTGACCGAAGGCGCGCTGGGCGAAGCCGTCGGCAAGCTGTACGTCGGCGAACACTTCCCGGCCGAGCGCAAGGCGCGCATGGAACAGCTGGTGAAAAACCTGCTGGCTTCGTACAAGACCTCGATCGACAAGCTGGACTGGATGACCCCGGCCACCAAGAAGCAGGCGCAAGCCAAGCTGGCTAAGTTCACCTACAAGATCGGCTACCCGAACAAATGGCGTGATTACAGCGCGCTGACCATCAGCAAGGATGACCTGGTCGGCAACGTGATCCGCTCGCGCCAGTTCGACTACAACAAAGAGCTGAACAAGCTGGGCAAACCGATCGACCGCGACGAGTGGGGCATGACGCCGCAAACCGTCAACGCCTACTACAACCCGGAGATGAACGAAATCGTGTTCCCGGCAGCGATCCTGCAGGCGCCGTTCTTCAACGCGGACGCGGATGACGCGGTCAACTACGGCGCCATCGGCGGCGTGATCGGCCACGAAATCAGCCACGGCTTCGACGACCAGGGCGCGCAGTACGACGGCGACGGCAACCTGCGCGACTGGTGGACCAAGGAAGACCACAAGAACTTCGCGGCCAAGACCAAGATGCTGGTGGAGCAGTACAACCAGTTCAGCCCGCTGCCTGGCTACCACGTCAACGGCGAGTTGACCCTGGGCGAGAACATTGCCGACAACAGCGGCGTGGCGATCGCGTACAAGGCCTACAAGCTGTCGCTGAAGGGCAAGAAAGCCCCGGTGATCGACGGCCTGACCGGCGACCAGCGCTTCTATATGGGCTTTGCGCAAGTGTGGCGCATGAAGATGCGTGAAGCGGCGCAGATCCAGCAGATCAAGACCGACCCGCACTCGCCGGGCCAGTTCCGCGCCAACGGCACCATGCGCAACCAGCCGGGCTTCTACGAAGCCTTCGGCATCAAGCCAGGTGACAAGATGTACCTGGCGCCAAAAGACCGCGTGATCATGTGGTAATGCAGTAAACTACGGGCTTCTGATTCAGAAGCCCGTTTTTTATTATGCGCCTGCGTTTTACCGTTTCCCTCATCGCGCCGCTGCTGCTGAGTGCTTGCGGCGAGTCTTATACGCCGGTCGATGTGTACATGGCGACCTCGCCGGACTGCGCCAGCTGGCAGGATGGTTCGCGCTTTGAGCTGCCGCGCGGGATCAGTGTGTCGACCACGCCGCCAGTGACGCTGCCCGATGGCGGCGCCGAATTCACCTTTGTCTACCTGGTGCCGCGCGGCGAGCGCGCGCTGTTCCTCAGCCGCGACTACAACGTCACCGCACCGAAGGGGCCGGTGCTGGCCAAGGCGCAGCTGGTGAGCTTTTACCAGCGCACCACCACCTCGCGACCCGAGATCGTGGAAGAAATTCCGAAAGTGCCGGACATGCTGATCGCCGGCGCCACCGGCGAGGAAACCATCTGGCGCGTGCGCTTGCGGGTGAAGGAAAAGCTGCCGGCGCGCTTCGATATCACGCCGCCGGCGTTTGAGATCGCGCTCAACAAGTATCCGATGCGCACCTTCACTTACCGCTATTTCGAGGACCGCAAAGCGTACGGTCTGTGCAAATAAAAAAACCGGCCTGCAAGGCCGGTTTTCGTTGATGCCGCCAGCTTACTTTTGCGGCTCGGCGGATGCGGCCGGTGCGGCGGCCGCTGCTGGTGCTGGCGCGGCTGGCTCCTTGAACTTGCCGCCGGAAGCGTTGGCCATGTAGACCACGGCGCGCGCGACTTCCACATCGTCCAGGTCCGGATTGCCGCCTTTGGCCGGCATGGCGCGCAGGCCTTCCAGCGCGTGCTTGACCACAGTGTCGTAGCCTTGTGCGATGCGCGCGCCCCAAGCGCCGGCATCGCCAAACTTCGGTGCGCCCGCAACGCCGGCGCCGTGGCAGGCCGCGCAGGTCGAGGTGTAGATGGCTTCGCCGGTTTGCAGCACTTTCGGCGCGTTGGCGTCTTTGAGGGTGTAGCCGGCGTCGGCGACCGGCGCAATGCGGGCGGCGACTTCTTCCGGCGCCTGGCTGTTGGAGCCGGCCCCGGTCAGCTTGGTCGTGGTGACATACTGGACCAGCAGGATGATGCCGAAAATGGTTACTGCAAAGAACCCGATCACAGCTGCAACGAGCTGCTTAGGTGTCTTGATGGCGGATTCGTGTTCGTTATGTGCGTCGCTCATGATTTCCTTAACTAATTTCAAGCCGGGTGGCGCAAAGAGTGGATCAGCAGCTACCTTGTAAAACATTCACCAAACGGCTGATTATAGACACAAGAATGCTTTGAAGGAAACGCAATCTTAAGATGCTGCAATGCAACCTCGGCCAGTTTGCGAATTATTTGCAACAATTTTGACTTAAATCAAAAATTGCCCGCAAACTATCGTCGCCACTGCGTAAGCCCCGCACGTTTGACGGGCTGGCTTGACATCCCTATTTGACTGACCTAGGATGGCTTTACCACTCACTCCTTGATTCTTCATGCTTAGTTCGTCGTGATGCTCTTGGAGCGACAGGCCGCCGCAAGGCGGCTTTGTCATTTCTGGGGCGTGGTATGAAAACAATCGTATATGTGGACGGTTTCAATCTCTATTATGGTTTGCTGAGAAAATCGCCTTATAAATGGCTGGATCTGTTTGCGCTCTTTCAGAATCAAGTTCTGAATACGGAAGCGACAGTGATCGATGTTCGCTACTACACTGCACCATTGCTTGCACGCCTGTGTGACGATTTGGACTCCCCGCGCAGACAAGACATTTACTTGCAGGCGCTGAAGCGGATGCCGCCGAAAAAGGTGAGTGTCGTTTATGGAGAGTTAGAGCTATCCGAGTCGCGTCTGCGTTTGGTCCATCCAGCGTCGGATACGGGGCGCATTGCGTTGGTCTATAAACTGACCGAGAAAAAATCAGATGTGAACTTGGCGGCCGATCTGATTAGCGGCGCTTTTCTTGGACAGTACCAGCAAGCTGTAATTTGCACCAACGATAGCGATTTGGCGCCAGCAATGGCGGCGGTGCGACGCCACTGCCCAGATGTGCGGTTAGGCTTGGTCGTTCCCATTCCAGGCACAGACCATCGTCGCGCTGGACGCGATTTGGTAGAGCAGGCTCATTGGTTCAAACTACTTAGCCCCGTCCATCTTGCCAACGCCCAGCTACCACCAAAAATCCCACACACGTCGCTTTATCAGCCACACCCGTGGCGCGCTCGTTGACATCAAATATTTGCCGGTGCTATAGTTCTTTCAACAAATGGAAACGCTTCCACTTAATTCATAAGTGAAGCAATGATGAATAGGCGGACCACGATCCGTCTGTAAGAGGAGACAGCATGTTGACAGCCAGCCCTGCGTTGCCGGGCGATGGAGCGTTGCGCCCGTCGTCTTTCAAATCCCTCCAGAAGCTGCTTGCAGCGCTGCTGTTCGCCTGCGCTGGCGCGGTGCAGGCGCAGACGGTGCAGGCATGGGTCACCACCGGCGACCAGACCCAGCTGCTGGCGCGCAATCCCGATGCCCGCTTCAAAAATGGCACCAAGGCTGCCACCATCATCGAGGTCGACCCCAAGCAGCGTTTCCAGGAAATGGTCGGCTTCGGTGCCGCCATCACCGATGCTTCCGCATGGCTGATCCAGACCAAACTGAACGAACAGCAGCGCAGCGCGTTGCTCAACGACCTGTTCGGCAAAGCACCCGGTGCCGGCTTCAGCTTTACCCGCCTGACCATCGGCGCGTCCGATTTCTCGCGCCACCACTACAGCTTTGACGACATGCCGCCGGGCCAGACCGACCCGGAACTCAGGCATTTCTCGATCGACGCTCACCGCGCCGAGGTGCTGCCGGTGACCAAGGCCGCGCTGGCCATCAATCCCAAGCTGCATGTGATGGCCTCGCCGTGGAGCGCACCGGGCTGGATGAAAACCACCGACAGCCTGATCCAGGGCACGCTGAAACCGGAAGCCTTTGCGCCGTTTGCCCATTACCTGTCGCGTTACGTCAGCGCGGTTGAAAAGGAAGGCGTGCCGATCTACGCGCTGACCTTGCAGAACGAACCGCACTTCGAGCCCAAGGATTATCCCGGCATGCGCGTCGATCCGGCCAGGCGCGCCGCCTTCATCGGCGGCCATCTCGGTCCGCTGCTGGCGAAGCAGCATCCGCAGACCAGAATCCTCGACTGGGACCACAACTGGGACGAGCCCGGTTCGCCGGCCGATGTGCTGAAAGACCCCGTCGCCAACAAGTACGTGGCCGGCGTCGCCTGGCACTGCTACGGCGGCGACGTGCGCGTGCAAGCGGCGCTGCACGACCGCTGGCCGGACAAGGACACCTTCTTCACCGAATGCTCGGGCGGCAAGTGGGCGCCGAAGTGGTCCGACAATCTGCAGCACTTCGCCAAGGTGCTGGTGATCGGCACCACGCGCGGCTGGGCCAGGGGCGTGCTGCTGTGGAATCTGGCGCTCGATGAAAACGACGGCCCGCATCTCGGCGGCTGCAACGATTGCCGCGGCGTGGTCACCATCGACTCGCGCGACGGCAAGGTCACGCGCAACGAGGAGTACTACGCACTGGCCCACGCCAGCCGCTTCGTGCGGCAGGGCGCGCGCCGCATCGCCTCCACCAGCGGCTATGAGCAGCTGGACACGGTCGCCTTCCGCAACGCCGACGATGGTTCGGTGGCGCTGCTGGTGGTGAACTCGGCCAAGGCGCCGCGCAGCTTCGCGGTGCGCGTCGGCCAGCGCAGTTTCGATTACACCCTGCCGGCGACCAGCGTCGCCACATTTACCTGGCAATAAACGGCTGCTGCTTCAGGCAGCTTTTCTTTACTTGGGATTGGAAGCGCTTCCATGTCGAGGAGGCAGGGCGCCCCATGCTCAAGCTTGATTCAAAACTATAAAAGTGAGACGACAATGACTAAGCAAAGCTATGCAATCAGGATGACCCCCATCGCTGCCGCGTGTGCCGTTCTGGCGCTGGCCGCCAGCAGCCCGGCCCACGCGCAGCAGGCCGCCGCGCCCAAGGCCGAAGACGGCGCAATGCAGGAAGTGGTGGTGACCGGTATCCGCCGCAGCATCGAAACGTCGATGGCGATCAAGCGCGACGCCGACTCCATTGTGGAAGCCGTCACCGCCGAAGACATCGGCAAGCTGCCCGACGTGTCGATCGCCGAATCGATCGCGCGCCTGGCCGGCCTGACCGCGCAGCGGGTCGAAGGGCGCGCGCAAGTGATTTCGATCCGCGGCCTGGCGCCGGACTTTTCCACCACGCTGCTGAACGGCCGCGAGCAAGTCTCGACCAGTAATAACCGCGGCGCGGAATACGACCAGTACCCATCCGAGCTGATCAACGGCGTCACCGTGTACAAGACGCCGGATGCCTCGCTGGTGTCGGGCGGCCTGTCCGGCACGGTCGATTTGCAAACCGTGCGGCCGCTGGACGTGCGCCAGCGTACCGTGGTGCTGAACGTGCGCGGCGAGCACAACTCGAATGGCAAGCTCAACTCCAACACCTCGGCCAACGGTAACCGCTTGAGTGCGTCGTACGTGGACCAGTTCCTCAACAACACGCTGGGCATTGCAGTCGGCTACGCACATCTGGATTCGCCGGGCCAGCAGAAGGAATACAAATCGTGGTGGTGGGGCAAGGACAACAAGCTGCCGGCCGGCATGGAAGACGTGGTGGCGCTGAAGGGCGCGGAAGTTACCGCCTCGTCGCGCGAGCAAAAGCGCGACGGCCTGATGGGCGTGATCGAATACCGTCCATCGAAGGAATTCCGCACCACGCTGGACATGTACTACTCCGAGTTCAGGCAGAACACTACCATGCGCGGCATGATGTGGAACTCGCACCAGTGGAGCGACGTCACCTACAAAGACCCTGTGGTCGAAACCATCGGCGGTACGCGCCTGCTGGTGGGGGGCAAGCTGGTCAACCTCGAGCCGATCGTGCGCAACGACTACAACCAGCGCAAGGACAAGATGGGCGCGCTGGGCTGGAACAACACCTTCAAGAAAGACGGCTGGACCCTGATCGGCGACCTGTCCTATTCGACCGCCAAGCGCCGCGAGGAAGTGCTGGAAACCTACGCCGGCCTCGGCCCGGCCGGTTCGCACGTCACCGACAACAACTTCGGCTTCCGCATCCCGACCGCCAGCGGCCTGCCGACCTTCACGCCGAGCTTCAACTACACCGACGCCAGCATCATCAAGCTGACCGACGTTGGCGGCTGGGGCAAGGATGCGGACATGCACCATCCGGTGGTGGACGACAAGCTGGGCTCGGCCAAGTTCTCGGCCAAAAAAGAGCTGGACGGTTTCTTCCGCTTCGTTGAGGGCGGCGTCAACTTCAGCAGGCGCGAGAAGACCCACGCCGATACCAACAACTACTGGTTCCTGAAGAATGGCCGCGCGCCGGCCGCGGTGTCGTCGGACCTGCTGCAGCCATCGACCTCGCTGTCGTTTGCCGGCATTCCGGCGGTGATGAGCTACGACGTGCTCGGCGTGCTCAACAAATACTACGACCAGCAGCCGGCCCGCCCGGATGACCAGGCCTTGCAGGACTGGGGCGTGACCGAGAAGATCACCACCGCCTACGCCAAGCTGGGTATCGACGCCGACCTCGGCCCGATTCCGGTGCGCGGCGCGTTCGGCCTGCAAGCGGTCAACGTCGACCAGAAGTCGCGCGGCGCCACCGTCAACGCGGGCAAGCTGGGCACCATCAACGGCGGCGCCGACTACACCGACGTGCTGCCGAGCCTGAACCTGAACTTCGACCTCGACAAATACCTGTCGACCACCAACTTGCGCTTCGGCGCCGCCAAGACCGTGGCGCGGCCGCAAATGTCGGACATGCGTGCCGGGATTTCGGGCGGTGTGGATTCCACCACCCGCATGTGGAACGGCAGCGGCGGCAATCCGAACCTGGAACCGTGGCGCGCCAATTCGTATGATTTGTCGATGGAGAAGTACATCGGCAAGCGCAGCTACATTGCCGGCGCGCTGTGGTACAAGAAGCTGCAAAGCTACATCTACAACCAGCAGACCGCGTTCAGCTTTGCCGGCTTCCCGAATCCATCGGCGGTGGTGCCGATCCAGGATATCGGCACGCTGAACCGCCCGGCCAACGGCACCGGAGGCATGGTCAAAGGCGTGGAATTGTCGGGTGCGCTGGATGCGGGCCTGCTGTGGGCGCCGCTGGAAGGCTTTGGCGTGACCGGCAGCATGTCCGGCACCGAGAGCTCGATCCACCCGAACGGCCCGGGCACGAAAGAGAAATTGCCGGGCCTGTCGGGCGTGGTATCCAACTTCACCGTGTACTACGAGAAGGATGGCTACTCGGCGCGCGCCAGCCGCCGCTACCGTTCGGCCTATCGCGGCGAGGTGACCGGCCTGTTCGCGCAGCGCGCCTTCAGCGAGATCCTGGCCGAGCGCCAGATTGACCTGCAGCTGGGCTATGCGATCGAGGAAGGCGCGTACAAGGGCCTGTCGTTCCTGTTCCAGGTGAACAACCTGAACAACTCGCCGTACCAGACCCGCCAGGGCGACCCGTTCTCCGGCGGCTCCTACGCGCCTGAGCGCTACACCACCTACGGCCGCCAGATCCTCTTGGGCCTGAACTACAAGCTGTAACGTGTAGCACGCACGGCTACTGGCTGCGCCCGCGCAGCCTTTTTTATTTTTGGCTCATCCAGATCAAAGTCTCGCTAGCAGAAGAGCGGTATCTTGGCCGAATGCCTTTACGCATTGGGATGGCAATGATGAGCCGCTGTCAACAGATCAGAAAGAGAATCCACGACTTGCAGGCACAGCTTGCCAGACGGGAGGCGGAACTTACGCGGGACAGGCTCGATCTAAAGCATCGGGCGTATAAGGTGAATCCGGGAGGTGACCTGCATAAAAAAGGCACCTACAAGGGCCACCTGAAGGTTATCGAAGGCTACCGCGGCCAGCTGGAAAAGGTAATCGCCAAGGCGAAGAAAATGGGGTGTTTGTGATGAAGACTTCCGTGATTAACAAGCGTCTATTGGATCAGCTTGCGGTAGCGATCGCCGCCGAGACCCAGCTACCGTTTTCGCTTGAGGTTCAAGAGGATGGCAAATTTTTGCTGGTTGACATTGAGGGGCCGGCTGATGAATCGCTGGGAGAGAAGCTGACTGTATTGATGAATCAGTTGCTGCCAGGGCGACCGGGAAAGGATGCCTGGATGGTGGTCTTCACCCAGCGTGACCGGGTAGTTGATAGTTATTGTGGGAGCATGCTCGCGCACGGTTGAAATGGTGGCTGAGTTGGGCTTGTATTTGGAATAAACTTGTTGCTTCTTAAGCTACTCTGACACCGAATTATGCCCAATACGACGACGCTGGACGAACGCGGTTTTCGTCGCATCCTGGTACGCAATGTGACCTTGCCGCTGGCCGCCGGCGTGGCCAGTGCCGGGGTGTTTGTGGTGTTGCTGGCGTATCTGGTCTCCACCATGAACTGGGTCGAGCACAGCGAACGGGTGATCGGCAGCGCCAATCAGCTGAGCAAGGAGATGGTCGACATGGAAACCGGCATGCGCGGCTATCTGCTGGCTGGCGAAGAGGCTTTCCTGCAACCTTATACCGTCTCCAAGGCGCGCGCGGCGGCCACTCTGGCCGGCTTGATGAAGCTGGTGGAGGACAACCCGACGCAGGTGGACCGGCTGCGCGTCATCCAGTTCCAGCAGCAGCAATGGGATCAGTTCGCACAGGAGATGATCCGTCTGCGCACCGTGAACGGCAACGTCGCCACGGCCGTCCGGACCGGGCGCGGCAAGGCGCAGTTCGACGAGATCCGCCGCCTGCTCGACAGCTTTGTCAATATGGAGTTGCGCATGCGCCAGGAGCGCAGCGACGCGGCGCGCGCGGTCACGATGTGGGTTGCGGCGCTGTATTTGCTGCTGACGCTGGGCGTGGGCGGCATCCTCGCCTGGTTCGGCCGGCGCGAGCTGACCGGCTTGTCGCGGGTATACACCCAAGCCTTGAATGAACACGCCGAGCATACCGGACTGTTGCAGCAACAGGCCTGGCTGCGCACCGGCCAGAGCGAACTGGCGCAGCAGGGCATCGGCCAGCTGGCCTTGCCGCAGCTATCCTCTGCCGTGCTGCAGTTCCTGGCCCGCTACCTGGGCGTGGTGGTGGGGGCGCTGTACCTGCGCGCGCCGGACGGCAGTTTTCAGCGCGTGGCGAGCTACGGTTTCAGCGACGAGTGGGCGCGGCGCGACCAGCAATTCAAGCCGCAGGAAAGCCTGGTGGCGCAGGCGGCGCTGGAGCGCCGCATCATGACGCTGGAACCGGTGCCGGCCAATTACATCCAGGTCAGCTCGGGCCTGGGCGGCGCGGCGCCGGCCAGCGTGCTGCTGGTGCCGCTCGATAGCGATGGCGAGGTCAATGCCGTGATGGAACTGGGCTGGCTGCGTCCGTGCAGCCCGCGCGATATCGATTTCCTGACGCTGGTGAAGGGCAATATCGGCAGTGCGATTGAAGCGAGCCGCTCGCGCCAGCGCCTGCAGGAAGTGCTGGTCGAAACCCAGCAGCTGAACGAGGAGTTGCAGGTGCAGCAGGAAGAGCTGCGCACGGCCAACGAGGAACTGGAAGAACAGTCGCGTGTGCTGGAAGCCTCGCAGACCAGCCTGGAAAACCAGCGCGACGAACTGGAACAAACCAACGAGCAGCTGGCGGAGCAGGGACTGGCGCTCGACCAGAAAAATGCACAGCTGCTGAAGGCGCAGCAGGACCTGGAGCAGCGCGCCGGCGAGCTGGAGCGCGCCAGCCAGTACAAGTCGCAGTTCCTGGCCAATATGTCGCATGAGTTGCGCACGCCGCTCAATAGCTCGCTGATCCTGGCCAAGCTGCTGGCTGAAAACGCCGCCGGCAATCTGAACGAGGAGCAGGTGCGGTTTGCCAATACCATTTACGCGGCCGGCAATGACCTGCTCAATCTGATCAACGATATCCTCGACATCTCCAAAGTGGAGGCCGGGAAGCTGGAGCTGCTGCCGGAGCCGCTCTCGGCACGCGAAGTGGTGCAGCATATGGCGCTGCTGTTCGAACCATTGGCGCAGCAAAAAAAGCTGGCGTTCCGGCTGCTGCTGGACGATCACGCCGCGCTGCAGATGGTGACCGACCGCCAGCGTCTGGAGCAGATTCTCAAGAATCTGCTGTCCAACGCCCTCAAGTTCACCAGCACCGGCCAGATTACCTTGTCGGTACAGGCGCAGGGCGATGCGGTGGCGTTTGCGGTGCAGGATACCGGCATCGGCATCCGCGCCGAGGACCAGCAGAGCATCTTCGACGCCTTCCAGCAAGCCGACGGCACCACCAGCCGCAAGTACGGCGGCACCGGCCTCGGGCTGTCGATTTCGCGCGACCTGGCGCACTTGCTGGGCGGCGCCATCACGCTGGTCAGCGAGCCAGGCAAGGGCAGCTGTTTCACGCTGACTTTGCCGCTGGCCTGGCAGGCGCCCGCCGCCGTCACGGCTGGCGCGGCTGCACCGGCCAGCGCGCGCCTGCCTGAGTTGCCGCCGCCGGCGCCGGTTCCACTCCCGGCGCCGGCGCCGCTGGCGCCGCGCCCGTTCGACGATGACCGCACGCTGATCGCCGCCGCCGGCGCTGCGCGCGGCCGCCTGGTGCTGGTGGTGGAGGACGATGCACCGTTCGCCCGCATCCTGTACGACCTCGCGCACGAGCAGCACTACCATTGCCTGGTCGCCTTCAGCGCCGACGAGGGGCTGGCGCTGGCAAAGCAGTACACGCCGGATGCAGTGCTGCTTGATATCCGCCTGCCGGACCGCTCCGGCCTGTCGGTGCTGCAGCTGTTGAAGGACGATGCGCATACGCGCCACATCCCGGTCCACGTGGTGTCGGCTTCCGACAACGGCGAGGCGGCGCTGCACCTGGGCGCCATCGGCTACGCCATCAAGCCGGCCACGCGCGAACAGCTGATGGCGGTGTTCCGCCGCATCGAAACCAAGCTCACGCAAAAAATCAAGCATGTGCTGCTGGTGGAGGACGACGACCGCCAGCGCGACAGCGTGGTCCAGCTGATTACCGACGACGATGTCGAAATCACCGCGGTCGGCACAGGCGCCGAAGCGCTGGCCCTGCTGCGCGACACCATCTACGACTGCATGATCATCGACCTCAAGCTGCCCGACATGCAGGGCAACGAACTGCTGCAGCGCATGGCCGCCGAGCCGCTGGCGGCGTTCCCGCCGGTGATCGTCTACACCGGGCGCAATCTGTCGCGCGAGGAAGAGGCCGACCTGAACAAATACTCGCGCTCCATCATCATCAAGGGCGCGCGCTCGCCGGAGCGCTTGCTCGATGAAGTCACGCTGTTCCTGCACAAAGTGGAGTCGCAGCTGTCGAGCGAACGCCAGCGCATGCTGAAGACCGTGCGCGCACGCGACCGCGTGTTCGAAGGCCGCCGCATCCTGCTGGTGGACGACGACGTGCGCAACATCTTCGCCCTGACCAGCGCGCTGGAACAAAAAGGCGCGCTGGTGGAAGTCGGCCGCAACGGCCAGGAGGCCCTGGATAAACTCGACACCGTGGCCGATATCGACCTGGTGCTGATGGACGTGATGATGCCGGTGATGGACGGCCTGGAAGCCACCCGCCGCATCCGCGCCGACCAGCGCTTTGCCCGCCTGCCCATCATTGCCATCACGGCCAAGGCCATGAAGGACGACCAGGAGCACTGCCTGGCCGCCGGCGCCAGCGATTACCTGGCCAAGCCGATCGATCTGTCGCGCCTGTACTCGCTGCTGCGGGTGTGGATGCCGAACGCGGAACGGAGCTAGCATGCAGCACAGCGACACCGAGATCGAGCTGAAGATGCTGATCGAAGCCATCTACATGAAGTACAGCTACGATTTCCGCGACTACACCGGCGCCTCGCAAAAGCGCCGCGTACTGCATGCCGTGCGCGAGATGGCATGCGAAAGCATCTCGGCGCTGCAGGCGCGCATCATCCACGACCCCGAAGCGTTCAGCCAGCTGCTGCAATACCTGACCATCCCGGTCAGCACCATGTTCCGCGATCCCGGCTACTACGCCGGCTTGCGCGAGCACGTGATCCCGGTGCTGCGCACCTATCCGTCGCTGCGGATCTGGGTCGCCGGCTGCAGCACCGGCGAGGAAGTGTATTCGCTGGCTATCCTGCTGCGCGAGGAGGGCCTGCTGGAACGCAGCACGCTGTACGCCACCGATATCAATCCGCAGTCGCTGGAGAAAGCGCGCCACGGCGTGTTTCCGCTGGAAGCGGTGCGCGAATACACCGCCAACTACCAGGCTGCCGGCGGCAAGCGCGGCTTTTCCGAGTACTACACGGCTGCGTACAACGCGGTGCGCTTTGATCCGTCGTTACGTGAAAACATCACCTTCGCCGACCACAGCCTGGCAACCGACGCCGTGTTCGCGGAAACCCACTTGATCAGCTGCCGCAACGTGATGATCTATTTCAAGAAGAAACTGCAGGAACGCGCGCTCGGCCTGTTCCATGACTCGCTGTGCCACCGCGGCTTCCTCGGCCTGGGCAGCAAGGAAAGCATCGACTTCTCCACCTACGCCACGCGCTTTGATCCGGTGCTCAAGCGCGAACGCCTGTTCCGCAAGCGCTGACCATGACTACCCCGGCGATCCAGGCGGCGCTGGCCGGCCGCTCACTGCAGGCGGTGGTGATTGGCGCCTCGGCCGGCGGCGTGTCCGCCTTGCTGCGGTTGCTGCCCGGCTTGCCGGCCGGTTACGCTTGCGCCTTGATAGTGGTGCTGCACGTCCCGGAAGGGCGGCGCAGCAATCTGGCCGGGGTGTTCCAGGAGCACATGAAGTTGCCGGTGCGCGAGGCGCGCGATAAAGAGGACATTTCCTCCGGGACGCTGTACTTTGCCGGTTCGGGCTACCATCTTTCTGTTGAGTGCGATCGCAGTTTTTCACTGAGCTGCGAGGACCGCGTGCATTTCGCGCGCCCGTCGATTGATTACCTGATGACATCGGCGGCCGATGCGTACGGGCCGGCGCTGCTGGGCATCCTGCTGACCGGGGCCAACAACGACGGCGCGGCCGGGCTGGCGGCGATCGGCCTGGCGGGCGGCCTGACCGTGGTACAGTCGCCGGCCGAGGCCGAGCAGCCCACCATGCCGCTGGAAGCCATCCGCCTGCGTACGCCGGACCTGATTTTGCCGTTGGACGATATCCATTCCCTGCTCATGATGCTGGAGACGAAGTAATGCAAGACGCAGCCCCGACCAAGCTGTTGATCGTAGATGACCTGCCGGAAAACCTGCAGGCGCTGGAAGCCCTGCTGCGCGGCGAACGGCGCGAAGTGCACCGCGCCGGCTCGGGCGAGGAAGCGCTGGCCTTGCTGCTGCAGCACGACTTCGCGCTGGCCATCCTGGACGTGCAAATGCCGGGCATGAACGGCTTCGAGCTGGCCGAGCTGATGCGCGGCACCGAGCGCACGCGCCAGATCCCCATCGTGTTTGTCACTGCGGCCGGCAAGGAATTGAACTACTCGTTCAAAGGCTACGAGGCGGGCGCGGTGGACGTGCTGTACAAGCCGCTCGACCCGTACGCGGTCAAGAGCAAGGCGGAGGTGTTTGTCGCCCTGCACCAGCAGCGCGAAGCCATGCGGCAGCAGGTGCTGGCGCTGGAGGCGGCGCGCCGCGAGCAGGAAGAAACCAAAGCGCAGCTGCAGCATGCGCTGCGCATGCGCGACGAATTCATGTCGCTGGTGTCGCACGAGATGCGCACGCCGCTCAACACCCTGTACCTGGAAGCGCAGCTGCGCAAGCTGCAGCTCGAGCGCGGCAACATGGCGGCCTTCGGGCCGGAAGAGCTGCGGCGCATGCTGTCGCGCGACGACCGCCAGATCCAGAACATCGTGCGCCTGATCGACGACATGCTCGACGTGTCGCGCATTCGCAGCGGCAAGCTGTCCTTGCGGCCGGGCGCGGTGCAGCTGGCCGGCCTGCTGGGGCGTGTGGTGCAGGATCTGGCACCGCAGGCGGCCACAGTGGGAGCGAGCATTGTGCTCGATGCGCCGACGCCGGTGTGCGGCTGGTGGGATGATTTCCGCATCGAACAGATCGTGGTCAACCTGCTGACCAACGCGCTGCGCTACGGCGGCGCCCAGCCAGTGGTAGTCACGCTGGCGGTGATGGCCGACAGCGTGCGGGTGGACGTGCGCGACAACGGGCCGGGCATTGCGCCGCAACACCAGGCCAGGATTTTTGATCTGTATGAACGCGGCGTGGACAGTGAAGGGCCGTCCGGCCTGGGATTGGGTCTGTATATTTCGCGCCAGCTGGCCGAGGCGCACGGCGGCAGCCTGACGCTGCACAGCGAAGCCGGCGCCGGGGCGGTGTTCAGCCTGACGCTGCCGCGTACCGAAGCGCCGCCGGCGGATGCGGGCTAGCGCGAGCGGGCCTCTTCGCGGCGCTGGATCAGGTAGGACTTCAGGTCGTCGAAGCTGACGTTGCCTTTCTGGGCGGTGTCAATGTGGTCGAAGTTTTTGTCGACGAAGCCCAGGCCCGCCTTGCGGGCTTCTTCGCGCGTCAGGGTGCCGCTGCCATCCTGGTCGGCGTCGTCAAAGCGTTTTTTCAGTTTCTGCATGGCCTGGTAGCGCAGCAGGATGGGGCCGGACGAATAGTCGCGCAGCGGCTTGCGCAGCGCCGGCGGCAGGTAGGGTTCGGGATAGGCCGGGGCGGAGCGCACCGCTGGCGGCGCGGCAGGTTCCGTGGACGGCGCCTGGGCGCCGGCTTGCGACATGGCCGCTGTGGCGGCCAACATGACTAGTTGCAAAAGCTTCATGATTGTCTCCCCCGCATCTGCAGATGCCTGGCTTAGTGTGACACTGTGACGCTGTTCATGAAATTAATCAAATCTGTTTGCTGCGCGCGGCGTGCGATGTCGTCTAGATACGTCATATGCCCGCTTGCATAGTTTTTGAGCACTATTGACGCGTTTTCACCGAGCCGCGCCAGATCCAGCTCGGTCTGGCGGAACGGCGTGGCCAAGTCATGGTAGCCGCTGATGGCCAATATCTTCATGGCCGGATTTAGCGTCATGGCCGCCGCCAGGTCCGGGATGGTGTCCGGCAGCTGCTTGCCGTCATGGCTGAAGTTCCAGCGGTTGACGATGTCGATGAACGGCGCGTACGCCGATCCCGCGCTGTAATGCAGCTCGCCCGCCATGTAGCTGGCCATGCTGCTGGAGAAGCTGGCGTTGACCACGGTCAGCGAGGGATCGCCATCACGCGTCAGCGCGCTGCCGGCTGGCGCGATCACGCGCGCATCGTAGCGTCCCAGTAGTTGGCCCGCCACGGCATTCTGCTGGTAGTAGCCGGGTTGCATGTCGAAATTCTGCTGCCATACCAGCGTGGTCATGCCGGTCAGGTCAGACAGCTGGCCCAGCACGGCGGGCGGCGGCGCGACCTTGCTGGCCAGGTAGGCGGCAATCGCCGTGCGGTAAGCGCCGGCGGCGAAGTTGCGCAGCGTGTCGACCGGCACCGCCGCCGCGCGTCCGTGGTAGGCGCTGGTGAGGGCATAGGTCGGGATGTAGCCCTCGCAACTGATGGCGTTGGGATCGAGCACGCCGCAGTTGCTGTTGTAGTCCATGATGGCCGATTGCAGCACCAGTCCATCGATCTGCACGCCGGCCGTTTCCAGCAGGTTGGCCAGCACCGCCGTACGCGGCGCGCCATAGGATTCGCCAAACAGGAACTTGGGCGAGGCTTCGCGCTTGTTGAGCGCGATGTAGCGCCGCACAAAATCGCGGAAGGCGGCGGCGTCCTTGTCGACACCCCAGAAATCGGCGTTGGTGTTGGGCGCGATGGCTTGCGAGTAGCCGGTCCCCACCGCGTCGACGAATACCAGGTCGGACCTGGCGAGCAGGGTTTCCTGGTTGTCGACCAGGTGCACCGGCGGGATACTGGCGGCGGGGATGGTGGTGACCAGCCGTCGCGGCCCGAATGAGCCGAGATGCAGATAGGTCGACGCCGAACCGGGGCCGCCGTTGTAGAAGAAGGTGACAGGCCGCCTGGCGGTATCCGCGCCGGCCACGGTGTAAGCCACGTAGAAGAAAGAGGCGCTGGCCTGGCCGGTCTTGACGTCGGACGCGGTCAGGTGGCCGGTGGTGGCGGTGTAGTTGAACTGCGCGCCATTGAGCTGGATATGGCTGGCGATGACGGCGGCGTTTTCATTTGGCGTCGCCAGCGAGGCGGTGGCGGCGCTGGAGTAGACGGTTGCATCGGCAAAGGAGCCCGGCACCGGCGGTGGAGTGACTGGCGGCGTAGTGGCCGTGCCGCTGCCTCCACCACCCCCGCCGCCGCAGGCAGCAAGGATCGCGGCGAGCATGGTCGCCGTCGCGGTTCGCCGCCATTGCAATCTTGTGCAAAACGCCACGATACCTCCCATCGGGATATACCGTGCATGATACGCCTTCTTTATTTGTGCCAGAAGTCCTTGTGCGCGGCGCGCGCTTCGTCTTCGCGCAATGGGCCAATGACTTCCGTCGGACGCTGGCCAGCCGCGAACACGGTGCGGCATGGCAGCGACAAGGTCGGATTTTCGGGATCGCTGCCGGTCAGTTCCAGCAGGCTGGCTTCGGACATGGCATACACCACGCGGCCGACGCCGCTCCAGTAGGTGCCGCCGCTGCACATGGCGCACGGTTCGGCGTTGGCGTACAGCGTGGCAGTGGCCAGCTGCTGCGGGCTGAATTTTTGCGAAGCGAGGCGCAGCGCGTTCATCTCCGCGTGCGCGGTGCGGTCGCTGCTCGATGCGTTCATCGCTTCCGATATCACCGTGCCGTCGGCGGCGACCACCATCGCGGCAAACGGATGATGGCCTTCGTCGCGCGAGCGCTGCGCCAGCGCCAGCACGCGGGTGAGGAATTCGTGGTCCTGCGGTGTTGCGTTCATCTGATTACTCCGTAGTGCAGGTCTTGCTGCTTCAGATAACTGCGGTAGGCCAGCGACATGCGGTCGCACAGCACCGACACTTCAGCGCCAGGCACCAGCGGCAGGCGCGCTGGATGCTGGCTTTCCAGAATCGGCTTGTCCTGTAAAAAAATCGTGTCCTGGAACTCGCGCATAGCTTCATAGCTCGACACAAAATCGTTGAGCGCCATGATGATCCACACGCGCGTGCTGGTTTCGGTCAGCGGCTGCGTGAACAGCGCGATCGCCTCGCGGATCGAACCCGGCGGATGCTTGGTCAGGATGGTGGTCAGCGGACGCACCACGCGATAGGTGTATTCGATATCGCTGCCTCCGCTGGCGGAACGGCTGGCCTGCGGCTGCCATGCGTAGCACTGCCTGGCCCACACGCCGCTGCCGTATTCGGGATCGTCGAACGGCTCGACCGTGTAATCGGGCACCACCGCCTGATCCTTGTCGCCAAGGATGCCTTCGTGGACAAAGGCGAAGTGCGCCATGTCGAGGAAGTTCTCGACGATGCGCGGCGCGCTCGATTGCACGTCGTAGTGGCCGCACCAGACCTTGCGCAGCTGGTCGTCAAAAAATTCAGGAAACGCCGGCGGACCGGCATGGGCCGGGGTGCCGAGGCATACCCACGCCATGCCGTACTGCTCCTGCACATGATAGGCCGCCACCTGCGCTTTCAACGGCGCTTGCGGCAAGGCGGGAATGTGGATGCAGCGGCCCTCCTTGCCGAAGCGCCAGCCGTGGTAAGGGCAGGTCAGCGCGTCGTTCCGCAGGCTGCCCATGGAAAGCCGCGTGCCGCGATGCGGGCAGCGGTCCTCCCACGCATGCAGCACGCCCTCGGTGTCGCGCCACAGCACCAGCCGCGTCTCCAGCAGATCGGTGGCCAGCATGGCGCCGGCTGCGATCTGGCTGGAGAGCGCAACAGGGTGCCAGTCGTTGTGCAGGACTGGATCCATGCTTACTTCGGAATCGTGCCTTCCACGCCTTGCACGTAGAAGTTAATCGACAGCAGATCCTTTTCAGGCATCCTGGCACCGGCAGCCACCTTGATGGCGCCCGATTGATCCTTGATCGGACCGGTGAACGGATCGAACGTACCGGCGGTCAGCGCAGCCTTTTTCTCCTCGAAGATCTTGGCCGCATCGGCCGGCACCACCGCGTTCAGTTTCGACATCTTGACCATGCCTTCTTTCAGGCCGCCGCGATATTGCTCGGTCTTCCAGGTGCCGGCCAGTACTGCCTTGGCGGTGTTGATGTAGTAGCCGGACCAGTCGTTGGTGGCGGCGGTCAGGTGTGCTTTCGGTGCGAACTTGACCATGTCCGAATCCCAGCCGAAGGCGTACACGCCTTTTTCCTGCGCCACTTGCAGCGTGGCCGGCGAGTCGGTGTTTTGCGCCATCACATCCGCGCCTTGCGCCACCAGGGTTTCTGCGGCCTGGCGTTCTTTCGCCGGGTCGTACCACGAGTTCACCCAGATCACTTTGGTCTTGATCTTCGGATTGACGCTTTGCGCGCCGAGGGTGAAGGCGTTGATGTTGCGGATCACCTCAGGCACCGGGAACGAGGCGATGAAGCCCAGCGTATTCGACTTGGTCATCTTGCCGGCCAGGATGCCGTCGAGGTAAGCGCCTTCATACAAACGCGACTCGTAAGTGCCGAAGTTCTTGCCGCTCTTGAAGCCTGTGGCGTGCAGGAAGGTCACGCCAGGCGTGGACTTGGCGACTTTCTCGGTGGCGTTCATGTAGCCGAACGAGGTGGTGAAAATCAGCTTGTTCCCTTCCGCCACCAGCTTGCGGATCACGCGTTCGGCGTCCGCGCCTTCCGGCACGTTTTCGACGTAGCTGGTCTTCACTTTCGCGCCCAGCTCTTTTTCCAGCGCCAGGCGGGCCTGGTCGTGGGCGTAGGTCCAGCCGGCGTCGCCGACCGGACCGACGTAAATAAAGCCGATCTTCAGCGGGTCTGCGGCAAACGAAGGCGCGGCGGCCAGCGTAGCGGCAGCGGCGATGGAGGCCAGTACTTTGCGACGATTCATCATACGGTTTCCTTTGCGTGGAGGAGCAGGTTAGAAGTGGTATTCAGCGCGGACCATCGGGGTCCTGGCGGTGGCGCCCGGGTTGTTGCGGTCCGGGTTGCCGAATTTGTTTTTCCAGTACTGGTACTCGACGCCTACCTTGAAGGTGTTCTTCGGCGTGCCAACCAGGCTGCTGATGTCGTACATGATCTGCGCGTCGATATTGGTTTCCGGCGCGGTGCCGCCGCCGAATTCATTCTTGCCCTTGGCGGTGATGAAGTTGGCGTAGCCGTTGAATTCCAGCGGGATGCCGATATTGAACGGGATGCCCCATGCAGCGGTCAACATGGCATGGGTCTTGTAGGCGTAGCGTGGCGTGGCCTGGTTGGTGAAGGTGTTGTATGGCGCGTTCGATTCCCACAGGGCCAGCAGGCTGACGTCGAGGAAGCCCGGCACGTCCAGCATCAGGGTCGGGCCAGCGACCACCATGCGTTTCTTGGAGTTGTAGCCGGCGTCGGTCTTGCTGTTGAAATCGAAACCGACAGTGGCGCCCACGCCGCGCACCGGGCCGAAGGCGTAGCTGTTGCCGGTGATCTTGCCGAGGTCCAGCGTGTTGCGGTACAGCGCGTAGGCTTCATGCGCGCCGCTGTTGGAGCCGGCCGCCGACGGGTCCAGTTCGGACGACATCAGCAAGTCGACACTGAAGAAGTTCTTGCCGTACTTGTAGCCCGACACGCTGCTCAGATTGACGATGTTCTTGGTGATGTCGTTGTTGTTGAATGGCTCGGCGAATTTCGTACCGTAGCGGTAGCTCAGCGAAGTATCGCTCCACTCGGCGGCATGCGCGGTGCATGCGGCGAAGAGGGCGAGGGTGGCGGTGCAGCGGACGATCTTTGACATACGAGCTCCCATTCAAGTTGTTGTAGTGAGGTCCTGGAAAACACTTTTTTTGTATCCAATCGTTTTAGCAATTGGATTCAATCCCGTCCACTCTTAAAGCAATTAGCGGGCCAAGTGTTTCAGAATCCCGACAGTGCCTCCGCAAGGTTCACTTTTTTATCCTGTTCGGCGAGCCGCAAGCGCATCTCGATTTCCAGCAGGTGGTGTTCGATCAAATGGGTGGCTTCCTTGACCTTGCCCTTTTCGATGAGCGTGGCCAGGTCCTGGTGTTCGTCGTTCTCGCACATGGCGCTGCCCGGCGTTTCGTACAGCGCGATGATGAGCGAGCAGCGCGACACCAATTCCTCCATGAAGCGCAGCAGCACGTGGTTGCCGGCCAGTTCCGCCAGCAGCAGGTGGAACTCGCCGCCCAATCGGATCCAGGCGGCGCGGTCGCCGCTGCGGCGTGCCGCATCTTCCGCCGCAAGGGCGGCGCGGATTTGCCTGACCGATTCCGGCGTGGCGTGCTTGATCACCAGCGGCACGATCTCGCGCTCGATGGCGCGCCGTGCGGCGAAGATATCGCGCGCTTCCTGCGGGGTCGGCGACGCGACCACCGCGCCGCGATTGGGCCGCAGTTCGATGATGTGGTCATGCGCCAGCCGTTGCAGCGCCTTGCGCACGGTGGTGCGGCTGACCTGATACAGTTCGCAGAAATCGGCCTCGCCCAGGTGGGTGCCTGGTGGCAGGCGATGGCTCATGACGGCGTTGACGACCGCCTTGTAGATGCGCATGTCGACAGCGGTGGTACCGCGTTTGACTGCATGATCGGCTTTGCGCTTGTCGGGCATTGCAGGATTCTCCGTGTGAGTGATACCGCTTTGTTAAGCAGGAAGCGTGCTAACTCGTGTACAAATCCCATGCCCGAATTGCGTACGAAACCACTTTGTTTTCTGGATTTGCGCACGCTTTTGGGGAGCGTTGAGCCAAAAGCGCGCGTTTTTCCGTGCATAGATGTGGCATGCTACTTGCGTCTCGAGACCTATCCGATTTTGTATACGATGAAGGGACCACGCAGATGACAGAACCGCGCTTGCAGATGCTCGGCATCTCCAAGATCTATCCCTCGGTGGTGGCCAACGCCGACGTGAACCTGACTGTGATGCCGGGCGAGATCCACGCCGTGCTGGGCGAGAACGGCGCCGGCAAGAGCACCCTGATGAAGATCATCTACGGCGTGGTCAAGCCGGACCAGGGGCAGATCATGTGGGAGGGCCGCCAGGTCCATATCCATTCGCCGCACGATGCGCGCAAGCTGGGCATCGGCATGGTGTTCCAGCATTTCGCTTTATTTGAGACGCTGACGGTGGCCGAGAACATCGCGCTGGCGCTGGACGACAAGGTCACGCCGGCTGCGCTGGCGCCGCGCATCCGCGCCGTCTCCGAGCAGTATGGCTTGCCGCTCGATCCCGAGCGCCTGGTGCACAGCATGTCGGTCGGTGAGCGCCAGCGCGTCGAGATTGTGCGCTGTCTGCTGCAGTCGCCCAAGCTGCTGATCATGGATGAACCGACGTCGGTGCTGACGCCGGACGCGGTGCTCAAGCTGTTCGACTCGCTGCGGCGGCTGGCAGCGGAAGGCGTCAGCATTCTGTACATCAGCCACAAGCTCGATGAGATACAGGCGCTGTGCGACAAGGCCACGGTGCTGCGCGGCGGGCGCGTGTCCGGCACCGCGCTGCCGAAGCAGGAGAGTGCCAAGTCGCTGGCGGAGCTGATGATCGGCCGCGAGCTGCCGGTGTGCGTGCACAAACCGCGCGAGCCGGGCGAGGTGCTGCTGGCGCTCGATAAGCTTCAGGTGCGAAGCGACGATCCGTTCGGCACGCACTTGAAGGATATCTGTTTATCGCTGCGCAGCGGCGAGATCGTCGGCATTGCCGGCATATCGGGCAATGGCCAGCAAGAGCTGTTGAAGGTGATCTCGGGCGAGCGCACGCTGGGCCTGCGCGAAGGCACGCTGCGCCTCGGCCTGCGAGACGTCGGCGCGCTCGATGCGGCGCAACGCCGCCAGCTGGGCCTTGGCTTCGTGCCGGAGGAGCGCCTTGGGCGTGGCGCGGTGCCCGATTTGTCGCTGGCCGATAACGCGCTGCTCACCGGCTACCTGCCGGCAGGGCAAACCGGCATGGTGCGCAAAGGCCTGATCCAGCGCGGCGCGGTGCGCGCCTTTGCGCAGAAGGTGATTGAGCGTTTCAAGGTCAAATGCGGCGGCGAGCAATCGGCGGCGGCGTCGCTCTCGGGCGGCAATCTGCAAAAGTACATCGTCGGCCGCGAGATCATGCTGGCGCCGAAGGTGATGGTGTTCGCCCAGCCGACGTGGGGTGTGGACATCGGCGCGGCGATGCTGATCCGCCAAGCCATCATCGACATGCGCGATCAGGGCGTGGCGGTGCTGGTACTGTCCGAGGAGCTCGACGAATTGTTCATGATGAGCGACCGCATCGCCGTGCTGGCCGACGGCCGTTTGTCTTGCGCAGTGCCGGCGCATGCCACCAGCATCAACCAGATCGGCGTGTGGATGAGCGGCGATTTCGATTCTTCCACCCAACCGCACGGAGCTCCAGAATATGTCCAGGCTTGAACGACGCCCCGAACCCTCGCGCCGCATGATGCTCGCTTCGCCGGTGATTGCGGCGGTGGCGATGCTGATTACCGGCTCCATGCTGTTCTTTTTCATCGGCCAGGAGCCGCTGCATGCGTTCTACATCTACTTCGTCAAGCCGTGGACCACGGCGTATGGCGTCGGCGAACTGCTGCTCAAGGCGACGCCGCTGATCCTGTGCGGCGTGGGGCTGGCGATCGGCTTCCGCGCCAACGTCAACAACATCGGCGCCGACGGCCAGCTGACTATCGGCGCGATTACGGCCGGCGCGGTGGCGCTGTATTTCGACGAGGTGCAGGCGTGGTGGGTGCTGCCTTTGATGCTGCTGGCCGGCGCAATCGGCGGCATGCTGTGGGCGGCGATACCCGCATTGCTGCGCACGCGCTTCAACACCAGCGAAATCCTGGTCAGCCTGATGCTGGTGTACGTGGCGTATCACTTGCTCAGCTATCTGGTGCACGGCCCGATGCGCGATCCGGCCGGCTTCAATTTCCCGCAATCGAAAATGTTCAGCGAGTCGGCCACCTTGCCGCTGCTGGTGGAAGGATTGCGCGTGAACGCTGCCTTCATTCTGTCGTTGCTGGCGGCTGGCGCGGCGTGGTTCTTCTGCAAGCATACCTTTGCCGGCTACCGCATGCAGGTGAGCGGCATGGCGCCGGCCGCCGCGCTGTATGCGGGCTTCAGTGAGCCGCGCAATGTGTGGCTGGCCTTCATGGTCAGCGGCGCGCTGTCCGGCATTGCCGGCGTGGGCGAGGTGGCGGGGCCACTGGGGCAGTTGCAGCCTTCGGTGTCGCCGGGCTACGGCTTCGCGGCCATCATCGTGGCGTATGTGGGGCGCCTGCATCCGATCGGTGTGGTGCTGTCGGCGATTTTGATGTCGCTGTTGTACATCGGCGGCGAGACCGCGCAGATCGAGCTGCAGGCGCCATCGGCCATCACCGGCATCTTCCAGGGGCTGCTGCTGTTTTACCTGCTGGCCGCCGATCTGTTCATCCACTATCGCATCAAGCCGCACAAGCGGGAGGTATTCGCATGATGAGTTCTGAATTGTTGATCGCTTTTCTCGCCAGCACCGCCGGTGCGGCCACGCCGCTGGTGGTGGCATCGATGGGCGAATTGGTGACCGAGCGTTCCGGCGTGCTGAATCTCGGCCTGGAAGGCATGATGCTGGTCGGCGCGGTGGTCGGCTTCGGCGTGACCCTCACCAGCGGCAGCATGACACTGGGCCTGATTGCGGCCATGGCGGCTGGCATGTTGATGTCGCTGGTGTTCGGTTTCCTGGTGCTGACGCTGCAGACCAATCAAGTGGCGACCGGCCTGGCGCTGACCTTGTTCGGCATCGGCGTCTCGGCCTTCATAGGCCGTGGCTACGTCGGGCAGACGGTGGAGCGCATGCCGGTGCTGTGGGGTTTCGACGGCATGGAGTACTTCTCGATCGCGCTGGTGCTGCTGGTGGGCTGGATGCTGGCGCGCACGCGGCTTGGCCTGATCATCCGCGCTGTCGGTGAATCGCCGCACAGCGCGCACGCTATCGGCTTTCCGGTGATCGGCCTGCGTTATGGCACGGTGCTGTTCGGCGGTGCGATGGCGGGGCTGGGCGGTGCTTACCTGTCGCTGGCGCTGACGCCGATGTGGGTGGAGGGCATGACCGCGGGCCGCGGCTGGATCGCGCTGGCGCAGGTGGTGTTCGCGACGTGGAAGCCGCGTGGTGTTCTGGTGGGCGCCTACCTGTTCGGTGGCGTGACGGTGCTGCAGTTCCACGGGCAGGGCATGGGGCTGGCGATACCGTCGGAGTTTTTGTCGATGCTGCCGTACCTCGCGACCATCGTGGTACTGGTGCTGATCTGCCGCAATCCGCAGACAATCTTGTTGAACAAACCAATGTCGTTGGGGCAGAACTTCAAACCGGACTAGTTGATTGTTGTATCTGTGCCGCATTGTTACAATTGTTGATATTCATGCATATGAAATACTTTTATTCTGGACCCTCAGTTAAAGGAGGTCCTCATGCGCTTGAATACCCCGGTCACCCAGAACGAATATGTGATGGAAGACGGCAAGACCATCGTCTCCACCACCGATTTACAGGGCAATATCAACTACGCCAACCCGTACTTCATTGAAGTCAGCGGCTTCACTGAAGAAGAGTTGATCGGCGCGCCGCAAAACATCGTGCGCCATCCCGACATGCCGGTGGAAGCCTTTGCCGATTTGTGGAGCACCATCAAGGGCGGCACGCCGTGGACCGGGTTGGTGAAGAACCGCTGCAAGAACGGCGATTTCTACTGGGTGCTGGCCAACGTCACGCCGGTGATCGAAAACGGCAGGCCGGTAGGCTACCTGTCGGTGCGCACCAAGCCGTCGCGCGAGCAGGTGCGCGCGGCCGATGCCTTGTATCGCGAGATCAAGGGCGGCAATCCGCGCAACCTGCGCGTTGTGAATGGCCGCGCAGTGTCGACCGGCCTGGCGGCGCGGGTGAAGCAGGCGCTGACCATGTCGCTGTCGACCCAGATTGCGCTTGCCACCTCGGTGCTGGTCGGCGTGCTGGCGATCCTGGCCCTGACCTTGCTGTTCGCCGATAGCACCACGGTGGTCGGCGTGCATGGCTGGCTGTCCGGCGCCGCCATCGTGGCGCTGGCCGGCATGCTGCTGTTTGGCCGCAATCTGTACGTGAATGTGGCGCTGCCGCTGCGGCAAGCCACCAGGGCTGCGCGCATGATGGCAGGTGGCGACCTGACTGCCTCGATTGAAATCCAGCGCGACGATGAAGTGGGCCAGCTGCTGGCGGCGCTGCGGCAGACCAATATCAACCTGCACAGCATCATTGGCGATGTGCGGGCCAACTTCGATGAGATCTCGGTGGCCACCGATGAAATCGCGGATGGCAATATGGACTTGTCGGGACGGACCGAATCGCAGGCCTCCAGCCTGCAGCAGACCGCGTCCAGCATGGAGCAGTTGACGGCCACGGTGCAGCAGAGCGCATCCAATGTGGCCAGCGCCAACCAACTGGCCGAGCGCGCGCGCGAAGTGGCGACGCAGGGCGGCACCATCGTGTCGCAGGTGGTGACCACGATGGGTGATATCAGTGCCTCGTCCAACAAGATCCTCGACATCATTGGGCTGATCGACGGTATCGCGTTCCAGACCAATATCCTGGCGCTGAACGCGGCGGTGGAGGCGGCGCGCGCCGGCGAGCAGGGGCGCGGCTTCGCGGTGGTGGCCAGCGAGGTGCGAGGACTGGCGCAGCGTTCGGCCACGGCGGCCAAAGAGATCAAGGAGCTGATCGATACCTCGATCCAGAAGGTGCAAGCCGGCACCACGCTGACCAACAACGCCGGCCAGACCATGAGCGAGGTGATCGAGTCGGTCGCCCGCGTGTCCAGGGTGATGGGCGAGATTTCTAACTCCACCCGTGAGCAGAGCGACGGTATCGGCCAGGTCAACCAGGCCGTGATCAAGATCGACGATATCACGCAGCAGAACGCGGCGCTGGTGGAGCAGGCGGCAGCGGCGGCCGGCAACCTGGCGCAGCAAACCCGCTGCGTGTCGCAGGCGATGGCGGTGTTCAAGCTGCAGCATGGTGGTGCGCAGCGCAAGCGTCCGCTCCCCGCGCCGGCAAAACCGCGCTTGCAGCTGCATGGCTAAGACCATGTACCATGTCGCTTTCGACACGCGGCATGGCACATGAAGATTACGCTGGCAGGACAGGGATGGAGTTTTGACGCCGAGGCGCCGGAGACGGTGCTGCAAGCGGCCGAGCGGGCCGGCGTGCGCTTGCCCAGCTCCTGCCGCAATGGCACCTGCCGCACTTGCATCTGCCAGTCCAACAGCGGCACGGTGCGCTACAAGATCGAGTGGCCGGGCCTCAGCCTCGATGAAAAGCGCGAGGGCTACATCCTGCCGTGCGTGGCCATCGCCACCTCCGACCTGGTGATCGAGGCCCCCGCCGCCAGCCGTTTTTAAGGGCGCTTTCGGTAGGCGCCGGGGCCGATGCCGTACTGGCGCTTGAAGGCGCGGTTGAAGGCGGCTTCGGACTGATAGCCGACTGCTTCGCCGACCTCGCCGGCGGCGCGGCCTTGATCCAGCAGGCGCGCGGCGCGGGCCATGCGCAATTGGGCCAGCACGTCGGCCGGGGTGGCGTTCGCCGCTTGCTTGAACAGGCGCGCAAACGTGGCGCGCGACATGTGGCTGGCGCTGGCCAAGTCTTCCAATGTCCACGGCTTTTCCGGCGCATCGAGCATGCCGCTGAGGGCCGCTTGCAGGCGGCGCTCGGCCAGCACGCCGAACAGGCCCGGCGTCACTGCCGCCTGCTCCAGCCAGGTGCGCATCAGCAGCGCGAACAAGGCAGACGCCAGCTGCCGGATGATGGCCTCCGAACCGCCCCGCGGTGCCTCTGCTTCTTCCTGCAGCATGCGCATCAGGTGGCGCAGGCTTTGCGCGTCGGGCCGGCCGGCGGTGCGTACCACCAGCATGGCCGGCAGCGCGGCCAGCAAGCCGCCATCGGTATCGAAATGGAATTCGCCGCACAGGATATCGGTCTGCGGGCCGTCACCGTCGTTGCGCTCGAAGCGCAGCAGGCCCGGCTCGGCGTGCGGCGGCGTGGCGTGGGCCGGATCGCCGATGTGCAGCCGGTGGGCGTCACCGTGCGGGAAGACGATGATGTCGCCGCTTTGCAGCGTTTGCTCGCCGCATTGCGCTTCGCCGCGCACGATCAGGTGGTAGGGAGCGACGCCGCGCGGCGTGCCGTCGTGGTCCAGCACCCAGGGCGCGCCAAAGCGGCAGCGCACGTCGAGCGCGGTGCGAACGGGGTAGAGGGAGAGCAGGTGGCTGAGGGAATCCATAGGATGCAGATGAGACGCTAGAGCAAATTATAGAGCATTCTGAGCATTCATCATCGCAGCCGGCAGGCCTAAACTGCGTTCCATACCAACTCACCTTGAAAGGAAACAGATCATGTCCCGCTTGTTCACCCAACCCGTCTCGGAAGCCACAGGCCACGCTGCGCAACTGTTCACCGCCATCAAAGGCGCGATCGGCATGGTGCCGAATGCTTACCGCGACATCGGCAATAACAGCCCGGTGGCGCTGGAAGCCGCCCTCAACCTGGACGGCGCGCTGCGCCAAAGCAGCCTGAGCGCAAAAGAAATTGAAGTGATTAAACTGGCGGTCAGCCAGGAAGCCGGTTGCGACTACTGCCTGGCCGCGCACACGCTGATGGGCGGCAAAGCCGGCCTCAGCAAAGATGCCATCCAGGGCGTGCGCCACAACCGGCCTGCCGGCGATGCGCGCATCGATGCGCTGGCGAGCTTTGCCCACACCTTGGTCAGCACCAGCGGCGACGTGCCGGCCGAGGTGGTGCTGGCAGTGAAAGAGGCCGGTTACAGCGACGCGCAAATCGTCGACACCTTGCTGGCAGTGGCGTCGATTACCTTCACCAACCTGTTCAACCGGGTGAATGTCACCAAGCTGGACTTCCCGGCCGCCGACTAATCGCGCTTGCGCAGCCGCTGCAGCAGCGCCTCGGTAGTGTCGCTCAGCGGCACACCGTGGCGCCGCAGCAGCTGTACGTTGAGCACCAGGTTTTCCAGCACCAGCTTGGCCGCCACGGCCAGCAGCGTCAGGTGCTTGTCCTCATCGCTGAAGCTGTCCATGGCATCGGCCATCTCGCACAGGTGGTTGGAAATCAGGCCGCGTAATTCGTGTTCGTTGAACGGCAGGTCGGCAAAGTCGATCGGATCTTCCTTTTCCACTTCCTGCATCAGCAGTTCCAGCTCTTGCGGCGTAATCGACATGCAGTGCTCCGGTGATTGCGACGATTTCATTTTAGCCCCAATCGGCATAGAATCGGCAAGATGGCAAAACTGATATTTACCCAGCAGCTGGGCCGCTTCATGCCGGTGCCGCAAGTGGAGACCACGGCGGCCGATCTGCGCTGCGCGCTTGATAGCTGTTTTGCCGAACATCCGCGGCTGCGCGGCTACGTGCTCGACGAGCAGGGCTGCCTGCGCGAGAACGTGGTGATCTTCATCGACGGCCAGCGCGCGCGCGACCCTCGTCTGCTGGACGACGCGCTGACTCCCTCATCCCAAGTCTATATTCTGCAAGCACTGTCAGGAGGCTGATATGTCCGATCGCGCCTACATCGCGACCCGCAAAGGATTGTTTGAAGTCTATCGCACGCATGAGGCGTGGCTGCTGGACCAGCAGCACTTCCTCGGCGATCCGGTGTCGATGGTGTTGCCGGACCGGCGCGACGGTACGCTGTACGCGGCGCTCAACCTCGGCCACTTTGGCAGCAAGCTGCACCGGCGCGATCCGGGCAGCAGCGAATGGACCGAGGTGGCGGCGCCGGCCTTCCCGGCCAAGCCGGCCGACAGCACGGACCCCGTCGAGTGGACCGTCAAACAAATCTGGTCTCTGGCGGCGGGCGGGCCGGATGAGCCGGGCGTGCTGTGGGCCGGGACCTTGCCGGGCGGCCTGTTCCGTTCGGCCGACCGCGGCGACAGCTGGCAGCTGGTGGAAGGATTGTGGAATGTGCCGGAGCGCGCGCAGTGGATGGGCGGCGGCTACGATGTACCGGGCATCCACAGCATCTGCGTCGATCCGCGCGACAGCAAGTCGGTGCTAGTGGGGATTTCCTGCGGCGGGGCGTGGCTGACCGAGGATGGTGGTACCAGCTGGTCGTTGCGCGCCAAGGGCATGAAGGCCAACTACATGCCGCCCGAGCTGGTGGAGACGCAGCAGGTGCAGGATCCGCACCGCATCGTGCGCTGCCCCGGCGAGCCGGACAAGCTGTGGTGCCAGCATCACAACGGCATCTGGCGTAGCGTCGACAATGGCGCCAACTGGACCGAAGTCAAGCCGGCGGTGCCGGTGTCCAACTTCGGCTTCGTCACGGCGGTGCATCCGCAGGATGGTGAGACGGCGTGGTTTGTGCCGGCCGAGGCCGACAGCAAGCGGATTCCGCCGCAAGCCTCGCTGGCGGTCACCCGCACTACCGACGGCGGCCAGCACTTCACCGCCTGGCGCGGCGGCCTGCCGCATCAGCATTGCTACGACCTGGTGTATCGCCACGGGCTGGCGGTCAGCGATTGCGGCCAGATTCTGCTGATGGGCTCGACCACCGGCGGGGCCTGGCTGTCGGAAGACGGTGGAGGCCAGTGGCAAACCATTTCCACAACATTGCCGCCGATTTACGCCGTGGCGTTCGCGTGAACAAGTCCGCAAGGAAGATGCTTACCGTCGCCGTGGGGCGGCTTCCGCCCCAAAGCGGAAGTTGAAGAATACAAGATCAATTTACGCTGGGAGGAATTTCGTCAGGCAAAGCATGCCTATACTCATTAATATCAATCGTGTCGAGATTCTTAAATGGCTGTAGCCGATTGTCCTTATCGCGATAAACGCGAAATATGGCCCGGGCGTGAGGATATTTTTTTGATTCACACACCACCCAATCATCTTCTTTGAATTTCGAAGCTATCTCCAAATATATATTGTGTGTTGGCTTCGACACTTCAAGGTTGGCCCGCAGCTTTGAACATTCTTCGCAAACTACCGAGTTATATTTAAAACGTAGATCTGGGCCACCGTCCTTGCGTGAGTGTTGCCATCGACGTCTGGCACCACAACTAGGACACTTAGGCAATGATGCGACACGAGCAGCAAGAATCACAATAAAGCCGATTATGCCAATTACTATTGATATTATGGCTTTTTCCATGCTCATCTCTCGATCTTGCAGGGCTTTTTTGGCTGTTAGAGATTACAGTTTGATGCCAGTCCGGTCCTCGACTTGTTTCCGTATAAAACCTTTTGCTAAATCCTTCACGAGGTCAAGTGTAAACCCGCCAGCATCTCTGAATCCACGTTGGGTTTTTTCCCAAACTTCATCATCCCGGATGGAGTCGACAAACTCGTGCCCCTCCCACGTTAGGCCACGAAAAGCAATGCCCGTCATTGGCTGAGAGCTACAGCCTGTATCGACAAAGCCAGCCGCAAAGATTAAGTTCACGTGATAATCAACCTGATCAATACTGTACCCCTCAAATTGGTATTCAGCGTCACTTGGGTCGATAAGTAAAATGGCTCCCATGGAAAGCTCAATCGATTCCAGCCTCAGAAGTATCTTTCGTACCAAATCCATGTCCCGCTTCATTTCAAATCCTTTCGAGATCCAAGGGCCGTTTATGGCCGTGACCTGATCGGTAAATTTGTTGCCACCAGCATGGTTAGGCTTCGACTAAGCCGTCAGCATTTGGCGCCGCTGCCGACCAACTGAGGCCGGGGTGCGATTGCCAAGAGCTGAATGCGGTCGCTCATTGTTATAGAAATGCCGCCATTTCTCAATGACTAGTTTGGCTTCCTGCCGACTGCCAAACCATTCCCTGTTCAGGCACTCGTCGCGCAGCTTGCCGTTGAAGCTTTCAACGAAGCCGTTTTGCCAAGGGCTGCCTGGCTTGATGTAGGCCGGTCCTACGTTTTGATCGCGCAGCCACTTCATGACGGCCGTTGCG